>ENA-UOOI01000013-UOOI01000013.1-fermentation-metagenome-genome-assembly--contig:-NODE-13-length-250965-cov-22.120860_pt1 | contig 250965 bp, 237 predicted proteins | sample MGYA00245779_ERZ724027 | MGnify/ENA primary metagenome ERZ724027 (study PRJEB28704, sample SAMN03018318) | fermentation metagenome | biome: anthropogenic terrestrial biome; feature: soil...
CCTTGGCTTTAGTATAGCAGGGTTGGAGGGCTACGCCCAAATTACGAATTGAAGTACTTGTTATGTTTAATCTAATTGCATATACCACTAATATCTGGTTCGCTCTTTCATCTGTCTTTCTATATCTATTTTTGCTGCCTTTTCAAGCATTGCATCTCTCTTGTCATAATCCTTTTTACCCTTAGCTACAGCCAGATTTACTTTTACTCTTCCATTTTTCAAATATAGTGAAAGAGGCACTAATGTATAACCTTTTTGAGCTGTAAAACCAAGTAATCTGCTTATTTCGCTTTTATGCATTAAAAGCTTCCTGTCTCTTAGAGGATCCCTATTGTAGATATTACCATGTTCATATGGACTTATGTGCATATTTCTCACAAAAACTTCACCATTTACAATATCTGCATAGCTGTCTTTAAGATTTGCCCTTCCTGCTCTGATAGATTTTACCTCTGTTCCTACTAATTCTATACCGGCTTCAAAGCTTTCTTCTATAAAGTAATCATGGCGAGCTTTTCTGTTTTCTGCTAATGTTTTGTTTTTTCTTTCCTTTGCCATATAAACACCCACTTTTTTACTCTAGAATTATTTAACTAATATTAAATACTTTAGTACTTAATTATACTAAATTAAGCCTTTAAAGTCAAGGAACAGAGGTTTCCATGTTTCCTTTATTTAACAACCTCATTATTTTCTTCTTCATCACTGCCATTCTCCGAAACAAGATCAAAGTAAATTTCGTGCAGCATCATATCCACCTTTGCTACTTTTACCTTAACTTCATCACCTAATCTGTATATGTTCTTTGTTCTTTCACCAATTAAACATAAATGTCTTTCATCATAAATATAGTAATCGTCATGAAGATTACTGATATGGATAAGGCCCTCAATTGTATTAGGTAATTCAACAAACATTCCAAAGTTAGTTACTGAGGAAATGATACCTGTAAACTCTTCTCCTACTCTCTCAGACATATACTCGGCTTTCTTTAAATCATCAACTTCTCTTTCTGCATCCTGTGCTGTGATTTCTGCCTCAGATGACTGCTTTGCTGCAACTTCCACCTCTGATGTTAATCTATTTACTCTTTTTTCATCTATTCCGCCGTTAATGTATTCCTTAATTATTCTATGAATAATTAAATCAGGATATCTTCTTATTGGTGACGTAAAATGGCAGTAATATCTTGCTGCCAGGCCGAAGTGCCCTACACACTGAGGAGAATACTTAGCCTTCATCATAGATCTTAATAATAATGTGCTTACAACTGTTTCCTCTTTCTTACCTTTTACCTTTTCAATTATTTCCTGAAGTGCTTTTGGGTGTACCTCCTGGCCTACTCTCAGTGTATAACCAAGGTTATGAGCAAACTCGCTGAAATGAAGAAGTTTTTCTTCATCCGGTTCTTCATGTATTCTGTATACAAAAGGAACATTAGCCCAAAACATATGCTCTGCAATAGTTTCATTGCAAACCAGCATGAATTCCTCAATTATCCTATTGGCTGTTGCCCTTTCATATGGTCTTATTTCAACTGGCTTTCCAACATCATTTAATATAATTTTACATTCCTGAAAATCAAAATCTATGGCACCTCTGTTTATCCTTTTCTTATATAGTATTTCACATAGTTCCTCCATGGTTTTGAAATCTTCCAGTAAGTATGAATATCTTTCCATCATTTCAGGATCCTTGTCTCTGAGTATCTTTGTAACATCTGTATAAGTCATTCTCTCGCTGGTTTTTATTATACTTTCGCATATATCGTGATTTACTACTTTACCTGTTTTATCAATTTCCATAAAGCAGCTTAATGTAAGCCTATCTACCTTTGGATTTAAACTGCATATACCGTTTGATAATTCCTTAGGAAGCATAGGTATAACTCTGTCAATTAAATATACTGAAGTACCCCTCTTTAATGCTTCTCTGTCCAAAGGGTTCTTTTCCTTAACATAATTTGATACGTCTGCAATATGTACTCCCAGATAATAATTGCCATTTTGTAGCTTTTCTATAGATATGGCATCGTCCAGATCTTTAGCATCCTCACCATCAATAGTTACTATTTTAAGATTTCTCAGATCTCTTCTTCTTTCATATTCCTTTTTAGGTATTTCCTCAGAAATATTTTGAGCAAAACTGCTTACCTTTGTTGGAAATTCTTCAGGCAAAGAATATTTTTTAATAATAGTTAGTATATCTATACCCTTATCACCCTTATTGCCTAATATTTCAGTGATTTTTCCTTCTGGATTTCTCCTGCTTTCAGGCCATGTAATTATTTTAACTATTACAATCTGCCCTGTTTTAGCACCATTTCTATCTGCCTTTGGTATAAATATATCATGGGATATTCTTTGATCCTCAGGAACTACAAATCCAAAGTTTTTGCTGTCTTCGTACACTCCAATAATTGTTTTATTGGCCCTTTCAAGTATTCTTATTATTTCCCCTTCGCATTTTTTCCCCGCATTTTCTTCTTTTAATATTTTAGCTATTACTTTATCTCCATTCATTGCGCCATTTACATTGCTGGAAGGTATAAATATATCCGGTCTTTCAACTTCGGCAATTACAAAACCATAACCCTTGTGATGTCCCTGAAACTTTCCTACAACTAATCCCATTCTTTCTGGTATGCCATAGTGCTCAGTTCTATTCTTAACTATCTGTCCGTCCTTTTCCATTTGATTTAACAATTCTTCAAATTCTGGTCTTTCTTTTTTCTTAATATCAAATATTTTTGAAAGCTCCTTTATGTCCATTGGCTTGTATACCAATTCCTGCATAAATGCCAGCAAATTTTCTCTAATATTCATTTAAACCACCTCCTGTGTTTAACATTATATAATGTATATTTTTCACTAAAGTTCAATAAATATTCCTATATACAAATTGGACTTACTATCCTTAAATTTCAATAGTAAGTCCTGCAAATTTATTTAAATAATCCTGATAATACTCCGCCATATTTTAATATAATTGGTGCAAATACAAGGGAAACTATTGTCATAAGCTTGATTAGTATATTCATAGATGGACCTGATGTATCCTTAAATGGATCACCAACAGTATCACCTACTATTGATGCATTATGGGCATAGCTTCCTTTGCCTCCATGTTCACCGCTTTCAATATACTTTTTAGAATTATCCCATGCTCCTCCTGCATTGGCCATTAAAATAGCTACCAGTACACCAGTAGATACTGCACCTACTATGAGACCGGCTAAAGCATCTGGCCCAAGAAGTATGCCTATTGCAATAGGTGTAACTATTGCAAGTATTCCTGGCAGAAGCATTTCTTTAAGAGCTGCTGCTGTTGAAATATCAACACATTTTTTGTAATCCGGAGTAGCTTCTCCCTCCATAATCCCTTTTATATTTTTAAACTGCCATCTTACTTCCTCTATCATCTCGTTAGCTGCTTTTCCCACGGATTCCATAGTCATTGCAGCAAACAGGAATGGAAGCATAGCACCAATAAATAATCCAACTAAAGTAAATGGATTTAGTAAATCTATTATTTTTAAGTTTACAGCCTGCGCATAGGAAGCAAACAATGCAAGGGCTGTCAGTGCAGCTGATCCTATGGCAAAGCCTTTTGCAATTGCAGCTGTTGTATTTCCAACAGAATCTAATTTGTCTGTTATATTTCTCACTTCTTCGGGAAGATTAGACATTTCCGCTATACCACCGGCGTTATCAGAAATTGGTCCATATGCATCTACAGCAACAGTTATTCCTGTTGTAGACAGCATTCCCACTGCTGCAAGGGATACCCCGTACAATCCCATAACAGCATTAGAAGATCCACCCATAGTATAATATGAAATGATAACTCCTACTGCAATAAGTATCATTGGCCACATTGTTGAATACATTCCAACAGCTAATCCTGATATAATTGTAGTGGCCGGACCTGTTTCAGATTGACTAGCTATTTTTTTAACTGAATTATAATCTGATGAGGTATATATTTCTGTTATTTTCCCAATTAATAATCCAACTATTAATCCTGCTGCTACAGCATAAAAAGCCTTTAAGTTTCCAAAAATATTCATACTTAAAACTGCTCCTGCTATAACCACAATAGCGCCGCTTATATATGTGCCTAGATTTAAAGCCTTCTGTGGGTTATCTGATTTGCTGTTACGCCCTACAAGTATTCCAATAATAGAAGAAATAATTCCTATGGATGCTAAAATAAAGGGATATATAACTCCCTCTCCATTTTTATATAGTACAGCTCCCAGCGTAAGTGCTGATATAATTGACCCAACATAGGATTCAAATAAATCTGCTCCCATTCCAGCCACATCACCCACATTGTCTCCCACGTTATCTGCTATAACTGCAGGATTTCTTGGATCGTCTTCAGGTATTCCTGCTTCAATTTTTCCTACTAAATCAGCCCCAACGTCAGCAGCTTTTGTATATATTCCACCACCTACACGAGCAAATAGTGCAATGGAGCTTGCTCCAAATCCAAATCCTGTAACATATCCCACATTACCATTAAAAATATAATAAAGAAGTCCAAGCCCAACAACACCAAGTCCAACAACACACATGCCCATAACTGAGCCGCCTGAAAATGCTATCTTTAGTGCCTTGTTCTGCCCGTATTTAGATGCTGCCTCAGCAGTCCTCACATTAGCTCTGGTAGCCACATTCATTCCAAAGAATCCTGCAAGTATTGAAAATGCAGCTCCTAAAGTAAAACATACAGCTGTCTGCCAATTCAAAAAAGACACTATTACAGCATCTACAACTAGGATAAATACTAAAAGATATTTATATTCTCTAGTTAAAAAAGCCATAGCGCCTTCATGAATATAACCTGATATTTCCCTCATTCGTTCATTGCCCGGGTCTTGTTTGACAATACTACTAGCTAAAAAGTATGCAAAGGTAAGTGCCAAAAGGCCTGCCACTACAGTAAAAATAATATAATTATTCACCATGAGTCGCCCCCTAAGATATTTATTTTTATGCCTTTAATTATAGTACGCCTTTAAGTTGTTGTTAAAACAATTTTTATTTTACAATGTTTTGTGCTATTGCTAAAGCCCCAAAGATTACAGCCAATACCACAGTTGCTTTGGATAATACTGCTTCAGAAGTTCTAGATTTATTTTTAGCAAAAAAAGTATCACTAGTTCCTCCCATAAGACCACTTAATCCATCTGTTTTACTTGGTTGAACCAAAACTATTGCTATTAGTAAAATAGAAACAATTATTTGAAGAACTATAATAGTAGTTTTCATAATGCCACCTCCAGATTATTTATGCTTATCAGCTTTATTATTGAATATAACTAATTGTAACATATGTATTTAAATTCCTCAACTACTGCTGAAAATTTTCTTACATTTAAAGGAAGCACTATAATTTAGTGCTCCCTTTTATTAATTACTTTTTTATATTGTAGAATGATTTTAATCCTCTAAATTCTGCAGCATCTTCCAGATCTTCTTCTATTCTAAGCAGTTGATTATACTTAGCAACTCTTTCTGTTCTTGCAGGTGCTCCTGTTTTAATTTGTCCTGCATTAACAGCTACAACTAAATCTGCTATAGTAGTATCTTCTGTTTCTCCGCTTCTGTGTGAAACCACTGCAGTATACCCTGCTCTCTCAGCCATTTCAATAGCATTTAGAGTTTCAGTTAATGTTCCAATCTGATTAAGCTTTATAAGTATAGAATTTGCAACTCCCTTTTCTATGCCCATGCTTAATCTCTTTGTATTTGTAACAAATAAATCGTCTCCTACAAGCTGAATCTTATTGCCAAGCTTTTCAGTAAGCAGTTTCCAACCATCCCAATCTTCTTCTGCCATTCCATCTTCAATTGATATAATTGGGTACTTGTTAACCAGGCTGACATAATAATCTGTCATTTCTTCAGGTGTAAGGACTTTTCCTTCACTCTTTAAATTATATTTGCCATTTTCATAAAACTCTGATGAAGCTGGGTCAAGAGCAATAAACAAATCTTTTCCTGGAGTATATCCTGCTTTTTCTATTGCTTCAACTATAATTTGAATTGCTTCTTCATTTGATTTCAAATTTGGTGCAAATCCGCCTTCATCACCAACTCCTGTATCATATCCTTTTGATTTTAAAATTGATTTTAAGGAGTGGTATACTTCAGAACTCATTCTTAGAGCTTCGCTGAAACTTGGTGCTCCTGCAGGCATTATCATGAACTCCTGTAAATCCACATTATTGTCAGCATGTTTTCCACCATTGATTATATTCATCATTGGAACTGGCAGTACTTTAGCATTAACCCCGCCTATATACTGATACAGGTTTAATCCAAGATATTCTGCAGCAGCTTTAGCACATGCAAGTGATACTCCAAGCATTGCATTAGCTCCAAGGTTTTCCTTGTTATCTGTGCCATCAAGAGCCAGCATTGCCTTGTCAATTTTAACCTGATCAAATACATTCATTCCTATTAATTCTTGTGCTATTGAGTTGTTTATATTATCAACTGCTTTTAAAACACCTTTTCCATTATATTTTGTCTTATCATTATCCCTTAATTCTACAGCTTCGAATATTCCTGTTGAAGCTCCTGATGGTACTGAGGCTCTTCCAACTGTTCCATCCTCCAGAGCAACCTCAACTTCTACTGTAGGGTTACATCTTGAATCTAAAATCTGTCTTCCTTTAACATCTACAATCTCAATATAATTTTTCATTAATTTACCCTCCTATTGAATTTTTCCATAGTTATTATATTTTTATTTTATTAAACTTTTTCCAGTCATTTCTGCAGGAATTTTAATGTTCATTATCTGCAGCATTGTCGGTGCAATATCAGCAAGAATACCGCTTTTTCTTAATTCCCTGGCATCTTTGCTTACATAGATGAATGGCACTGGGTCAGTGGTATGCGCAGTCATTGGAGTTCCAGTAGAATAATCTACCATTACCTCGGCATTACCATGGTCTGCAGTTATAAATACAGTACCCTGCTTTTCCAATATCTTCTCTACAACTTTTCCAAGGCATTTATCTACAGCTTCAATAGCCTTTTTAGCAGCATCAAATACTCCTGTATGTCCAACCATGTCTGGATTTGCATAATTTAAAATTATCATATCATACTTATCTGAATCTATCCTCTTTAATAGTTCATCAGTAACCTCATAAGCACTCATTTCTGGTTTTAAATCATAAGTTGCTACCTTAGGTGAAGGAATTAATGCTCTATCTTCACCTTTATTTGGGACCTCAACTCCTCCATTAAAGAAGAAAGTTACATGTGCATACTTTTCTGTTTCTGCAATCCTTAATTGTTTAAGGCCCATGCTGCTTACATACTCACCAAGAGTGTTTGCGTAAGTTTCTGGTTTATATGCAATCTTTACATTTTTAATTGTGCTGTCATATTCAGTCATGCATACAAAATTTAAATTAAGGGCTTCTCTTTTAAATCCATCAAAGGTTCTGTCATTGATTGCCCTTGTAATTTCTCTTGCCCTGTCTGGTCTGAAGTTAAAGAAAATAACTGAGTCATTATTTTCTATTTTAGCCTTTGGTGCTCCATTCTTTACTATTACAGTTGGAAGAACGAATTCATCTGTTTTGTTATCATGATAAGACCTTTCTACAGCTTCTGCTGCACTTTCTGCCATTTCACCTTTTCCAAGTACCATGGCATTATATGCAAGCTGAACTCTCTCCCATCTTTTATCTCTGTCCATTGCATAATATCTTCCTGATATAGTTGCAATTTCTCCTAGGCCGATTTCCTTCATAAAGTTTTCAATTTCAGCTATATAATCCTTTGCTGATGATGGAGGTACATCTCTTCCATCCAGAAAAGCATGAAGATATACCTTGCTAAGTCCGCTTTTCTTTGCAAACTGTAATATTCCCTTTAAATGATCTATATGGGAATGTACTCCTCCATCTGAAAGAAGGCCCATTAAATGAAGTGCGCTGTTATTTTCTTTTGCCTTATTTATTCCCCAATTAATAGCTTCATTGCTGAAAAACACTCCATCATCTATATCTTTAGTTATTTTTGTCAATTGCTGATAAATTATTCTTCCAGCGCCTATATTCATATGTCCAACTTCTGAATTACCCATTTGTCCTTTTGGTAATCCAACATCCAGTCCGCTGGCCCCCAGTTCTGTATGAGGATAATTAGAATAATATTTATCAAAATTAGGTTTATAAGCTGCTCTAACTGCATTTCCATCTTCTTTTTCGCTTAATCCAAAACCATCTAAAATCATTAACATTACAGGTTTTTTGCTCATTATAATTTCTCCATTTCCTTGTAATTCATTGGTGAATTAATAATTAACTATAGCTGCGAAATCAGGTGCTTTTAAGCTTGCCCCTCCAACTAATGCTCCATCTATATCTGATTTTGCCATTTGAGCTTTTATTGTAGCTGGTTTTACTGATCCGCCGTATTGTATTCTAACCTTATCAGCTGTTTCAGCTCCAAACATTCCTGCAACTACTTTTCTTATAAATGCTATTGTTTCATTAGCCTGCTCATCAGTAGCTGTCTTTCCAGTACCTATAGCCCAGATTGGTTCATATGCTATTATCATTTTTCCCACTTCTTCATTTTTAAGTCCTGCTAAATCCAGTTTAATTTGTCTTCCTATAACTTCTTCAGTTATGTTTCCTTCTCTTTCAGCTAAACTTTCTCCGCAGCACATTATTGGAATTAATCCATGCTCAAAGGCCTTTTTAATCTTCTTATTAACGGTTTCATCTGTTTCATTAAAATATTGTCTTCTTTCACTATGGCCTATGATAACATATTCTACTCCCATTTCTTTAAGCATTGCTGGTGATACCTCTCCTGTGAATGCTCCGCTCTCTTCAAAATACATATTTTGAGCTCCAACTTTAATGTTTGTTCCCTTAGCAGCTTTTATAACTGCATCAAGGCATACAAATGTTGGACAAACAACTACATCGCATTTTGCATCCTTAACTAATGGAATCAGCTCTTCTACTAATTTGACTCCCTCTGAAATAGTCTTATTCATTTTCCAGTTTCCAGCTATTATTGCTTTTCTCATTACAATCGTCCTCCAATATTTTTATTTACCTAAACAGCATCATATTATGGTATTATTTATCATTTAATGATGCTATTCCAGGTAATTCTTTTCCTTCAAGGAATTCCAGTGAAGCACCGCCGCCAGTAGAAATATGAGTCATTTTGTCTCCAAATCCTAACTGATTTACTGCAGCTGCACTGTCTCCGCCGCCAATAATTGTAGTTGCATTTGATTCAGCCATAGCCTTTGCTACTGCAACAGTTCCCTTTGCAAAGTTGGCAAATTCAAATACTCCCATTGGTCCGTTCCATACTACTGTCTTAGCATCTTTTACAGCATCTGCATATATCTTAGAAGTTTTTGGTCCTATGTCTAATCCCATACAGCCATCTGGTATATTCTGGTCTTTAGTTGTAACTGGTGTTGTGTCAGCTGAGAATTCAGCTCCCACTATATTATCCACAGGCAGTAATAATTTTACGCCCTTTGATTCTGCTTTTTCAATCATTTCTTTAGCATAACTTACTTTTTCTTCTTCAACTAATGATTTTCCAATAGTATAACCCTGTGCTTTTAGAAATGTGTAGGCCATTCCTCCGCCAATAATTAATGTATCTACTTTTTCTAATAAATTATTTATTACATTTATCTTATCTGAAACCTTTGCTCCGCCCAATATAGCCACAAATGGTCTTACTGGTTTTTCAACAGCATCTCCAAGGAACTTTAATTCTTTCTGGATTAAAAATCCGCACACTGCAGTACTTATAAATTTTGTAACTCCAACTGTTGAACAGTGAGCTCTGTGTGCTGTTCCAAAAGCATCATTTACATATAAATCAGCAAGTGATGCCAGTTCTTTTGAAAAATTATCTTCATTTTTGCCTTCTTCTTTTCTATATCTTGTGTTTTCAAGTAATACCACATCGCCAGGCTTCATTTTAGCTACTGCTGTTTTTGCGTTTTCTCCAACAACTGTATCATCTGCAGCAAATACTACTTCTTTTCCAAGCATTTCTGATAATCTTTTAGCTACAGGAGCTAATGTCAGTTTTGGATCTGGTCCCTTTGCCTTTCCAAGATGTGAGCAAAGTATCACCTTAGCACCATTACTCATAAGATATTTTATTGTTGGAAGGGCTCCAAGCAATCTGCTTTCGTCTGTTATTACCCCATCCTTTAATGGAACATTAAAATCACATCTTGCTAATACTCTTTTTCCTTTTACATCTACATCTTCTATTGTCTTCTTGTTAAAATTCATAATTACACCTCACACTTCATATTAACTATCAACTTTAAACTGCAAACATCAACTGTCAATTCTTAACTCATAACTCTAAACTCGACTCATAACTCTTAACTCTAAACTCAAAACTGAATAAAGGTCCGGCCTTATAGCCCAAACTACAAAACCAGACCTTCTTTATAATCATTTCCAACTATAAACCATTAACCATTTATTCCAAACTTAAATTAAAATTATAATCTATCTGCAACAAATTTTGTTAAATCAGCTAATCTGTGAGAATAACCATATTCGTTATCGTACCATGAAACAACTTTAGCCATGTTTCCTTCAATAACCATTGTTGACATTCCATCAACTATTGATGATCTTTCGTCTCCTCTGTAATCAACTGATACTAATGGTTCATCACTGTATCCTAAAATACCCTTCATGTCAGTTTCTGATGCTTTTTTAAATGCTGCATTGATTTCATCAACTGTAACATTTCTTGATAATTCACATGTTAAATCTGTGCATGAAACTGTAGGAGTTGGTACTCTTAATGAGAAACCATTTAATTTTCCTTTTAATTGTGGTAATACTAATGCAACTGCTTTAGCTGCTCCAGTTGTTGTTGGTATCATTGATTCACATGCTGCTCTTGCTCTTCTTAAATCTCTGTGTGGAGCATCAAGTAATCTCTGATCTCCTGTATATGAATGAACTGTTGTCATTAATCCTTTAACTATTCCAAATTCTCTGTCTAATACTTTAGCAAATGGTGCTAAACAGTTTGTTGTGCATGAAGCATTTGAAATGATATTGTGTTTTGCACTATCATAAACTTCTTCATTAACTCCCATAACTATTGTAACATCTTCATTTTTTGCTGGTGCAGATATAAGAACTTTTTTAACTGTCTTTCCTAAATGTGCTTTAGCTTTTGTTGCATCTGTAAATAATCCTGTTGATTCAATAACTATTTCAGCTCCAACTGATGCCCAGTCAATATTCTTAGGATCTCTTTCTGCAAATATTTTGATTTCATTGCCATTTACAACTATTGAGTTTTCTTTAGCTTCTACTGTTCCATTAAATTTACCATATAATGAATCATACTTTAATAAATGTGCTAATGTCTTTGCATCTGTTAAGTCATTAATACCTACAACTTCCAATTCATTAGTATAATTGTCTACTAGAGCCTTGAAAACATTTCTTCCTATTCTTCCAAAGCCGTTTATTCCTACTTTAACCATGTTAAAATCCCTCCTGAATAATTTAAAATATTTATATTAATTTAGTTTTAACTTAAGCGTTTTTAATATACTGCAATATTTTCCTTGCAGCACCTTCATCTGTTATCAGCACACTGTTATCATTATTAAGCTCAGTGGCTAATATAGATTCTGCTTTATTTTCCCCACCAGCAATTGCAATCAATGTCTTAAGCTTTTTTATCTGCTCATTTTTTATTCCAATGGTTGGTGTAGAATAAACAATTTCTCCATTTCTGTTGAAATAGTAGCCAAAGGCTTCTCCAACAGCACCTAAATCTTCAAGTCTGCTTAATTCCTCGGCTGACATTCCTCTTCTTCTTCCCATTTCATCTGCTCTGCCGATTCCAAAGACTAAAATATCTGCCTTATGAATTATTTCAAGCACATCTTTTACATCTTTTTCATTTACTATGGTATTAAGAGCTTTATTGCTTAAATTGTCTGGAACATGAAGCAGTCTGTAATTTGCATTAATTTTATCTGCTAATATTGATACTATAGTATTTGCCTGAGTCAGCACATTTCTTCCCATACCTCCTCTGGCAGGAACTACAGTAACATTTGTGATGCCCTGTATCTTAGGCATATTATCTACTACTTCTTTAACGGTAGAGCCTCCTGTTAATGCAATAATACTATTGTCAACTATTGTGCCTTTTAAATAATTTGCTGCCACTCTTCCAAGCTCTTTAATTACAGTTGGATCCTCATCCAGATTTCCTGGTACAACAATTACATTTTTAAGTTTTAATCTTTCTCTGATGACTTTTTCTATATCTGATAATCCTCTTAATTCGTGTATATAATTTTTAAGTTTATCTATTACTTCTTCGCCTTCAGGTGTAATTGTCATTCCTGGAGTATTGATTTCAATTAGATTTTGATTTTTTAAAAAGTTGATCTCTGTTCTTACTACTCTTTCGCCTATACCCAAATCATTAGCTAAAATTCTTCTGCCTATAGGCTGTTTATAAAATATGGTCCTTAAAATGTTGTATCTTTTCTCTAATAAATCCACAGCTTCAGGAACTATCTTCTGCTGTAACTTTAAAATTTCCTCCAAAAGCAGCACCTCTTTGGACATGTGATGTCCCAGTAATACACTTTATGTCCCACCTATATTATATGACAAATAAAACATTTTTTAAATAGTATTTGCAAAAAAAATGTTAATAAATTATGAACATAAATTTAATATACTATTCTGTAGTTTATTAAGGGATTTTATATAAAAATAAAATCCCCTGCAAATAAAAAATTAATATTATTATAATCTGCATTAGAAAAATTAAAATCTTTTTCTTCCCTTAGAACTCTTTATGCCTATTTCCTCTCTATATTTTGCCACGGTTCTTCTTGAAATATTCATATCCTGCTTATTTATTATGTCACAAATCCGCTGATCAGAAAGAGGCTTGGTTTTATCTTCATTATCAATTAATTCTTTAATTTTTTTCTTGATTAGATTTGTGGATATGTCCTCTCCATTGATTGAAGTTGAAGTGATACCTGTTGTAAATAAATCCTTAATCTTAATAGTTCCTCTTGATGTGTATATATATTTTTCTCTTATTGCCCTGCTGATTGTGGATTCATGCATATTTAGGCTGTCTGAAATTTCTTTTAGGGTCATTGGTTTTAAATATGCTTCTCCATTATCAAAATATTCTCTTTGAATTTCCAGTATTTTTTCAAGAACTCTGTATATAGTACTTTTCCTATGCTCTATGCTTTTAATTAAAAAAATGGCATTGTTCATTTTTTCCTTAACATAGTCCACAGCCTGTTTATCATCATTATTATTTATGATTTCTTTATACATACGGTTTACTGAAAGCTTTGGAGATATATCTTCATTCATAATAATAAAGTAATCATTATCAATTTTTTTAATATATGCATCAGGAATTATGTATTTTACTTCTTCACCAGTGTAAAATCCCCTGGAAGGCTTAGGCTCTAATGATTTTATTGTATCACCATACCTTTGAGCATCTTTTACATCAATATTTAATTCCTTGGCAATACTGTTGTATCTATTTTCACCAATATACTCCAGATAGTTATCTATTATTTTAAATAAATTTTCATCATCTATATGTTTCTTCTTAAGCTGTATTTTTAAGCATTCTTTAATGTCTCTTGCACCTATTCCATTGGGCTCCAGTGACTGTACAACAGATAATGCTTTCACTGCTGTACTGTTAGGTATTTTAAGGCTTTTGGATATTTCTTCAATACTTCCATCTAAATATCCTCTGCCATCAATATTTTCTATTATATAAAGGCATATATTTTTGAGGTAATCCTTTTCATTCAGCTCTAAAATCTGCTCTTTTAAATATGACTTAAGAGATTTCTTTTCTGAAATAAATGTAAATGGTGAAACTTCCTCATCCTCTTCTTTACTATAGCTTTGATGACTATAATCATCAAATTCAAGATACTTTATTAATTCCTTGTGATCAATAGTATTATCATCCTTAAGCCTATCTGGGTCCTTTACATCCAGTACTGGATTTTCCTGCAGTTCTTTATCAATATACTGCTGTAATTCATAAGTTGACATCTGCAGCAATTTAACAGAAAGCTGCATTTGCTGAGTCATAACAAGCTTCTGTTCCTGAGTTAAATTTAGGCTAAAATCCATATTCAAGATAAACACCTCTTTTCTTGCGTAATGTATAATAATATCAAAGCTATTATAACACACTGCATAGTTTTAATGTTGAAATTCAATAAAAAAGGAATCTGCGTTTGCAAATTCCCTTTCAGACTTATTATCTTGAACCTTTTTCGTATGGCTGGCCATCTGCAGCTGGTGGAGTTGTCTTTCCAACGAATCCTGCCAGTGCAAGCATTGTTAAAACATATGGTATGCAGGCATAGAACTCTGTAGGCAAAGACCATCCAAATCCTTGTGCAGCAATTTCAAAGGAGCCGCCAAATGCAAATAACAAACAAGCCCACATGGTTCCAAAAGGCTTCCAATTTCCAAATATCATGGCAGCTAAGGCAATAAACCCTCTTCCTGCAACCATGCCTTCTCTGTATACTGGTGTTATGCCTATTAATGAGGCCCCGCCCAGTCCAGCTAAAACGCCGGATAAAACCACACATGAATATCTCACTTTATAAACATTTATTCCTAATGTATCAGCAGCGCTTGGATGCTCTCCCACAGCTCTTATTCTCAAACCTACAGGAGTTTTGAAAAGCACGAAATTCGTTACAAAAACCAATACAATAGCTAATATTACAAACCAATTTATATTTGATAATATATACCCAATAAAAGGGATAGATTTTATTGAATTAGGTATGCTATATGGTAATGCCTTTACAATATCAGTCTGTCCGCCTTTTTTGAAAACTTTAATAATCAAAAAGCTTGCAAGTGCTGTAGAAAATAAGTTAATTGCAGTACCTGAAATTATCTGGTCAGATTTTAAAGTTATGCTTAAAAATGCATGTATAAGTGCAATTGCTCCTCCGGCAAGCATGGCACATAATACACCAACTAATGGGCTGCCTGATATATATGTTCCCAGTACTGCAAAGAAAGCGCCCATTGTCATCATACCATCAAGTCCTATATTAACTACTCCTGATCTTTCTGAAAAAACTCCTCCAAGTCCAGCAAAAATCAAAGGTGTAGCAGTTCTCAGTGTTCCTGCAATCAATGTCAAAATTAATAAACTACTCATTTACTAACACCTTCTTCTTTCTCTTTTTTTCTGAGAAGTATTTAACTATATAATCAGAAGCTACAAATATAATTATTATGGATTGAATTAAATATACTATTTCTTTTGGTATTCCATTAAGCTGTAACATTTTTGAACTGCTGTTTAAGGCTCCAAATAACAATGCAGATGGTATGCAGGCAATTGGATTACTCTTTGCAAGCAGGGCAACAGCCATTCCATCAAAACCAAAGTTAGGAAAAGCCATCATATCATTAGCCTGATGCATTACTCCAGCTATGTGTGTTGCTCCTCCAATACCAGCAATTGCTCCAGACAGGACCATTGCAAGTATTAAATTTTTAGTAACACTTATTCCGCCGTATTCTGCAGCAGATGGGCTTATTCCAACTGCTCTTATTTCATAACCTACTGTAGTTTTCCATAGCAGCCAGTATATGAATACAGCACATAAAACAGCAATAATCAAACTTATATTTGCCCTGCTTGTACTGGTGAATCTTAATAACTCGGCACTTTTTTGTATTAATGGTGTAGTGGCCTTTCCCTTTACAGCAATGGGTGATCTAAGTATTATCCAGTTTCCCACAAACATAGCAATATAATTCATCATGATTGTATTTATAACTTCACTAGTTCCCTGTTTTGCCTTTAGATAGCCTGGTATCCCTGCCCAAACTGCTCCTGCAATGATACCGCCTGCAATAATTAATATTGCATGAATTACAGGATTAAGTCCTGGAATTAGTCCAATTACCGAAGCTGCCATCATACCTGCAATAAACTGTCCCTCAACTCCAATATTAAACAATCCGCATCTGAAGGCTATAGCATTTGCAACACCTGTAAATATAAGAGGAGTTACATACACCATTGTTTCCAATGTTTTTCTTCCATCGCCAAAGCTTCCGTTCCATATGGTTTTAAAAAGTTCACCAAAAGCAGTAAAATAATCTGTTATTGAATATCCCTTTGCCCATAAGACAAAGAATACAGACACGAAAACTGCAATTACTATTGCTAATATTGGAAAAGCAATGCTCTTCAGCCCATTCTTAAATGATTGGGAAATTTTATTTTTTTTATTTTCTTCCTTAGCCATTGCTCTTCACCCCTTTTTCTGCTTCTTCCAAAGTTCCACCGGCCATTAGAACGCCTAGTTTAAGCTCTGTGGCATCCTTCCTGTCTAAAATCGCTACTATCTTTCCATCATACATAACTGCAATTCTATCTGATAAAGCCATTATTTCATCCAGCTCTAAGGATACCAGTAAAACTGCTTTACCTTTATCTCTTTCTTGGACAAGTCTCTTATGTATATATTCAATTGCACCTACATCAAGTCCTCTTGTTGGCTGAGAAGCAATTAATAATTCCGGATCCTTTGCAATTTCTCTGGCAGCAATGAGCTTCTGCTGATTTCCTCCTGAAAGAGATGCTGCTGTTACCTCATCATTTGGTGTTCTTATATCAAATTCTTTTATGAGTTCTCTGCAGTGCTTTCTAATTTCACCATAATTCATCACTATACCATTTGAAAATGGCTTTTTGTGGTGAACTCCCATAATTGAATTTTCAAATAATGGAAAGCTTAATATAAGTCCTCTTTTATGTCTGTCCTCAGGGATGTGTCCAATACCACTTTCAATAATTTCTCTTGGACTTTTTGCAAATATATCCTTGTCATTTAATTTTATGGACCCGCTTTCAGGCTTTCTAAGACCAGTAAGTACTTCTACAAGTTCAGTTTGTCCATTTCCATCTACACCTGCAATGCCTAGTATTTCTCCTGATCTTATAGATAAATTGACACCATTAACTGCAGGTAAGCCTCTGTGATCCTTTGCTGTTAAATTTTCCACCTGTAGAATTTCTTCTCCGGCTTTCATTGGCTTTTTTTCTACTACTAAATTTACTTTTCTTCCTACCATGAGCTCAGCTAATTCATCTATGCTGGATTCCTTTGTCTTTAATGTTCCTGTAACCTTGCCTCTTCTTATAATAGTTACTCTGTCACTCATTTTCATAACTTCTTTTAATTTATGAGTAATTAATATTATGGATTTTCCTTCATTTACTAAATTATTAATTATAATACCAAGTTCATCAATCTCCTGAGGTGTTAAAACAGCTGTGGGTTCATCAAGTATTAATATTTCAGTACCTCTGTATAATGCCTTTAATATTTCCACCTTTTGCTGCTGCCCTACAGAGATATCTTCAATTTTTGCGTTAGGATCTATATGAAATCCATATTTATCAGCAATTTCACGTACGTCTTCAACGGCTTTTTTCATATCTATCTTAAGTCCCTTTTGCGGCTCAATTCCTAAAACAATATTTTCAGCTACAGTAAAATTATTAACCAGCATAAAATGCTGATGCACCATACCTATTCCTAATTTAATTGCATCATTTGGGTTTGTTATTTTTGCTTGTTTACCGTTTACAAAAATTTCTCCTTTTTCTGGCTGGTACAAACCATACAGTATATTCATAAGCGTAGTTTTACCCGCTCCATTTTCGCCTAGCAATACATGGGTCTCTCCCTTTAATAACTCAAAGTCTACATTGTCATTTGCTATGGTCCCGGGAAATATCTTGGTTATACCTTTCATTTCAATTACTTTTTCCATGTGTAATTCTGGTTGCCGTAAACTTGTAACCAGTGCCTCCTTCCCCATACTCTAGAAATTGTTAATACTTATGTTATAAAAAGCTAGATGTTTTACTACATCTAGCTTAAATTTATTTTATTATATACCTAAAATGATATTTTTTAAAGTTTTATTTTACTTCTGGAGCTGTAAAATTTAAAACATCAGCTCTTGTAGCTGGAACTTTTATAGTTCCGCCTTTAATTGCATCAGAATACTTATTAACTAAATCTAAAATATCCTTAGGAACGTTCTTATCTGAAGATGGAGCTATTCCTACACCGTCTTCTTTTAATCCAAGTTCAACAAGTTTTCCACCTTGGAATTTTCCATCTTTAACATCTTTAACAGCCTGGTAAGTAGCAACGTCAACTCTCTTAACCATACTTGTTAAAATTACGTCTGCATATTCAGGAACTGAAACAGCCTGATCCATATCAACACCTATAGCCCAAACTTGTTTTCCTGAATCTTTAAGTTCTTTTGTAGCCTTAAACATTCCAATACCAACACCACCAGCAGCATGGAAAATAATATCACATCCTGAACCGTATAGTGATTTTGCAAGCTCATATCCTTTATTTGAATCAGCAAATGTATCAGCATATTTAACCATTGTTCCTAATGCTTTTCCATCGGAACTGATTAATCCTTTTGCAGCTTCTGGGTTAACTGCTTTAACTCCTGATGCAAAGCCTGCCTCAAACCTGTTAATTAGAGCAGAGTCTTTACCACCGATAAATCCTATTTTATTTGTCTTAGTCATTTTACCAGCAATAACACCAACTAAGAATGAACCTTCGTGTTCTTTAAACAAAATGGATTCAACATTTTTTAATAGAACAGGGTTTGAAGCTTTTGGATCTTCATAAGCAACTGAATCTATTAAAGCAAAATTCTTATCAGGATACTGCTTTGCCTTATTTTCCATAGCTGTTTCCATTTGGAACCCTACACCAAAAGTTAAATCATCACCATATGCAACAAGTGCATCAAGGTTAGCTTCATAATCCTCTTTTTGTTTTGATTCAATTGGTTTGTAGTCAACACCAAATTCTTTAACAGCCTTCTTTATTCCTGTGTCTGCTGACTGGTTAAATGATTTATCATTTAATCCGCCTTCATCAGTTGAAAGACCAACTTTCAGTTTCTTTTCTGTTTTTGTTGAAGAATCAGTATTAGGTGTTGGTTTACTGCTGCCGCATCCAGCAAATAATGATACTGTCATTATTGAAGCTGCGATTAAAGCAACTACTCTTTTTTTATTCATTAAAGTTCCCCTCCTAAAATATAATCGAATTTCTACCAGCATTATATATTTCTACAAATTATTGAAATATCCTTCTTTTTTTGTTCTGTGAAGTACTAAAAAATTAAAGTATTACTTATTTAATGTGCTATTATATAAATATTAAAAAATCATATAAAAAAGAACCATTTACTGTAAAAGTTTATTTATATCCAGCCTCTTTTAAAATTTCAACAGCATTTTCTCCATCTTCATCATTTACCAACACTACAGGTCCCGTACATCCCATTCCGCTTTCTGAATAAATTCCCTTTGACCATAAAAGTTTGCAGCAGTTTTCAAGCTCTAAAATGTCTATTCCAAGTATGGCATATGTTACAACCTTTTTAGGCGGTATTTTTACTTCTTCATCATTTGCTTTTGGAGCCTGCTTTGAAAGTATTTTATTAAGTATGTCCTTTAGTCCATGCTCATTTGCTTTTTTAAATTCCTCACCGGAAGTCTTTACCAGGTTGTTTTTACAGCATATGCTGCAATATCTCAAAGCTTCACAAATTAATGGTGCACCGCTGGCCCTTGAAATAATATTTATTATTTTGTCATATCCTTCGCCTATTCCGGGTCCATAGCCGGCGCCAATGGTTTCAAAATCTCCTCCAGTGGTATAGGAAGAAAAAATCTTAATTAAAAGATTGCCTGTTAAAGAATCACATACCATTACATCAGGAGTACCAGCAAGCAGGTCATTTCCTCTCATAACTGAACCTCCGTCAGCTCTCAGGGAATTTGAAAAATTAATGGTATACCCATTGCGGCTTAGCTCATTCAGAGCTCTTTCAACTCCTCTGGCACCATCTAGATTTAGTATTCCGATTGATGGATTTTCTATACCATTAGCTTTAGCTGCAGCAATGCCATCAATAGCATTTATAACCATTGCCTCAACTCTGTTTGTTGCACTTATTCCCGTGGTTGTAGCTATGAACATTTCTTTTCCAAGTCCAGGTGTCATTACCTTTCCTACTGTTGACACACCTATAGGAAAATCAAAATGCTGTGTTACGCAGCCATCAATTTCTCCATTCTCCAGCATCTCAACCATCTTTTTATGACCCTCTTCAGCATTTTGAACCTCTACTACCTGAAAATCGCACTGAACTTTTGGTCCTATGAGGACTATATCAAAATCCCCATATTTATTTTTTGCAAGTACTGCGGCTCTCACCATTTCTTCTATCCCATGTTCAGAACCAAAGGTTGTTAAACCAATTTTAAATCTTTTCCCAAAACTTCCGCTTTTTATGCCATCTGCAATTTCATCAAATACCTCGGCTATAAGCTTCTTAGTTTGATCCATTTAAATCACCCCGACTATTCATTTAAAAGCTGATCTGCAAACTTTTTAAACTGTTCAGCAATCATATTTTTTATTTCATCCTTTGATACTGAAGGTATTTCATCTTCTAATCCTTTATTTTTTTCTACTAAAATGGATACACCATCAAATAGATTAGTCATTCTTCCTAAGAATAAGCTTCCTTTTCCTATTATCATGAAGTTTTCCAATGAGCCATCCTTAATATGTTTTAATCCATGTCCAACTATTGGTACTCCTGAAGGTATGTGGCCTTGGGTTGGAGCGAAACCTGGGTATCCATGCTGTTTTACAAAGTCAGGCAGCTGCTTTCTGTCTAATTGACCTGTTTTAACAGCCAAAGCACCTATCATTTTATAATTTTGTGTTGGTACATCTCCTGCACCAGCAGGTTCAGTTATATCAGGGTTCTGCATTTCAGGTGCATACTTGTTAACATCTGTTATCTTCATTCCATTTCTTTTTAAAGGTTCTGAAACTAAGGCTTCTATTACTGCCTGAGGTGCTGCTCCATGAGCTATTGTATGTCTTCCTATAACATCTGTCCTAAGCACTGGGCTTATACCATCATTTTCTGAAATCAGAATAGCAAAGCCGCCAAGACAGTCCTCTAATATTGGAAGTCCTTTCTTAACATGGTCTTTTCCATTCATACCAAGCTTTGCTGTACATCCTCCTGCAAAAACAATAACATTTTTACATATCCCTGATTTAACTAAAGCAGAAGCATTAATAACTGCATGGGTTGGTCCTGCACAAAATCCCCTCATATCAACTCCTGTTGCACCTTTTATACCTGCAATTTCTCCACAGGCTTTTGCAATATTTCCTCCGCCTCTCTGATTCATATCACCAATGGCTTCTTCAGAACATTCAATTAAATAGTCCACATCATTTGGATCTATACCTGTCTTTTTCATTAAGTGCATTAATGAAAGAACTCCTGATGCTTTTACTGCCAGATTCTCTAACATTATATGAGATGACAGGTTTGTATCAAATTCATGTGCTCTTTTGACGCATCCTTCTAGTTTTTCCCCATTATATAAACCTTCAGCAATGCCGCTTTTCACCATATCCTCTATGATATTTATGTCCTCTCCTTCTCCAAGGGCGTCTGCCTTAGCATTTAACAATGGATGAGCTGCAAATTTTTCTTTAACCATTTTTGTAAAATCCTTTGTAAGAAGAACAAGTTCAAATACATCTGATATCTTTAAAAGTCCGTAAAATTCCTCCTCAGGCATTATTTCACCAAATTCACCAAACCTGTCAGCGCCATCTACCTTGGAATTATGCCATGGTCTTTTAATTTCTCTTAATTGTTCAGGTGTCATATTCCCTATATAGGTCTGATTGGGAGCATATGCTACCACATCATTAAATTCTCTTAAATGCTTTGGTAACTCCTTTAAATATTCTGACTTGGGATTTGCTTTTCTTTCCAGAGTCTGTGTTGTCCCATTATGTATTACCATATCTGGAGTATTAATTAAAATATAAGCTGCATTTTTTATAACTGGAAAACTCATATCGTTACCTCCTAAAACTTTAATAAGCAATTAACAATTGATAATTGACAACTTTCAATTTTATCAATTATCATTTATTAATTATAGACAATAAGAAATTTGTATAGTATGCACTTTTTAAATTTATAAAAGTGCATACTATACATTTATGGATTTCAGTATTTAATTACTTATCAAATACAGTTTGATCATCCACTGGTGTTTCTAAAGCCTTTACTGCTCTTTCCACCAGTTTATATCTAAGTTCAAACTCCTCCTTTTTATCTAAAGAAGGATTCCCAAGAGGATGAGGTATTGCTATTGTTGGAACTATTCTGTTTGCACCAACAGTAAGAGATATTGGAACTATTGTGCACATATGAACTACTGGAAGTCCTCCACGTTCAATTTCTTTTACCAGCGTTGCTCCGCAACGTGTGCAGGTTCCTCAGGTGGAGGTTAATATAACTGCATTTACTCCATCTGCCACCAGCTCTTTAACAATTTCTTCACCGAATTTTTTTGCTGATGCAACTGCTGTACCATTACCAACAGTAGCATAGTAATATCTATAAAGGGAACCTATTTTTCCTTCCTTCTCCATCTTTCTAAGTACATCTACAGGAAGCACTCTGTCAGCATCGGCATTTGCATATGTTGGATCATAGCCGCCGTGGGCAGTTTCGTAGGTTTCTTCAGTTAAATCCATAACTCCTTCAATATCGTATTTGCCATATTTAGAAGCACTTGATGACTCAATATGATCAGGATTTCCCTTAGGTACTATACCTCCTGATGTAACTAAAGCCACTTTAGCCTTTGACATGTCCGGCACTGCTGGATTTGGCTTTACTCTGTCAAATACAGGCATTTTAAATTCAGTTACAAATTCTTCGCCCTTAAGCTTCTTTATAAGTAAATTAACTGCTCTTTTAGATCCTCTTTCAGCTGCAAAGTAATTTTTCCTGATTCCTCTTTCTATATATCCTTCAGAAGCAGGATCCAATATAGATTCTCCCTTAGCAAGTTTAATTGCTAACTTGGCAATCTTAGGAAGTGCCTCTCTCATTCCCACAGCACTATTTTTTGTTTCAATAATATACAAATATTTCTTGTATAAATCTACTCCAGGGTTTTCTTTATACATTGCTGTCAATACAGGTATATTCAGCTTTTCCTGAACTTCCTTTGCAATGGTTCCACATGCAACTCCATATCTTCCTGCATTAAATGCCGGGCCGGCAATGAAAACATCAGGATTGTATTTTTTAACCATTTCAAGTACTTCAGCTTTAGCTTCATCTAAATTTTCGTTAAAGAATGAATCTCCGCAAATTACAGTTGCAACTATCTGTGCCTCACCTTTAAAAATGCCGTTCAGACCCATACCAGGCCCTACAAAGCCTTCTCTTACCTCTGGTTTGTAGTCAGCCTTATCTTCTCCGCCTATACCAGCATAGAACTGGTTTATATAATGAACTACTCTTATCAACTGTTTCACCCCTTTTGGTATTTTTGTAGTCAATCAGCGATTTAAAGTTTTGAATATTGATCTCTTATAGTCTTAACTTCAGCAATAATTGCATCAACATCCAGAACCATTTCCATCATTCCACACTGTTCATCATAAACTGCTGCATCGCATTCATTTTTTATTTCCGGCTCTACCATATGATAAACTGGGAGTGCTAATGCTATTCCTGCTAAAGGTCCTGCATAAGTTGGATCTCCTGCGGAAACTGTTTCAGCGGAAAGTCCTGAAGCTTCAGCCTCTGCTCCTCCTAATACAACAACTATATTTTCTGCACCATGTTTTTCTGTTAAATCTTTTACTCTTTGTTGGATCTCCAGATCCATAGCTCCTGCGGCTGTTCAAACAAAGCATTCTGTTGATGCAAAAATAACTTCTGCTCCTGCACTTTTAACACAAGCCTCGATGGCTGGTCCTGGTATACCGTCCCTGTCACCTATGGCAATAACTTTTTTCCCTTTTAACATTATTATTCCTCCTATTGTTCAAATTAGAATTCCTTTGCAGTTAAGTAATTATATCCTACTTCACTTGTAGCTCCGGTGATAACCTGAATTTCAGCTTCTATGGAGCCATCTTTTCTTAAGCTTCCCATATGACCTCCAGCTATAATATTTACAGCTTCTGGATGTCCTATTACCTTTTCCATAGGCTGAAGTACTACCACTTCATTAGCATTGCCGGCAGTAACCACTGCATCGCCCTTTGTTGTAGCATCAGCTAAGGATTGTGAACTTCCATCCTGACCAGCATACTCATCAGTTACCAGCACGGTTTTAATACCTTTTTCAGTTATTTTATTGCAGTTCATTACTAAATCAGCATCAGGGTTTCCAAAGCCCTCTTCTGAAATGATTACCGCATCTGCTCCTAAATATTCAACTAATTTAGCAGTGTAATTTGAAGATCTTTCCTTATCTGCTAAATAAACGTTTTCATTTGTTATTATACATCCAAGGAAATTATAATCCTTACCATGATGTTCAAATAAATCTTCAATTATAGGATGATTCATATGCACATAAGTAGGATTCTTATCACATGCAGATACACAGTTTCCGCTGACAATAGCTCCATCAAACACTTCTGTTGGATAAATAAATGTTGGGAGTATCTTCTTAGCATCTACTCCATATACATATGTGTCATGTAACAGCCCCTGGCTTTGAAGCATATATACATAAACAACCTTTGGCAGTTCAGGATACTTTTTCACCTGCTCTAACAGAGGTAATGTTTCATAAACTTTAACCTCATCAGGGGTGATATTTCTTCCAGCCTCACCCAAATAAGCTGCAGCTTTAAAGCCTACCATTCTTACAGCCTCTTCATGTTCATGCTGCAGAACTCCGCTTTTGGGTTCGCATTTTATTACCAGGTTATTAGTTTTTGAGAATGGTGTGTATTTGGCACCTTCTCCAGCCATGTCAATGATTCCCTCCTGGAAGCCCACTATTTTACCGGTTGTAACAACTGCTGCACCTTTAAGAACATGTGTCCTGCCTGCACCAACCATATCAACCTTGCTGATGAATCCAGGGAAAATACCGCCTTTTCCATCTACTTTTACTCTTGGTTCCACTACATCTTTTACTGGAATTATTCTAACCTTTTCTCCTGGTCTGGCAATGTCCAGTGTTATGCTTTCCAGTCTTTCATCGCCGCCAATTTCATTTAAAAGCTCTTCCTTATTTACGTAAAGAATACCATTTTCAACCTTTGTTTCAGATGCAAACTGCATATCTTTAATAAATATTTTTCCAAGTTCTAGACGCAAAATATTCACCTCCAAAATTTATATAACTTCAATCGGGATATTTTATACATACATTAAATTTATTATCCCGACTGCAATTAGCATAATACTGATTTTATAAAGTTTCATAAACTGATTTTATGAAGTTTTCCACATCATCTAATGTGCTTATCTTGTCTGGAGTAATGGTATTTAATTTTTCACCATTTTTATAAATTATCATAGTGGGCAGTCCTAATACTCTTTGTGAAATAGCCAGTCTTCTTGCACTTGCAATATTCAGGCTTGCAAACTTAATTTTATCTCCATACTTTTCTTCCAGACCGTGAACTCCTGGCATAAGCTCTTTGCATATTTCACATTTGTCACCCCAGAAGTCTACAAATACAGGCTTTTCAGAAAAATTAGCAACTTCAGCATCAAAATTTTCCTTATTTAATTCAATCATTTTATATCCCTCCAAAATTTATTTTAAAGTACTTATACTTTGCTAAAAGCATTCTGCTTCTGCTCTCTCAAAAATCATTAAAGCTTGATATTTTGTTCGGCACAATACAGTGCTTTAATGCAAAGTACTTATATAAGCCTCAGCTGTGGTTGCTGCAATTGCACCGTCAGCTGCTGCAGTTATAATCTGTCTTAAAGATTTTACTCTTACATCTCCTGCTGCATATACTCCAGGTATATTGGCTCTCATGTCCTCGTCAGTTATGATGTATCCCTTTTTATCCATATTAATTTTTCCTTCAAATAGCTGTGAAATTGGATTATACCCTACAAATACAAAACATCCATCGAACTTAACATTAGTTTTTTCACCAGTTTTAACATTACGTACTACCAATCCTTCTAGTATTTCATCACCAATTGCTTCATCCACCACTGAATCCCAGATAAACTTAATCTTGGGATTTGCAAAAGCCTTTTCTTGTAATGACTTAGCAGCTCTTAGTGAATCTCTTCTGTGAATTACAGTAACAGTTTCTGCAAACTTAGTTAAATAGATTGCCTCAGTTATTGCTGAGTCTCCTCCTCCAATTACAGCTACATCCAAATCCGTAAAGAAGTCTGCATCACAGGTTGCACAATATGAAATTCCTTTTCCTCTTAATTCATTCTCATTTTTAAAGCCTGAAAGTCTTGGATTAGCTCCAGTTGCTATTATTATTGTTTTAGCTTCGTAGGTTTCTTTTCTGCATTTTATGACTTTAACACTGCCTTCCAGCTGGACTTCCTGAACTTCATCTTTTACAAACTTTGTTCCAAATTCCTCTGCCTGCTTTCTCATTCTTTCGCTTAAGCTGGAACCTGTAGTATCTTCAGTTGATCCAGGATAATTTTCTATCTCATCAGTAGTTGTTACCTGTCCACCGTATTTTGCTTTTTCAATTATTAAAGTATCCATTCTTGATCTTGATGCATATAGTCCTGCAGATAGTCCTGCCGGGCCTCCGCCTATTATAATAGTGTCATAAATGTGTGCCATTTTATTTCCTCCTTTAATTAATTACATGATAAATCATGTCATAATCTATAACTCTAAAATCCTCCAATACCTGTTCATCCCATACAGCTTTCCCCATTTTTAAAAACTTTTCTGTAGTTATTATTGCCTCTTCCATGATAGTTAATGAGTCATAATCAACTTTATTATAATTATTTTTGCTGATTAAAATTGTTCTGTATGGTGTTTCATTAGGTTTTATGCTGCTCATCAAGGGGTGAGTAAGCAGCTTATGCCCCTTATGAATATAATCCCTGACTTTTTTCAGCACTGCCATTGTATCGCTGCTGATGAACTCTACATCATATTTTTCTTCTAAGTTTTCCCTTGATAAAGGATTGTTTGTTATGGCAATAAATTGTTCAATCATAATAAATTGCTCCTTTGAAATAAAAAAACAGAGATAAAAGCCCAATGCTTTTACCTCTGTCCTGTTAACCTGAGAGATTTACTCCTTCGGTGCTACGCTTTCCAGAGTTCTGTCCATCTTCGGTCCTTTTGCCTGAGAGCTTCGTATTATATTTTGGATAATAATACTTATTCCTTCGGCTATCTGTATAAATATTTATTTTCTATCTAATTATACAAATCATCTTCCGAAAATTTCATTCAGTTTTATATATATATCTTTGTCTTCATTATATAATATCAATGTATAAAATTCTACATTTTTCATATATACATATTATTTTATTTTTTAATAGCATCTATAATGTTTGTCAAATCATTAATAAAAAAATAATTGCATCAATAGTTTTCAATAAAAAAAATTCCACATGCTCCTGGGCCTGCGTGTACTCCTACCACACACCCAACCTCACATTCTATAAATTTTGTTTTTTCTTTATTTAAATCTTCTCTTAGAATGTCTAAGATATCTTTATTATGGACTTGATCCAGAATAGACAATTCTCCAGGTTTTATGCCAACTTTTGAAACATAATCCAATATATATCTGATAGCCTTTTTACTTCCTCTTACCCTGTCCTTAAGTGCCATCTCACCATTTTCAACTGCTAATATTGGCTTTATACCTAATATATTTCCAATTCTGCCTGCTGTTTTTGATAATCTTCCACCCTTTACTAAATTGTCTAAAGTTTCAAAGGCTAACACACTTTTGACATGGGGAATAGCTTTTATTATTTCTTCTTTAATCTGGAATATATCTAAGCCTTCATCCCTGAGTCTACAGGCTTTCAGTACCAATAGGCCAAGACCTGAAGTAACATTTAAGCTGTCTATTACAACTATATCATTAGTTCCAAGCATATCTTTTGCTATACAGGCTGACTGGTATGTTCCGCTCATTTTAGATGACAGATGAATGGCTACAATCTTATATCCATCATCCAAATACTTTTTATAACAGTTATAAAATCTTTGTGGATTTATTTGAGCTGTGCCTGGGAATTCATCCATGTTTTCCATCTTATTAAGAAGCTCATCTAAATTTATATCTATACCATCCCTATATGTATGCCCATTCATTGTAACCAGCAGCGGAAGGCATTCAATATTATTTTCTATAAGCAGTTTTGATTGTAGATCCGCAGTACTGTCTGTTATTATCTTTATTTTGTCCATGGTCTTAACTCACCTACTTCATATCAGGAAAACCAAGCTGTCTTAATGCTTCATAAGCAACAACGGCCACAGAATTTGATAGATTTAATGATCTTGTTGTAGTTTTAATCATTGGGACTCTTATACATTTTTCCGGATCACTTTCTCTAATTCTATCTGGTAAGCCAGCTGATTCTTTACCAAAAATTATAAAATCGCCTTCTTTAAACACAACATCAGTGTAATATTTATTACCATGGGTAGTGGAAAAATAAAAAGCAGAATCCTTATATTTTTCTCTTAGTTCATCATAAGATTCATAAATGGTTAAATCAAGATACTTCCAATAATCTAAACCAGCTCTTCTCAAATGTTTTTCATCTAAACTAAATCCCAAAGGCTTTATTAAATGCAGCTTGCATCCTGTCAATACACATGTTCTTGCAATATTTCCAGTATTCTGAGGAATTTCTGGTTCAAATAATACTATGTTTAAATTCAAGTCAGTTCCCCCCACTCAATAATATCTAATTATATAATATAACTAATACACTCAATTCCAAAGTACTTAATAACAATGTTTACAAAAAATTGTTTATTTGTTCTGTATAATCCTTTATTCATTTAAAATAAACTTCTCTATAGCCTTAGCCACTCCATGCTCTGAATTTGTATCTGTAACATAATCTGCCTGATTCTTAACGTAATCAGGAGCATTCCCCATTGCTATGCCAAGTCCTGCATATTTTATCATTGGAAGATCATTTTCGCTGTCTCCAATGCAGATTATTGATTCTTTATCTATATCATAATAATTTGCTAATACCTGAACAGCATGTCCCTTTGATGCACCTTTATTCATTATCTCAAAATTATTATTCCAGGAGCTTACCACCTCAAAATCGCCTAAATTTATTATTTCATTTTTAACTTTATTTAATTTTGCATTATCATCGTCAATAGCAATACATTTTACTATTTCACCATCATTTTGCTCAAATGTTTTTTCCCAATCGTCAATTACATTAATTTTTATCTTCATATTCTCAGGCAGGCTTTTATTGGCCTTAGCATAAAACTCCGATGAGTATAGTAACTTTGCAGTTAGAATTGCAGTGGTTGTATTGAAATGAAAATATAAATCATTAGCCTTCAAAATAGATGCAATTTTCCTGCATTGATCTATTGACAGAACATTTTTATAAATCACTTCATCCCTGTCTTTTTCTCTTAAATAAGCTCCATTAGAAGCTATTATAGGAGTTTTTATTCCCAGAATATCTGAATAATAATAGGCAGATGTAAATACTCTGCCAGTACTTATAGCAACCTTAACACCTTTTTGAGAAGCCTTTTTAATTGCACTTTTATTTCTTTCACTAATGCTGTTTTCTTTATTCAGCAAAGTACCATCCATATCTAAACACAATAATTTGTATTTCAAAATTCAACAATCCCTTCATTTGTTTATTAAACACATTATTAATTATATCAGACTTTTTAAATAATTGTATGAATTCATATTACTTATTATTATAATTGATATAATTTGTAATACCTGAAGCAATATTTTCTGCCATATTCATTAAAGTGCTATCATCCTTTAATTTTTCTCTGTCATCCATATTGGTAATATAACCGCACTCAATTAAAGCGCATGGAATATCTGAATATCTTAAAACAGCAAGATTTTGACTTTTGATACCGTTATTTATCCAGCTGCTATCTCTGCATATACTGTTAACTATATCCTCAGAAAGTAACATCCTTTCCTTTGGCATTGAACTTTTATTACTGTAATAATACCCGGTTATTCCCTTTATGCCAGGATCTTTATATGAGTTAATATGAATTGATACCATTAATTTAGCATTAGAACTATTAGTAATTTCACCAATCTGCTTTAATGGAATCAGTTCATCCTTATCCCTTGTAAGAACTATATTAAATCCTTTAGCTTCCAGTTCTTTCTTTATATAATTTACTACTTTTAAATTAATATCCTTTTCATATAAATTGCTATAGCTTGTCCCTTTATCAACCCCGCCATGCCCTGCATCCAGCACAATGGTAATCTTCTCATTTTCTTTTACCACATTTCCTTTTGATGTTTTTGTATTCTTTGCCAGAACTATGTTTGATAATAAGCTAATGTCCTTCTTATTTACCATTAAAGTATCATCAAATTTACTAATCATAATAAATACCAGAGTAAAAAAAATGCAAGAAAAAATAAATCTTTTCTTGTCAGCAATTCTCAACATCCTCACCTCTCACTATTTGTTATTATATTAATAATATACCAATTTATGTAATACTTCAATTCATAATATTATTTACTTTTATTAAAACAAAAAGGTGTGGCAGCTTACTAGTTTTTAGTAAACTGCCATACCTTTAAATTTAATCTTTTTTATTTAAGCATTACTTTTCAGCTAATCCCACCAGACTATTAGTTAAAGAGTTTAAGCTTTGTATATCTGCATCCATTTCCTGAAGCTTTGCAAGCTGTTCCTTAAAATTATCCGTAGAAGAGTACACACTTGAAGCTATATTGTTTACAGACAAATTGATTTTGCCTAAAATATCGTTAATTTCATTTATAGATTTATTGCTGGAACTGGACAATTTTCTTATTTCATTTGCCACTACGGAGAACCCCTTACCATATTCTCCTGCTCTTGCAGCTTCTATTGCAGCATTTAATCCTAGTAGGTTCGTCTGTGATGCAACACCCTTAACGAAACCTATTACCTCATCTGAGTTTTTAGTACTATTTTCAGCCTCTTTAACTTCAGATATTACTTTATCATTGGTAGTTACAGTTTTTTCAACATCTGTTGTTATGATTTTTGAAGCCTGGCTTATACTATTCACAGCATGGCATAACTTTTGTGATAAATCTTGAATTTCATAATGTCTTTTCAGTGATTTAACTAAGACTATACTTCCTATTATTTCATTGCTGTCATCTTTTACAGGTACTCCTATGGCCTTTATTTCAACACCAAATACCTCTTTTGGAACTATTAGTGATAATACCTTCTTTGCCTTAATGCATTCATAGGCAGCTCCACCAGGTCTTAAAGGATCCCCGGGGGAAGCATTCATGTTAATATTTTTGCTGTTTACAACCTTAATAAAACTAGTTAGGTTTGACATGGTAAAAGCTATTTCATCATCAAAAAAATACTGCATATATGGTATAAGTTCATTAAATGACTGCTGTAAAGTATTTTCTATGATTATATCATCCATTTTCTAACTGACCCCCATGCTTAATATTTGATAATAAACATAATATTTCAACATATTATCCATAATTTATACAACAATGTAATTATACTTCTTTTACTAATAATTTGTAACCCTGAATTTATATAGGCATAAAAAAAACAGATGCTGAATAACATCTGTTTTTGGTGCGGGTAACAGGACTCGAACCTGCATGGTTTCCCACTAATACCTGAAACTAGCGCGTCTGCCAATTCCGCCATACCCGCTCATGCTTTAATATTATATCATATTTTTATGATTAATAAAACCACAATTTTTAGCAAAAAAACAGTTTTTCTACATAATATCTAAGTTTACCTTGCGTTTCCTTCAAATATTCCTCTACAGATATTAAATAATCTTTTTTATCTACATCTATATTTTGCTTTCCTCCATAAAATTCCTCATAGGCTGTTTTAACTAAAGAAACCATTTTAAATCTTAATTTCAATTCATTTATATTAGAAGCAAACTCCATATCACTAATACTGTCTTCTTTTACCATACCTGATGTTTTTAATCTTTTTATAAGCTGGTTGTATAATGGTATTATACTTTTATTCATAATTATTGATCTTGTTTTTATTATAATAAATATTACTCTTATAAACAGCAGCACAATAAGCGCTGTAAATATTGATATTATATAAATTACTTTTTTACTAAATAAAGATTTATCAGCTGACTGATTAACAATGTCATTTTTATCCTGCATATTTTGATTTTTCTTAATTTGATACTGTTTATTCTGCAATTCACTTTGTGCCTTTGCTTTTTTAAGCTGTTCCTCTTTAAGTAATAAATCTGTTGAATCTGGTATAGGATCTAATACAGCCCACATATTTTTCGATGGAGATACCAATATTTCGCACCATGCATGGGCATTTTTATTGCTTGCTTCATAAAGGCCGTCACTATCTTTCTTATCTGTTATGTGAAATCCCTCTACATATTTTGCAGGGATACCTGCAATTCTGCACATAATAGTTGATGCAGTGGCAAAATATGTGCAATAACCTTTTTTCTCAGTAAAAAGAAAGTAGTCTAAGAATTCCTGCTCCTTTGGTACCTCTGAAACATCTAATGTATATTTATAATTAAGGGAAAGATAATCAAATATTGCCCTTGCTTTATCATAGCTTCCATGCTTATCCTTTGTTATGGTATTTACCAGTTCAATAGTCCTTTTACTGATATTGTCTGGAAGCTGAAGGAACTCCTTGTACTGTGAACGAGCCTGCTCAGAAACTTCCTTTTCTCTGTTATCAATTGTTCCATTATATTCTCTTGACATTTCCTGGCTTATATAATTGTTATCTGGTAAATTAATGAACAAATTATCTGCCATATTTGAACTTCCATAATACTGTACCTTATAGGACTTATTTACAATTGTACTATTTATATAACTTCCGAATTCATCTATAAATGCCTTACCATTTTCGCTTATTGTAACATTTTCAGTATACCTTGGCACAAATAGTGTAGAGCTTCTAAGCTCATTTGGATAAATCGTCAAAGTCCTTTTCCCATTTAAAGGTTCAATAAAACCCTGTGTATACTTTGGCCCTTTTTCCGCATCCACATAATTATTTTTAGTTTTTTCCCATGAAAAACCGTCATATTTATCTTTTATTGATCCAGTGAAATACATTGGTATATTTTCATCATTTTCATGGTTAAATTCTATTTTAAAGGCAGTAAGGTCATTAATAATAACAGGGCCTCCTAGTTTCACATTACTGTCATCATATCCTGCAAAGGATATGTTATATTTATTTTTTATATCACCTTCAGCTTTTTTATTAGCTGCAAATTTGTTTTGAAGTTTATTTATTATATTGCCATCATACTTACCCAGAAAGTTCTGCGGAAGTACCTTGCTTATACCGGAAATTATTATACTGCTTATTATTATATATATAAATACTTTATTAAATGAGCTGTTTATATTAACTCCTGTCTTCCTAAGTTTCCTTTCATTTTCGCTGTATTTATTAGATGCATATGTTATTAAACTAATCATTATAAACTTAAATAAATTATTTTTAATTTGAACATCATAGCCTGTATACCAGTAGCTTATCATTACCGTAAAGGTTATTATAATAATGAAATTCTGAAATCTCTTATGAGTAAATGACACTATTAGAAGAGAAATAAGTGGGATTAATACTGTAATATATGGTTTATATAAATTATAGTCCGCAGATGTTCCGTCAAATATTGAATTTACTATAGCAATGCCATTATTAGCATAAGTCTGCATAATACTATTAATATCCATCATATAGTGCATAAAAAGTGCAGTTAATATTAAAATTACCGCAGTAAAATATATTCTATTCTTTCTTGTTTTTAATATATCCTTATAAAAAGCCCATATTAATATACTGCATATATATAATAATGTAACTGATCCATAACCAAATCTGCTGATTTGAAAACAGCTGCTCATTACACTTAAATTAAAAATAATATTAATATATATAAGTATAATAAAAACTATATTATCCTTAATAGTACTCACTATTACACCTCTTTTCAGTGCAGATTACCTGTGTAGATATTTAATTTCTATATAATAAGATCATTAAAATTTATACAATCTATTTGAGAATTTTTAATAACATTTATATAATTTAAGTCTCTTGGATTTTCTAAAATATAGATTACTGTAACCCTATATCCCATATTCATAACATTTATAATGCAATTTGCAAATTCTTCATCTGCCCTGTGTGTAAATATTCCAAGCCAGCTGCCTTTGTGAATGCTTTCCAGGCTGGAATATATAAATTTAATATATTCCATTTTACCTTTGCTTTTATTAACAAGAAAATATTCCATGAGAGTGTTGAAATCTTCTCTGCTTTCTATAGAAAACCTTTGCACTGAGCTGTTGTTAATAAATACATCACAGGTTATATCCCTTATCTGCATATTATTTATTACAGAAACGCATGCCCCTACTATTTTTTCTTCAATTATATTTCCATTTTCTATAAAATAATCATCTTCATTCATATTAAAAAGCAGTGTGCATTTTTCTCCAGATACATTATCAAAATCTTTAACGTAAAGCTGTCCATATTTTGCACTGAGCTTCCAGTGAACTCTTTTTAAGCTGTCCCCCGTATTGTATTTTCTTATATCTTTTACAGCTGAGATATCCTCAAGGGTGCCCTTGAAATTTACAATATTTCTTATAAGATTATATCCATTGACCTCAACGCCCTTTATATCTGTTATTTTTGGATAAACCTTAATTTCTTCATGAGAATTATAATATTTCCTTATTTTAAAAATGGAAAACAAATCTGATATATTTAAATCATTGTCTCCAAAATTGTATATTCCCCTTACTTTAAAATTAACTTTTCCTTTTATTATTTTTTTCTCATCAATGTTCAGGTTTATTGACTGTCCCTTATACTTTAGATTTAAATCAGCCAATGCCCTGTTTTTTATAATTAGAAAAGGTATGGGAAGCAGAGTTAAGTTTTCTATAATTAATGTATATTCACCTTGCTCACCGCAGAAATATAAATTTCTATCCATTTCAGTTTTCATGTATATGCCGTTCTTCATCTTTATCACATACAATATTCCAAGTAAAAATGATAATAAAAATCCATAAAAAACAGCATAAGGCAGATTCCCACCCTGAGAATAAGCAAATACAAGTGCACATATCATTAAAGCTGCAAATTTTTTATCTATTTTAACCACGGAACCACCTTCCGAAACAATACTATTTTATTCTTGGTACAGGTAAAGTCTTCATAATATCATCAATAACATGACTTGTAGTATAGTTGTTAGACTTGGCAAGAGAAGATGATCTTAGTCTGTGATCCAGCACTATGTGTACATTTTCCCTTACATCCTCTGGAATTATATAATCTCTTCCATTAATATATGCATTAGCCTGAGATATTCTAAGTAACGCCAATGAAGCTCTTGGGCTTGCGCCTAAAATTAAAAATTTGTTGTTCCTTGTAGCGTCAGCTATATCTGCTATATAATCAAATATTTCTTTAGATGCTGAAACCTGCCTTACTTTTTTCTGTATCATCAATATATCCTCTGCATCAGCTACAGTTTCTAAGTTTTTTAAAGGTTCATCATTTATATAAGTACTCAATATTTTTGTTTCATACATCTTATCAGGATACCCAAGCTTAACCTTAATCATAAACCTATCTAACTGAGCTTCAGGCAGTATAAAAGTGCCTTCATATTCAACTGGATTTTGTGTTGCCATAACTATAAATGGTTCTTTCATTTCATAAGTATTATTTCCTTCTGATACCTGCTTTTCCTCCATTACCTGCAGCAGTGCAGACTGGGTTTTTGGTGATGTTCTGTTTATCTCATCAGCTAATAATATATTGCAGAATACAGGTCCTTTTTTAAACTCAAATTCCATGGACTTCTGGTTATAAATTGAAATACCTGTTATGTCTGATGGCAGCAGATCTGGTGTGAACTGAATTCTGTTATAAGAGAGATTTACAGATTTTGATAGTGCTTTCACAAGAGTAGTTTTCCCAACCCCAGGGACATCCTCTATTAGTATATGCCCATTTCCAATTATTCCTTTTAATATATTATATATTTCATATTCTTTTCCTATAATTACTTTTTCAATATTAAGTACAATTTTATTTATAACACCCTTATCGTCCATTCATACCTCTCCTTATTAAATAAAACATTTATATACTTTTCTTAACATATATAATTAGATATTTATGTAATATTTCCTCCTTTTTTATACAAAAATATAAATATATATTAAAAAAAACAGTTAGGTTAATCCTAACTGCTTTTTGTTCCTCTTTTAATTTGGGCATCTACTGGCTTGTAATAATCATTTGATATGAGCTCTGTAGAAATTACGCTGCCATTTTGTATGGTTTTCTTATATACTTTGACCCTATATCCAGTAAAGGCTTTTTGAATAGTTTCTGTCTGACCAACTGGCATTGCAGGATCATCTATATATTTTACATTTGGCTGTATTGTTTCATATACATCATTATAGATATCATAAGTTTTGCCTTTTAATGATGAATTTGAGTACACAGTAAAGCCCACATTTGCTCCATCTGCGCTGCCTGCTATATAAATTGGATAGCCTAGTGTATTAGTAAATTTATAATCCAGATTTCCATAATCTACAGTAGCATCCATTCCCAAACCTATATACGAAGAAGGAATAGTATGATGTGTTCTTTCCGTTGCTTTAACATTTGCCCTTAATATGGCATTATATAATGTAGTTGATACCTGGCAGATTCCTCCCCCATAATCATCTACTACCTGAGTTCCTACAATAACATGAGCTGATTGATATCCTTTTTCTGCTGTTCTTTTTCCAAGCACTCCATTAAAGCTGAATGTATCTCCAGGCAATAATACAGTACCATCAATGCCCCTTGTAGCTAATGCTATATTATTAGCTCTTTCCGAAGGAGATATACTGCCATAGTTTGTAGAAAAAGTAGAAATAGCAGTATCAATTGGTTTTAATTTCTCACTGGTAATCCTTGGCTGTACCTCTTCCGTTGCAGCCTGAATATTTACATCTGATCCTAAATCCCCATTTATACTGCTTAAAATATCTTTTTCAAGCTTATCATTTTGAAGCTTTATTCCTTTGGTTTCGGGATTTATTATAAATGATGATCCAGATATTTTCATTGAAGCATTTACAGGATCTTTATTAACATCCTTTTCTATTGTACTTACAATGTCTTTAACAGGCTTTGAGTCATAGGTAAATTTTAATTTAAAATTTTCCACTGGAGATTTCTTTATTGTATTATATTTTGAGAAAAAAGATAAATCCTTCCCATAATTAAAAGCCTGGTTAACTACTTCATCAATATTGTATTTTGGACTAAGTTTGTTATAAGTTAATGTATAAGTTCCTTTTAAAGTTTTAATATTTATTTTCTTATTTGGTACAACATTGCTGAATTTTTCATTTAATAACTGGACAGCTTGTTCTTTTGTCTTTCCAGATAAGTCAGTGCCTTCTATTTTAACACCAGGATAAATTTTATTATTCCACGATTTAACGCTATTATTTATATGTGCCATATAAAATCCCACAGATCCAAAAACAATCAATACAGCTAATATTAGTGGAATTAATATCTTTTTGTTTTTCAAATATATCACCTCTTCTCATTAAATTATTATACTAAAAATAATTGGGTTTGTATATCATTTCCCGTGGTTTTATCATTTATAAAATTATAACATTATGGTAAAATTAAGAAGTAAAGATTTATTTACAAATAAATTTATTTTATTTAGATTAGGGGTGTTTATATGAATTACGACGTGGAAAAAGTAAAAGGATATCTTGAAAAGATTTTGACTATACCAAGTCCTACAGGATATACTGCTAAAATTATGGACTATCTTAAAGGTGAACTTTCCTCAATGAATATTCCATATAGAGCTACAAATAAAGGAGCTCTCATTGTTACTTTACCTGGGGAAAATCAAGATTATCAAAGGACATTATCTGCCCATGTTGATACACTTGGAGCTATGGTTAAAGGTATAAAAAGTAATGGTGCATTATCTCTTGTTCCTATTGGCGGATTTATGATGAATTCCATAGATGGAGAAAATTGTACTATTGTTACAATGGATAAAAAGGAATACAGCGGCACAATCCATACTATAAAGCCATCAGTACATATTAGCGGTGATGAGGCCAGAGAACTTAAAAGAACACCTGAAAATATGGAAGTAATAATAGACGAAAAGGTATTTAATTCTAAAGATACAGAAAAATTAGGAATTAATGTTGGAGATTTTATATGTTTTGATTCCAGAACAACTATTACAGAAAATGGTTTTATAAAAAGCAGACATTTGGACGATAAAGCCAGTGTAGCTGTTTTGTTATATGCAATTAAATATATAAAAGAAAATAACATTAAGCTTCCTTATACCACAAATATATTTATCAGTAATTACGAAGAAGTAGGCCATGGTGCAAGCTATATTCCAGAAAACACTAAGGAATTTTTATCCGTGGATATGGGTGCACCAGGACTTACTCAGAATTCATCTGAATACAGTGTGTGCATATGTGCCAAGGATTCCTCAGGTCCATATGATTTAGATTTTAGAAATAAATTAGTTAATATATGCAAAGAAAATAATATTTCAAATAAAATAGACATTTATCCTTTTTATGGATCTGATGCTTCTGCAGTAGTTCGTGCAGGATGGGATGTTAAAACTGGTTTAATAGGTACTGGAGTATTTGCATCTCATGCTTATGAAAGAACTCATATAGATGGTGTCATGGCTACCTTAGATTTAGTAATTAAATATTGCCAGAGTAAATAAAATCAGGCATTCTTTATGAAAATTTATCATTCTCATAAAGAATGCCTTTTATACTATTTTCTAATCACTCTGGCTATGGATTCTTCAAAGGGTGGTTTTAATATTCCCACTTCTGTGATTATACCCGTAATATACTTATTTGGAGTTATATCAAAGGCTGGGTTGAAAGCTTCTGCCTTTGCAGGTGCTGTTCTAACCCCAAACAGCTCTTTAACCTCATTTTGATTTCTTTCTTCAATTTTTATTTCACTGCCATTTTTTAAATTTATGTCTATAGTTGAAATAGGAGCAGCAATATAAAAAGGAATTCCATTTTCTTTTGCTAAAACAGCTACAGAATATGTACCAATTTTATTTGCAGTATCCCCATTTGAAGTTATTCTGTCTGCTCCTGTAATAACTAAATCGATTTTTCCAAGCTGCATAGCATAACCTGCCATATTATCACATAAAAGAGTTACTGGTATATTATCCTGCATCAGCTCCCAGCAGGTGAGCCTTGCTCCTTGAAGCAAAGGTCTTGTTTCATCAGCATACACATGTATTTGTTTTCCTGAGCTATAAGCAGCCCTTACCACTCCCAGTGCTGTTCCATATCCTGCAGTAGCAAGTGCTCCAGCATTGCAGTGAGTAAGAATGTTTGCTTTATCAGGTACAATTGTATTCCCATACCTGCCCATATCCTCATTACACTTAATATCATATTTATAAATAGCATTTGCTTCTTCAAGCAATGAATCCTTTATATATTCTCTATTCATACTGTTAATACTGTTAAATTTCTTTTCCATTTTATTTAATGCCCAAAATAAATTTACAGCTGTTGGCCTTGTTTCAGATAAATCTTTAATAGCTTTTTTTATATAATTATTGTACTCCTCATGACTTTTACATTTTTCAGCTTCAGTTGCAGCCAGGACTACACCATAGGCAGCGGAAACTCCTATTGCAGGGGCACCCCTTACAGCCAGATCCTTTATAGCCTTGCAGAGAGTATTATATTTACAGCATACTATGTACTCTTCTTTTTCAGGCAGTTTAGTGCAGTCAATTAAAATCAATTTATTATCCTTCCATTGGATAGTATTAAAATTCCCCATTTTTATCTCCCTCTTTAACTTTTAGATTAATTGTGAAATAATAAATATACAATATAAATTCGAGGTGTTACAATTGTCAAATGAAAAAAGCATAGAAAACGAAGTTGGCCAATTATTAATAAAAAAGCATTTAACTGTCTCAACTGCTGAATCCTGTACAGGGGGCCTTTTAGCAGCTGCTTTAATAAACTATCCCGGTATTTCCTCATGTTTTATGGAAGGTGCAGTAACTTACAGCAATGAAGCAAAAGTTAAAAGGTTAAATGTAAATATCAGCACTCTTGAGCAGTATGGTGCGGTAAGCGATGAAACTGCCAGAGAAATGGCTTATGGCATTGCCATGGCAGCTGGTACCAATATTGGTATATCTACAACAGGTATTGCAGGTCCTGGCGGTGGAACAATAGAAAAGCCTGTAGGATTAGTTTATATTGGACTGTATATTAATAAAAAATTAATCTCAAAAAAGCTGAATTTATCTGGTACAAGACAAAGCATAAGAAGAGAAACTGTTAATATTGCACTTAATATGCTTAAACAGCAGCTGTCATTACAGGAAAATTAATTTTGATCTTCCTGTAATGATTTTTCTCTAAGAAAGTCAAAATTCTTCTCGCATAATTTTTCTATAGGGCACTTATCACATTGAGGCTTTCTTGATTTGCATATATTCCTGCCATGCCATATTAAATAATGATGAGAATCACTCCACATATCCCTAGGTATATTTTTCATTAATTGTTTTTCTACTTGCTCTGGTGTCTTCCCTTTTGCAAGTCCTATTCTGTTGGATACTCTGAATACATGGGTATCTACAGCAATGGCTGGTATTCCAAAAGCATTTGACATAACTACATTTGCAGTTTTTCTTCCTACACCCGGCAGCTTAATCAAATCATCCATATTACTTGGGACCTGACCATTATATCTTTCTATAATTTCCTTTGTGGTACCAAGTATATTTTTACTTTTATTCTTATAAAATCCACAGCTTTTAATCTTCTCTTCAAGCTGCTCCTGTGATAATTTTATCATTTTCTCAGGTGTATTATATTCCTTATATAACTCTGAAGTTATCATATTTACTCTCACATCAGTGCACTGAGCACTAAGAATAGTGGATATAAGAAGCTCATATGGCGATTTAAAATTAAGAGCACACTTTGCATCAGGATAAGTTTTACTTAAAATCTCTAAAATGCTGTTAATTTTGTCTTTTTTCAATGTCCTCACCTCAAATTTATTTTATCACAAATCAATTAATTAATATAATTACTATATAAAATTAGGATGCTGTAATTCGATATTACAACATCCTTAACTTATTTCTAATTATCTGACATCTAGTTTTTTTCTCAGCTTAGCCAGCATATCTTTTGTCATAGAATCCAAATCATATTCTGCTTTAAAGCCCCATTCTTCTTTAGCTGCACTATCATCCAGAGAATTTGGCCATGAGTCTGCAATAGCCTGTCTTACAGGGTCTACATCATAATCCATAGTAAAATCTGGTATATACTTTTTTATGGATTCACAAATTTGCTCCGGTGCAAAGCTCATAGCTGTTATATTAAATGCATTTCTATGAATTAACTTTGCAGGATCAGCTTCCATAAGTGTCACAATGGCATTTAATGCATCAGGCATATACATCATATCCATATAAGTACCTTTGTCTATATAACTTGTATATTTATGATTTTTAATTGCTTCATAATATATGTCTACTGCATAATCCGTAGTTCCTCCACCTGGAAGAGTTTCATATGAAATAAGCCCGGGGAATCTTACTCCTCTGGTATCAACTCCAAATTTATAATTATAATAGTCACAAAGCAGCTCTCCTGATACCTTTGATACACCATACATTGTTTTTGGTCTCTGCAATGTATCCTGAGGTGTCTTATCCTTTGGTGTTGATGGGCCAAAGCATCCTATGGAACTTGGAGTGAAAAAGCTGCATTTTAATTCCCTGGCTACCTCAAGAGCATTAAATAATCCACCCATGTTTATATTCCAGGCCAATTGAGGCTTTGCCTCAGCCACAGCTGATAATAGTGCAGCCAGGTGTACTATTGTATCAACTTTATATTTTCTTGCCACATCTGCTATCTCATCAGGATGCATAACATCAACCATTTCAAATGGTCCTGATTTAACAACTTTACTTTCATCCTGTCTTCTTAAATCTGTTGCAATAACATTATCATTTCCATAAATACTTCTCATGTACATGGTTAATTCCGAACCAATCTGACCTAGTGCTCCTGTTAGCATTATTCTTTTCATTATAGATACCCCCATAATTCAGTTAGTAGTTTTGAGTTTCGAGTTGAAAGTTAGTTATTCAGTTGAAAGTTAGTTTCAATTAGATTATTTTCATTTCTTTTCCTACTTTTTCATATACAGAAATGGCTTTATCCAGCATTTCCTTTGTGTGTGCTGCTGTTGGCATATTTCTAACTCTTGCAGTTCCTAATGGTACTGTTGGAAATACTATAGACTTTGCATAAACTCCTTCTTCAAAAAGTCTTTTGCTAAAGTGCTGAGCTGCTTCAGCATCACCAATAATACAAGGAGTAATAGGAGTTTCACTGTGTCCAATGTTAAAACCTAATTCCTTTAACTGCTTCTTTAAGTATCTTCCATTTTCCCAAAGTTTATCTACAAGTTCTGTACTTTCAGATAAAATATTTAATGCTTCAATACATGCACCTGCTGCACCCGGTGTTAATGATGTAGAAAATAAGAAAGGTCTTGCTCTAACTTTTAACCAGTCAATTAAATCCTGTGTACCTGCAACATATCCTCCCACTACACCAATGGCTTTTGATAAAGTACCTATCTGGAAATCTATTTTATCAGACAATCCAAAATACTTTACTGTTCCGGCTCCTTTTCCAAGAACTCCTGATCCATGAGCATCATCTACATATGTTATTAAATTTAACTCCTCAGCAATTTTTACAATTTCAGGTAGTTTGGCAATATCACCATCCATTGAGAAAACGCCATCAGTTATGACCATTATCTTGCCATATAATCCGCTGTTTATTGCTTCCTGTGCCTTTTTTCTTAAATCATCCATGTCTGAATGTTTAACTCTAATTATCTTGGCACCGCTTAACCTGCATCCATCAATAATAGATGCATGATTTAGTTCATCTGATAATATGGCATCATTTTTATTCATAACTGCAGAGATTGCTCCCATATTACAATTAAATCCAGACTGAAAAGCAATTGCTGCTTCTGTATGCTTAAATTTAGCAAGCTTTGCTTCCAGTTCTTCATGTATATCAAGGGTACCATTAATTGTTCTAACTGCACCTGCTCCTGCACCATACTTTTTTGTTGCTTCAATTGTTGCATTTATTAATCTGGGATTAGTTGCTAATCCTAAATAATTATTAGATGAAAGATTAATAAACTCCTTTCCGTCAATGCGGATAATAGCTCCATTAGCACCTTGAAGCGGGTTAATCTGATTGTAAAGTCCCTTACTTTTAAGGTCATCTAAACCTTCCTTTAAAAATTTCTCTAATGATTTACTTCCCATTTCAATTCCTCCCTAATAAAATTATTATTATATATCTGTTTTTATAAATTATATAAAATGAAGCAATTTGTTTATACTATATATAAAATGAAAGTATTATTTCATTTTATATATAGTATTCTCTATTAATTGAAAAAATCCTCTCTACTTTTTGAATTATTGAGCAAATTTAAATATGTGGAATATTAAAAATTTAAATAAATGCAATAAGAAACTCTAATAGTAATTTATTAGAGTTCTTGTAACTTAATTCCTTATTCTATTTATATACTCCCCTGTATTTATCAGGCAGCAGATTTGCTATTTGTTTCATAAAATATGTTACACATCTATTTTCATATGTATGCCTTTCTTCCTCAGGTTCTCTTTCCGGTATTCCAATTTTATCCCCGATTGTAACAGTAACATCTGCATAATTAAATTTTTCAGCACCCATATCAGATTTGTTGATTGGTAAAAGTTTTTCAGTACCTGTTATAGCTACAGGTACAATATTAGCCTTTGAAAGTTTGGCAATTAAAAATACTCCCCTTTTGGCTTCAATGAGGCTTGCAGATCTGCTTCTTGTTCCCTCTGGAAATATAAGTATATTTTTACCTTCTTTTAAAGTCTTTATTATTTTTGATATAGCATCTTTATCTGCGGAATTTGGTTTTATGGGAATAGTCTTAGTTATATTTACGCCTAAATTTGTAAGAGGTGTACTTGAAAGTTTTACCCCTGCCACAAAGGTCAAATCCTTTTCTTTCATAACCTTATTTAATATCAAAGCATCTGAATTACTTAAATGATTGCAAATATATAAAGTGGGACTCGGGAAATCAGATAACTTCTCCTCTCCACTCACTTTTATATTTGCATATTTATTAATATAGCCATGTAGTATCTTATTGGATAAGCATCGCAAAACCCCTTTAGGCAAATGAGCTATTATTTTAACTAATACGGGAGAAATCATATTTGTATTCCACCTTTCATTTAAAACAAATTATATACCCTCCATAAAAATTTGTGTATATATAAATTATAAATTGAAAAGCTTTAAAAGTCTATTATTATAATCCTTTACATATGGTGAATTTACCTTATCAATACCATGAAAAGCACCATATTTTGGGATATAATTAATTAATGCATTTCTTTTCAGCACATTTTTCCCTCTCCAGCCGCAGGATGTAATTTTATATTTTTCATTAAAATCCTTATTGTCCATCATAATTATCTTTTCCAGGCTTATGTTTTCCATATGCTCAAATGGTTTAAATCCTTCTAAATTTGAAAATTTAATATTTTTATTAAATGGACATTCCATTTGACAACTGTCACATCCAAATATCCTTCCATTTAATTTTTTAAGCCATTTGTCTTCTATATGCTTTTTCTGAGTAATATAGGATAAACATATATTAGGATTACATTGTTCCTCATTTATTGATGCTGTAGGACACTTACTGAAACACTTATTACAATGTCCACAGCTTATATTTAACTGTCTGCTTTCTTCTAATTCAAGATCAGTAATTATTTCGCCTAAGAATACAAAGGATCCATACTTTTCAGTTATAATCATATTATTCTTTCCGATAAATCCAATTCCGCTAAGCTTTGCAATATATCTTTCTGGAAGTGGATTGCTGTCTGTATACGCCAAGGCAGTTCCACCCATATCCTTAATAAAGTCTGATATTTTATCTAAATAACTTTTTATTACTCTATGGTAATCTTCTCCTCTGGTGTACCTTGAAAAGTAAAATTCTCCATTAGGGAGCAGATTATAAATATAGGGAAAGGCAATAGAAATTATTGTCTTTCCCTGGTTCATCAGCAAATTTGGATTTATCCTTTTGTTTATATCTTTTTCTTCGAACTCATTTTCTAAATTTATATTCTTTCTATATTCAAAAAAACTCTCTAATTCCCAAAATACCCTGCACTTTGTAAATCCCACTAAATCTAATCCTAAGCTGTTACAAAACTTTATTATTTCTTCCTTTTTATCCACTCTGCTCACCCTTTTAACTATATTACCATATCATTATAAATTTTTTTAACATTACCCTTATAATCCTTTAGTTCTATTACTGAACCCAATTTAGGATAAACTATTCTGGCTGGTATACCAACTGCAGTAGTTCCAGAAGGAACATCTTTTAATACTACTGCATTAGCTCCGACTTTTGAATTGTCACCTATATATATAGGTCCTAACACCTTTGCGCCGCTTCCTATAATAACATTATTCCCAACAGTAGGATGTCTCTTTCCTTTTTCTTTTCCTGTTCCTCCTAAAGTTACACCATGATATAGTGTAACATTATCACCGATTTCTGTGGTTTCACCTATTACAACACCCATACCATGATCAATAAATAATCCCTTACCTATTATGGCCCCAGGATGAATTTCTATTCCAGTAAAGAATCTTGCTAGCTGAGAAATTAACCTTGCTAAAAAAAACATTTTAGCATTATATAACCTGTGAGCTATTCTATAAGCTATTAAAGCATGAAAGAAAGGATAAAGCAGCATTATCTCTAATGCGCTTCTGGCTGATGGATCATTTTTAATGGCATTTTGCAAATCATACCTTATAGTTTTAAACAAATTGTATCACCTCATAAAGCATATATTAATCGTAAAGTCCTGCTGAAATATACTTTTCTCCTCCATCAGGAGCTACAGTGACAACCTTCTTACCACTGCCAAGCTTTTTAGCTATCTTTACAGCTGCTGCAATATTAGCACCGGAAGATATCCCAATTAAAACTCCTTGTTCTCTCCCTACTAATCTGGCATAATGATATGCTTCCTCATTAGATATTGTTAAAATAGAATCTATAACTTTTTCATCATATACATCAGGTACAAAACCTGCACCTATACCCTGAATCTTGTGCGGTCCCGGCTGTCCCCCGCTTAGTACTGGTGAGGATTCCGGCTCTACAGCAACAATTTCTACTGAATTTAATTTTTCCTTTAACTTTCTTCCAACACCAGTTATTGTTCCTCCAGTTCCTACTCCAGCAGTAAATGCCTGAAAATCTGGAATTTCCTTTAAAATTTCATCAGCTGTAGTTTCATAATGTTTTGCAGGATTCGATTCATTGGAAAATTGCTGCGGCACGAAATATCCCTTATTTTCTTTTACTAATTCTTCAGCTTTTTGAATTGCTCCTTTCATTCCCTTTGAGCCCTGTGTTAATACTAGTTCAGCTCCATATGCCTTTATAAGGCTTCTTCTTTCAACAGTCATTGTATCCGGCATAACAATTATTACTTTATATCCCTTTAATCTTCCTACTAAAGCTAACCCAATGCCTGTATTTCCGCTTGTTGGCTCAACAATTACTGAATCTGGTTTTAATAAGCCTTTCTTTTCAGCATCCTCAATCATACCAAGAGCTATTCTATCCTTAATACTTCCGCCTGGATTATATTTTTCAAGCTTTACATATATATCTGCAGTGTTTTCACCAAAAACCCTGTTCAATTTCAGCATAGGTGTGTTACCTATCAAATCTAATGCATTATCATAAATCATAATCTAATCCTCCAAAATAAATTCTGTTAATTTTCTTTTTTAACTTTACAAGTTTTATTTAAAACCAGCTTTAAGCGGCCTACTTAATTATTAATTCTAAATAAAACAAAAAACCCCATCTCCACATTATAGAGACGAAGTTATATTCGCGGTTCCACTCTAATTAGATTTAAAAAAATCTCACTTAATCAAGCACAGCGCTATGCTCTATCACTATAACGGGTGATGCCGTTGCAGCCTACTATAATTTCGGTGCACTACTCCAAAGGGCACTTCTTATAAACTTTCTATGGAAATCATCTCAGCATAAGATTTCCTCTCTGTATATTCTATTTATAATACTTTCCTTTTTCTAAGTATTTCCGAGTGTTTTACTATGAATTATATTTTTATTATATGCTATTTTCGAAATTTGTCAACTTTTTTAAATAAATTTTTTTATAAACGTCCTGGCATATATTGTAAACTATGAAAATATATTATATTATAACAATTTTATAAATAATAAAAAACTTATCTAAAAGGGGGGTAAAGTGTGTTATCTAAAAAGTTTTTAGGGATTATAACAGCTGTATTTATGCTAACTGGTGCTGGGGGAGGTTCCTCAGCAATGGTTCAAAACTATTCTTCTTCGAAACAGGCCTACTCCGCAGAACAAGGCTTTGAAAGCACAGGTAGTCCTGTAGATTTATCTATTGCAAATGAAGAAAGAATTATTCAAATGCTTAAAAATGAAGGTAAAATTCCAAAGAATGCAACCTATGAAGAAGCACAAAAAGTTTATTCAAAATATATGCAGGATAAAGCTAAATCAAATCAAAAAATTCAGCCTTCAAAGATGGACAGAGATCTTATGGCTAAGCAAAATCAAAAGGTTCAAAAGTATAAGTTTGATCAAAGCGAGCCGGATACTAACCCTAAGAAGGTTAATGTTTTAGTTTTATTGGTTGATTATCAGGATTATAAGCACAGCAACATTAAGCCAGATGAAACTGATATGTATTACAAGGATTACACTTTACAGCATTATCAGGATATGCTGTTTGGCGATAAAGGATATAAGGGTCCTAACGGAGAGAATCTTATATCTGCAAAGCAGTACTATGCACAGCAGTCAGGTGGAAGTCTTGATTTTGAAGGTAAAGTTGCTGGATGGTATACATTACCTAATACAGCAGCATATTATGGAGCATCTAATGGATCATCAAATGATATAAGGCCAAGAAATGCTGTTGCAGATGCACTTAAGGAAGCAGCAAAAGATCCTAAATTAAATCTTGCTGATTTTGATAAAGAAGATATATATGACATAGATGGTGACGGAAACTATAATGAACCAGATGGCATCATAGATTACCTAATGGTTTTACACGCTGGTGTTGGTGAAGAAGCTGGCGGTGGAAGCTTAGGAAGTAATGCAATTTGGTCACACAGCTGGGATTTAGGCGGTGTTTATCCAATTCCAGGAACAAAAACTGATGTTACTAACTGGGGTGGAAAACTTGGTGCTTATCATTATACTATAGAGCCGGAAGATGGAGCAACAGGCGTATTTGCTCACGAATTTGGTCATAACCTGGGATTACCAGATGAATACGATACTATTTATAGTTCAGGTACTTCAATAGGAGAACCAATATCCTACTGGTCAATAATGTCAGCAGGAAGCTGGGGAGGAACCATTCCTGGAGCTGAACCTACAGGCTTCAGCCCATATGCTAAACAAATGTTCCAAGCCCTCTATGGCGGGAATTGGCAGAAACAAGTTACTTTAGATTTTGATAAGTTAACAAATGCAGGTGCACGTGTAAACTTAAGACAGGCAGACGAGCAAGGTCAGGCTGTAAGGATTAATCTTCCTGATAAAGCTCATGTAATAGCTACTCCTACAAGCGGAAAGTATGCATATTGGGGCGGCAAAGGGCAGGATGGAACTCCATTAAAGACTAATATGACTGCAAAAGTTGATTTGACTGGCAAAACTGCAGCAACACTTAAATTTAAGACCTGGTACGATATAGAAGAAGGCTGGGACTATGCTTCAGTACAAGCTAGAGAAGCTGGGACAACCGACTGGACTTATCTTAAAGGGAATATTACAACTACTGATGGAGACCCTGATAGAGCAGTAAATATACCTAATGGCATTACCGGCACTTCTAATGGCTGGAAAGATGGAACATTTGATTTAAGTGCTTTTGCTGGTAAAAATATAGAACTTAAATTTGAATATGAGACAGACAAGTACAGCTTTGGTGCTGGCTTCTATGTTGATGATATTCAAGTAATTAACGATAAAAATGTAGTTTTATCAGATAATGCTGAAGGAACTTCCAACTTTACATTAAATGGTTTTGAAAAGAATACAGGTACCATAATTGCACCTAATTATTATCTTGTTGAGTGGAGAAACCATCACGGCGTTGATACCAGCCTTGCTCACATAAGTACATTAGGGCAGAATTTATCCTATGATCCTGGAATGGTAGTTTGGTATGTTGATGATTATTACACTGACAACTGGACAGGAAATCATCCTGGAGAAGGATACCTTGGTATTGTTGATGCAGATCAGCATAGTGTTGTATGGCAGTACACTGATCCAAGCAAGAAACCAATGCTGGCAAGTGGAAAATTCCAAATGCATGATGCTGCCTTTAGCAAGGATAAGGAAGCAGTACTTACAATAAACACAAACACAGCTTTAGGAAGATCACCAGTAGATAGCTATAGATTCACAGAACCAAGCTTTAGTGACAGCAAGAATTATTACAATAACGAGATACCGGCTTTAGGCAGAAATATACCTCATTTAGGCTTAAAGATTCAAATAACTAATCAGGCATCTGATAATAGTTCTGCAAGCTTAGTAATTAAAAAATAATAATATGTAATTATGTACCTATAAGGTGTCTAAAATAGATGCCCTATAGGTATATTTAGAATAAGAAGCTATTTCATTTACCTGCATAATCTTTATTTGCAAAATCTGTGTTTTCCAATAATTTTAATAAGAGGTCTGCTCCATATCCATGAACTTGTTGCTGTGGCAGGATTAAAATAATAAATAGCGCCCCCGGAAGGATCCCATCCATTTAGTGCATCCCTGGCAGCATTTATGGAACTCTGCTGGAGATTTGATTCTATCTGACCGTCAACAGTAGCTGTAAAGGCTCCCGGCTGATATATAACACCGGCAACTGTCCTTGGGAATTTAGCATCCCTGGTTCTGTTTAGAACCACTGCTCCCACTGCTACCTGACCTTCATAGGGCTCTCCTCTTGCCTCACCGTTAATTAATTTTGCTAAAAGCATCATATCAGAATTATTTGCATTATATGAACTTCCAGTATTGCCTGAACCAGCTCCAGTGTTAATTCCTAATGCCTGAAGAGTTGAATTTCCTGAAATTCCGTCTGCTTTCAATCCATTGCTGCTCTGAAAATACCTTACAGCGATATTTGTCTTATATCCATAAATTCCATCAACACTTCCGTTATAGTATCCCCATGCTTTCAGCCTTCTTTGTATTTCCATAACAGCGTCTCCTCTGGAACCATAATAGTATGTAACAGCACCAACAGGATTAACAAATTTGGCTGTATATAAATCGGTTATAAAGTACGTGCACAATATAATCATTAAATATAAAATTATCCTCTTCCAGCCAAAAAGTTTTTTTATCATTCACACACACCTCTTTTACCAACTAAATAGATTTCAAAGCAAATCATATAATTGATTCTATTTTGTGTATGTAAGCAATAAAAAATACATTAAAGTTTAGTTTTGTATTACAAAAAATTCATTATAAAAGCTAATAAAGTAAGTACTACTATTAATACAACAGTGGCTTTAGAAATAAAATTCTGCATCCCGGTATTAACATAGTCCCCCATTACCTCTTTATCATTAACTAATTTAATCATAAATATTAAAACTACAGGGCATAAAACTCCTGCAATCTGCTGAGTAATAAGAATTATTGAAATAAGTGATACCTTTGGCAGTAAAACAATTATGGCACTTGCCAAAAGCATAAATAAAAATAATGAAAAAAATACCGGTGCTTCTTTAATCTTATTATCCAGCCCGCTTTCAAAGCCAAAAGCTTCACATACCGCATAGGCAGTTGATAATGGTATTATGCAGCAGGCTAAAAATGATGCCCCGAAAAGTCCTATAGCAAACAATATAAATGAATAATTTCCTGCCAGAGGCTTTAAAGCCAGTGCTGCATCCTGAGCTGAAGTAATATTAATTCCAGCCTTATGTAATGTTTCAGCAGTACATACAGTAATAAAAAGTGCAGTTAGGATTCCCCAGAATGTTCCAAGGTATACATCCATCTTTTCATATTTATATTCTTTCAATGAAATTCCCTTATCAACCACTGAAGACTGCAGATAGAACTGCATATACGGAGTAATAGTAGTACCAACCATTCCTATTAAAACAAGAAAATAGTTTTTGTCAAAATCAGCTTTGGGATGAAATACATTAGAAATTACTGAGTTCCAATCTGGTTTTAACATAAATGCAGTTATAACATAACTGAAGAATGTGAGAGTCAATATTAAAAATACCTTTTCTGCCTTAGAATAAGTTCCTTTGGTTAGTAAAAGCCATATAATAAGTGTAAAAAAAGGAATAGTAATATATTTGCTTATTTTAAACAGTTCCAGGCTTGCAGCTATACCCGCAAAGTCCCCTATACAAACTCCAAGATTTGCAATAAGCAGAATAAGCATTGCAAAAAAAGCCCATCTTACTCCAAATCTTTCCCTGATTAAGTCAGATAATCCCTTACCTGTAACAACTGCCATTCTGGCATTCATTTCCTGAACAACTGCAAGTCCAATGGCAATGGCAAACATTCCCCACAGCATTGAATATCCATACTGAGCCCCAACAGCAGAGTAGGTTGTAACACCGCCTGCATCATTTCCCGCATTAGCTGTAATTATTCCCGGCCCTATAATGCTTAATATCATAAATATTTTCTTTTTAGCTTTCATTTATATTCCTTCCCTTTTAGACTACCTTTTTAAATCTTTTTCTCCAGGTTGGCACAAGTATATCTTCCACAATATCATTCATAATAATTATTCCGCATAACTTTTTATCTTTATCTATTACTGGAAGAGAAAGAAGGTCATATTTAACAGCTATTTCAATAGCATCTTCTATATAGTCGCTATCTGCCATTGAAATAACTTCTGTACTCATTATATCTTTTATTTTACAGCTGCTTTCTGCCATAATTAAATCTCTTAATGATATTACACCCTGAAGCCTTTCTTCTTCGTCAATTATAAAAATGTAATGCATAACTTCTTCTTCAGGCTTTATTTCTCTAAGCAGTTCAATGGTTTCCCCTACTGTAATATTTATATTAAAGGATATAAAATCCTTATTCATAATACTTCCAACAGTTTCATCTTCGTATAGCATAAGGCTTCTAACCTGATCTGCATCGTCTTTTTCCATATTTAAAAGAATTCTTTCAGCTACTTCTTCGTCAACTTCATCTAATATATCAGCAATTTCATCATTTGGCATATTATCAAGAACCTCTGATGTTTTGGACTGGCTGAGGCTTTCAATAATGTCAGCCTGAAATTCAGGATCAATTTCCTCTAATGTGTCAGCGGCTAAATTTTCATCCAGGCTTTCAAATACTTTCTTTCTATAGTTTATATCCATTTCCTCTAAAATATCCGCCAAATCAGCAGGATGAAGCTTAGAAAGCTTTTTATAAGGTACTGATAATTTTAAATTATCATTGACCATTTCAAGTGATTCCACATTATCCCACATTATTAAACTATCAGCTGGTTTGATTTTTAAGAATTTATAGACATCTTTAAATAACTTTTCGGCTCCAAGTCTTCTTCCAAGGGCCATAATACCAGTATCAACAGCAATTACTCTTAATTCCCCTGCGATTTCTGCAATCCTCAGATCATTAACCCTTACCAGTTTCTTTCCGTTTATATCCACTATCTGTCTATCCAGAAGATGCTTAGATAAAAGATATGAATACTTCCTTAGCATTATCTCCCTTGCTTCGCTGCACTTTATTACAATTTTGCCATTGTCGTTATAGAAATTTATATTCTTAAATTCGTAATTAAACATTTCACCATCTTTTTTAATTTTATAAGCTATTGCTCTTGGTAATCCTTCTTCTGTAGTAACATATATGTCATAAAGTTTACCAATGGATTCCCCAAATTCGTCATAGACTTTCTTATAGAGAACATTACTCAAAAAGAAATTATATGCTTTTTCCATAAAAAGTTCCTCCTTCTCTGCAGAGGAACTTATAATTTTATAAATTAAAATAGATAATGTCCCTCTGTATACTATTATTCAATTTTTCTTTAAAAATAAACCGACCACCATAAGGGCCACTTTCCATTTAAAGCTCACCACCTTAAAAATTTTACATTTTAATTATAACCTACTTTATAAGAATTTTGTAATGCAAAATTCTTATATTGTGTTAATATAATGACATGACTAAAATTAAAAGTTTATTAGGAAATGGAGATTTTAAAAATTGATTAACACTTTTCTTCCAGTATCAAAAGAAGATTTAAAAAATAGGGGTATTGACCAGCTTGACTTTATACTTATTACAGGTGATGCTTACGTAGATCATCCATCCTTTGGAGCCGCAATCATAGGAAGGACTCTCGAAAGCCAGGGATTTACTGTTGGAATAATTGCACAGCCTGATTGGTCTGATACAAAGGATTTTATTAAATTAGGAAAGCCTAAGCTTGGATTTTTAATTAATTCCGGTAATATTGATTCAATGGTTAACCACTATACTGCAGCTAAGAAGAAAAGACATGATGACTTATACTCACCAGGCGGTGAAGCTGGTCACAGGCCTGATAGAGCAGTAATAGTTTATTGTAACAGAGCCAGAGAAGCATATAAGGATGTGCCTATAATTATTGGAGGAATCGAAGCCAGCCTTAGGAGATTTGCCCATTATGACTATTGGGAGGATAAAATAAGAAGAAGTATTTTACTTGATTCCAAAGCAGATTTATTAGTTTATGGCATGGGTGAGAAGACAATAATTCAAATAGCTGAACTTTTAAAGTATGGAATGAAAATATCCAGTATTACAGATGTAAGAGGAACAGTTTATCTATCTAAGGATACAGAAAACATTAAAGATTTTATTGAAGCTCCCTCTTATGAACAGTGTGTGGAAGATAAAATAGAATATGCTGACAGCTACAAAATAGAATACTTTGAGCAGGATGCCATAAATGGTAAAACCATAGTTCAAAAGCATGGTGATCACTACATTATTCAAAATCCTCCTCAATATCCTTTAACTGAGGAAGAAATGGATCTGGTATATTCGCTGCCTTATGCAAGAACTTATCATCCAATGTATGAATCTAAAGGAGGAATACCAGCCATTAAAGAGGTTGAATTCTCCATTACAAGTCATAGAGGCTGCTTTGGTGCCTGCTCATTTTGTGCTTTAACATTTCATCAGGGAAGAACCATTCAGCACAGAACACAGGAATCTATACTTAAAGAAGTGAAGATTATGACTGAATTACCAGACTTTAAAGGCTATATTCATGACGTAGGAGGACCTACTGCCAACTTTAGGCACAGGGCTTGTAAAATACAGGAGAAATCAGGAGTTTGCAAAAACAGACAATGTATATTCCCAGCACCATGTAAAAACTTAATAGTAGACCACTCAGAATATCTGAGTTTATTAAGAAAAATAAGAAAAGTTCCTGGAGTTAAAAAAGTATTTATACGTTCTGGTATACGTTTTGATTATTTAATATATGACAAGGATGATACATTTTTTAAAGAACTATGCAAATATCATATTAGCGGTCAGTTAAAAGTTGCTCCTGAGCACATAAATGACAGGGTTTTAAAACAAATGGGAAAGCCAAAAATGGAAGTCTACGAAAAATTTACGAAAAAATATTTCAGCATAAATAAAGAACTTGGCAAGAAGCAGTATTTGGTACCATATTTAATGAGCAGCCATCCGGGCAGTGATTTAAATGCTTCCATTGAATTAGCACAATACATAAAAACTATGGGATATACTCCGGAACAGGTTCAGGATTTTTATCCTACTCCTGGAAGTCTGTCCACTACTATTTATTACAGCGGTATTAATCCTATAACTGGTGAAAAGGTGTATGTGCCTAAATCTCAAAAAGAAAAGAACATGCAGAGAGCCCTTTTGCAATTCGGCATGCCAAGGAACTATAAAATTGTAAAAGAAGCACTTATTGCAGCCCATAGAGAAGATTTAATAGGCAGCAGTTCAAAGTGCCTAATCGGGAGTGTTCCACCAAGGCCTTTTAATAATAAAAGGAAAAATAAATCTAAAAAAAACAATAGGTAAATACCTATTGTTTTTTTACCATATTTAATGCTTTCCCAAATACAATGAGAGTAATTAATTCACCTGCAAGGTATTCAGGTAAAATCCTGATTTTCATAATAATTAATAATACCTCAATTATTAAAACTATGACTGCAGCAGATATCCATGCAGCTTTATCAAAGTTCTTGATGTTTCCTAAGTAAAGTATTAATAATAATATTATTGAAATTTCTATAAGATATAAATAATATGCTGATTCATTGTTAAATAGCATTATAAATCCAATACTGCTATCAACTTTAATAACTATATTAAAATAATAAAGTGTGATTATATATAATATTAATGCTATAAACTCTAATAAGAACACATATAAAAAGTTTATTTTATTATTCTTAAAAATTATATAAATTGTACACAATATTAACACTGGTACAGCTATAAAGCTGGCAAAATAAAATGGTTTAAGAAAATATAAAAGTTTTATATTTTCAGCAAGACACAAAATGAATAATGCTATGTATCGTGTAATTAAAATACTTAAGGTAATAATGCTTAATGTTTTAATTTTAAAAGGTGCAGCAAAACTTAAGCTCAAATCCTTGAACCATAGGATGAATATAAAAATCAACATTGGAAAATAAATATAAAACTGATTCACAATTTCTCCATAATAATTGCTCCTGGTTTATATTTATTATATATTTTAATTTTTATTACAAATATAAATTACTACCCATAATTTTTTGCACCTAATAGCTTAATGCCTCCTTTAATACATTCTATAGTCAAAGGAAAATCCGGTCCCCTTTCTCCATCTATATCCGTAACTATATCTTCATGACATTCAATTTCAATTTTATCTGTTTTAAAGTATACCAAACCAGGAGTATCTTCCAGATGCTCACCTTTCATCATTTTAATAAACAATGTAATCATGTCCTTTAAGACACCTGCTTTTATAATTATTACATCCAGCATACCATCATCTATTGCAGCCTTATATGCAAATTTTAAATTTCCGGCTGTCTGGCCATTAAATACAAGCATTAAATACATGCCGCCTTTAAATTCACCATGCTTTGATTTTACATCAATGTCAAGGCTTCTGAAGTTTGGCAATTGTTCAAGCCCTTTAACATAATATGCAAGTTTCCCAATAGTATTTTTTAAGTTTACATCTGTTTTTTGGGATACATCTGTAAATAATCCGGTGCTTGCTACATTAATAAAGTATTTATCATTAATTTTGCCTAAATCAACTTCTTTAACACTGCTTGTTAATATTTGTTCACATGCAGTTTCAACATCCTGTGGCATGCCTATAAATTTAGCAAAATCATTTGCTGTACCTGTTGGAAGTATTGCGATTGGAATATCTATATTTAACTGCTTGATATGGTTTACAACATTATCCACAGTGCCATCGCCGCCAGCTATGAGAATATACTTATATGATTCATCTATTTCCTTTAATGCTTCAGTAACATCACATTCATAGCTTATTCTAAAAGGTACAACTTCATATCCAAATTTCTGGTGTATCATAATAATTTTATCAATATTCGCAGTTATGGTATTATCCCCTGAATATGGGTTATAAATAAATTTAACTCTGTTCATAACTAACTCTCCCAACTTACAGTTCTATATAATTTCATAATTTCGACATTTAATTATCAAAACTTTCAAATTTCAACCATTATGTATTAACTTTTAACTTTTAACTAATTATAACACCTTCTATAAAAAATCCACAAGATTATTGGGTACACCTTGTGGATTAATTTACAAAATATTAAACTTTACATCTGAGGAATACTTGGAGAGGAAATTTCACTTAAAGCCCTTCCTGCATCATCAACTAATATGTTTTCAACTGCTAAGTCTCCTAATGCAACTATACCTACTAAATTATTATTTTCCACTATAGGCAGTCTTCTTATCTGCCTTTCACTCATAATCCTGGCAGCATCATGAATGTCCATTTCAGGTTTTCCAACAACAGGGTTACTGGACATTACATCTTTAACCTTCTGCTCTAATGAATCTTTCCCATCTGCTACAGTTCTAACAGCAATATCTCTATCTGTAATAATTCCAACAACTTTTTCATCTCTGCATACAGGGATTGAACCTATATTGTGTTCTTTCATAAGTTCAGCTGCACGCTTTACTGTATCTTCCACATTAAGATTGGCAACTGTTTTAGTCATTACATCACTAATTTTCATTTATAACACCTCCTGGTGTTATTTTATCCACACAAGATGTTTTTATTTATTTTTTTTAGATATTCTGCTTTTATATAAATAGGATGCAATCAAACCTATTATCACAACCATTATTATAGGCACGATAAACCTTACTGAAAGAGGATGCTCAATATTTTTCCCCATTAATGAATATGTAACCATTTCCGGTAATATCCCAATCATAGTAGCAGCTATAAAATCCTTGTAGCTCATACTTGTAAGTCCAGCTGCATATCCCAATGCATCATAATTAAAAATTATTGACAGTCTCATTATCAGCATTATAAAAAAGCCGTTTTTTTCTATATTATTATCTAGTTTTAAGGCTTTGCCTTTTAGTAATTTATCTACAAAAGAACGTCCTAAAAATCTTGCCATATAAAATGCTACTGTTGCAGAGCCAAAGCATCCAATCATGCTGAGCATAAGTGCTATATATGGTCCGAAGACATTGCCTGCAAGTATTGAAAGCAGTGATGCTGGTACAATAAATAAAATTGGTTTGAATGTATACATTAATATAAACACTAATGCCGAATACTTTCCATAGCTTAAAATAAGCCTTTTCATATGCCTAAAATTAAATACTCTTCCAATGCTTTTATATTTTAAAATTATAAATACTATAATTACTACTAATAATGCTAAGATTATGTATTTCAAGGCACTTTTAATTCTGCCGTTCATATTCTTTCTCCTTAAATTCATAATATATACTTTGTAAAAAGCATATCACTCACAGTTCATTTTAACAAAATATTATTATTTATTCCATAAAAAAAATTAAATAAGCCCTTAATTTTTTTTTACTTTTGAGTTATAATATAATATAATAATCTTTATATATACTTTTTAAAAAACATGCTGAATAAATCTTAAAGTATATAAATATTTTAATTTATGTTAAGTTTTAACATACGATATTTTTAGGAGTGATATAATGGCAAAGATTGCTAAAAGCGCAGTACCAAGCTTTTTTACTTTAAGTAATTTAGGTTTCGGTGTTATGTCCTTAATGATGACTTTTCAAGAAAATTACAAATTAGCATGTCTTTTTATAATATTAGCTGCTTTAGCTGATAGATATGATGGAAGAGTTGCAAGATTTTTAAATGTATCCAGCGATATAGGAAAAGAACTTGATTCTTTAGCTGATTTGGTTTCATTTGGTGTCGCTCCAGCTATATTGATTTTTAACCTATATAATTATTCTTCATTAGGTCTTTTAGGATATTTATTAGTTCTTCTTTTCCCTATAGCAGGTGCATACAGGCTTGCTAGATACAATTCTTCTACATTTACTGGTGTATTTATGGGAATACCTATTACTATTGCAGGAATGCTGATGTCCATATTTGCATTAATTACTGTTAATCATCCAACAAATATAGGTTTAGCAATGTTATTAGAAATTATGCTTTCCTATCTTATGGTAAGCTCAGTAAAGTTTAAAAAGATGTGATTTCTCACATCTTTTTTTAGTCTTTCAGTTTTAATTCCTCATCTATTTCTGTTTCAATAAACTGGCTTTCAACCTTGCATTCTAATATTTTTGATTTTAATTTACAATATTCAAGATATGTGCCTTCTGTTTTTTCCAAGGATTTAATTATTTCATCTATAATTTCGCCTAAATCTGATGCTCGTTCAATTGCATCCTTTATATCCTTTTTTTTTGCTAGTGCTACTTGATTTAATTCTGCAGCTCCACCTACTAATAATCTATAAGAACTTACTAATCTGCTTAAAACATCCACTAAATTATTTAAATCAACATAATAATTATCTACAACTCTTTTATGCGACATATAACCCTCTTGGTAATTGGTTTATATATTTATTATATTAGCAGTTTTATTTTTTCATACCATATAGTAATAAGCTAATGCAATTACTGCATATATTGCTATTAAAATGGCACCCTCAAACCAATAAGTCTTCCCATCCTGAAAAACAAAAAATGACATAGCTACTGCTACAATCACCAATACAACCTGGAATTCTGAGAAAAGCAGAGTCAGTGGCATTCCGCAAAAGTGGGAAAACACCACTAATAAGGGCATTACAAAAAGTGAAATTTGAATACTTGAGCCAATAGCAATTTCAAGGCTTAAGCTTACTTTATTTTTTATTGCCCCCATTATTGCAGCAAAGTTTTCTCCTATATTTCCTAATATGGGCATAAGGATAATACCTATAAATTCTTCTGATACATTGTATGAATTAGTGATTATTCTTATATTAAGTATTAACTTTTCACTTATAAAATATAGAATAATGGCACTATACATTATATTAGCCAGCAAAACATAATAATTTTTATTTTTTTTAAGGTTCTCCTCTGTATTACTTTCAGTTATTACAAACAGATTGCTGTGAGTATATAATGAGAAAAACAGTCCCAGTAAATATACAAGTATTAATACTAAAGATATTTTCACACTAATAGACTGCAGATTCACCGCTGAAAGCCTATAACTGTATTTATCCAGTGATGAAATAATTACTATAGTGGTCAATGCCAAAAACAACATGCTGAAATTTGTCCTGGCTATATTTTTATTAAATTTTTGTTCTTTATAAATGGTTCCTCCTATAAAGGTTGAGATGCCAAGTACCAGCAGCATATTGCTTATTATGGCTCCTACCAAAGATGCTTTTACCATAGTTATCATTCCGTATTTTACAGACCATAACCCAATTGTTAATTCTGGTATATTACCAACTGCTGCTGCTAAAAGTCCGCCTTTCTTATCTCCAATATACTCTGCCAGATTTGTAGTAAATTCTCCAAGCAAAATAGCCAGTGGAATAATAGCAATGGAATATATAACAGCATTGAAAATTGGATTTGTAATTTTAATAAACAATAACAAGGAAATAATGAGTAATATAAAATAATTTTTCTTCATAATAAACACCAGCTTAAGTAATATTTATCAATAATTCTCTAATAAATTTATTCCATATCATTCTATTCCCTGTTATTAGAAATGTTACAAATCAAAAGAAGCTCCTATTATTCTTTCACTGATACCTGTTCCTTCAGTTTTAATCCTGTTTCTGTTACTGCCAATCCTCCAAGTGCCGTTTCCCTTAGTTCGCATGGTATCTGTCGTCCAACCTTATACATAGCTGATACGCAGTCATCAAATGGTATATGACTATTTACACCAGCCATAACCATATCTGCTGTAGTTAAAGCACTCACTGTTCCAGAAGCATTTCTCTTTGCACATGGTATTTCTACTAATCCTGCTACTGGATCGCATACTAAGCCTAGTATATTCTTTATTACTATTGCTGCTGCATCTAATGCCTGCGTGACACTGCCTCCCATCATTTCAACCACAGCAGCAGCTCCCATAGCAGCTGCTGAGCCGCATTCTGCCTGACAGCCTCCTTCTGCTCCTGATAGTGTGGCATTTTTAGCTATTATTATTCCTACACCTGATGCTGTTAAAAGAGCCTTTACTAATTCATCTTCAGATTTATTAAGTCTCTCACCAGCAGTTATAATTACTGCCGGCAATATGCCGCAAGACCCTGCTGTAGGTGCTGCAACTATCTTACCCATGGCAGCATTTACCTCCGAACATGAGATTGCCCTGGCCATGGCTTTAACCATAAAGCTTCCTGTTAAAGTATCACCATCCTCAGCATACTTTGATAATTTAACTGCATCGCCTCCAATAAGTCCACTTATAGATTTTATTGGACAATTCATGGCCAATGACGATGACCTTTTCATTATATGTAAATTAATTTTCATTCTCTCTAAAACTTTTTCTCTGCTTATTCCCCTATCGCTGACTTCTGATCTTAAAGTATATTCCCAAATAGTTATATTTTCTTTTTTACAAACCTCTATAAGGTCTTTTCCGTAGTCAACCAATTTATTCACTCTCCCTGGCCGGATTTATAACTCTGACACTTTGAATATTTCTGGCCTTTGAAATTTCATTAATAACTTTTTCTGTAAGTTCACTATCTGTTTCCAGAACCATAATTGCTTTTTCTCCCTTTTTGCTTCTATACACCTTCATAAATGCAATATTTACTTTTTCCTTGTAAAGCAGTGAGGTTACCTCAGACACAGCTCCAGGGACGTCAAGATGAGTTATAATTAAAGTTGGATAATTCCCTGTAAATGAAATACTTTCTCCATCCACTTCAAAAATCTCAATATTTCCACCGCCTATAGATGAACCTGTTACTTCTATTTTGCTATTGTCGCTTTTAGTTATTATAAATTTAACTGTATTTGGGTGTACTTCTCCTAAATCAGTTTCAATAAATTCAAATGTTATGCCTTCCTTTCTTGCAATTTCCATTGAATCCTTTAATCTGTCATCAGAAGGATCCATTCCCAATATGCCTGCAACTAATGCCCTGTCTGTTCCATGCCCCCTATATGTTTTGGCAAATGATCCATGTAATAAAAATTTAACATCTTTTACATCATTGTCTGAAATAATTCGGGCTATTTTTCCTAACCTGGCAGCTCCTGCAGTATGAGAGCTTGATGGCCCTATCATAATAGGTCCTAATATATCAAAAACACTGTATTCCCTCAAGTGAATACACCAGCCTTTCAACAATTGCATAAATTCTTTCATTTTAAAATTAAAATGAACTAAATTTATTATACAATAAATTTAGTTCAATGACTCTACTTTTTATACACTTTTTTAAAAAAATTAATACTTGTAAAAACAGCTTCCACCAATAAATTCTCTTAAGATAGAGTTCTCTGGGACAAGATTTTCATCAACATCTTTAAAGAAATGCAGAAAACTGCTTAGCCTTAATGCCTCATAGTACACAGGGCTGTTAGCATTAATTTTCTCAAGTTCTTTTAAAGCGTGCTTTTTTAAAATACATAACTCATATACCAAAGTGGAATTGAACATAACGTCAGCATTTTCCTGATATACAAAAATATTATTTTCTTCCCCTTTTTTTATAGAGGGCCACATTTTTAATGTATCTTCTGCAGCATATCCCCTGGACAAATAATCTCTTACTATTCTCCTGATTATCCTTACATCTGTAGTGGATATTCTGTTATGGCTGTCTAGGTTTAGCTGAGTGAGAGCACTAATATATATTTTAAATTTATTTTCCTTTGGTATGGAATTAGTAAGCATATCATTTAGTCCGTGAATTCCTTCAATTATTAGTACACCATTCCCGGGGAGCTTTATCTTATTTCCGTTCCATTCTCTGCTTCCTGTTTTAAAATTATAGCTTGGAATATGGGTTTCCTTACCCTGAAGCAGTGACTGCAGATTTTCATTAAATAATTTTAAGTCTAAAGCTTTTATTGATTCAAAATCATACTCACCTTTTTCATCTTTTGGAGTATGCTGCCTGTCAACAAAATAATCATCCAGAGAAATTGGTATTGGCATTAATCCATTTACCCTTAGCTGAATGGCCAGCCTTCTTGCAAATGTTGTTTTACCTGATGAGGAAGGGCCTGCAATAAGTATTATTTTTACCTTTTCTCTTTCTGCCACAGTATCTGCTATATATGCTATTTTCTTTTCATGCAGTGCCTCCGATACTCTTATAATATCCACTATATCACCATCAGCAGCTTTATTATTAAGAGATCCTACATCTCCAACACCTAATATTTCTCCCCATTTTTCTGTTTCATAAAATATCCTGGCAAGTTTTGCATATTCTTTGAATGGCGGTATTCCCAATGGATTTTCCTGACTTGGATACCTTAATATAAAACCTGGATTATAATAAATTAAATCAAACTTATAAATTACTCCAGTGGAATATGCCATAGATCCATAAAAGTAATCATATCTTCCATCCAGTTCATATAATTTTAAATATTCGGCATCCAGCTGTCTTAATAATTTTACTTTATCAGGCATATTGTAATCTATAAAAATCTTAATAGCTTCATCTTTTTTCAAAGTTATTTTATTAATTAAAAAATCTTTATCTATTATTTCCGTCATTTTCTTCTTTATTTTGCTTATATCCTCTTCAGTAAGAGGCGTTTCCTTGTGAATTTCGCCAAATATACCCTTACTTATGGAATGTTCAATGGTAATTTTACTATTTTTATATAAATCTGATACAGCTTTAATTAATATAAACTGCAGTGTTCTTATATAGCATTTCATTCCCATATTTTCATTAATAAATACAGGCTTAATTTCTCCCTCTTCATTTAGCGGTGAAGTAAGTTCATAATATTTATTATTAACTTTAGCTAATACTGGTTTTTGAGCTGTATCTTTATATTTTTCCTCAAAAATATGGCCGATTATTTCCCCATAATCACAAAGTTCATTAGTACCATCACTAAAAGTTATTTTTAATTTCTCCACCAAAACTCATCTCCCATTTTTTCGATGTACTATTATTATACTTTATTAAATATAAAATTGTTACCTTTTCACTTATAATTTTGCTTTTTTTCAGCAGAATAGAACTATGGAGGTGTTATTACTAATGTTTATTATTCTCATAAGAACTGCAATTTTATATATTCTGGTTGTAATAACAATGAGGTTAATGGGGAAAAAACAAATAGGTCAGCTTCAGCCCTTTGAATTAGCTATAGCCATCATGATTTCTGAATTGGCATCATTACCTATGCAGGATACTAAAATACCATTATTAAACGGCGTTATCCCCATTGTAACATTACTTATTTTAGAAATTACTTTATCCATATTGGAATTGAAAAGTGAATTTGCCAGAAAGTTATTCAGCGGTGAGCCAAGTATTATTATTAATAACGGTAAAATTGATATTAAGCAGTTAAAAGTCAATAAATATAACCTTAATGATTTAATAGAAGAAGTGAGGCTTCAAGGATATTATAATATTTCTGATATTCAGTATGCCATTTTAGAAACCAGCGGACAGCTGTCTATAATTCCTAAAACTGAACTTTCAAATGTAACAAAACAGGATATGAAAATACAAACTACTCAGGATACTATGCCTGTTACTTTAATCCTGGACGGTAAAGTAAACTATGACAATTTAAAATTATTAAAAAAGAATATAAATTGGCTGAATGAAAAACTAAACAAGTATAATATCTCAAATACAAAAGACGTCTTTATTGCAATGATTGATTCAAAGGGTGAATTTTATTTTCAGGAAAGGAAGGATACTCCATGAAAAATATATATTCTTCATTTATCATTTTTTTCGCATTAATAATTTCTATTGTGTTTTCTCTAAAATACCTGAACAAAACCTGTGAAAAATTTGAAGTAGCAAGTAAAAATCTTGAAGACTATATTAGTAGTGAAGCCTGGGATGATGCCTACACTGCATCATATGAATTTTTAAATGAATGGCAGGATACTTATAAAACTATGTCTGTTATTGTTCATCATTCTGAGCTGGATCCAATCAATAGTGAGGCTTACAGAATGATCCAATTTGTAAAATGTAAAAACAAGGATGAATCCATGGCTTCTGTTCATACTATTAAGCTTCTCATAATGCATATTAAGGACAGTGAAAAAATAAATCTTCAAAATATACTTTATATAGAAACTTTTAGTTGATAATAGAAATAAATATTTTATAATGAAACTATGGAAAATAAAAAGGTTATGGATTATAATAATAATGTAATCATTAGTGTCCCGCTGGGACATCGTAAGACCATAGACGCATCATATATATAGATCTTAAAGTATATATATGAGTTATATTTTTTAATGATTAAAATTTTAATTTGGAAGGTGGAATTAATATGGCATTAGTAACTACTAAAGAAATGTTTAAAAAGGCTTATGAAGGACATTATGCAATTGGTGCTTTCAACATTAATAATATGGAGATAATTCAAGGTGTAGTAAATGCCTGCAAGGCAAAAAAATCCCCTGTTATTTTACAAGTATCATCAGGAGCTCTTAAATATGCAGGTCCAAAATATTTAAAAGCAATGGTTGATGCTGCAATTGCTGATACTAATATAGATTTAGCTCTTCATTTAGATCACGGCCCAGATTTTGAAACAGTTAAATTAGCCATTGAAACAGGATTTACATCTGTTATGTTTGATGGATCACATTATGAATATGAAGAAAATGTTGCTAAAACAAAGGAAGTAGTTGAATATGCTCATGCCCACGGCGTAGTAGTTGAAGCAGAGCTTGGAGTACTTGCCGGAGTAGAAGACGATGTAAAGAGTGATGTTCATATATACACAGACCCAGATCAGGCAGTTGACTTTGTAAACAGAACTGGTGTTGATTCATTAGCCATAGCTATAGGAACAAGCCATGGTGCATACAAGTTCGCTGGAGAAGCAAAATTAAGATTTGATATATTAGAGGAAGTTCAAAAGAAATTACCAGGATTCCCTATTGTTCTTCATGGTGCTTCATCAGTTGATAAAGCTTCAGTTGAAACATGTAATAAATATGGCGGAAACATTGCAGGCGCTAAAGGAGTCCCAGCAGATATGCTTAGAAAGGCTTCTTCAATGGCTGTTTGCAAAATCAATATGGATACAGACTTAAGATTAGCTATGACAGCTTCTATCAGAGAAGTATTTGCAGAAAATCCAAAGGAATTTGATCCAAGAAAATACTTAGGAGCTGCAAGAAAGAACATTCAGCAATTAGTTGAAAAGAAAATTGATGAAGTTTTAGGAAGTGCTAATACTTTATAAAATAAAAAGACTGCTTCAAATTTGAAGCAGCCTTTTTATTTTATAGCTAAGAACTAAGAGCTTTTTCAGTTAAAAGTTTTAAGTTTTAAGTTTTAAGTTAATGTGGTTTTGCCAAGGCAAAACTTTAAATTTAATTTTTCAGCTCCGCGAAAAATATCTTTACTTCTTACTTCTTACTTCTTACTTCTTACTTCTTAGTTTTTAGTTTCTAACTGACTCTTAACTTTTAACTTTCAACTCTTAACTGATTTTAGTTCCTCTTGGATTATATTTAAAACTGAGTTGTAAAAATTCATTGTCAGGAGCAAAGTTTAGTTGAAGTCTATTTGCGCCTCCTGTAATCATAGCTGTATAGATTGTTCCTTTATAAGTTTCAGGATATAGGTTTAACATTTTTTGCGGCTTATTTGAAAAATCTTTAATGTAATCACTATTTCTTGGAGCCAATAATTCGCAGTCTTTTATGCTGAAATTTATTATCTTTGACCTTTTCTTTTTTTCTAGTATTTTATCAATGTCTACATCTCCATTAGTAAAGGTATATTCATATTCAACATAAAATATTTTTTTATTATAATATAATAAAGCCGCCAAAGCTAAAATAATAAGACCTGGTATTAATTGTCCAACTACTTCTGCAAGTATTCCCATAATGCACAGTACAATAGAAGCAATACCTGCAGTCTTATACTTTATTGTTTTCGAAGTAGTCACTAATTGTTCATAAAAATTATCCATTTCATCACCCCATATTAAAAAGCTTTTATATATATTTTATGATATAATATTTCATGAAAATAATCCAATATTTATATTTTTATAATATATACTTTTTAGTAAAAACATTACATTGTGTCAAGCAAATTATATAACAAGTTTGTTTCTATAGGAGGCATAAATTTGAAGGAAATTGAAGTTAAAATACTTAATATAAATATCTCTGAATTAAAGAAAAAACTAGAGGATTTACATGCAGCAATTGTAAAAAGCGAAAATCAGATAAATAAGATATTTGATTTTCCAGACAGAAGACTTATTAATAATCATGGTTATGCCAGAATAAGGATTGTGAAAGATTTACTAAGAAACAAAACAGTAAATTACATCACCACAAAAAAACTTTTAAGTGACACTGAATTTAAAATTATGTCTGAAAATGAAACAGAAATAAAAAATGCTGATGAGGGAGAAAAAATATTTCAGGCTTTGGGTTTAGAGCTTGTTCAAACCATACCTAAATACAGAGAAAGCTACAAATATGAAAATACTTTAATTGAAATAGATATTAATGAAAAATCTTTCTGCCCATTTCCATACATTGAAATAGAATCTCCAACTGAAGAAGAACTTAAAAAAACAGTTGAACTTTTGGGATATGCTATGAAAGATACTACTTCATTAAGTATTTATGATATACTGAAAAATAAAGGATTATAAATTATGTTTGGATATGTTTTTCCTTATAAAATGGAACTTAAAATTAAGGATTTTGAAAAATTTAAAGCATATTACTGTGGACTCTGCTTAAGTATCAAGGAAAACTACGGCAACCTGCCCAGGCTTACTTTAAATTATGACATGACATTTTTAGCTATTTTGCTTGATGCTTTAGAGGATAAAGAAATAGAGTATAAAAATCATAAATGTTTTATACATCCTTTTAAGAAAAAAATTGTTGTTATTAATTCAGATGCCTTGAATTATGCTGCATTTTGCAATGTCTGTCTATCCTATTATAAACTACTAGATGATGTTTATGATGAGAATAGTATAAAAAGCAGATTATCCAGTAAGGTCCTTCACAAATTATTTTATAAGTTCCCGGATAAATATAATCTTATAAATACTAAGATTAAGGATAATCTTGATAAATTATATCTGTCAGAATCAAATTCATCAGAAAAAAGTTTAGATGAACTTTCACATAATTTTGCTCATATTACTGGTATAATACTATCATCCTATTTAGAAAGCTTCAATGAAAACTTATACTCACTTGGATATAACTTAGGAAAATGGATTTATATCATAGATGCATATGATGATTTAAAAAAGGATATGGAAAACCACAGGTTTAACGCCATTAATTCATGCTACAACGTAAACCACAGCCCTTTTGAGGTTTTTAAAAAATCTATTGATAAAAGAATTGATTTTATATTAACAAATTGCGGCAGGCAGTGCGCTGATCAGCTGACAAAAATTCCTTTGAAAAAGAACAAAGAACTCTTATATAATATTTTAAATTTAGGGTTAATTGAAAAAATGGATAAAGTAAAAAACAAGGAGTGAAAACCCATGAGAAATCCCTACGAAATTTTAGAAATTAAAGAGAACGCTTCAAAAGAAGAAATTAAAAAAGCTTACAGGGAGCTTGCAAAAAAATATCATCCAGATCAATATGGTGACAATCCTTTAAAGGATCTTGCAGAAGAGAAGATGATAGAAATAAATGAGGCCTATGATTATCTTATGAAAAATTCTAATGATAATTCAAATAGAACTTCTTCATCAAGTTATGATAATTATTCTTCAGCAGATAATTCCACAGACAATTATTCAATCTATCAATCCATTCGTATGGATATAAACAGCAGAAACTTTTCATCAGCTGAGCGTAAATTAAACGGTATTAATTCACGAGATGCTCAATGGCACTATTTAATGGGTATAGTAAATATGCAAAAGGGATGGTATGATGCAGCCTATAGTAATATAAGCACGGCTTGCAATCTGGATCCTTCTAATATGGAATATAGAGAGGCATTTTCCAAGATTCAGTATGCAAATCAGTCCTATAGGCAGCCTTTTAATACACAAAGGGATAATTCTATCTGCAATATATGTGCAACCCTGTATTGCATTGACTGCTTTTGCAATGGAATGTCAGGATGCTGATTCAGTTAAGAGTTAAAAGTTAAAAGTTATGAGTTGGGAGTTGAAAGTTAGTGGCTAAAAATAATTCTTCAAATATTGCCAAAGGAGGTATTCTTACTGCTATTGGCGTTATATGCGTATATTTGGGTAATGTTTTTCCCATTAATAAAACTTTTATTTTGATTATTGCTTCTGCTTTAATTCCAATTGCAGTAGTATCGTCTAACATTCTTACTTCAATTATGGTTTACGCAGCTACAGCTTTATTGTCTTTTTTCATATGTGGATTTAATATTGCAGTTTTAGCTTATGTACTATTTTTCGGAGTATATGGGATATGTAAATACTATATTGAAAGAATTAGAAAACTTCCCTTTGAAATAATTATAAAATTTCTTTTTTTTAATTTATCACTTTTTATTGGCGGTTTACTCATTAAATCATTTTTTATTGGCAGCATAAAATTAAAATATCCCATTTATATTCTCATTATTTTATGTGAAGCTGGTTTTTGGGTATATGATTATGCTTTAACTATTTTTATAACATATTTATCTAAATACAAAAAAATCTTGACATAATTATTATCTTTGATATAATAGTTAATGTCGTAGTAATGTTAATGCCCATTAGCCAAATGGTAAGGCACCTGTCTCTGGAACAGGCATTTGTTGGTTCGAGTCCAGCATGGGCAGCCAAAAAGCTCTTGAATTTCAAGAGCTTTTTATTTTTTAGATTTTTGGATATTTTTTTCAGCTAAGTACATAATAAGACTAAGTTAAATTTTGTAATAAATGTAACTTAGTCTTTAATTATAGTGAGGTGCAATTTATGTTTTCCAAGAATTCTAATAATTTTAAACTTTGCTTTTATTTAATTGCTGTTTCATTAATAGTTGTTACTTTATTTTTCCCCTACGAAAGTGTTAAAGCCTATAAAAAAATTACTGCCATTGAAGTAAAGGATATGATAAATACGCCTTCTTCAGAAGCTTTGATTATAGATGTAAGAACTCCCAGTGAGTATAAACAGGGTCATATACCTAAAAGTATAAATATCCCCCTTCAGATATTAAAGGATGAGGTTATACATAAAAATATAAATAAATCCACAAAAATAATAGTTTACTGCCAAAGGGGAATAAGATCTGAGAACGCTGCTGAAATATTGGAACAGCTTGGATATAATAATGTGTATTCACTTGGTGGTATAGATCAGTGGACATATGACATTGAAAAAGATTAATTTCTTGACAATAATTCAACATTAATATAAAATAAGAATAAAATTTGATTAAATATAATATTGTTATGCTTTGATCAGGAGTAGTAGTATTTATTCATCCTTTAGAGAACTGTTGTATGGTGCAAAACAGTGCTTGAAACTTATGAACTTGCCTGTGAGCTTATCTGCTGAAACAGATACGGGTTGATCCGATAAAGTCTATAAGTGAAACCTTTTATGGTTTAATTAGAGTGGTACCGCGGAATGTAGTCTTCGTCTCTTATACAGAGATGGAGGCTTTTTATTTTACAAAAAATAAAATAATTTCAAAGTAAATCAGCTATTTGAACTTCTCAAAAACTCGTAGAAACATCGAGATTTTTGCTTGATCAAATAGTGATTTACTAAATGAAATTATATAAAAGGAGAGATATAATGAGCAAGTATGGAACTGCCATAGATAAAAAATGGCAGAAAAAATGGGCAGAAACTGATTTATACAAATTTGATAAAAATAAAATGGATAAAAAGTTATATGTTCTGGAGATGTTCTCCTACCCATCAGGAAGTAAACTTCACGCAGGTCACTGGTTTAATTATGGGCCTGTAGATTCCTGGGCTAGATTTAAAAGGATGCAGGGATATAATGTTTTTCAGCCAATGGGATTTGATGCATTTGGATTACCTGCAGAAAATTATGCTATAAAAACCGGAGTTCATCCAAAGGATTCAACCTTAAAAAATATTGAAACTATGGAAAAACAGTTAAAAGCTATGGGGGCTATGTTTAATTGGGACAACGAAGTTATTACATGCAAGCCTGAATACTATAAATGGACTCAATGGGTTTTTCTTAAACTTTATGAAAAAGGATTGGCTTATAGAAAAAAGGCCCCTGTAAATTGGTGCCCTAGCTGCAATACAGTTTTGGCTAATGAACAAGTAGTTGATAATTGCTGTGAAAGATGCGGAACTGAAGTTACCAAAAGAGACTTAACTCAATGGTTTCTAAAGATTACAGATTATGCTGAAGAACTTCTTCAAAAATTAGATGAATTAGACTGGCCTGAAAAGACAAAGGCTATGCAGAGACATTGGATAGGAAAATCTACAGGTGCAGAAGTTACATTTAAAGTAGTTGGTTCTGACCTGGAATTTAAGGTGTTCACAACAAGAGCTGATACACTTTTTGGTGTTACTTATGTGGTTCTGGCTCCTGAAAGTCCACTTGTTGATAAAATTACTACTGATGAGTATAAGGATGCAGTAAAGGAATATAAAGAAAGTACTAAAAAACAATCTGATATAGAAAGGCAGTCTATTTCAAAAGAAAAGACAGGTGTATTCACTGGAAGCTATGCCATAAATCCTATTAATGGAGCTAAAGTTCCAATCTGGATTGGTGACTATGTATTAAGCACCTATGGTACCGGAGCTGTAATGGCTGTGCCTGCACATGATGAAAGGGATTTTGCTTTTGCAAAAAAGTATAACTTACCGATAATAAGAGTTATAGAAGGCGGAGAACTTCCATTCACTGAATATGGTCCTATGACAAATAGTTCTGATTATAACGGTTTATGTGGTGAAGCTGCAAAAAATGCCATTATAAATAAACTGGAATCCTTAGGGCTTGGGGCTAAAAAAATAAATTACAGACTTAGAGATTGGCTTGTATCAAGGCAAAGATATTGGGGCGCACCAATACCAGTGGTTTACTGTGATCATTGCGGCATAGTTCCTGTACCAGAGGATCAGCTTCCTGTTAAACTGCCATATAACGTTGAATTTGCACCTGATGGCAAATCACCACTGGCAAAAAGTGAAGAATTTATGAACACAACCTGTCCTAAATGCGGAGGACCTGCCCGCAGAGAAGCAGATACCCTGGATACTTTTGTATGTTCATCCTGGTATTATTTAAGATATCCTGATAATAAAAACAGTGCCAAAGCCTTTGACCCTGAAATTATTAATAAAATGCTTCCTGTTGATAAATATGTGGGCGGTCCTGAGCATGCATGTATGCATTTACTTTACGCCAGATTTATTACAAAAGCTTTAAGAGATATGGGATATCTGAATTTTGATGAACCATTCTTATCATTAAGGCACCAGGGATTAATACTTGGTCCTGATGGCCAAAAAATGAGTAAATCAAAAGGAAATACAATATCACCAGATGAATATATAAATGAATATGGTGCTGATGTTTTCAGAATGTACCTTATGTTTGGTTTTGATTATTCCATGGGTGGTGCCTGGAGCGACGATGGAATAAAATCAATATCAAAATTCATTGACAGAATAGAAAGAGTACTTGACAGCTTAAAGAATTTTGATTCATCCAGCACAAAGGATTCCTTTGGCAGTGCAGAGAAGGACTTAAACTTTGTAAGGAACTATACTATAAAGTCTATTACAGAAGATGCTGAAAAAATGCAGTTCAATACTTGTATTGCAAGAATGATGGAACTTACTAATGCTCTTTCAAAATATGAAAATGAACCAGTAAAAAATACTGCACTTGTACGAGAAACTATTTTAGATTTCATTAGATTAATTGCACCATTTGCCCCTCATTTTGCTGAAGAACAATGGCAGTCCATGGGAATGCCTTATTCAGTGTTTAATGAATCCTGGCCTGAATATGATAAAAAGGCACTTGTAAAGGATGAGGTAGAAATTGCTGTGCAGGTTAATGGTAAAATTAAAGCAAGAATAAATATACCTTCTGATTTATCAGAAGAGGATATTAAAAAAGCAGCACTTGAAAATCAGGATGTTAAAACTTTTATAGATAATAAGACTGTAGTAAAAGTTATAGTTATTAAGGGAAGGCTTGTAAATATAGTAATTAAATAAGGATCAGGGGTTTTCCCCTAATCCTTATTTATATAAATCCAAAGTTTTTTTAGCAGCTTCTTTTAGATTATTTAACTCGGATACTTCCCCCTGCTCTATGAGTTTATTAAGCTGTGTCTGATATCTGTTTGACTCTTGTATTTTCCCTAAAGATGCTAAAAACAATATATTATTCATAATATCAGATATTATGCTTGACTTAACCTCAAACAGCTTCTGCGCATCTTTAATTTCATCTTTTATTTCCGTCATTAGGTTATCCAGCTGAAAAGCAGCATCAGCAGCAGTCTTAAGCTTGTATTTTATATTTTCCGGTATTTGCTGTTTATATTTATAATTTAATGAATGCTCTATAGTGGCCCAAAAGTTCATGGCTAGTGTTCTTATTTGCAATTCCGCTAAAATATTTTTCTGTCCTTCCGCCATATTTATAGGATATCTTATTATAATGTGATAGCTTCTGTAACCGCTTTGTTTATAATTGGTTATATAGTCCTTTTCATAAATTATCTGCATATCTTTTCTATTTCTTACCAGTTCCACAACTTTCTGAATATCATCTACAAACTGACACATTATCCTTATGCCGGATATGTCCTCCATTTCATATTCAATTCTATCCAGGGGAATATTAAATTTATTTGCTTTCTCAAGCATACTTGAAATTTCCTTGACTCTTCCTGTTACAAATTCAATAGGTGAATATTCATTTTTTCTTCTATATTCTGTTCTTATGCTTCTGAACTTAACCTTTAATTCCTCTGTTGCCTGTGCATAGGGAATTAAAAAAGTTTTCCATTCTTTAATTGCCATTATTATTCATCCCTTACTAAACGTTAATTTTAAATATATTTAAAGTCGTGTTTTTTGGTTTATTTGAATATATATTATGATTATATTATAATATATATCTACAAATAAATAATACATTTTCACATTTTTTTTGCTATAATAAATTTATAAGAGATAATAATATGATATAGTAGGTGATTGTGCATGAACAAGGATATTTTTTCCGGTCTGGAAGATTTAGGGTTTGAAGACGCTGAAGGTCTTGATTTATACAATAAAAAGCAAGAAAATCCAAAGAAAAAGGAAGAGAAAGAAAAAACAGAAGAAGATTATCTTTTTAACAGAGAAGTAGAATGTCCTGTGTGTGGCAGCAAATTTAAGGTAAAGGCTTTAAAGAGCTCCGCTTATAGAATTGGTAAAAAGTATAGTGATTTTTATGTATCATACAATCTGGTGAACCCATATTTTTATGATGTGTGGGTTTGTAATGAATGTGGATATTCAGCCTTAAAGTCTGATTTTGAAAAGATTAAGTATCATCAAATCGATCAGGTTAAAGAAAAAATTTCTTCAAGGTGGGTTTCCAAGGATTATCCTGAAACCTATGACGTAGATATAGCCATTGAAAGATATAAATTAGCATTACTTAATTATTGGGCAATTAATTCAAAATCCAGCATGAAAGCAATGACATGTTTAAAAATTGCATGGATGTACAGAATAAAAAAAGATGCCGATAATGAAAAACTCTTCTTAACAAAGGCTAAGGAAGGTTTTGATGATTCTTACTTTAATGAGGACATGCCTATTTATGGTATGGATAAATATACAGTTATGTACTTAATAGGTGAATTAAACAGAAGAATTGGCAAAAGTGATGAGGCTCTTTCATGGTTCAGCAAAGTAATAACATCAGCAGCTGCAAAACAGAAAATTAAAGAAATGTGCCGAGATCAAAAAGATTTAATAAGATATGATGAAAAAGCAGCAGAAAAGGCACAAAAAGAAGAAGAAGACCAATTACATAATAATGAAAAAAAAGGCTTATTTTCAAAGTTATTCAAAAAGTAAAAAATCCCTAGCAAATTATGCTAGGAATTTTTTATTATACAAACAAATTGACATTTGAATCCTCTGCCTGCCCCAGATAGTAACCTACTCCTCCAACTTTTACTCCATCTAATAATTCTTCCTTTTTAAGTCCCATTACATCCATGGACATCTGGCAGGCTACTATTTGTATACCGCTATCAATAGCTGATTGAATTAGTTCCTCCAGGGAATTTATATTCTTATCCTTCATAACCTTCCTCATCATTTTGGTTCCCATGCCCATCATATTCATTTTTGAAAGCTTAAGCTTCCTGCTCCCTCTTGGCATCATAGCTCCAAACATTTTATCCATGAATCCTTTTTTTATATTAATTTTTTCAGGTTTTCTTAAAATATTTAAGCCCCAGAATGTAAAGAACATAGTTACCTTTTTGCCCATTGCCACAGCTCCATTGGCAATAATAAATGATGCAATAGCCTTATCAAAATCTCCACTGAATACTATTAAAGTTTTATTATCCTTTACTGGTGCAATATTGGGTGATGCAGCTGCTTCTGGCTTTTTGCCTTTTCTTATGACAGCTGAAATCAAACCATTTTCCCTGGATCTTTTGACCAGTTCATTATTAGTTCTTTCACACCAGGCTTTTACATCTTCATAGAAACCAGCGTCTGAAGCTGTAACTCTCATGATTTGTCCAACTTCCATGGTTTCAGCACAATTATTTACTCTCATAAGAGGTCCTGGACAGCACAACCCGCAGGCATCCAAAGTTATATCTGATGCAGTTTCCTTTTCATTTATGCTTTTGTCATCTTTCTCATTTTTTCCGCCTGGCATTGAGCCTATGGTGTCAGGCTTAAATTTGCTCATTATATAGCTCTTATAACCGCCTGTAACATTCTTTACCTTGTATCCATTGGGAGATAATATTCTTGCTGCTATATATCCTCTTAAGCCCACCTGACAGTAAACAATTATTTCCTTGTTCTTATCTAATTCTCTCATTCTTTCCCTAAGGGAATTTACTGGTATTTTATATGCACCTTCAATAACTCCATTATCAGTCTCAATATCATCTCTTACATCCAGTAATATAGAGTTATTTTTATCTCTGTTATCAATTTCCATAGGAGTAATTACTTCTACCTTGCCTGTTAAAACATTTTCTGCAGTAAATCCTGCCATATTAACAGGATCCTTTGCTGAGCTAAAAGGAGGTGCATAAGCCAGTTCCAGTTCTTCTAAATCATAGATTGTACCTCCAAGCCTTATAACCACAGCAATTTCATCAATTCGCTTATCTACTCCGTCATATCCAAAGGCCTGAGCTCCAAGAATCTTTCCTTCATCATTAAATATAAGTTTAAGTGATATTGGACTTGCTCCTGGATAATAGCCTGCATGAGACTGAGGATGAACATAAATTACTTTATAAGGTATTCCCTTAGCTTTTAATGTTCTCTCGTTGTTTCCTGTATTGGCACCTGTTAATCCAAATACCTTAACAACAGCTGTTCCCATACTTCCCTTATAGGTTGAATTTATTCCGCAAATATTATCTGCAGCTATTCTTCCCTGCTTATTTGCAGGGCCTGCCAATGCTATTGCAGTTTTTCCTTTATTAATATAGTCTACTACCTCTATAGCATCACCTATAGCATAGACTCCATCTGCATTTGTCTGTAAATGCTCATTTACAACAATATGTCCTTTTGGTCCAATCTCTATTGGAGTATTCTTTATCAAATCTGTATCTGGCTTTACTCCAATGGCCAATATAACCATATCACAGCTTAAACTGGTTCCGCTTTGCAGAGAAACATCTACCTGTTCTCCATTTTCCTTAAAGGATTTAACTCCATCATTTAAAATTACCCCAACTCCATTATCCTGAAGTTCTTTTTCAGCATTTGTTACCATATCACTGTCAAATGGTGCTAAAATATGTGGTGCAGCTTCAACAAGAACCACATTTAAACCTCTTTCCTTCAGGTTTTCTGCCATTTCAACTCCAATAAAGCCGCCGCCGATAACTACAGCGCTCTTTGCATTATTTGTATCAATAAAAGATTTAATTTTATCAGTATCAGGTACATTTCTAAGAGTATAAATTTTAGGATTATTTATTCCCTCAATAGGAGGTTTCACTGGTTTTGCGCCTGGAGACAAAACTAAATAATCATAGTTTTCCTCGTATTCTCCTCTATCAAGTGAACTAACTTTAACCTTCTTATTAACGGTATCTAAAGAAACTACATCACTATTTACCCTTACATCAATTTTAAATCTGCTTCTCATGGCTTCAGGAGTCTGAACCAGTAAATTACTTCTATCCTTTATGGTTTCTCCAATATAATATGGAAGTCCGCAATTGGCATAGGAAATATACTCTCCCCTCTCAAACATTATTATTTCTGCATTTTCATCAAGCCTTCTAAGTCTTGCTGCCGCAGAAGCTCCACCTGCAACGCCGCCTACAATTAAAATCTTTTTACCCATAAAATTTTACCTCCCAAAATTAATTTATTCTTCACCAAATAATACATTTATAATTGATATAACCTTTTCATTGCATACCTTATAATTTATTTCCAGGCCATTTCTCTCTCCTTCAATTATCCCGGCTGATCTCAATTTCTGTAAATGCTGAGATATAGTTGATTGAGGAAGCCCCAGACAATTCTGCATATAAGTTACATTACACTGTCCTTTATTTAAAAGTCCTCTTACTATACATAGTCTGGCAGGGTGTGCCAATACCTTCAGCAATTCGGCACTTTCATTATATTCTTTAATATTGTTATCCATAGCTGCAAACCCTTTCTTTTCTGCTTATATTCGTATATATACTTTGCTTGTTAAATATCAAACATCACTATATTTATATATTACAATATATAAATATATAAGTCAATAATATTCCTAATGAAAAATGAAAAGCTCTTCAGTATTTATAACTGAAAAGCAAAATTGATCTTATTAATTTTTAATTTTTCCTTCTATAGAAGTTTAATAGGATTGAAATCTATAAAATCACATGAAGTCATAATATAGTTAACACCATTTTTATTATAATTTTTGATATTTTTCAAAACAGGTCCATGCAAGTGACCATATATAACTATGTCCACATGGTATTGTTCAAAAATTCTTGTAAACTCTGTATCCTCCATGTTTTCATTAGATGCAGGGTAATGTGTCATAACAATAAATTTTCTATAGCCTGCTTTATAAGCTTCATCTAAAGATAATTTTAACCTTATAACTTCTCTTGCATAAATTTTCTCATCATGAGTTTTAAAGCCTTCACTTGAAGGCAGAATCCATCCCCTTGTGCCGCAAATAGCATAATCCTCATATGAAAAAAAGTTGTTTTGTATAAAAAACATATCATCATATAAATTATTTAACTTTGTTATACTTGACCACCAGTAATCATGATTACCCTTTACCAGTATCTTTTTCCCAGGCAGGTTATGCACCCATTCCAAATCTTTAATACCATCTTCCATTTTCATTGACCAGGATATGTCACCTGCAATTAAAACAGTATCATTTTCTCCAATCTTTTTTAACCAGTTCTCCTTAATCTTTTCATCATGCTTATACCATTGTTGTCCAAAAATGTCCATTGGCTTATCACTTGATAAGGCTAAATGAAGATCTGATATTGCATAAAGACCCATTGCTTCACCTTACTTTCCACTTACTTTTTTATCTATATCCATTACATAGGCAATTACCTTAGCCACAGCATCATAAAGTTCATAAGGTATATCATCACCTATGTCAACATTACATAGTAACTCTGTCAATTCATTGTCATATACTACTGGTACGCTGTTTTCTCCTGCCTTTTCAATAATTTTATCAGCAATACAACCCATGCCTGTAGCTGTTACTATTGGCGCTGCATAATTTTCTTCATATCTTATTGCCGCAGCTTTTTTTTTCTTATTCATAAATACTCCTCTTACTAGACCCTAATGTTTAATCCTGAAAAATTACCATCTTCAAAAAACGATGCACAATTAGACAAAGAAAGATCCTGCTGTTTTTTTTCTATCTTTATATTAACATTATAGCCTAAATCAGATAAGCTGTTTAGTAAATTATTTTTACTATTATCTATAGTTTTTACCCAGTTCTCACTACAGTTAATATTAACATTCATAATTCCACTTTTAATTTTAATATATGCATTTACCACACCCATGTTTATAGTATTTACAGATGCAGCAATTTTAACATCCTTTGTGTCTGGTTTTTTGCCCCTTTTTCTATCATCTTTAATGATTAGCTTACATTCATAATTACTGTTATACACTTTAACTGGTAAATCCATATAATAATATTGATTTGAAACTGTGTTGAATGTCTTGAAATCCGAAATATTATCTTTAATTATCTGAGTTATTTTATCTGATGTTTCCGATGTCTTTTCACTATTCATCTGGAGTGCTGATTTTATTATATCTTTTAATTCTTCTGTTTTTCTGCTTAACTGAGATTTAACCTCAATCACAGAACCCTTTTCTATATCCTTGCTTTTTATATTTTCAAATAACCCATTATTGTTTTTCTCAATGTTCTTAGTATCTGAAACACCAGTCTTATTTCCCAAAGCAGTATTTTTAGTACTGCTTTTATCATTGTGTTCATCAGTTATGTTAGTATTGTCAGGCTTTTTTACACCATCTTCATTTAATTTAATATCATTTTTGTTCAAATTGCTTTTGTCCTGAATTTTATCTTCTTTCACATTTACATCATTATTATTGATATTTCCATGCATGGCTGCTTTTTCATTATTATCATTTAACTGCAACTTTTTAGTATTTTTAAAATTGTCATTTGTATTTTCAACACTATTATTTGTGTCCTCTGTATTTTCAATATTATTATTTACGTTCTTTGTGTTTTCAATATTATGCCTTGTAATATCACTTTTTAAATTATTAGTTATATTTTTATCTAAATTAATATCCATCTGGAATTTCAAATTCTTAATCTGCTTATACAACCCTTCAGGTTCATTAAAAAGCCTCCTATAGCTTCTAATATTATCCTGATTTATTTCCATACCATTTTCCAGCATTGTCATAATATCTTCTGCATTTACATTCTTAAGCTCATTAAAAAATGACTTAAGAGTGCTTTCAATTTTCATGCCCTGCTGTGAATTAATATCTATATCCTTGCTATTAAGGTATTTTTCTATGAAACTATTCTGTTCCTCAGGTGTTGAAGCTATTTTAGAAGCCATATCCAAATATGTTTTAACCTTTGAAATATTCTCTTTTGTCAGCGGCATATTATGCTTAACCATATTCTCTAAAATATCATATTGTTCCTTACCTAATTCAATATTCTGATCCATTAGCACTGATTCTATAGAACTATCATTGTTTTTTGTGCTATCCTGATTTTCGTTAACTACCTTAATCTGAAGCTTTCCATCTTTAAATCCATCTACCTGGAATTTTGTAAGTTTATCAGTTGAAATGTTATCTTTATCCAATAGTTCTGCAGGGAACTGCCATCCATCCAGTAATCTCAGCAGTACTTCCTCATTATTATCACTGGCTTTAATTATTCTTGCTAAAAAGATCTGTCCTATATCAAATGAAATTTTTCCTGAAAACTTTTTTAAGTCAGGATTATTTATACTATTTACATTCCATACTGCCGCCATTTTATCCACCTCAATTTTAGTATATACTCTATATTAATTATCGTAATATAACAATAATTTTTTACAATAAAAAAGTACTAACCTTATATAGTTAGTACTTTTATTCATTAGTCTTCTTTTACTGCTTTACTTTGTGCAAAAGTATCATCGTGTAATATTGGTGATACACTTTTGTAAACTGCCATGGTTAATGCAGATACTAAAGTTCCCTTAAGCAAATTAAATGGAAGTATGGATAAAACCACAAGAGAATTTAAATCTTTTATGTTTGGATTAATCTTATTGCCCATTGCAACCACAGCTTTAATTGGGAATCCTAAAAACTTTTCATATAAAGGCAGCAATAAAGTATAGTTTAATATTCCTGCAGCTATTGACATAATTACAGTTCCTAAAACAAGGCTCATAACAGCTGTTTTTTTGCTCTTATTCTTTTTATAAAGATATCCTGCAATTATTACCATAACAGATCCCACTGCAAAATTAGCAAATTCTCCAATAAATGCTGTACTGCCATTAAATATACCATGGAGTATGTTTTTTAATAATTCTATCAGCACTCCTGCCACAGGTCCCATAGCAAAAGCACCAATTAAAGCCGGCAGGTCACTGATGTCAATTTTCAGGAAGCTTGGAAATACTGGTATTGGAATTTCAATAAACATCAGAAGAAATGCGATAACCCCAAGCATTGACACCTTCACTAAAATATTAAGTTTTTCGTTTTTCATAGATATACCCTCCTAAAATTTTGATATCTTCAAAGGGTGCGGGCATAATAAAAGCCCTGTCAAAAAACGACAGGGCGAAAATTACATTATACCTTAACCTTCTTTCATCCAGACTTTACTGTCGGCCTCGGAATTACACCGAATCATGCCTAAATAGGCTCGTGGGCTTTACCACCGGTGGGGAATCAAACCCCGCCCCGAAGATTATCTTTATTTAATTTTATGCTTTTATTTTACTACATACTTATTAATAATTCAATAGGGTATAACTTATATTATTAATAATTTTAGCTGTTTAATTGTTCCTTTTTCATACTAAGTGATATTCTTTTTCTCTTTTCATCTACTTCTAAAATTCTTACTTCTACTATGTCTCCAACCTTAACAACGTCTAATGGATTCCTAACAAATTTATCGGACAGCTGACTAATATGTACAAGTCCATCCTGATGCACTCCAATATCTACAAATGCACCAAAATCAGCAACATTTCTTACTGTTCCGTTAAGTATCATACCAGGCTTTAACTGAGTAATATCTATTACCCCTGTTTTGAGAATTGGTTTTGGCAGTTCCTCCCTTGGATCTCTGCCAGGCTTCTTTATTTCCTTAATTATATCCTTTAGTGTTGGAACTCCAATGTTAATATCCTGAGCCAGTTTCTCAAGGCCAATTGACTGTACTTTGCTGTCAATGTCTGATAGTTTGTTATTTTTCAGATCCTGCTCAGAATAACCTAAAGTTTTAAGCAGCGACTTGCATGCCTTATATGATTCAGGATGGACTCCTGTGTTGTCTAGCGGTTCAGTACTTTCCATAACTCTCAGGAAACCTGCACATTGTTCATATGCCTTATCGCCAAGTCTTTTAACCTTTAATAGTTCCTTTCTATTGCTGAACTTGCCATTTTCTTCTCTATAAGCAACTATATTCTTTGAAATAGTTGAATTTATACCTGATACATAGGATAAGAGAGATGGTGTAGCCATATTTAAATCTACTCCCACATTATTTACGCAGTCCTCAACCACACCTCCTAATGACTCATCAAGTTTTTTAGGGGTGACATCATGTTGATATTGTCCAACTCCTAGTGCCTTAGGGTCAATCTTCACAAGCTCTGACAATGGATCCTGCAGCCTTCTGCCTATAGAGATAGCTCCTCTTATTGATACATTTATATCAGGATATTCTTCACTGGCCAGCTGAGAAGCAGAATATACAGAGGCACCAGACTCAGATACTATAACATAATAAAGTTCCTTACCTTTTTCTTCTTTTACTTCTTTAATTAATTTTGCAATTACCTCCTCGGACTCCCTGCTTGCAGTGCCATTACCCAGAGATATTACATCTACATTATGTTTATACACTAAATTCTTTAGTATTTTTATGGATCCTTCAATATCATTCTGCGGGGCTGTAGCATAAACGGTAGCTTTTTCTAAAAACTTCCCAGTATCATCAAGCACAGCTATTTTACATCCTGTTCTGAATCCCGGGTCATATCCTAGCACTACTTTGCCTTTTATAGGAGACTGCATTAAAAGTGATTTCAAATTAGCTTTAAACACTTCTATAGCACCATTCTCACCTTTTTCCGTAAGATCAGCTCTTACTTCTCTTTCAATGGATGGGTAGATAAGTCTCTTTAATGAATCTTTTATGCTGTCTTCAATATATTCATCTGTAACAGTGTTATTCTTTAAGCATTGTTTTTCTAAATAATTTATTATTTTTTCATTGTTTACAGTTATTTTTACCGAAAGTATCTTTTCTTTTTCTCCTCTATTGATTGCTAAAATTCTATGTGATGGAATCAATCTTACTGCTTCCTGATAATTATAATACATTTCATAGGGAGTAGTTTCCTCACTCCCCCCTGTAGTTTCAATTATTCCTTCCCTTTGCATCAGGGTTCTTATCCATTTTCTATAATCAGCATTATCAGATATAACTTCACTTATTATATCCTCGGCACCCTGCAAAGCATCATCTACAGAGTTAACGGACTTTTCCTCATTAATAAATTGTTTGGAGTATTCTTTTATATCACCTTTAAAAGCTCCATTTAATATTACTTCTGATAATGGTTTTAATCCTTTTTCCACTGCTATAATAGCTCTTGTTCTCTTCTTAGGCTTATATGGCCTGTAAATGTCTTCTATTTCCGTTAATGTATCACATTTCTCTATTGCGGCTTTTAATTCTTCGGTGATTTTACCCTGTTCATCAATTAATCTTATAACATCTGCTTTTCTGTTTTCTAAATTTCTAAGATAAGTAAGTCTCTCAGCAAAATTTCTAAGAACTATATCATCTAAGCCTCCAGTGGCTTCCTTTCTATATCTGGCAATAAAAGGCACAGTATTACCATCATCAAGCAGTTTAATTACATCATTGACCTGCTGCTTTTTTAAATTAAGTTCTTTCATTAAGCTTTCAGTAATGTTCTTCATCTTTACCTCCAATTACAACATTTTCTATAGCATATTATTTATGTCATACAATAAATTATACATTAAATTCAAATACAATACACCTTAAAACAGTTATATATGTGTAATTTAATTCATAATATTAACAAGTAATAATTTAAAGGAGTAATTTATGAAAAGGCTTATAAGCACATATATATTAACTATTTTACTGATATTTTTATTTTCTTCCTTCCAGATATATTATTTCATTCGTCCATTTAATAGCAGCAAAGTTATAGATTATATAGGATATCTGTCATCAGATTCACTTAATGGGAGACTTGCCGGTACAGTGGATAATGCATTGGCAGCCCAATATATCAAAGAACAGTTTCAGATTAAAAATTTACAGCCTTACAAAGGCTCCTATTATGAAGGCTTTCAGGTTAAATATCCTTATAAAATGGATAGTAAGCCATATTTAAAAGTATTTGATCAAAGTAAAAAGCTTGTAAAAGAGTTTAATTATGGTACAGACTATAAAGAGGATATGCTAAACTTTAAAATTAATAATATAAGCTTTAATAAAAATGACATAGCAGCTCTCTCAGATTATACAACTCAGGTTACAAAAGGTACGGATAAAGTAGTTTTTTATACTCCAGAGAAAAACAATATCAATTTCAGAAGTTCATTTATTAATGATTCCTCCATAAGTTTATTTATAATGGTAACACAGAAAGCCAATGAAGAAATTAATAATATGCTGAAAAAGGGATATACCGTAAGCTGCTACATACCCTACGAAATAAGGGATACTGAAATCAATAACGTTACAGCCTGCATTAAAGGAAAAAATCCAAAACTTTCACCAATTATTATAGGCGGTCACTTTGATCATGTAGGTACTGATTTAAATGGAACAATTTATAGTGGAGCTTTAGATAATGCATCTGGTATCTCATTTGTTATGGAGCTGTCTAATTATATAAGCTCACTTGGCAGGCCTGAAAGAGATATTATTTTTGTGGGCTTTAATGCTGAAGAATTTGGATGTGTGGGATCAACAAAATTTGTTGAAAAATACAAGTCAGATTTAAATGGTGCTAAGGTATTTAATTTTGACATGATAGGCAGTAATAATTCTGTACCCTTATGTATAATGGGGGGTGACATGGACACAAACAATACACCACTGATAAAATCAGCAGCTAATATATGTAAAAGCAATAAAGTTTACTTTAACTATCTTTTTGAAAATTCCAGTGATCACGAATCTTTTAGGAAGGAAAATATTGATGCCATAACTTTTATTGATAATGACCTGTCAAGAATTCATACACCTAATGATAAGGTTTCTTATATTGACAGTAAATCCATAGATAGATGTTTTAATGTAGTATCACAAGAAGTTATTTCAAATGCATTTAATAACAATTTCCTTTATCTATACTATAAAGAGATTATGGTAATTTCTTTAATTCTCATATCTGCATTAGTATTTTTAAATAGGGATTTACAATAGTGTAAATCCCTGTAACTTACTTTGAATTTTGCTTTAGATACCCAAGAATAAAAATGTCTATATCTCCATCCATAACTGCATTAATATTTCCGCTTTCAACACCTGTTCTATGATCTTTTACCATAGTATAAGGCTGAAAAATGTAAGATCTGATTTGGCTTCCCCATCCCATATCCTTTAGTTCACCAGTTAAATCTTCAATCTTCTCCTTGTGAGCCCTTTCCTTAAGCTCAACCAATTTAGCCTTTAGCATTTTTAACGCAGTTTCCTTATTTGAGTATTGACTTCTCTCGTTTTGGCACTGTACAACTATACCAGTTGGTATATGTGTTATTCTTATGGCAGACTCAGTTTTATTAACATATTGCCCGCCTGCACCACTTGCTCTGTAAGTATCAATTCTTAAATCTTCACTTCTTATATTTATATCCTGCTCTTCTGTAAGCTCCGGCAGTACTTCCAGTGAAGCAAAGGAGGTTTGTCTTTTACCATTTGCATTAAATGGCGATATTCTCACAAGCCTGTGTATACCCTTTTCTGACTTTAAGTATCCATAGGCAAAATCTCCGGAAATCTTCAAAGAAGCACTCTTAAGTCCATAATCATCTGCTGGAAGAATATCTAAAGTTTCTACTTTAAATCCTTTCTTTTCTGCAAATCGTGTATACATCCTAAGCAGCATCTCAGTCCAGTCCTGAGCATCAGTACCTCCAACGCCAACATGAAGATTTAATATGGCATTGTTTTTATCATATTGCCCTGATAAAAGTATTTCTATTTTTAATCTTTCAATTTCTTCCTTGATTTTCCCAGTGTCTGACAGTACTTCTGATACTGAACTTGTGTCCTCTTCTTCAAGTGTTAACTGACACAATACAATTAAATCTTCCAGTGAATTATTTAAGGCTGAAAATTTATCAATCTTATCCTTAATGCCTTTAGCCTCTACAGTTACTTCCTGAGCTTTATTTATATTATTCCAAAAGTCTTTTCCCTGCATTTTATTCTCAAGTTCTTTAACCCTTTTTGTTAAAGCCTCAATGTCAAAGTGAATCCCTTATTTCATTTAATGTTTTTCTGAGTTCTACCAGTTCGTTCATTGATTCTTCTACCTGCAGTAGCATTTTCATCACTCCAATTTAAGCCTGTCTTCCGCAGCAGTTTTTATACTTCTTTCCACTTCCGCATGGACATGGATCATTTCTACCTATCTTGTGTTCTTTTCTAACAGGTTCTTTTTTTACTGAGCTGTCACTTTCATAATTAGTTGAAGTTTCTTTAGCAACCCTCTCTCTTTCAGGAGTCTTTGCAATCTGTACATGGAATAAATACTTAATAGTATCTAATTTAATGTTATATATCATTTCATTAAACATATCGCTGCCTTCAAACTGATAAGCCTGAGCAGGATCCTGCTGCTTATATGCCCTTAAGCCTATGCCCTGTTTCAGATGTTCCATATCGTCAATATGATCCATCCACTTTGAGTCAACAACTCTCAGCATAATTACTCTTTCAATTTCTCTCATCTGTTCAGAAGTAAATTCCTGCTCTTTTGCAGCATACATTTGTCTGGCAGTTTCTAATAACTTATCTTTTATTTCTTCATTTGACAGCTTTGAAAGCTCTTCCACAGTGGCATAATCCTTAGGAAGATATAAGTCTTCTGCAAAATCTATTAATTTTGCAAGATCACTTTCAAATTCTTCCTCCACTCCTGAGATATGTGAATCCACAGCTCCGGTTATGATATCCTCTATCATCTGCTGAACCTGTTCTTTTAAGTCTTCTCCCTCAAGAACCTGAGATCTTTGATTATATATAATCTCTCTCTGCTTATTAATAACATCATCATACTGAAGTAATGTTTTTCTTATGTCAAAGTTATTTCCTTCAACCTTCTTTTGAGCACTTTCAATGGCTGAAGTTACCATCTTACTCTCAATGGCTTCGTCTTCTTCCAGTCCAAGTTTATCAACTATGCCTTGAAGCTTATCTGATCCAAATATTCTCATAAGATCATCTTCTAAGGATACATAAAATCTTGATGCACCAGGGTCCCCCTGACGTCCGGAACGGCCTCTAAGCTGATTATCTATTCTTCTTGATTCATGTCTCTCAGTTCCTATTACCTTTAAGCCGCCTACTTCAACTACTCCTTCACCAAGCTTAATATCAGTACCACGTCCAGCCATATTAGTAGCTATAGTTACCATGCCCTTTTCTCCTGCATGGGATATTATTTCTGCTTCCTTCTCATGATACTTAGCATTTAAAACCTGATGAGGAATTCCCTTTTTCTTCAGCATATCCGAAAGCAGTTCCGATTTTTCTATGCTAACAGTACCAACAAGTATTGGCTGCCCTTTTGAATGTGTTTCTACTATATCATCAGCAATTGCCTTATATTTTCCCTTTACAGATTTATATATCAGATCAGTACTGTCAATTCTTGCAACTGGTAAATGAGTAGGCACCACAATAACGTCTAAGCCATAAATTTCTCTAAATTCATTTTCTTCAGTTAATGCAGTACCAGTCATTCCTGAAAGCTTATTATACATTCTGAAATAATTCTGATATGTTATAGTAGCAAGGGTTTTAGACTCCCTTTCCACTTTAACTCCTTCTTTTGCTTCTATAGCCTGATGCAGCCCATCACTATATCTTCTGCCTTCCATTACTCTTCCTGTAAATTCATCAACGATAAGGACTTCTCCATTTCTCACCATGTAGTCCTTATCCTTTTTCATTATATAATTAGCCTTCAGTGACTGTACAACATTGTGCTGAATTTCCATATTTTCTGGATCAGCATAGTTTTCCACTCTGAAGAATTTCTCTGCCTTTTCAATGCCCTCATCAGTTAAAATAACTGAATTTGCCTTTTCATCTACAGTAAAATCTTTTTCTTTAACCAATGACTTTGAAAAATAATCTGCTACTTTATAAAGTTCTGTTGATTTTTCTCCCTGACCTGATATTATAAGAGGAGTTCTGGCTTCATCTATTAATATTGAGTCAACTTCATCAACGATAGCAAAGTTTAATTTTCTTTGAACTCTTTCTTCCTTATATATAACCATATTATCTCTAAGATAATCAAAGCCCAGTTCACTGTTAGTTCCATATGTTATATCACAATTATATGCTTCCTGTCTTTGAGTCTGGTTCATATCATGAAGTATTACCCCAACCTTAAGTCCCAGAAATTCATGTATCTTTCCCATCCAGTCTCTATCTCTTTTTGCCAGGTAATCATTAACTGTTACAATATGAACTCCTTTACCTGTCAGTCCATTTAAATAGGATGGCAATGTTGCAACCAATGTTTTACCTTCACCAGTTTTCATTTCTGATATTCTTCCCTGATGAAGAACAATACCACCTATTAGCTGCTCTCTAAAGTGTTTCATTCCAAGAACCCTCTGTGATGCCTCTCTTACAACTGCAAATGCCTCAGGCAGAATGTCATCAAGAGCTTCCCCGTTATTCAGTCTGTTTTTAAATTCAGCAGTTTTATCCCTTAACTGATCATCGCTTAATTTAGAAATTTCAGGTTCCAGGCTTTCAATTTTATTTACAATTGGAATTATTCTTTTTACTTCCCTCTCACTATATGTTCCAAAAACTTTGTCAAGAATTTTCATACTTTTTATCCTCACTATCCAAATAAAAATTTATATAGGCATAAATATACACTTTAAAATTATAACACTTAATCAAACTTCGTTCAACTTTGTAATTTTTAAATATTGGTAAATATATTATATCATTCTTTATAAAAAAAAGAGGAGCATCACTCCTCTTTTTGTTATTATCATTATTCAAATTCAGGTTCAATTAAGCCGAAATTTCCATCCTTTCTCTTGTAAATAACATTTACTTCGCCATTATCAGCATTTTCATATACAAAGAAAGTATGTCCTAACAACTCCATTTGTAGTACAGCTTCCTCATTAGACATAGGCTTTATTGCAAATTTCTTAGTCTTAACAATTTTTCCTTCAGCTTTTTCTTTTTCATCTACATCTGGAATGTACTGAAATCTTAGTGAATCGCCATGATTTCTTCTTTCCAATTTAGTTTTTTGTTTTCTTATTTGTCTTTCTAATTTATCTACAACTAAATCAATTGAAGCGTACATATCCTCATTTGACTCTTCGCCTCTTAAGATTACTCCATTAAAAGGTATTGTAACTTCAATTATCTGTCTTGTCTTTTGGACACTTAAAGTAGCATGTGCCTCTACTTCAGGGTTGAAATATTTATCCAGTCTAAACAACTTTTTCTCAACTGCACTCCTAAGCCCGTCAGTAATATTAATATTTTTACCACTTACTGTTATTTTCATGCTTTCAGCCCCTCTCACACCCCGTAGGTGATTTTTGTAAAATAAATCATATTACCATCAATGCATTAATGTTTAATTTGTTAATCTTATTTTAATACCTTTTTAAAATAATAACAAGTTTAATATTGTTAATTTACAAAATATTAAATATATTTATGCAGTTATTTAATATTATTTCTTAATTATTCTTTATATTATACGAAAATAAACATCTATTACTTTATAATCTTTCCCTTAACCTTTTTAATCCCTAATTTTCTTATATATTCTTCACTTGCATCTGGTATGTACATGTCTATTTTTATTGTATTATTATTTATCCTCTTTATAGCTCCTCCTATATCCTGATTAATAAATACTCCCATGTTTTCTAAATATAATTTAGTACCGAAGGAGTACTCCTTAGGCATAGCTATATTCCCCCTGCTGAGTTTCACATTGTTTGCCCCGATTCCATCTGTTTTATTGCAGTCTGATATATTATTGGTATAATACGATACTATAACATTTATCCAATCTTCATCTTCAGAAAAGCATTTATTTACATACTCCTCTTTTTTTACTTCACTAATGTTAATTTCTCTGCCTTTAATCTGCGCCGTCAATGCAGTATTCATTGGTCTGCACCCTATATAGGCTGCAAGTCCCATTACACCAAACAGGCTCATTGACATTGAATCACCACCTTATGTAACTTCCATACTCTTCTAAATTATTGACTGATTTTTACTTATGTATTCATTTTTTAGACAAAAAAATCCATAACCTCAATTTGAAGTTATGGATAAGACCACTTTTAATTTTAATTATAACTTTGAATTTATCAGATTCTCAATAGCCATAACTGAAGCCCCGACAGCTATAGATTTATTTTTAAAATATCCCCCTCTGCTAAAGCTGATATTGTTATTTTTAATATGAGACTTTTCAATTGCAATTTTTTTGCACTCATCATAAAATAACTGGGAATACTGAACAAGAGGCCCGCTTAATATTATCAGCTGTGGATTAAACAGCCTTATATAATTTGAAAGTCCTATGCCAAAATGTTTAGCAGAATTCAATAATATATCTATAGCAGTATTATTGTTATCTTCTGCTAAACTACACACATATCTATAATCAATTTCATTTAAATCCTTATTTGAAATACTGCTGAAAGCTTTTTCATTTTTTTTCATTTCAGATATAAACTTTTCAGTTATCTTTGATATTGAAGCATAGCTTTCCACACATCCAAGATTTCCGCAGGAGCATGGCTCCCCCTGTGTATCAACAATCATGTGTCCAAATGCATCTTCAGAATTATTTATTGTTCGGATTAAAACCCCTGAAGATATTACGCCTGTTCTTATTCCCACACCGCAGTTAATATAAGCAATATTGTCCTTATCTTTGCCCAGTCCAAAAAAATGCTCCCCAATAACTGCGGCATTTTCACCATTATCAATATATGCAGCTATTCCAAATTCCTTAATCAATCTATCATTAAGTGATTTTATAGGGAATCCTTTAACTATGCCTATGCCAATACCTGCAACCATAGAGTTTTCAATTTTTAATTTTCTAAATAAATTATTTAGACGTTCTGGCAGAATGTCAATTATATTATCAATATTATAATTGTCATTTATAATTTCTTCAGCCACAATATTAATCTTTAAATTTGTTATAACTATCTGAGTATAGGTTCTTGATATATCAACACCCACACTGTAGAATCCATAAGGGTTTACATCATACAGAACTGGTCTCCTTCCACCGGTGGATTCAGCTATGGCAGATTCAGCAACAATTTTGCTGTCAATTAGAATCTGCATATCTCTATTTAATGTAGTAAATTTTATTCCAGTCTTATTCATCAGTTCATTCTTAGTTAAAGGGCCTTCTTTTTGTATAATGTTAAATATATACTTACACCTATTATTAAGTGATGCCAGCTTTTCATAAGCATTCATTAAGATTGTGCTCCTTTTTTATATATCGAATTTTTTAAACAAGTAATATTTTAAGAAATCAACAATGAGCATAAATGTTAAAGCTGCGAATAATATGATGAAAACCTGATTCATCAAAAGATTTGGAATAAACACACCATATATGCCCAGTAGTATAAATCCTATTATAGTTGCTATATTAACTATGAACAAATTCTTACTTGGCACTGATGACCAAAAATGCTGCCTTTCTCTCACAATTAATATTCTAAACTGAGTATTAAACACAAGACTCAGCATTACCAAAGTGCGTATCCTGTCAAGTTGCAAATGAAAATATTTCAGTCCCACAAATATTAAAAATAAATCCTCCAATGCAAAGAATACGCCAAGAATCAGTGAGGGCACTGTAATCCTTTTAATATCCCAGCTATTAGGTGTATCTGTGGATTTAACATTATCAGTAGCAATGGACATAGTTACAAAATCATTTGCAAATACCAGTAAAGACATTCCTAAAAGTGAAATAACAACATCATGGAGCCAGAAAAAGCCTGCTGTAAACAATACAACTACCTCAACAACCTTAATAATTTTATTTATGACCCATGTCAGCATCCTTTGATATGTCTTCCTGCTTACCTTTACTGAATCAATTATTTCACTGAGTCCGGGTTTAGTCAGAATTATACTTGCAGATGCCTTAGCCACATCTGTAGCTTCACTTACTGCTGTTCCCAGCTCTGCCTGTTTAAGTGCCGGAGAGTCATTCACTCCATCCCCAGTCATTCCAACCATATGTCCGTTTTCCTGGAGCAGTTTTACTATATTATATTTATCCTCAGGATATACTTCAGCAAATCCATCACTTCCCTCAATAGCCTTAAGCTGTTCAGCTTTACTTAATCCCTTCAGATCACCTGCGCACATAATCTTACTGCCTATTCCAACCTTACCTGCTATTTCCTTAGCTATGGCAGCATTATCCCCGGTTAGCATAATAGTTCTTATTCCAAGTGCTTTTATTTCTTCAATCATTTTCTTAGAATCTATCCTTGGAGGATCAGCAATGGCTATTAACCCTGCAAAATTATATATATTGCTATTTTCATCATCTGATACTGCAACTGCAATGGTTCTAAAGCCTTTTGATGAAAACTTTACCACTGTATCATTTATATTATTCAAAACTGCTTTATCTATTTTACCACACAATTCCATAATTGTTTGTGCAGCACCCTTAATTATGCTGAAGTCTTTTCCATTACCATTAATCACTGCCTCTGTTCTTTTAATGGCAGGATTAAATGGAGTATAGGAAATTTGATTATATCCTTCAAATTTTATTTTAGCTGCCTTTGAATAATTAATAATTGACACATCTATTGCATCCATGCCTTCCTCTTTTGATGCTAATGCTGCCATTTTAATAATATCTTCATTGTTATATTTTCCAAAAGCTTCACTATCTACAACTGATAATTTATTTTGAGTTATTGTCCCAGTTTTGTCAAAGCAGAAAATATCTATGGATGCTGCGTCCTCTATAGAATCAAGTCTGGTTACCAGCACTCCCTTTTTTGAAAGCTCCATGGCTCCTACTGCCTGAACAATTGTTAGTACTGCAGGCAGTGCCACAGGGATTGCTCCAATAAGAAAAATCACAATAAATGATAATATAAACATGATATCCTTATGAAGATAAACAGCATATATTGAAACAATAACCGATGCTGTAATTCCCAAATACATCATGTACTTAACTATACTAAACATTAATTCTTCCTGCTTTGATTTAGGCTTGGCCACTTTTACCAGCTCAACAGTTTTTCCAAAATAAGTATTGGTACCAGTATTGATTACAACACATTTAGCTTCTCCCCGCTTAACAATTGAACTGGAATAAATAATGCCTGATTCATTCATATCCTTTGGTAAAGATTCACCGGTTAAAGCTGACTCATCAACAGATACATGCCCATCCAGAATTTTAATATCAGCAGGAACTAAATCTCCAAGCTTTATATTTATTATATCTCCCGGAACTATATCCTTAGCCTCCCTTAAAACCCATTTGCCATCACGCAGAACCTTTGCCTTAATTTCCAGCCTTTTTTTAAGCATTTCCACTGCTTTTTGTGAATTCTGGGATTGAATATATCCAATAACAGCATTAATGGTTAATAGCGTAAAAATTATTGAACTTTCAGTATAGTGTTGTAATATTATAGTTAGTATAATGGAAAACTCCAGCAGCCAGGGCATAGGCCCCCAGTATCTCTTAAGAAATTGAAGAACTGCATTCTTCTTTACTTCTGCAATTTCGTTATATCCAAATTTTTTAACACGGCTTAATGCTTCATCTGCAGAAAGTCCCTGTAAACTTGTTTTTAAAAACTTTATTACCTCTTTTGAGGAAATATTCTTATACTCAGAAGTATTTTTAAGCTCTGATACCATAATTAATCCTCCTGTATTTGATTTATTAATTCTATTTTATATACTTTTATCCATTTTGGCAATAAGTTTTTTTAAATATTCTTTCTTCTGATATAAAGCTTATACGAAAAAATTATTAAAAAAGATATAACTGCAGCTGAATAAAACCCTATTCTGAAATCCTGAACTTTTAGGCTCATGATGAAAAGAATAAATATGATAATTATTGTGCAGTAAGCCCCCGTTCTTCCTAAAATAAGTGGCGAGTCATATTTTTCATCATTAGTTCTTCTTTTGCTCCAAATAATGTAAACTGTTAAATTAATTATCCAATTAAAAAATGAAAAATATGAGCTTGCAGAAACCAGATAATTAAACAGCTTTGAGCTTAATGAAAAAGATAACATTATAATTAGTATTGATAAAGCTCCTGTTAAAAGCCATGCATTTTTGTAAAAATCCCTTTTTTGTTTTTTGTTAAAAATTGATGGAGCTTCTTTTGCCTGTGATAATGAAACAAGCATTTGGTCACAGCTATAATATGCTCCTAGCATTACAGAAAATGTTGCTATTAGTATTATAAAGTTTATAATACCGGAAATCCAATTTACATTCATACTGTTAAGTGACTGAATTAATGGGGATGAGCTTATATTAATGAGCCTGGTATCTACAGTTAAAACTACTACAAGCATAGTTAGTACATAAAGAGTTATACTGCCTGCTGTTACTAATATAGTTGCCTTAGGTATTGATTTGGCTGGTTTTTTTACTTCCGATGCAGCCATGGCAATGGTGCTAATTCCTGAATATGTAAACACTACAATTAACATTGACTGAAGTAATCCTGAAATACGGTTCGGAAAAAAATATTGAATCCCTGAAAATGGAGAAGGCTTTACCTGAACTCCATGAGATAAAATATATGTTAAGCCAATTACTATAAAGGCAACCATTATGATTATTTTAAGTACAGCAATTCCAGACTCTATATAACCAAAGTATTTCATTTGAAGCATATTTATTAAAATAGTCAGTAATATAACACTTAGTGCTAGAAAAGCTACAGATAATCCCGGCATCCAATATTTCAAAAAAACCGCTGATGCAATTGCCTCTGATGCTATGCCAAGTATTCCGGATACATATATTATCCATCCTAATAAGTATCCTGTAAATTTTCCCAGAAACTCTTCAGTATAAACACGAAATGATCCAGTAACCGGACGGTTTATACTTATACTTGTCATAGCTCCTAATACCTGAGACATTATAAATCCCCCTAATATAAAAGCTAAAATTACAGAAGGCCCAGCCTGCTTTATTGCTAAAGCAGTACCAAGAAAAAATCCTGAACCTACCATTCCTCCAATGCCAATGCCTGCAAGGCTATATGTATTAAGTGCCTTTTTAGATTTATTTTTATCATTTGACTTTACCGGGTTATCATCTTTCATAATATAATTCATCCTTTTTTTAGATTTAATCAATATTAGTATTTACTTATTTTAAAATAAATATATTATTTATTAACTCAGTCGGGAATAAATCGGGAATAAAATATAATTTATTAATTTTATTTATATAATTTATTTAACTTACTAATAATGTTCACATAAATCTCCCTTATTTTTACATGTTATTTAGATAAATTCAAAATTTCTTAAAATTCAATGTAAAATTTGGTGAACGAATTTTGTTGAAACATTTCTTTCGTAAATATAATATATATAATAGTTGAGTACTCAAAATATTATGGATTCTAAAAATATAAGATTAAAAATTAAGGAGATAAAACTATGATATTTAAAAAATTTGTTTCTAAAGCGATTGCTTCGATTTTTTTTCTTACAGTGTGCTTCCAAGTTCCAATCACAGCGAGAGCTGCTGAAAATAATAAATCTAATAATGTACAAACCACTAATTACCAAAGCAATTTAATTAAAAGTACTCAAAATTTTAAGTTTGATGATGGTTCGAAAGTGCAAGATATTACTTTCAAAAATGGGACAAGAAAAATTGTTATTAATTATGGTAATAAGGTAGATATATTAGAATATAACCCTAATACCAGCATGGACATCCAACCTTGAATGTGTATTCAGCCAATACCGCTACGATGATGACCCAACTTATATTCATGAAATAGATAATTGGTATTATCATGGATTGCTATTTTATAATACTGCTTGGAATTTCTATTCAAGTCGACCATACTAAAAAAAGCTGGAACTGAAAAAACTTTTTTCAGTTCCAGTATTAAATTTTGTAACAATTACTTTATATAAGAAGGAGTAAATAAAATAATGAAAGCGTATATTATAACATTTATACTTATGTTAGGTGCCATACTTTTTTTTATTAAAGCTTATTTTGCAAGTATAAAAAAGCAAAGGCATAAATTCTGTAGGCTCTTAATTTGGGGCACTCTTTTTACCGTTTATAGCGTTATCAATTATTTGAAATATATAAATATATATTTCATTTTTAGTTCTGTTATAATATTTTTATTAGCAAATTATATTAATGATTCTATGAATAATAAACATTAGATATATGATATTATAAAAAAGCCATGGATTATGCTTTCGAGCTTTAGAAAAATATAAAATAGAAGTTCCTAAATTATAATTATTTTACTTAGCCGAGAATAAATCGGAATTTAAACTTTCAAATAAATATAGCAGCCTCAAAAGAGACTGCTATTTTGCATTATTAAGTCAGTTGACCTGGTCTTTGACCCCACACTCGCCTGCTGGAAGTTTTGCTACCCGGAATTACCCTGTCACTACTAATTCTCTCGCTTTAAACGGCAGGACTTACTTCTAAACCGCACCATGCTCATTAAATATTTTATTTAACTTACGTGGATCGCTTTGCCTGCGACTGGCATCGACTTTCAACCACAAACCTGACTTAATTTGTACTATTATATTATATCTTACTTTTTGCTGCAGTCAATATTATAATTTCCTCAGCTCCGTTTTTTAATAACATTTCACCGCAGTAGTATGATGTGGCACCAGTGGTAACAACATCATCTATGATAAGTATTTTCTTACCTTTTATAATATTGTTATCAATTTTAATTCGAAAACTGTCCTTAATATTTTCCCATCTTTCTTCTCCGCTGAGACCAATTTGATCCTTACTCTCTTTACTTTTTACAAGCATCGATTTAACCGGTATATTAAGCCTCTTGCCAATCTGCTTTGCAAGGATTTCACTTTGATTGAATCCTCTTTTTCTGTAAGAAAGTTTTGTTAATGGTACATATGTAATCAAGTCACAATTAATTGAGTTTTTTTCATATGCATCTCCCATAAAACTGCTCAGTGCCTCACAGCATATAAAATTACTCTTATATTTAAACTTTAATACTAATTCCATTATTGTTCTTGAATAATATGCAAAGCTGAAACATTTAATTTCTTTTTCTCTTTTAATAACCATTGGAGCTGAACACCTGGTTATATTTTTTAAGCAGTCCTCACATAGAAATTCGTGACTTTCAAGTGAATTACTGCACAATATACATTGCTGCGGAGACGGATAAATCAACTCCATTATACAGTCAAAAATGTAGCTTATATATCTAATAAATTTCTTTCCCATGCTTCTTTGTTAAAATCCCTTATAATTTTTTTGGCATTTTCCATGTCATCAGTTTCTGTATTGGATAAAAAGATTATCTCTCCTCTATAATCCTTTTTTCCTTGTAAATTTGGACCGCAAAGGTAAACAAGTTTTTTATAATCATACACTTCATCGTTGGCGAAAAACATCATCTTATCAAGATTTCTCATGTTATTGAATATAGAAGAAAAATCATCTGTTATTAAGATTCCATCTTTCACATGTTTAAAACTCATAATTGCTTTATCGTTGTCACCTTTATGATGAGAGTAAATATTTTTAGTTAAATTGCTTGAACACTGGCTTATATGCCCATAAACATTTACCACCTGCTCCATACCTGGAACAAAAATTACAACTTTTCTCATGGAGTTAAGAGACCAGCTTAAATATTCATAAATTACATATGGTATTTCTTTATTAATATCCAGTCTTGTAATCACAACTCTTGGCTCGCTTTGAGGCAATCTGCTTCTATCTACAGGAAGTAATATTTCCCTAACATTATTTTCAATCATCTCTATAGAATAAAATATTATTTTGCCCTGCTCTTTACATTTTCCTTTGGTGACATTAATAATCTGTTCCTTTGTATAAACCGGCAGACTCCTGACTTCATTGTAAATTACCAGATCATACTTTCTCATGCTGACTTTCGCATTTTCATAATTACATATTACTAACGGGCTGTCAGAATTGGTGCTTTTAGATCTTACATAGGTATATCCTCTGAATTTTGTAGACTGCTTTATATTATCTATCAAATCAATTTCTTTTTCGTTTTCTTCGGTGATATACAGCACCTTCTTTTGATTATATACATATGAAATGATTGTTTTTAACAGATATATCGAGGAATTAAATGGTACTGATGTAATATTCAGTATCTTCTCATTGCCATTGCTCCATTCATAAATGAGTTCACTAATCTTATTTTCCCATAAATTTGTTTTCATACTACATCACTTTCAATAATATCCTTAATTCTCCACTTCAATAATGAATATCTTTCAAAACTTCTATTGTTGTCAATCATGTTCTTCATTGCTTTTATTGAACCCACCAGAACTACTAACTTTTTGGCTCTCGTTATACCCGTGTAAAACAAATTTCTATTCATTAATAAAGGAGGTCCATTAAAAATCGGCATTATTACTACTGGAAATTCACTTCCCTGGCTTTTATGAATGGTAATTGCATATGCCAGATCAATCTCATCTAAATAAATATTATCATAAATTACTCTTCTCTCATCATCAAATATAATGCTTACGGTGTTATTATCATGATTTATTTCTTCAATAAAGCCAACATCACCGTTAAATATACCAAGTCCTTCATTTTCTCCATATCCGCTGATTCTAGTCCATTTTAAAGAGTAATTATTTTTTGTCTGCATTACTTTATCTCCAACCCTGAAAATAATATCTCTTACTTCTTTTTCATCTTTAAGTTTATCAGGTGGATTTAATACACTTTGAAGCATTTTATTTAAATTAGTTACTCCAAGGATTCCCTTTCTCATAGGTGATAAAATTTGGATATCCGACCTCTTGTTCCAGTTTTTATTGAACTTAGGAAGCCTTTTATCAATTAGCTGAATCAGTGTATCCATAATCTTATTTTGTTCTTCACATCTTATGAAATAAAAGTCCTTATCCTTTTCATTTAAAACCGGCATTTCCCCATTATTTATTTTATGAGCGTTCAGTGTTATCATGCTTTTTTCAGACTGTCTGAATATATCTTTTAATCTTACAACTTTAACACAATTGCTTTCAATAAGATCTCTTAATACATTCCCTGGTCCTACTGAAGGAAGCTGATCCACATCTCCCACGATTATCAGCCTGGTGCCTAGTGATATAGCTCTCAAAAGATTATTCATAAGAGTTATATCTATCATTGATGCTTCATCAACTATTACAACATCACATTCAAGGGGTGACTCCTCTCCCCTGTTAAAGAGCATATCATTTTCCTGCTCATTTATGCCCATTTCCAGTAATCTGTGAATTGTCTTTGCTTCTCTTCCTGTGGTTTCAGTCATTCTTTTTGCTGCTCTGCCTGTTGGAGCAGCCATCATAACAGTTAAACTGTATTTTTCAAATATTTCTGTAATACAGTTAATTATAGTGGTTTTACCTGTTCCGGGACCACCAGTAATAATTTCAACTCCATTTTCCATTGCTCCCTTAATGGCTTCCTTTTGTGATGGTGCAAAATTAATATTATTATTCTTCTCAAATTCACTAATGTCATTTTCAATATCAATTTTTAAATCTTCATATTTATTAAAACAAAGAGAAAGTATTTTTCTTGTAACTCCAAGTTCACAGTAATAGTATGGTATTGTAAAAACACAATTATTATTTTCTACCCTATCTATTTTAAGCTTTCCATCAACTGTACACTGTACAATATTTTCCTCAACTTCACTTTGCTTTACACCTAATACGGACACACTTTCTTTCAGCAGTTTATCCATAGGCATATATGTGTTTCCAAGCATGCAGAATTGATTTACTATGTAAATTATCCCGCTTTGAATCCTGAATGGCGAATTGGCCTCTATTCCTAAACTTCTGGCTATTTTATCTGCAGTTTTAAACCCAATACCTGAAATTTCGTCTGTAAGTACATATGGATTATTTTTTACTACAGAGATGGAATCACTGCCAAACCTTTTATAAATTTTTAAGCATTGATTTGGCGTGACACCGTAATTCTGTAAAAATATAAGAATACTTCTGATTTCCTTTTGCTGAACATAGGATTCCTTTATTAAATCTAATTTTTTCTCACCAATACCTTCAATTTCCTTTAATTTATCAATATCCTCATCAAAAACTTCTAATGTTTTTTCTCCAAATTTCTCTACAATCTTTTTTGCAGTAACAGGACCTATGCCCATAATAATTCCAGAGGATAAATATCTTTCAATTCCAGTTAAAGAACTTGGTACTATTTCCTCAATATTTTCCACCTTGAATTGTTCACCAAACTGAGGATGTACTGCCCATTCCCCCTTTAGTTTCACATTCTGCCCCTCAATAATATATGGCAGACATCCAACAATGGTTATTATTGTTTTATGGTCTTTTAACTTAGCTACAGTATATCCATTATCATCATTTCTAAACACTATATCTTCTATAAAGCCTTGTATTTCCTGCATAAAATTTCACCTACTATTATTATAATGTTTAACAATATTCCTATAGTTTATTCAAATATCGAAAAACATGATTATAAATCGTAACATTATTATATCATAAAAAATATAAGGATTTCCCTGCACAAAAGAAATCCTTATAAAGTAATTACATATATTTTTTTATTTCAGGAACTTTATTTAACTTCTCCCATGGAAGATTTAAATCTGTTCTTCCAAAATGGCCATATGCTGCAACCTGTTTGTATATAGGCCTTCTTAAATCCAGATCCCTTATAATAGCAGCTGGTCTCAGATCAAATATCTTATTTATTATTTCAACAATTTTATCATCAGATATTTTACCTGTTCCAAATGTATCCACATTAATAGATACTGGTTTTGCTATGCCAATTGCATATGCTAATTCTATTTCAAGCTTATCTGCAACTTCCGCAGCAACTAAGTTTTTAGCTACCCATCTTGCTGCATATGCTGCTGATCTGTCAACTTTTGTTGGATCTTTTCCTGAGAAACATCCACCGCCATGTCTTCCATATCCGCCATAAGTATCTACAATAATCTTTCTGCCTGTTAGTCCTGAATCTCCCTGAGGACCGCCTATTACAAATCTTCCTGTTGGATTGATATAATACTTTGTATTCTCATCTAAAAGTTCATGTGGAATCACTTTTCTAATTACAAACTCTATCATGTCTTTTTCGATTTGATCTCTTGTTACTTGTGGACTATGCTGTGTTGATATTACTATAGTATCTATTCTTACTGGCTTATCATCTTCATATTCAACTGTGACCTGTGTTTTACCATCTGGCCTTAGATAATCCAATGTTCCATTCTTTCTTACCTCTGCAAGCCTTCTGGCAAGCTTATGTGCCATAGCTATAGGCATAGGCATAAATTCCGGAGTTTCATTTGTGGCATACCCAAACATCATACCCTGATCTCCAGCTCCAATAGCTTCGAATTTATCCATCTGTCCTTTTTTAGCCTCTAAAGCCTGGTTTACACCTAATGCAATATCAGGTGACTGTTCATCGATTGAAGTAAGTATGGCACAGGTATCTGCATCGAAACCATACTTTGCTCTTGTATAGCCTATATCCTCAATAGTTTTTCTAACTATCTTAGGAATATCAACGTAGCATTTCGTAGATATCTCACCCATAACCATAACCATGCCAGTGGTTACAGTAGCTTCGCATGCAACTCTCCCATTTGGATCGTTTTCTAATATTGCATCTAGTACTGCATCTGAAATCTGATCACATATTTTATCTGGATGTCCTTCTGTAACAGATTCTGATGTAAATAATCTTCTCATTATTCTCCCTCCACCTTTCTCTATACACTATAATATAATAAAAAAACCTCTTCATAAGAAGAGGTTAATTACTAACAACTCTCTTATCTTGCAGAAATATCTGCAGGAATTGGCACCTTAATGCAAATGCATCGGTTGCCGGGTTTCATAGGGCCCTTTCCCTCCACCTCTCTTGATAAGAGTAAACTTATATAATTTTTAAAAACTTAAAAGACACTAAAATTAGTGTCTTTGGTGGAGGAGGATGGATTCGAACCATCGAAACATTACGTAACAGATTTACAGTCTGCCCCCTTTGGCCACTCGGGAACTCCTCCATACATGGTGCTGGCAGTAGGACTTGAACCCACCACCTACTGATTACAAGTCAGTTGCTCTACCAGATGAGCTATGCCAGCATATTATTTTGTCTATATAAATTAAATAAAATGGTGGGCACAACAGGGCTCGAACCTGTGACCCTCTGCTTGTAAGGCAGATGCTCTCCCAGCTGAGCTATGCGCCCATTTTATGGTGGAGGAAGATGGATTCGAACCATCGAAACATTACGTAACAGATTTACAGTCTGCCCCCTTTGGCCACTCGGGAACTCCTCCACACCTGGTGCTGGCAGCAGGATTTGAACCCGCGACCTATTGATTACAAATCAATTGCTCTACCAACTGAGCCATGCCAGCATATTTAATCTATATTTATCAAATTATCAACAAGCAATAGTATACATTGTTACTGAGTTAATTTCAAACCCTACATTTGGTTATTATTCAAAAATATCTTTAAAATGCTCATTAATCCTTCGAATAATTTAATATTAGACACATAGCTGCTCCTGAATAACTAACACAAGCTTTTGTGCATATATTGTTTATTCACTAATTTTTTATACATTGTAAAATATTTCTCCCAATAGTTTCATATAAATTATTAAGGAGGTGTTGGCATTTGAACAAGGTAAAAGTTTATTACAAAAATGCTTTAGCTTATTATGAGATTGCTTATTTTTTGAAAGACTATATTAGTAAGGATACAATAATTGTGTGTATAGGCACTGATAGATGTATAGGTGACTGCCTAGGTCCATTAGTGGGTACATTTCTTAAAGAAAGAAACTTTCCACTACCTGTATATGGTACAATACCTGATCCTATTCATGCATTAAATATTGATAGAAAATTATCTGAGTTAAAAGCTCTTCATCCTCAAAGCAACTTTATTGGAATAGATGCCTGTCTTGGAGATGAAGGTTCCATAGGAGAAATACAGGCAAGAGATTTTGCAATACATCCCGGAAAAGGTGTGGGCAAATCACTTCCTGATGTAGGGGAGAGCTCTATTATAGGCATAGTTGACTCAAGTGAAAATAATGAAATATTCAGTAACAATTCAATTAGACTGGATTTAATTATTTCAATGGCCAGGACCATTGTCAACTCATTAATTCATTCTTGTTATCTTAAAGAAATTTCAGATTGGACTTATAAGTAATTTATTGAAAAATAAAAACAAAGTTCTAATAAATCATCAGAGCTTTGTTTTACTTTTTTATTTATTATCAATAAGTGTTATATCCTCTCCAATAAAAGAAACGTCCATTTTATCAAGATATTCTAACACTTTACCTGTCCCAAGAGCAACACAGGATACGGGATCCTCCGCTAAATAAACAGGAACTTTTGTTTCCTCTTGAATTAGATCACTTAATCCATTTAATAATGAGCCGCCTCCGGTCATCATTATTCCTTTATCAGCAATATCTGCTGCTAATTCAGGAGGTGTCTTCTCCAATACTGAGTGAGTACAATCTGCAATAGCATTTACTGTTTCCTTTAGCGCTTCCCTCATTTCTTCAGAAGATACTTCTACATTTTTTGGAAGTCCTGTTATTAAATCTCTTCCTCTTATTTCAGCCACTTTCTCCTCGTCCATTTTAAAAGCAGAACCGATATTAATTTTTAAATCCTCTGCAGTTCGTTCACCAATCATTAATTTATGTTTCTTTCTTATATACTTTATTATGGATTCATCGAATTTATCTCCAGCTACTTTAATAGATGATCTTACCACTATTCCCCCTAATGAAATAACTGCAATATCAGTGGTTCCTCCTCCGATATCAATGACCATACTTCCACTAGCTATGGTAATATCCATACCTGCACCAATTGCTGCAGCTAATGGCTCTTCAATTAAAAATACTTTTTTTGCTCCCGCATTCTTAGCTGCATCTATAACTGCCCTTTTTTCAACTTCGGTAGCCTCACATGGTATACAAACCACTACCCTTGGTGATGATATTCTTCTCTTACCGCAAGCTCTTGAAATAAAATGTTTTAACATTCTTTCTGTGATATCATAATCAGAAATTACACCGTCTCTCATTGGACGAATTGCTACTATATTCCCCGGGGTTCTGCCAATCATCTGTCTGGCTTCTTCCCCTACAGCCAGCACCCTGTTATTAGTTCTATCTATTGCTACAACTGAAGGTTCTTTTAATATTACGCCTTTTCCTTTAATATATACTAAAACAGTAGCTGTTCCTAAATCAATTCCCAAATCTGTCCCTATACTAAAAAACATTCCCTCTTCACTCCTGCTCATTTGTAGTTATATGCTTTAATTAATCACAATTATAATCTGATTATAGCATACTAATAGTTTTATTATAATAGGAATGTTATTAACCTTCAATAGCCTTGTACTTCATTTTTGTAGCTTTTCCACCTCTGATATGCCTTTCTGCTTTGTTATAATCAAGAATATTTTTAGCTTCCATGGCAATTTGTGGATTTATTTTAGGCAATCTCTCTGTCATATCCTTGTGTATTGTACTCTTACTTACTCCAAAAACCTTTGCTGTTTTTCTGATTGTAGCTTTTGATCCTATGATATATTTAGCAACTTCTAAAACTCTATCTTCAATGTAATCTTTCAAAGTGCTGCCTCCTTAACCCTTCTATACTTATAAATATGCTTTACTGCATATTTAAATTACTTTATATAGCCATTTTCCGATATATTAATCGGAAAATGGCTAATAATCTAGTATTTTATATATGTTAATGGATTTACTGATTGTTTGGATTTTGTAACCTCAAAATGTAAGTGATCACCATACTTTTCATATGCTGAGTTTAATGTAGTGTTGCCAACGACACCTATTTTTTCACCCTTTTTAACAGTCTGTCCCTGAGCTACTAATACTTTTGCATCAAGGTTTGAATATACTGTTTTTAACCCATTCTGATGATCTATCACAATTTCAACGCCATTCTCAGTTGTACTGCTTATTTTCTCGATTTTACCGCTTAAAACCGATACAACTGGTTCACCTAAACCAGCTTTTATATCTATACCAAAATTAGGTCTGTAGGAATTTGTAGAATCCCAATAAACAGGCTCAGATGAAAATTGTCTTGCTATTGTTCCATTAACAGGCTTAACAAAAGTTGTATCCGTAGCAGCTGCTACACCTGTTGAACCAGTTTTGGGTACAGATATATTTGCTCTGTTATTCTTTTTTACCTGCAGAGCATTTTCATATTCTACGCTAGGCTCCTGTGCTATATCTGCTGTGCTGCTGCCATTTTTCTGATCAGTAACGCTATTTTGAGTTATAGGTGTATTTTTTAACTTTACACTGTTTTTGGCAGTTACTGCAGCAACTGCGGCTACAACGCACAAGCATACAAATAAAATTACATAGAAGCCCTCCCTTTTAAAAAAATTTGAACTCTTGTTGAAAATTTTTTTGTCCATATGAACACCTCCATTTTCAGTCTGTCCATATGCTCCTAAAAGATACATATTTTATATAAAAAATTTACTACTTTTTTCATATTTTTTTGACAGCACATTACACATTATCTTTAAAATATCCCACATCTGACAAATGAAAAGCTGAAATCAAGAAAAAAGCCCAAAAAAAAATAATAAATATCTCAGTTTTCTTTTACAAAAGGTAAACTTAGGATCTCCTTAATAAAGGAAATCAATAATATTTATTACTTAACTTTTGAGCTTTAGCATTGCTATTATATATTTTGCAGATTTCAAAGTATATATATTAATATTTTAGTTTTTCAATATTAACTCCCTGATAATAATGAGTTAATATTTTATTGTAACTGTCTCCAGCTTTGGCCATATAATTGGCACCCCACTGACTCATGCCAACACCATGCCCATATCCCCTGCAGGTAATTATAACAGTGTTTTTATTGTAGCTTAATGTAAAATTTGAGGAGTGCAGATTAAACATGGCTCTAAAATCTGATCCAGAAATTGTGGTACCCCCAAGCTTAATAGATTTCACCGCACCTGCACTGCTTGTACTTAAAATTGCTACCTGCTTTTTTATACTGCCTACTGACAGTTTTGCATTTGGATAAGCGCTGTTAACCCGGCTTACAAAGTCCGTTAATTTTACATTTTCCACTGACTTGAACTCAGGTGAATTTTCATCACCGGGGCTGCTTACACTTTGTAAATAATCTATACTTTGGGAAAAAACATCTTTGCTGCTTTCTGTTTTCCCGCTGCTTACAGAAAAATAATATGGCTCCATAACCAGTTCTCCATTATAGGTTAGAATTTCACCTGCAGTAGACTTCACTGCTTCAGTGATTTTATTCCAGTACTCCCCGCTTTTTTTCTCAGGCCATGCCTTAAATCTGGTATCCTTATCCATATATGCCTGACATTGAACTGTATCTACTACATCTGCTCCATTAGCATACTTGTATTTAACACCTCCAAAGCACTCCATATGTGCTGCTGCAAAAGTTCTGGCTGCTACTGCCTGAGCCTTTAAAGCTTCAATATTATATTCGGCAGGCATTTCTGCTGCAACAACGCCTCTGATATATTCTTCAAGGCTAATGCTTAAAATCTTGTTTTCCTTGGTTAAATATACTTTTATTTCTGGTCCTCCGCCATTGTTCTTATTAAATATAATATCATTAGGCTTAACTCCAAATTTAGTTATATCGCCTTTTAAATTATTGTTAACACCTACAATTAAAATTGGCAATATCATTATAAATAATAAAATAGCTGTTAAGATTATTACTATTCTTTTCAAATGAAAGGGGATAATTATTCTTTTCAATGCACTTCCTCCCTCTAATGAAAATAGCATAATATATTTTATTAATATAATTATGAAAATATTACCAAAGTAAAAGGGATATTGCATTTATTAAGCAATATCCCTTTTTTGCATTAAAGCAGCTTATATTAATTTACCCTTTTTATTTCAGCTCCTAAATTTTTCAGCTTTTTTTCTATTTCTACATATCCTCTGTCGATATGATATATATCTGTAATTGTAGATTGTCCTTCAGCAACCAGTCCACATAATATTAATGCAGCCCCGGCTCTTAAATCTGTTGCCTTTACCTCACTGCCTGTTAATTTATCAACGCCTTCTATAATGGCTGTTCTCCCATCAATTTTAATATTAGCTCCCATTCTTTTTAACTCTGGTACATGCATGTATCTATTTTCAAAAATAGTTTCAGAAATATTGCTTGTTCCTTTAACAGTACATAAAAGTCCCATCATTTGAGCCTGCATATCTGTTGGAAAACCTGGGTATGGCATGGTTTTTATATCCACAGGCTTTAAGTCCACATCTCCATCTACTGTTATTGAGTTGCTTTCACAGTGAATTTTTACTCCCATTTCAGATAATTTAGCAATAACAGGTTTAATATGTTGTTCATTAGCTCCATTAATTCTAATTTTACTTCTGGTTATAGCAGCTGCTACCATAAAAGTACCTGCTTCAATCCTGTCATAAATGGGTACATGAGATGCTCCCTTTAATTCCTTTACTCCAATAATGTGGATGGTATCTGTACCTGCTCCAATAATATTTGCTCCCATACTATTTAAAAATTTACCTAAATCCTCTATCTCTGGTTCCTCTGCACAGTTTTCTATTATTGTTTCTCCCTCAGCTTTTACAGCAGCCATCATTATATTTTCTGTTGCACCAACCGATGGGAAATCTAAATATATTTTATTTCCTACAAGTCTGCTGGCCTTGGCTTCTACATACCCATGACCAACATTTATTTTTGCACCTAATGCAGTAAGCCCCTTCAGATGCAGATCTATTGGCCTTGTACCTATATTACATCCTCCAGGCAGTGAAATTTTAAATTTTCCATATCTTGATATCATAGGACCCATTATAAGAAATGATGCCCTCATTTTTTTAACTAATTCACTATTGGGTTCGCAATTCTTTAATTTTGATGAATCAATAAATACACTTTTGTTTAAAACGTCAATGTCTATTTTTGCAGAAATAGACCTTAGTACATCACACAATACAAATACATCTTCTAACATAGGGGCCTTATTTATAATACACTTATCTTCACTTAATATGCTGGCTGCTATAATTGGTAATATAGAGTTTTTAGCTGTACTAATATCTACTTCCCCTTCTAGCTTTTTTCCTCCATTAATAATTATTTTACTCATTTACATCCTCCAATCTACAGTACTGTTGTATAGCATAGATAACTTTGGCCATTTAATAATTTAATTAAATTTACATATTGTTTATCTTTAGTAGGAAGTAAGTATTTCCGGTGTTCCAATTATCACATCAATTCCGGAAGGATATTTGCATACAGCATAGTTTAAATCAATTGATCTTCCAGCACTTTTAATGGGTGAATATCTCCCAGTATAAGCAATGCTGCTGAATCCATTTTCTAATTGTACTGTTTGTATGTCAGTACCTCCATGTTCTTTTATAACTACCCCCAATTTTTCATTAATATGTTCTAAATCCTCTGAATCAACTTTGAACTTAATATACATGAAATATGTGTTCACATTATAATCTTTACTTAGAGCTGCAGAAATATCTTTTTTAAAATCAATTAAATTGTTTACGTTGTCCTTCTTAGTTAAATTTACAGTTACAACATTATAATTGTCATAATTAATACTTTCTATGTAACCATTAATGATATTACTTTTGATTTCAATACAGTATAATTTATCATTTTGAACTACATTATCTATATCCTTAATATTAAGATTAATTTTTTTTAAGATGCTGCTGCATATTTCCTCTCCATTACCATTAGCATTAAAAGAAAATCTAATTCCATATTCCTGAATATTGCCATTACAGCTTTTTACCATGCTATCTATTAAGTCTCCTTTATTGCTTGCAAATGAATGGCTGTTCATATTTAAAAACAAAAATATAATTATCAATATAAAAACTTCTATTTTCCGCAACATAATAAACACAATATAACTCAACAGAGATATATTTTACCCCCCTCATAATTTGTATATTTTGATTATGGACAAATACCCTTTGAAATATTCAATAAATATATTATTAATATATAGTTTTTAAATAAAAATGTGCATAAGTGGGGCTTTCTCATTTCTACATTAAATTATGCATAAAAAAAGACTAGAGTAAATTACTCTAGTCTATATAATTTCCTTTGCCTTTATTCTAACAAGCGCTCTCATAAGAGAGTTTTCGGCTCTTTTTATATCAATATTCTGCTTTTCCTGTAATCTCTTTTCAGATCTGGACTTTGACTCCTGTGCTCTTTTTATGTCTATATCTTCAGGCCATTCACAGGCTTCGCAGAGTATAACAGCTTCATTGTTAAGAACCCTTATAACTCCAGCCGAAGTAACAGCTTTATATTTTTTACCTTCTGCATCAATAAACTCAGTTATTGTTGGAATTAGAGACTTGATCATTGGTATATGATTAGGTAATATTCCTACCTTACCATCTTCACCTTCTGTGATGACTTCAATAACTGCACCACTGAAAAGTTCTCTTTCAGGAGATTTAATTGTTAATTTTAAAGTCTCTGCCATAAAATCCTCTCCTATTCCTAGCTTTCCATAATGGATTTAGCTTTCTCAATAACATCATCTATAGTTCCAGCAAATAGAAATGCTGATTCTGGCAAATCATCATATTTGCCATCCAATATTTCTTCAAAACCTCTTATTGTCTCTTTAATGGGAACATACTTACCCTTGATACCTGTAAATTGTTCACCAACTGTAAATGGCTGTGAAAGGAATCTTTGAATTCTTCTTGCTCTTGTTACTACCTGCTTATCTTCTTCTGAAAGTTCATCTACTCCTAAAATAGCAATGATATCCTGCAGTTCTCTGTATCTTTCAAGAATATGTTTTACTCTTGATGCCACTTCATAATGTTCATCTCCAACAATTCTAGGATCTAATATTCTGGATGATGACTCCAATGGATCTACAGCAGGATAAATACCTAGTTCTACTATAGATCTGGACAATACAGTTGTTGCATCAAGGTGAGCAAATGTAGTAGCTGGAGCCGGGTCAGTTAAGTCATCTGCTGGAACATATACTGCTTGAACAGATGTAATTGAACCATGTTTTGTTGATGTAATTCTTTCCTGTAAAGCTCCCATTTCGGTAGCCAGTGTAGGCTGATATCCAACTGCACTTGGAATTCTTCCAAGTAAAGCTGAAACCTCTGATCCAGCCTGAGTATATCTGAATATATTATCAATAAACAGAAGAACATCCTGTCCCTGATCTCTAAAATACTCTGCCATGGTCAATCCGGTTAATGCAACTCTCATTCTGGCTCCTGGTGGTTCATTCATCTGACCAAAAACCAGTGCTGTTTTGTTTATAACACCAGATTCCTTCATTTCATTGTATAAGTCATTACCTTCTCTAGTTCTTTCACCAACACCAGTGAATACTGATAAACCACCGTGCTGTTTTGCTATGTTATTAATTAACTCCTGGATCAATACTGTTTTACCAACTCCTGCACCACCAAACAGTCCTATTTTACCGCCTCTTTGATATGGTGCTAACAAATCAATAACCTTAATCCCTGTTTCAAACATTTCCGGCTCAACAGACTGCTCTTCAAAGGTTGGTGCTGGTCTATGAATAGAATAAAATTCATTAGCCTTAAACTCTCCTGCCTCATCCATAGGCTTGCCAAGAACATTAAACAATCTACCCAGAACTTCTTCTCCTACAGGCACAGTTATTGGTTTCCCAGTATCAACAGCATCAATTCCTCTTTTTAAACCTTCAGTTCCTTCCATAGCTATAGCTCTGACAATATCGTCACCAACATGCTGTTCAACCTCAGCAACAATTTTTCTATCTTCAAGCACAATTTCTATAGCATTATAAATATTAGGAAGGCTGTCTGAATCAAACTTTATATCTATAACAGGTCCTATTACCTGTACAACTTTACCTATCTTGCCTGGCATCAGTATACCTCCTTACTTTTGAGCTCCTGCTCCTCCAACTATTTCTGAAATTTCCTGAGTAATCAAACTCTGCCTTACTCTATTATATTTTAGCTGCAATTTTTCTAACAGGTCATTTGCATTTTTAGTTGCTCCGTTCATGGCAGCCATTCTTGCCCCTTGTTCACTAGCTTTTGAGTTAAGCATATAATTTAATATACATTGCTGAATATATGTATCTGATAAGTCTTCCAGTAAAGTATTCACTTCAGGTTCAAGAATAATACTACTATTATTAACAGTAGTAAAATCTATGGGAAGCAGCTTTTTTGTCAATACATCCTGTTTTACAGCGGAGTGGAATTTGGTATAAACAACCTTTATTTTCCCCACTTCACCGTTCCTGTAAAGTCTTAATGCATGCTCAGCAATAATTCTAGCTTCTTTTAAAGAGGGCAGATCAGAAATTCCAACATATTCTGCTGCAGTAGAGTATTTCAATTTTTTGAAATATGCTCTTCCCTTTTGTCCGACCACCATAATGAGAGAATTATCCTTATTCTCAGATGCCTGCTTAATTGCTTCTGATACAGCATTTGAATTAAAGCCTCCACAAAGTCCCGAATCGGAAGTAAAAACTATAATCAGCTCTTTATTGCTTTCATTACCATGAGTATATATGTTATAATCTTCAACATTCTGCACTATTAATTTAATAGTTTCCTCAAAGGAATCGTAATAATCACAATTAATATCAAGTAAGTTTCTTGTTTTTCTAAGCTTAGCGGTGGCAACGAGTCCCATGGCTTTAGTGATTTTTCTTGTGTTGGTAATGGACTTAATTCTTCTTCTTATAGCAATTAGTCCTGCCATAGTTCACCTCCTGCAAAGGATTCTAGACTATTCCTCTGCCAAAAAAACTTTTTTAAATTCATTTATAGCCTCATTTAGCTTTGATTTTATATCATCAGTTAATTCACCTGTTGAATTAATTTCTTCTTCAATTTCCCTGTGCTGAGTATCCATATAAGCTAAAAATTCATCTTCAAACTTTCTGATTTTATTAACAGGTATATCCATAAGATGGTTATCAACACCTGCATATAAAATCATTATTTGTTTTTCAACTGATAATGGTTTGTATTGAGGCTGTTTAAGTATTTCTGTTAATCTCTTACCTTTTTCAAGTCTTCTCTTAGACTCTTTATCCAGGTCTGATCCAAACTGTGCAAATGCAGCAAGCTCACGATATTGTGCTAGTTCAAGTCTAAGTGTTCCTGAAACCTGCTTCATTGCTTTTATCTGGGCACTGCCGCCAACTCTTGATACAGATATACCTGCATTAACTGCTGGTCTTTGTCCTGCATAAAATAATTCTGATTCCAGGAATATCTGTCCATCTGTTATAGAAATTACATTAGTAGGAATATATGAAGTTACATCTCCTGCTAAGGTTTCTATTATTGGGAGAGCAGTAAGTGATCCTCCTCCAAGTTTATTTGAAAGTTTTGCAGCTCTTTCAAGTAATCTGGAGTGCAGATAGAATACATCTCCTGGATAAGCTTCTCTTCCTGGTGGTCTCCTAAGTAATAATGACATTGTTCTATAGGCAACAGCGTGCTTGGATAAGTCATCATATACTATTAATACATCTTCACCTTTATCCATGAAGTATTCACCAATGCTGCATCCTGAATATGGTGCCAAATATTGTAATGGTGCTGATTCTGATGCAGTTGAAGATACCACTATGGTATAATCCATAGCTCCCATCTGTGTCAGATCATTTACTATATGAGCAACAGTTGACTGCTTTTGGCCAATGGCTACATAAATGCATTTTACATTTTTGCCCTTCTGGTTTAATATGGTATCAATTGCCAATGCAGTTTTTCCTGTTTGTCTGTCACCTATAATTAATTCTCTTTGTCCTTTACCTATAGGTATCATTGAATCAATAGCTTTTATTCCAGTTTGAAGCGGCTGTTTAACGGATTGTCTATCAATAACACCTGGGGCTGGTGATTCTACAGGTCTTGTTTCATTTGTCAATATGGGTCCTTTACCATCGATAGGTTTACCCAGAGCGTCAACAACTCTGCCTACTAATGCTTCACCAACCGGCACCTCCACAACTCTTCCTGTTCTTTTTACTATATCTCCTTCTTTTATTCCCTCTTCTGAACCTAAAAGAACGCATCCAACATTATCCTGTTCTAAGTTTAGAGCCATTCCATATACATCCCTTGGGAATTCTAGAAGTTCACCTGCCATACAATCGTTTAATCCATAAACTCTTGCTATTCCATCACCTATCTGAATAATTGTACCTGAATCAACAGTTTCTATTTTCTTTTCATATTTTTCAATTTCTTTTTTTATTATTGACGTAATTTCTTCAGGTTTAATGTTCATAGGCTCACCTCTATTCTCTTTTAAGCATTAATTTTTTCATTTCCAGTAATTTAGATCTTAAAGTACCATCAATTACATCATCGCCAACTCTGACATAGACACCACCGATAACACTTTTATCTATTTCTTCTTTTAATATAACTTTTTTATCATACTTTTTTTCAAGACTGCTGATTAATTGTTTTTTCTGTGACTCATCCAGAGGAATCACTGTTTTTACATGTGCAAGCAGTGTATTGTTCCTGTCTAAATGAATCTTTTCCATTTCTACCAGCTTTTCTTTGAGAAACAATATTCTATCCTTCTCAATTAAAATTAATAAAAATGAAAGTAAATCATCATCAATCTTGCCCTTGAAAATTTTGATGAAAAGCTTCTTTTTTCTTGCAATACTTATCTCTGGATGCTTCATTATCTTTAAAAAATCTTCATCATTATCAAAAACTTTCACAATCTGTCTTAAATCATCCAGAAATATTTCTACCTTTCCCTTTTCCTCAGCAACCTCATAAAGTGCCAGAGCATATCTTCTATCTAAATATTCATACATAATTAGATACCTACCTTAGAAATAAAATCATCAATTAGTTTTCTCTGCTTTTCTTCATCAATAGATTCTTCCAAAGCTTTTGAAGACATTAAAACTGCTAAATCCACTATCTGAGTTTTTATCTCATCCTTGGCTTTATTTTTTTCTCTTTCAGCTTCTTTTTTTGCTCTTTCCATTATAAGATTTGCTTCGCTATGAGCTTCTGATACTATATTAGAAGAAATGTTTTCTGCTTTAACTTTATAATCTTCAATTATTGCTTTTCCATTTTCCTTGGATTTACCGATCATTTCTTCATTTTCAAGTAAGAGGCTCTTTGATTTTTCCTCATTTTTCTTTGTTCTTGTTATGGTATCACTTACTTCATTTTCTCTATCTGTTAGAACTTTATTAACTGGCTTAAAAAGAAACTTTTTTAAAATAAAGTATAGAATAAACAGATTGATAATGGTCTCAAAAATTCTTAAGCCATCTACACTCATTAAAGTAGAAGCCTCCCTTCAGGTTACTTCACGTGCTATGTAATAAACTCTTATAAAGTAACTTTAAATACTAGTAAAAGTCCGATAAGGAATGCATAAATTGCAGTAGCTTCAGATAGTGCAAGACCAAGAATCATAGTAGTAGTAATCTTACCACTTGCCTCTGGTTGTCTTCCTACAGCCTCAACAGCTTTTGCTGCTGCATTACCTGTACCAATACCTCCACCTATACAGCCTAATGCTGCAATACCAGCTGCTATTGCAGCCATTCCAGCTACAAATCCTTTTGAATCAATATTCATAATTTTATCCTCCTTATTAATTATTACTCTTCTGAAATTATTTTTATATTAATCATTGTTAACATAACAAAAATTGCGGTTTGGATTGTTCCATCAAATACATCAAAGTACGCATGCAGCGGTATTGGTATTCCTATTGAAAACTTTCCTAGTCCGCTGTAAACAATACCTAATATTACCGCTCCAGCTGTCATATTGCCAAAGAGTCGGAGACTTAATGATACTGGTGTCATGATTCTCTCCAGTATATTGATTGGCAGTAACAAGCCTAGTGGTTTTGCATATCCTGTAAAATATGAAATTAACCCATTTTTTTTAATAGAATTAGCCTGAATTACAAAGAAACTAACAGCTGCGAATCCAAGTGTAACACTAAAATCCTCTGTAGGTGCTTTAAACCCTGTTAATCCTACTAAGTTTAATACAAGCAGATATATTACCAGTGTACCAACATATGGTACAAACTCCATAGCATTTTCGCCCATATTGTCTTTTACGAGATTATCTATGAAATTAACAAAAATCTCTACAGCTCCCTGTTTTTTATCAGGGACCTTTTTAAGGTTTTTAGTTAAAGAATAAGCAATCACTCCTAAAGCTATTATAACTATCCACTGAATTAATATACTTGATGTTATGCCTATTTTGTATCCAAATAAAGGTATCTGGAATAATTCCTTCATTTCCTCCATATACTCACTTCCTTTCACTCTTCTTTTATGGTTAAGCCATATATTAAAATTGATATGAAATGTGTACTATATCCGAATATATAAGCTATAACATAATACTTATTAAATGTAAATAATATAGCTCCAATTAATGCTACGGCTATTACCCTTAAAAAGAATGATAAAACAATAATACTTTTCGACATTTTTCTCCTGCCTTCAATTGCATAATTGCTGGTAAAGGCATTTAAATAAAAACTGCCGAAGGATATTGCCAGACCCAAAAGAAATATTACAGCATAATCAAGCCTTATTGCTGCCATAATTATTACTGAAAATATAATAGCTACTGCAATATCGTAGATAAAAATTTTCTTTAACATGCTTTTTATTTCATCATTCAATTTGCTTACCCCCGGGGTTTCATTAATAGAACTATTATATAGTTGTTATTGTAAGAAAGAAAATCTAGTATTTCTTTAATTTAAACTAAATTTTTATAAATATCATAGTTTATACGGTTTCATCATATAATTCGACTGTATAGCTTTTGTTTTATTCATTTTTCATCAATATTGACATATAATTTTTTAACACTTCAATTAACGATAAATATAAAATTTTCTAAATTATTTATTTTTTTAACTAATTTTACATTTCTTTATAGTTTATTGACTAAATGTTTAATTACATTAAAACCTATGATCTAATTACCCATTATTTCTGTGAATTCCCTTATATCTATTTTTAATTTATTGACTATAAGTTATGCAGATTATTTATTTTTTTTTTAATACTTAACAAAATATTAACTTTTATTTCATAAATATATATATAATTACATTCTATATAGCAGTAAACTAAAAAAAAGTTCAAACAGCAAAGAACAATACCTGAACTTTGCCATTTGAACTTTTAACTTAAACTTTTAACTTAAAACTTTTATCTTTCAACTATAATAGCTGTTCCCATTCCTCCGCCAATGCAAAGTGTTGCCAATCCTTTTTTAGAATCTCTCTTTTCCATTTCATATAGAAGAGTAGTAAGGATTCTTGCTCCTGAACATCCAACTGGATGGCCTAAAGCAATTGCTCCGCCATTTACATTTACTTTACTCATATCAAACTTTAAATCTCTGGCAACTGCTATACTTTGTGCAGCAAAAGCTTCATTAGCTTCTATTAAATCTAAATCTTCAACTTTTAAATCTGCTTTTTCTAAAGCTGCTTTAGTAGCATAGAATGGTCCATATCCCATAATTTTAGGATCCAGGCCTTTTGTTCCATATGATTTTATTGTAGCCATTGGCTTTATTCCTAATTCTTCAGCTTTTTCAGCACTCATTACTATTATTGCAGCAGCACCATCATTAATACCTGATGCATTTCCTGCTGTAACAGTGCCATCCTTTTTAAATGCAGGTCTTAATTTTGCTAATGCTTCTATTGTTGATCCAAATCTTGGGTGCTCATCCTGATCAAAAATAACTTCACCCTTTTTAGTTTTTATAACTACTGGAACTATTTCATCCTTAAATCTTCCTGATTTAATTGCTGCTTCACTTTTTTTCTGAGATGCTAAAGCAAACTCATCCTGATCTTGTCTTGTTATGTTCCACTGTTCTGCAATATTTTCTGCAGTCATTCCCATATGATAGTTGTTAAATATTTCCCAAAGTCCGTCATTAATCATTGAATCAACTACAGTTGCATTTCCCATTCTTTGGCCCCATCTTGTTGTAGGAAGCAGATATGGTGCTCTTGACATATTTTCCATTCCGCCTGCAACTATGATATCAGCATCTCCAGCTTTAATTATCTGTGCAGCCAGGCTTACAGTTCTTAATCCGGAACCGCAGACTTTATTAATTGTCATTGCTGGAATTTCAACTGGTAAACCAGCTTTTACAGCAGATTGTCTTGCAGGATTCTGTCCAAGTCCAGCCTGAAGCACATTACCCAAAATAACTTCATCAACCAATGCCGGGTTTAAATTTATCCTCTTTAAAGCTTCTTTAACCACCAAAGCACCTAAGTCTACTGCTGAAACACTCTTTAATGCTCCTCCATATGTGCCTACGGCTGTTCTTACAGCACTAACTATAACTACATCTTTCATTATAAAAACCTCCTATTTTGTTAATTGGTAATTTACCATATTAATTTACAAAGTTTTCTGTCAACACATTCATTATACCCAAATAAAATGCAATTATCAATAGATTTTGTTAAAAATTATACAAACTTTATGTTTATATAAATTCTTTAAAACAGTTTTCCCTCATTCCAAAATAATATAAAATAGCTTCTGTAATTCTTTTTGATGCCAGACCGTCTCCATATGGATTTACGGCTCTGCTCATTCTTTCATACTCATTTTTATCCCTTATTAATTCATTTCCGTTTTTAATAATATTATCCTTATCTGTTCCTATAAGCTTTACTGTACCTGCCTTTACAGCTTCAGGTCTCTCTGTAACATTTCTTAATACCAGTACTGGCTTTCCAAGATGCGGTGCTTCCTCCTGAAGTCCACCTGAATCTGTCATTACCATAAAGCATTTATTCATAAGATTATGTGTTTCCTTTGTATCCAGGGGCGGTAATAAATGTACTCTTGGAACGTTCTGGAGCTTTGAATAGACTACATCCCTTACTACTGGATTAAGATGGACTAAGTAAATAAGCTCAACATCTTCATTTGACTCAACAATATTTTTAAGTGCATCGCAAATGTTTTCTATGCCCTTTCCCCAGTTCTCTCTTCTGTGAGCAGTTACCATTATGACTTTTTTACCTTCATAGTCAATTTTATTAAGTTCTTCATTTTCAAAAACATAATCCTGCTGAACTGTATACTTCATAGCATCAATAACAGTGTTACCAGTTACAAATATATTTTTCTCATCCACTCCTTCCTTTTTTAAATTTTCCTTTGCCCCTGTTGTAGGTGCAAAATGCATGTCTGCAATGGCCCCAGTCAATTTTCTGTTCATCTCTTCAGGGAAAGGAAAATATTTATCATGTGTCCTTAATCCAGCCTCTACATGACCAACTTTAATCTTTTTATAAAATGCAGCAAGTGCACCTGCAAATGTTGTTGTTGTATCACCATGAACTAATATTAGATCTGGCTTTTCCTTATCAAAGATTTCCTCTAATCCGCTTAATACTCTTGTTGTAATACCTGTTAAGCTTTGCTTGGTTTTCATTATATTTAAATCAAAATCCGGAGTGATATTAAATAATTCAAGTACCTGATCAAGCATCTGTCTGTGCTGGGCAGTAACACACACCTTATTTTGAATTTCGGGCATATTATTTAATTCCCTTACTAAGGGTGCCATTTTTATGGCCTCAGGTCTTGTTCCAAAAATTGTAATTACCTTTATTTTATTCATGACTTTTCCTCCATACTATTCTTTATGTTTAAAAAATCCACATTTCCATGCTATTAACACTAACAATATCATTATTACTGCTAAAATAAAGTATGATCTTTGAGGACTTACTTTCATGGCTAATATTGCAAAGGCCCCTAATACTGCACTGATTAAATACATTATAATAACGGTCTGCCTTTGTGTTAATCCCATATCAAGCAGCCTATGATGCAAATGTCCCCTATCGGCCTGCATTATTGGTTTTCCATTTAATTTTCTTCTGATCATCGCAAATAGTGTGTCATATATTGGCAGGCCTAAAGCTAATATTGGTACTGCAATGGCAAAAGCAGCTGCTGATTTAATAGCTCCTTCAATGGAAATAGAAGCCAGTAAAAATCCCAACAGCTGAGCACCGGTATCACCCATAAAGATTTTAGCAGGGTTAAAATTGTATGGCAGAAATCCCAGTATTGAACCGCACAATATTGCAGTTAAATATGCAGCTTCTGTTCTATAATTTAATATGCTTACAAAAAACAAAGTGGCTGATGCAATGAAGGCTACCCCTGCTGCTAACCCATCCAATCCGTCAATTAAATTTATTGCATTTGTAATACCTATTATCCAAAGAAAAGTAAGCGGTATCCCAAGAACTCCTATATCTATGTATTGTTTATTATCAAATAGCGGATTTGTTATTAGCTGAATCTTTACTCCGAATATAATAAGGCACACAGTGGCTGCTGATTGAAATATAAGTTTCTGCCATGGCTTCAAGTCAAATTTATCATCTAAAAATCCACCAATAACTATAATTGTACTTCCTAGTAGTATTCCTACCTCAGCATGACTAATATTTCCAGCCTTAATTATAACCGTCAGCATAAATGAAAAATAAATTGCTAACCCGCCTAAAAGAGGTGTTGGTTTTAAATGCACTCTTCTTTTATCCTTTGGAACATCAATAGCCTTAATGTATATTGCAAACTTTTTTACTATTGGAGTGAATATCAAAGATAATGCGAATGCTATGCAGCTCCATAAAAATATTAACTTCATAAACTTACCTTCCTTGAATTTTTTAAGTCCTAATAAGAAGAGTCACCTTCAAGAGAGTCATCATTATCTATCCACTGACTTACAGGCACTTCCCTAAAACTAGTCTTGCTGTCCCTTATTATAACCTTTTCAATTCCTGAATTTATTATAAATCTCTTACAAAGTGAACATGGTGATGCATTTTGTACATATTCACCACTTTTAACTTCCCTGCCTACAAGGTACATTGCGGATCCTATCATGTCCTGTCTTCTGGCGGAAATAATAGCATTCTGCTCTGCATGTACTGATCTGCATAATTCATACCTGGTTCCCCTTGGTACATTTAGTTCTTCTCTCCTGCATCTCCCAATATCACAGCAGTTCAACCTGCCTCTTGGAGCACCTGTATAGCCTGTAGAAATAATTTCATCTTGTTTTACAATAATTGCAGCAAAATTTCTTCTTAAACAAGTTCCTCTTTCTAAAACTGTCTCACAAATATCTAAATAATAATTTTGTTTTCCTATCCTTTCCATAGTTCCTCCAAATATTTAATACAATTAAGTTGTAAATCAGGTTACTCATAATTTATATTCTATAATAAAACTATTACAATTTAAAGTACTTCAGGTTAAAAACAGACTGTAATAAATAAGGCATAAAATCTTCTTAAGTTATTTTCTCCATGTAAAATACACTTAATGTAGAAATTATGCCAAATTATAATAAATTATTTATTATTTAGTCCCAAATAGTCTGTCTCCAGCATCTCCAAGACCAGGAACAATATATCCATTCTCATTTAGCCTTTCATCTATGGAAGCCACATAAATGTCTACATCCGGGTGAGCATTCATTACTGCTTTTATTCCCTCCGGAGCTGCTATTAAACACATTAATCTTATATACTTAGCTCCCCTCTTCTTTAAAAGAGATATAGCATCAACTGCTGAGCCGCCAGTAGCTAACATGGGATCTGTAACAATTACTTCTCTTTCCTCAATATCCTGTGGAAGTTTGCAGAAATATTCTACGGGCTTAAGAGTTTTTTCATCTCTGTAAAGTCCTATATGACCTACTTTAGCTGCTGGTATCAGCTGAAGCATACCATCTACCATTCCAAGACCAGCTCTTAGTATTGGTACGATAGCTACCTTTTTCCCTGCTAACATCTTACATTTAGTCTTACATATAGGTGTTTCAATTTCAACCTCTTCCAGCTGTAAATCCCTGGTTACTTCATAAGCCATCAGCATTGCTACTTCTTCAACTAACTGTCTGAAATCTTTAGATCCTGTATTCTTATCTCTTATTAATGCCAGCTTATGTAATATTAGTGGATGTGCTATTTGTGTAACCTTACTCATTTTACTTTCCCCCTATTGAATACTTTTTTTCAATTGCTGTGATTTTATTTATTCTTCTTTCATGTCTGCCGCCTTGAAATTCGGCATTTAAAAATGTATCGACTATATCAATAGCAAGTCCTGGTCCCACTACTCTTTGACCCATAGCTAATATATTAGCATTGTTATGTTCTCTGCAGGCATGTGCACTAAAAGTATCACTGCAGAGTGCTGCTCTTATGCCAGGCACCTTGTTAGCAGCAATGCTTATTCCTATGCCAGTACCGCAAACCAGTATACCATAATCATATCTTCTGCCTGCTACCTCTTCTGCAACTTTAAGAGCATAATCAGGATAGTCAGTGGATTCCTCAGTATATGTTCCAAAATCCATAAGCTCTATTCCCTTTTCATTTAAATGCTTTATTATCTCATTTTTCAATGGTAGTCCTGCATGATCGCTGCCTAAAGCTATTTTCATATTTTACACCTCCAAAATATTTTATTTATATTTAATATACTTAATATAAGTATTATAAAACTTTAAAACACTTCTATATTGTTCTCATTAAATTTTTGTTAATGTATGAAATTTTTACACAAAAAAAAGATATCAGTACTTAATAAATACCCCTATCTTCTTTTAATCTTGTAATCAAAAAAATTATATAAACCTTTAATTGAGCAAATGTTTTTCTATAAACAGTTATATCGCCGCCCATGGGATCAATAACGTCATCACTTTCGCCCACAAACTCAGGTAAAGAAAAAATTTTATTTTTATATTCTGGGAAATTAGATGAAACAGAATTTTTTAAGCCTGCAGTCATTGTGAAAATATAGTCAGCTTGGCGTATCATTTCAGGCATAAGCTGAACAGCTGATCTCTCAGAAATATCAGTGTTTAAATTTTCCTTAATTACTAATGAAGCATTTTTTGATGTTTTATGCTGTGAGGTCACTAAAATCCCTGCAGATTGGGCAGTGATTCTGCCTCTATTGCTCATTGAGTTAAATATAGCTTCTGCCATGCAGCTTCTGCAGGTATTTCCTGTGCATACAAAAAGTATTTTCATACTTACCTCCTAGTCCAAATTAATAATATCAAAGCCTGCGGATTTTTTCAGCCTATTCATTATTGCCAGCCCAACCCCGTTTTCTTCGAAGGACTCTGACAATATTAAATCAACATTTTTATCATCAAAAATTCTTAATGTTTCAAATAAGTTTTTAGCTATAGTGCTTAAATCCTCTCTGCTTCCCAAAGATATTACAATACCATTTTTATAGTGTGCAATAGTTTCATCAGTAGCCATTATTCCCACTACTTTATTTTCATCTATATAATTTTGCACTATTTCATTTATTTTTGCAATAGTTTTTTTCAAATCCCCATTAACAATTTTCAGCGGTGCCTTAGGAGCATAGTGTCTGTATTTCATTCCTGGTGCCTTAGGTTTTAAATCTGCATTTGGCTTTTTCATAATTGCCGGATCTACATATATTTTATTGTCAACTTCCCTTAGCATTTCCAGTGTGATTCCACCAGGCCTAAGCACACATGGCGGATACACAGTACAGTCAATTACTGTAGATTCCACTCCAACTTTGCAGATACTTCCCCCAATGATATAATCCACTTTACCGTCTAAATCCTCAACACATCTCTCAACATCAGTAGGGCTTGGTCTCCCTGAAATGTTTGCTGATGGGGCAGCTATGGGAACATTGGCAGCACTTATAAGCTCATGTGCGATTTTATTTGAAGGCATTCTAATACCTACACTGTCTAATGAAGCACTGGTTACATCAGGAATTACATCTGTTTTCTGTAAAATTATAGTCATTGGACCAGGCCAGAATTTTTCCATTAACTTTTTTGCAACCTGGGGAATAGATTTTACTAAAGGATAAATCTGTTCTATATCTGAAATATGAACTATAAGAGGATTGTCCTGAGGTCTTCCCTTGGCTAAAAAAATCTTTTTAACTGCTTCTTCATTAAGTGCATTTGCTCCTAATCCATATACTGTTTCTGTAGGGAATGCCACAAGGCCCCCGCGTCTTATAATTTCCCCTGCTTCACTAATAGCATCTCTGCTGATATTATTATCATCCACTTTAACAACTTTTGTAATCATATTTTTCCCACCTTTATAAAAACTGTATTATTATAAGTCCTGATAAAATTCCTCCAAGCACTCCCAAAGTGCTGGTTAATCCATCCCAAAGTTTGTTTGATTCCGGCATCATTTCTCCACATACAACAAAAAGCATTATACCTGAAGCAAGTGCTAAACATGCCCCTAGTATATCCTTGGATACAGAACCAATATAGGCCCCCAGAAATGCCCCTATAGCAGTTGGAAAGGCTGTTAAAAAAGCATATAACAGTATCTTCCCAGCTTTTACTTTTGAAGCCATTAATGGTGCTGATACCGATATTCCTTCCGGGATATCGTGAATTGCTATTACTAAGCTCATCTTAAGACCAAGGCTTCCTCCAGTTGCAAACCCGCATCCCATGATTATTCCTTCAGGGAAATTGTGAATCATCAGTCCCAAAGCCGTCATTACAGCAACCTTCATATGCTGGTTCATGCCTTTTAAGCTGACCTTCCTGTCCATATAAATAATAGTTATTACTCCAATAATGCAGAAAAAAACAGTTTTGAAAAGCCCCCAATGAGTAATTGATTCAGGAATCAGATCAAATACTACTATAGACAGCATTAATCCCCCTGCAAATCCTACTGTAGCTCCAAGCAATTTATTTGAAGGCTTTCTTACCATTATTCCCATAGATGCACCTATCATTGTGCCGATTAATGATATTAAACTTCCAAACAGCACTACCATAACTGTATAATTATTATTCAAAATCTCACCTTAAAAAAATTTATTCTATAATTAATATTTTAATTTGCCGCTAAATATTCTTTATATTTAAATCATTTTTTGTGAGAGTCTTCTCTGTATCTTTTAATTTTTTCAATGGCATCTTCAGAATACTCTGCATAAACGCAGCTTTTATAAATAGCATCTAATAATGCGTATTTAATTAGCCTGCCGCTTTTTATAACAGTGTAATAATATTGCTTTTCGGGGTACTGCTTTTTTATCTTACTGTAATAATAAGAAATATATGGATGATTTTTTAAAAAGTTCAGGCTGATCTTAAATAAACGCTTGCTTCTAAACTTTGAACTGCATATTAAATATATATTGAAATCTTCCTCATCTTCTGTACTCTCCGTATGTACATAAACTACCTTTTCACATAATATATTTAACTCCTGCCTCATCTTTCCCTGATTTATCTTTAGTCTATAGTTATTATACTCAAATTTCAATGTTTCATTATTGCTTCTTATTAACATGGCAGCTAAAATAAGAAGCTGAATTATAATTAAATATACTATATAAAAAATTTTAAAACTCTTAAACAAAAATAAAACTATAGGAAGCAGTAAAAAAATAAAGCACATAGACAGCATAAATCTTTTATAAGATCTTTTTTGCTTTCTAATAGCTTTATTAATATTCATACTATACCTCTCTTCTTATAAATGTTTATACTTCCTCATTACCCATGGCTTTCATCTTTTCAGCCTGATCTTCAGTTATTAATGCATTTATTACTTCATCAATATCTCCATCTAAGAAGGATTCAAGTTTATATAATGTTAATCCTATTCTATGGTCAGTGATTCTTCCCTGAGGATAATTATATGTCCTTATTCTCTCACTTCTGTCCCCTGTTCCTACCTGGCTTTTTCTATCTTCAGCAATACCGGCACTTCTTTCTGCCTCAGCTTTTTTATACAATCTGGCCTTTAAAACCTTCATTGCTTTTTCCTTATTTTTAAGCTGTGATTTTTCATCCTGGCAGGTAACTACAAGTCCTGTTGGAATATGGGTTATTCTAACTGCTGAATCTGTTGTATTTACACACTGGCCGCCATGTCCTGATGCCCTGTACACATCTACTCTTAAATCATTTGGATTTATAACCAGATCCACATCCTCTACCTCTGGAAGCACTGCAACAGTAGCTGTAGATGTGTGAATTCTTCCACTGGATTCTGTATCAGGAACCCTTTGGACTCTATGTACCCCGCTTTCGTATTTTAATTTACTATATGCATTTTCTCCTTTAATCATAAATACTACTTCTTTAAAACCCCCAAGATCTGTTTCATTTGCGCTGATGGTTTCAACTTTCAATCTATGTCTTTCTGCATATCTTGTATACATTCTAAAAAGATTTGATGCAAATAAAGCAGCTTCTTCTCCACCAGCTCCTGCACGTATTTCTATAAATACATTTTTTTCATCATTGGGATCCTTAGGTAATAGAAGAATCTTTATATCATTGTATGTTTCTTCAATCTTTGAGGTTAAATTTTTAATTTCCTCCTGAAGCATTTCTTTCATATCTTTATCTTGTTCTTCTCTAAGCATTTCCTTATCTTCATTTAATTCTTCTTCAGCTTTTTTATATTCCCTGAATTTAATTACTACTGACTCAAGTTCAGCATGCTCCTTGCAAAGTTTCTGCCATTCCTTTTGGTCTGCCATAACTTCAGGATCACTAATTTTAAGAGATAATTCTTCATATTTATTTTCAATGAAATTTAATCTTTTTAACATTTATTATATCACTCCGTAATAATAATTTAACAATTTACTATTATAACATAATTAAATAAAGCATATCAACAAAATTCAAAGTTTTCATCAAATTTCACTGATTTTCTTTATTTTAATTTTGTTATCTTTTTAAAATTCCCTTAACAACTCTGTCTCTTCCTGCTAAATCTTTTATGCAGTAAATATTACTAAATCCATTGGATTTCATTATATCCATCACCTGGTTTTTTTGAGTATCTCCAATTTCAAATGCCAATATACCATAATTGTCTAACAGTTTAAGGCTTTGTTTAGTAATTTTGATGTAAAATTCAACGCCGTCTTCCCCACCATATAAAGCTTCATATGGTTCATAGTCTTTTACATCGCTCATTAATTTACATATATCCTCATCCTTTATATAAGGCGGATTAGAAACAATCATCTGAAACTTTTTATTTTCAATTACAGGTAAATTTAATATATCACTTTTTTCTACAAAAACTCTTTCCTTAAGTAAAAATTTATCTATATTTCTTTTTGTTACATCACATGCTGTATCAGATATATCATAACAATTTACTATAACTTCAGGTATATAATCTGCAATTGAAATTCCAATAGCACCACTGCCGCAGCATACATCACAAACACTTGTCGCATTATTTTTTTTAATATCATTAATTGCTGATTCCACTAAAGTTTCAGTGTCAGGCCTTGGTATTAGTACCCCGGGAGTTATTATAAAATTCATTCCCATAAATTCACATTCACCTGTAATATATTTTACAGGCATATGCTTAATCCTTAAATTTATAAAATTCCAAAATTCCTGCTGCTGTTTTGTGTCAACTTTATAATCTCTGTTTGTCATTACAAACAATCTATCTTTATTAATAGCCTTTGCCATTAGAAGCTGTGCATCCAATCTATATGATTCTATATGGACATTTTTTAACAAATCATAGGATTGTATCAGCAGGCTCTGAATACTATTATCCATATATGTGCACTATATCTCCTGTTCCTTTTTATTTTCCATGTCATCATTGTCTTCAATTCCTTCTGCACTTTTAAGTGCAGCTATTGCAACTTCCAGCTGCTGTAAATCAGGTTCTCTTGTAGTAAGCTTTTGAAGCATCAGCCCTGGATATGCAATTATTCTGGCCAGCTTACTTTCACTTTTACCCAGCCATTTTATCAGTTCATAGGTTATTCCTGATATAACTGGGAAAAGAATTATCCTGTAAAATATTCTTTCACCCAAAGAACTCCATCCTGTTAATGAAAAGACCATTATACTAACTATCATAACCAAAAATAAGAAATTAGTCCCGCACCTGGGATGAAATCTGGAGTAACTTTTGGCATTTGAAGGAATAAGTTCTTCTCCATTTTCATAGCAGAATATAGTCTTATGCTCAGCTCCATGGTATTGGAATACTCTATTTATATCCTCAATTTTACCTATAAAATAAATATAAAAAAGAAATATAATTATCCTTATTACACCTTCAACTATATTAAGCATTATAGTATTATTAATTCCGACTTTTTTAAATAAATTTGCAGCAAGTGTTGGTAAAATAAAGAATATTCCCACTGACAGCACAAGGGAAATTATCAATGAAAAAGCTGTAATCACATCATTGCTTTTTTCCTTAAAAACATCTTTAAACCATTTATCAAATTTACTCTCTTCCTCATCCTCCTCAAAGAATGAAGATGAATAATTCAGCGTTTTTATTCCTACAACAAGGGATTCAATAAGTGAAACAAATCCCCTGATAATAGGCAGTGCAAAGAATTTATTTTTTTTTGTATAAGGGACAGTATTCTGCATGTCTATAACGATTTGTCCATCACTCTTTCTTACCGCCGTAGCAATGCCATGGGTTCCCCTCATCATAACGCCCTCGATTACTGCCTGGCCGCCTACAGATGTTTTCCTCTTCATTAATTCTCCTCCAATAACATTATTTTATATGTGTATACTCATCCTTATATTTAAAATAACATTTTCCACATAAAGACTGATATTCAATGTCATTACATTTGTCTATTGCAACCTGCTCTCCCTCAAAAATAAATTTGCCATTCATTTTTCTTCCGTTTAATATAGCTTTTCTGCCGCAGGTACATATTGTTTTTAATTCTTCAATACTATGTGCAAGCAGCAGCAGCCTGGAACTGCCCTCAAAACCATTCATTTGAAAATCTGTTCTTAATCCATAACATATTACAGGTATATCCATCATTACTGCTATCCTGAAAAACTCATCTATCTGCTCTTTCTTAAAAAACTGCGCCTCATCTACTAAAATACAATCAACTTTTCCATTTTCCTTAATCCAATTATTTACTCTTTCATAAACATCCTCGTGTCCATCAAGAAGCATGTCTACCTTTCTTGTAATGCCAAGTCTGGATACAACTTTATCTGCACCTTTTGTATCAGTCATTGGCTTCATAATAATTACTTTCATGCCTCTTTCTTCATAATTGTGTGCAACCTGCATTAAACTAGTTGTCTTTCCGCAATTCATTGCCCCATATCTAAAATATAGCTTACTCATCTTGTAGTAATTACCTCCGAATTTTTTAACATTGTTTTATATTAAAATTAGTTTATGATTTATAAACAATTATATTATATATTAAATCAGTATAAAAATCTTTATTCTAATCTATTAAAGTTAATATTAATTATATTAGCTTTCGTTGTTGACTGGTTTATTTAACATATGCTATAATCTAGAGGTTAATAATTAATGTTTAAATTTAAAGAGGTGAAAAAAATGAGAGAAGGCATACATCCAGAATACTACCATGATGCTGTAGTTAAGTGTGCATGTGGAAATACTTTTATTACAGGTTCTACCAAAAAAGAACTTAAGGTTGAAATATGTTCTAAATGCCACCCATTTTTCACTGGCAAGCAAAAGATAGTAGATGCTGGTGGAAGAGTTGAAAAGTTCATGAAGAAATTCAACTTAAAAGAAGAAAAATAAATTGGTATGATAAAACTCGATCTTTTCGACCGAGTTTTTTTCATTTTATTTATCTTTTTGTTCTTTCTTTTCCAAGATTCATCTTTGATATCAATGAAACAAATTCATAATTATTTCTTGTTTTAGACAACATATTAATTAAATCTTCAGTAATATTTTCCACATTGCTTTCATCATAAAGGAGGGTTCTGATATTATAGGCTGCCTCTTTTTCATCACGATCTTTAAACAGCAGGTCATCTTTTCTCGTGCCAGATTTATATATATCTATTGCAGGGAAAATTCTTCTCTCCTGAAGCTTTCTGTTAAGATGGACTTCCATATTACCTGTACCTTTAAATTCTTCAAAAATCATGTCATCCATTCTGCTTCCCGTTTCTATTAAAGCAGTTGCCAAAATAGTTAAGCTGCCGCCATTTTCAATATTTCTTGCTGCCCCGAAAAACTTCTTTGGCATCATTAAGGCTCCTGGATCAAGTCCTCCTGAAAGTGTCCTGCCGGTAGGGGTAATTGTTAAATTATATGCCCTTGCTAATCTGGTGATACTATCAAGTAAAATAATTACATCCTGCCCTTGTTCAACCATTCTTTTTGCTCTTTCTAATACCATGTTAGCAACTTTTGTATGGTGATCAGGTTCTTCATCAAAAGTAGAATAAATAACCTCACCATTTATTGACCTCTGCATATCTGTAACTTCTTCAGGTCTTTCATCAATAAGCACTACAATAAGCTTTACTTCACGGTAATTCCTGGTAATGCTTTGAGCAATCATTTTTAAAAGCGTTGTCTTTCCTGCCTTTGGAGGAGCTACTATAATTCCTCTTTGTCCCTTGCCTATTGGTGATATAATATCCATCATTCTCATGGATAATTCTTCCCTATTTGTTTCCAGCCTTAATCTTTCATTTGGATATATAGGAATTAAATTTTCAAAAGGTATCCTTCCAACAGCTCTTTCAGGATCCTCTCCGTTTACTTTCTGAACATAAAGAAGTGCCGGGAACTTTTCTCCTTCTTTTGCTATCCTGATTTTACCCTCTACCTTATCACCGGTTCTCAAATTAAATCTTCTGATTTGTGAAGGTGATACATAGATATCATCAGGCCCGGAAAGATAATTTTTTCCTCTTAGAAAACCATAGTTATTATTTTCTACAATTTCTAAAACCCCATTTGCTGTTTCAGAGTCATTTATCATTTCTTTCAGCTTTTCTTTTTTTTCTTCATACCTTAGATGGTTTTCATCAATATTACTTTTCTTTTCACTTTCATGTACTTTTTCCGTTGTGTCTGTTTTAACTGTCTCACTAATATCATCATTTGTTTTTATTTCACTTTTAGGAATTATTTTTTCCCGCAAAACAATACCATCTTTTTCTATACTCACTGGTGAAATCTCTTTGATTTTTTCAATTAAATCGCTTTTTCTATATTTGGAAATATTTTTGATTCCCAAGCCTTTAGCTATTTCTTTTAATTCTGAAAGAGTTGTCTCTTCCAATTCTTTATTCACTAATTTTACACCTCACATTAAACTTAAAACTACTTATGTAAATAAAAGGGATTTTATTTAGAATTGCATAAGAAAAGTATATTTTACATTTGATTATACCCCATTTTGTATTTTTAATCCATAAAATTTTAACTAAAACTAAAATCCCATAGAAAAACTATGGGATTTTAGTTCGGAATTTTGATTATTGTTTGGAATTAATGGTTTTGTTTTACACCTAGCAAAACGTTTTCAAATACAAATTATACTTAAATGTTACACCATAGTCTTTAATATGTCAATATGTTTAGCCTTTAACTTTGCAAAAAAACATACTACATTCTGCTCTTGCAAAAATCGCTGAGGATTCGATATTTTGCTCGGCATAATGTAATGTTTTTAATGCAAAGTTTATATCATGGCAAATAATTTTCTATTTACCTCATTGTATCTTTTTACTCTATTAGTAACATTTTTATTTTTCCCTATATAAAATAGCGGGACTCCTAAAGATTCACAACCACCAACTAAAATGTTTCTATCCAGCACATCACTTATAGGATATCTATAAAAATGATAACAGTCACATATAGGGCATTTTATCTTTATTACGATTTCTCTGTTTTTGTTAATTGTAATCTTAAACGGAGTGAAACAATTATTTAGATCATCTATTTTAAATATTGAAAAATTTCTTAATCTATACTGTCCATAGTAGTTTTTAACTGCTATGCTCAATTCAGAATTAATCAACACTAAGTTTCACCTCCAAAATAATATTTATTAATACATAATATATTATTCTATATATCTTATTAAAATCCTGCTAAAAAAGCTATGTTTTAAATTAACACTTAAAACATAGCTTTTAAATTACATTCTATTATTTTCAAGAGATGCTTTTATAAAATCTCTGAATAAAGGATGTGGTCTGTTAGGTCTTGACTTAAGTTCAGGATGGAATTGAACTGCAACAAACCATGGATGATTCTTAATTTCTACAATTTCAACCAGTCTTTCATCTGGGCTGGTACCTGCCAAAATTAAACCTGCATCAGTTAACTGCTTTCTAAATTCATTATTGAACTCATATCTGTGCCTATGTCTTTCATAAATAATTTCTTCTCCATATGCTTTATATGAATTAGTATCTTTAGAAAGCTTGCATGGATATATTCCAAGTCTCATGGTTCCGCCTTTATCGTCAATATCCTTTTGCTCAGGCATTAAGTCTATAACTGGATATTTTGTATCGGGATCTATTTCTGAAGTATGAGCTTCTTTAAGTCCTAAAATATTTCTTGCATACTCAATAACAGAGCACTGCATGCCAAGGCATATTCCCAAAAATGGTACATTATTTTCTCTGGCGTATTTACAAGCTTCAATTTTGCCATCTATTCCCCTGTCTCCAAATCCTCCTGGAACCAGTATACCATCTACATCTTTCAGCATTTCATCTACATTTTCACTATTTACGTTAACAGCGTTTATCCATTTAATTTCAACATTTGAATCATTTGCATATCCACCGTGATTTAATGCTTCTACAACTGAAATATATGCATCGTGCAGTTCTACATATTTTCCAACAAGTCCTATAGTAACATTTTTGGATAAATTCTTTATTTTATTAACCATATTGATCCATTCAGTATTGTCAATTTCGCTGCACTTTAAATTTAACTTTTTACATACTAATGTATCCAGTCCTTCATCATGCAGCAATAATGGTACTTCGTATAAATTTTCTGCATCAAGATTTTGAATTACTGCATCTTTATCTACATTACAAAACAATCCTATTTTATCTTTCATCTCATTGGAAATAGGCTTTTCAGATCTGCATACAATAATATCAGGCTGTATTCCGATTCCCCTTAGCTCTTTTACAGAATGCTGAGTAGGTTTAGTTTTTAGTTCACCTGATTTACTAAGGTAAGGTATTAATGTGACATGGATAAAGCATACATTCTCTCTTCCAACTTCATATTTTATCTGTCTTATTGCTTCTAAAAATGGAAGTGATTCAATATCTCCGATTGTACCTCCAATTTCAGTTATTACAACATCCACATCTTTTTCTTTAGCTACTCTGTATACCCTTGATTTAATTTCATTAGTAATATGCGGGATTACCTGTACAGTTCCCCCTAAGTAATCACCTTTTCTTTCCTTTGTAATTACCGACCAATAGATTTTCCCAGTTGTAACATTGCTGTTTTTGCTTAAATTCTCATCTATAAATCTTTCATAGTGTCCTAAATCTAAATCTGTCTCTGCACCATCATCAGTTACAAAAACCTCTCCATGCTGATATGGGCTCATTGTACCTGGATCTATATTTATGTACGGGTCAAATTTCTGTATTGAAACCTTAAGTCCTCTATTTTTTAATAGCCTGCCAAGTGATGCAGCTGTAATTCCTTTACCTAATGATGAAACTACTCCTCCAGTAACAAAAATGTATTTAGTACTCATATGTACCTGCTTTAATAACTATTAAAACAGTTTTCACCTCCTGTTTAATATATTTAGCCTTAAACAACTTATAAAATTATATTGACAATTATTATTAAACCTTTTATAATAGATATTACCCTATAAATAAAATGGTATTTTTGTGTTTAAAAACATATTAAATATATTAACACAGTTTTTAAATTAGCGCTATACTTTTTCTTGTTTTTTTATAAAAATTTATTTGTATTTTTCCATAATATTTTCTGCTTCAAAATACATATCTCTTATTCTTTTATTTATCAGCATCTTTTCTTCAGCCTTTCTTAAATTGCTGGTTATTTTCTTTTTACTGTCTATTAAAAAATCCCTATTTAAGTTTTCCATGTTTATGCAGTCATATCTTTTTAATAGCAGAAAAAGAATATATCTGCATTCTTTATCCTTCATAATCTTTATTAATTCGCTGCTATTTATGTCCATATGTTCACATAAAATGTTTATTATTCTCTTATAAGTATTTTCTTTGTTTCTAAAATCATCCATAAGGCTGCCCTCCGAAAATTACTATAATTATATTTCTCAATGATAATACTATCCAGATAATATATTTCTAAACCTGAAAGGTATATAACAATAAAATAAACAAGCCAGCCTACTATAATTTATATATAATATGCCAGCCTGTTTATATTAGTTTTTATTAGGGTTAATATTAATTTTAAGAACTGTTTTTACTGGTACCTGTCCTACAATGCTTAAATCATAATTAACAGTTACATCCCCTCCATAATCATTCACATCCACATCCAGATCACTGGTTTTAATTTTTAATTGCAAAGTTCCATATGGAGTAGTATACATTGAAACATTTTCTTTTTTTTCATCAAATTCCATCTTTGAACTTGTACTTCCAATTCTTATAAGGGATAACTTATTGTCCTCAATTTTAAGTGTTGTAGTAGTTCCCTTCATGCCGGAAATCTCAGTTTCTTCATAAACAGCATAGTAACTATCTTCTTTTTTATAAAAGTTTCCAGGTGTTACTACTTCAACATCTTCATCATTATTTTCCTCATTAATCTGCCTGCTTGAAACAGTAATAATTGCTTTTTTCTTCATAACTTACCTCTCTATAGTACTTTTATATAAGGTATTTATTTAATTCTTCCTCTGAAGCAGCTTCTGTAACAATGTGTTTGTTTAAGCCATTATTAAAATACCCATATTTTATTTTTAAATTATCCTCATCCTTACCCTTGCAATACCTTGCTGCTATTTTTGCTGCCATCTTAATATCATTTTCCCCTGGTTCTCCTATTATTATTATATCTGATCCGCTGTAATCCTCTGAACAAAGTAATAAATCTTTATCATTTAAAAATTTCTTTATTTCATTTCCTTCTTCTCCAGTCCTGGTAGACACTGCTTTGGCCTTTTCTGATAATCTAAAGTGTCTCCCTATCCTTAACAAATTCAGTTCTCTTTCTTCCGGGTTCTTATTATATTTTAATAAGTCAAATAACCTTTTTGCATAATTGGGTTCAGTTAGCCTGCATCCTCCTGCCGGAGATGGATAATCTTTAATTCCCCACTTTTCTGCAAGCTCCATTTGTGCTTTTCTGTTTCTCCCTTTAATATCTAAAAGTTTATCTCTGCCCACTAAACCATCCAATTCCATTTGAGTAGGTTCTATTGTCTTTGCACATAGAGGCCTTAAAATTTTCTCTGCAAATCCAGACTCATTTTTAACTACATCAAGGCTGTTTTTATTCTGTGACATTGGCCTTTGATTTAAAACTTCTCCTGTAATAATAAAATCTGCTTTGTATTTATCAAGAAGTTCTCCAGAATACCTCATCATCATAGCATGACAGTCTATACATGGATTAATGTTTTTTCCATATCCATGCTTTGGATTTTTAACCATTTCAAAATGTTCCTTAGAAAAATCAACAACCACTAAAGGTATGTCTATTTGTTCAGCCATTCTTTCAGCATTCTTTTCTCCAAAAAAATAAGATTTGAAGCATATCCCTATAACCTCAATGCCTTGATCCTTAATTAATTTTGCAGCAAGCACACTGTCTAATCCGCCTGACATCATTGCTAAAGCTCTTGTCATTTTAAATCACCCTTCTATATAGATATTTACTTTCAATATAATAATTATATTAAAATTATTTATGTACAATAATAATATTTTCTATGATATAGTTTATTTGTTTTTGTATTTTTTCGCAACTATTTATGTACATATAAAAAAGTATAAGGAAAATTTCATAACATTATCCTTATACTTTCTATTTAATAAAATATTTTTCTACATTGTCAGCTGACCATTAGGAGTATTAATTATCTGCACAATTTTCTGCTCATATCCTGTTTCAGCATTAATGTAAACTTTAAAATTATCATTATTATAAGCTCCCGAATATTCATAGCATAATACTTCCTTATTTGTATCCGTTGGTATTAGAGCTAATTTTACCGAGCTTATTTTTAATTTTTTCCCAACCTTAGTTCTAGCTTGTGCTTCAGTAATTTTAGGTGTATTTAATTTTCTGTTATCTATATGTGATACTAAATACTTTTCTGATTCAATGCCGATAATACCTCCATTATCTAATGCCACTTTTAATTTTATCTGATCTGGATACATAATAATATTATCCTGTTTATATACAAAATTTATCACAGCGATATTACCATAGTTTAACACATACATTGGATTCATATTCTTATACCCTATATCACTTAAATATTTTGTTCCAATATTTAAAGCTTTGGCTGTATCTATCTTTGGCTGTACAACTGATCTGCTGTCTAAAAGATAAATGACCTTTCCGCCCTTTTTACTTATTTCACATATAACAGATCCATTTTTATTATCTCTTCCCTTAATTTTAATGTCAAATCTGTAGGATCCGATTTTTGCATTACCTTCATTGGCTTTATAATCTATACTGCTGACTTTATCCGCACCTATTATATTTACAGCAGCCTTTTTCCCCTCCTCCAGTGGGATTAAGCTTTGTTCATTAATTCTAGGCTTAATATCTAAATTGTTGTCAGAAAAAGGTCCATCGTAAATCAAAGATGGATATTGAGCAATTTGTTTTTGTATTCCTGAAAATTTATCAGATACCAGCTGCCCATCCTGCTTTGCAAGAACTCCGGTAACTTTTTTCCTTATATCGCCCCACTTAATATTCCCACGGTTTATATTTGATGAGATATTATTTAATTGCTCTTCCAAAGCCAATGATTGTTTTTTTAGCCTGTCTATTGAAGCATAATCCTGTTCCGTTAACTGTTTTCCTTCAGAGGCAGAGGTTCCAAGAGAATAACAAAAGTCTCCGATCTGTGATATAAATTTACTGCTTTCTGCTGAAATTTCCTGAGGAATTGGGAGTGAATTAAGCTTATCATTGGCCATAGATGCATTCCTGAATATTTCCTCAAATACAACAATACTTTGTTCTCTTGAACCAACAACACCTGCTTTTGCTAAGTTAACTCTTATATTTTGGACAGAATTTATTAGTTCAAACATATTTTTACTATATTCAGATTGTAAATAATTCCTGTAATCTGTCCTTTCCAGAGTCATTAATATAGCAAATGTACTTGAAAATACCACTATTAATGTTACAATGGCAGTATAGATGATTCTCTTTCTTGTAGCCTTCATAATAAATTTCCCTCCTTTGTCAATAATATTATCTGTATTTATCTCTTTCATTATTCCTGCTAATGAATAATAGTTGCTCATTGTTATATATTTTTTAAATTCCAAGTTGAAGTATTAATTTTTTCTTAATTATTTTTTTATTTTATTTATTAAAATAGATATTTCCTATATAATGTTATTACGCTCAAAATTTATTTATTTTAACTATTATTAATCAGAAGGTGATTAAAATGAAAGCACTTATACTATCAGTATCCGCAGGTGGAGGGCATACTGGTGCCGCCGAGGCAGTAAAAAAATATATTTTATTGAACGAACCGGAATCTGAAATAAAGGTAATAGATACCCTTAAATATATAAATCCCATAATTGATAAAGTTGTAATTGGAAGTTATTTAAAATCATTAAAGGTAACACCATCCCTTTTTGGTAAGCTTTATGATTACTCTGAAAATGACTATGGAATTGCTACATTAAGTAATAAAATCAATGAGGCTATGACATATAAGCTTTTACCGTTAATAGAGGATTTCTCTCCAGAAATAATTTTTTGCACTCATCCATTTCCCATAGAAATGATGTCAATATTAAAGGGCAAAAATAAAACTTATATCCCCGTTATTGCAATACTTACTGACTATGCATCTCATAGTTTCTGGCTTCATCCACATATTGATGCATATGTAGTTTCAAATTCAGACATGATTGAAGAAATGGAATCAAAAGGAATTCAAAGAGAAACTATACATAGTTTAGGGATACCAGTAAAGCCAAGTTTTTACGAAAAGTTTAATAAAACTGACACATTAGCTGAGCTGGATCTGGATCCAGATGTATATACCATTTTAATAATGGGAGGCAGTCTTGGCATGGGTAAAATTGCTGAGGTATATGAACAGTTAACATTAGTTAAAGAACAGATACAGATTATAATAATTACTGGTAATAATAAAAAGCTTTATTCAACGTTAACTGATCTTAGCAGGACTTCTTTTCCTCAGACCAGAACCAGAATAATTGGATTTACAGATAAAGTTAATAAATATATGCAGGCAAGTGATCTGCTGCTTACAAAACCAGGAGGGCTTACAATAACTGAAGCTCTTAGCTGCAACATACCCTTAGGTTTATTCTCACCTATACCTGGACAGGAAGAAAAGAATGCTGAATTCCTGTTAAAACATGATTTAGCAATCAATCTAAATGATGTAGATAAATGTCATGAGATAATTGACAAGCTGCTACAGTCAAAAGACAAACTTGAGGAATTAAAAAGAAATTGCGCCAAATACTCTAATCCAAACTGTGGAAATGATATATATAACTTAGCAAAAACATTAATAAAAAAAAGCATAAAAAATCCAATATAGTAAAACTATACTGGGTTTCTTATTTTGCTGATTATGTCCAATATTTTAAATCTTATCTGAATTTTATTTTCCTTAGTATTATCAACAGCACTATATTCTTCCGGAGTTAATACAGTCCTCATTTCTTTTTCGGTTTCCTCATATGAAACTTCTCCTTTGCTAATGTCAACAAAGCATAATGGAGGGAACATCACGCACCACCAGTTCTGTCCTTCTGCCTCACCTATCATTATTTTATATGCCTCATAATTACCCTGGGGCAGCGTTATATTTCCATAGGTTTTTATGGGAAAATTTCCTCTTCCAAGGCTGGAACTTATTTTATAACTGTATCCATTTGATTTCACAACCTGTTCTGCTATTTTCTTCATTTCATCATCATTATTTTTAATAATTAATCTGGATTCATCTATACTTTTTGAATTACTTAATTTTGGTGATATATATGCAAGAACTTTATCTCTTATTTTTAATTTTAATGCCTGATCTTCTATGGTATCGCTATTTGCAATAATATGAAACCTTATTAGCTTGTCTGATATTTCGCTTTGGCTAACCACCTTATCATTCCTATATAAAAGTGAAAATATAACTAAAACACTAATTAATAAACAGATTAACCTTTTCATCTTTCCAAACCCCCACTGTTAATACAATTTCTTAATAGATATTATTGCCAATTGTTTTAGTTATATTCATACTTCTATTATTTATTTTACAACTCCCACCCTTCGTATTTTGGTTGTTACAAATACATTTACTTCAGAGTTTTTATATACTGTATCCCACTTACCTCCTAACTCCTTCCAAATAAATGGATGATATTTTTCTACATTTTCTCTTAAACCTATTACATCTATTCCATTTTCTCTTTGAGTAATTTTTATAATGTCCTGAAATTCCTTGCTTAGTGATTCATCAAAATTTTCTTCAATATCTTTAATAAAACTATTGTTAAAAACCTCTTTTCCAGCATAGTATTCCTTGATTTCGCCCTCAATAGTTAAATAAATATTAAAAATTAATTTATCTCCTTGTCTGGTGGTTTTTATTTTTCTTTTAATATTTGATATTGAAAAGTCTACAGGATGGCCTTCTACAAATACTACCTTTTTGCCTCCGCTTACACCACCCCTTAAAAATTCTATATCCGAATATTCCCTTGCTGTTAAAAATCCTTTAAGTGCATAGTCCTTTATCGTAGCTACTCCCTGCAGATTCATTTCATTTTTATCTCTGTCATATGTTATATAAGGAATTATGGCATTACCATTTGCACTTAAGCTTTTAAGGAGATCATCCAGTGTTAGCTTTCTTATGGAGCCAAACTTTGCATTATTCTCCATTAAACCGCTTAAATAACTTTCTATATTTTTCTCCATTTCAGGCTTATACTTTAAAAATCCTTCAATATCTCCCTCTACTACTGCCACCAGCATGGTTCTATTAATTGCAGGCTGCCTTTGCAGATAATCTACTATTTCCTTTACAGTATCAGGCTGCTGTAATACATTTTTATTAATTGCAAGCAGCTGAAGATGACCAAAGCTTATACTTCTACTGCTTTTATTTGTTGCCTTTGAAACAGCATCCTGAAGTGAATATGCTTCAACATTTATATACTTTGTTTCGGCAGTTCCTCCCATTTGAGGAGTTAATGCGCTTATATTAGGATATGCATAGGTAACCTTCAGTTTTTTAAACTCAACTTCCTGAAAGGGATCTCCTTTTTCAAATTTCTTTAATGTATTTGTTTTTGAAATGTCTTCTCCAGCATCTATTCCAATTGTTGATATAAAAACCCTTTTATCTATTTCAACTTTATCCCAGCATGCTGAAAGCATAACAGGTATTATACATAATATAATTATAAATATCTTCTTCATATTATTTAGTAACCCTATCCTCATAACATTATGCAGGATTAGAGTTACTTTCCACCCCTTTACCTTTTATTTTAGTAATTATAAGTAAAAGCAATGGGATACACACTATATTTATAAAAAATAAAAGCGGAAGTATCCAGTTTGAAATAAGTTCATTTTCTGCCACATTACCAGGATATAGGGATATTGCATATATAAATGGAATTAATAATAAAACTGCTATTTTGTTATTTCTTATTTTAAATGTATTTTTTAATATGTCTGCTGAAAAATAATACCCGCTTGTAAACATTGTAAAAAAGAAAAATATCCAGACAGATAATACAATTCCGTCCCATCTTTCAATAAATGCTCCATGAATATTTATTGACTTCACCATGGTTATTACAGGCCAAACCAATATTTTTGCCTGATCTTTTGTAAATACTGCAATAACAATCATGCTTATTAAAGTGTAGAATACAGTAATAAAAAAAATGCTGTTTACAAGAGTTTTTCTGATTTTATCTCTGGATTTAAGTAGAGGCAGTACTAAAAATATTATCTCTATACCTTCAAATCTATTTATGGTTCTTATGGTGCCTGTAAAATAGTTTACCGGCTTTTCATTTAATACTGGCAGCAAATTTGTAAAATCAGCCTGATACAGCGAAAATATAAATATTATTATGGTTGGGATAAATATTATCCAAAATGCTGCCTCATTAAATTTAATTAATACATTTGCATTACTGGTTACTAAACATAAAGCAATTAATATTGTAATTGCTATTAAAAATTCAGTAGGAGTGTTCTCAAGTAAATACATTTTTATTTCCTCTATGAATCCTCTCATGCCAAATGATATATTTAAAATAATAAATATCATCATGCTGAGCTGAAATATGCTTCCTATGAATTTTCCTGCATTATTTGTGCAGATTTCAGAGAAACTTTTAAAATTATTTAATAAAATTAATTTATATATACATAAAATTAATAACAAACTTATTAATCCACTGATTATTGTAATTAACCATCCATCATTACCTGCATAATCAGCCAGTACTCTTGCATATGAAAACGCCCTTACTCCAATTACAACAACTATTACAGTGGAAAATAATCCAAAATCCTTAATGGTTCTATTATTATCCAATTCTTTTCCTCCTTGTATACATCATTTCTGCCTTATCTTGTCTTTGGTTTTCATATATCCAGGACGGGTTTTAAAGTAATTAAATGGCATCCTTATGTAAACATCCTTAAAATCATCAATATCAGGGTTTACAACAGGTGCTAGATAAGGTACTCCAAAGCTGTTTAACTTTACCAGATGTATCAAAAGTAAAATAAGAGATAATACTATTCCATAAAGTCCTATTATTGCTGCTGCAATAATCATAAGAAATCTTATTAACCTGAATGCCGATGCAACTTCATAATTTGGTGTCGTGAAACTTGTAATAGCAGTTACTGAAACAATGATAATCATTATTGGGCTTACAATTCCAGCACTTACAGCAGCCTGCCCTATAATAAGGCCCCCCACAATACCTATGGTAGACCCAATGGGCTTAGGCAGCCTTACTACTGATTCTATTAAAAGATCCAAGCTGATTTCCATTATTATAGCCTCTATAAATGCAGGAAAAGGAACTCCTTCCCTTGAAGCAGCAATAAAATAAGCCAGCTTTGTAGGTATTATTGAAGGATGAAATGATGTTACGGCTACATATAATGCTGGAAGAATAATACCAAGTATTGCTGAAAATAATCTTATTATCCTCATGGCAGATCCAAAAATCCATCTTTGATAATAATCATCCGGCGATTGAAATAAGCTTGGAAGTGTGGCTGGTACTATTACTGCAAATGGTGAATTATCAACCAGAATGGCAACTCTGCCTTCATACAATGCAGCTGCAACCACATCAGGTCTTTCTGTACTTTGAGTCTGGGGAAATAATGACCACTTGTTGTCCTGTATCATTTGTTCTATATACCCGCTGTCCAGAATTGCATCAATATTTATTTCTGAGATTCTTTTATTTAATTCCTCCAGTATTTTTTTATTGACTATATCATCTATGTACATAATTACAACATCAGTTTTAGACCTTACCCCTATTTTCTTGGAAACCATTTTTAAACGGGTGTCCCTTATCCTTCTCCTCACAAGAGCAGTATTAAACCTGATAGTTTCAGAGAAGCCATCCCTCCCGCCTCTGACAACAGTTTCTCCGGATGGTTCCGTAATGCCTCGTGCCGGCCAGAACCTGGTGGAAATCACATAGCATTCTTTTAACCCGTCAATAAACAGCATTGTATCTCCTGATAAAACTGAATCCACACCTTCAGGTAATTTTGTTACAGCTTTAATATCAGAAACTGTTAATATTTTATCTTTTATTTCACTTACATTTTCAATATTATTTAGATTCCCATTGTTATCCATCAGGGTTTCCATTACAAAATTATCAATTAATATCTTATCTGCCATGCCATCCACATATATGATTAATGCCTTTATATTGCATACTAAAAATTCTCTGTATACAATGTCTGAAGCATCTGTAAATAAACTTTTTAGATATGAAGTATTATCGCTTACACTTGCAGATATTTCTTCTCTCACTTGTTCCTTCATTGCTATTCATGTCCCCTTAATTACCATTTTGTTTATATGTATTATTTTTAATTCTAAATTATTTTTATCTTTTATCCAGTTATTTATTCATATATAAAAAAGAGGATTAAACTCTTTTTAGGTTTAATCCTCTTTCTATACTGTTTTAGTAATATATACTTCTTTGAACTTCTTTTTCATTAAATCATAGCAGTTTTGAGCATAAAGCATATTATCAAACAGGGCAAATACTGTTGGCCCGCTTCCGCTCATAAGTGCGCCCAGTGCCCCGGCATTAATCATTTGTTTTTTTATTTCTGAAATTATCCTGTATTTTCTTACAGTTACATTTTCCAAAACATTTTTTAAATTACTGCCTATAAACTTTAAATCATTTTCTTCCATTGCCTTTATTATTTCCATTGTTTTTGGATGTTTAGCTATTTTATTAATATCCAGTTTTGAATATACTTCCTTTGTTGATACACCAAATGGAGGTTTAACTAATACCATTATTTTATTTGTAAATGGGTTAAGCTTTGTTATTATCTCTCCAATGCCTTCACATAGTGCTGTTTGTCCCAATATACAGTATGGCACATCTGCACCAATCTCTAGTGCTAATGCCATAAGATCCTTATCTGAGATTTCAGGTTTGTAAATATCTCGAAGCCCCCGAAGCACAGCTGCTGCATCAGTACTTCCTCCTGCTAATCCGGCACAAACCGGAATATTCTTTTTTATATATATTGCCGCACCCTTTTTTACATTATATTCATTTATAAAAAGCTCTGCTGCTTTATATGCCAAATTCCTGTTATCCAGTGGAATAAAGGCCTTATTGCAGCCTAATTTAATTCCAGAATCAATTGAATTAATAGTGATTTCATCAAACAAATCTATATTCTGCATTATCATTTTTAATAAATGATATCCATCTTCTCTTTTACCTACAACATCAAGAGAAATATTTACTTTGGCATAAGCCCTTACTAACATTTTATTCCTCCAGTAAACTTAATTATAATTTATACCTAAATAGTATAATACATAAAAAAAGATATAGCCATATTTTTATGGTTATATCTTAAATTTATTTTAGTACGGTATGTTTTATGCAAAATTCGTTAATTCCTTATTAATTTTCTCTTGCTTTGTATTAATCAGCCTTAGTAAAGGCTCATATTTTTCAAAGAAAGTAATTATCAGATCATTCTCACTTCCATTGTCAACAGCCTCACTTAAGGCTTCTTCTTCACTTATTATTATCTTTATCTTATTTTTATCAAAGCCCGTGCTGAGTATTCCCTGCTTCAATAGTTCAGCGATTTCACCGCATTTTCTTCCTCTCTTGTCCTGATCCTCCTTTATATATATATAATCAAAATTATCTGCAGCAATTCTTCCTACCTCTAATACACTGCTGTTAGTCCTGTCTCCAGGTACCCCTATAACTCCTATAAGTCTATTATGAGGTATTTTTTTTGCTCCCTTAAGTACTGCCTTATATCCTTCAATGTTATGCCCATAATCCAGTATAACCTTTAAATCCTGTACATCAAAAATATTAAATCTTCCTGGATTACATCGTTTATTTCCGTAAAAGCTTTTTAATCCATACTTAATAATTTCCTTATCTATGCCTAGCCCAATTAAAGCTGCACAGGCCGCCATTGCATTTTCACTGTTGTATTCCAATATTCCATCCAGCGTAATTGGAATTTCATTTATTTTTACCATAGGATAGATATTTGAATTCTGCTCCAGCACCATATAATCGTCATTAATATAAATTGCCATACCGCCATTTTTTAAATTATTCTTTAAGTATTCATTATCCTTAGATTTAGAGAACATTATTATTTTGCTCTTTATTCTTGGCAGTATCTTCATACTCATATAGTCATCTGCATTAAGCACAACGTATCCATCATCTTTAACTGCTTCTGCCACAAGGGATTTCACTGAGGCAAGCTCATCAAGTGTTTCAATACCATTTAATCCTAAATGATCTTCAGTAATATTTGTTATCACTCCAACATCTGCCAGATCATAAGCTAAACCATTTCTAATTAATCCTCCCCTTGCACATTCTAAAACTGCTGCATCCACATTTTTATTCATAAGTATAGTTAAGGCACTGTCATATCCAGTGGTATCTCCCATATCTATACATTCATCATTTATATATATTCCTCCAGTAGATGTCATGCCTACTGAATATCCTGAAGCTTTTAATACATAGCTTATAAGTCTTGTAGTTGTAGTTTTCCCATTAGTTCCTGTAACAGCCACCAGTGGTATTTGCCTTTTGATATCCTTAAACAGCATATCTACAATTGCCTTTGCCACATTTCTGCTTTTGCCGCTGTATGGATAGTGATGCATTCTAATACCAGGTGCTGCATTAACCTCAATAACAGCCCCGTTATTTCTGATTGATTCCTTTATGTCCTTACAGCACACATCAATTCCACATATATCAAGTCCTATTGCACTGGCACATCTTTGGCAGAGTTCAACATTCTCCCTGCATATTTCATTTGTGCAGTCTATTGATATACCGCCTGTTGATAAATTTGCATTTTCCCTTAAAAATAACTTTTCTCCTTTTGGCAGAACATCATTTAGATTATAATTTTGCTTCTTTATATGATTTATTAACTCTTCATCAACTTTTACTTTAGTTAACGGTTTTTCGTGGCCTTCACCTCTTCTTGGATCTTCATTTAATATTTTTATTAATTTCTCAACACTGTTAATTCCATCTCCAGTTACAAAAGGTGGTATTCTTTTAGCTGCAGCTACCACCTTACCGTCTACAACACATACTCGATAATCATTGCCCTGTATATATTTTTCAATAATTATCTCCTTATATGTATTACTTAGTTCATTATAATATTCAGCCAGCTGCTTTTCATTCTTTATGTTAACATACACACCTTTTCCCTGGTTCCCAAATCTTGGTTTCAGCACTACAGGAAATCCTATTTTATCAGCCATATATATTAAATCAATGGGGTTTCTTACCTTTCCCCCATCTGCTATAGGGATATACTGATTATACAGGATCTCCTTGGTTATAAGTTTATCACAGGCGCAATCCACTGCAATTGCGCTGGTATTGCAGCCTATAGTGGCTTCAATAATCCTGCTGCTTTTCCCATATCCTAATTGAAACATACTGCCTTCTCCGGTTTTTATTACAGGTATTCCTCTCCTTTGAGCCTCTTCAACAATTGCTTTAGTGCTGGGCCCTGTTTCTTCTGTTCTTAAAATGTTTACCAATTCATCAATTTTACCTTCAAAATTAAAATACTTATTGCCAATTATGGCATTAATCAAATCAACAGCTATATTTGCACAAGCTAAAGCTGTTTTTTCATATTCATATTGAAAAACAATAGTATAGTAATCATCTTTTATTCTTCGTGTTTTTCCATATGCTGCAGTTATACCAACTTTATTTTGTAATGCTAAAATTATATGTTCACATATATGCCCCAGATAAGTTCCCTCAGCTAATCTTTTTACAAAGCCATGTTCTTCATCTATGCCGCATCTATGTTCATACAGCTCAGGCAATACCTTAAGTAAAGCTTCATTAAATCCATGGATCTCATTACTAGGTATATTTTCATAGCCTTCTAAATTAACCTCTAAAGCAATACACTTTTTATGAGCATGTATATTTCTTCCTTTGAATACTCTGGTGTTCTCTATTTTCATTTGAAATTAAAATCCTCCCATTTTATAGAATTGGCTCTCTATAATTCAAACTAAATTTATCTCCACTTTTAAGAACATGAAGTAAAACATTATAAATTGACAATATGTCATCAGGATGTTCTTCTGATACATTGGTATTGGTAATTCTGCTGCCATCAATTACATAAACAGCTCCTGACCCTATTACCTGTAAATCCCCGGTTTCATTCACAACAATTGCAGTATCTTCATCAATTCCTATGCCTATGCTCTGCGGATTTTCAGCAATACCTACCAAAATCCTTCCTATCCTTCCTCTCTGTGCAAAATGCTGATCTATTATAACTCCTTTTATTAAACCAAGCCCTGGAGCCATTTTAAGAGTACATTTTTTTGGTGACTCCTCATCCGGCCCGGAAACTATCATTGTGTCGCTCATTACAGATGCCCCTGCTGATGTTCCAACCAATGTGCATCCATTTTCATATCTATTCTTAATGCTGTTGTATAACTTAGTTCCTCCTATAAAGCTTGTAATTCTCAGCTGGTCACCACCTGTAAAAAAAATAACTGAAGCTTTCTCAATCATTTCTAAATTGCTTTGCTCCTCTGAATCACTTCTTTCTTTTACATTTAGTATGTTTATATTTTTTACACCCATTTCTCCGAAAACCTTTTTGTATTGTATTTCAAGTTCATGAGGAACCTGAGATGCAATTGTTGCCACTACCAGGCTGTCATCTTTCCCTTTAAGTTTGCTGCATACATTTTTTAAAATAATCTTATCTCCCTGTTTGTCTTCAGCGCCGCCTATTATTATTAAGTTACCACTTACCTTATTTCCCATGTATTTCACTCCTTCTTATACACATCAATTATTTTTAACATATATCCCTTTTATTATTCAAAAAAAAATCTGCCAGCTAAGCTGGCAGATTACCAATTCTAAATTATTGCCCTTCCTGGAATAATCAATTTTTCTCCAGGTTTAATGGCATCTGGATTTTCAATATTGTTCACAGTAGTTAAAACATTAGTAGTGGTATTATATTTTTTTGCTATTTTCCAAAGGGTGTCACTATGCTGAACCACATAAATAGTAATACTTGATTTCTTTTGCGGAACTTCTCCCTCAGCCTGACTTATATCAACTATAAATTCCTTGTGGGTAATATAATTGACTCTTGTATAAATCTGAGCAATTGCTTTAATGGAAATATTATTAGCTTCTATGGAAGCCTCTATGCTTTCCAGATAAGCCTTTGTTATACACTGCATATCTATCTTTGAACCCGGCATATCTACAGAGCAGTTAAATGGTATCTCCTCTTTCACCGTACAAATATAATTTTCCTCATCCACAGATTTATAAAGAACATCGGTTCTTAAAATTCCTTCAACTATTACTTTACCTTCAACTATTTTTTTATCTGTTACACAGATCTGACCGTTGGCCATAATTATCTGAGCAGCCCTTGGCATATTCCCTTGTATTTCAATATCTCCTTTTATTATTGTATCTGTAAACCTATGTCCATGCATTACATTTAATACATAATCTTTTTTATCCATATTGGTAAGCATTGTTGGAGTATATACATCTTCAATTATGTCCATATCTTCTTTGTTCATGACTTTAACATTTGCTTTAATTAAAGACTCAACATCAATAATCCTGCTTTCTCCCAAATCGTCTTCTCCAACATTTATTTCATCAGCATCAACTCTGAAATCAGTAAAATTATCCATCAAAGAAGTAACATTGTCTGCATCAACTTCTTTTTCAAGAGGCACATCATTTTCAATATAAATTAAGTCCCTGGTATTTTTGCCCTTATACAGTATGCCGATTAAAGCCCATGCATTTATTCTTATCTTGCCATCCAAAACCCTTACTTCTTTTTTGTGAATGGAAATATCATGTTTAATTATATTTTCAATTTCAGGCTTTTCATTTGGTATTTGTATATGACATTTTGCAATTAAATCAGCATCAACTATACCAGCAATCTTATCAATAGATGCAGGGTTTTTCAGCATTTGGATATCCTGCTCTCCTTCTATATCTTTTACAACCTGGAACTGATAATTTTTATACAGGGAAGATTTTAATTTTATAATCCCCTCAATGCTTATCTTTCTTTCGTTTACTATATTACATTCCATATGTTCTATATAGCACTCTGCCTCACATTCCATTTTATGTTCAGCTCCATTAAGCTCAATGTAATTGGTAAACTTTCCGGTGTAAACTGCATTGTGCACCTGAATACCTTCTTCTTCCTTGGCTAAATATAAAACATTATATTCTACTTGCCCTTCCAAATAAATCTTGTCCTGCATTACTTCCTTGCTTGTTATAACTGGTTTAGCATCTAACATTAAAATTTCATATACATCCGGATGTGTATCTGGTATAACGTATTCCGATTTTACCACTGTATCAGAAAAGTTTTCACCAAGCAGCTGCTCGCACTCTATATCCTCTTTAATTAGCTCCATGGCCATACAATAATCCTCCTCCTAAATTATCTACTAATAATTTATATAATCATTCCATATAAAATATGATTGATCTTTAAGAATTATTATAAAAATATGAATAATTTCAGCCTTATTTAAGAAGCCATATGAGTTTTAATTAATAATAAAAATATATTCTCTTACATAAAGTAATTATATAATTTCATTTAGTAAATCACTATTTAAGTGAGCAAAAATACTGATGCTTCTACAGTTTTTTGAGAAGCTTAAATAGATGATTTACTTTGAAATCTATTTATACAAGCATTTCGTATCAAATTATTACAAATTTCATCATAATGTTTTATAATTGTGTTTTATATGCAATAAAACAATTTTGACTTATTGACATGAAAATAAAAAGAGAGTAACATAGTACGTGGTTGTTGACCATATAACCTCTCATAAATTCTCAATACCCTTTTATACCATAGTTGAAAGATGGAAACCCACCATCTTTCTTTTTATTTCTAATTATAAAAAAATGTAAAAAAAATAGACAGTACAAAAATTGTACTGTCTTAAGCAGAAAACACTAATTGTACTGTCTTCGTTAAAACGTCTGAATAACTATATGTCACTGTCCTCTGGGCGTCGTTTTCTAATCTGATAACAAAAATGCTTGGATAGGCCCTTTCAATTGTTCCCGTATTTACGAAAACTTTTCTTCTTCCACCATTGGCCTTCAATGTAACCTTATCGCCAACATGGCTCTCAATATCTCTTTTAATTGTAGCCAATACATTGCCTCTTTCCACAACAAACACCCTCTTTCCACATATTATATTATATATTATAAGCTCGCTAATGTCAACTAAACATTCTATTTTATAGTAAACAAATTATTTTGTCAATATTAATTTTTTGTTAACACATGTAATAAGGTACCATTATCCCTGATTATCTGCTATAAAGTTAGTTAATTCTCGCTTATAATAGGAAATAAATATCTATATAGCCACTATTATGTTTGTTATTATATCCCCTTTTGTTATTAATATTCATATTTTATTTAAGTTCTATAAATAAAGGGGCTCCCCCTGCAATCATATTGTCAGTGATATGGTATGTTTTTTGCAAAATATATAGTATAATAAATACTCATTTCAGCATCATTCTATGTAAAAATGCTTAACTGAAATGAGTATTTTATTACTTAGACAAATTGAGACTTGGGAAATCCCTCTCTATATTTTCCCCTGGTCTGAAGTCCTCCTATACCTTTTGTTCCCGTTATGGTATTTTCAAGAGCCTCCTTCATTGAAACAACCTTTTCTATGTTTGTATATGCTATTTTTTCGCATAAGAACACAGGGTCAAGGCAGTGTATCAATACTCTGCTTGGGGAGCTGGCAAAGTTAGCACCTGCATCCAAAATAGCTTCATAGCATGACTGGCACGCTCCCGCAAATATTACCAGATCATCATAATTTGATTCATAATTTCTTAGCTGCACTACAGTGTCCACAAAATATTTTGAATTTCTATAATTATTTAAATCAGTATAATTAGTTGTTCCCTTTGAGATTGCATCATGCCCTGTTATTACTACTATATCCGGTTTAATTGCCTTTACCATTTCTAACACCTTCTGAGGCTGCTCGCTTTCCGATATCATTTTACCCACAGCCTCCAGATTTAATTGTTTATATACCTTTAGGCATGTCTCCAGATAGTCTTTATCTCCATCCACATGAAGTATTTTACCAGGCCTCCCAAATGATAATTCATCTCTGAATGCACTTTGTGATTTTGAGCTTCTATATTGATCTTTAGATACTAATCTGCTTAATAAAATCTTTTTAATTGATGTGTTCACCTTCCTGTTAAAAACCAATTCACTTTCACTCATATTGTCTTCAGTAGCTATTTCTAAATCACCCTCTGGGGAGTCAGCAACTATTCTTAGATTAATTCCCTTTAAGGTAAATATTATTCCTTGTTCAGTTTCTTTTTTATAAATAATTTTAAAGGTTACATCTTTTCCGTAAGACTTTCTTACCACTGTATCCCCTATTTCCATAATTTCATCTCCATAATAAAATCATAGTATATATTATGATTTTATTGGATTTAGGTGAATCAATATATTCTTTTTTAAAGTACCCCGGAAAAGTTTCAGGCATACAGATTTGTATTTAATTCTGTATGCCTGAAAATTAATTATTGGCACCAATTGCTTCCATAAACCTTTTCAAATTCATTGATAAACTTAACATACTTTTCCTGCTCTAAAATAAGTTCCTCTAGTTTATTATTAAATGTATTTGCAGGCCAGTTCACCTCATTGTAATAATATCTATTTGCTAACCTCCAGAATCTCTGTGGGAATAACAAGAAAGCATATAAAACTTTATATTCCTCTTTCTTTATATTATCCACTTCATTATAGGCCTTAAGGATATCAGATGCTATTTCAATATCCCAGTCCGACCTTTTTAATACCTTAATCATAAATGCAGAAATATCATATGTCCTGACTTCCCTTTTACAGTAGTCAAAGTCAATTACATTTACAACATTATCATTATCAATAATAATATTATGATATGTGTAATCGTGATGACAGAAACTCTTTTCTTCTTCCGCTATAGAGCAAAGCTCTGTATATTTTGAATTTTGTAATACATCCATGGCTTTTTTCCCGTAATCTTTATAAAACTGCACTGATTTTATATAATTTAAATCAAAATTGCTTTTGTTTCCCTTTTTTCTAATCATATCTCTCATCTTATCAAATGATTTAAGCCTTTTTTCCATCATCCTTGGCCATCTTCCAAGATCACTTTTCAGCTTGCTGTTTTCAGGCGGCTCGTAGCCCTTTGATAATAAATGCAGATCGGCAAGATTTTTTGTTGCATTTATAATATCTGAATTATTTTTAAAATCACATTCTCTTCCTTCTATCCATTCTGAAAGGGTGTATATATCTTCGTTTACTATAGCATAAGGATTGCCTTCAATATTGCAGCAATATCTGTCTACTCTGGTGTATCCATTATTTATAAGGTGTTCTTTGGCTCCATATACAAAAAGTAGCTTCTGAACTCCATAGTTTATTTTTTTTAAACATCTCATCCCTTTATTAGTTTTAAGCAAATATACTCCTTTGTTTGGTTTAATACTTTCAATTTTAATATCAAACTGCCTCTCGATCTCAAATTCTCTCATCATCGTTATCACCCCTTATAATCTATATGAGTCTAAAAATTGATTTAGAATGTTATTAACACTTTTAAAATGAATTTAATATAATGATATATAGTAAGTTTGAAAGGATTACCTGCATGAAAATAGGTATTGACGGCCGTGCAGCAAAATGGTACAGAGGAACAGGCATAGGCACTTACACATACCAGCTGATAAATTCATTAAATAAGATCGATAACATCAATAGCTACCTTCTTTTTATGTCAGAGAACTGTGCTTCCACAATAAAATTTAATAATAATTTTAATATAAACAATATAAATGAGCAGGTAAAAAACAGTTTTTGGGACGAAGTTAATATTCCAAATATATTATACGATAAAGATATACAACTTTATCATGTACCCCAAAATGGTGTAGGACTTCCAAGTGAAAAAAACTGTAAATTTGTAATTACTCTTCATGATGTAATCCCTTATAGAATGCCTGAAACGGTTAGTGATAGATATTTAAAAATCTTTTCTGAAGAAATACCAGATATTATATCACTTTGCGATGGAATTATAACCGTATCAGAATTTTCAAAAATGGATATAATGAAAAGCTTTGGAATACCATCAGATAAAATATTTGTAACTCACCTTGCCAGTGAGGACATATATAAACCTATGGATAAAAACATCTGTAAAAACTATTTAAATAAATTTTATTCTATAAACACTAAATTTATTCTTTATGTTGGTGGTTTCAGTCCAAGAAAAAATATAGTGGGCCTTTTGGATGCTTTCAGTAAGGTCTCCAAACAAATAAAAGACTTAAATTTAATTATTATCGGTCAGCATGGTTTGTCCTATGAATTATACAAGAATCGTGCAGCTAAATTAAATATATCAGATAAAGTTCTATTTCCAGGTTTTATTCCAGTGGAGCATATGCCTATTTTTTATAATGCTTCTGAATTATTTGTTTATCCTTCTTTTTATGAAGGTTTTGGGCTTCCTCCTGTTGAAGCTATGGCCTGCGGTATACCAGTAATAGCTTCAAACATTACCTCTCTCCCTGAAGTATTAGGTGATTCTGCATTGCTTGTGAATCCAAATGATATAGACTGCCTTTCGCAATCTATGTACAATGTGCTTACGGATAACAAATTAAAAAGTTCTTTAGTAAAAAAGGGACTTTTAAGAGCTTCCAGTTTCAGCTGGAATAAAACTGCAGAAGATACCTTAGATTCATATAATAAAATAATTAAAAATACTTCTAAATAATAATTTGCAGCTATAACTGCAAATTATTATTTTTATATATGAAAATAACCAAGCATCTCTGCCTGGTTATATAGGATGATTTATAAATTCATAAAAACTTTTTAAAAATTCTTCTCTATAGTCCTTATACTGACACTTCTTTAATAATCTTGATATAAATACTTCTTCATCCCACTGCTTAAGCCTTGTATAATAATCCTTGGAAATATTATAAAAATCATCCGGGAAAGTCAGCATTCCATATAAAACCTTAAGCTCTCTTGGATCTAGGTTATTTACTGAATTGTAGCAGTTAATTATCTGCTTTGCTTTTTCCACATCAAAAGCAAAATTTTTAATAACCTTGTTGATAAAATTACATAAATCATGCACCTTTATATCAATAATTGAATAGTCAAAATCAATAAAATATGCTTCATTATCTTTTATTATTATATTATGATGAGCTAAATCATGGTGACATAACACTATTTTGTCCTCTTCGCTGCATATTTTATAATAAGGGGATTTCTCCAGAATATCTATGCTTTTTTTTATTTCTCCAATATAATAATCTACATTAGATAAAAAAATAGTGTCAAATTCGTTTTTTGTATCATGCATATTTGCTATACTCTTAAAGAAATTGATTTCCTCAAGTCTTCTTTTAAAATTATCAATTATTCTTCCATTATTATATTTATGCATATATGTTGATCTAAATCCCTCAGAAGACTTATGGAATTCTCCTAATCCCTCAGATGCAATCTTTATATCCACCGGATTGCTGTAGTCACATTCTCTTCCATGAACTAAATACATCAAACAATATAAATCTGATTTCCAGGGCAGGCATATATCTCCGTTTTTCAGCTGGACAAAATCCATAACTCTATTGAATTTATTTTTTACATATTTTATCCCGCTTAATATAAATTTAAGCTGTTCTTCTGAATAATCAATTTTTTTTAATATCATATCTCCTTTATCTGTGGATACTATAAAAACATTTCTTACAGGGGCTACATCAGTAACATTTACTCCGAATTCCTTAAATAAATCTATAGATAGATCGTAATGAGATAAATAGCTTTTTTCTTTATATTTATTTACCATCAATCACACTCCTAAAGCAAATTGTTTGCACATGAACAGGATTTTTTTATTTTTTTCATAATATTTTTCCCCTGAAAATTATTACAGCTGTATCTTAACAAATATTTGAAGTAATATTCAGGATATCCTAAAGATGATTTTATAAATTCGCAGCTGTCTTGCCCTAAATCTGCTTTATCACAAAAGTATCTTATTAATCCATTATAGTTTAAATCAATATTTTTTCTAAGTAACTTTTCAAATAAATATATAATATCTGTTTCAACCATATCGTAACAGCACTTATCTGCATCAATTATTTCAATGGTTTCATTCTTTCTTAAATTATCAAAATATGTCCTGCCTAAACATACTTCCTCATTTTTCATACTTCTCATCAAAAGCCCAGTATAATTAAGCTTTTGTATATTATTTATACTTTCTTCAGCTTTTTTAATATTATAATCTGAATTTGATAAAATTAAATCTTCAATTTGGTTTTTTCCAACGGATGTCTTTAATGAGGTTACAGCTTTTTTTACTTTTTTAAGATCAACCTTATATTTTTCAACTAATTTACCTGTATTATTATTTATTCTGTTATTCATATACCCATTGTAACCTCTTACCCTGTTTTGAAATTCCACAATAATATCTATATGCTCTATTACCATTTCATCGCTTATTTTTTTTAAATTTCTCATGTCATTTTCAAAATACTTTACAACTGCAATTTTGTTAGATTCCAGATAGTTTATAAAATCCTGCTGCATTACTTCACCCCTAAAATATTACTTATGCTTCATGGATTTCATTATTTTTCTTTGTTTATGTCTTAGTTTTCCCATCTTTTCTCTTTCCTTTTTAAATTTTTTCATATTTTTAATAGATTCCTTCAGGTTCTTTATCTCTTCTCTATATCCCTCTAAATTAGCATTATCAAACTCTTCAGATGTTTCCAGTATCTCTTTGCTCATTTTTATATTCCCTCCTTAGGCTTTATTAAAATTATGGTCTATAATTAAAAAATCTAAATTCATCTATAAAATTTTGTTTATCCTTTCTGTCCTCCAGTATTTTCTCTAATTTTTTAACAAAGAACTCTTCACCCCAGGGCTGTTTTTCCCAGTAGTATTGTATTCCAATCTGCCAAAAGTCTTGAGGGAACTCCATAAATGCAGAAATTATAGGTATATCTGTACTTTCAACTGTCTTTACATTATTGTAACTATCCAATATAAATGATGCAGTACTAATATCCCATTTGTTGTTCTTCATTATTCTCAGCAGCAGACTTGACAAATCATGAAGATGAGAATCCAAAATACAGTAATCAAAATCAATTATATTTACTCCTCCGTTTTTTTCTATGAGAACATTGTGATGAGCAAAATCATGATGACAAAAACCACTTAATGCAATCTCATTTTTAACTTTTTCAATATAATCGCTGCTGACTAAATTATTAATAGAACTATCACACCTTAAAATCTCTTCATCAATACAATTTTCATACATAGAATCAAATTGTGACTTTTTTTGTTTATTTAAAATTCTTTTTTTAAAATCATATATCTCATCTTTCCTGGTTTTAAAATTATCAATCCATTTAAGCCATCCTATACGTGGATTCATTTCAGGAGTAATTTGAAATCCTTCACTTTTTTTATGAAGCTCTGCCAGCTTCCCTGCTGCTATAACAATGTCAATAGGGTTATTATAATTACACTGTCTGCTGTCAATCCATTTTGTAAGATATGCATAATTATTGCCTAACTGTATAAAATCACTGGATTTAATTGTACTTATAATATCTGGTGTTTTTTTAAAATTATTATCCTGAAGATGCTTAATTGCATTTAAAATGAAAATAAAATGACCATAGTCATATTTTATTACTTTAAGACAATACTTCCCTGAATCCGATTCTATTTTGTATACATTCTTAAGCTTTTCTATGGAGGAAGCATTAATATCATATTCCTCTTTTATTAAGGAGGACAGTGCTTTAATGTCCATTTGTATCCTCTAAAAATATTAATTCTATATGTATTATATGCGTATCTCTTATGTATGTGCTAAATAGCACATTTTCTTCATAATAGTAATATAATAATAATTAAGAAATATTTGTGAGGAGTTATCATGAGGATTGCACTGGATGCCAGGGGCATTAATTGGTACAGGGGTACAGGAATTGGAACTTACACCTCTAATTTATTAAATAATCTTTTAAAAATAGATAAACAGGACTATTTTCATATATATTGGTCAGGAAACAATTACGAGAACTTAACTGATTCAAATACAAAAATTATTATGTCTTCAAGAAAGCATCATAAATTCTTTGAACAGATTTATTTCCCTAATAATTTAATAGAAGAAAATATAGATATCTATCATATACCTCAAAATGGTATAGGACTTAATAATGACATAACATGCAGAAAAATTGTAACGATTCATGATTTAATTCCTTATTTGATGCCAGAAACTGTTGGACGTGGATATTTAAAAAACTTTCTAAGGGATATTCCTGAAATAATAGAAAATTCAGATGGAATAATAACAGTTTCTGAATGTTCAAAAAGAGATATACTAAAGTTTTTCCCAATAAATGAAGACAGAGTTTTTGTAACTCCTCTTGCTGCGGATTCCAAATATAAACCATTGGATAAAAATTTGTGCAGAAGTTTTTTAAAGGAAATTTATGCTGTAAACAATCCATTTATACTTTATATTGGAGGTTTCAGTCAAAGAAAAAATGTAAAATCCCTGCTTATTGCCTTTTCTGAAATAAAAAATAAAATTAAAGATAAAATATCCCTGGTAATTGTGGGAGCTACCAGAGATGACAGCAATTCTTTAATATCATTAAGTAAAAGACTGGGTGTATTTTCTGATATTATTTTTACTGGATATGTGCCTGAAGAACATCTTCCCATTTTATATAATGGGTGTGAAATATTTGTATATCCATCACTTTATGAGGGTTTCGGTCTGCCTCCGCTGGAGGCTATGAGCTGCGGGGCACCAGTTATAACTTCAAATTTAACTTCTATTCCTGAAGTAGTTCAAGATGCTGGAATATTAATTAATCCTTATTGCACTGATGAATTGATAAATGCTTTGCTTATTATGCTGAACAATCCAAAGGTAAGAGATGATTATATTGAAAAGGGCTTAAAAAGAGCCTCTGAATTCTCATGGGAAAAAACAGCATTAAAAACTCTTGAAATTTATAAAACTGTAGCCTCATTTGTTTAATTGTATAGCCTTGCTATTTTAAAACAATAGAAAAATCTCCAAATTGCAACTACACGCCCATGCAACCTGGAGATTTTCCTTTATATTATATTTCCCTTGATTAATCCCTATTTCATTTATTATTATAGTACTTCTTTTTAAATTTGTAAACGTTTTTCCAAAATTAATAATACTTTTTTTATTTAAAATCATACTCCATTTATTTCCTCATCCATATCAATAACAATGGAGTTTATATCAGCATTACTTCCATGCAGCTTATCTAAATTCTGTTCAAGTATACCATTGATTGTACTATATCTGCTTGTATAATTAACTACTGGAGAAAGTCTTGCAATAGCCTCATATAATTTATATTCATTGCCATTAAAAAAGTTATTTTCCTTCTTTAAATCAATACTTTGTGACACATCTATACATATTGGCACAGTTCCAAAATTCTGAGAAAGCTTCACATTTACATCCTTATCATTACTTAAAAACTTCAAAAAATCTAATGCTAATTTAGAGTTTTTTGAATCCTTATTTAAAAGAAGGCTGCTTCCCCCAAATGTTACAGATCTATTCCCTCCCGGCTCAAAAGCTGGTAACTGAATTATCTGCCACTTGCCTTTCATATTGGGGCTGCTTTTAGAAACTGCTGTCATATTTGATGAATTTCCTATAACTGAACTAACTTTATCATTTTTAATTTCGTTACTAATGTTATTTGAATTATACAATAGTGCCTCTGAATATAAGCTGTTTAAAACACCTATCGCATTTATTGAAACATTAGAGGAAATTAAGCTTTTTCCGTTCTTATCCACATAACCTGCCCTTAATTGATTAAGTAATATGGAATAAAGCCTTCCGGTACTCTCCTGTGTTACAATTCTTTTGCCAGTGCTCTTATTTACTTTTACAGCTGCATCTATGAATTGCTGCCAGGTCTTTATATCATCTGCAGGGACCCCCGCTTCTTTAAATAAATCCTGCCTGTAATAAATCACATAGGCATATGTATACCATGGATATCCATAAGTCTTTCCATTATAACTGTTATTAGGCATATAACTTTTAAGAATGCTTCCTTTTCCATCAGTTATGCTGCTTCCTAAATCATAAAACAATTTTGAATTTAAATTCAAAATCTCCTGCATATTTTCTTCTCCGGTTATATATAAGTCATATTTTTTATACTTTTCATCCTTAGAGCTCAATAATGAAGCTGTATCCATAGGCTGAATATTTATATTCACCTTTGGATTGCTGGTTTTAAAATCTTCTGCAGCAGTTTTAATGATTTGATCATTATTAGTATCTGCGGCTATTGAAATAGTTCCTGATAATTCATCTGGTTTCTTAACCTCTGCATTTTTACCGCACCCTGTAAGTGAAATTAAACATACTGCCGCAAAAACTGCTATTGCTCTGCTGAACCTCTTCAAAAGATATCATCTCCTATAAAAGAAAGACTTTAATAATTATGCTATATATTATGTTATCAAACAAATAGGTTTCTTTCAATACTGCATAAATTTAAAAGTATATGTTATGGCTTAAATTAAAAATATAAAGCTCCAGGCATGATTAATTGCCTGAAGCCAAAATATAATCTATTAAATTAAAATACCCTTATAATGCCTAACCTCTTGAAAACTTTTCGTTGCCTTTTTCATGGAATACATCTTTCCATTCTCTTTCTGCATATGGTCTCCAGTCTTCAGCAACCTGCTCTAATGTATTTATAAACTTCTCATCATGCAGCATTGCATCTCCGCCTTCATCAGTTGGTTTAGCACCAGTCTTTTCGCATACTTCCCTTACAACATTTGGATTATCAATCATCATACATGGTCTTAACATGTTTTCATTATAAGGCTGTCTGCTTCTTAATTCTTTAAAGAAAGGCTCTCTTAATACATCTATAAGATGCTTTCCCTTTAGATTTGATGAAGCAAAATGAGCAAAAATACATGGCTCACAGTCCTCATGAACATTAACATGCATATAAAACTTACCTGCTATGCAGCCTCCAACATATGGTGCATCATTAAAGAAGTCAATTGTAAAATATGGCTTAGTAGTTCTGATTTCTCTTGTTCTTTTACCTAAATATGCCCTTTGTTCAGGTGACAGCATCATATTGAAATCAGGATTTCTTGCACCTACTGGCATAAATAAGAAATACCAGTTCATCTTAGAACCTTTTTCAATAAGTTTATCTACAAATTCATCTGAAAGCACTGAATCTATATTCATTTTAGTAACAGCTGTAGAAACACCAAATAGTACTCCTCTTTCTTTTAATTTATCCATAGCATTCATAACTCTGGTGTAAGCGCCAATACCTCTTCTTCCATCTGTAGCTTCTTCATTACCTTCAATTGAAAGCATTGGTACTACGTTTCCTAAATCTCTAAGTTTATCTGCCAGTTCATCATCAATTAATGAGCAGTTTGTAAATGGTGTAAACATTACATCATCATATTTTTTGTATATATCCAGTAATTCTTTATAGAAAAATGGTTCTCCTCCAAGCACTATGATGTAATAGATTCCCAAATCCCTTGCTTCACCAACTATTCTGTCTACCTCTTCAATTGGCATTTTAGGCTGGTCAAGCAAATCTGTAGCATAACATCCCTTGCATCTTAAATTACACTGCATAGATGGGCTTATAAGAAGGACAAATGGTATCTTTGTATTTTCCGTTTCCAAATACTTTTTTCTTTTAGGTCCGCCATACCAGTTAGCATTTGCAAAAAAGTTAGTAAAGAATTTTTTTAGGCAATTCTTGTCAGTTTGTGTTAGTATGTTTTGGATTAGTTCATGTGTAGCATCCTGTTTATTATAGTAATCTTGAACTACCTCTATCTGCTTCATCTGAGTTTCATCTTTTGCTAACTTCTTAACTGCAGCAAAAATCCTATCCACGTTTTTTTCCGGGTCTTTTTCCAGCATTCCAGCAATAGTATTTACTACTGTCTGCTTAGCTGATTTCTCTAAGTTGTCTTTAATATTCATAAAACTTCCCCCTCGCACAAAGTTATAATATAAGTACACTCTATATATATTTAGATATATAAAATATAATTACATTATATTCCACCACATGCCTTTGTCAACAGAATTGGGCCATAGTTAACAAAGTTTTAATAAGTTTTAATAATATTCCAATACTTTATGCTAACCAGTCTAAATTTGACGATTAAAAAAATGCCACAGTATGAATTGTGACATTTTTCTAACTATTTAACTATAATTTATTAATCATACTTGCTATATAGCCTGCTCCAAATCCATTATCTATATTAACTACGCTAACACCGCTGGAACAGCTGTTGAGCATTGATAGCAGCGCTGAAAGCCCCGAAAAATTGGCCCCGTACCCAACGCTTGTTGGTACAGCAATTACAGGTTTATCCACTAATCCGCCAACTACACTGGCCAGTGCACCCTCCATTCCTGCAATTACAATAACTACCTTTGCTCCTCTTATTAAATCAAGCCTGCTGAAAAGTCTGTGTATACCGGCTACTCCAACATCATATATTCTTTCCACCTTGTTTCCAAATATCTCTGCAGTTACTGCTGCCTCTTCGCTGACAGGCATATCTGAAGTTCCTGCTGTGACCACAGCGATATATGTATCTGTTTCCTCTGTTTTCTTTCTTTTTATCACAATTGTTCTGGCATATTCATTATATTCTGCTTCAGGGCATAAAGCCTTTACAGCTTCATACATTTCTTTTGTTGCTCTTGTGCCAAGTATATTGCAGTTTTTAGTCAGCATGAACTCTACAATTTTCTTTACCTGATCTATAGTTTTCCCGGCGCAGTATATAACTTCAGGATAACCAACCCTAAGCTCTCTGTGGTTATCTATTTTTGCAAAACCCAAATCCTTAAAAGGAAGATCCTTTAATGCATCTACTCCATCATCAATGGTTATATTTCCCGCTTTTATATCCTGAAGTAACTTTTTTAACTCTTCACTATTCATTTGATTTCCTCGTTTCGTTATATATATTAACCTTCATTAATTCTCTTTCTACCTCAGCATAAATGTCACTTATTGGCACATTGAACTTTTCAGAGGCAGTTTTGCAGTCTTTATATTCTGGTTTATACTTAATCTCTTTTCCATTAATCAATCCAACTTTTATACTTATATCTCCATACTTTGTTTCTATGCTCTTAAATCTCCTTTGAAGCATATCCTTAGTAACCTTATATTTTCTTATACCAAGGGTAGTTGTTTCCTTTAGCATGGTACTGCTTATAATAGCTTCCTTCTCTAAACTGCAGAGTACAGATATCTTTGTTCCGGGTCTTCCCTTTTTCATTATAATTGGGGTAAGGTATACATCTGAAGCACCTAGATTAAACATTTTTTCAACTATATAATTATAAATTTCAGGATTCATATCATCTAAATTACATTCAATTATATATGCCTGGCTTTTTTCAAAATCATTTTCTTCACTTTCATAATTTTCTGCAAGCATTACTCTAAGAACATTTGGAATATCCCCTATGTCTTTATTCCCAATGCCATAGCCCATCTTTATAATCTTAAAATGATTTCTCGTTGAAAACTCATTTACCATTGTTTTCAAAATAGCTGCTCCAGTTGGAGTAGTAGCTTCAAAACTGACTTTACCCGTAGTTACAGGCATTCCTGTAAGTATTTCTGCAGTAGCTGGTGCTGGTACAGGCAGCAGACCATGAGCACATTTTACAAAGCCGCTTCCTAATTCAATTGGAGAGCTGATTATTTTATCTGCATTTAAATAATCAAAGCATATGGCAGCACCTATTATATCCACTATAGAATCCACTGCACCAACTTCATGGAAGTGGATGCTGTTAATATCACAGTTATGGACTTTAGCCTCAGCTTTTGCAACCTCCATAAATATTTTCATGCTTATATTTTTTATATTATCATTAAGCTGGCTTTCCATAATAATATTTGTAATATCCTCCAGATTTCTATGATGGTGGTGATCCATATTATGATCATGCTCATGTTCATGATTATGATTAACTAAAACATTTAAATTTGTTCCGCTTATACCCTTTCGAGAGTCCTTCTTAACATCTAATTCAAATTCATTGATATTTAATTTTGCCAGCTGTTTATTTATATAATCCTTATCAACTCCAAGGTCTATCATTGCACCTAAATTCATATCTCCACTTATTCCAGAAAAGCAATCATAATATAATATCTTCATTTTATTTCTCCTGTAGTAATTATTTATTTATTTTCAGAATATATTTTATCATATAGTGATATATAAAATAAGTCCCTTGTAAGTTTAATTATAATAATTTGATGAGCGTACGGCATTAATTATTATAATTAAATATAAAATTAATTTTTAGGGGGTTTTTATGGCTAGTAATAATAAAGTTTTAGCTGGAGCTCAAAGGCTTGGTAAATCTCTTATGACTCCTGTAGCTGTATTACCAGCAGCTGCACTTCTATTAAGACTTGGTCAGCCGGATTTATTAAATTTACCATGGATGGCCGCTGCAGGTAGTGCGATATTTGATAATTTAGCACTTATTTTTGCAATAGGTATAGCTGTAGGTCTGGCAGATGAAAATAACGGTGTTGCAGGTTTGGCAGCTGTTGTAGGATACTTTGTACTTACAAAGGTTGCAGTTACATTTAACAAAGACATTGATATGGGTGTTCTGGCTGGTATCATAGTAGGTATTTTAGCAGGTAATTTATATAATAAATATAAGGCAATCAAGGTTCCGGATTTCTTAGGATTCTTTGGCGGTAAACGTTTCGTGCCAATAGTAACTTCATTTGTTACACTGATATTAGGTGTAGCAGCAGGTTATGTATGGCCTCTAATTCAAAATGGTATTAATGCATTTGGTAATGCTATTGCAGGTGCAGGTGCATTTGGTGCATTCCTATTTGGGTTCTTTAATAGATTATTAATCCCAGTGGGACTTCACCATGTATTAAATTCATTATTCTGGTTCCAGTTTGGCACATTTACAAATGCAGCTGGAAAAGTAGTTACAGGTGACTTAAATAGATTCTTTGCTTTAGATCCAAGTGCAGGAACATATATGACAGGTTTCTTCCCAATTATGATGTTTGGCCTTCCAGCAGCTTGTTTAGCTATGATAAGCGCTGCTAAAAAACAAAATAGAAAAGCTGTTACTGGTATGTTACTTGGTATAGCATTTACATCTTTCTTAACTGGTATTACTGAACCTATAGAATTTACTTTCATGTTCTTAGCACCAGTATTATATGTTATCCATGCATTATTAACAGGATCTGCCATGGCAATAACCTCACTCTTGGGAACTAAGACAGGATTTGGATTCTCCGCTGGTTTATTTGATTATGCGCTAAACTGGGGGATTTCAACTAAACCATTGCTGTTATTATTTGTTGGTATAGCTTATGCAGTTATATACTATTTTGTATTCCTATTTGCTATTAAAGCATTTGACATACCAACACCTGGCAGAATGGATGAAGATGAAGAGGTAGCTTCATTTACCAGCTTAAATAATTCAGAGCTTCGTGAAAAAGCAGCAGATATCTTAGATGCAATTGGTGCAAAATCAAATATTGATACTATAGATGCATGCATTACAAGAATTAGATTAAGCGTTAATAATCCTGAACTAGTAGATGAAAATAAACTTAAAAAACTTGGTGCTACAGGCGTTATGAAGATGGGTAAAAACAACTTCCAGATTGTTGTGGGCACATCTGCTGATCCACTGGTAACACATATTAAATCAATAATGAAAGAGCAATAAAAAAATTGATTGTGACTGGGGAGTTCTCCAGTCACAATTTTCTTAATGAGTCGAAATTACCTATATCATCCCAATCAAATTCACATTCATTAAAGTAGTTATTTTATAAATACTGATAACCTTGGTGTGATAAAAGCCTCTATTAATGCAGCTAATAATAATAACGGTACAATAATATCACTCAAAAAAGGGTTCCTTAAACGTAATGGATTTTTTACTTAAATCCACCTCCGTTTCAATTCCATACGGAATGATGCATCTTGGATATGCATGTCCGAAGTTTACATTACAGATTATTGGTAAATCTTTATTTTCAATAATCCTATGATAAATTTCTTTATACTCTTCATAATATTGTTCATCTTGTGGCTTTCCGATGATCATGCCATTAATTACATCAAAAATGCCCGTACTCTTTAATGTAATTAATTCTTTTTCAAATACTTCCGGCTTGGGTTTTTCCTCACAAGTTTCAATAAACAGTATTTTATTTTTCCATTCATCCAAAGTTGGAAACAAACCATACTTTTCACAAGTATCTTTTTCATTATCATAGCGTGTATTAGTTAGCATATCATATAAACTTTCAAGACAACCGCCTAAAAGCCTTCCATTAAACTTGCATTTCCCTTGTAAAACTTCATATCCTCTTTCTTCTAAGTGTTCTACTCTGGCAGTTCCAACCGCCTCCTCAGAAAAATCTGTTCGTTCCTCATACCATAAATTACTGGATTCAATACAATTTTCATTATGATTTTCAAAGTATTTCAAAAACTCAGTTTTTGTATATGGCAGCATTTCTTTATCTAATTCAGCCAAATCACAAACAAGACAAGGTCCATAAAAGGTAGCCATCCCAAGTTTATAAAACATTAAATGATTTACCGTGGTATCTGAAAATCCAGTAAATAATTTAGGGTTATTATTAACATCATCTATAAAATCATTATTCTCCATTAGATATGGTAACGTTCTAAATGTATCATCTCCACCAATGGCACATATAATCCCTTTTATAGATGTGTCATGAAAGGCATCCTTTAAATCCTGTGCCCTGGCTTCAGGGTTATTTTTTAAATACTCTATACCCTTTAATGCATTTGGCATAATAACTAGTACTAATCCAAACTCTTTTAATCTCTTTAGTCCTAAATTTAATTCATGTTTTGCAAAATCTTCACCAAGCATACCACTTGATAAACTTATAAGTGCAACTTTATCTCCTTTAACTAATGGCTTTGGCTTTTTCATAATATCACATCCTCATATTAATTAATTAAATAATTTTTACCTCGTCATACCCTACCGCTGTAACAGATAATAAGAGAGTTATGAACTAATTTATAATGGTTTGATTGCCCTGGTGGCATAAAAAGTCGGGACTTTGAATTCATGAAGTTTGCCTGTACCGTTTGTATCCTGGTATATAGCGGATTAATACATTACTATTGGTATCACAGGGAACACTAATATAAAATAAGCGCTGGAGGTTACGTTATGGGAATAAGATTTTCAATAACTTCTTTAATTATAATTGCATTAATCCTGCTTTTGCAATCACCAGTAAAAGGTATTGTACAAACACCTGATGCAAAATTAGGCTTGCCCTATGAATATACTCCAAAAGAAGGGTCAGTTGAGGTACAACCTTTTGTTGGAGCACATAATACAATAGGGATAGATGAGATGACAATCAAAATAGAAGGAGAAACTCCTACAGTAGAAAACTTTAAGCACATAAGGAGTTTCCCATATCCACTCACCCATAGGAAGTATTTTTTGAGCCTTTCTATATGAAATATCTTGCACAATCTATTTATATTTACGCAATCTTTTTATTCAATTTTTCCTGCAACAAATTTATATTTTTTATATGCATTATCTATAATGACTGGCTTATGCGTAATAATTATAATAGTTTTTTCTCCTTTTAAGTTACTAATTGTATTGCCAATCATTTTTTCTGTTTCTAAATCTAATTCTGCTGTACCTTCATCAATAAGCAAAATTTCTTTTTTACTAACTAATGCCCTTGCAATAGCTATTCTTTGACGTTGTCCACCAGAAATGTTGTCACAAGTTTCATTTATCACTGTATCATAACCATTTTCAAGATTCATAATAAAATCATGAGCATTAGCCAATTTGCATGCTTCTAAAATATCTTCCTCCGTTGCATTTTGATTCCCAAGCCTAATATTTTCCTTAACAGTCAGCTGAAATAAATGGCAATCCTGATCTACATAAGCTATCTGGTTTCTCAATTCTGAAATATCTGTATCGTCTACATACTTTCCATTTAATTTATAGATACCAGAAGCAGGATGATAAAATCCTAATAGGATTTTAATAAATGTACTTTTACCTTCTCCACTCTCCCCTGTAATTTCAACAAAATCGCCATAATCAATATTCATTGATATACCATCTATTACATTATTCAATCCATCATAACTAAAAACCAGGTCTTTGATACTAATGCATTCCTTATATTTCTTTGTTTCATTCTTGTATAATAAATCTGTATTAGAAATTTTTTCAGTTTTCATTTCAAAAATCTCAAATAGCCTTTCAACAGAAGGAAATGCTTTCTGTATTTCACCTAAGAAAGTTGAAAAGTTTTGAAACAAATAACTTGCATTACCTTGCAGCTTAATAACTGATATAACAGCTCCTATAGTAGTGTATCCTTTTAATGTCATAAACAATCCTACTGCCATTAAACCAATGTTATTAATATTTTCAAAAAGAGTATTATTTGTTTCTAATAATGCATTGTATTTTTCACGTTTTTCATAATCATGTTGTAATTTTTTTGTAACTGATTTGAATTTGTTGTAAGAATATCCCTCACTGCAATTCATTTTAATATCAATAAATCCATCATAAATATCAATTATATTTTGATACAGATTACCATATTCTTTCTGATATTCACCTGAATATGCATTCACTTTTCTGCTGATAAAATAATTCACTAAAACAGAAAATAACCCCAGCATAATCGCAAGAATTCCAAGAAAATAATTTATGTAAATCATTGCTACCATGGCAACCCCACCATGAATGATTGCAAAACATAAATTGGGAATGTATTTTAAATAAACATCTTCAAGTGTATCAATATCTTTAGTCAGCCTTGATAATATATCACCTGAACTATATTTTTCATAAGTATCAACTTTAATGTTTTCTATATGGCTAAAGGAATCTTCCTTAATCGCCCCAATAGTACTTCTTACACAATAATTTTTAATTTTCATTATAATGGGCTCAAAAACAAATGCTATTAAAAATGAAACAATCGCTATATAGAAGGCTTTTCGAATCAATTTAATATTATGATATGCAATGGCGTCAATAACCTCTTTAAGTATAAAAGCTAGTACTATATTATAACATATTGATATAATTGCACTATCTGCTATTGTAAAGATAAAGTATATTGGAGTTTTTTTATTCATAATCTGCATGATTTTTTTAAAGTACTTCATTCCATTTTTATTGTTCATATAAATTCCCTCTGTTCAATATCATAATTTTATCTTTATCATCAACTATCCCCATTCTATGTGTAACTATAATAGAGCATTTTCCATTACATATTTTATAAAAACCTTCCTTGACCTTCTCTTCACTTTTCAAATCAAGCATAGAAGTTGGTTCATCAAATATGAATATTGAACCATTTTTTATTACTGCTCGTGCTATGGCTAGCCTTTTGCATTGTCCTCCAGAGAGTTTCACTCCTCCACTTCCTACCAAAGTATCATAACCATCAGGCAGTGCTTCAATAAATTCATTTGCATAGGCTAACTTGGCAGCTTTAATAACATATTGCCTGCTTACATTTTTACCCATTGATATATTTTCTTCTATTGTACCTCGAAATATATATGGGTGCTGTGGTACATATGATATTAATTTTCTTATTGATGCAGCATTCTCTGATGTTAGCATTACTCCTCTAACATTGATATTCCCTTGAAATTTAGTATATAACCCACATATTATTTTTAGTAAAGTACTTTTCCCAGCGCCGCTTTCACCAATTATTTTAACATGATCTTTTCTATTCAATTCCAAATTAATATTATTCAGTATATTAGATTCATCATATTTAAAAGAAAGGTGGTGAATTCCTATCTCTTTTATCTCATCATTAGCTTGTCCAAAATTAGCTTGTATATTCTCTTCTTGCTCAAATTTGGTTATTATATGAATGTCTTGCAATGCAGGCTTTATTTCACGTAATCCTTTTATAATATCAAGAAATGATTCTATTGGTGATATAATATACCAAATAATCACATTTGAAGCAATGAGCTGCCCTAATGTTATCTCATTGGAAAAACTTAAATAACCACCATAAAGAGGAATAATTAACTGTGGAATATACCTCAGCAAAATAAATATCCTGCCTAATATAGAATTCATTTTGTCTTTTTCTTTTTCCTTATTAGCAATAGTATTTACCTGGTTTGAATATTTATCTAAAAAATATCGCTGCAGTCCGAATGCTTTCATTACATAAAAACCACTGATTACATCTTTTGTAATTGTATTTAATTTAGATTTTTCATCCAGTATTCCTCTTGTTTTTCTTTGAATTGGCTTAGACAAACGATTGTAAACTACAGTTGAAACAGGAATTAACACACATGAAACAATTAATAATTTGTAACTAATATTTGCAAAATAAATACAACTAACTATAGCGATTATGGGGTTAGCTGCTATACCTGCTATATTACCAACATAATCTTGTATTAACTCAATTTCATTATTAAAAACAGAAAGAATATTTGCTGAACTATACTTCTCTTTTAGTGATAGTGGAGTATGTATGATTTTGTTTCCTATTAAGTTTCTCACATTGTTTGAAAATTCAGCTTTGCATTTAATTTTCATATATTGTTCAAGATAATAGCTAATTACCTGCATTATTATTGCAAAAAAAGAAATAGGCAAAGCGTTTATAAATTTATCATAATCATGATTAACAACAAAATCAGTAAGACTAGCAATTTTATAAATTAAAAAAATTGCTAAGCCTGATTCTATGAGACTAAAACAGCATTGCCATACTATTGACCATATTCCTTTTTTAGATAATAGAAATGTTTTAAAAAAGTTTTTCTCATTCAAAACAAATTTTCCTTCCTTCTCTAAAAAAGTTTATCTATAACTGCCATATATAATGACATCATCTGAACCGTAAATATTTATTAATATCACTTTATCATATGAAATATTCCACAAAAGTAATTAACATCCTCTAAGTTTTAATAAAAAAAGTAAAAACTGTAAACCCTGTTTCCAACTCTTACTAAGCGTCAGGTACCTTAGTCAAAAAAATTATAAAGCTGGTGTTACACCAGCTTTATAAATATTTATTAAGATCCTTATCTTTCATAACATTTATCAAATGTTTTATCTCCTGATCTCTGCTTTTATTCATCACTAAAAGCACATCTCCGGCATCTACTATTACTATATCCTTTATTCCGAACCCAATTACAAGTCTTTCCCCAGCAAATACTATACAATCCTCACTTTGTTCCAAAAAAGTATTTCCTACTACATTATTTCCTCGGAAATTTTGTAGAAACCTGCTTAATGAGTCGAAATTACCTATATCATCCCAATCAAATTCACATTTAATAACATATGCCCTTCTTGTCTTCTGCATTATTCCAAAATCCACTGATATTCCATCAATAAGTGAATATTCCTGTCTAATTATCTGCTCTTCTTCTTCACTATCCAGTGCCTGATAAATATTCATCATGCTTTTGTACATTTTAGGAAGGTACCTTTCCATCTCCCTTAAATATACATCTGCTCTCCATATAAACATTCCGCTGTTCCAAAGATAGGTTCCTTTTAAAAGCAAATCCTTTGCTACTTCAATGTTTGGTTTTTCTAGGAATCTTTCTACCTTGTATGTGGGTATTTCACCAATAGTTCTCTCTCCCATTTCAATATATCCATAACCAGTCTCAGCTCTAGTGGGTACAACCCCTATGGTAATAAGCCCCCTTCTTTTATCCACTATATCAATTGCCTGAATTATGGTATCAGTATACATTTTTTCATTTTCTATATAGTGGTCAGAAGGAAGAACAATCATTGTTGCATCATTATCCTTTTTTAACAGCTTTACAGCTGAAAGGCCAATACATGTTGCAGTTTCTTTATTCTCGGGTTCTGCAAATATATTCTTTCTATCAATTTCGGGTAACTCCTGGTATATCTTTTCAATATACTGTTCATTTGTAACAACATATATATTTTCCTTACTTACAATTGGCTTTATTCTATCCACAGTTGCTCTCAGAAAGCTCTTATTATCTATTATTTTTAAGAATTGTTTTGGATTTTCTGTTCTTGATAGTGGATATAACCTTGTTCCTTTTCCTCCTGCAAGAATTAGTGCATATAACAACAATGTTCACTCCCAAAAATGCTATATTTTATCATATGTAAAACATGGCCAATAGGTGAAAATGGAACAATTTATATTTATATTATTTGAAGTTTTTTCACTGACTCATTGCTGGTACATTTTTCTATTCCCAATTCATTAAGCTTATCACAGACTTTCTCAAGTGTACCCTCCTTATTTAAATAATATTCGCTGGCTTTTATTCTAATAAAATTCCACCCTATCCTTTCCAGGTTAATTTGCTGCATTAGTGCACTAGCTATATCCATATTATTATCTTTGTCGCCTTCACATATTACAGCTGCCTTATTGCTTTCCCCTTCAATGATAAAATCAATATTATAAACTCCAATTTTAATTTGGGGAATAATTTTATAGCCCATTTCTTTTATTCTGCTGTATATTTCTCTTTGAAGCTTATATTTAAATATATAATTTAAATTAAATTCATATTTGTACTCTCCATAGTTTTCGCAATATTTAAGAAGTGCATATCTGGCACAATTAGGGTTTAAATCCTTTAAATCAATAGAATGAAATACCCACATTTGATTTCTTGCTCTGCTTCCAGCTACATTAAATCTTCTCCTGTCACTTTCCTTAGTTAAAGGAGCAAATTTCATATTATTTGCAACTACCATAGACAGGAACATAACATCTCTTTCATCCCCTTGAAAAGAATATGCATCTCCGCAGATTAATTTTCTTCTAAGGAGTTCTTTTTCACCTAACCTATTTCTTAATAAATCTTCTATGAGCTGGCTTTGATCATCTCCAAGCAGTGATATTACTCCCATTGACATACCACTGTAATTTTTATTATTGCAGCATTCTATAACCTTTTCCACCAGCTCTGTGGCTTCCTTTATATTTACTGATTTCTTTTCATCCCTTAATGCATTTTCAACCTTTACTGCTGCTATTGGAGGGTTTAAAGAGTTTTTGCTGTCAACTTTTCTAAGAGGTATTATGCTTTTGTTATAGTAAAAACTATTGCTGAATTGAATTATCTCAGGAACGGACCTGAAATGCTCCTTAAGCATAAGTCTGTTAGGAAATACTCTTAATGCAGTATCATATAAGCTTGCCCTTAAATCGAACCACTGAGCCTGGGGGATTTCATTTAAATACTCCTTTATTAATCTGTTTACTGAAATCTCCTCAATTCCTATATTTTCAGGGCCAATCTGCTTGTCATCTCCAACTATAACTGCCTTTTTGGCCCTCATAAGTGCGCATATTGAAAATATATCGCTTTGACTGCTTTCATCAAATATTATTACATCAAATTTCTCTTTAGATAATTTAAAATTTTCTATTACCTTATTAAATGGCATTATCCACACAGGTATAATATTTCTGCAGTTTTCTATTTCCGTCTGTGCTATTCTTCTATAAGTGGTTACAAGCTTTCCTTTGCCATTTCCAATTCTCTTAACAGCCTCCATCCATGAAATTAGTTTTCTTTGTTCTGTTTGTGAAATAACACTTATCTGATTTAACCATGTTTTCTTTCCAATCAATGAATTTATAATAAAGCTTTCAAGGTTCTTCTTTTGTCTGTATTCATCAATTAAAGCTTCATTATCAATACTGTTGACTTTATTAATATAGCAGTACAGCTGTTTCCACTTCCATGCCTTATTAAAGTGTTTATATTTTCTATAGTCATTAGTATTTAATAATTCCTCTGTAAGTTCAGGGCAGACTTTTTTAAGTTTGTCCAAAATATTATCAAGCTCTATTACATCTTCTTTTCTTATTCTTAATCTTTCAATATTGTCATAGCAGTGTTTGATTTTGTTTAAATCGTTGGTTTCAATGGCTGTATAAAGCTCTTCTAATCCCCTCACTGACATTATTAATTTCTTTAGCACAATGAAATATGCCTTTAGATTTTCATATTCATCCATGTTCTTAATGCTGTTAACTGCTTTTATTATTTTATTAAAAGTATTAATACTATACCAATTTAAGTTTTCAGGGATTATAATATCATGAAGTCTGTCCATGATATCCTTTTTTACATCAGTATCCCAGCTGCAAAGCATACTGATATTTTCAATATGCTGCTCTATTTTAACAATTGGCCCATGATTATTTACTTTAACTTTTTCCATATCATATTGACTTGCAAATAAATTCCATGTACAAATAAGCTGCTGCTGAATTTCCTTTCTTTCTAAATATAATCTCACAGCAATAATCTGATCTGTAGTGCATATACTTTCCATGTCTACTTTGCAATCCTTCAGTATATACATACAATTTCTGTTAATAGCTTTAAAAATCACCCCAATATGACCTTTAGATATAAATTCATCATATACCTTGTCAAAATCATCAGTGAATTTTGCCATTGGCACCTGACTTGGAATTTCTATTAGGTGTTTACCTGTTTCTTCATCTAATCTGCTTATCTTCAGCAAATAACTATTGCATTTGTACAAAATATTACGTACATTATCTCTTACAGTTTTGCTTTTTCTGAATGTCCTTATAAAACTTTCCATACCACAATTTTGAAATTTATTTAAACAATTAATTGCATTATTTGCTGATTCACAAAGGCTGTCTAAACTGCATTTAGTATTTTTAGGTACCTGCCATCCTGTTAAGTTCTCCTTAAACTTGTCCACCTCAGCTGAAAGCTTGTTCAAATTTTGCATTTTATCAGATATCTCTTCATAGCATGGCAGCTTATCTAATAGAGGCTTCATTAAATTTATCTGCCTAATATCATCTTTCCCTAAGAAAGTTAATAATTCTATAATTCTATTAAATTCCTCATTTGATAATGGATTCACCTGACTTATATTTACTTTGTCTTTTATATAAGAATATTCATTTTCGTTGTCTTTTATCCATTTAACCACATCTGCCATTTTGTAGCTTTTACCGTTAACATTAATATCTGAACTTTCAGCTTTACTGTAATTTCTAAGCTTTTCTTCCAATTCCCTTTGCTGTTTTTTATTTTCTTTTAACTCCTCCTCCAGATTTTTTATATCATTACATAGACTTTCCCTATCAACAGATAAATTATCTACAATTTGTCTTACACTTAAATCCATATTCTCTATGGAGCCGGTTTCATTACTGGTTACATTCATGCAGAGAGGTCTTATTTCCTTTGGTATTTTATCAGATAATACTTTAAGTGCTCTGTCTGTTTCACTAGTTACCAGAACTTTTTTCCCATGGGCTAACAAATGACATATCAGATTAGCTATAGTATGGCTCTTGCCGGTTCCAGGAGGCCCTTCAACCACAACCCCGTAATTGTCACAGAGTCTTCTCACAATTTCTCTCTGCTCTTCATTTGAAGGTAATGGAAATAATATATTCTTTTTCACTTCATTCCATTGACTCTTATCATAATCGCTTTGTACAATCTCCTTCTCCTCAACTAATGCTTCAACAGGCTTAGGTATATCATAATCATCATCTATATACTTTATTGTATCCTCTAACTCTTTCTCCCATAAATTGATATTATTTTTTCTTACAATGATTACTGGTGAATTATAAATATAAGGCTCATCTGTTACATTTACCTTACTTACCCCTGCAAAATTATCATTATATGATATTTTAAAATCCAAAGCCTTGCATTTCTTTACGATTTCATCCAAAACAGGCTTTACTTCATCAAATCTTCTTGGGTCTATGCACATAAAATTAAACTCTTTTTCAATATTAATTAATTCATCCATAGGAAATTCATTAATACCTCTTAAAAAGTTGGTTTCCATTTTAGTTTTACCAATTGGAGTTAACAACAAAGCTTCCAGCTTCTCATCAAAAGTAATTTCCATTTTAGTTATAAAAAATGGATGAATTATTTTTTGTTCACCTGTGTCCCATCCAAGCAGTCCATGTCCCCATATAATTTCAGTTTTCTCACCGTTCTTTTCTTTATCCAGTAATATTCTAAAAAACTGATCATATATTCCCTTGGCCTTTTTATTTATTTTCAGCCACCATTCTTTTGAGCTGTCCTTTGATACAATACATCCTCCCATATGGTTTAAGTCGGACTCCCAATAGCTTTTATCATAGTCGGAAACATTCCTTATTTTTTTATTGCTAAGTCTTTTAATCTGTAAAAGGTAATTAAAAATGTCCTTAATTTTATTTCTATTTTCCATAGTCCCACCACCAACCTATATACTATTTACTTTTATGTAAGATTATACCATCATAGCCTCATATATTCAAAAAAATCGTTATACAATATTTATTTATTAATGACATTATTTTTAGACTATTTTTTTGCAAAAAAAATGATATGCAATAATGGCATATCACTTTTTTTATTTGTTTATTTGCATGAATCTCTTTCTACCAGTTCATAGTCAAGAACATAATTATTTGTTTCAGCAGGCTGTTTGTTAATAAGTTTTATCAGCATTCTCATTCCAAAAGATCCCATATCATACATAGGCTGAGATATTGTTGTAATCTTAGGATAAAAAACAGAAGCTGAATTTATATTGCCAAAGCCCATTACATCTACTTCTTCCGGAACCTTTATTCCTCTGTCTCTCAATGCATTAATTGCACCCATTGCAATTTCGTCACTAGCACAAAATAATGCATCAACCTTCTTATTATCAAATATTTTATTAGCACCTGCATAGCCGTCAATTGATTTTAAGCCGCCAAATGAAACTATGGAATCATCTATATCTATATTATTTTCTCCCAAAGCTTTTTTATAGCCTAAATATCTTAAAGCTGAGGCATTTAATTCATCCTCATGGGAGCCAATGAATCCAATGCTCTTGTTTCCCTTATTTATTAAATACTGTACTGCATCTAAAGCTGCTCCTGTGTTGTCTATACTTACACTTGGAAATTCCTCTTCTTTGTCCCTGGTTTCAACAAGTACTGTTGGCAGCTGAAGTTCCTTAATTAATTGAATGACACTTTGTTCAAGTGAATTACTCATGTATAAAACGCCATCTACCATCTTTTCCTTAAGAACCCTTAAATACTCCTTTTCCTTCTCTGGATCCAGATCAGTGTTGCAAAGCATTATATTGTAATCGTATATATTGGCTCCGTCCTCTGCACCTCTGACGATTTCTGGATAAACAGGTATGGATATGTCAGGAATAATAATTCCTATGGTTTTTGTTCTTTGAGTTTTTAAACTTCTAGCTACTATATTTGGTCTGTATCCTAATTTATTTATAGCCTCAATAACCTTTTTCTTGGTTTCTTCATTAACTACATCCACGTCATTTAATACCCTGGATACGGTTGCAATTGACACCCCTGCTTCTCTTGCCACATCTTTAATTGATGCTGCCATATTATCAACTCCCATTTAATTTCTATTACATATTTATAATATTATACTAGTATAACCTTTTCAATACAAGGTAGTTTGTGTTATTTTGCAGGTTTGAGTATACTTTTTTGCAAATATGTTAAAAAAACAGGGCATAATATTTATTTACCATGCCCTGTTCAACACTATTCTACAACTTTTACTGACAATTTAAAGTCTTCACCATTAATTTTGCAATCTGAATATTCTGCAGGTTCATTATAAAATACTGAGACAGCCAGAGTTTCTTTTTTAATTTCATCTTCATATTTTTTTACTATGGCTTCAAGCATTTCATTGTATCCAACATATAAGTTTATCTTATCTGCAACCTGGAAGCCGCTGTCTTTTCTCATATTTTGTATTTTACTTAAAATCTCTCTTAAATACCCTTCTTCTTTTAATTCATCTGTAATTGTTGTCTCTAAAACAACCCCTATTTCACCTTCGCCAGCAAATGTAAAACCTTCTAATCCCTGCATTGTTACCAGTAAATTCTCTTTAGTGAGCTCAATAGTGTTCCCCTGAACATCTACTTTTACAGTGCCGCCATTATTAATAGTTTGTGCCAGATTCATCTGATTCATTCCTGATATTGCTTTTCTGATTCCAGGAATGAGTTTTCCATAAGCTTTTCCAAGCACAGGCAGATTTGGTTTAATTTCAAAGCTTACATACTTAGACAAATCTGCTCCAAACTCAACCTTTTTGATATTTAATTCATCCATTATAATATCATCATAATATTCAGGAAGTGATTTAGTGCTCATGAGCATTTCACTTAAAGGCTGTCTGTTCTTTATATTAGCTGAATTTCTTGCGCTTCTTCCAAGCTTTACTACTGTATAAGCTAAATCCATATCCTTCTCTAAACTACTGTCAACAAGGCTTTCGTCATAATTTGGCCACTTGCAGAGATGGACACTTTCAACTGCATTAGGATCCATGCTTACAACAAGACTTTGATATATGGTTTCAGTTATAAATGGTATAAAAGGTGCAGCAACCTTTGATAAGGTTACTAAAACATTATATAAAGTAGTATAAGCACCTATTTTATCATCTGTAAGCTCTGTTGACCAGTATCTTGCTCTGTTTCTTCTTACATACCAGTTTGAAAGTCTATCTACAAAGTCTTCTATTGCCAATGCTGCTTGAGTTATTCTGTAATTATCAAGATGTTCTTCAACCTGCTTTATTAAAGTATTTAATTTTGATATTATCCATCTATCCATTACATTTTCAGAAACAAAATCTGCATATTTTAAAGGATCAAATTTATCTATTTCAGCATAAAGTACATAAAATGAATATACATTCCATAGTGTACTTATAAACTTTCTTTGAACCTCTGCAACATCTTCCTCAGAAAATCTAGTTGGAAGCCATGGTGCACTGGCTGTATAAAAATGCCACCTGGTAGCATCTGCTCCTTCTTTTTCTAATACTGTAAATGGATCCACAACATTTCCCTTATGCTTTGACATTTTAAGACCGTGTTTATCTAAAACGTGCCCCAAAACAACACAATTTTCAAAGGGATTTGTATCAAATAAAGCTGTGGAAATAGCAAGCAGTGTATAGAACCATCCTCTTGTCTGGTCAACAGCCTCAGATATAAATTGTGCAGGGAAATTTTTTTCAAATACTTCCTTGTTTTCAAAAGGATAATGATGCTGGGCAAATGGCATAGAACCTGAATCAAACCAGCAGTCAATTACTTCATGGGTTCTTGTCATTTCTTTGCCGCATTTAGGGCATCTAAGCTTAATATTATCTATATAAGGTTTGTGGAATTCCAAATCCTTAGGAACATTTATCCCTTTTTTCTCCAGTTCAGCTCTGCTGCCTATGCATTCTCTATGTCCGCACTGACACTCCCATATTGGAAGCGGTGTACCCCAATATCTGTCTCTGCTTATTCCCCAATCTATTACATTCTCAAGGAACTTCCCAAATCTTCCTGTTCTTATGTTATCAGGATACCAATTTATTTTATTGTTGTTCTCAAGCAGCTTATCTCTTAAAGATGTCATCTTTACAAACCAGCTGTCTCTAGGATAATAAAGTAATGGTGTGTCACATCTCCAGCAGTGAGGATATGAGTGGGTAAATTTTTCTGATTTATAAAGTATGCCTGTTTCCTTCATGTACTCTAATATTTTAGGGTCTGCTTTCTTTACAAAAACTCCCTTCCATGGCTCTACGCAGTCAACAAATTTTCCTTCTCCATCCACAAGGTTTATAAGCGGTAATCCATATTTCTTGCCTAATAAATTATCATCTTCACCATAAGCAGGAGCAATGTGTACTATTCCAGTACCATCTGTTAAAGTAACAAAGTCTCCGTGTACAATATAGAATGCTTTTTCCTTAGGAGTATAGAATGGGAACAGCTGCTCATATTCCATTCCTAATAATTTTTCTCCCTTGAATTCATCGACTATTTCATATTCACCTTCAAGTACATTTAATAACTTCTTAGCAAGTATTAAATTTTCACCATTATTCACTACTTCTACATAATCATACTTTTTATTTATAGCAAGAGCTACGTTGCTTGGCAGTGTCCATGGTGTTGTTGTCCATGCAAGTATATATTTATTTTCTTCACCTTTTACCTTAAATTTAACAAAAGCCGTAGACTCTCTTACATCTTTATAGCCCTGAGCAACCTCGTGAGATGAAAGGGCTGTGCCGCATCTTGGGCAGTATGGTATAACTTTGTGGCCTTTATATAAAAGACCTTTATCCCACATCTGCTTTAATGCCCACCACACAGATTCTATATAATCATTATGGTATGTCACATATGGATGATCCATGTCTACCCAGAATCCAAGCTTCTCAGACATATCCTTCCACATATTAGCATAAGTAAATACGCTTTCCTTACACTGTTTAACAAAAGCTTCTACACCATATTCCTCGATTTGCTGTTTGCCTGATATACCCAGTTTCTTTTCTATTTCAAGTTCTACAGGAAGTCCATGAGTATCCCATCCAGCCTTTCTTAAAACCTTATACCCCTTCATAACCTTATATCTTGGAATTAAATCCTTAATAACCCTTGTAAGCACATGACCCACATGAGGTTTTCCATTTGCAGTTGGAGGTCCGTCATAAAATGTGAAATACTCTCCATCCTCATTAAGTGCAAAACTTTTTTCAACTATTTTATTTTCTTTCCATAGCTTTAGTACATCAGATTCTAATTCTACAAAGCTTTTTGAAGAATCTACCTTCTTATACATTATCTTTAACTCCCTTCATATTTCCCATCTTTCTGCATGAGCAGCCCAATTTTATGTAATACTATGCTGCAATTATAAAATAAAAAACTCCATCCTGATTAGGACGGAGAAATAACCGCTATACCACCTATGGTGAACTTATAATTCAAGTACAACAGATATTATTACAACATCTATGATACTCCATTCTTTAACGCAGAATTACGTAATAGTTTACTTGCCTAAAACAGTTTAGATTTTCAATATTAAGCTCCCAGGTGATTTTCATTAGATTCCTTCTATGGGTTTCCATCAGCTCCCACTCTCTTTAAGAAAAAAGTTCAATTACTTTTCCTGATCAAAGCCTTTAGAACATTATATTATATACATTTTTTGTTGTCAAATATTTTATATGCAACCATTTTATTTTAATTTCAGTCTAATAAGTGTAAAGTGAGCAGTATAAAAATCATCAAACTGAATTTAGTGATGATATTGAAAATGAATAATTTAAGCTTTACAACATATGCGCATATAAATTTTAGAACTTTTATGGATAACCTGACTATGAGAATGGAATGTTACTGAGTGTTTCAAGGAAGGAGATAACTATGGAATTGTTAATAAAGAAGGCTCAAAAGGGAGATGAGGAAGCCTTTATTAAGATTATTGATGAATACATGCCTCAGATGTATAAAATAGCAAGATCCAGGCTTAAAAATGAAGAGAGTATAGGTGATGCTATACAAGAAACAATCCTTGCAGCTTTTACTAATATTAAGAAGCTTAATAAACCTTGTTATTTTAAAACCTGGATAATTAAAATATTAATAAATAAGTGCAATGATATAATAGGCGACGATAAAGTCTTGTATGTAGATGATTATAGTTTACTAGAAAGCACCAATGCTTCTTATGTTGAAAACTCAGAGGAAAAATTAGATTTTGAAAGTATTTTAAATAAACTGCCCTATGAATACAGGCTGGTAGTAGTTATGTATTACGTAAGCAGGCTTACAACAAAAGAGATCAGCGAAACACTTAATGAAAAGGAAGGCACCATTAAAAGCAGATTAAGCAGGGCCAGGCAAAAATTAAAATCAGTTTATCTTAATGAAAGTGTATTGTAGGAGGTATTAGATAATGAGTATTAATTTTGAAGATCAAATGGAAAAAATTCTAAATGATGACGTGGTAATACCAGCAAGTGTTTTAAAAAAGAAAGAAATAGCTTTTAGTCAAATAAGAAAAAGTAAAAATAATAAATTTAAGTTTAAATATAAACATAAGATAGCAGCAGCTGTAGCGGCTGTAGCTATAATTGGAGGAGCTGCCTTTGGAAATACTGCAATAGCCGCAGTGAGGAATTCCTTATTCGGCAATAATTATGGTGTTCAGAAAGCAGTAGATCATGGCTATATTCAAAATGTAGATAATAATATTATGAAAAGCAACGGTGTGGAGATAAAGGTAAGCAATGTTTTAAAAGACAGTAAAAGAGCTGCCCTATCCTTAAATCTAAAGTTTGCTGATAAAGATTCATTGAAATATTTTAAGAATGCTAAGCTTAGCTGCAGTATCAAGACTGATGATGGTAAAGAAATACCTCTTTCTGAAGATTATAGCTGCAGTGTAGATAAAGAAAAAGGAGAATTAGTTTTTAATGATATTCTAAACATTATGGATGGATTTGGTGATGAAAATGCTGTATCAGCAGCAAAGAGCTTCAAAGATATAAATAATTTTAACCTTCAGATCAATAAAATAGAATTGTATGCAGATGCCTCAGCCCAAATAGATCCTAAAACATTACCTAATTTAGACAATGATACCAAGAAACAATTACAAGAAGCAGGAGTAAAGTTATACAAAGTCATTGATGGTACATGGAAGACTAACATTAAACTAGATGACAAATTTAAGGATGTTAAACCAATTGTATTTAAAGCTTCTGAAAAAAATGCTTTTGTAAATATTGTTTCTGCTGAGATGCTGCCTACTGGAATGGATATTACTTTTAACTTTAGCAATCAAGTAAAACCTTTAAGTCAGGATACTTTAAAAGATATTGATAATATCACATTGGTAGATGATAAAGGAACCGTATACAAGCCAACAAAATGGGTTGTAGAAGCTAGTAATGGTGACAATAAAACTAATGTAACAAAGACTTTTTCCATTACAGCTTTTGATAAGATTAGCAGCTTAAAAATGATTGTCAAAGATTTAAATGGAAATACTCATGAAATTAATCTGGTTAAAGCTTCCTCTAATTAGCTATAGCAGTTTTATATAGGATTTGAGACAGTGTTCCTCATAATAATAATTGGCAGAGAAAATTTTACTTGCTATGCATCGCCTCTGCCATAAAATCTACCACCGCCTGCAGGCCGCTTTAATAGCTGCTTACGGCGGTGGTGTTTTTTTGATAGGTAAGAGCAATGTAACTTAAAAAGGGATATGGCTTATCTTGATTTCTCGATATCTTATCTTGATAACTTCTCCCTGCATATTTAAAGTTGTTTGAGTAAAAAAACTTTTACTTATTATATAAATATACATTTGCTGCTGCATATTTGTTAAAAAACAAAAACTGGAATAGTTTTTGTTGCTAATATCCTAAATTAATTACAAAAATTATTGTTTATTTTCATAAAAAGTTTGATATAATATAAATAAACAAGCTTAGTGCGACAACACTAAGCATCCTTAGAACATTTATTTTGTTTTAGGGCTATTGGATTTTAATTTGATGTTTTGTAAGAAAAAGTGCTAATCTTTGCGGGATGGGGCACTTTTTTCTTTGCTTCTAACTTCTATAAACTATTTTTTAACAGAACCATTAATGCTTTGGTCATAAGACTTTCTATAAATGTTAGTACCTAAAATGCCAATAAGGAACCCAAATGTATTCGTTATAATATCATTAATATCAAAAATTCCAGTATAAGTAATATGCTGAGTAAATTCAATTAAAACTATATATATCAAAAAGTCGAAAAGCAATTTGATAATTCTTATATTTGTTTTATATCTGACGTATATTCCCAGAGGTATATATATAAATATATTGCTGATCAGAACAAGTAACGTGTGATGGAAATACTCCCCGAAATCATTTATTATACTTAAAGGATTAAGATTAATGGGAGAATAGGAGTATGACGACTTAAAAAATGTTATTCCAATTACTAAAAGAAAATATAATATTGCAATTATATCAATATAAAACTTATCAAACTTTTTATTAATAATTGAAATCGCAAAGCTATAAAATAAAAATGCTGCAAAAATCATAATAATGAAATTTAATATATTTGAAGACTGTGTAAATCGTAGAATAAATTCTGATATAACAAAATATAGCAGTGCCCATGAAGCAAATAGACTTAACAAAAATACAATAAGCTTTCCTAAAATATTTTTCATAAAGCTTCCTCCTGGTAATGGATTAAAAGTTAAACAATGTATATACTAGTTATTATTATACATTGTTTATTTGCTTTTTCCTATTATTTAATTTTTTCAATGGGTCAGGTACTTTACAAAAATTGGAACAGTATTTGCTGCCACTAATTTTTATAAGCCCTTGCAGCTTCATAAACGTCATCAATTCCTTTAGTATAATCTATATAGGATTGTTCTATCGGTATATCAGGCGTGAAGTTTTCTTTATATTCAGGTGCTAATTCAAAATATTTAGTAGAGTAGGAAACCTGAATTTTAGAATTTGGCAGTGTAAGCCTTAATATATCACCATAGCAATTTGGATTCCCTCCTGTAGGTTCTCCAACAAATATGGCTTTTGTTGATTCTTTCAAAGAAGTACATGCATACACAGCAGAAGAAAATGTTTCTCTGCCTATTAACACAAATATTTTCCCCTTTTTATTTAATTTCGTGATATTTGTGAGCTGCGGTGCAAGTCCAGTCATTAAACGAGAATTTCCTCCTCCGTTATATCTTAAATCTATAATAAATTTATCTATTTCTTTATCATTAAGCTCTTTAATTAACTCATCACTGAACTTATTAAAATCAGGATACTTTTCATAATTTTCAATTCCATGATCTTTTGCAATATACCTGTCAATGCATTGATTATATTGGAAATACATTATTTTGTCATCTGGGATATATTTATACCAATAAGCATTGTCATAGTCATTCATGTCATTATTATACATAGTTATAGTTTTGGCAATTGAATCTTTTACACTTATCATATTTTCTAATTTGACAATCTGTGGTGATAAATTTAATTTTGTTATATTACCTTTATCATCACTAAGAGTAAACTGAACTTTGTTTTCTTTTGTTATGTTTAGAAACTTTAGTACTTCTGGTATTCGAATAAATACTTCATTAAGATTTTTTGACCATTGCTCATTTTCATGAGGGATTAAAGTATTAATCTTAGCCATCACTTCTTTTGTTGGTATATTATTTACAGCAATTAAAGTATTACCTAAAAACTTTTTATAATTCCTGTCTATAGCTATTATCTTCAAATCATCACCAAACCAATGTAGTTGAAATGGATAAATATTATCTCCCTCTTTAATACATATATTTAAAGCTGTATGAGCGTCTCCAATAGAAGCAACTATTTGGGCCAGTTTTAATTTAATTTCGTATTCCTTCAGTTTAGGGACTTCCTTTTTTAAGTCACTAAATTCTTTTTCATATTTTTCTTTTGTAATGGTATTATAGACATTGATATGCTTTTCTGCCAGATTCTTTTCCAGATAATTAATATCCTCTATCCATTGTTCACTTGTTAAATTGGAAACATTACTAAGAGTTAAAGCATTGTCCTTTTTTGTAACACCGCAAGATGAAAATATAATAGCTATACATAAAATAGCTATTATCTGCAATTTCATTTTCACAAATATCACCTCAAATCATCTTATAAAAGAATAAAAAGCAAAAATTTTCAACTCTGTTTCTAAAGAATGTTAAACAGCTTTTCTAAGGTGCCCTGTACTAATTTTAAAAAGCCCTTGCAGCTTCATAGACATCATCGATTCCTTTAGTATAATCTATATAGGATTGTTCTATTGGTATATCAGGCGTGAAGTTTTCTTCATATTCAGGTGCTAATTCAAAATATTCAGTAGAGTAGGAAATCGGAATTTTAGAATTAGGCAATATAAGCTTTTTTATATCACCATAGCAATTTACATTTCCCCCTGTAGGTTCTCCTATAAATATGGCATTAGTTATTTTTTTAAGGGAAACACAGGCAATTACACCAGATGAAAATGTGTTTTTGTCTATTAGCACAAATATTTTACCATTTAGCTTCGTAATATTTGAGAGCTTCCGTGCAAATCCATTCATTAATCCAGAATCTCCACCTCTGTTATATCTTAAATCTATAATGAATTTATCTATTTTCTTATCATTAAGCTCTTTAATTAACTCATCAGTAAACTTATTGAAATCAGGATACTTTTCATAATTTTCAATTCCATAATGTTTTGCAATATTTCTGTCAATGCATTGATTATATTGGAAGTACATTATTTTATCATCTGGGATATATTTATACCAAAAAGCATTGTCATAGTCATTCATGTCATTATTATACATAGACACAGTTTTAGTAAGTGAATCCTCTACGCTTATCATATTTTCTAATTTACCAGTCTGTGGTGATAAATTTAATTTTGTTATATTACCCTTATCATCACTAAAACTAAACTGAACTTTGTTTTCTTTTGTTATGTTTAGAAACCTTAGTACTTCTGGTATTCGGATAAGTTCTTCATTAAGATTTTTTGACCATTGCTCATTTTCATGAGAGATTAAAGTATTAATCTTAGCCATCACTTCTTTTGTTGGTGTATTGTTCACAGAAATTAAAGTATTACCTAAAAACTTTTCATAATTCCTGTCTATAGCTATTATTTTTAAATCATCACCAAACCAATGTAGTTGAAATGGATAAAGATTAGTACCATCTTTAAATCTTATCTCTAAATTTACGCGTAAAGCTGTATGAGCATCTCCAACAGAAGCAACTATTTGGGCCAGCTTTAATTTAATTTCATATTCCTTCAGTTCAGGGACTTCTTTTTTTAAGTCACTGAATTCTTTTTCATATTCTTCTTTTGTAATAGTATGGTAGACATTGGTATGTTTTTTTGCCAGATTCTTTTCCAAGTAATTAATATCCTCTATCCATTGTTCATTTGTTAAATTGGAAACATTACTAAGAGTTAAAGCATTGTCCTTTTTTGCAACACCGCAAGATGAAAATATAATAGCTATACATAAAATAGCTATTATCTGAAATTTCATTTTCACAAATACCACCCCCCAGGCATCTCTAGTATGTCCATTATTGACTTTAAACAAATATATAATTAGATTTTGTCAATATTCTTATTTACAATTATTTTATTGTTTATGTAAATATTACCACCACCTATAGCAAATGTAAACATTTAATTTTACATTTATTTAATTCTGTAATATAATTTACTTGAATAAAATATTTTTATATGGAAGTGCGTATGGATAATATTAAAATTATATCTTCAGGTGAAAAAATTAAAAATATTAGAAAATCATTAGGATTAAAGCAAGATGACATTACAGGCAATGAATTTAACCGTACTCTAATTAGCATGATTGAAAATGGCAAAGTTAGGCTTTCTGCTAATGCTGCTGAAGTAATTGCTGATAATATTAATAATGTTTGTAAACAAAGGAATATTGATTTTAAGGTTACTGCTTCCTATCTTCTCCAAGATGAAAAGATACAAGCAACTTTGATTGTGGATAAATATATAAAATTTCTAAATGAAAATTCAAATAATTCCTCTATGAATTTATCCGATGATATAAGGGAAATAGACCAGTTCTTAATAAATAACGAGGTAGACATCAATAAAAAAATAACTGTCTACAATATTATTGGAGATATATTTGATAGTAAAAACGAGTATTATAGCAGTTATACATATTATTTAAAAGCTTTTGAGAATGGTAATAAAATATTATCTAATACAAAATTGGTTGATCTGCTGATTAAACTTATGTATTCTTGCAATATGCTTAAAAGATATAATGAAGCTTTATATTTTGGGGAACTTGCTTTAAATTATAATCAGTTACCAGAGAAATTGAAATTTAAATTAACATATAACAGTGCATTAGCTTATAAAAAATTAGGCTTGTATAATGAGTCTCTTAAGAAAATTAATTATATAACAACTTCATTTCACGAGTTATCTATTGATAATAAATTTAATGTGATTACCCTTAAAGCAAATTGCCTTCAGGAAATTAAATATTATAAAGAAGCCCTGGATGAGTATAAGCATATTTTATCAGTTCTGAGTCCGGGGGATAGGATTAAACAGTTAGTAATTATGTGCAATATGATGGATATCTATATTTATTTTGAAGATATAAAAAATGTCAAAAGATATATTGATAAAATTATTTCTATTACAGATAATTTAGAAGAATTGTCAAAAGACGATTATGTTCCTCAAATATATTTAGATGTAGCAAATGCAGGGGTTTATATTAACAGCCTTAATATAGCAAAAGATTATTACCGTAAGGCTATTTCTTCTGCAAAACTTACGAAACAATATGAATTGCTGCTTAATTCATTAGAAAAACTTTTTGACATTTATAGTAAAGAAAATAATCTCAACGAGTTGGATAATATTAAAAATCAATTATTAGAGATAATTTCAATAGATAGCAATTTAGAAGTTCATAGGTTAATTTATAAATTTATAGATTTCTATAATACAAATGACGATAAGGATAGTATAAAAGCTTTATTAAAATTTGCTTTGAGAAGGTAAAGCCTAACTTTTACCAAGGGTCAGGCACCTTACAAAAACTGGAACAGTCTTTATTGCTAATATCATAAATTAATTACAAAAGTTATTGTTTATTTTTATGAAAAGTTTGATATAATATAAATAAGAAAAGCTTAGTGCGACAACACTAAGCTAAGTCTTAGAACATTTATTTTGTTTTAGGGCTATTGGATTTAATTTATTTGTTATAAATTATTAGAAAAAGTGCTAATCTTTGTGAGATGGAGCACTTTTTTCTTTGCTTATAACTTCTATATCAAGACCAAGGAACTTAATCTTAATTTTACCTCCGTTGGTAAAACCTTTCCCAAGCATTGAAATTAAGTAGAAAATATATTATGATAATTATGCCTATGTACATACTGTAAAAAGAGTATAATATTGTTAAACAACTATGATTTATATTAATGGCATACTTAAAAGCTTGGCAAAAATAAATATCCAAAGGAGGTCGAAAGGTGTGTGTATACTACGGTTAGATAATGTTTCAAAGAGTTTTGGAAAAAATAAAGTCCTGGATAATATCTCATTTTCCATTAATGAAGGAGAAATAGTAGGATTTGTAGGTCCAAATGGAGTAGGAAAGACTACTACCATTAGAATAATAACTAACTTAATACATCCAGACAAAGGAAACATAAATATTTGTGGATACGATTTACAAAAAGAGAGAGAAAAAGCTTTATCATGTATTAGCGCAATAGTTGAAAATCCTGGTCTATATACCTTTTTGAGCGGGAAAGACAATATTGATTTTATTAGGAAAATAAATGGTGTCTCAAAAGAAAAAATGAATGATGTGATTAATTATATGGGGTTATCCAATAGAATAAATGACATTGTGAAAACATATTCATTAGGCATGAAACAAAGGCTAGCATTAGGTATATGCCTCCTAACCGAGCCTAAACTATTAATACTAGACGAGCCTACTAATGGATTAGATCCAAGTGGAACAATAGAACTTAGAAAAACAATTGTCAATCTTTCTAAAAAAAATAAAATATCTATATTCATGTCTTCACATATATTAAGCGAAGTAGAAAAAATTTGCGACAGGGTAATTTTTATAAAAGATGGGAGAATTAATTCAATAAAATCAAATGAAAATATCAAAAATTCTCAAACATTTAAAGTATATATTGCTGAAACAGAAAAAGCAGAAAAGCTCATTAAAAATTGTGATTTTATAAATGGATATACCATAAATAATAATGAGTTTTTAATAAATATGGACAATAAAAACTTAAATGATTTATTAAAGTTATTTATGCACAATGAGTTGGATTATACTGGAATAGAAATAGTAAATTCTATGTTAGAGGACGAATACTCAAAAATATATGGGGGTAAATAAAGTGGGGGCTTTAATTTTATTTGAATTTAAAAAGTTTTTTAAAAGGAAAAAAAATCTGATAGGTATACTGCTTCTAATAGTATTTACTTTTATATATATAATATTGAATAATAGTATTGATAGTAAAAGAATATCTTCAGAAAAAAGCAGCTGCAATCTTGCAATTGAATCAGTTACTAATGCACTTAATTCCCTTAAGGAGGAATATAAAAATGATAAGTCCGGAGATACCTCTAAACTAAACAGTATGAAAATAATAATTGATTCTTATGAAAATCAATTATTATTATTAAATGAAAAAAGTAAAGCAATAGCATCAAATGACTGGAGAGGAAAATTAAGTGCACAGATTAAATTAGATAAGGCCACTGCACTTGGTATTAGTGAACATCGTATTGCAAGTGGAGAAAGTCTTCAGAAAATACAAAACAGAATAGATATTAATGAAATACTTCTAAGTAAGAATATAAAGCCAATGTATTCTGATACTTCAATGACTTCATATAATTTTATTATATTATCCAGCACCAGTATTATGCCATTGTTATTAATAATAATTTTATTTTTATTAGCCTCAGATTCTGTTTCAAGTGAGGTAGATGAGGGAACATTTAAAATTTTACTTACTCAGCCTATATCAAGAAGTAAGATAATAATTTCAAAAATAATTTCTTATAGTTTTATATGTATATTATTAGTTGCGGCTATATATTTATTGTTTTTTATAGGCCTTGGCTTAACAAAAGGGTTTGGATCTCCATATTATCCCACAGCTTATTATACAGGAAACTTTGCTAATATTTTTGCATCAAATAAATTATATAACAAAATATTTATAGATGCCCAAAGCTTTATATTTTATATGATTCCTATATATATATTACTAATTATTGCAGTTGTTTCAATGTCAATTCTTGTTTCCACATTGATAAGTAATAGTACTGGGGCCATTTGTTTTTCAGTTATAGTGTATACTACTTATTATATTTTTAGCACTCAGTTAAAACTTTTTGAGGGATTTGCTCAGTTTGTACCTTTCACCTATAGTAATATACCAAGTATATTGAATGGAACAAGTATTTCTCAATTAGAAAATCCAAATATAACATATGCTATGGGTATAGTTGTATTAACAATAACTACATTTATTTGTTGTATATTATCTTTAACATTGTTTAAAAAGAAAGATATTTATTAATTGGCGTCATTTGGCATTGGAAAACTTTTATCAGCCATTGTGATATAATTTTATTATTAAAGAGGAAAACTTAATATAGAGGTGATATATATGAAAATTACGTGGATTGGCCATTCTAGTTTTTTATTGGAAGATTCCAAAGGCAGAAAACTTCTAACAGATCCATATGATGAAACTGTAGGCTACAATGTATTTAAGGGAGATGTTGATGTTGTAACCATAAGCCATCATCATTTTGATCATGATTATACAAAAATGATTAATAAAAATGCAGCTATAATTGATAAGGTTGGACTTTTTTATGAAAAGGATATATCCATAAAAGGACTGCCTTCATATCATGATAAATTTAAGGGCGCTAAACGTGGAGAAAATGTAATTTATATTTTTGAGATGGATGATTTAAGAATATGCCATTTAGGGGATTTAGGTTATATTCTATCACAGGATGAAATTGATGATCTGGGTGATATTGATGTTCTTTTAATTCCTGTAGGCGGAAACTTCACCATAGATTCAAAGGAAGCCGCTGAACTGTGCAGTAAAATAAAACCTCATATTGTTATACCTATGCATTATAAAACTCCAGTAATGAATTTTCCTATAGATGGTGTTGAGGGATTTATAAATCAAATGAAAAATGGAACCAGAATCAACGATTCAACTTTAACAATTGACAAAATGCCTGATGAAAAAAATTTAGTGAAAATACTTAATTACAGCAAATAAAAAGCGGGAAAACCCGCTTTTTATTTATGCTGGATATGTTCAAGTCCTGCATTAAATATTTTTTCAATATGTTCATCATCAAGGGAATAATAAACCACTTTTCCTTCTCTTCTGAACTTTACCAGTCTGGCAGATTTTAATATTCTGAGCTGGTGAGACACTGCAGATTGACTCATCTCCACCACTTCTGAAATATCACAAACACATAATTCTTTTTTTGATAATGCATAGATTATTTTTATTCTGGTATTGTCTCCTAAAACCTTAAATAGCTCTGACAGCCTTTGAAATGATTTTTCTTCCAACATATTATTTTTTACGAAGTCTACACAGTCCTCATGTATTTCATTGCATTGGCAAACTTCTATTTCGCCCTTGGTATCCATCTTTCACCTCTATCTTTGAAAGTAATGTTTATAAATATTATATATTCATGTGAATTCCTTTGCAACCGCACTAATTTAATGTGAGAGATCAATATCCTTGCCTACAGGCTCCCTGTGTAATGATTTTAAATAGCAGTTTATAGCTGGAATTACAACATCTAAGCACTGAGTAAATAAAATAATTACTTCTCCCTGCTGTGCCTTTTTCATTGCCTCAACTACAGCTTCCTGTTCCTTATATATAATTTTAATATTTTTACTGTCAAATCCGCTGTTAACAGCTCCTCTTATGAGTAAACCTGCTGTCTCTCCTATGTTCCTTCCCCTTAAATCCTGCTGCTCTCTCACTATAATGTTATCACTGAATTCAGCAGCTATTTTCCCCAGTTCAATTATATACTTATCTAATCTATCCCCGGGAGCAGTTATTATTGAAGTAATTTTTGCAGGCTGAATGGTCTTTGCTATATTAAAAACTTCATAAAATGCTTCGGAATTATGACCATAATCTAAAATTATCTTATAGTTATCCAAATCAATAATATTCTGTCTTCCAGGATTAAAATATAAATCGCATTTAATGTCTTTAATTATATCCATAATATTCTCTGCATTATTGGTAAAATCTGAAGCCGCTCCTATGGCAGCCATTATATTTAATATATTTGATTTTGAATGTCCATTATGAGTAAAAGGTATTTCATTTGCTTTTGCAATGGTTTTTTCAATTCCATGACTAAAATATATAATATTATTATTTTCTAAATAGATGGCCTCATCATTATTTTCTATTGCCTCATGAATATATTTGTTTCTTTCTAATGAAAATACACACAGCCTTTTACTATTATCATTTTGCCTTATTGCAGATACAACTTTCATTATTTCACTTTGACCTTTAACTACTATTTTCCCTTTTGAATTTACATCATGTAATATTACAGATTTAACTTCAGCTAAATCATTTAAATCTTTTATACCCATTTTACCTATATGGTCTTCAGACACTGAGGTTATAACACCTACAGATGCTTTCTCATAGCCTAGTCCATTTCTTAATATACCTCCTCTGGCTGTTTCCAGCACAGCGGCCTCTGAGTGAAAGTTTGTCAGCACATCCCTTGCACTTAAAAATCCTGTAGTATCTCCATTTTTCAGCTTGTGATTTCCAATAAATATGCCTGCTGTGGAAGTCATTCCTGTATTGTACCCAAGTTCGTTCATTATGTGGTTTATTAATCTTACCGTAGTGGTTTTTCCATTAGTTCCTGTTACCGAAATTATTGGTATGGAGTTCATCCCAATTTCCTTATAGCAATTAAAAATGCATTCTATTATACGGCTTTTTACTGGTGCTATTTGGTCCTGAACCTGGAAAATAGAACTTACATCCCATACTGCAATTTCTTCGTCTTTCACTGCTAAATCAATACATAGAAGAGAAATTTGAAAGCAATTATATACTCTTTTACATATATCATTTATTTGCTGATTTTTATGAGTAATAGAATATATAACTTTTTTAGCATAATTATAACTGCTGTTTTCATATATTTCTGCTTTGTATACTAATTTTACTTTTCCATTAAAACAAAATACTCTGAAACAAAAAGTACCATCCCTGTGTATTTGAATATCTTCTTCACCATAAACTAAACTGTAGCTCACTTTAGGTATGTGATTACATCTCAATATTTCAAATAGTGCTTTTTTATCCTTAATAATTTCAACCTTATGGTTTTCCTCGTAACTTTGATAATTATTGCTTATTATTAAAGCATTTTTACCATAGCCAAGCTGATAGCATGTTTTGCTAAGCCTTATTACAGGTACCCCACTGTGTCTGGTAAACATAGCAATGTCATATATTAATCCATGTTCTTTAAGTGCTTCAGCCTTTTTTATTATAATATTTTCATCATATTCATCAATAATATTTTCCAGAATAAATTTACTTACATCCTCATCAGAATAAGTAAGCCAGATTTCATCTGCGCTTGATTCACTAACCAGGTCAATAACATTTTCACAAAAGCCTAAAACAAAGTTAATTTTAATATATTCTTTTGCATATTTTAATTTGTCTCTTCTTGTACAGCATATTAATTCTATTTTAACAACTCTGCTGACAAATTTTATATTGTCTCCCTCATAAAACTTTATAGATTTTATATCCATTACATTATCACCAGCTTTCATCAAGTATATATATGTTGCAAATTTCCAATAAAACTTATACATACATTTTAAAACCTATGTATAATGTTAGGTTTTTAATCACAAAATATGCTTGGAAGCTTCACATTTGATAAATATTAGAAGGTGAACATTTTGAAAAAAGTTAACAAATATGTAATTATCTTTTTAGTTTTTGGGATACTTTATTACTTAATAGAGGTTGCTGTTAATGGGCATAGCAATTGGTCCAGTTTTTTAATGAGCGGAACTGCAGGTATATTAATAAACTTTGTAAGCCGCTTCTATCATAGTTATACCCCAGAGTGGAAACAAATAATTATAACCACATTAATAATCATATCAATTGAATTTACATTTGGAATAATATTAAAATCCTTTGGAATTCAATTTTGGGATTACAGCAGCAACATTATGAATATACAAGGGGTAATCTGCTTAAAGTATTCATTTTGCTGGCTTCTGCTTAGTCCCTTTGCAATACAGGGAAGTAATCTTATTGAATACGCATGCCTTCATGATAAAAAGCCGGATAAATTTATTATTTATATGAAAAAGTTAGTCAGTGGTGAATAAAGATAAACAATATGTAAAGTAAAAGCCCATAAGGTTTTATCCCTGCGGGCTTAATTATAATTAATATTTTATTTCTATTATTTTATTTTCTTTAATACTATTTTTCACATTGATGATCCTCTGGTTTGAAGAACCCATATATTTAAGGCCCTTACATTTTTTATCTATTTGAAACTTTCCATCTACCAGCACATCTATGACATTTAGAAGTTTTTTACGGCTGTGATTATTACATTCAGCTAATTGCTCAAAGGTATATCCTGTGTAACACCATATACTAAGTCCTAAAGCCTTTATTCCAAGTGAAAGCCGATATAATTCCTCGGCCTGTTCAAATGGTTCTCCTCCGCTTAATGTGACTCCTTTGATTATAGGCATATTCTCTTCAATTCTGCTTAAGATTTCCTTTAAATATACAGAATCTCCATAATTAAAGTCCTGCATTGCTTTGTTATGGCATCCTTCACAATTATGTCTGCATCCGGACACAAATAATACACTTCTCATTCCCTCGCCATTTACAAGAGAATTATCTAAAAATCCAGCCACCTGCAGCTTAATATTATTTTCTTCCATAATCATTACACCTGGCATATGGATCTGTAAACATATGAATGATTATCTTCATTGCTCATTCTATCTGCCCTTTCTGCAGCCTTACCTGCACCAAACCTCTCATCCAAGCTTAAATATCCTGTTACCCTTGATATGCCTTGAATGTTATTACTTCCGCAATTTGGGCATAAATCTTCGTCATTTAAGTAGGTTCCGCATTCTCTGCAATATCTAATATGAAAATTTATTCCCAGGTATGAAATATTGGTATTTTTATATGCATAATTTAATATATCCATAATGACATCTGCATTTGGATACCCATCAATTTCAATATAGCTTATATGTCCGCCATTGCATATTTTATGATAAGGCGCTTCTATATCTATTTTTTTCTTTATAGAGACAGGTAAGCCCACTGGTATATGAAAACTATTGGTATAATAGTCTTTATCAGTTACTCCCTTAATGTTACCAAATATCTTTTTATCCTGTAAAATAAATTTCCCGCTTAATCCTTCTGCAGGAGTAGCATAGCATGACCAATTAAGCTTGTCTATCTGCTTATACTTATCACAAAATTCTCTTATATGTGAAATTATTTTTAGTCCTAATTCTCTTGCTTCGTCAGATTGTCCATGATTGCTTCCTAAAATAGCAGTTAAAGTTTCAGCGAGACCTATAAATCCTATTCCCCATGTTCCCTGCTTTAAAATGGGTTCAATGGAATCATCCGGTGATAAGTTTTCTGAGCCCCTCATAAGCCCCTGCCCTGCAACAAATGGCAGATCCTTAACTCTTAGCCTTTTTAATACATTATATCTGTGAAGAAGAGATTCCCTGGATAATTCTAATCTATTATCAAGTAATTCAAAAAACTTATTAATATTTCCTTTAGATAGTATACCAATCCTTGGAAGATTAATAGTTGTTGGGGCAATGTTTCCTCTTCCTTTGGTTCCTGGTTCTCCATTTATATTTGACATTACATATGTGCGGCATCCCATAGTTGCAGGCAAATATCCTTTGTCATAGTATTCCTTATTAAAATCTGAATCTAGATTCATAAAAGTTGGATTCATTCTTTTAGCAGCAACTCTGCAAGCCAGTTTAAATAGATAATAATATGGATCATTTTCCTCTCTGTTTACGCCGCTTTTAACTCTGAATATTATGTTGGGAAATATTGGCTGCTCACCTTTTCCTAATCCTTTTTCATACTGCTGTAAGAATATTTCACAGACAAGTGCTGCGTCCTTTGAATCAGGAATGCCTAAATTAATTGAAGAAAATGGCACCTGAGAACCTGCTCTTGAATTCATAGTGTTGAGGTTATATACTATACCCTGCATTGCCTGCCCTATATTTTTTCTTAATTTTGTTTCAACCAGCTCTTCTAACCTGTGGCCATCTATTCCAAGCTCCATTAGCTCCTTTTTTATCTCCTGTCTGGTAGGATCTACAAATGCCGCCATATCATTGTCAAGGTCTGGGTGGGCCTGATGCCAATAGGTAAGGCTTTGAAATCATCTCTACCTTTTCCCCTGGCCCACACCGTACGTGATACTTTCATATCATACGGCGCTCCATCATAATTATTTCAGTTATTCATGTCAGCGATATTTTTTCAAGTTCAGCAAGCTTTCTAAGACTATTTACCTTCTTTAGTTGCTCATCATTCAACCTAGTTTTATAAAGATACTTAGCTATTGTATCCTTGGCAGTAGCGTGTATCAACTTATGCACATCATTATGCAGGTAAATAAGATTCCCATACTCATCCTTACCTCCGAGCCCAAGAGGAATTTTATGATGGCATTCCATCTCATGTGGCTCATAAAATTCGTTTAATATTCCACATTTACCCCTTTGTCCTGCATATAACAAAATTCTATTGTCATTATATTCTACACTTCTATTCTGAGATGGATTTTGCATTATAAACAACAATCTTTTTGAGAGCGTTTGTTCAGGATTTTTATGGATTTTATTTCTGCCTTCCTCTGTATAATTACATACACCTTTTCCGAGCTGCATGGGAGTTAAAAATTTAATTCCCCATACTGGCACTACTCTTATACCATGTAGATAGATTGGTTTCCCACCATATTTACCATACATTTTATTAAAATAGTCAGGCGTGCAACCTTCCTTTGTAACTGCAAACTTACTCTCCATTTTCCTAAACGCTCTATATTGAATGTCCCTAAATTCTTGACAAACCATTGTTGCCATATTGTAGTATTGGTGATATCCAATTATAATTGAATTCAGTTCTTGAACGTAAGGCTTATAAACATACTTTTTAATCTTCTTTAATTGATGTTTCAAATCACTTACAATTCGTTCCTTTGCTTTATCACAAATCCTGCTTTCTATAATCCATTTCTCATTTTCTTTTCGAAGTTTGAATTTAATGCCTAAGAACTCACTATACTCTTTTTCTAGGTTGACAATCTTTGACTTTTCTTCGTTTATCTCAAGATGTAATCTATCCTTTATCCAGTTTGCAACTGCATGGCATATTCTCTCAGCATCATTTTCATTTGAACAGAAAATCTTGAAGTCATCTGCATATCTAACAATATGCATTTCTTTTAAGTTTGTATTTCTCAAGGCAACATGCATATTTCCTTTTTGCTTGTAAGGAAATTGTGTCTTGGCTTCATCCCATTGACTCGCTATCCACCAATCCAATTCATTAAGAACCACATTTGCTAATAGCGGGGATAATATACCTCCTTGAGGAATACCTTTGTCAGGTTTTCCTTCACCTTGAATTTCAGCTTTAAGCATCTTAGATATTACTGATAATATTCTTTTATCTTTAATGCCTAAATACCATAGTTGCTTCATTAGTTTGCTGTGATCCACATTATCAAAGAAACCTTTTATATCAATATCTATACAATAATGAAGATGGTTTATTTGAGCTAAGCCATATACTCTTGCTATGGCATTTTTAGTATTCCTATTCGGTCTAAAGCCGAAGCTATATTTATAAAACTTTGCTTCAAATATTGGTTCTAACACTTGCAATAAACATTGTTCTATAAGCCTATCGACTATAGTGGGGATACCCAATGGTCTCTTTTCACCATTCGCTTTGGGTATATAAACCCTTCTCACACTTTTAGGATGATAGTCATTCAATTTATTTCTTACAAGTGATGTTAATTCCTCATTACTTAGTGTTCCCAAGTTTTTGATTGTTTGATTATCTGTTCCTTTTGTTTTGCTGCCACTATTTTTCTTGAGATTTCTATAAGCTAGAAGGGTATTTTCTTCTTTTATTATTAGTTCATATAACTTATAAAAGTTGTATCCTTCTGAACTTTTTCTATATAACATATCAAAGATATTTTGAATACTGTAATATTCATTATTTCTTAGTTTTTGTTTCTTGCTTTCACTCGTCATATAAGTCCATCCTCCTTCCTAGAAGGATGTCTCTTAGTCTTACTCGAACCTTATATTCGTATCACTTTAACTGATTAATTATGACTTAGGGCTATCCCTCCACTCCTTATTATCAGAGTTTCACAGGTACTATGCCCCTACTCTCACTGTCATTCAAGATTAGTTTCTTCGTTTCACGCTTCCTCTAATCACGATACCATCTAGGCTACTAAATTTGTAACCTATTAACATTTATCTTAGACAGCTTTCCACGTTCCACAATTCTTAGCTTTGCATATGAACTTAGGTCGTTGCTCTGCGCCTATTACCTTCCCTTCTGTTGCAACACTGTTGGCTGTTGCAGGACTTTCATCGGCGGTCTGTTACTTATCCATAGGTAATCATATCTTCCAATACCTTCATGCTCTCGCATGGTCATGTTAAAGACGCTTTCATTCACAACTTCGTCAGAGCCTTATCACTCATTCTAACCATATTCACTTTATAGCCATCCGGCATATCAGCCAACTCCTATTTCTAGTTCTTAACCTTCTGCCGACTTCAACGGGCTTATAACATTACTATTTCTGTAATGCTATCTCGTAGGTTTAATGTAAGAGTTTCGGAAAACCATGATTCCTTCATTCCTCTTATCAGAATTGCAGTTCTTGCACCTAATAGCTTTGTACAACATACAGTAGTTTAATTTCCTATAAGCTTCCTATATAAGCTATCAGCGTAAGGCTTAGCTTTTTGACTAAGCAACGTGTCGCACACCACCAAACATATCATTTTGTGTTGATTGAAGCAGTATGCAGGATAGCTCTGCAGCTGATTCTATTCTCTTTGGCTTATTTATTGTGCCGTAGCCTGTATTAAAGCCTCTTTGCAGTATTTCTCCCGTAGGAATATGTAAACAATTTGTGGTCAAACTGTAGCTATCCAGATCGTGATAGTATATGTCCCCATTTTCATGGGCCTTTGCTAAATGCTTAGGCATTACAGATAAGTTATGCCATTTATTTGATTCGCTTGCTATTCTAAGCAGTTTTGATGAGAAATTATTTCCAATATTTGCATTATCACGATCTGTTTCCACACCAATTTTTTCGATGGCACTCATTAATTCAGATTTTATTTCTCTTATTTTTGTTCTTTCTTTTCTGTAGTTTGAATAAGCTAAGCCTACTTCCATGAATTGATTTTCTAAAAGTACTTTTTCAACCATATTTTGAATTTCTTCAACAGATATTTTCTCTGTATTAATATCCTCAATATTTTCTATAACTCTTTGTGTCAGCTGAAAAATTTCACTTTCCTTGAGTTCATAACCAATTTCAATTGATGCCTTTTTAATGGCATTTGTTATTTTTATTGAGTTGAATTCAGTTAATCTCCCGTCTCTTTTTACTACATGTAGCATACGCTCTCCTCCTAAAATACTATATATTGTATGAACAATAGATATTATACTATGGGGTAAATTTTTGAGCAATTTTTAAAAATGCCTTGTGGTCATTTTATCTAAGGTTATTATAGTATACCTATTTTTTCCCCGAATTATTAAATACAATCTAAATTTGTGTTTATTATTTTCCTCCCTTATGCAATTTTAAATAGCAGATTAATTTGAAATTTATATGATATTTTCATTACAATATAAATAATATATATTATTATATAAATAAGGCAGGTGTAATATTTTGAAATATAAAAAATTAATTGTTTGTGGAATTTTAAGCATTGTGAGCTTAATTACAATATCCGGATGCACTGGTAAAAATACAAAGGATTCAGCAGCTGTATTTAAAAATAATACTGCTCCGGAAAAATACATATCAAAATATACAGGTGATGAAATATCAAAAGAATCATTTAGCAGAGCACCCTTTATGGCTATAATAGAAAATTCAAAGGATGCCAGGCCTCAGTCAGGCTTAATAAATGCTGATATAGTTTTTGAAACCATGGCAGAGGGTGGTATTCCAAGATTTATTGCTCTTTATCAAAAGGAAACCAGCAATAAAATTGGTCCCATTAGAAGTGCACGTCCTTATTTTATTGATATAGCTAAAGAATACAATGTTCCTTTTGCACACTGCGGCGGCAGCGAGGAAGCTCTAATAAGTATAAAAAATCAAAATTTAATGAGTTTAAATGAAATGTCCCATGGGAAATCTTATTGGAGAGATACTTCAAGAAAAGCACCACATAATTTATATACTTCCTCAGATAATATAGAAAATCTCTTAAAGCAGGAAAACTTCAATAATAAGCCATGCTCAGATTTACAATTTAATAATAATTACTGGAACAGCAGCAGTTTACTATCTGCTAATAAAATCAATCTGAAGTTAAATAAATATTATTCTACATCATATTCTTTAAACAATTCCAAATATGATAAATCTATGGATTCAGAGCTTATGCTTGATAAAGACAGCTCTAAAGCTGTTTCAGTTAATAATATTGTAATACAGGTAACGAAAATAAAACTGCAGTCTGATGGGCAGCATCTTCAAATTGATTTAACTGGCGAAGGAGATGCATATGTTATAAGTAATGGAAAATATATAAAGGGAAAGTGGTATAAAAAAGATAACTCTTCTCCTACCATATTAAAAGATACCAGTGGAAATGTAATTTCACTGCATACAGGAAAGACCTGGTGGCATATATTGGACAATAACTGTGTTATTGATATAGAATGACTTTTACATTGAAATTCATAAGTGATAAAATAATAAATGCAATAATAATTAAACAAATCGATTGGAGATGTATGCATGGATAAAAACTTGAATAAGCTGATCAGAACTTCTCTGTTTTTGGCATTGGCCATAGTTATACAGATAATGGGAAAGAACTTTCCAGAAATTAATCAGTTTTTAGTAGGCCCGATAATTAATGCTATTTTAATTTTAACTGCATTTATGTGCGGCACAGCATGGGGTGTGTCATTAGGAGTACTGACACCTGTATTAGCCTGGCTCACAGGGCAGCTGGCAGCACCACTGGCACCTTTTATACCATTTATTATGATTGGTAACGCTATTTTTGTAGTTTTCTATGGGGTATTAAAGAGCTATAAATCCTATGGAAAATATATTGGTATTGTTACAGGTGCATTTTTTAAATACTTGTTTTTAAGTCTTTCAGCCTCAAAACTAGTGAATGTTTTTAATTTAGCAATACCTAAGAAAATTGCTGATAAGCTTGTAGTTGTGATGGGCACACCTCAGCTTATAACTGCTTTGATTGGCGGTTTTCTAGCAGTTTTATTAATTGAAATATTAAAAAAGAGAAATGTTCATAGTATAGAAAATTAGGTGATTTAAAATCACCTAATTTTTTATCTGCCTCCATTTACTTGGAGTATATCCTGTTTGTTTTTTGAATATATGAATAAAATATCTGTAATCAGAATATCCTACTTTTTTAGCAATATCAGTAACCTTTATGTTTGGATCTTTCATGTACTCCATGGCTTTTTCAACTCTGAGCTTAGTTATGTACTCAACAAAATTTATTCCAAGCAGTTTTTTTATACCTCTGCTCAAATAACTTTCACTTAAATAAACACTATTTGCAACATCCTTTAATGATATGTCTTCATAGTAATGCAATTTTACATACTCCACTGCATCCTTAATGCCGCTTTCTGCAGCTAAAACATTAATTTCCTTTACTGAATTCAGGGCTACTGAGATTATGCCCTTAACAAGGTTATATATTTCATTAATAGTATTTAATTTTGCAACAGATTCATAAACATTAAAGTTTTCACCTGCAATCATTTCAAGATCCATACTATAACCGCTTATAATATGTGCAGCATTTAAAATTACCTCAATTGTAAACTGCTTAACATCGTTTTCAAGAATCTTATTTTTGCTTAACACATCAAAATATATATATTTTAGCTGCTTATCTATATTAGGCATATCAAGTGCCTGCATTTTTGAGAAAAGATTCTTTTTTTCAATTGACAGCAGTTTTTTTATATCCGCATTGGCTGCTGCAGTATCATTATATAATATAATACTTCCTTTTCCCATATACAGTTTATTCCGTTCAGAAACCTGTGCTTCTAAAAAAGCTGAATATGCTTTACCAATACTTTTGCAGCTGGATATGCCAATTGTTGTACATAAGCCGTATCCCTTTAATAATTTTCCCTGAATTAATTTTAACTGGTTTACATCCAAATTAAAATTCCCATTATATAAAATAATTATTTCTTTTTCTTCAATATCAGTAATAAAAACTATATGATTCAAGTTTTCCTTAAACATCTTCCTTATGCAGATATTTGTATGATATAACTTTTTTATTTCCCTTTTTTCAGTTAATGATTCATATTGTTCATTTGCCACCAATATAACATAAACTTTATCACATGTTATACCATACTTATTGGCATTATTTAATATTATATTTTCATCTGTTATCTTGCCCTTAAAAACACTTAAAATAAAAAAGATACAAAGCTTCATGCCTTGTACCTATAATTCAATTACATCTTTATATTGTTTTACTTTTTCTTTTTTCACTTTATTTTTATATTTATACATCTTTTTATCTGCATCATCAAGTATTTCTTCCACTGAAAGCATATTATCCTTGTCCAGATAATATATGCCATAGCTGAAGCATAATCTTATTGAGCCTATATTATTACCTATAAGATGCTGCCTTATATCCTCCATCTTTTCCTCAGCTTTTTCCTTGCTGATATTTCTAAGCAGTAATGCAAATTCATCTCCGGATAATCTTCCGTATATATCTGTCTTTCTAATATTCTGCTTAAGAATAGTTGAAAATATCCTTAAAGCTGTATCTCCGGCACTATGCCCATAAGTGTCATTAATGCATTTAAAGTTATCGATATCCATTGATACTATAACGCAGCTTTGTCCTGTTATTTTAATATTTTCAATTTCCTTTTCAAAAAGCTGTTTTACATATCTTCTATTAAATACACCAGTTAATTCATCCACGTTAGCAAAGTATCTTAAGCTGCTTTGAATGGATGATGTCTTTAATGCCAGCTGAAGCTCATTTTTAATATAATTCATTATATAAATATCTTCTTTATCAAATCCTTTGCCTTCGTTTATGCCATCCACATTTATAATCCCAACAAACTTTTTATCAACATAAATTGGAGAACTTATTATACATTTTATATCCAAAGCTTCATATTTTTTTAATGTATCTATTTTACTTTTCTCTACTATTTTTTCATCCAGCTTCCTTGGATCATTAATCAGCACTGTTTTAGTAAAATTATTAATTTTATATGAAAATATTTCTTCTTTTTTCAAAGTAAGATTTTTAATTTTTTCAGAATAACCAATTAATGCTTTATAATGAAATAATCCATCTTCTTCTAATGTAAGAATGCTTCCTTTAGAAGCACCTGGGATTAATTCAATGGCTGTTTCTAATAATATATTATACACATTTTCTTTGTCATGCATATCCAATGCATTGATTTTATCAGATAAAACATACATTTTTTCCTTTATGGTTTTTAAAGTAACTATTTTATTCCTCATTTTTAAAATTAAAAATGTTTCATAAGATAATATTAATACAAGTAAAATGATTAAAATAATAGCCCCCCATTTTAACACCGTTATCCACCCCCATGGATCATCTCTTGTATAATGTAATTATAATTCCTTAAGTAAATGTTTACAATACGTTTTACGATTTTTTTGGATTAATATGTATGTTTTTATAATATTCGTAAACAATAAGAATACTAATTACATATTGAAGGAGATAAAAAATGATTGGAAGAATAATTGAAATAAATTCTGCAGAAGCTTATGTAAGTTTTGATGACGGCACAACAAAAAATATACCTTTATGCTGTCTGCCATCTGGTATTCAGCAAGGGTCTTCAGTAAATGTTCGTCCTTCTCATGAAGATGTAAACAAACATACCCTTTCAAACAGCCATTTAAATAACAACATATTTTAAAAAAACGTGTCATAACACTGACACGTTTTTATATTATTTATTTATACTGCTGCAATCACCATATTCTAAAAGCTTATTCCTTATATCTATTGATTTATCTTCATCAACAAGAACCGTTAAATAATCTCCTGCATAAATTGATGTATTTCCCTTTGGAATAATTTCCTTTACCCCTCTTTTAATTCCAACTAATAGACATGACTTTGGCCATTTAATTTCCTTAATCTTTTTGTCCTCTAATATACTGCCCATGGAAACAGGAATTTCTAAGATTACTTTCCTTGTATTTTCCTCTTTTGAAGAATCTTTTTGTTTATTTATCAATATTCTGTCTAATAAAGCCTCATAAACAGGCTTGGATCCCATAGCATCAGCCACAATATAAGCCACTATAGAAACTATAGTAAGTGATAGAAGATGACTGAAGGATCCTGTCATTTCTGTAATTAAGATACTCCCGGTAATGGGTGATCTTACAATAGCTGTAAAATATCCAGCCATACCTAATATAATAAAGTTATTAATATATACTGAATTCATATGAAATATTAAAACTGCTGCATTGCCAAATATACAGCCTATTAATGCCCCTATTGCTAATAAAGGTAAAAATATTCCACCTGGAGCACCTGAGCCATAACTAATCATAGTAAATACAAACTTAACAATAACCAATACAATTAAAGTTCCTATTGTAAAATTACTATTAATAAGAGATAAAATCAGTTCATTCCCGCCACCAAGTACCTGTGGCATAACAAGGGCTAATATTCCTGCAAGTACAAATGGTATTATTGGTTTTGTTTCTGTCTTAAGCCATGTTATAGAATCATAAATCTTTAAGCTCTTTAACAGTGAAACATTAAAAGCCACACCCAGTACACCAAGAATAACTCCAAGCATAATAAGGTAAAAGTAATTGTTAAGTGCCAAGGGGCTTAATTTATGAAAATCAAATATGGGATTAAGCCCAAAAAATTCTTTAGATACAAAATCTGCAGTTAAAGCAGATGACATTGCAGATAAAAGTATTAATGGTGAAAAGTTTTTATGTATTTCTTCCAGTGAAAAAATCACGCCAGCTAAAGGAGCATTAAATGCCGATGATAATCCTGCACTGGCACCGCTGGTTATAAGAAACTTCTCCTCCACACTTGCCCTTTTAAAGATTCTGCTGAATCCCTGTCCTACTGCTGCTCCTATTTGTATAGATGGGCCTTCTCTTCCCAGTGAAAGTCCCGCACCAAGTGATATTATTCCTCCAATAAATTTGCTTATGATTACTGATAACCAATTCATATTAAGGTGTCTTAAGAGGACTCCCTCTGTTTGAGGAATACCACTTCCACTTATCATGGGTTCCCTTTTCACTAATGTTCCAACAAAATAGGCAAGTATAATCAATACTATGATCCATGCTGCTATATACCAATAATTGTGCCTTTGAATCGTATAAAGTCTTTTTGTAAATTCACCTAATCTTTCAATAGATAACCTGTATAAAACAATAATGAATCCGGTTAAAGCCCCTATACATATTCCCTCTAAAACAAGATCTAACTTCAGGTTCTGCCACTTGTTTAATGTATTATATATGCTGTTTTCACTATTCCCATCATTCAAATTTATCTCTTCCCTGCAATTTATAATAATATTACTTTATTTTTTGTATATGAAATCAGAGAATAAATCCGAATATTTTTCACTATTTGCTATATAGTCTTCACAATTGCCATTCTCCAGGTTTTCAACTAAATCCAAATCTATGGGAAGCTCTTCTAACAGAGGTATTCCCAGGTATGCTGCCTGTTCCTTGGCACTTTTTTTACTAAATACCCTCATCTTTTCACCGCAATTGCCGCACTGTACATAAGACATATTTTCAACTACACCGGCTATTTTTACATTCATTTTTTCTGCCATAATTACAACCTTTTTAACTATCATAGATACCATATCCTGAGGCGTTGAAACAACTATCATGCTTTCAACAGGAATACTCTGCATTATAGTCAATGCTATATCACCTGTTCCCGGAGGCATATCAATAATCAAATAATCCAGTTCATCCCAAACAGTATCAGTATACATCTGAGTTAAAACACCTGTAATAACAGGGCCTCTCCAGATAACAGGCTGCTCTTCCTCTTCTGTTAACAGATTTAAGGATATTATTTTAATGCCTAATTCAGTTTCAACCGGCATGAATTTTACCTGCTCATTATCTATAGGTATCATTTCAGCCCTCTTCTTATTTATGTTAAAAATCCTTGGAATAGAAGGGCCTGTAATGTCACCATCCAATATACCAACTGAATATCCTGCTTTTCTTAATTTTACTGCTAACATAGCTGATACAGTTGATTTACCTACTCCTCCCTTTCCACTGATTACACCAAGAATGTGTTTTATTTTTCCATACCTTGGTATTATCTTAGAGCAATTCTGCTCTTTGTTGTTACAACTTCCTTTACTTGCGCAGTTATCGCACTTGCCCATTGTTTTATCCTCCTTTAAAATCCGCTTTGTTTTGTATCAGAAATATTTATATTCCATTGTCCATTTTCATATTTATCAAATACGTATACCTTTTTTTCGTTGTTATTAGATTTATCAGTAAAAGTAATTATTGCTTTATATAAAGTAGACTTATATCCCTGAGTCTGAACAGAGATTATAGAATCATAATTCCCCTTTTCTGCGGCGTTTTTCATTAAATGTGTATTATTTGTTTTGGAACTTAATTCACTTTTAAAATTCTCTAAATCAGTGGATAAAATAAATTTTGCAACATCTACATCATCATAAATATTTATACCTACTTTTTTAGATCCATTAGTATTGGTTCCATACTTTTCTATTGCACTTAAAATGGATTTATAATAGATAACCTCAAAGTCCTTTGGTTTTCTTATAGTCCAAAAGCTTTTTATAATATCATTATCTATTCTCTTTGAAACAATGTATATCTTGTTATCACTATATAGGTTCCCAAAATCCTTCTTGTCTAATCCTGCCACATATTTAAATTTATGAACAACATTATTGCCCTCATACATTTCAAAAATATAATCAGGCTCTAAGTCGGTTTTTTGATTTACAACTTTAGCAGAAGATAAAATATCATATAATTCACTTATGGCCTTTGTATCTGTTACTAAAAATCTAAAGCCTTTATCCCTTGTGCTTTGAATTACTATTTTCTGAACTTTATTTTGTTTAATATATTCAAAATCATTATTCTTTATACCAAGCTTTACTTCAATATTATTCATTTTACTGCAGCCTGAAAAAAGAGATGCTATTATCACCAAAAAAATGACAGATAAACATAATTTACTATGGCTCAGTGTTTTTTTTGCTTTCAAATCGGTAACCTCCTATAGCGTACTCTTTCTAATCCTTTGTTCTTTTCCATATTAAATGAACGTTGAATAAAATTATTCCAGCAATAAATACGAAAATGCTGATAAATTGTGATGTAGATAAGGTCCCAACATTACCCCTTGGGTCACCTCTTAAAAATTCTACTAAAAACCTTCCTATGCTGTATATTATTAAATATAAGGCAAATGTCCTTCCTTCTTTATGATTTTTTCTATCATACCATAATAAAAACAAAGCTAATAAAAAATCAAAGCAGGATGAAAATATCTGGGTTGGGTACCTTATAACATTTGGCGGTGCAAAAAGAGAATTTGTAAATTCTACACCTATAGGCAAAGCAGTCTCCCTGCCATAACAGCATCCAGCTAAAAAGCATCCTATTCTTCCAAAGCCTTGTGCTAAAGCCACTGTTGGTATTACCATATCAAAAACTTTAAGAGTGTTCCACTTTTTTCTTTTACTATAAAAATATACTGCAGCAGCTCCTCCTATTATGGCCCCATAAATTACAAATCCATTTCCAATATCCTTAAGTATTGATGGATCATTAATTATACTTGTCATTTCAGTAATTATAAATAATAGTTTTCCTCCGATAATACCTGATATAACAGCAATTACACTCATGTTAAATATGTGATCTTCATTATAGCCTCTTTGTTTTGCTCTGTATCCTAATAAAATCACAGCGCTTAATATTCCTATTGCTATCATTGTCCCATAACCGTAGACATTTACTCCAAACACACTAAAAAGAATGGGCCTCATAATAATCCCCCTTATATTTTCAATAAAGTTTACAGAGTTATTATATCACAAATATTATTTATACACTGAAATTTTTATTATAGGGATTACCATGATCTGATAACTCATCATTTATCTATAAATCTGCTGCTTTCAACTATGGTTTTAAATACCATATTAAGATCTTCCTTATAGTTATTTTCTCTCATATTAAAGGCAAATCTAATAAACCCATTTTTAATTTTAATATAGTATTCAATACCCTTATAATAAATATCATTTCCATTTAAAACTGTATATTCAACTAAGTATGCACTTTGCCCATTTACTGATACCGGCTTTATGCTGTAATTTTTGAAGGTATTTTGTTTTTCAGATATTATCTTACTATTTTCTAAGAACATTTTTAAATCCTCATTTAACTGCCATACCTGTACATATCCATATATTTTTGCATCTTTTGATTTAAAGCCATTATGGTATACTATTTCACCGCCGCCAAAATTCTTTTCCTGTGTACTCCATTCTTCAGGAAGCTTATAGGTAAGTTTCCCATTCATTGCACTATACCCTTTTAAAGAATTCATATCATTTTGAATAAGCGAAGTAAATTTCAACCTTTGCTGGAAACTTATTTCTATAAAAAATAATATTATCATAAGTCCTGAAATCATAAGCATAATACCAAGTTTTTTTCTATCTACCACAACTACCTTCATAATCTTATCATTCTCCTAATTAATATTTCAATAATAAATATATGAATACATTAAATTAAATATTAATAAAGAAGAGTATGCCTCGCATACTCTTCTTTATTATTTCACAGGTATTATAATCGTTGAATTTCTAAAATCATAAAACATCAGCCAGTACCCCATGCTGTCTTCATCCTCTTCTCCGTGGTCTAATGGTATCCATGTTACAAATCCTGATTTCCCGCCATATGGCTGCTCTCGTCTGGACTTTCTCCCTGGTACACCATAAACTAAATATTTCATTCTGCCTTCGTTATTAAATTTATAACCTATAATATAATGTCCATACTGCTTAATGTATGGGTAATAGCTGATCATAGGATAATACAAAACTGTATACTTATTGTAATCATCACATTTATACAAATCATTAATATTCTTAACTTTAACTTTATACCATGTACACTTTTTGATATGGCGGCTTAATTCCTCTACTTCTTCCAGTCCCTGGCTTATTCCTCTGAAGAATTCGTTAGCGGCACCTAAAGGATATTCACCTGTATTTCTATTTTCAATATTATCATTGGCATAAGTAATATTTTCTTTTTCAGGTTCTGCTTTCGGCTCCTTTTCTACCTCTATTTCAACTTTCTCTTCATCATTTCTCTCAGCTTTTATTTCAACTTTCTTTTCATCTTTTTTATGGGTTTTTATTTGTTCTGCTTTTTCAGCCTTTAAATTAAGATCTTTATCTTCACCGTTATTGTCTTTATTATCCCTTTCCTGCTTGCTTAAATCATCATGTTTTAATTCATCTTTATTTGTCTTAATTTCATTAATGATTTTATTAACTTGTTCAACATCTGATTTATCTTCTTTATTTACGGTTTTTACTTTTTCAATGCTTTTTTCATATTCATCAAATATACTATTATTAGCATCTGCAGTTTTTTCCTCTTTCTTAACTCTGGTAGAATTGTCTACCATCTCAAACCCCTTCCACTGGGGTATATCTGTGGATGCAAATCCACTCATTACAGATATTATGTTTGAATCCAGGAACTTTACAATGGCTGCTCCGGATATTTTATCCATAGAAATTTTACTGCCACCAATACTATCTATTGGATATTCGTATGTTACATCTGCTCTTCCATAATCGTCTATGTTCAATTCTCCTATTCTGATAATCTTTTTTACTTCTTTTTTATTACATATTAAAATCATGTAATATGGCACTGGTTCCTTTTTTAAATTTTGAACATAATAAGAGACTTTGCATTTATCATTTTTATTTTCCAGCTTCAAGTAACCAGAAGGAAGCTTATCTGTAGAAGTGGCATAGCCTTTTTCATCTTCCTGTAATATGATAAAATATCTACTATAATTCTTTTTTTGTGCCAACTTATGATACCTCCATATATTTTATTCATTATAATATATGAGGTGATTATCAAAAAGTGAACAAAGACGTGATATTTATAGCAATTTATTTATACAATTTGATAACTTCCCGAATTCTTCTACAGAAAGTGTTTCTCCTCTTCTTTTAGGATCAATGCCGGACTCATGGAATGCTATTTCTAATTTATCCTTATCTAAGGGGATACTTTTCAAAGCATTCCATAATGTTTTTCTTCTCATATTAAAAGAGCTTCTGACAACTTTAAAGAAAAGTTCTACATTATCCAGCTTGGTTCGCGGCTCAGTAAGTCTGTCCAGCCTGATAACCATGGAATCCACCTTTGGCTGAGGTACAAAGCTTGCGCAGGAAACCTTTCTGATTATTTCTGTGTCACAATAATATTGGACAAGTATTGAAATAGCGCCATACTCTTTACAATCAGGCTTAGAAACAATTCTCTCTGCTACTTCTTTTTGTATCATAATAGTGAGACTTTTAAAATTATAATGATCATTTAACAGCTTTGCAATTATTGGTGTTGTAACATAATATGGCAGATTAGCTACTAATTTCACACTTTTCTCTTCTCCTATTATTTCATCGTAATCAATCTTTAGGGCATCTTTATGTATTATTTCAAAATTTTTAAATTCTTTTAATTCCTCTTCTAATATTGGTATTAAATCTGAATCAAGTTCTATTGAACATACCTTTTTAGCCTTTGATAACAGTTCTTTTGTCAGTGTACCTATTCCTGGTCCGATTTCAATAACAAAATCATCTTCAGAAATATGGGCACCTTCAACAATATCCTGTAATACCGTATTATCTATTAAAAAATTCTGTCCTAAGCTTTTAGAAAATCTAAATCCATACTTTTTTACTATATCAAGTGTTGATACCTTATCCATTACTTATACCTTCTTCAACTTTCTTTAAACACTTTATAAATTCTTCCCTGGAAACCCCAAAATTATTTAACCTTGTTACAAGCTGAGTGCCATTGCAGTATCCTATCCTTAATTCTTTTCCAAGGAGCTCTCTTCTTTCCCTGGACATTTTATCCCCAACAAGCTTGAAGAAATACATATCTTTAATATCAAATTCTTGTCTTGCCTCCTTTATTTCACACTTAGCTGATTCCAAAGCCTTTATTATGGCATTAGGAGCTGCATTTTCAACTCCTATGTCTCCATCCTTATATCCTTCCTGCTGAGTTATATAAGCATGTTTAATACCTTTAATTCTCTTTGAAATAATTTTTCTGATTTTTTCTCCTGCAAAGTCAGGGTCTGTAAGCACTATAACTCCCTGCCTTCTTTGAGCTTCTCTTATTTTTTCTATTACCTTTGCATTAATCCCAAAGCCTCCAACAGCTATGACTTCTGCATCAATTGCCCTCTTTACTGCAGTTATATCATCCCTGCCCTCTACAACAATTACTTCTTTAATCAATAGATATACCCTCCAAACTAGTATTTAATACTAATCAAAATTTATTCAAAACACAAAAATAGGAGCATATGCTCCTATTTTAAAACGTAAACTGTCACTGGCCTTACTCCCCAATTGCTTGTTTCGGAGTAGGTATTGAAGTATAAATCAATTTTACTTCCTTTAATTGCTCCGCCAGTATCTTCAGCAACAGCATATCCATAGCCGTCAATATATAGTTTTGTTCCCAAAGGTATTACCCTTGGATCAACTGCCACAGAACTGTATCCGCCATTATTTCTTCTTACAGCAGTACCTGATGCAGTATGTCCTCCACCAGAATAAGCTGTGGATGTTAGTGTTAAAGACTTTGTATAAAGAGCTTTACCACCACCACGAGAAGGAGTTATTGCTCCTAAAGTTCCCATAGCTACTATTTTTTGAGTTGGCTGTTTTTTTACTGTTTCGCTGATTACTTTTCTTGATACTTCTTTACCATCTTCATAAATTACCCTGGTCGCGATTTCCTTTTCCCCAGGAGCACCTTCCTGAAGTACCTTTTTTACCCCTTGCTCAGAGTTATTATCTTTTTTTACAACAGTTGAATAATCCATGGGCTGCGTTTCCTTAATTACTTTAGAATCAACTCTGACAACGGCAACTTTCATTCCGTCTTTTATTGAGGCATCTTTTCCTGGATAAACTTTGTCATAATCCTGCACCCCAATATTTTCTGCTTCCAGCATCTTTTCCACATTGTTTTCTGCTGTTTGTATATGCAATTTCTTTCCGTCAACTTCTACTTGAACATTTACTGCCTTTGTTATTTCAATTTTGCTTCCATTCTTTATTTCACTGTCAAGACCAAGCGATGTCTTATCCTTAGGTCCTACTGTTATATTATTTGCGCCAAGTGCACTTCTAAATGTGCTTTTAAATGTAGTAATTTTTGTTTCTTTTCCATCAATGGATACTATAATATTCTTTCTTGTGTTGACTATAACAATTGTTGAACACATCAAAACTAACATTATAACAAAAATTGTTTTAGGACCACTGGAAAAAAAAGATTTTAGTTTGTCTTTAATTTTTCCTTCCATAAAATACCTCCTCATGGCAAAGCAACAAAACACATTATATTATTTGTGACGAAAATTGTCAAATGTTGCTTATGCAGATTAGACTGTTTGCAAATGCACAATGTGCATAAACTTAAAATCATATAAAATAATATAATAGCTGATTGATATTATAACAGTCTATACGGGTGTGGTAGTATTAATTGCAGTATTATTAGATGTATGTGTTATAATTATATGCTAAAATTTATATTTTTAATCATCTATAACGTTATAATGTAAAACTTGTTAATCTTCCTAAAATTACGTAATATAATTTTACACTATTTTTATAATCTTAGCAAGTCCTTAATATTTTCACATGTTTTTTCCGATATTATTGAAGGCTGCACACTTTTAATTTCAGCCAATTTTTCTATAATAAATTTAATATAATTCGATTTATTCCTTTTACCACGATTGGGCTCTGGTGACATATAGGGACAGTCAGTTTCAACTAACATTCTTTCAAGAGGTATTTCTTTTGCTACTTCCTTGATTTTCTTTGAATTTTTAAAAGTTACTACTCCTGTGAATCCAATATAGTATCCAAGCTTAATGCACTGCCTTGCAAACTCCAGGCTTCCGGAGAAACAGTGAACAACGCCTTTTACCTTAGGAAACTTTTTAATTATATTTAGTGTATCCTCATGAGCATCTCTGTCATGTATAACAACGGGCAGCTGTAATTCTTCAGCAAGTTCCATCTGCTTTATAAATGCCTTTTTCTGAATTTCTCTTGGAGGATTTTCTTTATAATAATAATCCAGTCCAATTTCCCCTATTGCTTTTACTTTTGAGCTTTTAGCCAATTGCTTAAGCTTTTCTATCATATTATCATCAACTTCATCTGCATACTCTGGATGTAAACCTACAGCTGCGTAAAAGAAATCGTTTTTCTCTGCCAGCTCCACAGATTTTTGTGCTCCATAAAAAGAAGAACCGCAGTTCAGCACACCTATTACATTACTGTTTTTAATTTCTTCAATAATCTGGTCTCTATCTTCATCAAACTGCTCATCATCATAATGAGCATGAGAATCAAATATCTTTATATCTTCCATAATACCCCTTTCTTCAGTTGAAAGTTGAAAGTTAAAAGTTAAAAGTTGTTAGCTCTTAACTTTTAGCTCTTACCTCTTACTTCTTAGTTAAATGGTTATTAGTTCATAGTCCTGTGAACCAAGACCTATTTCCTCTCCATGCTTAAGTCCTGCTTCCCAGCTTGTGTTCAAGTGGATATGTCCAAATTTATCTTCTCCTTCATGATAATTAGTGTCACTTAAAGTTGATCCATTTATCATAGGTGCTTTATTAACAAGATCCACACATAATCTGTCAAGGGCTACAGGATCAAATGATGCTGCTATTCCTATATCGGGAACTATTGCCAAATCGTTTGAATCCCAGCAGTCGCAGTTTGGAGATACATTCATAATAAAACTAATATGAAAATTTGGCTTATCTTTAACAACAGCATATGCATATTCTGCAATTTTTTCATTTGCTGTTACTGCGCTTTCATCCCATACAACCTGTGCTGCATTAAATTGGCATACAGCCACGCACTGTCCGCATCCAACACATTTATTATAATCTATTTCAGCCTTTCTGTTTTCGTCAATACTAATAGCTCCCTTGTGCACAGCTTTTTACACACATTCCACATCCAATGCAGTTTTCTTTGTGTATTTCAGGCTGAGAGGCTGAATGCATTTCTAATTTTCCACCTCTGGAACCTGAACCCATGCCAAGGTTCTTCAAGACTCCTCCAAATCCAGTCATTTCATGACCTTTAAAATGAGTCATTGATATAATAATATCAGCATCAGCTATAGCAGCTCCTATTTTAGCTGTTTTACAATACTTCTCATTTATTTCTATTTCTCTATAGTCTGTTCCTTTAATTCCATCTGCAATTATTACATTGCATCCAACTGATAATGGATTAAATCCATTTTCCTGTGCAGCTAATAAATGATCAACTGCATTAGCTCTTCTTCCAGAATATAATGTATTTGAATCTGTAAGAAAAACAAGCCCCCCAAGCTCTTTAATCATGCTGACTATTTTGGCAGCATAATTAGGCCTTAAATAAGCAAGATTTCCAGGCTCTCCAAAATGGATTTTTATAGCTGTAAACTGATTTTTAAAATCAATATTTTCTATTCCTGCCCTTTTTACCAGCCTTTCCAGCTTATCCAGCAGATTTAACCCCGGTTTTGTTCTTAAGTCTGTAAAATATACCTTTGACTTTTCCATTGTAATCACCCCTCAATATAAACTCCCTTAATTATATCATTTTTTTAATCTTAGTAAAACTTTAGCAGCGGATGAAATCTCTTCATATTACGGCTGAGTATCATACATGATTTCAAAATACCCCTGTGGATGTTTGCATGCAGGGCATACAGCTGGTGCCTCTTTTCCTTCAAAAATATATCCGCAGTTCCTGCACTTCCATTTTTGATTTGTATCCTTTTTATATAAAGTTCCATTTTTTAAGCTGCTTAACAAATTTAAATATCTTTTCTCATGTGCAGTTTCAATTTCTATGATTTTTCTTATTGTTATTTCTATTTCTTTAAACCCTTCCTGCCCTGCTATATCTGCAAATGAAGGATATAATGTACCCCATTCCTCCTTTTCACCCTCAGCTGCATACTGCAGATTCTGCTCGGTATTACCATATCCTACAGGATATTCTGCATCCACTTTGATATGTGCGTTTCCTAAACCCTGAACTAAAAAATCAAAAAATATTTTTGCATGCTCCTTTTCATTATCAGCTGTTTCTAAAAATACAGCTGCAATCTGCTTATGACCTTCCCTATCTGCAGCTTTGCTGTAATATGTGTATCTGTTTCTTGCCTGTGATTCCCCTGCAAATGCCTTTGCCAGATTATCTGCAGTTTGAGTTCCCTTTAAATCTTTCATTATTACAATCACCTCATAAAAGTATTTTGTCTATATTTTCCCCAAAAATTTTGTAATAATTAATAATTTTCTAATATAGAGTTTATTATTATGCTGATTTATATTAGAATTGATGTGTAAAAATAATAAATAAAGGAGATTTTATCATGCTGCTTCATAAAGAAATATTCAATGCAAAATATGAAAACGTTATACCTATAAGTGGATATCTATCAGTTGAACAAAAAGAAAAAGATGTTTTTGTGCATTTCCTTAACGGGATAATTCAAATATCCAATTTTTCTAATGGAATAATTAAAATATTCATAGGTGAACCCTTTGAAACCAGCAGTAGTACAAATGCAGTTACAGATAATCTGCATAAGGTTAATTGTACTTTCTCTGAGGATGATAATTATATTATAATACATGGAACTGTTTCAGACACATATATAGAAAAAAGTTCTTTAAAAATAACATTCAAATCCAAGGACGGGAAGATAATTTGTTCTGACTTTAAAGCTGCTGGAAAGCGGGATTCAAATATTTTTATCAGCAAAACAAACGACTGCCTTGCCTATTATGGTTTTGGTGAAAAAGGGGGTTCCCTAAATAAAAAGGGCTGCTATTTGGAAAATTATAATACTGATGATCCTAAGAATAATGATGAAACCAGTTTATTTTATAAAACAATTCCATTTTATGCTGGGCTTAAGCCTGATAACGCTTATGGAATTTATTTTGATAATAGCTTTAGAAGCTTTTTTGATATGGGTAAAAGCTTTAAGGACATGATATATTTTGGAGCCTCAGGCGGGAAGATCCAATATTACTTTATTCCCGGCAATGACTTAAAGGATGTAGTACATAAATATTCGGAGCTTACAGGAACCATGGAGCTGCCCCCAAAATGGGTACTTGGCTATCAGCAGTGCAGATACAGCTATGCATCGGAAAAAGAAGTTCTTAAGCTTGCTAAATGCCTTAGGAAAAATGAAATTCCATGTGATACAATCTATTTGGATATTCATTATATGGATAAATTTAAAGTAATGACCTTCGACAAAAATAATTTTAATAATCCTTCTGAAATGTTAAAGGAATTACACAAAAATGGGTTTAAAGTTGTAACTATTTTAGATCCTGGTGTAAAGGTAGAGGAAAATTACGGCGTATATGAAAGAGGATTAGCAGGAGATCACTTCATAAAAAATATTGATGGTACACTTTTTACAGGAGAAGTATGGCCTGGGGAAAGCGCTTTCCCTGATTTTTCAAATACAGAAGCCAGACAGTGGTGGAAAAAAGAGCTTAAGAACTTTATTTCTATTGGCATTGATGGAATATGGAATGACATGAATGAACCTGCTGTTTTCAATAATGACATAAAAACTATGCCTGATGAATGCATTCATAACAGCTGTAATGGTACAATAGCTCATTCAGAATTCCATAACATGTTTGGAATGGAAATGAGCAGATGCTCAAATGAAGCTCAGGAAGAGCTGAGACCTAACCTGCGCCAGTTTTCAATGACAAGAGCTACATTTGCAGGGGGACAAAGATATTCATCAATATGGACTGGAGATAATTACAGTACCTGGGAGCACCTTAGAATGTCAATTCCAATGAATTGTAATTTAGGTATTTCCGGATTCAGCTTTACAGGCAATGATGTGGGAGGCTTTGGCGGAGATTGTACAAAAGAGCTTTTTATAAGATGGATGGAGCTTGGAACTTTTCTTCCTATATTCAGAAATCACTCTGCAATTTTTACAAGAAGACAGGAACCCTGGAGTTTTGGCCCTGATGCTGAAAAAATCTGCAAAAAAGCTATTAATCTTAGATATAGCTTATTGCCTTATATTTACAATCAATACTATAAATCATATAAAGAAGGAATTCCTGTATTCAGACCAATGATTCTTGATTTTGATGATGATGAAAATGTACTTGATATGTACTCTCAATTTATGTTTGGTGATAATATTTTAGTTGCACCTATTCTTTATCGGGACGAAAGGGAAAAATTAGTTTACTTCCCTAAGGGGTACTGGTATGATTACTTTACTCATAAAAAATATGAAGGCGGAAAGTATTATACAATAAGTATTCCACTGGACAATATAGGTGTTTTCGTAAAAGAAAATTCAATAATACCAGTATATGAAGATTTCTTTAATTATGTAGGAGAAAAAGAGCTTCCAGTTACTTTGAAACTATTCCCTGGCAGCGGATCATCATGCTATTATGAAGATGATGACACAACCCTTGAATATAAAAAAGGAGCTTATAATTTGTACAAATTTACTTACAGCAATAATACTGAGAAAAAAATAAATATTGAATCTTTAAATAAAGGCTTTAACAAAACTCAGGAATTTAAAACAGAATATGTGCTAGAATGTAATTAATACACAAAATACAGAGGTGATTACTATTGATGCACTTTCAGGAATTATATCAAACCTGCATCACATGTGAAAAATGTCCCCTCCATGCTAATAGAACTAACGTGGTTTTTGGAGATGGAAATATCAGAGCTCCCTTAATGTTTATAGGAGAAGCCCCTGGGGCAGACGAGGATAGAACCGGCATACCTTTTGTAGGCAGGGCTGGTCAGCTTCTTACAAAGGGATTAGAAGCACTGCAGCTTACACGTAATGAGTATTACATTTGTAATATTTGCAAATGCAGACCGGAAAACAACAGAACCCCCCTTGAAGAAGAAGCTGAGGCATGCCTTCCTTATCTTAGGAATCAGGTTGCTCTTATAAAGCCAAAGATAATAGTTTGTTTAGGCGCAACTGCAATGAAATATATATTAGGGAAAGATTTTAGAATAACAAGAGATAGAGGAAAATGGGTAGAGAGAAAAGGCTTTTACATGATTGCAACTTTTCATCCTGCCGCATTATTTAGAGATGAAAGCAAAAAATTCCTGTTCTGGAATGACCTAAAAATAATAAAGGAAAAATACAGCGAAATTAAAAATAAATATTGACATAATTAATATGATAACCTATCATTGGGTTATAAAATTTATTTTATACTTTGCATTGAAGGAAAGAGTAATAAACGGATGTTCCTAAAGAGAATGGGGTATTGGTGAAAGCCCATGGTTCAAAAGTTTATGAACATGGCTCCTGAGCATATTATCTGAAGCTTAGTAAGATAATACGTAAGCACACGTTACAGTGCAGGGTGATGTTAGTCACCTACAGAGTTTCATATTGCGAGATATGAATAAATTAGAGTGGCATCGCGTAATTACGCCTCTATATGGTTATAATCCATATAGAGGTTTTTTTATATATAAGGAGGGATTTATAATGACTAAAAAACCGTATTACATTACTACACCAATTTATTATCCATCTGCAAATCTGCATATAGGCAATACCTATACTACAGTTGCTGCTGATGCAATGGCTAGATTTAAAAGACTTACAGGTTATGACGTTATGTTTCTTACTGGAACTGATGAACATGGGCAGAAAATCCAGAGAATCGCAGAAGAAAAAGGAGTTACTCCAAAGGCTTATGTAGATGAGATTGTTGCTGGCATTCAGGATCTATGGAAGCTCATGAATATAAGTTATGATAAATTCATTAGAACCACAGATGAATATCATATGAAAGCTGTTCAGAAAATATTTAAAAAGCTGTATGATCAGGGTGATATTTATAAAGGATCCTATGAGGGCTGGTATTGTACTCCATGCGAATCCTTCTGGACTGAAACTCAGCTGGTAAATGGCAACTGTCCTGACTGCGGCAGACCAGTTGAAAAGGCTAAAGAAGAAGCATATTTTTTCAAAATGTCAAAATATGCAGACAAACTTATTGAATATATTGAAAGCCATCCTGAATTCATTCAGCCTGAAACAAGAAAAAATGAAATGATAAATAACTTTCTAAAGCCAGGCTTACAGGATTTATGTATTTCAAGAACATCTTTTAATTGGGGAATTCCTGTTACTTTTGATCCTAAACATGTTATTTATGTTTGGGTGGATGCTCTGGCAAATTACATAACAGCATTAGGTTATGGAACAGATAATGAAGAACTATACAATAAATTCTGGCCTGCAGATGTTCATCTTGTAGGAAAAGATATATTGAGATTCCACACAATTTACTGGCCAATTATGCTTATGGCATTAGGTCTGCCCCTCCCAAAACAGATATTTGGTCATGGCTGGTTATTAGTTGATGGCGGAAAAATGTCAAAATCGAAGGGAAATGTTGTAGACCCTGTTGTGCTTATAAAACATTTTGGAACTGATGCAGTGAGATATTATCTGCTAAGAGAAATTCCCTTTGGTCAGGATGGATTATTTAATAATGAAATATTTATTAAAAAGATCAATTCAGATCTAGCTAATGATTTAGGCAATCTTTTGTCAAGAACAACTGCTATGATAGTAAAATATTTTGGGGGTGTAATACCTGCTCCTTTGGCAAAAGAGCCTTTGGATGATGAATTAATAAATTTAGCCCTGGAAACTCCAATTAAGGCTGAAAAAGCAATGGATAAACTAAGAATTCCTGAGGCATTGGATGAAATATGGGCTTTGATTGGAAGAGCCAACAAATATATAGATGAAACTACTCCATGGGTATTAGCTAAGGATGATTCTAAAAAGGAAAGATTGGGTACTGTTCTTTACAATCTGGCAGAAAGCTTAAGGTTTGTCTCAATATGCTTAAGCTCATTTTTACCGGATACCAGTGCTAAAATAAATGAACAGCTGTCTGTAGAATTAACAACATGGGACAGCTTAGCCTCCTTCGATGGAACAAGCGCCGGCACCAAAGTGAAAAAAGGCGAAAATTTATTTCCTAGAATAGATGTTGATGCTAAAATAGAAGAACTCAACAAATTGAAAAATGAAAATTCCAAGCAGGCTGCACATGAAATTCAGCCAATTAAACCTGAAATTACAATAGATGACTTTGATAAAATTGATTTAAGAGTTGTAAAAGTTATTTCCTGCGAAAAAGTAAAAGGTTCCAATAAGCTTTTAAAGCTTAAGGTTGACCTTGGCAATGAAGAAAGACAGGTTGTATCAGGTATTGCCAAATTCTATAAGCCCGAAGATTTAGTTGGTAAACAAGTAGTATTAGTTGCAAATTTAAAACCAGTTAAATTACGTGGAGAACTTTCACAGGGAATGATTTTAGCTGCAGCTAATGATGATGACAGTAAATTGTTTGCAATATCAATTCCAGGTGAATTGCCAACAGGAAGCAAAATCAGTTAACAGCTTCTACAGTTAATAGTTAAAGGTTAAAAGTTAATAGTTTAGAGATTTCACATCTAAATGGGGCTGCCGCATTAGCAGTTAAAACTGTTGATGCAAGGCTCCTTTTTTATTGAAGGCCGAAACTAAAGATTAAAGAATAAAGAACAAATATTGAGTGAATCATGTGTTTAAGAACCAAGGATGATGTTAATTACGGTTTAACTAGTAGTGTTAAAAAAGGATTTGAAAAATCCAAAGCCGATAGGCTGCCTACCAAAAATAAAGAATAAGGACTTAAACTAAGGATTAAATAATGTGGATTTTCTGCTTCGGAAGAAAATTTGTTCTCTGTTATTTAATCTTTGTTATTTAGATATAGGGCTCTTTTATTCAATAGTGTTGATGAAGTAACAAATTCCCGTTAGGGACAGGTCAATTAAAACATATTTCAGCATTTCTCATATTTATATATGTTATTTTTCAAAAAATCCAAATATGCTTACAACAGCACCTATAATTATCAAAAACAATTCATTATCATGTGTTTTAAGACCACTAAGACTTAGTATTCCAATATAAATACCTATCAAAATTATAACTACGCCAATTATCATAGTTTTTATTCCTTTATTAGACATTTAGATCTCCCCCCCCTATTCCATAATATTCCTAATAATACTTTACAATATGCTAAAGATAAAAAGCAACATATTTTTCAGCCCCGCTGAAAAATATCCTTACCTCTTACTTCTTACTTCTTACCTCTTACCTCTTACCTCTTACCTAGCTAACACTACTGCCATAATTATAGCTGTCATATCTGCAAATAAGGCTGCCCACAGAGTATGCCTTATTTTTTTTACACCAACTGCCCCGTAATATACTGTAAGAGTGTAAAATATGGTTTCCGTGGACCCCATTAAAATGGATGCCACAACGCCTATATATGTGTCTGGTCCATAATTTTTTATAATATCTGTAAATACCCCTAATGCCCCGCTCCCTGATAAAGGTTTTATAAGCACCAATGGCACTATTTCTGAGGGTAGTCCAATTATTTTAACTATTGGTGCTGCAAATGCTGTAAAATAGCCTAATGCTCCAGATTCCCTGAACACGCCAACAGCAACCAGCATTGCAAGTAAATAAGGAAAAATCCTTAAACAGATTCCTAATCCTTCTTTTGCCCCCTCAACAAAACATTCATAAACTTTGACTCCCTTTAATACACCATATATTACAATAGATATAATCAATATTGGAATAATAGCTTTAATACAATAATCCATTGGCCGTCCCCCATTATTTAAAAATATTTCTCAAGTACTTTACATGATATAATCCCAACCAGAGCCGCTGCTCCCGTAGCAATTACAGCAGGAAGTATTATTGCTCCCGGATTCTTTGATCCCATGGCTGCCCTTATGGATATTACAGTGGTAGGCACTAATTGTATACATGCTGCATTTAACACTAAAAATAGCGCCATATCATCGCTGGCTGTATCCTTATTAATATTATTTTTACTTAGCTCTTCTATGGCTTTTATTCCAAAAGGAGTTGCCGCATTTGACAGCCCCATCATATTTGCCGTTAAATTCATAATAATAGCACCTACAGCTTTTTCATTTTTCCCGGCATCTTTAAACAAAAACCTGATTATTGGTCTTAATATTATTGCAAGCTTTTCTGTTAATCCGCTTTTTTCTGCTATTTTCATGACTCCGCACCATAGGCACATCATACCAATAAGCTTTATTATAAGTTGAACTGTATTATCTGACGAAGATATTATAGCTTTTGATATTAAATCTCCTCTTCCTGTGATAATACCAAATATGATTCCAAAAGCTAATATAAAAAACCATATAAAATTAATCATTTAATCCTCCAAATATAGCTGATTTTATATTATGTATATGTTTGTACAAGTATTAATATTTGAGAAAGTCATTTTATTATTGAATTTATTTATTTTTAGTGATACCATAAAAAATGAATTTATATAGATGGAGGCTCAAAATGGTCATTAAAGATGTTATGAAATATATAGAAAGTGAAATAGTTGTAATAAATGCCACACCTTGTGAAGTTTGCGGAGGAGATTATATTGCTGAACAGATGGAGCCTGTTATTATAGATGATATGCCCTATGATATCTGCTCATGTATGTGTGAAAAATGTGGACATTTTAAGACATTTGAATTTTCAGCACCATTTTTAGATAATGAATCTTTTGATAAAATTAAAAATAGTATGAACTAAAGGAGATTTAATATGGAAGAAACAAAACTAGTTTTAGCGCAGAAAGATATTGATGAAGCCTTAGCTCTTGTTGAAAATATGGAAAAGTCCTTAAATGGAATTAATTTTTCTAAGGAAAATATCAAAGATAACTTTACATTTCTATGTTCTAAGCTTGAGGAAATAGAAGCGATTCTTAAAGAAGAAGGTATATTAGAATAAAAAAAGAGTAAAGCCATGCTTTACTCTTTTTCCTTTAAACTATTTAAGCCTTAAGTGCATTTTCAATTTTTTCCTGATCAAATCCTAATATTACTTCATCATCAATTTTGATAACAGGGACGCTTCTCATTCCCATTGACATTAACTCTTTTCTCGCAGCTGGTTCTTTTATATTCTTCTCCTGAAACTCTATATTATTTGTATGAAAATATTCCTTTGCCATTTTGCAATATACACAGCTATCTGATGTATAAATCATAACATTTTTCATTTAAATCCCTCCTAAAACTAATAGTAATAATTTAATTACTATTGGATACCCCTATGTGGTATCTTTATACTTATATTATATTTTTATTTATGTTAGATGTCAATAGCATTTATTAAGTTTTAATAATAATTATTATTAAACAATTGGAGGTAACTAACAATGGACAAAAGTAAATTTAATAGCACCAGCCCGAATACAGATCATACTGAAAATTCCATTAGAATAAATAAGTTCATAAGTGACTCTGGATTATGTTCCAGAAGAGAAGCTGACAAATTAATTCTTCATGGCAGGATCTCCGTTAATAATAAAATTGCAGAAATAGGAACAAAAGTTTATTCTGGTGATATAGTTACACTTGATGGTAAACAGATAAAAGCTGCTGAAAAACTTATATATATTGCATTTAATAAGCCTGTTGGTATTACCTGTACAACAGAGCAAAAGGTTAAGGGAAACATTATAGATTACATTAACCATCCTCAGAGAATATTTCCAATAGGAAGGCTTGATAAAGACTCCCAAGGATTAATCTTATTAACAAACGACGGTAACATAGTAAACAAAATATTAAGAGCCGGAAACAATCATGAAAAAGAGTATATCGTAACTGTAGATAAACCAATTACAAATGAATTTATAAGTAAAATGAGTTCTGGTGTGAATATACTTAATACAAGGACCAAACCATGTAAAATAGTAAAGCTGAGCAGCTATACATTTAATATAATATTAACCCAGGGTTTAAACAGACAGATAAGAAGAATGTGTGAGTTTTTTGATTATAATGTTAATAAATTGAAAAGAATACGAGTCATGAATATACAGCTTAAAGATCTGCAGATAGGTCAGTGGCGTTATTTAACAAATAGTGAAATGAAGGAAATAAACAGGCTTATTTCCAGTTCTTCAAAAACAGAAGAAGCTTCCAAATAGATTTCAAAGTAAATAATCTATTTAAGCTTCTTCTCAAATTTTACTGATTCAGAAACCAGGTTAAGTCCATATATGTTGGATTTGTCAGCCTCTGCTCAAATTCATTCATTGTTAAAAGTCCGCCTATATATACTCTGTTTAATGTATATATACCATTAGATTTATAAGCCCATTTACCTTTTGTTGTAAATGCCATATCATATCCAGCTTCTTTTGAAGCATTAACTGTGGTTTTATTATACTTTCCATATGGATAGGATAAATATCTGCAATTTATACCTAACTTTTCGTCAATTACTTTTTTTGACTGTTTTAAGTTATATACCTGTTCATCATAGGTCAGCTTACTAAGCTTGCTATGATCTAAAGTATGGCTTCCAATTTCTATTCCGTTATTTATCATCTCTTTCATCTGTGGAAATTTTATATATAATCCGCCCTGGTTACATAAATCCGTTATTATAAAAATTGTTGCTTTAAAATTATAATCTTTTAATATTGGATATGCATTTGTAAAATTATCTTCATAGCCATCATCAAATGTTATAACAACAGACTTTTTAGGCACTTTTTTATTGTATTTTACGAAATTATATAAATCACTCATAGATAATGTAGTGTAATTATTATCTTTTAAATATTTCATTTGAGATTTGAACAATTCAGGTTGTACAACTAATGGATTGTTTTTATCATCTTTTACAGAATGGTACATTAACACGGGAATACCTTGATTATTATCTTTAGTATTCTTTAAATCACTTCTGAAACTGAAATTTAAATTTCTTACGGATACAATGCAAACCATGTATAATATCAATATTATAATGAATGTCTTCTTTAATCGATGCTTAATTAAACCCCTCATGAATTAACCCCTTTATTACGTATATAATTAGATTTATATTATATCATATATAACAATATACTTTATTACTACTTATTATAGTTTCTATTTGTCAATCTTCTTATAAATTCAGACATAGGTGATTCCGCACTTATATATACTCTGTCTAAAGTATACATGCCATCTGATTTATCAGACCATGTTCCATTTGTTGTAAATGCCATTTTATAACCAGCCTCTTTTGCTGCTTTAATGGTTTCTTTATTATATTTTCCCACTGGATATGCTAAATAATTTACCTGTTTATTTAGCAGTTTTTCCAGAAATAATTTTGATTCCTTTAGCTCATTTAACTGTTTTGCATAGCTTTGTTTATTTAATTCTTCATGATCTAATGTGTGGCTCTCAACATCAAATCCATATGCGTCCATTTCTTTAAGCTGAGTGCTGTTTAAGTAAGCTCCACTTTTATCTACAGTATCAGTAATCACAAAAACTGTTGCTTTAAAACCAAATTCCTTTATTATTGGAAAAGCATTTATATAATTATCAGCATAGCCATCATCAAATACTAAAGCTACAGACTTATCCGGCACTGGCATATTGTTTTCAAAAAAACTATATAATTCATTTAACGTCAAAGTGGTATAACCATTATCCTTTAAATACTTCATTTGCCCTCTGAATTGTTCCTTTGGAATTCTTAAAGGATTATCCTTTTCATAATCAATTGAGTGATACATAAGCACTGGTATGCCTTTGTCATTGTAAATCAGGCTTTCATTCTTAAAAGTCCTGTCTTTTTTTTCTTCACTGACTTCCTTTTTCGTCATGTCTGCAGTTTTTTCGTTATTTTTTTTCACTTCATCCGCTTTAGCTGTATTTAATGGCACATCCTTTTTTGATCTTTCTTTAGTAGAATGTGCAATAGTATAAGAAGCACCTATTCCTAATGTCAGAACACACACCATAATTACTGCTATATTCCTTAACTTCAAATAACCACTTCCCTACCTGATTTTGTATTGATATACTTATTATAATACAAATCTAATATATATAATATTATATTAAGTTACAAAAATTTAATTCATTTTTCAATAAATTAGTCACATTATCCACAGAATGCATGTGCATAACTTGTTATTTTTATATAATAATCATTATTTAAGTCTTTATTAAAATATTTCCTGACAAAATATTTTAATATAAATGTCTAATGGCAAAGCTTGATTTATCAGCATTGTTCCTTACTTTAAGCTCACAAATAAAATATTTTTACAAAAATAATTTTTATAGTTATTAACATTGTCCACATTTACTATGTGCATAACTTGTGCAAGCAGTGTTGATTCTCTACATTGCTGTGGATATGTTGTGCATATATTGTTGATAACTTTTATCACATTTTTATATTTATTTTATATTATACTAGTGTAACTTGTAAACCAACTTTAAAATATCCTCATGTTTACAGAGAATAAAATGATATATTTTTTTGTATTCTCTGTAATTTTTATTTTATTTGGAAAATTCTTAACAATTCATAATTATTATGGTATTATTATATTAAAATAAAGGTTTAGGAGGATGTTAGCCTATGAAGAATAAGGTTATCTATGTTGACTTCTCCACAAAAAATAAGAGGAAGATTAAAAAAAATAACTTCTTCAATATGTTAATTTACAGAATACGCAGAATTTTCTATAATATTTTTAATAAAGAAAATAATTATAAAAAGGATAACCACAAGATGCATTCTGTAAAATAATATAAGTATTGGTATCATCTTATGGAACACATATTTATTTTTGTGTTCTTATTTATTTATGGTAAACTATTTATATATAATTAATTTGAGGTGATGCTATGAGAGTAGGCTTAGGTTATGATGTTCATAAACTTGTAGAAAACAGGAAACTTATTTTAGGAGGGGTTCACATCCCATATGAAAAAGGCCTGCTTGGTCATTCTGATGCAGATGTATTGATTCATGCTGTTATGGATTCGCTGCTTGGGGCTGCAGCCTTAGGGGATATAGGTATGCACTTTCCTGATACTGATGCAAAGTATAGTGGTATATCCAGCCTTGTTTTACTTAAATATGTTAAAAATCTTTTAGATGATTCAAATTATAATATTTGTAACATTGATGCCACAATTATAGCTCAAAAGCCTAAAATATCTCCACATATTCCAGAAATGAGAAAAAACATTTCCTCTGCACTGGATATAGATATAGATATGGTAAATATAAAAGCTACAACTGAAGAGGGCTTGGGTTTTACCGGTACCTGCCAGGGTATATCCAGCCAGAGCATATGCTTAATATATAGAAAGTAAATATTTAATTATTAAAAAAGCTCAAACAACACTTTAATATCATTGTTGTTTGAGCTTTTAACTTTTTATCAATTACTAACATTAACTTTAAGCAGATCAAGAATAAACATTACCAGAGGAATACCCAGTAATAATCCCCATGTGCCCATAAAGTGTTCTGATACGATAAGTATCAAAAATGTAAAAAATACCGGCAGTTCGGTTTTATTTGACATAAGTTTTGGATTTAAAACGTAGCTCTCCAGGCCGTGAAGCATAGCAATCATAATCAATACATAAATTACTTTGGATATACCGCCTATATTAAATGCTATTATTGACAGCGGCACCGATGTTATTATAACCCCTGCTACAGGTATTAATCCACAGATAAATATCATAAATCCTAAAGCCATTATTTGAGGGAACCCCATAATGCTTAGAATAATAATAGATATTATTGTATTGATCATTGCAATTAATATCTGAGCCTGTATGACTTTGCCAAATGAGTTTGAAAAATTTATACAAAAAAGTTCTATATAATTATATATTGATGAAACTCTGCTTGTTTTAAATTTAGATAAGAATTGTTTTATCTTCTGCTTCTCCAGCATGAAAAAAAAGCTTAATATAAATGCCAGAAATACGTTTATTCCCATTTTACCGATATTAGTAACCATTAAAAATAAAGAATCAAACTGACCTTTTATATATCCCTTTATATCTATAGGTCCAATATATTTATCAATGTATTGCTGAAACATAATAATACTTGAATTATCTTTACTTGCAGATAATTGATTTATTAGTGCAGCACTTTCATTTATAATAATTGGAACATATTTGTATATAAAGTATGAAAACATTGCTATTAATAATATGTATAATATTATGGTAACTAACAATTCATTTAAGCGGTTTTTCACCAAAAACTTTTTTACAATAAATTGCTGCAGACTATAAATTAGAAAAGTAAATAAAAATGTTAAAAGGAATAAGTTTAACATTTTTCTCATTGAATAAAAAAATAAGACAATCAGCAAAAATACGGATATTTCCTTGACTGCTTCCTTTTTAAACAAATCTGTAATAAATTCCATTTAATTTCCCCCTAAAGCACACTTTATTTTTATAATTATTATACATTATTTGGACTACTTATTGCATAAATTTTAATAATAAAGGCCTCAAAATATATATTCTGAGGCCTCTTATTACAGATTTTATTGTCCTAGGGTAGCAACCATTACGGCTTTTATTGTATGCATTCTGTTTTCAGCTTCATCAAATACTACTGAATGTTTTCCTTCGAATACTTCATCAGTTACTTCCATAGCTGTTAAACCGAATTTTTCATGTATTTCTATGCCAACTTTTGTGTTTAAATCATGAAATGATGGTAAACAGTGTTCAAATATAACCTTTGGATTTGATGTTAATTTAATCATTTCATCATTAACCTGATATGGCTTTAATAACTTTATCCTTGATTCCCAGACTTCAGGAGCCTCTCCCATGGATACCCATACATCAGTATAAAGAACATCAGTATTTTTTACACCTTCAGCAACATTTTCAGTTATTGTAATCTTTGCTCCTGTTTCCTTTGCAACTTTTTTGCATTTTGCAACTAATTTTTCATCAGGGAATAATTCCTTTGGTGATACTATTCTAAAGTCCATTCCCATTTTTGATGCACCAATCATAAGAGCATTAGCCATATTGTTTCTTCCATCTCCGCAATAAGCAAATACTATCTTATTTAATGGCTTATCAATATGTTCCTGAATTGTTAAGAAGTCAGCTAATATTTGTGTTGGATGATCCTGTGTTGTAAGGCCATTCCATACTGGTACTCCAGAATATTTAGCAAGATCTTCAACAACTGACTGGTCAAATCCTCTATACTCAATGCCATCGTACATTCTGCCCAGAACTCTTGCTGTATCAGCTATTGACTCTTTCTTTCCCATCTGTGAACCTGTTGGTCCAAGATATGTAACATGAGCTCCCTGATCAAGTGCTCCAACTTCAAAAGAGCATCTTGTTCTTGTAGAATCTTTTTCAAATAATAAGACAATGTTTTTACCTTTTAATTTCTGCTGTTCAGTTCCTGTATATTTTGCTTTTTTTAAATTCTTAGCTAAATCAAGCATGTAGTTAATTTCCTTTGGTGTAAAATCCATCAATGTTAAAAAACTTCTGTTTCTCAAATTAAATGCCATAATAATTCTCTCCTTTTTAATTTTTTTATAAATCTTCCCTGTATAAAGGCATGCTCATACATCTTGGACCTCCCCTTCCTCTGGAAAGCTCAGATGAAGGAATAGAAATAACTTTTATATTATTTTTGTCTAAGATTTCATTTGTTACATAGTTTCTTTCATAAGTGATAACCTTCCCTGGTTCCAATGCCAGCGTATTTGAGCCGTCATTCCACTGCTCTCTTCCAGAAATAATTTTATCTCCGCCGCCGCATCTTATCAGGGTAATATCTCTCCCTAAATATTTTGAAAGTATTTTTTCAAGGCTTCCAGTCTCTTCATTTAAAACAATTTCCTTATTTTTTTGATTATATGTTATTGCAGTAACTTTAAGCTGACCTTCAATTCCCTTATGAATAGTAAACTTATCATAATCAATCATTGTAAATACAGTATCCAGATGCATAAAAGCTCTTATTTTAGGTATATCAAACAATAAAACAACTTTAAAGCTGTCACCATATTCAAATATATTCTCAGCTGTTTTTATAGCTGCCTTATAATCAGTTCTCTCGCTATTGCCAATTGCAATTACATCTTTTGATAATACCAGTTCATCCCCGCCTTCCATAGAAAACTTTTCATTTCTATCATACCATAATGGTATATTGGAATCCTTGAAACCAGGATTATATTTAAATATGTATTTACCAAAAATAGTTTCCCTTTTTCTAGTTTCAGTTCTCATAGAATTTAGAGATATTCCCTTGCCAATTGATGCAAATGGATCTCTGGTAAAATATAAATTTGGCATTGGATCCATAAGAAATGGATAATCATCAAAATTTTCATTAATTCCTATATCCTTTTTTCTTACTCCAGCCATTATTTTATCTACCATATCCCTGCTATTCATTGACAATAAATACTCTTTCAATGGCTTATCATAATCATTATTATGAGAAAGATTTTCTAAAATAGCTTCATTCACAAATTTCTCTTTAATTATTGGATTATTTAAAGCTTCTGCCGTTAAATTCTCCAAATATTCTACCTTAACTCCATTCTTTCTGAATACATTAGCAAAGTTGTCATGTTCCTCCCTGGCAACCTTTAAATAAGGTATATCATCAAATAATAGTCTATCCAGATATTCCGGAATTAAATTTTCAATTTCTGCACCAGGTCTGTGTAAAAGTATTGTCTTCAGTTTTCCTATTTCAGAATAAACATTTATATATTTTTTATCCATATCTTACTACTCCTAAAATCTAATATAAGCTAAACAGATTTAATTATTTTTGTTCCTGAAAGTCCGTTTATTGCCTCTTTTGCCTTTGATAATGAAGCTATAATTGCAATTTTATCATTGTCAAATTCTATAAATTTTTTGCAGGCTTCTACCTTTGGCAGCATGCTTCCAGGAGCAAACTGCTTCTCTTCAATGTACTTATTAAGCTGGTCTAATGTTATAGAATCTAATTTTTTTTCATTGGGAGAATTAAAATTTATGCTTACTTTATCTATAGCTGTTAATATTAAGAGCATATCTGCATCAAGTATTTCTGCCAGTTTTTCTGCTGCAAAATCTTTATCTATTACTGCAGCTACACCTTTTACCATGCTGCCTTCCTTAACAACTGGTATACCGCCGCCGCCGCAGGATATAACTATCTTACCTGATTCGAAAAGGCCCTTTATTATATCTTTTTCTATAACGTCGATTGGCTTTGGTGATGGAACTACTCTTCTATAGCCTCTTCCAGCATCCTCTTTCATAATATAACCTTTTTCATGTGCTAAAATATCAGCCTCATCTTTACTATAAAATGAACCTATAGGCTTGGTTGGATTCTGAAATCCGTAATCATTCTTATCAACTAATACCTGGGTTATAACTGTTCCTACAGATTTTTTAATATTTCTTTTATAAAGTTCTTCTTCTATTGCATTTTGCAGATGATAACCTATGTATCCTTGAGAAAATGCACCGCATACATCAAATGGAAATAATACATTTGAGTCATTAGTCTTGTGAGCAGTCTCCACACTGCTTAATATCTGTCCCACCTGAGGCCCGTTTCCATGAACAATTGCAATTGAATGTCCCTGTTCTATTAAATCTATAATTGACTTAGCTGTTTCTTTGCATGTCTCTAACTGGCCTGCAGCACTTTTATCTTTTGGGTTTGACTGAAGAGCATTGCCCCCCAAAGCTAATACTATTTTCATAAATATTTCCTCCCCATAAACCAATTTCTACTAACAGTTAAATTATAAGCAAAGAGATCTATTTTTGTCTATACCATACTACTAAAAAATACTAATTCAATAATAAATTATCTGTATTATTAAAATAAATATACCTATATTAATGAATCCTTAGGAATATTCATAACAAAAAATAAAGCATTAGAATAAAACCTATTCCAACACTTTATTTTACATCCATTTTAGTGATCGCTTTTCTGATATTTGTCTACAATGTTTTGAACTAATTTCTTTATGGTACTTGCCTGTGCAATTAAATTCATAACCACCATAAAAACTACAATTCTTTCCTCATCTTCAGGCTTTAAATTGCAGTCCTTAACTATCTTCATTATTTTATCCTCATCAAGGCTTTGCTTGGAAAAGAACTTCTCAAAACTCTCCTCCTGAATCTCTGAAAATATTTTATATGCATATTCCCAGGATATAATATCATCGGATCTATCATTAATCTGATTAAAAGCTAAATCGAATACTTTTTTTATCTCATCTGTTGTGAGTACTGGTCTCATATAACTTAGCAATACCAATTGTGCCAGATGAAGCTTTGTATACCCTCTTTTTTTCCCGTCCTCTGGTTTGGAAATTACTTCACTTTTAATGTAATTTTGAACTATGTTGTTTGTGTACTTTTCTCCCTCAAATTTATCATTTAAATAATCTATTACCTGGGATAAAAAAAGGTCATATTTAGGTAGATCTTCATATGGTATTATGGTACTTTTGGACATATTTTTAATTAAATTATTTATATAATCCAGTCCCTTCTCTTCGCCTTCCATAAGATACCTCCTAACCTATACTATTTAATTTATTTTATAATTACATTATAAGTTATTAGTTAACCTATTACAAGTTCTCTGATATAATTTAATAAATATTTTATTTTTTATATATGTAAATTTAATAATTAAGGTTAAAATTAAAAAAAGAAGTTATCCACACTATTAAATGCTTTATCAACATTTTTCTGTGGATAACTTCCTTAATTATTCATTTTAAGCACATTTATCTTATATTATTGTTATAATATTTCTATTAAAATTACGAAATCCTGTGGATAACTTTTATATTATTTTCTAGATTTATTATAATCATCCATAAACTTGGCAATTCCAATATCTGTGAGAGGATGTTTTAACATCTGATTTAATACCTTATATGGTATTGTAGCTATATTAGCTCCTGCTTTTGCACATTCCAGAACATTCATCGGGTTTCTGATGCTTGCTGCAATTATTTCAGTTTTTATTCCATAATAGTTAAAAATCTCTGCTATATCACTTATCACTGGAGCTCCACCATTTCCAATGTCATCCAGTCTTCCAACAAATGGGCTTACATAACTTGCTCCTGACTTAGCAGCTAATAAAGCCTGCTGTGCTGAAAAAATTAAAGTAACATTTGTTCTAATACCTTCTTTATAAAGGATATGCACTGCCTTTAGCCCTTCTTCGCACATTGGTATCTTAATCACTATATTTTTATGTATTTTAACTAATTCCCTTGCCTCTTTTACCATTCCATCGCTTTCCAGGCTGATTACTTCAGCACTAATGGGGCCATCAACTATACTGCATATTTCCTGTATAACATCTTTTAAATCTCTTCCCTCTTTTGCTATTAGTGAAGGGTTAGTAGTAACTCCATCCAGTATCCCCCAGGCAGCAACCCTTTTAATTTCATCAATATTAGCAGTATCAATAAAGATCTTCATTAAAATCCCTCCTAAATATATAATACATCCTTATTATACCACACAGCTAAAATACTGGCCTTATCTTTACAGAAAGCTTTTTTATTTATATAATTAAGGCTCTAATATTTCCCACTTTTTTGTAAAAATAAAATATAAATTATATGAATTTTAATATGTTAATAAATTTTTAAAAAAATTGTTTATTTTTTACACTATTTATATGATATGTTTTAAAATATGAATTTATTGGCAATATTATAAAATGAGTAATAGTATTTATTGATAAAGCAGCTGTCTTAACTTTATAATCTTCTTATATATCATAATTTAATCTATTAAAATTCGACACAAATTAATTATATGGTATAAACTTACTTTTTTATTTTATTGTGATTCTAATTATAAAAACAGACAAAATATGTAACTTAACTGCGGTTTTTAAGTATTATTTTTGTACTTCCTTTGATTTTACTAGACTTATGAGTATAGTAAAAACTTGTATTTTTATCGAAATTTGTATTGACTTTTGTATATTTTGGTAGTATATTAACTATAGATGGAATTAAATAATGTTTTTGTAAAATAATAATATAAGCTGTTGACTTTTAATGTCATATTTGTTATTATTTAATTAAACAAATGTCGAAACATAGAATTTTAAGGAGGAATATAAAATGAAATCTACAGGTGTAGTAAGAAGAGTTGATGAATTAGGAAGAATAGTTATTCCTATAGAGCTAAGAAGAACATTAGATATTGCTGAAAAGGATGCTTTAGAAATATATGTTGATGGTGAGCAAATCATATTAAAGAAATATGAACCTGCATGTATTTTCTGTGGAGATGCCAGAGACGTTATAAATTACAAAGGGAAAAATATCTGCAAAAGCTGCTTAAAAGAAATAAAAGAAGGCAGATAACTTATTGCAATTAACATTATTTATATAGATAAATAGTACACTCTATCCCCCCCACATGGATTCCCCGTTCATGTGGGATTTTTCTATATATAAAAAAACCAGCAAGTTCCTTTAAAACTTACTGGTATTATGCATTTATCTAACTCTCCTTGCTCTGGAGAAATCTGATCTTGATAATGGTGATATTTTAACTGTATCCCCAGTCTGTGGTGCATGAATATACATTCCATTGCCAACATATATTCCAACATGATGAGGACTGTCATATGAACCAAAGAAAACTAAATCTCCTGGCTGTATGCTGTTTAATGGAACTTCAACTCCGTCATGTATTTGTTCATATGTTGATCTGTCAAGTGAAACACCGAAATGTCCATATACATATTGAACAAATCCTGAACAATCAAAGCCTGGCCTTGGTGATGTTCCCCCCCATACATATGGAGTTCCAATAAAATTAGCCGCATAAGCAACTACAGAATTTGAAGAAATTGATGCAGCACCTCTTGATGGCTGATATTTAGGCACCGATGCTGTAATACCGCTTACATACTTTGCAGCCTCAGCCTGAAAAGCTGAAATTTGTGAAGAATATTTCTTTTCTTCGTTCTTATACTCATTTGCTTTCTTAACTATAGCATCTTTTTCAGAATTAACCTGTGCTAACTTTTTTTCATTATCTGACTTTATTGCTAATAAGTTATCGTTTTCAGTATCCAATGCTTTTTTCTTGTCTTCAATACCTTTTTTCTTAGTATCTAAATCTTTGATAATATTTTTATCAAAATCAATAACCTTTTTAACATTTTCTACCCTTGATACCAAATCGCCTAATCCCTTAGCTTCCAGAATAACGTATATGTAGCTGTCAGAGCCGCTTATATACATAGCTCTTACTCTTTTGTTAAATATGTCCTGTTCTGCTTGAATATCTTCTTCAGACTTATCAAGATCCTTTTGAGTGGCTGCAATATCTTTTTTTGTTTTCTCTATATTTTTATTATTGTCATCTATTTTGTTTGTCAATACCTGAACTTGGTTGTCCATCTTTTGTATGTCATCCTCAAGACTTTGTCTCTTGTCCTGAGTACTCTTTAGCGCACTTTGACTTTTCTGCAATCCAGCAGGGTCTGCAAAAGCAGTACCTTTTAATGTTAATACCAGGCTTATAGCCAGAACAGCCGATAGTGCTCTCTTTCTCACTATACCTACCTCCTTTACGCAAAAAAAAATTTAAGACACTAGAATTATTATACCACTTGTCCTTTTACTTTCTCAACCCCTAAAATTATACATTTCTTATTTTATATAGAAATTACTTATTTTAATTCCAGAATATTTTGATTATACTTAACAATGGTGCCTATAAGTCTATAATCCTAATGAATGCTTATACACTTCTGACTTAGGGATGTCTCTTTCCTTGGCCACTTGTTTAATAGCATCCTTTTTCGAAAGTCCTTTACTTATATAACTCTTTATATGATCTTCCATAGTCAGATTACTCCATGCCATGGCCTTTTCCGCCTCTATCTGCTGCTCTGATATGCCTTCTATAACCAATACAAATTCACCTTTTGGATTTATCTCAGTGTATTTTTTTATGGCAGAACTTATTGTTGTCCTTAAAATTTCTTCATGTAATTTTGTTAGCTCTCTGCACAAAGAAATATTTCTATCCCCTAGTGAAGTTAATAAAAATTCCAGAGTGCTGAGCAATCTGTGAGGAGCCTCGTAGAAAATTAAAGTTTCCTTTCTATCTGCAAGTTCCGATATAACTTCTTTTCTCTCCTTTTTATCCCTTGGGAGGAAACCCCTGAATATAAACTTAGTGGTATCCAATCCTGAATGAACTAGTGCAGTGATTAAAGCTGCAGCTCCTGGCAATACCTCTACCTGTATATTCCTTTCAATGCATTTCTTTAAAATAACACTGCCTGGATCTGAGATTCCGGGAGTACCTGCATCAGTTACCAGTGCAATTGTCTTCCCATCCTTTAACATATTTATTAAGTCTTCACTTTTACTCATTTCATTATGCTGATGGTAGCTTATTAAAGTCTTCTTTATATTATAATGGTTTAAAAGCTTTAATGTCTGTCTTGTATCTTCTGCTGCTATAATGTCTGATTCAGATAATACTTCAAGTGCTCTTAAAGTTATATCCTTCAGGTTACCTATAGGGGTAGGCACCATATATAACTTACCTATTGATTTATCCATAAATATCCTCCAGTCCTTCAATATAATTATTCATTTCTTCCATAAATCTTATTAATTTCTTCAGTATAGCCTCCATCTTCTTTGTGAACATAAAGGGTTTTCTCCCATTTAAGAAATGTACCGCCATACTTTTGTCCTTCAACTAAAATAATATTGGGAGCTTTACTTATGCTGGGCTGAACCATCTGTATCCTTTTAGGTTCTATTTTATACTTTCTCATTGTGCACATTATATCTGCTAATCTATCAGGCCTGTGCACCATAAAAAGTCTGCCATTATCTTTTAACAGTATATTTGATGCTCTTATTACATCATCTAAAGTACAGAGTATTTCATGTCTTGCAATAGCATTGTTGTCCTTGATGCTTATTAATCCTGAATTTTTCAGTTTATATGGAGGATTAACAGTAACTACATCAGCTTTGGGTATAGATTTTAACAGTTCTATATCTTTTACATCTCCATTAATGAAGCTTACCTTTTGTTCCAATTCGTTATATTTTACACTTCTCTCAGCCATTTCCACCATATTATGCTGTATTTCTATTCCAATTATACTGGCTGCTTTAGTTTTCCCGGAGATTATGAATGGAACTATACCTGTTCCGCTGCACAAATCAACTACTGATGATCCCTTTTTTATTACTGCATAGTTAGCTAGAAGTACTGCATCTACTCCAAACCTAAAGGCATCCTTCTTTTGAATTATATGTATATTGTTTATCTGCAGATCATCTAAAGTTTCATCATCTTTAACTAAATTAATCATATTATCTTCTCTCATTCTTATGTTTTTATATGTTTATTTTAACAATAAAAAAACTTATTGTAAAATATGCTTAAAAAAATAACTGCTCTTTTGCAGCAGTTATTTTTTGTTGTTTTCTATCTGATTATATTTTGTATTCATAATGATAATATCAACTCTTCTATTCTTTGCTCTGCCAGCTTCTGTGGAGTTATCAGCAATTGGCCTGTATTCGCCATATCCAACAGATGATAACCTTTCTGGTGCAATACCGGCCTTATTAATAAGCAGTTCTGTAACATTTGTTGCTCTAATTGCTGAAAGCTGCCAGTTTGAACTGAATTCGCTATTATTTATAGGCACATTGTCTGTATGCCCTTCAATTCTAATATAGTTTCCCAGCTGGTTTAATATTTTGCCCATTTCAATTAGTTTCTTTTGAGATTCAGGCTTTATAACAGCCTGTGCTGAATCAAAAAATAATGTATCATTTAAGCTTACAACTAATCCTCTTTCTTCAACTTTAGATGTGACTTCATTACTCATATTATTATCTTTTAAATATTTATCAAGCTGCTTCTTAACATTCTCTAATTTATCCTGTTCTACAATAGCTGTATCAACTGCCTGAGTACTATTAGAAATACTTGGTGCATCTGAAGTGCCAATAATGCTTTTACCGCCGCCCATGGCTACCTTCAAAGAATTGCTAAGCTGTGAATACTTTGTTGCATTTACATTGCTCATAGCGTACATAACAACAAAAAATATCATTAATAAGGTAATCAAATCTACATAAGTAAGCAGCCATCTTTGAGAATTACCAGATTTTTTAGGCTTTCTCTTCATACCTCAACCTTCCCATCTTTACTTTCAAGCCTAGCCAATTCCTCTTTGTTTAGGAATCCCTTAAGTTTTTCAGAAATAGTATTAGGATTGACTCCTTCCTGAATATAAAGTACAGCCTCAACTATAAGCCTCTTCTCATTAAATTCCTTGTTATCCAGTGCCTTTAACTTTTCAGCTATGGGCAGCCAAATCAGGTTAGCAGTACCAATACCATAAAGTGTTGCTATAAATGCTGAAGCAATTTTAGGTCCAAGGCTTGCAGTATCACTTAAATTTCCAAGTACATGAACAAGTCCCATAACTGTTCCTATAATACCCATGGTAGGGGCATATCCTCCAGCTGTTTCAAATATAGCTGCTCCATCTCTATGTCTTTCAGAAGTTGACTCTACTTCTAGTTCTAATATACTTCTTAATGCTTCAGGTTCGATTCCATCAACTGCCAGCTGAAGACCCTTTTTAATAAATGGGTCCACTGATGTATTTTCAGTTATTTCTGATTCTAAGCTCAGTAATCCATTTTTTCTTGTTTTAAAAGAAATCTCCTTAAAATATAACACCAGATCCACCAGATCAGTTTCTTTATGGATAAAGAACACCTTAAGCATAGCTGGTACTCTTTTAATTTCAGTTATAGGAAATGATAAACCTGTTACACCTATTGTTCCGCCTAATATTATTACTGCAGCAGATGCAGATCCAAGTGCTGCAATAGTTCCCCCTTCAAGCACAAATCCTGCTATTAAAGATCCAAAACTAATTACTAAAAATATTATTGTAAAAATATCCATATTCAACCTCCAAAGTCTATATATAATATATATTCGTAGACTTCAGCCAATTGTTTATATGAAATATCTTAGTTTTTACAATAAAAAAGTACAGAATAATGGTCTTTATGAACTTATTTCAGCTTAACTGAAAAGATAGAATCTTTCCCTGCTGTAACCCCATCCATTTTATTTATCTTTATAGAATCAACTATATCCATATTCGTAACCAAAACTGGTGTTATAAGTGATATTCCCTTGCCTGTAATAAAATCTCTATCAATTTTAATAATTGGATCACCGGCTTTAACAGTGGATCCTTCCTCTGCAATTCTTTCAAATCCTTCTCCATTTAACTCAACTGTATCCAAACCAATATGTACAAGCAATTCTATACCCTGTTTTGTTGTAATTGCAAAAGCATGATTTGTTTTAAATATAAGTGTCAAAGTACCACCTACAGGTGCTTTAATTACATTTCCAGTTGAATCAACTGCCACTCCATCTCCTACAAGCTTTTCTGCAAAAACTTTATCTGGCACCTGATTCAATTCAATTACATTTCCATTAACTGGGGCAGTTATTTCTACATTTTTTTTGAATAATCCTAACATTTAAAAACCTCCACTTATACAAAAATAAAAGGCACGAGTTATAAATAACTCATGCCTGATTTAACAGTTACACGTTATTCTTAGATTATAAAACAATATTTATAATGTGTCAAATATTTATCATAATAAAAAAACCGCCAATAGACGGTTTTTTTTTACTAATCCTGAACTGGTGCTCCTACTGGGCAAACATTCGCACAATTTCCACAATCAATACATGTGTCTGCATCAATAACAAACTGTGTATCTCCCTGGCTGATTGCATTTACTGGACATTCCGAAGCACATGCTCCGCAGCTTATGCAGGCATCTGTTATTTTATATGCCATATGTAAAACACCTCCTTAAATTTTTGGATATAAAAATATCCGTATATATTTTAACACGTTTAGATTTATTTTAAAAGTACTTTTATATAACTGTATAACCTAAGTTTTCTATAGAATCAATCAACTTGTCGCTATTTACAAAATAGTTATCATAGACAACATTAACTTCTCCCTTTTCTCTATTAATCTGACATGCTATAACACCTTCATTATTGGCAATGGCATTCCTTATTTTATTTATATCAGCTACTGTATTCATATTGCAAACTTTAAGAACTGATTTCATAAAGCTTTACCCCCCTAGTTATCCTTGAATAACTCTTTTACTATAGCCTCATCCTCAACTTCAGCTTCAATCTTTATATCTGATTCTTCCACTGCACCTTCGTAGCTCCCTGATATTAACTTAATATCACTTATAGGCACATCCTGAATAATATCATCACCATCATTATTTCTAATTTTAATCTTTACACTTTCCTTAACTACATTATTAGCAATAACTTCGCCCTTGCCATAAGGAGAATCTACTACAGATTCTATCTTAGGAAGCCTCTTTCTTATTTCTTCATAAGTTTCCTGCTCATAATTTAAGCAGCACATGAGTCTTCCGCATATTCCTGATATTTTAGTTGGGTTTAAAGACAAATTCTGTTCTTTAGCCATCTTAATTGATACCGGAGCAAAATCTCCAAGGAATGTGGAACAGCACATTGTTCTCCCGCATGGTCCTAAACCACCAATCATTTTAGCCTCATCTCTCACTCCAATTTGTCTAAGTTCTATTCTGGTTCTGAATATAGCAGCTAAATCCTTTACCAATTCCCTAAAATCAACTCTGCCATCTGCTGTAAAATAAAATATAACTTTGTTATTATCAAAAGTATATTCAACATCAATTAATTTCATTTTTAAGCCATGCTGTGCAATTTTATCAAGGCATATATGGAAAGCTTCCTTTTCTTTTGACTTATTTTCATTATGTTTTTGAATATCCTCTTCTGTTGCTTTTCTGATAACAGTTTTTAAAGGTGCTACTATCAGATCTTCTTTTATACTCTTAGGAGCAATTACACACTCACCGAATTCTATTCCTCTGGCAGTTTCAACTATTACAAAATCATTCTTCTTAATATCTAAATTTACTGGATCAAAATAATATATTTTTCCTGCACCTTTGAAACGTACACCTATTACAGTTATCATTTTATACCTCCTGCATTTTAATCAGCAAAGAATCAAAGATTAGTGCTGCATTAACGTTTCTTTCTATTTTCTCTCTGCTTTCATTAATAATATTCACTATACCATTAAGTTTGTTAAAGGAAAAGTTCTCAGACAAACTTTTTATTTCATTAATTTTGTCAGCATTTATAATTAAATCCCGGCTGTTTGTGTCTTTGTATACCATAATATCTCTTATATAGGATATCAAACAGGTTAATACTTCCTGCCACTGATCTTTAAACTTTACAAAGAATAAATCATTTTTTAAAAAATCATCTTTAGATTCTTCATTTATACCTTTTAGTATAATTAAACAGTGATCCCTTATGACCTTAAGCTGCTCATCATTTATAAAGCTCTCTGCTCTTCCAGGAATTCCATCACTAAATGATATTGCAGCCTTAACTTTTTCCTCATTATATATATTAAGCTTTTTGTTTATAAAGCTTTTCATTTCTAACCTGCTCAGCCCTTGAAGCTTATGCACCTGGCATCTGGATTTTATAGTATCCAAAATGTTCCCAAGGTTCTCACATAACAGAATTATAAAAACGCCTTTAGGAGGCTCCTCAATAGTCTTTAAAAACGCATTTTGAGCAGCCTCCGTCATTTCACTTGCATTATTAATAATAATTACCTTTTTATCCCCTTCGTAGGGCTTTTTATTAACCTCTTCAATAATTTCCCGTACATTGTCTACTCCAATAGATTTCTTATTTAAGGGAACAGAATATTCCACAATATCCACATACTTTTTATCATGATTCCCGCCAAGTACCTGAACAGCCAGCTCTTTAGCCAGCAGGGATTTTCCTATTCCCTTCTCTCCTGCAAAAATATGTGCATGAGAAAGCTTATTTTCTCTTATTGAATTAACTATGCAGCTTTTTATTTGTTCATGTCCGATAATATGGTTAAAGCTCAATTTAATTAGCCTCCGCTAGATTTTAATAAATTTGTCTACATCAACCACAAATACTGTGGCTCCTCCTACTTCCACTTCAACAGGATATGGCACATAAACTCCCGTTGATCCTGCAACTGGTGAAGGTGATGTAACAACCTGTTTTCTTGTTTTACATATTTCCTCAATATCTGCAAGTACTTTATCAACCTTATCCTCATCAACGCCAATAAGTAATGTTGTGTTTCCGGATTTCAAAAATCCACCAGTAGTTGCCAGCTTTGTCACCCTGAAACCTGAATCAGTTATCTGTTCTATTAAATCTCCAGCATCATCATCTTGTACAATGGCAATTATAAGTTTCATAATATCCTCTCCTTATTATTAATAATCCCAGCCCTTTTATCATTATATTCATTAGAAATACTTATATTAATTATACTACAATTATATTAATTTAATAACAATATCGTAAATTTCCTTATGGATGCTTTCTATACTTCTAACATTATTATCATATACACATTTAACTTTTTTCCATGCATATTTTTCGGCTATATAAAGGGCATTATTATAAGATTTCAAAAGATAATCCTTATGTTTCTCATGAATATCCTTTTCCTGATCTCCAGTAAATTTATTTTTTCTTTCCTTCATAAGTTTATAGCTGTATTCCGGAGGCATGTCTAAAAAAATAACGCAATCAGGCTCAGGCAGATTAAATATCTTATACTCCAGATTATACATCCAGTGTAAGAATTCTTCCTTTTCACTTTTATTTTCTATTTTAGCTGCCTGATGAATCATATTGGATGTGGTATATCTGTCTGCTATAATAATGCCGCCTTCATTATAAAACCTTTTCCATTCCTTCATAAAACTTGCATACCTGTCCACAGCATAAAATGTAGAAGCTACATAAGGGCTTACATCACCCGGTTCATCTCCAAATTCTCCATTTAAATACATCTTAACCAGTGCAGAAGAATCACTCTTATAGTTTGGGAACTCTACCTTCTTAACCTTTACTCCATTAGAAATCAATGTATCATAAAGAAGCTTAGTCTGAGTTGCTTTACCACTTCCATCGCTGCCTTCTATTGCAATAACTTTACCTTTATTCTCTTTCGTGCTTTGCATATTAAATCATCTCCAAAATAGAATATTCCTCTTAAGTTTCTTTAATCACTGTTACTTGTTCCCCATGCATTCCTAAAACACTGATATTTTGTTTCATATAATATTTTATCATATTTACTGAGTCCTTATCTATTATTTCTCCCATCATGACGATTGGTATACCAGGCGGATACGGAACTATATTGTCACCGCTTATTCTTCCTTCACTATTATTAATGTTTATATTTTCTTTACACATTGTCAGAGTCTCATATGGCAAATATGCCATTTTAGGTATATCTATATTTTTTATTTTAACTTTTGTACTGCTGCTGTTATCTATTTTAAAGTTTTTCATAGATTCATACAAACTCTCAAAATCTTCTCTGGTATTAAATGGTGAAAATATTAAAATCACATTACTTTCATCACTCATCTCTCCCTGAATTCCGCTTTTTCTTAAATAATTTAAAAATTCATGACCTGTGCTTTTATTTTTTAAATTCACAATATATCTGGTAGGATCAGTTTTCTCGTTATAAAAATTTCTTTTTATATCCTCATCACCTATAATATGGAATGCTCCCAAATTATTAATTTTACTTTTATATTCATTAGTTAAATTAATTAGTTTTTTATACTCATCATTGCCATATTTCTCTAAAAAAAATCTGCTGTATTCTAAACTGCACATAAATAAATATGAAGGGCTGGTACTTAGAAATAAACTTACATAAAAATCTACAATGCTTTCATCCATACTTTCTCCCAAATGAAGGTATGCAGTTTGTGTTAGGCTTGGCAGAGTTTTATGTGCACTCATTACTACCATATCTGCACCTAATTTAACTGCGCTTTCCGGCAGTTCATCACAGGCTCCAAAATGAGCTCCATGAGCAGAATCTACTAAAACTTTCATACCATATTGCTTAGCTTTTGAAATAATATACTTTAAATCACAGCATACACCGTAATAGCTGGGATAAGTGATTATTATGCCTTTTGCATCTTTATTGCATTCAATTGTATTGAAAAAATGCTCCATATTAATTGAAAGTGGAGCATTATACTCTTCATTTATCTCATTTTCTATATAAACAGGATGAAGCTTTCTCATAATTATTCCATTAAAAACTGATCTATGGCAGTTTCGCTCTACAATTACTTTATCGCCTTCATTAAAACATGAAAAAATCATTGCTAAATTTCCACTTGTACTGCCATTAACTAAATAATATGATTTTTTGCTGCCATAATATTTAGTTAAAAGTTCTAAGGATTCTTTAATTATTCCCTCAGGCTTATGAAGATTATCTACTCCATCTACCTCAGTTATATCACATTTTAAAAAGTTGTTTATTAATTCTCTGCCCTGACTTGTATAATAAAACCCTCTTCCTGACTTATGTCCCGGCATTGAAAAAGGGATATTATTTTCTCTTACATAATTCATTATACCTTCTATAAGTGGTAATTCTGACAATTGTACTCTTCTCCTTTTTTTATAACAGACATGATATTTTTTCTTATGCAAACCTTGTAATATTCATAGAAATCCGTATTAATATCCAGTTTAATTAATCTCTTTTCACAGTTGTTACATATTCCTCTTCCGTTACTTAATATTATACCATCTTTTAGAGGCTTTCCACATATCATACAGTGAGGTTCTTTCATAAATTTATCCCCCTTAATAATCAATATTGCAATTTGAATTATTGCCTCTTATATTATATTTTATTCAGGTTCGTGTCCATTTTTATTTTGTCCACATAAATATTTATTTAAAATTTGTAGTTTATAATATTAAGCTTTTAGGGAATAATATTTTTACATATTAAAATGGAGTTGATATTATGAAACAACAGATTATATCTTATTTAACCACCATAAGTGATGAAATCTTTCAGTTATCCAAGTACTTATATAATAATCCTGAAACAAGTTTTAATGAATGTAAAGCCTGTAAATATATAACCAATATTCTCGAAAAAAACAAATTTAATGTAAAAAGAAACTTTCTAGGCATTCCTACAGCTTTCCTTGGTGAATATGGATCCGGCCACCCTAAAGTATGTTATATATGTGAATACGATGCAGTTGAGAATTTAGGACATATTACTGGTCATAACTTAATATCATCCATGTCTCTGGCTGCTGCACTTGGTGTATCAAAAGTAATTCAGAGCACTGGAGGAACTGTAATCGTTCTAGGATGTCCTGGTGAATTTATCAATGGATCTAAAGTAGTAATGGCCAAAGAAGGGGTTTTTGATGACATTGATATAGTACTCATGGCACATCCTGATATAATAACAGCTGGAAGCGGAACATCAAAGGCTATACTTCCCCTTAGCGTAAAATACAAAAGCAATGATGGCTTAGCATATAGATCAATTGGAAGTTACTCTGCTCTGGATGCAGCTTTATTTACTTTTAATGCAATTAACTCTCTGACAAAGGGATTTAAAAATGATTTCAGCATTAATGGGGTTATGGTAAATGGAGGCACAACTCCTTATCTTATTCCATCAGAAACTGAATCTGAATTTTATATTAGAGCTTCCAAAATGACAGATGCTGCAAAAATAGAGAAAAAAATCAGGGAACTTGTTGATACCATTGGAAATATCATGGAGATTTCTTTTAATATCAGCATATATGAATCACCTTATGATGAACTTATAACCAATAAAACACTGTCAAGATTGTTCTCTCATAATTTAAAAGAAGCAGGTATAATTGATATTTTAGACTGTAAGGATACATTATCAGGACTTAGTTTAGGTACTGTAAGCCATAAAGTGCCCTGCATTCATCCCTATATATCTATAGTTGATGATACTTCCATTGAATATTCTTCTATAGAATTTGCCATGGCAACAATATCTGATTTTGCACATGAAATGGTTATGAAAACAGCTCAGTCTCTTGCATTGACTGGATTGGACGTCATTGAAAACAAAACACTTTTATCAGAAATAAAAAGTGAGTTTTTTTCCAAAACTAAAGAGACTAACTAGCTAGTCTCTTTTCTCTTAACTTATTTACTTTTTCTACAAGCCTTTCACTAGATTCAAAATTAAACTTTTTAATCTTGTCTCTATCTTCATATACACAGCAATACAAATCTTTATTAAATAATGAGCAGGTGTGTGTACCTCCAAAGGCTACCTCTTTACTAAAATTGCAGCTGCGGATTTTTCCAATATATTTAATATCATCTATTTTTATATTTTCTACCACTTTATCTATATTTCCTTTTATTTTATGAATAATAAACTGGTTAGCTATTATAGAATAGGTATAGCTTATCTTACATTTTTGAATCTCTATAAGTGTCACTAATAAAACAGCCAATGTAAATAATACTCCTGTAAAATTACTTACCTTAAATCCATACACAATAAAGTTATTTAGCAGCTGTGCTATGTACAGTAAGACTACTGAAGTTAATAATATCATAATAACTGAAGATATTTTTCTTCTGAAAATTGACTCTTTATACATGAAAATCATGTCCCCCTATTTAAGTTTTTTTGCCAACAAAGCTATTATACTAGGGTTTATAACAATAATCTACATCACTTAGGGCTATATTTAGGCCGTTTCTTATTTATTTCAGCCAATATAATTGAATATATAAGAATGAATCCATATAGCTTGCATTTAGTTAACTTTGCGTTTGTTTTCACAGCAAAGTAATAAATATTATTTTATTAGCATTACTATAACTATAGACATGTATACCCCATAGTATATAATATAATTAAAATAAACTTCTGGAGGTTGCTTTCCATGATTTCAATACATAAAACATTAGAAATAAACAATGCGCTAAAATTACAACCAATAGATGGAATTGAACAAGGCTGCTGGATTAACATTGTGGCTCCATCTGATCAGGAATTAATTTTAGTTTCTAAAAAAACAGGCGCGCCCTTAGAGTTTCTCCGTGCAGCCTTAGATGAAGAGGAAACATCAAGATTAGATTTTGAGGGAAATAATCATTTAGTAATTGTTGACATTCCATTTACTGAAATGGAGGATAACTCCTTAACATATGATACTTATCCACTGGCAATTATACATACTGAAAAAGAAATTATTACTGTCTGCTTAAAAAACAGTAGAATGCTTGCTGATTTCATTGATAATAAAGTAAAATCTTTTTATACTTTTAAACGTTCCAGATTCATCCTGCAGATTTTATATAGAATAGCAAGTTATTATCTTATATATTTAAGACAGATTGATAAGAAAAGTCTTATAATTGAGAAGAAACTTCATAAATCTATGAAAAATAAAGAATTAATTCAGCTTTTATCATTAGAAAAATCTCTGGTGTACTTTTCAACATCACTTAAATCTAATGAGATTACCCTTGAAAAAATGCTGAAACTTGATCTTCTGCAAAAATACCCTGAAGACCAGGATGTATTAGAAGATGTTATAATTGAAAATAAGCAGGCAATTGAAATGGCCAATATATACAGTAATATATTAAGTGGCACTATGGATGCCTTTGCATCTGTTATTTCTAACAATCTTAACATTGTCATGAAATTACTTGCCTCTATCACAATAGTTATGGCCATTCCAAATATAATTTTTAGTTCCTTTGGAATGAATGTACAGGGTATCCCCCTTGCAAACCATCCGAATTCATTTTGGCTGATTTATTTAGCTGCAGCACTGGCTTCTGTTTTTGTTATTTTTATATTGAGAAAAAGAGATCTTTTTTAAGCCACTTTAAAATAAATAAATAGATTTGGAGCTGATATTTTATGTTGGGTAAAAGACTAACAAAGGATTCTAAAATAGGACTTGTGTCACCAGCCAGTAAGGAAAAAGAGGACACAATAAAATCTAATGTGGAAATTCTAAAAAACTTGGGATTTAAAATAGAAGAAGGAAAGCATATTTATGATAAATACGGATATCTATGCGGAAGCGATAAGGATAGAGCCAGTGATATTATGGATATGTTCTTAGATGATGAAGTAGATATGATCCTTTCAATAAGGGGAGGATATGGTACCATGAGAATTCTACCTCTTATAGATACTAATGTAATTGCTGATAACCCTAAAATATTTGGCGGTTTTAGTGATATAACCACCCTTCTTAATTATTTTGCTTTAAAGTGTAACTTGACTACCTTTCACTGCCCTATGCTCTCTTCCAATTTAAATGATAAATTTACATTAGAAAGTTTTCTTAATACACTGTTATATGGAAATAAACCATATAGCATAAAAAATCCTGAAGGCTTTCCAAGTGAATGCATTTGCCCTGGCACAGCTGAAGGCAGACTGGTGGGAGGCAATTTATCTTTAATATGCAGCACACTAGGTACTCCATATGAAATTGATACAAAAGATAATATCTTATTTATTGAAGATGTTAAAGAGGAACCCTATAAAGTAGATAGACTTCTTACTCAGCTTTCTCTGGCTGGAAAATTGGATCAATGCGCTGGCTTAATATTAGGCCAATTTACAAATTGTGAACTGCCTCATTATGAAAGAAGTTTAACGCTGCAGCAGGTTTTTGAAGACATTTTATTTTCACTAAAGAAACCCATATTAATGAACTTCATGAGCGGGCACTCCTATCCTAAGCTAACATTACCTATAGGTGCCATGGTATCCTTAAATAGCAAGACTGGAGTAATTTCAACTTTAGAACCAGTTGTAAAATAAAAGACACTTTGTAATTACAAAGTGTCTTTTATTGGAGGCGCCACCCAGATTTGAACTGGGGATAAAGGCTTTGCAGGCCTCTGCCTTACCGCTTGGCTATAGCGCCATACATAACATCAACGCTTGTATATTGTAACATTAATATTTAATTATGTCAACAGTCTTTTAATCCCTTTATAGGTAAGAACTAAGAGGTAAAAAGTAAGAGTTTATACAAAATTCAGCAAAGCTGAATTTTCATCACAACTATTAGGTTTAGCTCTTACCTTTTATTTATCTATAAATTAGGGATTTACAGCTAAGCATTTCTATTTTATATTACACTGCTTAAAACTTCTCCAATAGAATCGTTTATCACTAAATCAGCTCTCCTGTCATAGGGTGTAGATGATTTATTTATAAGCACTAATTTATTTCCTTTGTAATAATCTACAAGACCTGCAGCTGGATATACAACCAATGAAGTGCCTCCAATAATAAGCACATCTGCATTAGAAACATATTTCACAGCATTATCAATGACATCCATATTTAATGGTTCTTCATACAATACAACATCTGGCTTTATAACTTCCCCACAGGAATCACATTTTGGAATACCATCTGAGCTGTTAATAATATAATCTAAGTCAAAAAACTTTCCGCACTTTGTACAGTAATTTCTATGTATACTTCCATGAAGCTCTAATACATTTTTAGATCCTGCCTTCTGATGCAATCCATCAATATTCTGAGTTATTACTGCCTTTAATTTTCCTCTTTTTTCTAACTCAGCTAATGAATAATGAGCTTTATTAGGTTTTGCATCTTTAAATATCATCTTCTCCTTATAAAATTCATAGAATTCCTCTGTATGAGATTCAAAAAAACTATGGCTTAGCATTTTTTCAGGGGGATATGAAAATTTATTTTTAGATTTATATAATCCGCTTTCAGATCTGAAATCTGGAATATTGCTTTCAGTTGAAACGCCTGCTCCTCCAAAGAATACTATATTTTCACTTTTTGCTATAATTTCTTTTAATGCATCTAAACTCATTTTTATCATCTCCTAATATTTTTATATGTTATCCTTTTACAGATTATGTTTTCATCTTATTATGCAGATTCTTACATTCACATTATACACCTAATATTAGTTGATATATTATAATTAATGCAATTATTTTTGAATTATAAAAAGCACTAAGCATTATGCTTAGTGCTGAATTACCTGGCAACTACCTACTCTCCCACAGAGCCTCCCCTGCAGTACCATCGGCG
>ENA-UOOI01000014-UOOI01000014.1-fermentation-metagenome-genome-assembly--contig:-NODE-14-length-220127-cov-6.126177_pt1 | contig 220127 bp, 218 predicted proteins | sample MGYA00245779_ERZ724027 | MGnify/ENA primary metagenome ERZ724027 (study PRJEB28704, sample SAMN03018318) | fermentation metagenome | biome: anthropogenic terrestrial biome; feature: soil...
GCCGCAGATAAAAATGTTGGATGGGCGAAGAATGAGCTGTTCGATATCCTTTGGAAGATCAATACCCCGGAATCGCATAAGGAGATGATTTCCGTCGCAAAAGCGTTCGCAGAGACTGGGAACGGGGGAGCGATGAGTCGTTTAGGAAGAGCATACAGGGACGGTCGCGGAGTTGAACAGGACCTCGATAAAGCTGCCGAGTGGATGCGCAAAGCCGCAGATAAAAATGTTGGATGGGCGAAGAATGAGCTGTTCGATATCCTTTGGAGAATCAACACCCCCGACTCTCTCAGAGAGATGATCTCGGTCGCGTCGTCCTTTGCAGAAACAGGGGATGGCGGAGCTATGGGCCGCCTGGGAAGAGCATATCGTGATGGCAAAGGTGTCCCTCGGGACCTCGACAAGGCTGCAGAATGGATGCGAAAAGCAGCTGAAAAGAACGTGCAGTGGGCAAAGAACGAATTATCTGAGTTGTTGAATGAAGATGAGATCTGATTTTGTAAGAGATATGCTTACGGATGCACATCCAAGAGGGTACCAGGCAAAAGTATCCTGTGTCTCAGAAAGAGTATCCCGGGGTGGTCGATCCGGAGACAGGAAGTCTGATTCCCAAGAAAATGGAAATAGATTCTTTAAAATTCAGTCTTCAGGACGGCAAGTTCAGGACCAAGAACTACGGAGGTTCGATGATCGTGGCATCCGTCGCCGACAGGATCCATCTCCACGAGGGCCCGAAAGCCTTCTTCGGTGACGCTTCCGATACCATGCTCGCATTGGCCTTGAGCCAGGCCATGGCGCCCACTGTGTTCATGGACACTGGGCTGACGTTGGAATCGTCGTACATCCGCGAACTTATCGGCATCGTGGAGATGGTGTTTGACATCTTCAAGAACGAACTTGACGGGAAGTGCGAACGCACCGGAGACCCGGTGCGCGCACGCGGACGTCTGCCGATCAGGTCCCTAGCGTTGATGATCCGCGTCAGGATGCAGATAACGGTCTCGAGGAGCAAGGCGAAGAACCTCACCGTGGAGAACGCACTAATGTCCGCCGCCACATACGAGATCGTCAAGGACCGCGGAGTGGACGTCCGTTCCGAGAAGACCGAACGCGTGAGGGAGATATTCGGGGCGTTCGGGGTTAAGGACCCCGAGCACCTCGAACTCATCCATCGGTGATCATCAGATGCGTAGCTCAATTTCGGGGATTTCGGCTGATCCTCATCGAACGTACAGGTAAAAGGTGAGTTGACGGGTTCCGCGTAGCGGAACAAGTCAACTGTCAAATTGTGTTGTTTCAGAATCCTTCAGCGGAGGCTTCTGTCAAAGTCAGGTTTCAGCTGACGACGGAAAAAACATGATAGGAAATGTCGAGCGAACAGCGGATGCTCAAGCGTCAATTCCTTCCGATTTTAAAATCACCCCGAGCCTGACGCTTCAAACTCCGTCGATTATCGATAAATTACTCGTCCTGTCAAACTCGGGTTATAATCAATTTTCCATATCAGGGGGAGAAAAAATCAACACAAAATCTCTATCCTCAACAAAACCATATTTTTCAAAATAATCAGACAATTTATTATCCATCTTTATATTCCAACAAATAAGGTAGATCTTGTCTTTTTTATCATTAATCCAAGGAAAATGATGATGTGTGTCACCCTTAACAAGATCTTTATTCCAAAAAACCCTGTCAGTCACTTGTAAACCGAATGCATCATAAAGATCATTTTCCATCTTTCCGCCATTACCCCAAGCTACAAGCGTTCTTCCACCTATGTTTTCTGAAATGATCTTCATATACCGCTCAGGCATAGAATATATTGATGTTGCCGGAAAACCTTGAATAGATACTTCTTGCCCCGTTTCATTCAAAGAAAGCCGCATAGATGCCATTTCTAATTCTTTCTTTACCTTTGGATTAAATGTATAACAATAAATCCATTGCACGTAATTAGAAAAATAACCATTCTTTTTTGGATAAAATTCAATTTTTATTGGAATAAAACTATCAAGACACAAATCTGCTAACGTATCATATTTAAAAAATAGCATCATGGCATCTCTATTCATAGATTTTACTGTCAACGTATCCAATTCATCACGAATATAGCACACAGCACCCTCTTTTCCAAAAGATATAGAATCATATGCATTTTTTTCTACGAACAGTCTTGTGATTTTACTTTCGAGGTCCTTCCACTTAGGAATTATGCTCTGATTCACAGAACTGTATTTGGTATATTTATTAATCAAACGATAACAAATGTCCAATCTTGTCAAATATGGTGCGATTTTATAAAATATCCATCCGACCTCGGTCTTCTTTCCTACAAGGTCTGAGATCTTGTCGGCCCCAGAGGAAGTTATTGATAATAATTCTGGAATTTTAGAAATTTTATTCAATCTAATAAACTCGATAGGAAAATCTGAATTTAAAAATGCAGCTCCAGGAAAATAATCCTTAAAATCTTCTGTTGTGTCACTAGGGTGAGGCTTAATAACCCTTTTATATTTAGATTTGCCAAAATACTCTAAAAGCAGTTGGAAGGCATATGTAGACTGTTTTGTATTGTAAACAGAATGCCCATTACACATATTCCTAGAACTAAATAAAACCAACTGAATATTGCTATCAAAACATGAAATATCCACATCAAAACAAGACATAATCTTATTGATTTGATCTTTATTGAGTGCCGAATAATCTCCAAAATCAAAAATAACATATTCCTTTATTTCTTTCCCTATCTTATCAATATCTGAATCTGGATAAATCATTACAGAACAGTTGCCCTTCTCTCCACATAACAGACCGTTCGCCTTCTGATGTTTGTAATAAGGCTCGCCCATCCAACCATCGTTGAATCCGCCGTCATATCTGCTACGTAAGAGGGTTGTGTTAAGTGAAATCTCACAGATAGTAAATTTTTTTTCTTTCTCCAAGAGATACATTGCAAAAGAATTGGTCATATCACAAGAAATATACACTTCGGACGCGTCTTCAGCATTAAGTTTATTTTTTTTGAAAAGACCATCAAAATACTCTACCATGACTTCAATAAGCTTTTCTTTAGTTGAAATCTTATAAAATGGACGATCATCAAAAATAATAACTAAATCAAATACACCTTTTTCTAACATACAATTCAGTACACGATCTCTTCTGACATATTCTGGAACCAACAATACAGCTTTTTTGTCGGCATGTTTAATCATGCGCAACATCATCATCCCCGAAATTCCACCCCAGTGATTAAGAACGAATAGAATATAATCAGAATCGTCCATAAAAGCACCCCGCAAACACCACAAAAGAATCTTTTTTAATAAATGACACGCTCGCTCTCCTCTTTATTTCAATGAAACGACCAAAATAAATATTATTGATGAACATGAGTACATACCCTACTTAGACGGTCATTTGTATCTTCACTAGTTTACAATCCTCTGAACAATCCGAGTATCGAGAAATACTGTACCCTCTGACGCGGATAGACTTGTCCTCAGGCCTTACTTCTACAGATACGTGTATCACATCAGTACCATCGTAAATAGTTGTACCCCAGACAACCCTATCATTACTATTCTTCTCACCGAATATGATCATCGGATCCATACCACGGAACGAAATGAAGAATCTGAACTTGTGACCGGGCATAACAAAGCTGTGAAAGTCTTCGAATGTCACATCTTTTCCGCCAGGTATCCCGTCAGGAAAACCCCAATCGATCCAGTTTTTCGATGAATCGAAGGTGGTTCTCCACCTGTCGACGCCGGAGCTCCATTCGTGATCGTGGACCCATCTTGTTGTTGCGACGCGCTCACTATAATCGAAGGGGTTCTGTAATGATGCGGATCGCAAAGTGATATTCTCACTGCCGTTTATTCCAAATTTATCTGCTATTTTTCGGAATGATTCCCTAATGGCTTTCTGGTAGAAGGGAGGATCGACACCATCTATGTTGGTATAGATGCCCCTTCTAAGCGAATCAATAACATAATCGCCTCCCAATTCCATTTTCTTCAGTATTGCTGTGGATCTTTTCAGCACCTTCTTCTTATTTTTGCTATCAGAATTTCCATAAGCGAACCAGAAGCAGTTGAGAAACATCGGAACAAGATTTCCAGAGTATTCATCCCTCATGTCATTTTCACGAATGAAATCAAAAATGAGTTCCATAGCGTAAAGGTGGTCCATCGCTTTTGAGGAGCCGCCAAAGGTATTGCTCATTATAGATCCCGCTCTTCTCCTATAGTTGTATTTCTTATCCTGCAGATAGTAAGCATTCTTACAGCAGAAAATATACCTCCAATAAAACGAATAATCTTCGAACAGCATACCTTCCGGGAATGTTATCCCATATCTGTCGATGATGCCCTTCCTATAGAGCTTATTCCACGCAGAGACATCCGTGTTGTTGCGTATGTAATCATTAAGCTCGACATAGCCGGAGAATTTTATTCTATAATATTCATCGTCATCTTCCCTGCGATCCATCATCGCATCGCCGAATACATTCGTGCCATAGAACACGATGTCTGCACCGCCGACATTCTTTACAGCACATTCGATCGCGTCAGGCTCTATAAAATCGTCCGAATCGACAAAGTTTATGAATTTTCCTCTGGCAGCCTTTAACCCTGTATTTCTTGCAGAAGACAGCCCTCCGTTTGGCTTATCGATCCTTTTTATCCTCCCGTCTTTCGCAGCGTATTCTTCAAGTATAGATGGCGAATCATCTGTGGACCCGTCATTCACACAAATTATCTCAATATCTTTAAATGTCTGATTAATTACAGAATCCAGGCACTCCCTGAGGTACTCGCTAACATTATAGACCGGGATTATCACAGATACGAGAGGTCCTTCTGAATCACTCAGACGTTTTCCTCCAAATATTATGCTCAAAACGTCCTCATATTCCTTGGGTGAGAATCTGCCGCGGTCTATGTTCCCTCGACTATACTCATCGGTAAATTCTTCTCTCCATTTCCCAAAGAATTCCTGATTGTATGGTTCAGCAAGACGCCCGTAATTCCATTTATATCCGTTATACTGCAAATGAACTATGAGTTTCCTGTATTTCTCATAGGTCCCGTTCTCCTTCGCATAACGTTTTATTTCTTCATATTCATCACATACGCAATAGACCTTGGTAGTTGCCGCAGTGGATGAGGAGCCGCTGCTGTCAACCCGGTAATGCAGCAAGGGATCCGGGATTATCTTAAATCTCTCCGCAAGAGAATATACCTTGAATGTGAAGGCTGTGTCCTGATAGCTGGCACCTGGCGTTTCGAGGAATCTTATATTATTATCTCTAAGAAAACTTGTTTTGTAAAGATTCGCCCAAACCGATGGCTGTTGATAAAATACGCCCCACTCTTCATTAGGTGCATACACCTTGTTGTGCTTTACCCAACTCAGGTCGGATTTCACATTCTTACCATCTTCGGTCGTATAATAATAGAAATTACACCTTGATACTTCGAGATTGTCCTTAACAGCTTCATCATAAAGCTTTTCGAACATGTTTAGTTCAGCGAAATCGTCTGATTCGACTATGCCTATGTATTTGCCTTTGGCATTATCCATGGCTATATTCATGGAGTTCCCGTAACCAGTGTTTTTCTTGTCTATGATCTTTATCCGCGGATCCTTTACTGCATATGATTTCAATATATCCAGGGAATCGTCGGTCGACCCATCATTCACACAGACGATCTCTATGTTTTTAAGTGTCTGATTAACAATGCTGTCCATGCACTGTCTAAGATATTTACTTACATTGTAAACTGGTACTAATATCGACACCGCAGGGCCGTCGTTCATAAAGTTCGATGGCTCTGAATGTTAATAACGTTTTACTAATCTTATGTCTGAGTAGGATATATTAGATTCGTGAGCCGACATCTGGGGTCGTCAACGCTATTTCTAAATTACCATGAAATTTGAATCTTGAGTAAATCACATGATTTTGAAACATCAGTCCCAGTTGTCAAATCATAACCGCGAACGGCTATATTTCCTTCTTTTACATCTACGTCCACAGAAAGTGATACGACGACTTTACCGTCGTAAAGAACGGTGCCGCACAGCATTCTTCTGTCATCGAGGAATTCTCCCGTTATACATATCGTGTTCATACCTTTGAAAGAGACGAAGAATCTGATCCTGTGCCCCTGCACATATACAGAACGGAGCTCTTTGGGTTTCAGCACTTCGCCGCCCTTGATCCCGGTCTTGTATCCCCAATCCAACTCCTCCCTGGTACATTTGAAGACTGTTTTTCAGCGATCCATGTTCGAGCTCCACTCATGGTTCTGAACCCATTTGGTAGTTGCAACGCGGTCTGTATAGTCGAATGGATCGTTCGGTGTGGGGGATAAATGCTCCATAGACTTAAAATGAATATGAAGATTTATATATTATCACTAAACCCGCGGATTACAAGATTATACTCCAAACACTTCAGATTTATCAAAAAGCACAGAACAAATAAGTGCTTTTATTCCAAAAGATCAGTCTTTGCACGGTTCATGCTTTCCCTTATTATCTTGTCCATATCATAATACTTGTAACATCCCAGCCGTCCGCCGAAGATTGTGTCTTTTTCATCTTCGGCCAACATCTCATATTTTTGATACAGCCCCTCATTCCTTTCATCATTGACAGGATAGTACGCTTCCATCCCAGGCTTCCATGCACAGGGATATTCTTCTGTAACAACGGTTTTGGGCTGTGTTCCAAACTCGAAATGTTTATGCTCGATCACGCGCGTGTACGGAACCTCAGCCCCGGTATAATTAACGACAGCCACACCCTGATAGTTGTCAATATCCTCAACTCTCGATTCGAACCTGAGAGAGCGATATTCCAGATGCCCCAGTTTATAGTCGAAGTATTCATCGATCATCCCTGTGTAAACTAATTTTTCAGCAATTTTTTTGAAATCTCTGTATTCTTCAAAAAAATCACAATTCAAGATCACGTCAATCCCATCAAGCATTTTCTCTATCATCTTTGTATATCCGCCGATGGGGATTCCTTGGTAGGGATCGTTGAAATAATTGTTATCGAAAGTGAATCTCAGAGGAAGCCGCTTAATGATGGATGCGGGAAGTTCACTGCATTTCCTGCCCCACTGCTTCTCCGTATAATTCTTCACAAGCTTCTCATAGATATCTGTCCCCACCATTGATATTGCCTGCTCTTCTAAATTAACAGGACTGTGGTCCAAATGCGGTATCTGGGATTGTATCTTGGCCTTCGCTTCATTCGGTGTTACAACACCCCATATCTTGCTGAATGTGTTCATATTGAAGGGCATATTGTACAGCTCATTGCCAATCCTCGCAATCGGTGAGTTCACATAATTGTTGAACTCCGCAAACTTATTCACGTAGTTCCAAACTTCTTTGTCTTTCGTGTGGAATATGTGGGCTCCGTACTTGTGAACGTTTATTCCTTCTATCTCCTCACAATAAACATTCCCGCCCACGTGATCTCTTTTATCGATGACGAGACATCTTTTCCCATGCTCCTTAGCGATATTCGCAAAAACAGAACCGTACAGGCCTGCCCCCACGACCAGATAATCGTACTTCATCGTTCTGCCCCGTTATGCCAATTCCAAGCCGTTCTGATGATATTTTCTATTGATGAGTGAACCGGAATCCAACCCAGAACCGATTTTGCCTTTGTGTTATCCGCAACAAGTATGCCAGGATCCCCGGGCCGGCGTCCTTCCATGGACACATTCAGTTCCCTGCCTGTCACCCTCTGGACAGCATCCACGAGCTCCAGAACAGTGATGCCTTCCCCCGTACCGAGATTGAAACAATCGCTTTTCTCTTTCTTGAACAGGTATTCTATCGCCCGTATATGCGCATCTGCCAGATCCGCAACATGAACATAATCCCGGACACATGAGCCGTCCCTTGTTTCATAATCGGTACCAAAGACTGAGAAGCCGTCTCTTAGACCCAAAGCATTCTGCAACAATATCGGAATAACGTGTGTTTCCGGATCATGCATCTCCCCGATGGAACCGTCCGCGTCAGCACCTGCCGCATTGAAGTATCTCAGACTGATGTATCTCAGACCATACGCTTCGTCGTAATCCTTCATCATCTGCTCAAAGATTAACTTAGTCCACCCATAGGGATTCACTGGTCGCTGCTTCTCATCCTCGCTTATGGGTACCTTTTCCGGAATGCCATAGGTGGCACAGGAAGAAGAGAATACAATCTTCTTTACTCCCGAGTCTACAACCGCATCAAGAAAAGCTTTGCCTTTCACCACGTTGTTATCATAATATTTCCGTGGGTTGGTAACAGATTCCCCAACATATGCCAGAGCTGCAAAATTTATAACGGCGTCTATTTCTTCGGATTGAAGAAGTTTCTTGACTTTATCATAATCTCCGATGTCCCCTTCAATATATTTCACTCCGTCAAGAGATGTCATATTTCCGTTTGAAAGATTGTCAAGGACCGTGACATCATATCCTCTCTTCACAAGCTCCTTGACTGTGTGGGACCCTATGTATCCCGCCCCGCCGGTTACCAATATTTTCCTTTTTAGTGTATCCTTTCCATTCATCATGAACACGCCTGCAGCCTTTCTTTCGAAAAAGATGACAGGTTAGTGTTAGCTTATACAAGCAGTATAAAATCTTCTGAACAAAACCTTACATTTTTAATATGTTGCTTTCTGATTTTAACAATGGTTAATGATAAGAAGGTTATAACTGTGTAATACGCTTGACCGACAGATGGAACTTTTCAAAATCTGCGCTCCTCCCCCCGATATAGAGGTCGAAGACCTTTATATCAGAACAAGGTCCGGAACGGCGGAGCTGCAAGAGGGCAGATGCATGCTTTCTCCGAACTCCGAGATCTCTACAGATACCTATTTCAACGTCTTCTCCAGCTCGAAATACGCCGAATATACAAAAATAAAGGATGTCACAATAACCACAAACGTATCGGGAAAACTGTCTGTTGAACTCCGTTCTTTTTCTGACGTCGGCGAGGAGACGATTAAGACGGCTGAGATCGATTCCGAAAAACCGAAAGAAGTCAGATTCTCATTCAACATACAAAATCCGGAAAGAGACGGAACTTTTTTTCACTATCTGGTATATCATTCGTATGAAGAATCTGTCATTCATTCGTTCGGATCTTATATTTCGGATCTTGTACCGGATGAGGTCGAGCTCGGGATAGTCATATGCACGTTCAATAGGGAGGAAAGGGTCATCAGAACATTGGATCGGATAGATCAGATGATGTCGGATGAAAGATACGGGCTTAAAGACAAAATCACAGTGTTTGTTGTAGATAACGGAAGAAGTTTGGATAAGGGCTCAATCGATTATGATTACGTAAGATTGATACCGAACAGGAATACGGGGGGATCGGGCGGCTTCACAAAGGGCATAATGGAATCAAGGAAAAACAAAAATACCCACATACTTCTGATGGATGATGATATCGAGATTGATCCCAATGTCATATACAAAACCTTCAATCTGATCTCTGTGTTAAATGAAGAACACAAAGAAGCATTCGTGTTGGGGGGCATGTTACTTCCTGAGACGCCAAACATCCAATACGAGGCGGGTGCAGAATACCTTAAAGGGTTCAGGCCCGGGAAACATATGCTGGATCTATCCGATATCCGTGCGCTTCTCCAGAACGATGAATGGGGGCGTGCAGACTACGGAGGATGGTGGTATATGTGCATGCCCGAGAGCGCAGCAGAGGAGCTCCCGCTTCCTTTATTCATAAAACTTGACGATGTGGAATTCGGATTGCGTCGTATGAAGGATCACATCATAATGAATGGTATCGGCATCTGGCATGACAGCTTCGAGAGCAAAACCAACCCTGTGACTGATCACTATTTCCTTAGGAGGAATACACTGATCCTGTATTCCATGTATGGGAAGAAGAATGGCATATATGCAGGGATCAGTCATCTCCTGAGAATGCTGCATTGCATAAAGGAAGAGAAAAGCGATGAATATCTTTACACCAGAAGAGCCGTGAATGATTTTCTGAAGGGGCCGGAATTCATCGAAGGCGCCGAACAAACGGAGATTTTTGAAATAGCCGGTAACCCGAACGAAACGATTCTGTCCGCAAAGAGCACCGAGACGGGAAAAATATGGGAAATATTCAAAAAGGCGTCACCTGCAGAACTGCTATCCCTTCTTTCAGAAAGCATCATATTAGCAACGAAATGGAATGGTCTGGCCAAACAATACCGCAGGTCCGCTCAATATCTGTCCTCACAGGATTACTGGGACAAAGAGCTTTGAACTTCCTTATTTCACTGTCTCAAACCTTTATCGAATGGATTAAACTATAAACCTTAATAACAAGTACGAACCCGATATGATGTTCTGACATCTGAGGAATTAGATCATGATTTCATGGAATGCTGTCAAAGGAAAAATCTCGGAGCTGTACCGCTTCCGATACATGTTCTATTCTCTCGTCAGGAAGAGCCTCTTCGGGAAATACAAGAACTCGGCTCTCGGGTTCCTTTGGAATTTCATAACTCCTGCGATATCGATATTGCTGTTCTATATCGTTTTCGAAAGCTTCATGGGCCGAGACATACCGCATTACTGGGCATACCTTTGTGTCGGAATGTTCCCATTCACATTCATGAACGCCAATCTGATAGGAGGAGCCTCCAATATCACGTCGAACGGCGGCATGATAAAGAAGATGTACTTCCCTCGTGAGATACTACCTCTCTCCCAGGTAGCATACACTTTTATTGTTTTCCTCATCGCCTATTCAATAGTCGCAGTACTGATGCTGATAACCGGATTCCCTTTGAGTTCAAAGGGGTTACCGGCACTTCCGTTTATCATACTGACCATGTTCGCCTTCTCGTTCGGAACCATTCTGCTGACGTCTGCGATCTCCGTTTACTCAAGAGACTTTGAGTATCTGATCACCGCGCTTGCAAGGATTCTGTTCTGGGTGACCCCGATATTCTATACAACCGATTCTTTGACGGGCGTTCTATCAACCATAGTGTGGCTGAACCCCCTTACGTATTATGTAGAGGGGCTTCGCGATATCATCTATACCGGAATAATGCCGGAAACAGAGCTTCTGATCATGTGCACGATCATCTCGGCAGTGATGCTTGCCATAGGGGCATACGTATTCGAGAGACTTAAAGACGGATTCGCGGAGAGGATATAATGGGTAACGAGAACGCCGTAAGTGTCAGGAACGTCTGCAAAACATTCACTACCCGTGCCGATTCCAATCATGAAAGAAGATTATTCAGAAGATCTGAGAAAGTAACCCGAAATGTGATAGACGACGTGAGTTTCGACATAAGAAGGGGCGAGGTTTTCGGCATCATAGGAAGGAACGGGTCCGGGAAGAGCACTTTGCTGAAAATGATCTCCATGATCATGAAGCCGGACTCCGGCACGATAGAGATAAACGGGCGTGTGGCCAGCATATTGGAGCTGGGCATGGGATTCCATCAGGATCTGAGCGGGAAAGAGAACATCTACATCAAAGGATCCATGTACGGATTCACAAGGGAGCAGATCGACGAAAGATTGGACGGCATCGTGAAATATGCGGAGCTGGAGGATTATATCGACCTGCCCATCAGAGTATATTCTTCCGGGATGACCTCCCGTCTGGCATTCGCGATAATGATCAATGTGGATGCTGATATAGTGATCCTTGACGAAGTATTGTCAACAGGCGATCTGGCTTTCGGCACTAAATCCAGAGCTCATTTCTCGAATATGAAAAGCCGGGGCAAAACGATAGTCATAGTCGCTCATTCTATGGCAACCATGAGGGGCATGTGCGACAGAGTGGCATGGATAGACGGGGGCAAGATAAAAGAATTGGGCCCGCCGAACGTTGTCTGCGGACATTATGAGACGGAATTATCTGAATCCCTTGAAGTGATAACAGAACTGGCCGAATCCGGGGTGCCTGCCTCCCAGAACACTCTGGGCTGCATGTACAGAGACGGGGCCAGCGTCGAAAGAAATTTGGAACTCGCCATATATTGGTTTGAAGAAGCTGTGAAAAGAGACAATGATGAGGCGAAAATAAATCTCGCAGATATGATTGTCTCCGGTGTAAAAACAGATGACCGCGAAAGGGCACTGGATCTTTATATGAGCGCGGCGCAGAAGGGCAACCGCGACGCACGCACAAAGCTGTCCAGGCTGCTTACTAAAGAGAGGGCTGATGTCGGTAAGGAATTAATCGATGATTTTAAAAAATTACTTTTGACGGAGAATCCCCAGCTTTATTATGAATACGGGGACCTCCTGATGAAGACTGCATGGAACAACGAAGACAGGACAGAAGCCCTTGAATGGTTCCAAAGATCCTCTGACGGCGGCAACATCAATGCGATGTACCATATCGCGATCATGTACCGCGACGGCAACGGCCCCAAGCGCGATAGCATAAAACATGTAGAGTGGCTGAAAAAGGCCGCGGAGAACGGGCATGCGCAATCCCAGCTTATGCTGGGTAACATGTACCGTGACGGCGTCAAAGTCGAAAGTGACGAGTCGGAAGCATTCAAATGGTACAGGATGGCCGCGGAGAACAACAACCCGGATGCGATATATCAGGTCGCGATGATGTACCGGGACGGGAAAGGCGTCGATAAGAACAAAGATGAGTCGAACAGATGGCTAAGATTGTATTCCGAGCACAATCTCTTCCGTCAAATAAATGTCCTGGCTGATTCTTTCTCCCATGCTAAGAACGGCGTGCACGATTCTGAGATCGGGATGAAATGGTATTCAGTGAATTCCGAGCACAACGACGCGAATTCGAAGTACCAGATGGGTCTGATGCTTTCCGAAGGTGACGGTAAGAACATACCTGAAGCCGTGTCATTTCTGAATTCCGCCACGGACAACGGGCATTTATCATCCGCGATTCTTATGTTGAATCTTTACGGGCTGGGTCTTGCTGATGATTCTGCTTTTGAAACTGCAGTCAAATCCATAGACGACATCGTAAAGAAAGGAAATTCTTGGGCGGCTAATGTCGTCGGGAACATGTATGCTTCTGGCAACATAGTGCAAACTGACGGAAAGAAAGCTGTTGAATATCTTCAGGCGGCAGCAGTATCCGGCACACCTGCCTCAATGCATAAATTGGGAGAGATGTACCGCGACGGAACCGTGGTGGAACAGAACCTCGAAGAATCCGTGAGATGGTTCAAAGAGAGCATGAGGGCTGGCAATATGTGGTCTGCAGTGTCCCTCGTCAACATGTTCGGTGCGGGAACCGCCGACAAAGAAACGTTTGATGCTGCTTTGAAAGCTCTGGAGGATATGTGCATTACAGGTAACGTTTCTGCGATGAGGACACTGGGCTCCTTCTACCGTAACGGTACGGTTGTCAAACCCGATTCCGAGAAGGCCCTTCATTGGCTTAAAACCGCATCGAGATTCGGTGATTCCGCATCAAAACACATGGTGGGCGAGATATACCGTGACGGTAGGGGTGTTGAAAAGAATGTTCCGGAGGCTTTGAAATGGTTCATGTCCGCTGCAGAACAGGGGAACATGCATTCTGCACTTGCGATCATAAGAATGCATGACGCAAAACAGGCCGATGAAGAGTCCTTCGAATACGCCTTCAAGCGCATAGAGCAGCTTGCTGACGGCGGCAACGTCACCGCCATCCGTACTCTGGGTACGATGTATCTGGAAGGAAAATCTGTCACGAAAGACATAGAGAAGGCCAAAGAATGGTTCAGAAAGTCGGCAACCCTTGGAGACGTCTTCTCTCATAATAAGTTGAAGGCATTAGAAGAGAATAAGGTCTGAATCTTTCAAATCACGAAAAAACCGTTCCAAGAATAAAATATTGAGAGGGGCCTTCCGGCCCCTAAGAGATTTAGTCCACGACTCCGGAGCAGTCCTTGATGAAACCGTCCTTCATCATCTTCGCCGTCAGTCCCCTGGAACGGTCGATCATGAACTTCGCTTTATCGTAAAGTTCCTGTCTGCTCAGCTTGAGCTTGGCAACGCCATCCTTCTGGGCCTGCATTCCCACGGCTGCCGCTTCGCGGTAGAAGACCTCCGTCTCCGACATGGTGGGTATGATGTACTCCTCGTGTATCCCCTTCTCCTCGGCGCACTTCGCCAGTTCCCTGGCCGCCGCGAGGCACATATTGTCGGTTATCGTTGTCGCCCTGACGTCAAGAACACCGCGGAATATCGCCGGGAATCCCATGGAATTGTTGACCTGGTTCGGGAAATCGGAACGCCCGGTGGCGAACACCTTCGCACCGCGCTCCTTCGCTTCCCAAGGCCATATCTCAGGCACCGGGTTCGCCGTCGCGAATACGATCGGGTCTGATGCCATACCGTCAATGTACTCCGGCGGGATCGTCCCGGGTCCCGGTTTCGATGCTGCGATGACGATGTCGGCGCCCTTCAACGCTTCTTTCAATCCGCCCCTCTTCCCGGCGCCGTCCGTCTTCTCGCAGATCTCCCATTTCTGCCTGTACTTGGTCTTCAGCTCTTCCCTCTCGAGATTCAGTATCCCGGTGGAATCGCACATGCACAGGTTCTGGGGTCTCGTTCCCGTCGCGAGGAGAAGCCTCGCTATCGCCAGCGACGCGGCTCCCGCACCGACTATGGCGAAATGAGCCTCCTCGAACTTCTTGCCCACCACTTTCAAGGCGTTTATCGCACCCGCAACTTCTACGGTGGCCGTACCCTGCTGATCGTCATGCCATACTGGGATCTTGCAGTCCCTTCTCAGTTCGTCCAGTATATCGAAGCATTTTGGATTGGAAATATCCTCGAGGTTTATCCCTCCGAAGGACGGGGCTATCAGACGTACAGTCTCGATTATCTTGTCCGGGTCCTTGGTGTCCAAGCAAATAGGGACGGAGTCCACTCCTCCCAGATACTTGAAGAGCATGGACTTGCCCTCCATCACCGGCATCGCCGCCTCCGGGCCTATGTCCCCGAGACCTAATACCCTCGTGCCGTCGGATACCACGGCGACGGTGTTCCACTTGCACGTAAGCTCGTACGCCAGTTCGGGGTCCTGGGCTATCATCTTGCAGGGCTCCGCCACCCCGGGGGAGTACCATATGGAGAAATCGTTGAATGATCTCACGCAAGCCTTCGGCACGGTCTCGATCTTCCCGCCGTAGAACTTGTGCAGTATCTTCGCGTCCTCTCCCGGCTTCTTCGCCTTCGCGAGGCGTTCCTCCACGCTTAACTCTCTCTCTTTTCCTGTCATCGTAATTCTCCCCTATGTTTTTCTACGAAATTCGTAGTCTGGCTTCGAATCGCTAAAAGGGGACTAGGAGAAATATTCTATTTATATCTAACCGAACCTCGGATACCGTGCATGGGAGAATTGCGAAGAACCGTGATAGTTGACGGCTACATCGACGACCCGGCCGCCCTGGGCGTACCGCCCTACATATCTCCGATAGTCAGGGCCGCGGCTGGTGCAGCCGCGGATGCCGGTCACGAGGTGGTGTACATCACGGCGGATATGCTGCGTCAGGGAAAAGAGATACCGGATGCCGACCTCGTTGCCGTGATATCCGGGAACACCGTTCCCGGCAAGTACCTGAGGTCGATGCCCATGTCCTCCAAGGAACTGATGCACCTTGCACATTCCATCGGATCGTACAGCATCCTGGGCGGTTCTTCCTGCTCATCACCCGCATCGAGATTCTTTGACGAAGTATCGGAAAAGGATATCGCCGCTGCGATCTTCGATATACTTTCCTACAAAAAGAGAGAAGAAAGATACAGGACCCTGGACGAATGGAACCGCTGGATGGTCCTCGGCGCATCCATAGTGAAGCAGCACCAAGATCACCCGAGGCCGCTTGTGGCGGAGATAGAGACGTACCGGGGATGCCACCGCTACGCCTCGGGGGGATGCTCCTACTGCATCGAACCTCTGAAGGGAAGACCCCTTATGCGCAGACCGGAGGACATCCTTCGGGAAGCGGCGGAATTGAAGCGCAACGGCATCGTCAACGTACGCGTAGGCGGCCAAACGTGCATCGTATCCTACGGATCGGAGGATGACAGCGGCATACCCCGTCCGAACCCCGATGCCGTCCGGAAGCTGTTCTTCGGCCTTAGGGATCTTCAGTTCGAGGTGATGCATGTGGACAATGCGAATCCGGCCGTCATATCCGAGTATCCCGATGAATCGGAGAAGATACTCGGGATATTGACGGAATGCTGCACCCCGGGCAACGTTCTCGCCCTAGGCATGGAGAGCGCAGATATCAGCGTGATAGAGGCGAACAATCTTAACGCCACTCCGGAGAGGACCATTGACGCTATACGCATGATAAACCGCATCGGCGCATCGAGAGGGGCGAACGGAATGCCCCTGCTTCTCCCCGGCATCAATATCATCGCCGGTCTGGACGGCGAGACCGCCGGAACCTACGATAAGAACCTGGAGTTCCTCAGGAAGGTAAGGGACGAAGGCCTGATCCTCCGCCGCATAAACATAAGGCAGGTCCTTCCCGTCAGAAGGGAATTCAACGTCAGGATAAACGAGAAGAGGTTCAGGAAGCACAAGGAGACGATCAGGGAGGAGATCGACAGGGAGATGCTGAAGCGCGTGGTGCCTTACGGCACCGTGCTCAGGAACGTTCTCATGGAGCTGTCCGACGGCGGCACCACATTCGGAAGACAGATCGGATCGTATCCTCTGCTCGTAGGCGTGTCGTATCCCCTGGAGATCGGGAAGTACTACGATATAGCGATCACCGATTGGGGATTCCGGTCCGTTACCGGCGTGGAATACCCGTTCAACGTGAATACCGCCTCAATGGCGGCACTGTCCGCACTTCCCGGGATCGGAAAGAAGAGGGCGGCGGCGATAATCAGGGGGAGACCTTTCGAAGACTTCGACGGATTGGCCGAGACCTTGGATGAACCGTCCGTCTCGGAACCCCTCAGAAGACTTCTTTTGATGAAGGAATGAAATTCGTTCGTATGTGTTTCCGTAAAGTTTCATATGCTGCTATGATTCCCGTTCTTATCGATTCCGTTCCTGATCCGTGATCGGTCTTCCCTCTTTTTCTATATCGAGTAACTTCGTTCTCGTGCATATTCTGACATTAAGTAATCTAGTTTTCGTGCATATTTTGATGTTGAGTAACATCGTTTTCGTGCATGTTTATATATCATCTACCTCAATACTAACATGATGGCGACCTCTAACATGAAGAGGAAAGCATACGACAGGATGCTGGAATGGAAGGACACCCGCAAAGGGTCGACGGCACTTCTCATTGACGGGGCTAGGCGTGTGGGGAAAAGCCATCTTGTAAAAGAATTCGGGAAGAATGAATACCGCAGCCACATTCTGATCGATTTCAACAACGTGCATCCGGACATCAAAGATACCTTCGAAAAGGATTCGCACAACCTTGACGAGCTTTTCCTAAAGCTCTCTACGTTCTATGGCACCAAGCTCTACGAGAGGGAGTCCACAATAATCTTCGACGAAGTGCAGTGCTACCCTAAGGCCAGAGGGCTGATCAAATACCTGGTGGAAGACGGCAGATACGATTATATCGAGACCGGGTCCCTCATGTCGATAAGGCGCAACATAACAGGGATCGTACTGCCATCAGAAGAAGAACATCTGGCCCTGGACCCTATGGATTTCGAGGAGTACCTATGGGCATTCGGGGATGAGACAACGATGCCCTTCATAAGGGACAGGTTCAACCGACTCGAACCCTCAGGCGATGCAATCCACAGGAAGATAATGAACTCTTTCAGGGCCTATATGCTCGTGGGAGGCATGCCGCAGGCCGTTCTGGAATATGTGACGAGCAGGGATCTTTCAAGAGTCGACAGGATCAAGAAGGACATCCTGGACCTATACCGCAGGGACGTGGCAAGATTCGCAACAGGATATGAGACCAAGGTCACCGCGATTTTCGACACAATACCTTCCCAGCTTTCAAAGAAAGAGAAGAAATTCAGCTTGGCATCTATAAACAAAGAGGCACGGATGCGGGCCTACGAGGACGCATTCATGTGGCTCGCCGACGGGAGGATAATCAACCAGTGCTTCAACTCTACGGACCCCTCCTTCGGCCTCACGATGAACTTGGACCACATGACCCAGAAATGCTATATGGCGGATACGGGCCTGCTGATGACCCATTCGATATCACTAAGAAGAACGGAAAGTGCAGACCTCCACAAATCCATTCTCTTCGACAAATTGGGCATAAACGAAGGAATGTTCGCAGAGAACATCGTAGCTCAGATGTTACATTCCAACGGGCACGACCTCTACTTCTACTCCAGAAATGATGCAGATAACAGTGAAAACCGCATGGAGATAGATTTCCTGATAAGGGTCGCCGGAAAAATTTGCCCTGTCGAAGTTAAATCCTCCGTATATTGGAGACATGCGTCCCTTGATAAGTTCACGCAAAAATTCAAAGGCCGTATCGGACAGCCGTACATACTTTATCAGAAAGACCTGATGGTGAAAGATGGGATTATACACCTGCCTCTGTACATGGCGGAACTTCTTTGAAGAAACTATGCCGACAATGGATTAATATCCGGCTCGTGTTCTTAATCTGTGGATCTCCTACTCCCCGCGAAATATCCGTTCCTGGCCGAAGCCTCCGAAGCCATAACCCAGAACTCCGTGGATATTGGGGACCTTTTCGGCAGATCGATATACGAGGAGGCGAGAGCCAGAGGTCTTGCCCGGGTTGAAGAGGCTCTGCTGCATTCGGAGGTCTCCTATTCTCCTTTGGTAAAGGACTACGACAGACTGAACGACATCCTCTCGTACCCGTACGCAAGAGTGCTTGTTTCCGTCATTAATGACAGATTCCTGACGAAAAGGTACGCCCTGGCGGAATCGGTCCGCCTGAACCGCCTCCTTGGTGATGAGACTCCTGCGACCGTACTTCATATCGCCGGGGCGCTGGGGGTGAACTCCACTTTCCAGGACAACAAGCTGAAGATGCACTTCCCGGATTACCTGACATTCTCCACCAGAATAAAGAGCCAGGATTGGAAACTTGTCAATTCGGAGCTGTTCAACGGTTACGTTTTCCTTGCCAATGAGAAGTTCGGCCGCCTGCTTCAGAATGCCCTTCAGGACCGGATCGAGGAGGAGCTTCCGTTGTCGGTTCCGGACGATGTGAAGGCGTCTGTATCGGAGGACGTCAAGCGCATCGGCGCCTCCCTTTCGGAGATAAAGAACAGATTCAATCCTCAGATGACCGGCGAACTGCAGGAAGGGGATCTCCCACCCTGCATGAGGACGCTTCTCGCCAACGTTCAGAATGCTGTGAATCTCCCCCACGCCGGAAGATTCGCACTGGTGTCTTTCCTCCATGCGATAGGCATGACCACCGAGGGCATGATGGCTTTATTCTCCCGGTCTCCTGATTTCAACGAGTCCATGACACTCTACCAAGTAAAGCACATAACCGGGGAGTCCACCGGCGGAGATGGTTACACCCCGCCGGAGTGCGGGACCATGAGGACGAACGGCATATGCTATAACCCAGATTCACTGTGCGCGAGGGAGTGGATGACACACCCGCTGAAGTACTACCGCGCGAAGACTAGGTCCGGGAATAAGAAGGAATGATCACATTTCCTTCATATTGTTCCACGTGACTATGGCTCTCTGTATCGCCGTCAGATTCCCCACGACGGCGAAGTAGATGACCATCATCTCCAACCAGGTGACCGTTATCCCCAGGATCGTGACAGAACCGTATCCCAGAACGATCATCACGTATTGTATTATCGGGAATAATGTACTCAGAACCACTCTGTCCGCCCTTCCCAGCAGCCCCGCGTAAAGACGGGGCGCACCTACGGCCTGGGCCTGTGTTCCCATATATGATGTTAGGAGAACACCGACAAGTGCCAGTGCACCGAGTATCGGATTGCACCATGCACTGAGCGCCACCCCCCCGATCATGAAGACGTCGGCGTATCTGTCGAAGACGTGATCAAGGAAGTCTCCGCGCTTCGAGGCTTTGCCGGCAAGCTTGGCTACTTTGCCGTCCAGCGCATCGAAATAGCCGGATACGAGCACGACGATCGCACCTACTATCAAAAGGATGTGATGATCGTAGCTTAAGTACAGCAATACCCCGCACAGAAGTGCCAGCAGAAGACCTGCCCAGGATATCATGTTTGGATTAACGTTTATAAGCTTCTTGGCGACGGGCGTCAGTGCGAAGTCCGCCTTGTCCCTGTGCCCGTCTAGAACCATTTGTCAGTCTCCCCCGACCAATCCGTGCTGCCTGGCACCTGATGATTCCCTTTGCCTTTTATTATCTCTTCCATCCTTTCGGCGGTCTCCTTAGGCGTCAGCTTCGTCGTATCTATCTCGAAGACCCTGGCCTTCGAACCGTCGGCTTCGCATAGTATTACGTCAAGGATCTCGGCCTGGACGTTCTCCCTCACCTTCGATTCAAGATAGCCTCTGGCTCTCAGTCTCTCTGCGAGAACGTCCGGATGGCAGCGGAATACGACGACTATATCGCATCCCAGGAAATGGGACAGGTGCCCTTCCACTATGGCGCTCAGCTTGCTCCTCTTAGAGAAGAGCGTGCGCATGCTTTCGATGTCCACCTCCCTGGTGTCCCTCTCCGCATCCTCTTCTCCCAGCAATCCGTTATCGGCTATGAACGCGTTGAGATCGATTATCTCATATCCGCGTTGTCTCAGATACTCGGCCGCGGACGTCTTGCCCGTCCCCGGCGTCCCTGTCATCGCTATAAGCGGCATCTCAGATCCTCCTCAGATAGTCTTCTGCTCTTTCCATTACCATGTCCCAGGTGGGAACGTTCTCCACGGCACCGTAGGCTTCTATTACGAATGAGGACGTGGCGGCGGCGATGACCAGGGCTTCCTCGGTACCGTACTTCCTGTATTTGGCGGCGTAGAACCCCGCCCTGAAGGCGTCCCCGGCCCCGGTGGTATCTACGACCTTGTCCGGCTTCACCGCAGGTATATCGACTCTCTTCCCGTCAATGAACGCCCTGCTCCCCTCCGGGCCGTCCGTCCGGACCACCAGATGCTTCTTTATCTCGTCCAGGGTACCGCCTGTGTACTTCTCCGCGGAGACGGACTCGTGCTCGTTGCAGAAGAAGATGTTCGAAAGTGCCAGCGCCCTGTTGAACCTCTCTCTGTCCCAGATCTCATGGATCTCCTGGGCGGGGTCGAACGCTATGTACGGTATCTCTTTCAGCTTCTCCATCTGCGATATATAGTAATCCGGCTCCCCGGTGGAGAAGTGCACGTACTCCGAGCCCTTGGCGTACTTCGAAAGATCTATCTCCAATTTAGAGGCCCAGCCCTGGGGGCCCTGATAGAAGAGCACTTTCTGATCGAAGTTCCTGTCGTTGACCACCAGGGCCTCGGAAGTTCCATACTCAGTCTCGATCATCCCAGAGGTCATCACTCCTGCCTCCTTCAGCCTCTTCCTGTACTCTTGGGGGAAATCTTTCCCGATGAATGCGCACAGCATGGTCGGGACTCCCAGCGTCGCCGCCACGTAGGAGATGTTGGAAGCGGTCCCGCCCATGTTCGTTTTCTTCGACAGAACGTTTATGGAAGTGTTGAGGCGCGGAAAATCCTTGACAGAGATTATCTTGTCGATGGAAACATGCCCGTAAACGGAGAGGAACGGCTTCAAGTGCCTTCCTCCCATCCGGATATGTACTCCACCTGCTCCTTTGTCAATGAGTCTATTTCGATGCCCATCGACTTCAGTTTGATGCGTGCGATTGCCTGGTCTATGTGATCCGGAACGGCATAGACCTTCCCCTCCATGTTCTTGTGATTTATGACCAGATGCTCAAGTGCCAGCGCCTGGGTGGCGAAGCTCATGTCCATTATCTCCACCGGGTGTCCCTGGCCGGCGGCCAGGTTCATCAGGCGGCCCTCGGAGACGAGATACAGCGTCCTTCCGTCCCTCATCTCGTACTTATCCACGAATTCTCTGACCCTAGTCACACCGACGGCTTCGCTGTCCAGGGCCTTCTTGCTTATCTCGTTATCAAAATGCCCTGCATTGCACAGTACACAGCCGTCCTTTATCAGAGGTACGTGATCGTAGCTGATGATGTCCTTGCATCCGGTGACCGTTATCACTATGTCGGCAACTCCTACGGCTTCGGCCATGGGCATGACCTCGAAGCCGTCCATCCTGGCCTCTATGGCCTTTATCGGGTCCACCTCGGTAACGACGACTATGGCGCCCAGCCCCTTCGCTCTCATCGCCACGCCTTTGCCGCACCATCCGTAGCCTGCGACCACGGTCCTCTTCCCGGCAACCGTCAGATTCGTCGCGGTCATCCATCCGTCGAAGGCCGACTGCCCGGTCCCGTATCTGTTATCGAAGAGGAACTTCATCTTCGCGTCATTAACATCCATCACCGGAAAGCGCAATGCACCGGCGGCCGCCATGGCCTTCAGGCGGATCACGCCTGTGGTGGTCTCCTCATTGGCTCCTTTCACATTGTAGAGCGCGTCCTTCCTGGTGGTGTGCAGCATCGCGATTAGGTCCGCACCATCATCTATCACGAAGTCCGGATGCATATCCAGGACCGTGTTCAGATTGCAGTAGTACTCGTCCTGTCCTTCCCATTTCTTGGCATGTACCTCAAGACCGTACTCTTTCCTGAGGGCCTCCGCGACAGAATCGTCCGTCGAAAGGGGGTTGCAGCTGGCCAGCCGGATCTCCGCCCCTCCTTCCGCGAGGGTGACCGCCAGCATCCCGGTCTTGGCCTCCGTGTGCAGGGCCATTCCTATCTTCAGACCCTTGAACGGCTTCTCCCGGGCAAATCTGTTCCTTATCTCCATGAGCGCAGGCATATGCTCCTGGGCCCAGTGCAGCTTTGCCAATCCTTTCCGTGACAGTTCGTTCATCTTCCTCTCTCCGACATAAGCGATTCGCATATGTAATCTACAGTCTCCTTGCGGCAGCGTTCTCCCGAATAGGATCCCAGTGCCCCGTCGATGGCCGACGGGTTGCCTTTCATTTCCTCTGCGAAGGATATCATATTCTTCAGAGCTCTGGTTATCTCATCCGATATGGGGACCGCGGCGGCCTTGGACGTCCTTGACAGAGGGTTCAGGTCTATAGATATCACGATCTTGCCCATGTCCGCAAGGGCCTCCGCCCTGTCCCCGTCCTCTATCGGGACTAGTATCACATCAGAATCGTAGATCCCTTCCCTGACGCATAATGCTCTGTCGGAGGTCAGCCCGGGTATCCTGGCATCCGGCTCCCTTCCCAGGACCTCCCCGGCGCCCTGTCCCTCCATATGGGAGATCAGAAGCTCCATCCTCTCCTCCGTGCGATGGAATATGTTGACCTCTATCTTCGCGCCGACGCATCTCGCCAGCTTTATGAGATTCTCCGCATCCAGCGCCGCAGCGTTTCCGTTGACGCATATCACGGGGTTCCTCGCTCTGAGAAGATAGGCAGCGCCGGCCCTCTCCGACTCCAGGGACGGAGGTATGGACCTTTCGCCCATGAGATAATCGTAAGCCTCTCCTCTGCCGTGGGATATCAGCCCGGTGGGTGTAGCTAAGCCCCGCTCCACCATTTCCGCGAGTCGCTCTCTCCTCATGAGGGACTCATAGCGAGGATGATTGCGTGGGATGGTCACGATTGGACGATATGCAGGAATGCCTAATTAGGTTTGCCGAGGATGTTCCTCCTATGCATGCGAGGTGGGTCTTTACAAAAGTCTTTACAATCCATACTAATTTCTGAAAAATTGTAAAGACTTTCAGAACCTGGCTGTTTTTAACCTGTTGCCGATATGACTTTTTCTTCACTGCATATGAACAAATCCAGAAAAGGCTGTCCCTCGGGATACGATTAAGTAAGAAAATGGGACTGATGGTTCGATATGGCTAGCGTCAGAATTGTCGTTGTCAGACCCAAATTCGAAGGGAACGTCGGAGCGATAGCTAGATCCATGGCCAACTTCGGTCTTGACGAGCTCTATCTCGTGGAACCCTGCGCTATAGGCGATGAAGGAGAGATAAGAGCCGTCCACGGCATTGACGTGCTGAAGAACGCCGTGATCGTCAACACGTTAGAGGAAGCTTTGGAGGGATGCCTCTTGTCAGCCGGCACCAGCGACACCGTCACAGAAGGGGAGCACAACTATGTCCGCGTCCCCATTACCGTTAAGGAATTCGCCTCCAGGCTTGAAGACTACCCCGACAAGGTAGCCGTGGTCCTCGGCAGAGAGGACACCGGGTTATTGCAGGAGGAGCTTGCCAGGTGCGATCTTTTGATACATATACCCGCCGACAAGGAGTATCCGACACTGAACCTCTCCCACGCCGCCGCCATAATCTTCTACGAGCTGTTCGGTGACGCGGTAAAGAGGCCCACACCCGCCGACGACTCCGATAAAGAGAGGATGTTCGCCTACTTCGACGAGCTTCTGGACGCTATCGACTATCCGGAGCACCGCCGCGAAGGAACGTCGGTCATGTTCAGAAGGATGATGGGGCGTGCGGTCCCCACGAAGTGGGAGTATAACACGATCCTCGGAGTCTTCAAGGACTCTGTGAAGAAGATAGATCACTGATCCTTCGCCCTTGCGCGGGTGTACTCCCGCACAGCGTTCCTTATCGCATCGTCGATGGAGACGGAATCCCCTTCTTTGATGAGATTCTCCAGTTCAGTGACGTTCCCCCTGGGCAGGTCCACTGTTATCTTGGCGATGTTCTCCGGAGTGAAACGGGATTTTATGAAAACATCCATGGCCTCCCTTATCGCATCGGATATGCTCTCGAACTCACCGCTGTCCACCAGGTTCTGGAGGAGCGCCAGTTTGTCCGACTGTATCCTTATCGTCACGCGTTCTGTGGATGCCATGGGCCTCTCTCTGTCTGACAGATGTTCACGGGTTTATATATAGAACGGTCAAAGACCTGAAAAATAATTTTTAGGGAAATGGTTTGGAGCTTCGTGATACCGTAAAGGATCATCCGAAGAGTGCAGAAAGGCCGGCTGCGGCCTCTTCCTCGCTGACAGCCTCTTCCTCGGGCTCTTCCTTCTTCTCCTCTGCGGGAGCGGCGGCCGCGGCTGCGGGCGCTGCTCCGGCGGCGGGAGCGGCCATAACGGAGGCGCTTGCAATGGCCTCCTTTATGTCTACTCCCTCGAGGGAAGCGGTCAGAGCTTTGATCTTGGCTGCGTCAGCCTCAACACCTGCGGCACTGAGTATAGCGGCGATTGCATCGTCCGTTATGTCCTTGCCTGCAGAGTAGAGCACCATAGCGCTGTAGATATACTCCATTCTATTCAACCTCCTTTTTAGCCGAATAATGCACTGAGGCCAGCAGCTGCTTCTTCTTCGCTGACCTCTTCTTTCTCTTCCTCGTCCTTCTTCTCTTCCGCCGCGGGAGCCGCGACAGCCGCGGCCGGGGCCGCTACGGCACGGGCGCTGAGCCTGGCCGATATGCTGTCGTTCGCGTATCCCGCTGCGGCGGCCAGCGCCAGCATTTGGGCGTCGGCCTTCGCGAGAAGAATGTCGATGTTCTCTCTGGTTGGTATCGCGGCCGATACAGAGAGGCCAAGAGCCTCCCTGAACGCCTTCGCGATGAGCGACGTGATCGTTTCCTTTGTGGGGAACGCGATCGCCATGCTCAGGGCACGGGCGTTGAATGCGGCCGTAGCGAACATATCAGAATAGTAATTCTCCGGGATGTCCAACACGTTCTTCCCGTAGAGCGTGTCTTCCTCGAATGCGGCCCTGAGATCCATACCCACTATCATGGGCAGGATGTTCAGCTTGGGCAGCATCCCAGCGACGTCGGCGGGGATGGCGTGGCCTTCCTTAACCAGTGTCGTTTCCTTCTTAATCACTATCTTCCCGCTGTCTATCGACGCGGGAAGGCCAATCTTTTGAAGTTCCCCGATGATCGGGCCCGGTCCGAACGGCGTGGGCCCTTTCGGGACCACGATGTCGTAAGGCGCGTGCTGGCCTGGCTTCGCGGGTGCGGCTGTCTTCGTCGCTTCAAGCTGCTTGAACAGCTTGAAGGGATTCAGATCGGTAGCTATTAACGCGCACTGACCGTGCACGTGCTCCTTCAGCTCCTCGATGCCGGGCTTCTGCTTGGACGCCTCGTCCAGAGCCAGGAGAATCAGGTTGTTCTTGGTCATTCTGAGGGCCGCGTGATCCCTCAGACCAGCCCTCATGGACTGTATCTGGGGTCCGGGGATGCCATGCATGTCTACGATGGCTACCACGGGGTATTTCACGATGCCTTCGACCAGCTGTTTCACCAGGTCCTTCTTCCAAGATGCGACGTGTGCCATTCTTCGAACCTCCTCAGAACAACCTCTCAGACGGACCCATAGTGGTCTTGACGTAGGATGAAGCGATGTTCATCCTGCCTTTCTCGAGCTTGACCTCGATGCGCTTCAGAAGCGTCTCGATGTTATCGGCCAGCTGTTCGATGGGCATTTCCGTCGTTCCCACAGGGGCGTGGAAGGTCATCTTATCCTTGGTCCTGACAGAAACAGTCCTGCGAAGAGCGTCGATCATGTTGCTCGGGTCCACTCCGGGCGGGATGGGTTTAGGCATCTTGCCCCTTGGGCCGAGAACCACACCGAGCCTCTTACCGACGACCGCCATGAGCGGCGCCTCGGCAATGAAGTAATCGATGCTGTTCGCGATCTTCTTGGCCTGTTTCTTGTTGTCCGCGATCGTCTGAAGTTCTTCAGGGGTGATCACGAGGTCGGCCACGTCTTTGGCTTTCAAAGCTAGTTCGCCACCACCAATCACGCAGACCCTGATCGCCTTCCCACGGCCGTTCGGAAGGATGATATCATCCTGGATACGGTTCTTGGGAACAGACAGATCAACATCCTTGAGATTGATGGCCAACTCAACCGTCTCAGTAAATTTGCGCTTCTTGGCACCCTCAAGTGCCTTCTGCACAGCCATTACGGTTGACTTTTCTGCCAATACAATTCCTCCTTGTAGTGCATGCGGATGTTTAGTCCTCCTACAAGCAGGCGTTCGTAATATGGGGGGAGTATATAACTTTTGGTAAGACGGCTTTGATGCATGTTATTCCCAAAATAATAGCCTGGTATATTGAGATATGATGTGTTGCCGTCCGGGAACAAACCTGTGATCCTATGCCAGAGGTTGCGGATCTATTATGGCCTAAAGGGTTTAAGTTCGAAGGGGGCGGGCGTATGCCCGCCCGAACCGACATCAGTCGATCTTGACCTTCTTCCCCTTCGGGGATGATTTCTTGGATTCCATCACTACCTCCAAGATGCCGTTGTTATACTCTGCCTTGGCTGTATCGGACTTCACGTCGCAGGGGAGTGCGATGCTCTTCGCGAACTTCTTGCTCTCCGTGTCCACCGATACCGACAGGGTGCTGTCCGTCACCTCCAGGTCGATATCCTCCTTCCTCACTCCAGGGAGCTCCACGGTCACGTGGACCTTATCGCCCTCCCTTGTCACGTCGGTGAAGGGCTCCCTTGTTCCGGCCGGCAATGGGGTGTACTCCCCCACGGCGTTGCCGAATTCCCTGACGTGGGGCACCCCGTCGGGACCCTGGTACATCGTGTAGCCGTACGTCCTCACGTTATCCCCCGCCTCCGAGAGCATCTCCTTGAACCTCTTATCGAAGTTCCTGAAGAGGCTCTCCCAGTCGCTCCATATGTCTATCATGTCTCTCACCTCACTGTTTCTCCTTGCCGTACTCCTTCAGCTTGTCCCTGGACTTGGGGCCCATCTTCTCGATGGCCGCTTCGAAGTCAGCCTTGGTCACCTTGGACGTCTTTATCTCGCCCTCGGTAACCGTTCCGTCCCTGACGATCCTCCTCACGGATGCCATGACGGCCTCGTTCACTATAGCCCCTATATCCGCTCCCGTGTATCCCTCCGTCTTATCCGCAAGCTCCGAGAGCTTCACGTCGTCTGCCAGAGGCTTGCCTGCCGTGTGTATCCCGAAGATCTTCTCCCTGGACTCCTTGTCCGGAAGGCCGATGTATATGCTCTTGTCAAACCTTCCGGGTCGCAGCAGGGCCTGGTCCATGATGTCCGGTCTGTTGGTGGCCGCTATGACGACGACGTCGTTCAGGACCTCGAGCCCGTCCATCTCCGTGAGTATCTGGGATATCACCCTCTCGGTGACGTTGCTGTCTCCGTGGGATGCACCCCTCTCCGGGGTTATGGAGTCGATCTCGTCCATGAAGATCACGCAGGGAGATGCCTGCCTCGCCTTCCTGAACGTCTCCCTCACCGCCTTCTCGGACTCCCCGACCCACTTGCTCAGGAACTCGGGTCCCTTGACGGCTATGAAGTTCGCCTCCGATTCCGTGGCGACCGCTTTCGCCAGCATCGTCTTCCCGGTGCCGGGCGGTCCGTAGAGCAGTATGCCCTTCGGAGGCTTCGCTCCCATGTGCTCGAAGACCTTTCCGTACTTCAGAGGCCACTCCACGGCCTCCTTCAGCTCCTGCTTCGCCTCCTCCAGGGCGCCGATGTCCTCCCACTTTATGTTGGGCTTCTCTATCAGCACCTCCCTCATGGTGGAGGGCTGCATCCCCTTCAGGGCCTCCCTGAAGTCGTCCCTCTGCACATTGATCTTGTTGAGCACCTCGGCAGATACCTCGTCCATCTCCATGTTGATATCCGGCAGCACCCTGCGCAGAGCGGCCATGGCCGCTTCCTTGGTCAGTGCGGACAGGTCCGCCCCGGCATACCCGTGGGTCTTGTCCGCCAGCTCCTCCAGGTTTACATCCTTGTCGAGGGGCATGCCCTTTGTGTGGATCTGCAGGATCTCCAGGCGTCCGTCCCTGTCCGGGATCTTTATCTCTATCTCGCGATCGAACCTTCCTGGCCTGCGCAACGCCTCATCGATGGAGTTCGGCCTGTTGGTGGCACCTATGACCACGACCTTTCCCCTGGATTTCAGCCCGTCCATCAGAGAGAGCAGCTGAGCCACTATGCGCCTCTCCGTCTCGCCGGTGACCTCGTCGCGCTTGGGCGCTATGCTGTCTATCTCATCGATGAATATGATGCTGGGCGCATTCTCCTCCGCCTCCTGGAAGATCTCCCTGAGCTTGCCCTCGGACTCGCCGTAGAACTTGCTCATGATCTCCGGCCCGCCTATGAAGATGAAGTTGCTGCTGGTCTCCCCGGCGACCGCCTTCGCCAGCATCGTCTTCCCGGTGCCTGGAGGTCCGTGAAGCAGCACGCCCTTGGGCGCCTCGACCCCCAGCCTCTTGAACAGCTCCGGGTGCTTCAGGGGAAGCTCCACCATCTCCCTCAGCTTGTGGACCTCGTCCCCCAGGCCGCCTATGTCGTCATAGGACACCTGTGGCACGTCCGCCCCCTTGTCGGCGGGCTTGTCGGAGATCTTCACTTCCGTGTCGGCCATCATCATGGCCGCCTCCCCCGTCGGAGCGAAGGATGTGACCATCAGATCGATCTTGTTCCCCATCACATTGAGGGTCACGGCATCGCCCTTGGCGAACACGCGGCCTTCCATGTTCTGGCGCAGGAACTCCTCTCCGCCCTGGAGTCTCAGCTGCTCTGTCGGGGAGAACGTGATCTTCGTTGCGTTCTTGGCGGTGATCTTCTTCACGTCCACCCTGTCGTCTATGCCCACCCCGGCATTCCTCCTGGTGGACCCGTCTATCCTTATGATACCGCGGTTCGCGTCCTCCGGGCCCCCCCTCAGCACCTTCACCGCGGTCTTCTTCGTACCGTCTATCTGTATTATGTCCCCGACCTTCAGACCCAATATGTCCATCAGTTCTGGGTCTATGCGGGATACTCCTCTTCCCGTCTCTCCGGGCTTCAGCTCTGCGACCTTCAATGCTTTGTCCTTAGCCATTTCTCACTACCTCCTTTCTCCTTGTTTTCATTCCTCTCAATGTGATCATATCCTCTATCTCGTCAGCATCCTTCTTCATCCTCGCCGATATCTCCGCGATTGTGGCATCCGGGAAATCCAGGATATCATACAACAGACTCCTGTCCTTGTCCTCAGCTTTCGATAGGATTGACTGCATTATGCTCTCCCTTTCCCTCAACAGGCCCAGGCGCCTGTGCTCCAATGCGCCCAGCTCCGCATCTATCTCGGAGATCATCCTCCTGGCCTCCTCCGGCCCGTAGTCATCCTGAACTGCCTGGGGCATCTCCTCCTCTTCCGGCAGGATCAATCTGGTCCGGAACATGCCGCTGCGCATGTCCATGACCAAGGTGAACTCTGCGTTTGGCTCGTAGACGATTCTGGTGGGGCCTATGCTGCTGGCCTCCCGATAGCTGACGACGAGGCCTTCCCTCTCCATCACGGAAAGGTTCTTCATGACCGCCTGCTGGCTTATCCCGAGTGCCTTCGAAAGCTGGAGGGGATAGTGCGGCTCGCGCACAAGAGCCCCGAGTATCTTCCTCCTTGTCGGATTCTCAACTATCGAAAGCAGCGTGTCCAGATCGCTCATGTTATCCCTCGGTTGTCAACCTTGAGTTCATAACCATATATTGGTTTGTTCTTCTATTTAAATGTTTTCAAGTTTCGTTCAGAATATATAAGTAAGCGATTTTTGACTCGCTTTCTAAGGCTTTATTTCGCTTTTTACGATGACTTCCAGATGCCATGTTACGTTTTTTCTGATGACTTCTAAAGGCACACACCGGATCCATAGAATCTATACTGACCTAAATCCCAAATTATGAGAAAAGAACCGCACCTCAAGGAACTCTCCAAAGGTGCGCTCTGTATTGAGAACAGAGATTATCAAGGCGTGTAAATACTCCGGCCCCGACTCGCAGAACGCGTGTGCCCTCGGTCTTCCGAGAGTTTCAGATTGTGTTTGATGATCGACCGTAAATGTTGCCCACGACCGTCAGAGAGGAGACCTAGTCAAGTTCTTTAGGTCTCCGCTGTATATGCACAAGGTCGCATCAAAAATTCCCCCTGCTTACCTATTGTAAAGAGCATTATTGTACATAAATATACAACAATGAACAATAAATACAAATATATGTATTGTAAATCCCATACTCATGATTCCAAAAGATGCAGTTATACGCCTGAATCCCGAAGACATTCCTAAGAAATGGTACAACCTGATGGCGGACCTGCCGAAGAAACCGGACCCGCCCATGAATCCTCGAACAGGGAAGCCCGCGGGCCCTGAAGACCTGTCGCCCCTGTTCTGCGATTCCATACTGAGACAGGAGGTCAGCCTGGAGAAGCATATCCGGATTCCGGAAGAGGTAAGGGAGAATCTGATCTATCTTAACAGGCCGGCACCCCTTCAAAGGGCCTATCGCCTGGAAAGATATCTAAAGACCCCTGCGAAGATCTACTTCAAAAGGGAGGACATGAGCCCATTGGGCAGCCATAAAGGCAACACGGCCCTAGCTCAGGCATACTATAACATGAAGGACGGCGTCGAGAACCTGACAACGGAAACGGGCGCCGGGCAATGGGGAACCGCTTTGGCCATGTCCTGCAACCTGTTCGGCATAGGATGCACAGTTTTCATGGTAAGAGGCAGCTACGACCAGAAGCCCGCCAGGAAGACTGTCATGAACTTGTACAACGCCACAGTCCATGCCTCCCCTTCCGATAAGACCGAATACGGCAGAAGGGTCCTGAAGGCCACTCCGAACACCGTTGGTTCCCTCGGAATAGCCATATCCGAGGCCTGTGACATGGCGATCCACCACAAGAACACCAAATACGCGCTGGGCAGCGTGCTGAACCACGTCATGCTGCATCAGACGGTGATCGGGCTGGAGACGATAGAGCAGATGAAGATCGGCGAGATAGAGCCTGACTGCATGATAGCATGCGCGGGCGGAGGGTCCAACTTCGCCGGATTCGCCTTCCCCCTGATGGGTAAGAAGATTAAAGGTAAGACAGACTGCGAGTTCCTTGCCGCCGAATCCGACGCGGCACCGAGCATGACCTCCGGGGAGTACAAATACGATCTGGGGGACACCGGAGGATTCACCCCGGAGCTCATGATGTACACAATGGGCCACGACTTCATACCGAGCCCCGTCCACGCAGGAGGTCTGAGATACCATGGCATGGCGCCGCTGGTCTCGGCGGCCCTGGATCAGGGGTTCATGACCGCCAGGTCCTACAGTCAGCCGGACACGTTCCGCGCGGGAAAGATCTTCGCCGAGACGGAGGGCATAATCGCCGCACCCGAATCGTGCCATGCGATAAAGGCAGCCATCGACAAAGCGCTGGAGTACAAGGCCTCCAAGGAGGAGAAGACCATAGTGTTCTGCCTCTCGGGCCACGGACTGCTCGATCTGAACGGATACGAGAAGTTCCTGGCGGGGAAACTGGAAGAATCGGCGGTGTGAATCAATAAATACGCAGTATCGGTACAACCAGGTGATGCCGGGAGAGCTCAGGGACGACGCGGTGGTCATCAACGACCAGAAGGAAGGCTGCCAGATATACAACAAAGGCAACTATGGCTATCCTCTAAGCGGCGGAGGTCTGGAACTGGACCTTGTGGAGGCCACGTACCTGCTGGAAGCGGGACGCATCCAGATAACCTCCGGAGGGAGGGAGGTCTCCTTCCCTGAGCTCTTCGACTACTCCTCAGAGAAGTACGACGAGTTCGACATAAAGTACATGGTCTACAGGGACATCCGCCAGCGCGGATTCGTGGTGAAGATGGAGACGGGCAGCTTCGACATGTCCGTCTTCCCCCGGGGCGAGACCATGAGCAGTTCACGGCCCGCATATCTCGTGAGAGCCGTGTCGGAAAGATCGACAATGCATCCTGCCGACTTCAGAATGGAGATCGCAGAGACTGCGAAGAAGGGCAAGAAGCTGCTATACGGCGTAGTAGACGAGGAAGGCGACCTGACGTATTACATCATGTCCGAAGGTAACGTCAGCGGCGGCGTGAGGACGGATGCCGATGCATGCGTGGAAGGCAAGATGATACGGGACAGGGTCTTCGTCTTCAAAAAAGAGGACGCAGCCCGGTTGAAGGGATTCGGCTTCTTCGGGAAGGACATACAGAACATGCTGCAGCTCTCCCTCATAGAGAGCTGCTATCTTATGAGAAGGGGGGGCCTCTCCGTGCGGGACACCGCAGGAGACCCTATATCTTCAGACTCCCTGACCGAGTACGGCAGGAATACCCAGGACGAGTTCATCCTGAGGCTCAGGGCGTACGAGGACCTCAGAGAGAAGGGCCTGATAGTGAAGACCGGTTTCAAGTACGGAACCCATTTCAGAATGTACGAGAAATCCCCGAACGAGCTCCACGCCAGATATCTGGCACATGCTGTATCAGGTAACTCTCCCATGACGTGGCCTGAGATATCCAGGGCAGTGAGGATAGCCGGCGGCGTGAAGAAGGAGATGGTCTTCTGCTGCGTTGCCGACAAAATAGAATACGTTGTGATTAAGTGGTTTAGGCTGTGAGCGGGATGCTCACAGCTGGATCTCTATGCCGAGCTTCTCAGTGAGCTCCTTGTAACGGTTCCTTATGGTGACCTCTGTCACTCCCGCCACGTCGGCCACCTCTCTCTGGGTCCTGCGCTCGTTGCACAGGATCGAGGAGATGTAGATCGCCGCCGCCGCAACGCCCGTAGGCCCGCGGCCGGATGTGAGCTCCTTGTCCGATGCGTCCTTCAGGATCTCCGCCGCCTTGGTCTGGACCTCTCCGCTGAGCTTCAGCTCGGAGCAGAACCTCTGCACGTAGTCCTGGGGCTTCGTGGGCAGGAGCTTCAGCTTGAGCTCCCTGGTCATGAACCTGTAGGTACGACCGATCTCCTTCCTGCCTACGCGGCTGGAGCCGGCAACCTCGTCCAGGGTCCTGGGCACCCCGCACTGCCTGCACGCTGCGTACAGGGATGCGGCCACGACGCCTTCGATAGATCTTCCTCTTATCAGATTCTTGTTGACCGCTTTGCGGTAGATCATCGCGGCGGTCTCCCTGACATTCCTGGGCAGTCCCATGGACGATGCCATCCTGTCCAACTCGGACAGCGCGAAGGCCAGGTTCCTCTCTGTGGCATTCGATACGCGGATCCTCCTCTGCCACTTTCTGAGCCTGTACAGCTGAGCCCTGTTCCTGGTGGGTATGCTCTTGCCGTAGCTGTCCTTGTTCTTCCACGATATCTCGGTCGAGAGACCTTTGTCGTGGATGGTGTAGGTCATCGGAGCGCCGGTACGGGCCCTCTTCTCGCCCTGCTCCACATCGAAGGCCCTCCATTCCGGACCCTGGTCTATGAGCTGGTCGTCAAGGACGAGTCCGCAGTCCTCGCAAAGAAGTTCTCCTCTCTCGTAATCCCTTACGAGGTGCTTGCTGCCGCACTCGGAGCACACCTCTATCTCTTCAGCCCCTTCTCTTACCTTTGCCATATTTGGTCTCCTTCGAATAGTACATCTCAACACCGACCGGGGCCTCATACCCCCCCGACAACGTCACGGAAACGTACGGGGAATCCACAGGACCGAAGACCCTTCTGACGGTGCCAACCTTCCTCTTGCGCGAATCGAACACGGAGTCTCCAGTCTCTGGTAGGGACCCGCCGCGGACTATCATCTTCTTAGAATCAGATTCCGCAACAGTTCCCAAAAGTTCCATGTCCATACTCCGCAACAGATAGGTTTATCTATCCGCTTAGTAGGTCAAACAGCAACTTATATTTAAACCCTACGTTGATATTAATATATTGAGTCAGAAAAGACTTCCCATGGCCAGAGGCCACAGAAAGAGAATCTGGGAATAGGTTTTGATAAGGGAGACAGTCTCCCGTTTAACTCTTCATCACAGCGACGAGGAATATCCCGACGGCAACAAGTGCACCGATCGCAGCGGCGATTATATTGACCGCTGCCTCATAAATTGCATCCCATGCCGCCACATCGGCGAAGAGCGCAATGTCACTGTATCCCACCAAGTATGCCCATACCGCGCCAATGATGAGACCTATGGCGAGAAGGACAAATCCCACGACTCTGCTTTTCCCGCTGCCGAAGTAGGCCGTGAATATGCCCGCGAGGAGCATAACCAGCGCGAAAACGAAGACGACGATTGTCAAGAATGACATCCAATCCATTTTCTATTCTCCTTTTTCTAACATCGGCCTTGTCCCATCTGGGCTGACCGAGCCATCATACGTGCAATAAGGTAGGTATTATTTAACTTTCCCATATATGGATTGGATACGCACTTTCACATACCATGATTTTTGTAGGTGCTACGTTTGCGTGGTAGGTTTTATATTCTATGTCGTACTTTTTCCGCTGTGACCCAAGTCCTGATTCTGATGGGCAGCAAAAGCGACCTTCCCGTCGCTAAAAAAGCTGTAGATGTTCTGAAAAGATTCGGCCTGGATTATTCTGTTGCCGTAGCATCCGCCCACAGGACGCCGGACCGGGTCGCTGAGCTCGTCAAGAGCTCCGGTGCCGACGTGTTCATCGCCATAGCGGGCATGAGCGCCGCGCTTCCCGGCGTAGTAGCATCACTTACCCCGGCGCCCGTCATAGGCGTCCCGGTGAGCGGGAAGATGAACCTGGATGCCCTGCTCTCGGTTGTGCAAATGCCCCCCGGCATACCTGTTGCATCCGTAGGGCTGGACCGCGGGGACAACGCGGGCCTGCTTGCGGCCCAGATAATCGCCGTCGGCAACAAAGATCTAAGAGAGAAATTGACCGAATACCGCGAGGAGATGGCGGCGAAGGTCGAAAAAGACTCTGCGGAGGTAGAAAAGGATGTTTAAAGCAGAACCGTTCATAAACGAGAAAATAAAGGCAGTGGAGGACCAGGTGGGCAACGGGAAGGCGATCATCGCCGTCTCTGGTGGAGTGGACAGTATGGTATGCGCAGCCCTTGCTAGCAAGGCTCTTGGCAACAATCTACTGGCCATATTCGTTAACACGGGTCTGATGAGGAAGAACGAGCCTGACGAGGTCAAGGGCATGCTGACGGAGATCGGCATGAACTTCAAGATCGTCGACGCTCAGAAAGAGTTCTTCGATGCCCTGAAGGGCGTAACCGATCCGGAAATGAAGAGGAAGATCATCGGAGAGAAGTTCATAAGGGTCTTCGAAAGAGAGGCGAAAGGCTTCGGTGCCAAATACCTGGTGCAAGGCACCATTGCCCCGGACTGCATTGAATCCGGTTGTGACGGGAAGAAGCTGATAAAGTCGCATCACAACGTAGGCGGGCTCCCAGAGAAAATGGATATGGAACTGGTAGAGCCTCTGAAGGACCTGTTCAAGGAAGAGGTCAGAATGGTCGCCAGGAAACTAAATGTCAAATCCTCGGAGAGACAGCCCTTCCCCGGACCTGCCCTTGCAGTGAGATGCCTGGGAGAGGTCACCCCCGAGAACATAGCCCTGGTCCGTGAGGCCTGCTTCATAGTAGAGGATGAAGTGAAGAAGGCTGTAGACGCAGGTAAGATGAAGATGCCGTGGCAGTATTTCGCCATCGTGTTGCCCATAAGGTCAGTGGGAGTGCGCAACGATGACAGGATATACGGGAAGACTGCGGTCATAAGGATCGTGGAATCCACAGATGCCGTGACCGCTACCCACACAGATGTGCCAGCAGATGTGCTGAATACCATATCGAAGCGCATAACCTTGGAAATGGAGGGCATCAACCGCGTCGCCTACGACATAACGGACAAACCCCCAGCGACGATCGAGTGGGAGTGAGGTCAGCATCGGCATATCTGCCGAACACTGAGAGCACTCAAGGGGAGATCCGCCTTTAAGGCGGCGGCACAATGATCCTCCGCCCGATCGCGAGGCCCGGGAAAAGGGGAGTGCCGGCAACACCCCAAAAGCATCAAAAACGATACGGTTCCGTATCCGGCCATCCCAGACAGGCGCAAAGGCCATACCGAGGAATGTTGTATAGAAGTGCCGAACTATGAATCCCGCCGAATTGTTGATCTTGGCCGTCGGTCTTTCAATGGACGCTTTCGCGATCGCGATGTGCAAAGGTCTCTCGGTGGAAAAGCTGGAAAGGAAGCATCTTATCCTTGCCGGATTGTGGTTCGGCGGCGCTCAGGCCCTCATGCCGCTCCTCGGGTTCTTTTTGGGGACCAGTTTCAGGGAGACCGTGGAAAGCGTGGACCATTGGATAGCTTTCACGCTCCTGGTTCTGATCGGCATCAACATGATCCGGGAGTCCAGAGAGACCGTCGAAAGACTGAATGCATCCTTCGCTTCGAAGACCATGCTGCCTCTTGCCGTTGCAAGCAGCATCGACGCACTGGCGGTCGGAGTCGGTCTCTCCTTCCTGGAAGTGGATATCGTGGCCGCGGTCATTCTGATCGGTGTCACGACCTTCATAATGTCTGCGGCAGGAGTCAAGATCGGAAACCGCTTCGGCGCGAGATATAAGTCGAAGGCCGAGCTCGCAGGAGGCGCCATCCTCATCATCATGGGGACGGCGATACTGATCGAGCATCTCGGCATCATCTGAATCCCCCTGATCGACGACGCACCGGATACCGTATCCGTTATGTAAGATCAATAAGCAGAAATGGAACATGAGAGACCGGAATACGGTCTCTCACGCCAACTCAAACCCGCGGTCTCCGACCGCGCATAAAAAGGCTCACGCTTCAGTTGAGGGACTTCAGAACCATCTCGAGCTCTGAGAGGATCTGCATTATTACGCTCCAGGAATCCATCGGGATGTTGGAGTCGTTGGACAGGTCTGCCAGGATGCTTATCGCACTGGATACTTTGAGATCTGTGTCTTTCTGTTTGTCCATGAGGAGAGCAACCGCATCGTTCGCCCCTTTCCTTATGTTCCTCGGCACGCCGCTGTCGTTAGCCAGGCGTGCTTCCAATTCGTTTGATATCTGTTTAAGTTTGCTTTCTGTCGATGCCGCTGCCATTGAATCAGCTCCGATCAGATGGACTCGAATTCTTCCTGAAGGTCTATGACGAACTGATCCAGCACGTCCTCGAAATATGCCGACCTATACTCGCGTATGCCTCCGAGGTCGCTCTGAATCTTCGCTACAAAGTCATTGTTTTCTTTTATGATCTCGATGCTGCACAGAACTTCTTCCATGGGGCCCACCTGTTTTAAACTGTCAAGCCCAATCGGGACTCAATATATAATTGCTTTGCATACACCCCTGAGACACCGAAACCTTTAAACCGAGGGTGCTGTGTAATGGGGTTGTTTCCATCCTTTAACGTCAGTGGTAACGGTAAGGGACGGAACGGATGCGGTAACGCACGCCAGGAGATGAGGGAGATGGACAGCAGCAAAATTTCCGAGTACCAGGAGCGGATAGACAGCAAATTCCGCGGCATCGGTAAGGGGAAGTACGGCAGGATCATGAAAATGGCCCGTACGCCCACCTCCGATGAGTACAGGAAGATCCTCATGATCACGGGCCTCGGCATAATCGTGATCGGCGCTGCAGGATTCGCCATAATGTGGCTCATGACCTATCTTCCGGGATACTTCTGAGCAAGAGGGATAAAATGTCGCTTTCAATAATCGGGAACAATGACAACAAGGACCTGGGCGCAGGGATGGCCGTAAAGTGGCCGTTCGAGGTCTCGACCGACGCCATAGACGTCCAATTCACTTTCGATATTTCCACGGGGCCCGAAGGCTCCGATTCCCCGGACTGGAACGTTGAGTTCGGCGAGCCCGCCGGGCCCATATGGGACAACTACCGCAGCAAGAGGGAGGCAAGGGTGGACATCCCCCTGGGCAAACCCAAGGAATTCTACCTCGAGGTCATATGCCCGAAAGGTGCCAGATACGGAGATTACGTTTCAGTCACCGTCACCGCCTCCGGCGGAGGGGGCCAGAACAGCATAACCTTCGGGGCAAGAGCCGTTCAATCCATAATGATCCTCAAGACCCAGATAGACCAGGAAAGGAGTGTCGTCGACAGTCTCAACGCCAAAGCACTGCTGGGCGAGAAGGACATATATGCAATGCTCAGCCCGTCGAATCTGAGAGGATACATATTCGTCGAGGGCATGAACACCGACCGTATGCGCGAGAAGGCCAGGGACATAAGGAAGGCCCGCTCGTTCATCGAGGGTGAGACCGGACTGATCGAGATAGACCACTACCTTACCCCGCTGTCCACTGTAGTGGGCATCGCGGAAGGGGATCTGGTCGAGCTGATCAGCGGTCCGTTCAAAGGCGAGAAGGCCAGGGTACAGTACATTGATCAGGGCAAAGAGGAGATCAGGGTGGAACTAATCGAGGCCATGGTCCCCATACCGCTCACGGTCAATGGTGACAGCGTCAGAGTTATTGAAAAGGAGAGATGACAATGGTAGATACAGTTGAGGCGTTGGTAGACGGTGGGAAAGCAACCGCAGGCCCGCCACTGGGGCCCGCTCTGGGCCCGAAAGGTGTGAACACTGGCCAGATAATAGCGGCCATTAACGAGAAGACGAAGATCTTCGCCGGGATGAAGGTCCCCGTGAAGATACTCATAGCGGATGACAAGTCCTTCGAGATCAAGGTGGGAACTCCGCCGATGTCCGCTCTGATAAAGAGCGAGCTTGGTCTCGCCAAGGGATCCAGCAACAACACCAAGGATTTCGTCGGAAATCTGACCCTTGACCAAGCGAAGAAGCTTGCCAAGATGAAAGAGGACAGCCTTCTGGGCGCAAGCGAGAAGGCTAGGGTCCTCGAGGTCGTAGGTGCCGCGGTAACCGTGGGCATCACCGTAGACGGCAAGAAGCCCAAGGACTTCCAGGCTGCCGTCAAGGCCGGCGAGTACGACGACAGGTTCTAAAACCGAAAAGGCGGTCTGGCTCTTGCCGGACCGCCCATCTTCCGCCTACCTAAATATTTATAGAAGCGCGGAACGTTAGAGTTCTATCTTGAGCAGAGATAATCTCATAGACACGGCCCGCACGATACTGGGAAGGGCGGGATACAGACTCTCCCCGCCGATGGCATTGCGCAGCGTATGCTTCGACATAGTCGGAAGTAGGAACAAGACCATGCTCATCGTGAAGGTCCTCGGCAACGTGGACGCCCTTTCCCGGGAGAATGCCGAGGAGATGAAGGTCCTGTCCGAGATGCTCGGAGCGACCCCCCTTGTCATAGGAGAGAAGTCCAGCGCCGGCATCCTGGAGCCGGGGATCGTGTATTCCCGCTTCGATATACCGATCATATCCAACGAAACGCTCAGCGACTACGTCCTGAGGGACGAGTCCCCCTTCGTGATGGCCGCTCCGGGAGGCCTGTACGTGAAACTGGACAGCGTCCTGCTGAAGGAGATCAGGGAAAGCAGGGACATAAGCCTGGGGACCCTGGCGGAGGTGGCCGGGGTGTCCCGCAGGACAATACAGATGTACGAATCCGGAATGGGAGCGATGATAGATGCGGCCATACGGATAGAGGAGTACCTCAATGCACCGATAATACGCCCGGTGGACCCCTTCGAGTTCAGGGGGGACAGGGTTGGGAGGCACGAGCTTTCCGGAGAGGAGAGGACCGGATCGGTGGTCCTTGATCATCTGCTGGGGATGGGTTTCTCCATAACCCCTGTGGTTCGTAGCCCCTTCGAGGCGATAACCCGTGACAACAGGACCGTTATACTTACGGGTCTGGGCGGAGAGACGGACAAGATGCTGCAGAGGGCCGCTCTGGCATCCGACATATCAGTGATCTTCGGGAAGCATTCCATCATCGTCGTCGACGATGAGAGGGGCCCGGGGAACATCAAATCCACTGTGGTCGTCACCAAGAAGGAACTGAACCACATGGAGGACAAGGGAGAGCTCACCGATCTCGTGAAGACCCGGAGCGGGGAGTAATGCGGACTCTCGGTTCGGAGAAGGGGACCATAGATATCGTTCCTGTGATCAAAGGGCTGGTTTCTGAGTCTCCTAAAGTGAACATCGTCCTTAATGGAAGCTATGACGCGGCGGCGGCATCCCTGGGCCCGGAGGACATATCCGCCATAAGTGCCAGATCAGAGCTCGGAGAGGCGGAGATCAGCGATGCCGATGCCGTATACGGCCATTTCCTTTCATCTTTCGGAGAGATAGGCAACCCTTCTCCGATATTCTGTGCCCTTGTGGATCTTTGCGCTGAAAAAAACATTCCACTGATACCTGCAGACATGGACGATGCAGAATACACCGAAGCATACTGCCGGAACATCTCCCTCCTGGAGACTCTGAAGGAGCGCGGCCTGGTCAGGTCCGCAGCCAAAGGGGGTCTCGATATGTCCTCCCCCGAAGCCTTCGTGAAGGACTTCGAAAGCGGGTTCAGAAGGATAAAGGGCTTCAACGCACTGGCATGCGAAAGGGCGGAGCATATGGCGGGAGCACTGTTCGAAGCCCTCGATAAAAGGAAGAGGATCGCCGCGTTCATAGAGACAGAAATGGCAGAGGACGTGGCATGCATACTGGTGGATTCATATGGCATGCGACAGATGTGACGAGAGCCGCTCTGCCGGCAACAGGTTCTGCCCCAACTGCGGTAAGGCGCTCAGAGAGCGCATAACACTGCGTCTGGCACTTGGGGCAGCGATGTGCCTGTTATGCACCTACATCATAGCATATGAACTGATAGTCGTCGGGGTCCTGTTCTCCGAGACCCTGGGAGCCCTGGCGGGCGCCCGCACCTACATCTTCATAATCGTACCCATGATCGTGAATATCTTCCCGATCGGTGGTTTTGCGCTTCAGACCTACTTCGTGCTTCTGGTGGCGGCCTGCTTCATATCCGCTTTCCTTTTGTTCAGGGATGTGCCAGAGAACATCGGGAAGGCGATAAGAAAGCGTGAATATCTTCCCTTCCAGGAATCCGCCCTTTTCAGGATGTCGACACTCTTCGCGGCCCTTATGACCTTCCAAATGTCGATCATATCCCTGGTCCTTCTGATGGGGCAGGACCTTCAATCCGTTGATATGGAGGGCTATCCCGTCTGGGCTGTGCTCTTCTCCCTTGTGGAGGCTTCCGTCTGGGAAGAGGTGCTCTGCCGCTTCCTGATGCTGGGGGTACCTGTGGCGATAGTCGCATATATGTCGGGGAAAGAAGACAGATCTTGGAAGCTGGCTCTCGGAGGGTTCGGTATAGACAGGACGGCGTTGGTTTTCATACTGTTCTCTTCCTTCATCTTCGGCGCTGGACACCTGACCAACTGGGGGCTGTGGAAATTCCTCCCCACCTTCGCTTTCGGTCTGGGATGTGGCTACCTGTTCTCAAAGTACGGGCTGCACGCATCGATAATGCTGCATTTCACAGTGAACCTTATGTCCGCGGGAACCTGGCTCTCCGGATCGGAGATCAACAGCGTGAGCATGATGATGTTCCCGGCTCTGGCTCTGGGTCTTTACTTCCTTATATCCTACGTGCTGCGCGGATACCGCTTCCTCCTCGATATGTTCGCTAGGGATCAGAGCATCTGACGCAGGATGTCCCTGGACTCCACCGCCGACGGGAAATCCCTGGATTCGATGATATAATTCCCTTTGTAAGAGGACAGCTTCTTCAGCGTCGACCGGAAATCCACGTTCCCCTCGCCCAGGACCAGGTGCTCGTCGCTCTTGCCCAGATTGTCATGTATGTGCACATTGACGAACTTGCTGCCGAGAAGATCGACAAACCCGTCTATGTCCCCTACCGTGTTGGCATGCCCTATATCGAAGCATACCCCGAGCTCTGTGCCGTCCACGAGATCCGCTAGCTCTTGGGGTGTCCTTCCCAGCATGAAGTCCAGGTTGGGCATATTCTCAACGGCCACCTTTATGCCGTATTCGGCCATTACCCTGTCAAGTGTCCTAAGCGACTTCTTCGCCGCCGCCACGGACTTCTCCTCCAGGTCCGGGACCACAAGGGAATAGACGCCGGGGTGAACGGTTATGGTAGTTATGTTCAGGCTCAGGGCGCTCTCCACCAGCGACAGCAGATCGAGCACGGAGGCTTCCCTCATCCTTTCGTTAAGGGACGCTATGTTGGTGTCGCATATAGGTGCATGTATCGAGTACTTCAGGTCGTAGGAGGGCGCCATTACCGCCAAGATTCCGGAGATGTTCTGTACATAGTGCTCAGCTTCTGAGAATATCTCCCAATGCTCGAACTCCTTGGATACTTCCTCCAACACATCTTCGAATTTGTACGCACTGAAACTTGTAGATGACACTCCGATCAATTTCTCACTTCCATACCGTCGACCGTCGTCGGGGCGGTCCTGTCTATCAATGCCTCTATTTCCGGATCCGTCACCGTGACCTCTATGGGCCCCAATACATGACCTCTGTCGCAGAATGATATCTTACCGACAAATGCCACCTGCTTATTCAGCAGGAACCTGGTACGGTCGCCCGACATACCTTTGAAAAGTATAGCCCTGGCTGTATCCAATATCTTCTGGCGGCGGATCATGAGCCCGAAATTACCAAGGCTCTGGGCCTCTCCTCTGGCATATCCTCCGTCCGTCTCCACCACGGCATCGGGGAATACCTGCAGGATCGCCTCTCTCACCTTGTCCGGGTCCTCGCTCGGATTGACCCTGCTCACTATCCTGACCGAAGGCATCGGGCGGGTATAAGTTCCACATGGCTTTAATTGTTACAATCGAACCTGTGGACAGTGAACATTTATAGGCTCGTCCCATCTCTTTCCTATCATGAGGCCAGAGGTTCTGAGCGCTGCGGCAAGGAGGGATGTGTTCCTTTCACCAGATGCATTGGAGATCGTTCTCTCCTCCTCAGATCCGGTGCCCTTCCTCAATAATGTGCTCGACGCTGTTTCCAAGAGCTCTGCATTCTTGACCAGGGCGGACATCGAGGCCTTCCTCTCCGGCGACAAAGCAATGAGCCAGTCGTTCAAAACAGTGAGGCCCCCGAACAAACGTCTCGGGGACCTCAAGATAGTGCCGGACTCGGATATCACGGGCAACTCCACCTGCGAGGGCACACTGGATGACTTCGTCAGGTACTTCCAGAGCCGTTACTCCATACTGAAGAAGATAATCGAAAGGCACCGGGACTTCGGCAGCACCATGAGCATCGAGAGGGCCTTGGGAATGGACAGGGAGGTTCGCATCATCGGCATGGTCGGAGATGTCAAGGACACCAAGAACGGCCACAAGATCCTGACCGTCGAGGACGACCAGGGCACAGGATGCAAGGTACTGGTCCTGAACACCACGCCGGCCATAAACGACGTGTACGTCAACGACCAGGTGATAGGTATCATCGGCAGGCCGGGCAACAAGGAGCCCGGAAGGAAAAGAGAGATGATAATCGCCGACCAGATCGTGTGGCCCGACGTGCCTTCCAACAATTCATGGACGGCCAACGATAACGTTTCTTCCGTGGCGTTCCTCTCGGACGTGCACATCGGAAGCTGCACCTTCCTGGAGAAGACCTGGGAGAAGATGATCCGATGGCTCAAACAAAACTCCGAGGAGAAGGAGCTGAACTACATAGTGCTCCCGGGTGACGTGGTAGACGGCATCGGGATCTTCCCGGGGCAGGAGCAGGAGCTCAGCATAACCGGGATATACAAGCAATACGAGGCCCTGGGAGAGCACCTCAAGGAGATACCGGACCATATCAAAGTGGTCGTGCAGCCGGGGAACCACGACGCCTGCCGCCTTGCCGAACCCCAGCCCGCCCTGGGCTCCGTTTTCACAGGATCGTTCGACTCGAACGTGTTGCTTGCCGGTAACCCGGTCTATCTGAACATAGAAGGCCGCACAGTGCTCACATACCACGGTCGCAGCATAGACGACTGGATTTCCGGGGTGCAGAAGCTCACCTACGAGAATCCCCTTGATGTGATGAAGGAGATGCTGGTTATGCGCCATCTGTCGCCGATATATGGCCAGAGGAACGCTCTCGCACCGGAGAAGAAGGACTATCTGGCCATGGGAACGGTCCCGGACATATTCGTTACGGGCCATGTCCACGGGGCCGGTTATTCAGAGTACAGAGGGGTGAAGATGATAAACGCATCCACCTGGCAGGATCAGACCGAGTATCAGAAGATGCACAACTTCAACCCGGACCCCGGAATAATGCCAATAGTCCATCTGGGAACAGGCAAAGTGGATATGCACGATTTCAGAAAGTAAGAAAATTGTGTTTCTTAAGGGGTTTCATAGGAAGAGCAGTGCATAGATTATCAGGAAGAACCCGAGGATCAGCACGGAGTAGGAGACTATCCAGATCGTCTTGAAGACCTTCGCTAGCTTCTCGGGATCCTCCCTCAAAGACAGGAACCAGTCCTCAAGCCACATCTTCAGGCTTTCTCCCCTTTGCCCTTGAGATACTTAAGGCGGATCGTCTCCTCCCTGCTCATCTCCTCCAAGCGGAACTCCACGAATCTCTTGTCCTCAAGGAGCTCGGGTATGACCTTGAACTCGAGGGCGTTGACCCTCCTCTTGGTCTTCTCGATCTCGTCAAGGAGCTTCTTCATAGTGGTCTCTATCTCCGCTGCGCGGACAAGGGTCACCAGGAGCTTCTCGAAGGCCTCGGAGGCCTCTTCGATGTAGGCAGAGGTGGATATCACGCCGTAACCCTTGCTCAGGATGTTACCGCGCGCTATCTTGGCCTCTACCTTGGGGACGGTCATCCCCATGATGCTCTTGCTGCCGACCTCGACCTGAGGCTCGGATTTGATGGCATAGGCCGCGCTCTTGACCGCGATCTCTCCCTCTACGGCCGTTGCTATGGCTATCTTCTCCATGGCCGCCTGGTAGTCGGAGACTACCGAGCCGCGCATCTCTTTGGCCTTCTCCATGACCTCGAAGAACTCGATGATGAGGCCGTCCCTCTTCATCTTCATGATCTTGTGCCCGTTCTGGGACAGTTTGATCCTTCTCTTGAGGTCCAGGAGGACCGAGCGGGTGGGGGTGATCTCGTGCGCTGGCATATCTCTCACGCCTTCTTCTTCAGGTACTTCTCTATGTACTTGCGGTCGATCCTTGTGATCTGTTCCATGTCAAGGGCACCGAGTATGTCCCAAGCTATGGAAAGGGTATCCTCTATGGAACGGTCCTCGTCTGCGCCCTGGCGGACGATCTTATCCTCGAACAGATCCGCGAAGTCCAGGAGCTTCCTGTCCTTCTCAGAGAGCGATTCCTTACCTACTATTGCGACCAGCCCGCGGAGGTCCTTGCCCTCTGCATATGCTGCATACAACTGGTCAGAGACTCCCTTGTGGTCCGCACGGGTCCTTCCCTCGCCGGTTCCTCCGCCCATCAGCCTGCTGAGGGACGAGGAAACGTTGACCGGCGGGTATATGCCTGCACGGTGCAGGTCCCTGGACATGACGATCTGACCCTCGGTGATGTATCCTGACAGGTCAGGGATCGGGTGGGTGATATCGTCGCCGGGCATGGAGAGGATGGGGATCTGGGTGATGGACCCTTTCTTATCCTTTATCCTTCCCGCACGCTCGTACAGCTGTGCCAGATCGGTGTACATGTAGCCGGGGTAACCGCGCCTTCCGGGCACTTCTTCCCTGGCCGCACCCACCTGACGCAGCGCCTCGCAATAATTGGTCATGTCCGTCATGATGACGAGAACCTGCATCCCCAGCTCGAAGGCCATGTACTCCGCGGTGGTGAGTCCCAGACGCGGGGTGACGATACGCTCTGTTGCCGGGTCATCGGCAAGGTTCAGGAAGACCACCGCATTCTTCAGTGCGCCGGTCCTCTCGAATTCCTTCATGAAGGTCTGCTTCTCTTCGTTGGTGATACCCATGGCCACAAAGACCACGGCGAACTCCTCGTGCTCCCCGCGGACCTTGGCCTGCCTCGCGATCTGAAGTGCCAGATCGTTGTGGGGAAGACCGGACCCGGAGAAGATAGGGAGCTTCTGCCCCCTGACCAGGGTGTTCATTCCGTCTATCGTGGATATTCCCGTCTGTATGAAGTCGTGGGGGCTGTCCCTTGCCCAGGGGTTGATGGCCGCTCCGGTTATGTCGAGCCTCTGCTCGGGGTTTATCGGGGGTCCGCCGTCTATGGGGTCTCCCGCACCGGAGAGGATCCTTCCCAGCATGTCCTTGGAAACGGGCATCTTCATCGTCTCGCCGAGGAAACGAACGGATGCGCTCCTGTCTATGCCGGTGGTCCCTTCGAACACCTGGACAACGACTATCTTGTCCGAGCTGTCCAGGACCTTGCCTCTCTTCATGCTGCCGTCGGACAGCTTGACGCTGACCAGCTCATCGTAGGCCACGGGCTCCGTCTTCTCGACGAAGATCAGAGGTCCCGCGATCTCGGAGATGGTCTTGTACTCTTTGGATACTTTGACTTCTGTCATCTATCACACCCCCAGGGCCTTGAACTGAGCGTCCATGTCCTCGCCTACCGCCGTGAGCTCGGCATCGATGTTCGTCTCGAGCTTCGCTCTGATGAACCTCTGCCTGGCAGGTATGGAAACGAACTTGTCCAGGGGCACGCCGGCCTGTACCGCTTTGGCGGAGAGGTCCGCGTACTTCCTGATCAGCTTGAGCATCACATACTGCCTCGACATGGGGCTGTACGTGTCCACCGGGTGGTAAGCGTTCTGCTGAAGGAATATCTCCCTTATCATCTTGGACACCTCGAGGGTGGCCTTCTGCTCATCGGGCAGAGCATCGGAACCGACCAGCTGGACGATCTCCTGGAGCTCTGACTCCCTCTGCAGGGTCAGCATGGCCCACTCTCTGAGAGCGGGGAAGTCCACAGCTACCTCGTCGGTGTACCACTGTGCCAGCTGTTTGTTGTAAAGAGAGTAGGACGTCAGCCAGTTGATGGCAGGGAAGTGCCTCCTCTCCCTGAGCTTCGTGTCAAGGGCCCAGAACACACGCACAATGCGCAGGGTGTTCTGCGAGACAGGCTCGGATATGTCTCCTCCGGGAGGAGAGACCGCGCCTATGACGGATATGGATCCTTCTTTCCCGCAAAGGGAAACGGCGCGGCACGCGCGCTCGTAGAACTCGGACAGTCTGCCTGCCAGGTATGCGGGGTATCCTTCTTCTCCGGGCATCTCTTCCAGCCTGGAGGATATCTCTCTCATGGCCTCTGCCCACCTGGAGGTGGAATCTGCCATAAGGGAGACATTGTATCCCATGTCCCTGTAGTATTCCGCTATGGTCATTCCCGTGTAAACGGAAGCCTCTCTCGCGGCCACAGGCATGTTGGATGTGTTGGCGATGAGAACGGTCCTGTTCATCAGGGGGTTCCCGGTCTTGGGGTCCTCCAGTGCGGGGAACTCCGTGAGAACCTCTGTCATCTCATTGCCGCGCTCTCCGCATCCGATGTAGACGACTATCTCTGCGTCGGACCACTTGGCCAGCTGCTGCTGTGTGACCGTCTTCCCGGTACCGAATCCGCCGGGGATGGCGGCTGCTCCTCCCTTAGCCAGGGGGAACATGGTGTCCAAGACCCTCTGGCCTGTGACCAGGGGTATGTCCGGCTGCATCTTCTCCTTAACGGGCCTGGGGACACGGACGGGCCATTTCTGCATCATTATGATGTCCTGACCGCCTATCTTGGCCACGGTCTCCTCGACCGTGAAGCTTCCGGATTTTATGTCCTCGACCTTTCCTTCGAGTCCTGGGGGAACCATGATCCTGTGCTCTATGGTCCCTTCCATGACCGTACCTATGATCTGACCGGGAGATACCGCGTCGCCTTTCTTGACAACGGGGTTGAACTCCCATTTCTTCTCTCTGTCCAATCCAGGTGCCGTGACCCCACGGAAAATGAAGTCTCCCGTCTTGTCCCTCAGAAGGGGCAGGGGCCTCTGTATGCCGTCGTAGACGGAGCTCAGAAGCCCCGGTCCCAACTCAGCAACAAGGGGGCGCCCGGTGTTGGTAACCGGCTCTCCCGGTTTTACGCCGGACGTTTCCTCATAGACCTGGATGATTGTCTGGTCACCGACGATCTTGATCACTTCGCCCATCAGGTTCTCGTTCCCTACGTACACAACATCGTACATACGGGGGGAGATACCGACAGCCGTTACGACCGGTCCGGCGACCCTGTAGATTACACCATCTTTGCTCATCTATTCATCCTCTGTTTTGTATAAATCAACGCCAATCGCTCTTTTTACCTTCTCGCGAAGGTCGGTTTCACCTCTTCCCACCGGGACGACGACGGGCTGGATGGAATCCAGCACCTTCTGTCTAACGTTCGATGGAAGCAGGTCCATGTCCTTACCGTCCGCGGCGAGTATGCCTATGTTCGGATCGGACATCGCCTCTTTCATTACCTCCCCGTAATTCTCCGGGGTGGCCACGAAGATGCGCCTCAGGCCGGCAAGCCTGAATCCCAGCACGAAATCCTCATTGCCTATGACCGCTATTTCCATCAGATCACCAGTAGTTCTTTTATGACATCCGTGTCGAGCCCGCTGTTCAATCCTCTGGCTATTATCCTGATGTTGTTGACCTCATTCTCCTTGTGGATCATGAAATCTACGATTGGGATAACGGACAGGGGATAGAGATGCGAGAACGTCTTGGCCTGTCTTATGTGGTACTTCTTCATCCCGGCCACAATACTCCTGAGCGAATTGGTCTCGTCCAGCGCTTCTTTGATATCGTCGTAGAAATCAAGTGGCGCCAAATCGTTCGCCGCCGCCGAGAGCGTCTCGGCATTGGCAAGCTGTGTGGCCAGCTTCTTGTCAATCTGTTTTCCGCCGGGGATGATGTATTTCATTACTTCCTCCCCGTGTATTCCCTCTGCCTTCAGTTTCAGGATCGTCTCCACGTTCGTGATGTCTATCTCCTTGCGGATATAGTCCTGGAACAGGCGCGTGGGTCTCGAAGACGGGTCTATGCTTCTCAGCAGAGTGTCGTAGTGGTCCTTCTCCAGGAAGTCCTCCAGCTCCGACGGGTTCCCGCTCTCCTTATAGGCGGATATCAGATCTGCCGGGAAGACAACGCCGGCGGCTCTGCCGTAGGCTATTATTATGTCCTCCTCGGACTCCAGCGAGAGGAGCTTCTCCAGCGCCTGCTGGTCAAGCTCCCCGGCAGGGACCAGGTCCTCTTTGATGTCGTCCGCGTTCATCCCGAAGGACCTGCCGCGGAGGATCACCTTGAAGTTCCATATGTCCCACTTCTCGAGATAGGACGCCAGCATATCGTGCAGCTCCCCGGTGGTAGCGTTCAGTATATCCCTGAAATAGTTGGCCATGTTTGAGTACGTGGCGTGCTCTATCAGGTCTACTCCCTCATACCTTCCGGCGAGGGTGGCTATCTCCTTCTGGTATCCCGACTCCCCTATGAAGCGGGATATCTCAGGCAGAGACATCATCAGCATCTTGGAGTAGGTATCCTCCCCCATGAGCTGTGCCTTCTTCGCTTTGACCCTGGCTACCGCATATGCGTAGTTGCCCTTCTTCTCTTTTCCCTTGCGCCCGAACATGCTCTTCACCCGAAGAGTGTATCCGAGAGGCTCTTCATCTCGCGGTCCCACACGGTCTTGAGGATCGTCTTGTACTGCATGTCGACCTGCACGGATCCATCCTCGCTCTCGAGGATCAGCCCGCCGGTTATACGCTCATCTTTGACGATCTCGGACACGCCGAGGTCCGCGGCTTTGAATGAGTCGGCAGGGGACATATAGGCCTTCGGCCTCTCTATCGCCTGCTTAACGGCCTCCACCATCTTCTTGTACTGTGCCAGTTTCTTTTCTTTTGGCGCAGACTCAAGATCGGCAAGGGTCGCTGCGAAAGCCTCCTCAAGGATCTCCTTCTTCTCGACCAGGACTATCTTCTTGCTCTCGAGCTCGGTGCTCGAGATCTCCTGGCGAGAGAGGCGGACTATCGACTCTTCGAGCCTCTTGTTCTCTTTTTCTTTTATAGATGTGATCTTGGCGTCAGCGTCGGCGTTGATGCGGGCTATTTCCGCATCGGTCTCGGCCTTCACGGCCTTGATCGCCTCGTCCGCTGAGCGGTCGATCTCCATCTTCACGCTATCTAATGCCATGGGACGGCTCCTGATTTTACTTTCAAGCGCCGAGCACGAACACAGCCAGGATAGCGACGACGAGTCCGAAGATAACGATGGTCTCAGGCAGAACCATGAGAATCATTCCCTTACCGAACAGGCTAGCATCCTCGGTCATTGCACCGACTGCCGCTGCGCCCACGTCTTTCTCTGCCCAGCCGGCACCGATACCGGTGAGACCGACTGCAAGGCCCGCTCCAATTGCTATCAATCCAAGTTCCATTTCTTATACCTCTGTTTCTACGACTTTTGTGTTTTTGCGTTTCACCATGAGCGGCTCGTAATCCTTACCGCCGCCCACGAAGAACTTGTTCATCGCCTCGACGAACTGCAACCTCAAAGAGTGCAGACCGGCCGAGAGGATGGCCAAGACCCAGATCATGAGATGCCCGATAAGGAAGATCAAGAATCCAGCTATGTAGCTGACTATGTCCCCTCCGGAACCAATCATGATTATGGACATGTAGTTAAATGCCAGCGCCATGCCCGCCTTGGACATACCGATGGCTGCCAGACGCGTGTACGACAGGATGTTCCCGACGATACCCGGCATCTCCAGTATCACCTGAGCCTTCTCCGCCGGCCATGCGAGCACGACTCCTGCAAGGAGGATCGCGGCCCCGACGGCGACTATCATGAGAAGGGTTCCCTCCATTGGCTTGGAGTAGAACAGGAGCTCGGTCAGGGCGTAGCACACCATGACAAGACCGACGAGGACGAAGATCCAGCCGCCCTTGTGGTGCAGCGCACTCCTGAAGCCGTGCTGTATGAGGGAGTTGTAGAAGCCTATGATATAGGCCACCATCAGGTGAACCACTCCCATGTACACGCTGACCTTCAGCAGGAATGTCACATCGTGCAGCTTCCCTATACCGTGACCGTGGTTGGGTATGATGCTCATGAACCACTCGGGGTAGCTGTCTATGTTAAGCAGGTACTGCCAGTTCACAGACATCTCGCCGGGTGCGAGAGGGTTGTTGCCGACGAAGTGCATACCCAGCATCTCTCCGAAGAAGAAGAAGCCGAATATGAAGGTCCATATGCCACCGAAGAAGAGAACGGTGCCTATCGCCCTGAACTCTTTGCTCTTGGCGTTCTTTATGCCATAAAGGCCCAATATTATGAAGGGGAGAGCATACGCCGCGTCTCCCACCATGAATCCGAAGAAGAACGGAAGGAATACCGCCATGAGTATTGACGGGTCCAGCTCGTTGTATCTAGGTGTCGATACCAGTTTTGTGGGGTACTCGAACTTGCTGACCATGTTGCCGTTCTTCATCTTCGAAGGTGCGGTCTTGAAGCGCGGTTCCGCTTTGTCAGAATCGTGCTGGTTCCTGCCCCTCGACTCCTGGAACTCCACGTAGGCGGTGCCTTCGAGTTTCGCCTCGAGATCCGCTTTCACGCTTTCCACCTGAGCCGCCGGTATCCATCCGTCTATGACGAAGGAGTAGTCACTGGTGGCAATCCTGAGGGGTATCCCTCCCTTCTCCACCTGTATGGAGAGCTCCTCGTCGGATGCCGCAAGGAATGCCTCGTGCCTCTCCGAGAGCTCGGCCATCTTGGTGCCTATCTCCTCGAGCCTCGCACGTGCTCCCGCGATCTCCTTCTCGACTGTCTCGGCCATGGCCTTCGGTGAGCCCGATCCCTCGGGAACGGGTATCTCTACATATCCGTGATCGGAGAGCATCGAGGATGCTTTGTCCGAATCGGACGCTTTGATGAAGACCGCTGCCACTGGCACTTCTTTCTTCCCGCCGGCTATGAACACTTCGGCGTTCTCCAGCTTGGGAAGGGCTTCTGAGGGGTCCGTTTTGAAAGTCCCGACGAACACCTTTATTGAATCGTAACCGGAATAAAGCTCAAGATCCAGAGGGAGCCTGGAAAGGAAGCCGAGGTTCTTGTGAACGGCCTCCAGGTCGGAGATCCTCTGTACGAGCTTGTTCCTCTCATCGGCAGCGGCAAAGACCTCTTTCTCTACCTCGTCGACCTTGCCGGCGGATATCTGAGCCCTTATATCCTTGACAGGGACGGGTTCGACCTCTGATTTGTCGGTCTTTATACCCAATTCCTTCTCGGCCGCTCTTATCCTGAGAAGCCTCTCAGAGGCTTCCTGGGAACCTTTCAGAGGTCTGCCTATAGAAAATCCATCATCGGAGCCGTTGGTATAGTCGATAAGGTGGAGGGTCTCTATCTCATACAAAGCCTCGACGGCTTTCTCGAGCTGGGCCCTGCTGCCCACGATCACGACCCTGCTCATCAACTCAGGAAGCGACATCTAACATCCTCTCGATGCTTTCGTTAAGGAATTTCTTGACCTTCGGAATGTTCTTCTCCGCTGCGGCACGGACCTTCTGGGCCTCTTCCTTTCCGGCAGCGATGGTCTTATCACCTGATTTGGTGAGCTCTTCGCGCTTGGCGGAGATGGTGCTCTCGAATCTGGCTTGTGCCTCGGCCTCCGCCTTCTGAATTCTGGCGACGGCGTCTTTGCGTGCGTTGGCGATTGCGACTTTCTGGTCTGCCCTGGCCTTCTCGACCTTGGCTTTCGCTCCGGTCTCCGCACCCTTAATTTCTTCAAGTATCTCAGTACGGCTCAAAGTACTCTCCCCGACTAGGTAGTGCTCTCGGATAACTGATTGACCTACTTAATCTCTTTCGTCGGATTTAGGCACGATCGGAATCCTGTCCATAGAATATTCGCGGACGATTATATTTGTCTCGGCAAAAAGCATCTCCGAAAGGGCATCTACATACCCTTCGCAATAGATGACCTCTTTCACTCCCGCGTTTATAAGGATCTTGGCGCACATGGAACACGGGTATGTTGTGGTATAGATCGAACTATCCTTTATGCTGACCCCGAAATATGCGGCCTGTATCACCGCGTTCTGCTCCGCATGCACGCCGCGGCACAGCTCATGCCTGGTGCCGGAAGGCACATCCATCTGGTCCCTGATGCACCCCAGCTCCTCGCAGTGCATGGTGCCCTTAGGCGAACCGTTGTACCCTGTGGAAAGAACCCTTTTATCCTTCACAACGACGGCTCCGACCTTCCTTCTCAGGCAAGTGGATCTCTTAGCCACCAAAAAGGCCATCTCCATGAAATATTGATCGTTGTCGGGCCTGTCCATGTATTGCATGATGCTCTAGGTCGGTTATATTCCTGACGGCACATTATCCATTTATCAGAGGAGATGCATATTCAACTGTGGAAGGCGAGACCAAGGACACCCTTATCGTCATAGCTATCGTAATAACCATTTTCGCATCCGCGGGCGCAGGAGTGTATCTTTACTCCGGTGCCGACTCTCCGTTCTCTGTCGTCATATCCGAGAGCATGCAGCACGGGTCCGAGAGCCGGTTCGGCATCATAGACCCGGGTGACATGGTCTATGTGAGATCCCCTTCGTCAGTTGAAATACAATCATACATTGAAGGCGCAACCACAGGATACCGTTCCTTCGGAGAGTACGGAAGCGTGATAATCTATGATCGCGGACCGAATCAGAATCCGGTCATACATCGGGCAATACTCTGGTTGGAATACAACGATGACACAGGTCGCTGGACCGCTCCGTTCCTGAAACAATATAATGATTATAGTGTAACGACAGGAGATCCTGATACCGGAATGACGGGCATGCTTACGATCGACAATATAGGATATGCCGAACAGACCGTTCAGATCAACTTGGTTCTTCTGAATCATGAGAGCGGCTATCTGACCAAAGGAGACAATCCGTCCACGAATCCCGTTCTTGATCAAAGCAGCGATGTGGCCAGGAACAATCCGATAGGTGTGGATGAGATCCGCTCTGTGCCTACGACAGAGATGCCTGCCCTTGGATCTGTCAAGATGTACCTCCAAGGACAGGGCGACAGGGTCCCGGCCAATAGTTGGGCTGTTCTCTATGCGCAATTGTACACCGTTGCCATGTTCTTTGTGGTAATGATGATCGTTCTCGATTTTATGTTCATTCTTCTTGAAAAACGTCGGGAAAGGAAGAAGGACCCCCCCACCCCTCCATTTCCGGTGGAACGCTTCTGATCACATAAGCTTCATTTGCCGGGGGCTCTTAGAATATTCAAAATCCTTGAACATCGGATCGTCTCTCAGAATCATGATATTCTCTTTGGGTGCAGCCAGTTCTATCTCTTTGGTTCTGCCTGCTCTTCCGAAAGATCTGACTGAGGCGTTGATTATTCCCATCATATCCAATTCAGATATCAGATCGGTGACTCTTCTCTGAGTTAAAGGTTTTATATCGAGAACATCACAAATCTCTTTGTATTTGTTATAAACATCACCGGTGGTCATTCTCGGATTGTCTGCTTCGACATTCTTCGTAATGCTCATAAGAACGATCTTGGATTGTGAGGAAAGCGTTCTTATTCCTTCAGAAACAGCATCGAATTCAATGCTGTTCTTCGCAGATTTGACATGAGCTATCGTCACTCTGGAATCTCCGTTCCTTTCTGCTGTATCCGCAGCAGTTCTGAGAAGGTCCAGAGCAACTCTTGCATCGCCATCCACTCTTGCGGCGACAGAAGCACAATAAGAAATGACCCCGCCATCTAATGTATCGTTATCAAATGCGATCTCAGCCCTTGATTTCAAAATGTCTTCCAATTCATCCGCTGTGTACGGCGGGAAAATAAGGCTTTCTCCGCCAAGTCTGCTTCTGGCTTTCGGTTCCAAAAATTCTAGGAATTTCATATCGTTTGAAATACCTACCAAAGAGACCTTTGATCTTTTCAGATTCTCGTTTATTTTTGCAAGGTAATAGAATATATCGTCTCCTTTCTTAGAGACCATACGATCTATCTCATCCAGAACAACAACGAATACCTTATCCGTATCATCTATCTGCTTTACCAAATTAGAATATACCTTTTCAAAACTCCAACCGGTGAATGGGATCTTATTATCACTTTCTATGGTTATCTGATTGCCTATATTGTAAAGAATACCGTAAGGAGTGTCGACTACCTCACAGTTGACATAAACATAACCGCATCTTTCTCTTCTTGAATCGGCTTTTTCCAATTCTTTCCCTATGAAATTGAGAACTGCTGTTTTCCCTGTCCCTGTTTTACCATAGACCATTATGTTGGATGGACGATCCCCTTCCAATGCTATCGAGACGATCGATGCTATCTTATCTATTTGTCCTGCCCTGTGAGGTAATTGTTCAGGTAAATAGGTATTTTGCAGGATTTTTTTATTCTTTATTATCGGAGTTCTTTTTTTGATGTATTGATCAAAGATAGAATCCTGCAATTTTTTTCAACTCCAAAGGAAATTTCCATTAATCTCCGTATTTCACTTGCAGACAATGAAAGTATTAATTGATTTCCTAAAGTGAAAGATTTTCAATCGTTTGAGGAAATGTTTCTTTTAATAGATGAACGGTAATACTGCCGCAATCGGTGAATTCGAATGAGTAAAGCGGTAACTATGATTTCTGCCTGTGTGCTTGCGATAATCGGTCTCATTGCAATTATTTACGTGATAGGCAACGTTCTTTGATCCTTACGAAGTACGTTCTCTTTTCGGTTTGGATGTTCCATCGGAAATAGAGGGGTGGGCGGGTAAGGAAGATTAACCTTAGTCTTATCTGGGAAATATCTTGAGTTCTTAAGATATTTCATGTCTGATGGCAGAACGCTCGCGATCCTCATTACAGCAGCATTGCTGGTCTCTGCTTCTGCAGCAGCAGTCTATCAGGATGAAGAAGGGATAACGGGGATCGCTTCAAATGCCAGAGAAACAAAGAACGGTTATGTTTTCGAAATAGCCGTCCCGAACGGGATCGCGATAAAATGCTTCACAGACGGCCCCGTCCCGGACGAAGGAAGAACAGTCACCGTTTACGGTTCCTTCTCAGACGATGGCAGCATATTCTTCGCTGACAAAGTGGTTGAACATTGACCGCGAACCCGTTTATACGAATATACGTATGACAGTTCGTGCTCATCGCAGTAGATGATACCGATTCGGTGAAAGGCAACTGCACCACATATTTGGCCACGGAGTTCGTTAGAGAGCTGACGCAGGATCTGGATCTCATAGGCAACCCCCGCCTGGTGCGTCTGAATCCGGCAGTGCCATGGAAGACCAGAGGGAATGGCGCACTGGTAATGGAGTTCGGAACAGGAAACAGCTCCGGCAGGAAGATAGGGGAGATAAACGGTCGCGATATATTCTGTTTTCATGACGGCGCATCGGTGGCGGATCCGAAAGAGATCCTGGAACGACTTATACCCGTACTTATGGGAAACCGCTCAGATATTTCCGATTCGGGTCTGATAATCTCGGATATCCGTCCAGATCCTTCGTTCTATAGGCGCGGGGTAACCACCATTCTTGACCGCAAGGAGATCGAAGAAGAATTGAACAGGATCGGGGCAACGACATTCACAACCGGTAACGGAAGGGGACTGATCGGAGCCATGTGCGCGATGTCATGGGTCCCCGGAGACAGCACCTTCGAATTGCTGGCATATAGAAAGAAGGAGAAATGGGGGACTGAAAGATCCTTCGAGCCCCTGTCTGTGATGAGGATGGAAGAAAATTACCCGACAACCTTCAATTCATGGGATTGGGAGTTAAAGAAGCCGGCTATGATACCGGCAACTCCGTGTCCCGTCCTCTACGGTCTGAGAGGGGACGTCATGGAAGACCTTGCCGTCGCAGCCGCTGCACTGGAAACAGAAGAGAGGGACAGATGGATGGTCTTCCTCACCAATCAGGGCACAGACGATCACATACTGACAGAGACCCACTCTCTCATTCCGAACCAGTCCTATGCCGTTACCGGAACGGTCGCCGGTAAAGCCAGAAGGCTGCGGGGAGGCCACCTTTTGTTGGACATGGATACAAAATACGGACCGCTCACATGCGCCGCCTATGAGCCGTCCAAAGGATTCCGGGACGCTTTTCAGGATCTTATTCCCGGAGATAAGATAACGGTTCTCGGTGAGATAAGGGAGGAGCCGAGGGTACTGAATTCCGAGAAGCTGCACGTCATCTCTATGGCGGAGAATATCGAGATATCCAACCCCGACTGCCCCGTCTGCGGGAAGAAGATGAAATCCGCCGGCAAGGGGCAGGCGTACCGTTGCAAGAAGTGCCGCACCAAGGCTGCGGAAACGATCAGGACAACGATCCCGAGAGATCTCGAGACCGGGTGGTATGAGCCTCCCGCCTCCTCCCGCAGGCATCTCTCGAAGCCATTGAAGCGGATGGGTTTGGTTTCGGCTCGTATACGTCAATAGTCGAATGGAACAATCGACATAATTATATAGGGTAGCCATGTACATCCGAAATCAGGGACATAACATGGAAAAAGCGGTCATACTCAGCGCGGTCAGGACGCCCATAGGAAAATACGGCAAAACACTGGCAGATTTCAAGGCCACTGACCTTGGGGCCATGGCAGTAAAGGAAGCGGTCAGAAGGGCCGGCATAGGGTCGGAGGCCGTGGAGGAATGCCTTATGGGCAACGTCATATCCGCGGGACTGGGACAGAATCCGGCCAGACAGGCCGCCGTTCACGGCGGTCTTCCTTATGAGATCGGATCCACCACCATCAATGCCGTTTGCGGATCAGGCATGAAGGCCGCAATGCTCGCCGCCGACGCGATCAAAGCGGGCAGTTACAGCTGCATCCTCGCAGGCGGCATGGAGAGCATGTCCGGCGCTCCTTATTTGATGCCGGGCGCAAGATTCGGATACAGGATGAACGACCAGATCGTGAAGGACGCAATGGTGTTCGACGGGCTGTGGGATATCTTCTCGGATCAGCACATGGGCTTCACCGGGGAGATCGTCGCCGAGAGATTCGATATATCCAGGGAAGAGGCGGACAGATTCTCTTATGAGAGCCACGTCAAAGCGGCCGCCGCCATCAAGAACGGGAAGTTCAAAGATGAGATACTTCCGATAACTATCAAGAGCAAGAAAGGCGACACCGTCTTCGAGACGGATGAAGGCGTCAGAGAGGACACCTCAGTAGAGGCACTGGCCAAGCTTAGGCCCATATTCAAGGAGAACGGCAGGGTAACTGCCGGCAACTCTTCCCAGCTCAGCGACGGGGCCTCGGCCCTGGTCGTGGCATCCGAGTCCTTTGCCAAAGAGCACGGGCTGAAGCCCCTGGCGGAGATAGTGGCCTATGGAGAGCGCGGCGTCAGACCGGAGCTGATCATGGAAGCCCCGATACCCACCACCAAGCGCGTCCTGGATGATGCGGGAATGACCATCGACGACATAGATCTGTTCGAGCACAATGAAGCCTTCGCTACGGCGTCCTGCGCTGTGATGAAAGGTCTCGGAGTGGAAGAGGACAGGTTCAATGTGAACGGCGGAGCAGTGGCTCTCGGGCATCCCATAGGATGCTCCGGCTCCCGTGTGCTGACCACATTGGCATATGCCCTCAGGGATCGCAAGAAGGAGTACGGCCTCGGAACGTTGTGCCTGGGTGGCGGGAATGCGGTAACTATGATAATCCGCCGGTGCTGAGTCGGTCGGAAAGATATTAAATCCCTCGGGGAATGGGCTCGTCATGGAGCTCAGGAGGATATTGGAGGCCGTGGAAGGCTCGAGGTCAGCCATAGCTTCCGATATCTCCAATATAATCCGCATACCGGCCATAGGGCCATCCAACGGAGGGGCCGGGGAGCTGGAGAAGGCAGATTATGTGCAGACTCTCCTGAAAGGCTTCGACTCTGTGGAGAGATATGACACCCCCGACAGATCATATCCGGATGTCATCAGGCCGAACATAGTGGCCAAGAGAAAAGGGTCCAAGAAAGGCACTGTTTGGGTGGTCTCCCATTTGGACACCGTCCCGCCAGGGAACCTTGACGAATGGATCTCACCCCCCTTCGAGCCCAGGATAGAGGGCGGAAGGGTCTACGGCCTGGGGACAGAGGACAACGGCCAGGCGATAATATCGTCGATATATGCCGCTAAGGCGATACCTCCAGGCAGGCTGTCGGGGAGATCAATAGGATTGGCCATTGTTGCCGACGAGGAGACGACCAGCGCCATGGGCGTCGAGCACCTTCTCAAAGAGGGCTGCTTCACTGAGAACGATTTCATAATCGTCCCGGACTGGGGAGCGGAAGGCGGGACGATGATAGAGGTGGCCGAGAAGCATCTGCTCTGGGTCAAGTTCACGGTCAAAGGTAAGCAGACCCATGGATCCGTGCCTCAAAAAGGGATCAATGCCCTCAGGGTCGGAACAGACTTCCTGTCAGATCTCATGGCCAGGCTGGAGGAGAGGTACGGAAAGGAGGATGCGTATTTCAGACCTCCCAGATCCACCTTCGAGCCTACGAGGACCTCTCCTACAGTGGATAATGTGAATACGATCCCCGGGAATTACGAGTTCTGGATGGACTGCCGCATAATACCTTCTCAGGATCCTGACGAGATCCTCGGCTTCATGCGCTCTGTTGCCGCAGAGCATTCCGGAAGAACGGGGGCAGAGATATCGGCAGAAGTGGAGCAGAGGACCATGGCCGGCACACCGTCGGCTACCGACACCGAGGAGTTCGCAGTCTTCCTGGAAGCAGTGCGTTCCGTTGCCGACGGAGATGTGGAGATGGTAGGGGTGGGGGGAGGCACTTGTGCCAACTTCTTCCGTCTGAGAGGTCTCAATGCATACGTATGGCAGTTCGGAGGGGGCTCTCTTCATCAGCCGAACGAATATGTGGAGATAGACAATATCGTGAATGATGCAAAGGTCTATGCCACTGTGTTCTACCGGCTCTGTGTCTGACCGTCGAAAAGGCGTGCCATCATCCAATCGGTGCTGAATTTGACGATATCCTCGTAGCCCTGCCCGTTACTGACGAAGGCTATGGGCTTCCCGATGGTATGGGCTATTGAAAGTGCCGCCCCACCCTTCGAGTCAGCATCTATCTTTGTGAGTATCACGGCATCTATGCCCACGGCCTGATCGAAGACCCTCGCCTGCTCTACCGCATCGTTCCCGGCCAAGGAATCTCCTACGAACACCGTCAGGGACGGTTTCGCCACGCGGTCGATCTTCTTCATCTCGTCGATAAGGTTGCTGTTGGTCTGCATCCTTCCCGCAGTATCGATGAGGATCGCATCCTTGTGCCTGGATCTGGCATGGTCTATGGCATCGAATGCCACTGCCGCAGGATCTGCGTTCTGGGAGTGCTTGATTATCTTGCAGCCCAGTCTGTCCGCGTGTATAGTGAGCTGTTCTATGGCGCCTGCCCTGAAGGTGTCACCGGCCGCCAGTACAACGGTATGCCCTCCCTTCATCAGACGGTTGGCGATCTTGGCTATCGCTGTGGTCTTTCCTGTGCCGTTGATCCCGACGAACATGATCGATACAGGTCTCTCCTGCCTGGAGAACCAGTCGTCGAAATCGAACTCGTTTATCTTGAGGACGTCCCTGACAGCATCCTTCACTGCGAATTCCACAACCTCATCCAATGTGTGGTCGCGGTGGTACTTCTTCCCTATGAGACTGTTCCTGACCCCGTTCTTTATCTCCTCGACGACGGGAAGAGCCACGTCCGCCTCCATGAGAGCCACTTCAAGGTCCCACAGCAATTCGTCCAGGAAATCCTCTTTTATCCTTTTCCCGGAGTCGGCTGCTATGGGCAGTTCTCTGGATAGGGTCTTTTCCTCTTTTTTCTGTTGTTTCGCAAGTTTGGCAGCCTCTTTTCTGGAGGGCGCAGGCTGGACAGGTTGGATCGAAGAGGCACCGCTCTCCGGAAGTTCCGGGGGAACGGCCTCCTTTGGTGTTTTGCTGAAAATGCTCTTAAGCTTATTCTTCAGGGAGTCGAACATAGGGGACTCACTGTCCTCTTCTGGTCATCTCCTCTTGGACGGTTACGGCAAGATTCTGGGCGGTTGCTTCCAAGCTCTTCACGGTCTCGGAGATCTTTCCCAGGGCTTCCGAGATCTCGTCGGAGTTCCTCTTGATGTAATCCAGGGCCGCGTCCAGGTTCATCTCCATGGACACCCTGCTCCCGATGCTGACGATGGCCGAGCGTTTGGCGGAGGCCTTGGCGGACACGAATATGCTGGCACCCACGGGGACCAGCACTTCCTCCCCTTCCTCCGTTTCCTGGAGAGCCCTCAGGGCCTCGCGGGCCCGGACGATCTCGGACAGGGACATCTGCAGCAACTGGGATTGCTTGGCCAAAGCCTCGAGCTGCGAGTTATAGGCCTCAAGTAGGGCCATGGACTGGCGTAGCTCGTTGTCTTGCATTTCATCCACCGATCTTGTACTGAACAACGTGATCCTTGGCCTCGGAGGCAGTTATCTCCTCCATGGAATCCAGTGCTATCTCCCATCTCTTGAGCTTGTGTTTGCTCCCGAGGGTGGAAAGGGCCTGCTCTGTTGCTGCATCCTTGTCCTCGGCGGCTATCTCGATGGAGAAGACCTGTCTTCCATTGGGCTGTCTCGCGTCGTTGAAAGAACCCTTTATGCGGAAACCCTTCATATCAATTACCAAGACGAGGAATTATATCTACTGAATAAAGCTTTTGGTTGTCTGTTGTGTGCCGCATGGAAGAAGAAAGGCTGATATTGTGCTATAACGGGAAATCCTTCCCTTCTGTATCGGTAACAGGGGGCAGGTGCGTCCAGATGTGCGATCACTGCCGCGGCCTGCACATCAGAGGCATGGTGGCAGCGGAGACGCCCGAAGCTCTTTTGGCGGAGGCCCGCAGAATAAGAACCTCAGGGGGCAGGGGACTGTTGATAAGCGGCGGGGCGGACGCAACGGGCAGGGTGCCCGTTGCAGATTACGCAGATACCATGAAGACAATGATCTCCGAAGGTCTGGAGGTGAATGTGCACGCAGGATTCATCGGAAAGGAGGAAGCGGAGAGGCTGGTGCAAGCGGGCGTTAGGAGGTTCTCCGTTGACGTGCATCAGGATCGGGAGATCATCAGAGATTTCATGCATCTTGACAGGGAGCCGGAGGACTACGGCGAGCTGATCGATGTCATCAGAGAAGCCGGCGGGATCCCGGTTCCGCATATAACCCTGGGATTCGGGGAGAAGGACCTCTTCCTGTCCCTGAGGCTCCTGGAATCGAAAGGGATCAAAGAGGTGGTGGTACTGGCACTTGTCCCAACTCCCGGTACGGTGACGGAGCATTCAATAATGAACGAGAATGCTTTGGCGGGAGCGGTCATGATGATGTCCGCAATGGGCTTCTCCGTGACCTTGGGGTGCATGAGGGACAGGACCCTTCGGGGACTTGAGATGAAATGCATACAGGCCGGAGCCAGGCGCATAGCGAACCCGTCTGCGGATACGGTAAGGTGGGCCAAGGAGAACGGGTTCGCTGTTGAGACGGACGACCGCTGCTGCTGTATGGGGATCTAGAAGAATCCGCCTCTGGGCTCCGTACCGTCGCCGATAGACGCTTCCTTTCTGCCCACAAGGAACACGGCGGCGTACTCCGGCACCTCGGTGGTCCCTTTGAGGCTGAATCTTTCACCTCTTATCGTTATGTCGTAATCTCTTTTCATGGTGATACGGACCGGTTCATCCGAATACTGCTCCGGTACGGCGTCCAGGAGGGGGTCGAAATCATCCAGTTCCGTACGGGACAGGGGAACCACGCGCAATCCCGTTTTCCCATGTAAAGAGCCAGGCAGTCTTATCAGTCTCTTTATATCGGCGGTGACCGGTTCATCCACCTCTCCCGAGAGTCGTTTGGAAACATCATTCTGCATCATGTCTATCAGGCGGTCCTGGGTCGTCTTCCTGATATTGACCATGCTGTTGGTCCTGAATAGGGACTCCTTGTTCGCGGCCAGTTCCTCCTTCATATTGACCAGGGTCTTCGCCGACACTCCTGTAAGTGAAGGGTACGCCTTTCTCATATCGGAGGGTTCCATTGCGCATATGTCTCCCACCAGGTCTTCGAATGCCCCTCTCATGCGCAGCCTCCAGCCGCCGGAATCTGGTTGCGGTATCGTACGGTAGGTCTTGACGTTGCTTCGAAGACCGTCCCCCATGGCAACGGTAGAAGTGGCCGTTCTCTCATGGGGGAAGATCCAGTCGATGTTCAGGCCCTTGACCGTTATGTAGTCCACGATCTCTCTTCGCTCGTGGGTGCCCAGGGTCAGGACGTCGGGGAGGTCCACATGGGCATGGTAGCCTCTTCCCCCGGAGAAGACGATCTGCACCTGCTCCTCGTTGAATCCGAGATCCCCCAGGAGGAAGGAGTCGACCAGGTTGGCCATCTCCTTCTTGATCTGAGCCAGCATGCCGGCGTACGTCATCTTCTCAGCTCCCGCCAAATGATCTGCGTCCAGGTCGAATATGAGGTCTGCACCCAACCATTCCTTCTCCTCCATCGTGGGCGCGCCGGGTTTCCTGTAGTAGGCGGTTGAGTAGTAACAGTGTGACGGCACCTTTGAATACAGCATCGATCTGAGGTCTGCCGACCTTGAGAATGCCGTGTGCCTCTGCATGAAATTCTTGTCGAAGAACATGAATCCGAACTCTCTTCTGGCGAATCGGGGCGGCATGATGGGCCCCTCCTCCTTGTAGTATTTCCTGAATGACTTCAGGAGGAATCGGAGGTTCTGATCCATGTCCTCGGACTAGGTTTCGGCAACGTATAATTATGTTGCCGACCCTGGAAAGGACATGGCGGTGCCGATCTATGACAACCACGTGCATCTGAATCCCGAAGGGAGGAACGTGGATGCCCTGAGAGCCTTTGAAGCGGCCGGCGGCACGGGTTTGACCCTGGTCACACTGCCGTATAGGGAGGTTCCCGTATCCTCAGGCGAGGATTTTTCAAGATCCTTCAGAATAACGCTGTCACTTGCTGAGAGGGGGCGCGAGGCCACGGGACTGAAGATCAATGTGGCGGTCGGTCCCTATCCGGTGCTCATCATACCTTTGGCGGAGCACTACGGGTTGGAGAGGGCGGAGCGCATAATGAAAGAAGGTATGGAGGCAGCCGCCCGTCTGGTCGCCGAAGGAAAGGCTGATGCTATAGGCGAGGTCGGAAGGCCCCATTTTACCGTGGATCCGGAAATATCAGAGGCTTCCGATCGGGTGCTCATCAGAGGAATGGAACTGGCATCCGAAATAGGGTGTCCTGTCATGATCCATTCGGAATCGGAGCCCCATACATATTCAGACCTCAAGAGGATGGCGGGCACCGCCTGTTTGGACCCGGGCAGAGTGATAAAGCATTCCTCGAGACCGTTGGTCACGGAATCCGAGACGTCGGGGATAATGCCCTCGATACCCGCTTCCAGGACCGCGGTGCGGGAAGCACTGGCTAAAGGCAACAGATTCATGCTGGAGACGGATTATATTGACGACCCGGGGAACCCCTCCGCGGTGATGTCCATAAACACAGTCCCGAAAAGGATCAAGGCCATGACGGCATCCGGGGAGATGAGCGTCGAGGACGTTCACAGGATATGCGGCGAGATACCTGAAAGATTGTATGGGTTCAGATAGGATTTTCTATTCAATCGCAGATGACTCATTTTATGAAGGCCACGATTCTCTGTCTTTATGACGAGGGCGCCATAGAGGGCACTCCTTTGATTGGTGCCAGGGGGTTCTCTCTGCTCATAAATGTGGACGGGGAGCAGACGATGTTCGATACCGGCCTCCGGGGAAGGTATCTGATGAACAACATGAAGGCCTTGAAAGTCAACCCCGAGAAGATCAAACGCGTGATACTCTCCCACGGTCACAGCGATCACATCGGCGGCCTCAGGAAGCTCAACGACTCCAGGACGGAGTATCTGGAGGTCTTCTCGGACCAGAAGACGTTTGAGACCAGAACGGGGATCAGAGGCAGCCCTGTATTCAAGGGGCTCACAAAAATAGCCCAGGAGAACGTGGAGGGCTGGTTGCGTCTCAGCGAGCATCTTTACATTGTGCCTCCCATTTCCGGGGAGCACAGCGAGTGCTCGGCGGTGCTTCTCTCCAAAAGGGGGCCGGTCCTGATCTGTGGCTGCTGTCATGATGGCGTCGGTCAGCGCATGGACCAGGTGGAGGACATGTTCGGCAAGCAGCCCGCCTCTTTAGTGGGAGGGCTGCACCTGTCCGGTTCCAGTCGCCACAGGACAGGAAGGACCATAGACGATCTGGAGTCCAGGGGCTCACCCCACATATACACAGGCCACTGCACCGCACCGACCGGGATGACCAAGCTGCGGACCAGATTCGGTCTGCGTGCTGTTTCTGACCTGTATGCGGGAACGGAGATCAAATTCGATCTGTCACCCGAAAATTCTAAACACAATGGGTTATAATCCATTTCTGGGAGGCAGATCATGTTCTGGAGAATTAGGACCGCTTTGATGTTCGTCTATCTTACAGCGTTGCTGATGGCCCTGGGCTGGGTACTGATGTGGGCAATGGATTCCTTTTCCGTCTTCTTCCTGGCGGCCCTTTGCGCCATAGCTCTCATGATATGCTTCGCGACCTACTTCTGGTCGAAGAAGCTGGCACTTGCGGCCAACAGGGCGAAGATAGTCGCAGAGGATCAGGAGCCGAGGCTATATGCCCTGGTGAGGGATGTGGCCATGAGAGCGGATCTTCCCATGCCGGAGGTTGGTGTGGTCGAGTCCATGCAGATGAACGCCTTTGCCACAGGCAGGAATCCCAAGAATTCTGCGGTAGTCGTTACCAGGGGTCTTCTCAGATACATGCCAGAGGACGAGATACGCGGAGTGCTGGCACATGAGATGTCCCATGTGAGGAACAGGGATATACTGGTAATGTCCGTGGCATCCGCCATATCGATACTGCTCACGTACGTATCCAGGTTCGTCTTCTATGCCACCATGTTCAGCGACAGGAGGAACTCCGGCGCTGTGCTTATAGCGCTGGTAGCCAGCATAACGGTGCCATTCGCAGCTCTGATGATACAGATGAGCATATCCAGGAAAAGGGAGTATCTGGCCGATGCTTCCGGTGCCGAGATCATAAATGACCCGCGCGCCCTTGCCAGGGCCCTCATCCGTCTGAAAGGTGACACTCCGTCGCATTCCTCCAGATCGACCAGTTCCAACCCTGCCGAGGACTATGCCACCGCGCATATGTGGATATCGTCCCATCTGGGTGGCGGCATAGGCAGCATATTCAGCACCCACCCGCCTCTGGACGATCGCATAGACAGGCTCAACAAGATGGCTGACAAGATGGGCCTGTGATCAGCGCACCGGCTCCCATTTGGAAAGCTCGTTGACCTTTGAGAGGGTGGAGCCCCTGGTTATCTCCTCGCGGGTCCTGTTCTCCCTTTCGTGGACGTCGAGAGCACGGTTCGCGACTTCCACGGCCTTTTCCTTGGGAACGACCACTATGCCGCTTTCATCCCCTATTATCCAGTCCCCGGTCCGTACCATCTGGCCGCCGACGGATATCTCCATTCCGATGCCCCCGTAGCCTTTGGGCTCCCCGGCGTTGGGCGCAACAGACCTGGAGAAAGCAGGGAAATCCATGACCTTGATATCATCGATATCGCGTATCGCGCCGTCGATGACCACGCCGACGACGCCCATCATCACCGCAGAATGACTGGCGAGTTCGCCCCAGACTGCGACAGGCGAGCCTCCCGCGTCTATAACTATCACGTCGCCCTTCTGCGCCCGGTCTATCGCCTCCACAGGCTTTGCCCAGTCTCCGTTGACCGTTTGGACCGTAAGGGCGCGTCCCGCCATTCTCTGTCCCGATCTTATCCTCGGGGTTATCCCGATCATGACCCCGCGTTTATGGAAGGCGTCGGATATGTTGCACGTGGAAACCTTGGAGAAAGCTTCGAAAAGCTCGTTTTCCCCGTATTTCCTGGAAAGGCCCGTATCTATCTTCGCTCCGCCCATAGCGGCCTTCACTGCGGCGGTTGCGGCCGTTATGTCTGCCGTTTTCATTATGCCGCCGCCCACAATTATCACTTGGGCTCCAGCTTCGACGTACATGCCGGCGGTCTCCGCGGTTATCCCCCCGGCAACAGCCACAGGTATGGATGTCTCACTGACGATCCTCTTCAGGATGTCCATCGGAGGGTCCTCGCCTCTCATCTGCTGATCTATGCCCATGTGCAGGCAGACGTAGGAAACGCCCAGGGCCTCTGCCTCTCTGGACCTCCGGACCTTGTCCGGGACGTTTATCATATCCACCATGATCTCGGCACCGTATTTCCTGGCGGCCGAGACAGCCTCTTCTATTGTGGAGTCGTCCGAAAGACCCAGCACTGTAACTATATCAGCTCCTGCCTTTGCGACGATCTCGACCTCGAGTGAACCCACATCCATGGTCTTCGTGTCCGCCACGATCTTGACCCCGGGGAATTCCCGGCGCAACGTGCGTATGGATTCGGCTCCTTCGCTTTTTATCAGAGGGGTACCGACCTCCAGCCAGTCCGCTCCTCCGGCAACGGATTCCCTTGCGATAGGGACCGCCCTGCCGGTCTGCATAAGATCCAATGCCAACTGGAGTACTGCCATATTCTGTTAATCCGAAGCGGTTTATTTACATCTATTGAAAGAAAGCCACTCAGCTCGCCCGTCTATCATCAGAGATCAGCTCGAAAACGATCATCACCGTGGCGCGACCATATCGCCCGCCCCGGTTAAATCCTTCTTGGTTTCGCGAACAACGATTTTATTATTAGATTTTAAAATATATTAATTGATTAATATGTTATGAATACCTGCACCGCGCATAAGAAAACGTTTAACAGGCAAGGGACATCAGGGAGCGATACAGATGGCGCGCAGGAAGACATCCAAGAAGCTTAAGATCATATTCGTCGACGAGGTCAACGATCTGCAGTCCCAGATCGCCGAGCATTTCCTTCGGGAAGAGTACGGCGACATGTACGAGGCCTTCAGCGCCGGGCCCAAGAAGGACCACATCAACTGCGAGCTGATATCGGTGATGTACCAGGAGGGATATGACATGAGGAGGCAGAGATCCAAGGATTTTGACTTCCCCGGTCTTCCCAAGAAGCCCGACTACATCGTATTCCTCGAGGAGAGCACGTATGACCTGCTGAAGGATGTCATGCCTTGGGACGCCAAGCAGATACTGAAAGGGTTCAGGAGAGAGGACAGCTACAAAGGTGCCACGGACGATCTGGAATTGGCAAAGATGATATCCAGCTTTGTGGAGAGCGTCCGTGTGTGGGTCCTCGAGACCTTTTCCGACCCGGACAAACTGGAAGAACTGACCAGATGATCCCCGTATACGTTTATGACAAAGGGCAGTGCGACCCCAAGAAGTGCACGGCCAAGAAGATGGTAAAGTTCGGTCTGGCCAGAGAGGCGAAGACCCTTTCTGCCATACCCAAGGGAGCGGTGGTGCTGTCCCCTTTCGCGGAGAAGGCCCTCTCGCCGGCCGATACTTACAGTGCCAGGAAGGGGCTGGTGGTAATGGATCTTACATGGACGAACATAGACGGGTTCCCCCGCGTCAGGGGCGCAGAGGAAAGGGGACTCCCGTATCTACTGGCATCCAATCCCGTGAATTGGGGGAGGCCCATGGAGCTCAACAGCGCAGAGGCCGTTCTTGCCGCGCTCGTGATACTCGGAGAGGAAGGACAGGCCTCATCCTTTATGGGGCGTTTCAATTGGGCCCCGGAGTTCATGCGGCTTAACGGCAATCTTCTCTCGGACTACTCCAAGGCTGCGGACAGCCAGGGAGTGGTCCGAGTCCAGAACGAGTATCTGGAATCCGTTCTATGATCCGATGCCGAACCAGCCCTTCGTGTTGGGTCTTGTCAGGTAGATCAATATCAGGGCCGCGATGATTATGGTGAAGATATTGAAGGAGATCAGACCCAGTATCAGGTTCAAAGCCATCACTATCACTGAAAGCCACCATGCCCAACTCTTACCGGACATAAGTCCGAATCCGACAACGGTGGACAGGATCCCCGTTATCAGGATTACCGCGGAGCCCGCACCGGCGAAGATCCCCGCATCGAATGCTTCCAGCGAGATGATGGCGCTGCCGACAAGCATCAGAATGCCCGCCAGGATGATTAGAATACCAGATAGGATAGAAAGGATAGCTATTATCGTAAGCAGAATAGGCCTATTGTAATCCTCTTGAGCCATGAGGACGTTATCCTATTGCATATTTAAAAAAGATGTACAATACTCTTCATTCTAGGCCGATATATCTTTAGGGAAGGCGATTCTACAGAGGCACCATGCAGCCCGCGTTCGTCGAATATGTTTGGCTCATCTTCGGCGAGGACAAGATACCCACGAGAGAAGTAGAGACGAGACTCTATGAGCTTTTCGACTACAGGTGCCCCGACGACCTGGTGAAATCTTTGATGAAGATGAGGTCTCTGGGATATCTGAAAGGAGAGGTCTCCGTCGAGAAGGGTGGGTGGGTTTGGTGGGTCGATGACGAATGCAGGTCCGTTTCGATCCACAACGGCGTCTGAAAAGACACCCGGATATGCTGGCCATGGCACGTCGACAGTCAAAGACCCAGACCAACAGATCCATCTGCATTTTAGTGAGCCCGTATGCAAGATTTTAATACACATAAGTAGAAACTCGCCGTGGCAGTGCTTGACACGCGCCATATGGTGATTGAAAATGAATAAAAGAAAAGTATTACCGCTTGCAGTCGTGGTCGTGATGCTGGCCTCTGTTCTTGGGGTTGTTTTCTCGCCCGTATCGGACGATGCTGAAATTCCAACCACAGATAACCTGCTTCAGGTTGGTGATGCGGTAGGCATAGGTGGGAACATGTCTTATGAGGACATGATCCGCATCTTCGCTTAGGATGGGGGAGAAGATTATAAGATAGATGATGAAAGTATCGAAAAATTCCTGACCTTGGGCGAGCCTCTGCTGGTTCAGACGGCACCCGATCTGAATGGGGACAGCACAATCTCCGATAGTGAGGAGATCGCACTGACCCAGTATAACATGTTCGCGGTTATTGAATTCCTGGAAGAAGAGCTCGGTATGGACGTTTCCGGGTCTGCATCCCTTTACGGTATGATGGAGCTGATACAGGAGAAAGACGGGGACTATGTGGCCAAGGTCGATGCGGCCGCCCAGATGAGCATTTCCATTGCCATGTCCATCGGAGAGAGACCGTTTGAAGGAACCTATTCCATGGATGATCTGGAACAGATAACGGTCGCCCTCTTTTTGTATCTGTTCCCAGACATCTCAGAGACTGCCAAGAATGAGATCGCCGAAGACAACGGCGGTTTCTTGCCGTCCCTTTTGGAGGAAGAGGAGGTCTGGGCGAATCTTAGCTTGACAATGGCCTTCACCGTCGGCGGATACATGTACATGACCAAGACGGACGACTCCGATTTCGAGGTCAGCGCCTACATATTGGATATGAAGGCAGGAATGGATCTCAATCTTTCCAGTAATGCAAAGATAGCCATTACTCTGATCGATGGGGACCCCGGTATCATGATATCCTATCCTGGGGAGACCCAGACTTACGGGATACGGGCCAATGTCTCCGCATCAATGGAAGTTGTCTTCTCGGAGACCTCTGCCGACTCGATGAAGCCCAGGATCGGAGTGGCAACCGACATCGACGGTAAGACCCGGATATCCTATTCCGATCCAAGATGTCTGGTGTATCAGCACATGTCGATGACAGCCTCTGCCGAGACATACGGTAACGCCGTCGGAGGATTCACGATGCTCATGGGCACTCTGCCTGCGGTGTTCAGCACCGGCAGCGGATACACGATCTCAGAGGCTTCGGTAAGCTTCCATGACAGTTCGGACTCCTTGGAAACACTGGATTATTTTGATATCGGTGTGGAGGAGGACAGAGTGGAAATGGGGTATAACGGAGGGGTCATTGTCTATATGGAATATGATGCTGAGGCAGGAGAATATACGATATTCTTCGATGACAGCACAATGACATATCCCGTAGCCGATAAGACGGCACCCACGGTCTTCGGGCTTCTGATAGGAGGCTCAGTCATTCTTGACGGCGAGGGGAAGAGCGCGATCTCGGGGGCCGTGAACTCCGTAAGGAACAAGATCCCGGGAGAGCTTGACTCCGTTTCCAAGGTCATATTCCTCGGCCTAGACGGGAAGAAGCTGAACCAGATGACCATAACCAATGGAAAGAAGATCCCGGCATCCTCCTTCCCTCAATTCAATTTGGATGGTAAGGTGGTTGTGGGGTGGAGACCCTGGACCATGAACAGCCAGTTGGGAGACCTGGTCACAGAGAGCACGGTCATAACCCACGACCTGATGCTCATTCCTGTGATCGCCGACGATAAGACGGACGATCCGGGGTATTTGGGGTCCGAGCTCGATGACGCTGTATACCAGAGGATCGACGATGTTGACTACGCCTTCGGTTCCGGGGTTGAACTGAACGGCGAAAGGTACGTCGACTATTACGAGGACGGCGCCCTTGTATGCAAATGGTACTTTGACTTCTGGGACCCCTACGATGCAGAGAACCTTAAGCTGAAGGTGGAGAGCATCGAATTGCCTCCCGAGGCCACGGAGGTCTTCGGAGACAGGAAGATGGTGCTCCTGAGCTTCGCCGGGTCCGGAACCATGCCCGATGAAGCTCAGGTGTCCTACCCCGTCGGCAACGACTTCGGCAACGGGCTGTTCGCCGTCTACGAGGTCGTTGGTGACGATATCGTTCTCAGATCCTACGGCAGAGCCTCTGAGGGAATGGCCACCTTCAATGTCAACCATCTCTCGAAGTATCTGATCGTGAAGTCTGATGTGGACCCGGCAGCCAGCAACACCGGGACGATCGAAGGCCCTGCGGACAGCACGATGCTGTACATCGGAGTCGGAGGGGTCGCCGTTGTCGCAGTGATAGCGGGAACGATCTTCTTCATGAGGCGTCCGTAAACATCTTAACGGGGGGAGACCCCCGTACCTTATTTTTATCGAGCGTAACCGATACTTCTTTAGAAGAACGGGCACTATGGTGTAATGTTCCTGTTTCACAGAAACACAGAGGAGAAGAGATGGCCGCTAAATTCCAGGATAATGACGTGACGGCAGGGTGGGAGGAGATCCTTTTCAAGGACGAGTACAGACTTATGCTGTCCGATGTTCAAGCGAATTATCCTGCGAAAAGGAGCATCTTCGTTGACTATTCCGACATCAACTCCCTTAATCCGGATCTGGGCATATTCATGCTGGAGAACCCGGATACATCCCTGGACCTCGGCGAGAAGGTCCTGGTCAGGATGCTGCCGCCGTCCTGGGACCCCGAGAACGAGATAAACCTGAGAATAAGGAATCTTCCGAAATATGCCAATGTCGAGGTCCGTCAGATAAGGGCGAAGCATTTGGGCAAGATGGTCGCCGTAACCGGTCTGGTAAGGAAGGCGACGTCGCCGAAACCCAGGATGATCACTGCGCTTTACAGATGCGTGAAGTGCGACTCGGAGATCAGGATCAAGCAGCGGGGAATGCTGCAGAGGGAGCCGGTCATGTGCGTGAACGATGCGTGCAACAGATCGGCCCTGAGATTCATATTGGACGACGCCCGATCTGAGTACATAGACACCCAGAAGATAGAGATCCAGGAGAATCCCGAAGGCCTCAGAGGAGGCGCTCAGCCCGAGAGGTTGGCCGGATTCGTGGAGGACGACATTGCGGGTTTCGTGACACCGGGCAACAGGGTAACGCTGAACGGGATCATAAGATCGTCTCAGAAGACGGAAAGGGACAAGTCCACAGTTTTCGACATATTCATGGACGTGCAGTCCCTGGAGTTCGATCAGCACGAGTACGAGGAGATAGAGATCACCGCGGAGGACGAGGTCCGGATAAAGGAGATGTCCCAATCTCCCGATCTGATGGAGGACATAATCCGGTCCATATCCCCGACCATCTACGGTCTTGAGAAGGAGAAGGAAGCGGTCGCACTGCAGCTGTTCGGCGGCTCCCACAAGGAGATGGATGACGGCACCGTGATGAGAGGGGACATACACATACTGATGGTGGGGGATCCCGGTGTCGCGAAGTCCCAGCTGCTCAGATACATGAGCAATCTGGCCCCCAGGGGGATATACGCGTCGGGCAAGTCCGCTTCCGCGGCCGGTCTTTGTGTGAGGGGCGATACCCTTCTGTTCCTGGAAGGATCCAAAGAAAAGATACAGGATTTCGTGGAGGCGAGGATGGATGATCCCGAGGAGTACAGGCCCGGGATATTCAGACAGAGGACCGGGGATGCCAAGGTATTCTCGATGTCCCAGGTGGGCTCTCTCAGGTACCATCCCATATCATACGTTTGGAAGATCAAGACCCCGGAATGCCTGATAAGGCTGACCGCCGGCAACGGTAATGTTCTGGTCATCACCCCGGAGACGAAGCTGCAGGCCATGAAGGACGGCAGGTTCGACTGGTTCGAGGCCGGCAGCATTACCGACAAGGACATGGTGGCGACCGTGGACCAGAATATGCGCTTCTCCCCGGTCGTTTCCGCAGAGGTGCTTACTGAGGACCTTCCCGACTATGTCTACGATCTGACGGTCGATCAGTCCCACTCCTTCGTCGGTTCCGGGTTCATGATACACAATACCGCGGCCGCGGTTAAGGACGACTTCGGTGACGGAAGATGGACCCTGGAGGCCGGAGCCCTGGTGCTCGCCGACAAAGGCCTTGCCTGCATCGATGAATTGGATAAGATGAGCACGCAGGACAGGTCGTCCCTTCATGAGGCGATGGAATCCCAGAGGATATCCGTGGCCAAGGCGGGGATAACTGCGACCCTCCAATGCAGATGCTCGATGCTGGCGGCGGCGAACCCGAAGTACGGAAGGTTCGACGAGGATGAGAAGATAGCAGGGCAGATAGATCTGCCTCCTGCGCTCATGTCCCGTTTCGACCTTATATTTGTGATGACGGACAAGCCGGAGGAGAAGAGGGACAAGGACATAACGAGCCACATACTCAACGCTCATCGCAGGGGGCAGGTCAGGATGCGGGGGGACACGGAGAGCGAGGAGTCCAAGAGCATATTGGCGGAGACCGACGATATAAGACCGGTCCACTCCGAGGAGATGATCCGCAAGTACGTGGCGTACTCCAAGAGGATAATCCCGGTGATGACAAAGAACGCCCAGGAGCTGATAGAGCAGGATTATCTCTCAATAAGGAAGATGGGCAGCGGCAACAACTCGTCGGTCCCGATAACCGCAAGGCAGCTGGAGGCCTACGTCCGCCTTTCCGAGGCATCCGCCAGGGCCAGGTTGAGTCCGAAAGTGGAGGCCAAGGACGCCCTGAGAGCGATAGAGATGGTCCGCTATTATCTGGGCAAGATAGCGGCCAACACTGACGGGACCTTCGAGATAGACAGGATGGCGTCGGATTTCACAAAGAAGGACAGGAGCGGAATGAGGACCGTGCGCGACATAGTCATCGCATCGGGCAAGGACGGTATCTCGGAGAGCGAGATAATATCCCTGGTCAGCAAGGACGGCATCTCGGGCCATACGGTCAGAGAGCTTCTGAAGAAGATGAGGAACTCGGGCGAGGTCTACAATCCCTCGGCCGACAGATATGCGTTGTTGGAATGATATGATAGCAGTAAGAATACACGTCGGTAAAGAGGACATGCTCCTGGCCGCCTGCGACGAGGACCTGATAGGCAAGGAGTTCAGAGAGGGCAGGATGAGACTAAGGGTCTCCGAGGAATTCTACATGGGGGAGCTGGTCTCCGAGGAGACGCTGGCCGAGAGACTCAGGTCCGTGTCCGTGATCAATCTCGTAGGTGAGAGAGCGGTGGCGGTGGCCGTCGAGCAGGGCCTCGTGGACCCCGAATGCATCCTGATCATAGACGGAATAAAGCATGCGCAGGCGGTGAAGCTATGATCTTCTGCGTGGAATGCGGCAAGGATACCGACAAGACCGTTGACGGGGCCTGCGTGGAATGCTTCATCAAAGACAAGCCGCTGGCCAAGCTGCCACACCACGTGGATCTCCAGGTGTGCACCAACTGCGAGGAGTTCAGCCTTAATAAGGCCTGGGTGGAGAAGGAGGCGACAGACGCCGTGGAGGAGGCCGCACTGGCGAAGCTCTCTGTCATAAAGGAGGCCAGGGTCCTGAGCGTCGGCACAAGGATCACCCGTCAGGACCAAAAGACATACAAGGTGGAGTTGGAGGCGGACCTGGCGATAAGAGATACGGAGGTCCGGGCCGAGGCAAGCACCCTGGTGAGGCTTAAGAACACGGTGTGCAAGAGATGCTCCAGACAGCTGGGCAACTATTACGAGGCAATATTGCAGATAAGAAGCGACGGGGCCCTGGAGGACAGCCTCAGGGACGAGGTCGTAAGAAGGGTCAGGAACGACGTGGAGGGGCAGTCCAAGACCGACAGGAGGCTCTTCATCACCAGCGTGTCAGAGGTGACCGGGGGCATCGATATCAAGCTGTCATCCATAGCCCTGGGCAAGAACATCTCCCGGGATCTGGCGGACCGCTACGGCGCGGAAACGAAGGAATCGTTCTCCCTGGTGGGGCAGGCAGCAGACGGGTCGGAGACCCACAGGGTAACATTCCTCGTGCGACTGCCCGAGCACAGGGTCGGGGACGCGGTCACGTTCGACGGGAAACTGTACAAGCTGACATACGTCAGTAAGAGCGGCGCGAAGCTGATGGCGCTTCAGGGATTCAAGACGATCTTCGTACCGAGAGCGGACATGGTAAGGGTCAGGGTCTTCAAGAAAAGGGCCGAGATGGGGACAGCCACCGTGGTATTCTCGAAGGATGGGGAGGCGGAGATACTGCATCCGGTCACTTACGAGACGATAATCGTCGTCACTCCGAAAGGGGAGGAGATAGGGGAGACCGTAAGGTTCGTGGATGTGGAAGGGGAGATACTGTACTTCCCCTGAGACCGTTTTGTTTTTCATATACGCAACGGATTAGGTTATCATGATCAGAATGCCCGAGAGCGTGGAGGACGCGGTAGTCAGGATACTGCGCATAGCGAACACGAAGCTCCCCTTGGATATCGGATGGGCCCTGGAGGCCGCCGCAGGATGGGAGAGCAATTCCGTGGCTTACACTCAGCTGGGAGCCATAATGGACAATGTCAAGGAGGCGGAGAATACAGGCAGGCCGATGTGCCAGGACACAGGGGTTCCCGTATTCTACGTATCGGGCGCGTTCGATGCCTCCGTTGCCGGAAGGATAGGGGAAGGGCTCCGCAGGGCGACCGCCGAGATACCGCTCAGGCCCAATACGGTGGACCCCCTGAGCCGGGAGAATCACGGGGATAACCTGGGCGAAGGGATGCCGATCATACGATACAATCCCACGGGCGATGATTTCCTGCAGATAACCGTGATGCCCAAAGGGGCCGGATCGGAGAATATGACGAGGCTTGCGATGCTCAATCCATCCGAAGGGGAGAAAGGGATCAGGGATTTCGTGGTCAACGCCGTTCTGGATGCGGGCGGCAGGCCGTGCCCGCCGACGGTAGTGGGCGTCGGGATCGGGGGTACAGCGGAAACGTGCATCGAGATGGCGAAAGAGGCGCTCCTGTTCCCCATTGATTCGGACAACCCGGATAAGAGGCTTGCGAAGATGGAGGAGGAGCTTTTCGTGAAACTCAACTCCAGCGGCCTGGGGCCCATGGGGCTGGGCGGAGACACAACGGTGCTGGCGGTCCGGTTAAGGAAGGCGCACTGCCATACGGCGAGCCTCCCGGTGGCAGTAGCCATAGGATGCTGGGCGACCAGGCGCGCGTCGGTCAGGTTCCATTCCGACGGGACCACTGAGTATTTCCAGGGGGCGGGGCCTTGATCCTCTGCTCGCCTCTTTCAGAGGAAACGGTGAGGTCCCTGAAGATCGGCGACCTGGTCTATGTAAGCGGTACGGTGGTCACCGGAAGGGATGCCGTGCACATGCGGGCACTAGAGTATCTCAGTGAAGGCAAGAGAACGCCTTCGGAGCTCCAGGGCTCCACACTGTACCACTGCGGTCCGATCATAGAAGGCGGCAAAGGGGAATGGAAGGCGGTGGCAGCAGGCCCCACGACAAGTGCCAGGATGAATTCTCTTGCGCCGGAGATGATAAGAAGATTCGGGATACGAGCGGTCATCGGAAAAGGCGGCATGTCGAAGGAGGTCTCCGAGGCGATGGAAGAAGTTGGTTGCGTCTACCTTGCGGCCACCGGAGGTGCCGCAGTAACCTTGGCTAACGGACTGTCGAAGATCACAGGCGTAGAATGGCAGGACCTGGGCATGGCGGAGGCCATGTGGAGATTCGAAGCGGACCGCCTGGGGCCCTTGGTCGTGGCCATGGATGCGAAAGGCAACAGCCTGTATGAAGAGGTCAGGAAGTCCCTGGTCAGATGATCATTCTTCTTTTTCCTCGAGCAGGGACGGATTCCTTCTCGCGGCGCGTCTGACGATCAGCGCAGATAAGAGAAGCATAGCAGATAGGGAGGCGCCCACGACCATCATGAAGTGTGGAAGATCAAATCCCAGGTAGGTATGTGTTGCTTCCGGTGTAAGACTGAAGTTGAACGTGTTTGTGCTGCCGGAAGATATGGTCACCGTTTCAGACTCTAGAATCTCATAATCAAGGGCGGTGATCCTTATTTTGTAGTTTCCTACAGGGGATTTGCTTATTGTATAGTGGCCGCTTTCGGAAAGAACGAAGCTTTTCCCCTCCCCATCTATGTTCTTGACGACATCTCCGTTGCCATCTATGATCTCAACCTTTGCGCCGGAGATCGTATAGTTGCTATTATTTGAGATGATCATCCCAGAAACAACTGCCGTTTCGTTGAGGTAATACAAGACAAAGCAGTCTTTGGATGATACAGATCCTGTTATAGCGTAATCGTAACCCGTAATGGTGTCCCAGGTCTTTGTTTCATCCATAGTTAATACATATCTTTTGTTTCCTGCCACACCCGGGTCATCATTATATGTAACTGTTTTTGGAATTCCTTGTATCTTGTAGTTCAGTATCTCTTCCTGTCCTGAAGTATAGAAACCTACATAATATTGTCCGGAAGGTACGCCGTATGAAGTGCCAGGAGTTATAACGCGGGATGGGACAGTGACACTGAATTTTCCGTCTGCGCTTATGGATTCAAAAGATTTGTAGGTTTTTTCGTCTATTATCACTCGGGCATAAGTGTCTGCGGCAGTACCGTCCTTGTTAAAAGGTTCGCCGTCGACGGTCAAATAACCAGTTATATCGAAACCGGGCAACCATACAGCATAAAGTGTGGTAGTCTCGCTGGTAAGATTCACATTCTCTAGTCCCACGCCGGCGTCATGGTCTGTATTCCATCCTGCAAACACATAATAGTCACCATCTGAGTTTTTGCGCCACAGATTATCCATTGTTTTGTATGTAACCGGAATATCTACCAATTTGGGAAGTTCGGTTACAACCGGTTTCCATTGTGCGATTAGTATACCGGAAACATCATCCCCGGAAGAAATATTCTTGTCAAAGTTAACCGTGCAAGATACGTCAGCTGAGGAGTCCTCCGTCAGGAAAGGCATGGCTAAAGTCATAGCGAATAAGGCGATGACGACAAGTGCAACCCCTTTCCTCATATTGTTTCCGATTGTATCCTTTGGATATTAATCTGTTCACTTCTTTTGGAAGCCGTTATTGTTGCACCCAAAAAGAATTAAACTTCAATGTATAAGGTCACAGACTTAGGCGGAGCAATATGCTGAGATCGGATAGGGCGTATACAAAGGAGGAGGTGATGGGGCTCATGGAGCCTCTGGTCTCCACCTGGTTCGATGAGAGGTTCGACCGTCTCTCGGACCCCCAGTCCAAAGCCGTGCCGATCATACACGAAAGGAAGAACGTACTGGTGTCTTCGCCGACGGGATCCGGGAAGACCCTGACGGCATTTATGAGCATAATCAACGAATTGGTGCGCTATGACAGCGAGGGAACGCTGGAGGAGCGCATATACTGCATCTACATCTCGCCGCTGAAAGCCCTCGCCAACGATATCAACCGCAATCTCAACACCCCGCTGAAGGAGATGAAGGAGGTGGCCGAGGCCAACGGGATGAAGCCCCCCGGGATCAAGGTCGCGGTCAGGTCCGGGGACACCTCCCAATACGAGAGGCAGAAGATGCTCAAGCACCCGCCTCACATCCTCATAACGACCCCGGAGTCGCTGGCACTTATATTGGAGGCCCCCAAGTTCAGAGAGAAGCTGACCCAGGTCGAGTGGCTGATCCTGGACGAGATACATGATATATGCGACTCGAAGAGGGGTGCCTTCCTTTCGCTGACCATCGAGCGCCTCCAGGAGCTTTGCGAGAACAGGTTCACCCGCATCGGCCTTTCCGCCACTCTCGCACCCATGGAGGCCATAGCCGGATTCCTCGGGGGCTGCGAGAACGGGGAGCCCAGAGAAGTGACCCTGGTGGAGTCCGACACGAAGAAGCAGCTGGATCTTCGGGTGATATGCCCTACGGAGGACATGACGACCCTTCCGTCTGACATGGTCAATTCGATGATGTACGATACCCTGAAAGAGCTGGTGGATGCCCATGAGACCACACTGGTCTTCACGAATACAAGGTCAGGGGCGGAAAGCGTCGTCTACAAGCTCAAGGAGAGGGGCCTGGACAACATAGAGGTGCACCACAGCTCTCTTGGGAAGGAAACGCGCCTGGATGTGGAGGAGCGCCTCAAAGCAGGGGAGATCAAGTGCGTGGTATCATCCACTTCCCTTGAGCTTGGCATAGACATAGGGTCCATAGACCTGGTGTGCCAGATAGGTTCCCCGAAGTCCGTTGCCAAGGGCCTTCAGAGGGTAGGCAGGAGCGGCCACAGCATGGGCAAGGTGGCCAAAGGCCGTCTTCTGGTCTTCGATCCGGACGACCTTGTCGAATGCGCTGTCATGTGCCGCGCGGCCCACAGAGGGGACATAGACAGGGTCGGGATACCGGAGAATCCACTGGACGTGCTGGCTCAGACTGTGGTAGGCATGAGCCTCGGGAACAGATGGAACGTCGATGACGCCTACAGACTGGTAACGGGTTCCTACTGCTACCGCAATCTCACGAAGGAGTCCTTCGTCAGTGTGCTCAGGTATCTGGGCAGCAAGGACGAGTACGAGGGCGTGTACTCGAAGATATGGTATGATGAGGGCGAGGGGGTCTTCGGCAGGAAGAGGGGTGCCAGGATGATCTACTACCTGAACCTGGGCACCATACCGGAGGAGGCCAACTACAGGGTGATAACGGGCCACGGGTCAGTGGCAGGAGAGCTGTCGGAGAAGTTCGTCGAGAGGCTCGCGCCCAAAGACATCTTCGTCCTCGGCGGCAGATCCTTCGAATTCGTCAGGTCCAAGGGCATGTCCGCTTATGTCAAGGAGGCATCAGGCCGGAAGCCCACCGTGCCGTCATGGGCGGGCGAGATGCTCCCAAGGAGCTTCGATCTTTCCATGGATATAGCCCGTTTCAGAGGCGAGGCCGCCGAGATCCTCGAGAAAGAAGGAGAGGACGAGCTCATGGATCGTCTGGTCTCCGACTTCGATATAGACGAGGGCTCTGCCAGGTCCATAATATCATATTTCAGGGAGCAGAAAGCCGTCGCCGGGATGATACCGGATGACAGGGTTCTTTCCGTAGAGGAGTACATAGACCCGTCCGGGAACCAGCGCATAGTGTTCCACTTCCCCTTCGGCAGGAGGGTGAACGATGCGCTCTCCAGAGGCTACGCCTACAAGATCTCGAACATCACAGGCACCAACGCATCGGTGACGATGTCCGACGACAGCTTCATGATAGGGACCTCCAGGAAGATAGACGTGTCCAGGATCCCGGGGATGCTCTCATCGAAAGAGCTGGAGACCATACTCAGGAAGGCCGTCAGGAATTCGGAGATATTCAAGCTCAGGTTCAGGCATACGGCGGCGCGCAGCTTCATGATACTGAGGAACTACCAGGGCCGTCCCATATCCGTGAACAGGCAGCAGACCCGCTCATCCTATCTCCTGGATGCCCTGGGCGATATGGATAATATGCCGGTCATCGAGGAGACCTACAGGGAGGTCCTCGAGGATGACATGGACATAAAGAACGCCAGGGTGGTGCTGGAGGAACTGGATTCCGGGACTATGAGGATGGCGGTCCAGCATTTCACGGGGACACCGTCGCCCTTTGCCCACTCCATCATCCTCTCCGGATTCTCCGATATAGTTCTGATGGAGGACCGCTCTGCGCTGCTCCGGGAGCTGCACAGGAAGGTGCTGTATCGTGCTTTGGGAGACGCGGTCAAGGAATTCGAGTTCGAAGAGGATCAGATAGTTCCGTATTTCAGGGAGAAGATCGGCAGGGCGGCGGACAGATCGGACATCGTCCCCCTGTTGATGCGCACAGGCCCGCTGCAGGCCCTGAAGGAGAGGGGCAGGAACATCTACGCTTACTGCGATGCCGACAAGAAGACGGTGGATGCGTGGGTCAGAGAGCTCATAGAAGAAGGAGCATTGGGAACGGTCTTCCTCGACGAAGCATATGTGATGCCCGCAGAGGAGATCCCATACTATGCATCGGCCACCCGGAAGGAGAGGGACCTGACCGAGCAGGACAGGGCGGTGCTGGATTCGGTTGGAGAGAGAACAGCGCTCAGCGATATATCCGAAGCTACCGAGATGGATGCGGACACGGTGTACCGCTCCATGAGGAAGCTGGAGTCAATGTACCTGGTCACCAGGATAGGGGTGACAGGCAACAACAGATGGTACTTCAAAAGATACGATAAAGGGTTCCCGAGCACCGAGGATTCCTGCGACAGGGTGATAACCCGGCATCTGGAGTGCTTTGCACCCGTAACGGTTAAAGAGACGGCATTCGCCCTTTCCATGCCCGAGCCCTCGGTAAGCATATCCCTGGAATCGATGACGGCCTCCGGAGAGGTGGTCCGCGGCCGCTTCCTGATCTCTGAAGGGGATCAGTATATGCTGAAGATAGATCACATGAGGCTGAGGTCCGGGAAGGACAACGTCTTCGATCACGAGTCGATAGAGAAGTACAGGGCGTCCAAGGGCAGGAGGTTCTCCGGGATAAGGGAGTTCTTCGAATTCTATGAGTTCGCCGGGAGCGAGATAGACGTTTTCAGCAGGGTCGACGGCTTCGATCTGCAGGAATGGAACGACATGCGCTCCTCCGGCGAGATCAGACTCGGGCGCTTCGTTAGAGGCAGGGTCAGATTCATTCTGGATGAGGATGCAAGAGTCTACGCATCCCTAAGGCGCGACGAACCAGTGGCAGCCGAGGACATGGACCTGCTCTCTGTGATAAAGAGCATGGGCACGGCGACCCTAAGACAGCTGGTCAAGGATACCGGCCTGGAGAAGGAGGCCCTGAGAGAATCCCTGATGAGGCTCGACCGCGCTCTCCTGGTCGTCAGGGGATTCGACGGAAGGGAGGATTGGGGCACCGAGAACCGCTATGAGGCCTATGAGAGGCCGTCAGAGCTGGATGAGAGTGCGATAGAGAGGGCCGTCATAAAGGCCGTGAAGGCTTACGGCCCAATTCCCCCGACCGCGATGCGGTTCCTCACGGGGATCTCCCCGGAGGCGGCCGCGAGCATCGCATCGAGGAACGGGGCGGAGACGATACTGGTCGGAGACGGTCAGACGCCGATGCTGGTGATGTCCGACGAGATCCCGCTGATAAGGGAAGGCCGTTCTCCGGACACCGAGGTCAGGCTCCTTACGCTTCACGATCCGGACCTGGCTTCCAAGTGGGCTGAGCTGGCTGCGAGATACGGTGACAGATGGATATACCCCCTGGTCAGAGGCAACGCGGTGATGGGCGCCATGGAGATATGGGAGATGTCCGGATGCATAGAGGTCCGTGCCGTCGATCTGGACGATCCGGATGACCTTCCGGATGCGCTCAGTGCACTGGACAAGATGATGGAGTTCTTCGCCATGAAGGGAACGGACATCGTCCGGGTCAGGGAGATACTGTCGAAGGATGCCTCCGAATGCGGTCCTGTGGCCGCCGGGATCATGGAGAATGCCGGCTACGTGCTGGTGAACGGATTCTATGCCAAGGGCAGGTTCGTTCCGAGGACCTTCAGTCCGGACGAGGTCCTCTCATACGTGCTGTCGAGGCAACGCGTACTGAAGGGCAGGAGATTCGAGACGGTCGGGGAAGCCGTCTCCGTGCGCGGCTATGTGAGGAACGACTCAGAGATATTCTCCAGGATCGACGAGAGGACAACGATCAAGAAGCAGGCGGATGCTCTGAGGCTCGTCAGGACCGCCCTCGTCCCGGCGTACATAGGGTACACAACCCTGGAGACGGCGTCGCTGTACAGAGCAGCCAAGGGCGAGGAGCCAGACGAGGACATGAGAACCGTCCTCGCCATCATAAGGGACAGGCAGCCCGTGAACAGGAAAGCCATAATCAACGCATCTCCCCTCTCCGCGGAGAGGACCGCAGAGGGGCTGAATAATCTGTCGAAAGCTTCCGCGGTAGCGCAGAACCCGTCCGGCGCCTACGTAGAGGTGCCCGATAACGGAATGGGGCACAGGGAGGCGTTGAAAGAGGTCACGAGGAAGCTGTTCCGCGAGTTCGGGATATTCTCGGCCGAAACCCTATCTTACTTCCTGCAGCAGAGGAAGATGCACTCGGTCAGGGATGCCCTGGCGAACCTGGAGGAGGAAGGTTTCCTATTCAAGGGCTTCTTCGAGGAAGGTAGCCCGACGGTCTATTGGATGCTGGCCGCCGATGTGGGAAAGCCCGTTCCAGAGGCATCCGGATTTACGATACTGAACACCCAGGACAATCTGCACGTATATCTCAGGCATATGGGCAGGACGGAGACCTCCCTGAGCGTCGTTTTCAAGGGAACGGAGACCGTCGGCAGATTCAGGGGCAGGATCACATCCGAGGAGGCAAAAGTGGAGGAGTTCGAGGGCACCGACGAAGCCCTTGCGGCCGTGAAGGATATTGCCGTATCCATGGGAGTGAGGATAGACAGGGGTGAAAAGGACGAGGACGAGGACAAGTATTGGGACGCCTCGGAATTCTATCTCAAGATGAACCCTGGTGCCAAGAATCAAAGATGAGCCCAATCCGAACAGTTTTTCTGTCGATGTTAAATATAGTTAAGGGATTGTCAAATGCATGAAGATTCCTTGCGAGCTTGTCGTATGGTACGTTCTGCCAACGATACGTCGAGAGGTCGCTAGAGAGTTGGTGAAGGCACACGGCATGACACAGGCTCAGGTCGCGCGCAAATTCGGGGTGACGGACGCAGCGATATCCCAGTATCTGAGGAAAAAAAGAGGGAACAACCCCCTGATCGAGGAAAGTCCCAGCTATCCTCAGTTCGAGAACGAGATACGTGCGGCCGCTACCAGGATCTGCGACGAGGATTCAGAGTTTGCAACGGAGATCTGCAGGATCTGCACAGTTGTTAAGAGCACGGGCATGCTGGCCCGCATATACGAGGTTCAGACGGGGTGCAAACCGCCGTCCTGTGCCTGTGATGTGAATATAATAGCACTGTGATACAGAAGCTCCTGGGCGTAGCCCGGGTACTTCCCAAACCTTCTTCTGCCTTCGTCGGCCACCTCTGAGTAGTTGCCGGATACGCCGTATATGTCCTTCATCAGCCTGCTTATGCGCGCATCCACCGGAAAAGCCTCCATGTGCCCATAGGCGAAAAGTGAGATGCAATCTGCGACCTTCGGCCCTATGCCCTCGATCCTCATCAGCTTTTTCCTGCAGCTCCGATAGTCGAGCCCCGTCAGCGACAGGGGATCATGATCTCCGGATCTTACAGATCCTGCCAGTTTCAGGAACCTGCCTTCCCGGTATCCCAGTCTGCACCGGCAAATGTCCCCGCAGCCTCCGTCGATCTCCTCCGGTCTCGGGAAGGAGAATCTTCCTCCAAGGTCCCTTCCGAATTCCCTGCATACGGACTCCACCATGGAGCCTATGCGCTTGACGTTGGCGTTGACCGCCAGAAGATACGTTGCGGTGCATTCCCATGGATCCTGCCTAAGTATCCGGAGCCCTGGGCACGCACCGGTCAGTCTTGCCATGTGGGGATCCGTTTTGGAGAGGTCATCGTATATTTCGTCCAGATCGTCCTCGGCGCGGAAGTAGGAGAGGATCATCTCCTTGTCAGAGGTGCCCTCGCATTCGAAGCCGTTCTTTCTCTGTTCGAGGGTGACGATCTTGTCTTCCAGGACTCCCTCCCATCGTCCGTCCTTCTTCAACCAGCGGTGGGCCTGGCCGCATCCAAGGGTTGCATTGAGGTCTACAGACAGCTCTATTCTCATGTTCCTGCCTTAATCGGTGCTGGGCGTATAAATCAGGTTCTAGGGGTAAAGGTTTAAAACCATATCCTCATTCCGCTGATTACGCGCCACTGTGGCTCAGAGGTAGAGCGACTGATTCGTAATCAGTTGGTCGGGGGTTCGATTCCCTCCAGTGGCTCCACTCACATTCTATAGTGCCAGATCTGTTATTTCTTGAGGTATTTGTCCACGATCTTTATGGCGCACATGTCCCCGCACATACTGCATCCGTCGTTGAGTTCAGTGCATCCGCGGGACCTGTACTCTCTGGCCTTGTCCTCGTCGACGCACAGTTTGAACATCGCTTCCCAGTCCAGAGCCTTCCTGGCCTTGGCCATCGCAGTGTCGAGTTCCCTTCCCTTACCGCGCATCATATCCCCGATATGGGCGGCGATCTTGGAAGCGATGAGCCCTTCTCTGACGTCGTCGGCATCCGGCAGGGACAGGTGCTCTGCCGGTGTAAGGTAGCACAGGAAGTCCGCGCCCGCCTTAGCGGCGACGGCGCCCCCCACCGCGCCCACGATGTGATCGTACCCCGGAGCTATATCCGTCACCAGGGGTCCGAGGACGTAGAAAGGCGCTCCGTCGCACAGGCTCTTCTCCAGGGCGACGTTCGCTTCCACCATGTCTAAGGGAACGTGCCCCGGGCCTTCCACCATGGATTGGACACCCGCCTCCCTGCATCTTTTGACAAGCTTGCCGAGAACCATGAGCTCCGATATCTGCGCCGAGTCGGTGGCATCGTCTATGCATCCGGGCCTGAAACCGTCCCCGAGGGACAGGGTGAACTCGTACTTCCGCGCCATTTCCAAAAGATAATCGAAATTCCTGTAGAGAGGATTCTCCTCCCCGTTGTGAAGGATCCAGGCTGTGAGGAAGGAACCTCCCCTGGAGACCACGTCCATGGTCCTTCCGGAGGTTTTTAGCCACTCCACGCTCTCCTTTGTTATACCGCAGTGAACGGTCATGAAGTCCACACCGTCCTTGGCGTGTCTCTCTATGCCGTTGAATATGTCGTCCTCGCTCATCTCGACAACGGCGTCCCTTCTTGCGGCAACCAATCCCGTCTGATAGATGGGCACCGTGCCCACCATGACGGGGCATTCCTTCAGTATGCGGGCCCTTATGGCGTCCACGTCGCCGCCGGTGCTCAGGTCCATCACGGCGTCCGCACCGTATTTCAGGGCCACTTTGAGCTTCTCGATCTCCGGCTCCATTCCGGGCATGTCCCTTGATGTTCCCAGGTTTACGTTCACCTTTATGCCCATCCCTTCGCCTATGGCGGCGGGAACGGGGTTGTGGCGGGGATTGCAGGGAATGACTATTCTGCCGGAGGCTACGCCTCTTCTTACGAACTCTTCGTCAACCCTCTCCTTAGCTGCAACGGCTCGTATGAGGGGCGTGACGCCTTTGCGGGCGTCCTCCATTATCGTGGTCATCTCGCTTTTGGATATCGGATATCTGTATTAATCCTCTGCGCCGTAACCTTCTCGCGCACGCACGCGTGCGCACACAATATATAGAGAGAGCGCATAGGGTGAGACGTTGCGCCGGAGCGCAGGATTTGATTGTTATGGATGGGAATGAAAATGAGCCCTTCAGCGACCATGCGGCACAGCAGGACGGCTACGGCGCGGACAGTATAGTAGTTCTTGAGGGCCTGGACCCTGTAAGGAAAAGGCCCGGGATGTACATCGGGAGCACGGACACCCGTGGCCTCCACCACCTGGTCTTCGAAGTGGTGGACAACAGCGTGGACGAGGCGATGGCGGGATACGCCAACAAGATACGCGTGACGATAAACGAGGACGGGTCCTGCACAGTTAAGGATGACGGCAGGGGAATCCCCACGGGTATACAGCACGAGAAGGGCAGATCCGCCCTCGAGCTTGCCCTGACAAGCCTGCATGCGGGAGGCAAGTTCGACAAGAACAGCTACAAGGTCTCCGGCGGCCTCCACGGAGTGGGCGTCTCAGTCGTTAACGCCCTCTCATCGAATCTGATAGCCACAGTACACAGGGAAGGCAAGATCTTCAGGCAGAGCTATAAGATCGGAATACCCGACGGGCCCGTGGAGATCATGGGGGACAGCGACAAGACCGGCACGGAGATCAGATTCTATCCGGACCCGGAGATCTTCGAAACCGTGGTATTCGAGTATGAGGAGCTGCAGAAGAGGTTCCGGAACCAGGCATTCCTGAACAGGAATGTGGCCATAAAGCTCGAGGACAAGAGGACCGGCAGGAGCGAGATATTCCATTATGAGGGCGGCGTCTCGGAGTTCGTGGAGTTCCTCAACAAGACCAAGACACCGATACACTCCCCGCCGATATACATTACCGGTACAGTCGACAACATACTGGTGGAGGTTGCGCTGCAGTGGACGGATGGGTACAACGAGATGGTGGTTCCCTTCGTTAACACCATACACACAACAGAAGGGGGGACTCACGTGATGGGATTCAGGGGTGCCCTCACTAAGACGATAAACGATTTCGCCAAGGCGAAGAACATTGTCAAGGACGAATCCCTTGACGGGGTCGATACACGTGAAGGTTTGACCGCGGTCATCAGCGTTAAGATGCCAGAGCCCCAGTTCGAGGGGCAGACCAAATCCAAATTGGGGAACAGCGCGGCGAAGACCGCCGTGCAGTCTCTTATGAACGAGAAATTGGCAGAGCACTTCCTGGAGAACCCGAAGGTGGCCGAGATCATCGCGAAGAAGTGCGTATCCGCATTCGTGGCCCGCGAAGCCGCCAGGAAGGCGAGGGACGCGACCAGGAGGAAGAGCGTATTCGAGTCCGGATCGCTGCCGGGCAAACTGGCGGACTGCACCGAGAGGGACCCGAGCAAATCCGAGCTCTACATAGTGGAGGGGGACTCTGCAGGAGGAAGCGCCAAGCAGGGCCGGGACAGGATGTTCCAGGCGATATTGCCGATACGCGGCAAGATCCTCAATGTGGAGAAGGTCAGACAGGACAGGGTCCTCCAGAGCGAGGAGATAAAGAATCTGACGATAGCGATAGGCGGAGGCCTGGGCGAGGAGTTCGACGTTTCCAAGATAAGATATCACAACATCGTGATAATGACCGATGCTGATGTGGACGGAGCTCACATAGCCACGCTTCTGCTGACGCTTTTCTACAGGCAGATGAGGCCGCTCATAGACAACGGCCACGTTTACCTGGCGATGCCTCCGCTGTACAGGATCTCCAAGGGCAAGAAGGAGAGATACGTTTACACGGAAGAGGAGATGACGGCGGCCGCGGCCGAGTTCGGCCCGGGCAGCAACGTCACGAGGTACAAGGGTCTGGGAGAGATGAACCCCCACCAGCTGTGGGAGACCACCATGGACCCGGCCAACAGGATGATGAAGAAGGTGAGGGTGGAGGATGCCATGCTGGCCGACCAGCTGTTCTCTACACTCATGGGCGATGCCGTCGAGCCCAGAAGGGAATACATAATCGAGCATGCCCACGAGGTAGTCAACCTGGATGTGTGAGATCATGGACGGAGAGAACAATGATACCATGGTCCCGAAGGTCATAGATCAGACCGTCGAGGACGAGATGAAGCGCTCCTACATCGATTATTCGATGAGCGTGATCGTGGGCCGTGCGCTGCCGGATGCCCGGGACGGGCTGAAGCCTGTTCACAGGAAGATCCTGTACGCCATGTCCGATATGGGCATGTGGCACAACAGAGGCTACAAGAAATCCGCCAAGGTGGTGGGAGAGGTCCTCGCCAAGTACCATCCCCACGGGGACACCGCCGCATACGATGCGATGGTGAGGCTGGCACAGCCGTTCTCCCTCAGGTACCCCCTGGTGGACGGACAGGGGAACTTCGGTTCCATTGACGGGGATCCGGCGGCGGCCATGCGTTACACCGAGGCGCGTCTCGCCAAGATGTCATCCGATCTTCTGGCCGACTTGGAGAAGAACACGGTGGACTTCGCGGACAACTACGACGGTTCCCTGAAGGAGCCCACGGTTCTGCCTTCCAAGTTCCCTAACCTCCTGGTCAACGGTTCCGACGGGATAGCCGTCGGTATGGCTACCAAGATGCCGCCCCACAACCTCTGCGAGGTGGTGGATGCGATAACTCACACTCTGGACAATCCGGATGTTACCGCGGACGATCTGATGGAGTTCGTGAGAGGCCCCGACTTCCCCACGGGAGGGACGATATACGGCCTTTCCGGGATATACGCCGCTTACACCACCGGAAGGGGAAAGATCAAGGTAAGGGCCAACACCCACTTCGAAGAGAAGAGCAACGGGAAGACCATGATAATCGTGGACGAAATTCCCTACCAGGTCAACAAGGCAAGGCTCATAGAGCAGATAGCCGACAAGGTCAAGGAGAAGACCCTGGAAGGGATCACGGACCTGCGCGATGAGTCCGACAGGAACGGTATGCGGATAGTCATCGAGCTCCACAAGGACGCCATAGACAATGTCGTTCTGGAGAACCTGTTCAAGCAGACCTCGATGGAGCAGACCTTCGGAGTGATCAATCTGGCTCTTGTGGATAACAAGCCCGTGCTCCTGACGCTGAAGGAGCTCATCCAGCAGTATATCATTCACAGGAAGAGCGTGGTGACCCGCAGGACTCAGTTCGATCTGGATGCGGCTTTGAAGAGGCACCACATACTGGAAGGCCTTATGACCGCGATAGGAAAGCTGGATGAGGCCATAGCCCTCATCCGTGCTTCCGCTGACGGAGAGGAGGCATCGATCGGCCTGCAGGAACTGCTGTCCATAGACGCAGAGCAGGCCAAGGCTATACTGGACATGAGGCTGCAGAAGCTCACGGGCCTGGAATTGGACTCGATAGAAGAAGAGTATCGGGAACTGGCCATCCTCATGGCGGATCTCCGCGACATCCTCGCCAATGAGGGCAGGGTGCGCCAGATCATAAAGGACGAGCTCTCGGAGATGAAGGAGACCTACGGCGACGAGCGCCGCACGAAGATAGATCCGAACCCCATAGACACGGACGAGGAGGACCTCATACCCAGAGAGGATGTTGTCATAACGATAACAGGTGACAACTACATCAAGCGCATACCTCTGAAGACGTACCGTCAGCAGGGAAGGGGCGGCGTAGGGCTTATAGGGATGGAGACCAAGGAGGAGGACTTCGTGACCAACATGTTCGTCACCTCCACCCACGACTACGTGATGTTCGTGACCGATCACGGCCGTCTGCACTGGCTCAAAGGGTATAGGATCCCGGAAGGCGGAAGGCACTCCAAGGGCAAGCCGATCGTCAATATGATATCCGACCTGGAAGAAGGGGAGAACGTCGTCAGCACGATATGTGCCAGCGATTTCCCGGACGACAGGTACCTGGTATTCTGCACAAAGGAGGGCATAATCAAGAAGACCGTCCTCAGTGCTTACAAGAATGTCAGGCGCAGAGGGATAAAGGCCGTAAAGCTTAGGGAGACCGACACGCTGGTGGAGACCCACATAACCGATGGGGAAGATGAGATAATAATCGCTACCCACAAAGGTCTGGCCGTCAGATTCCACGAGGAACAGGTCGGGTCCAAGGGCAGGGATACGATGGGGGTCAAAGGCGTCACGCTGAACGACGGCGACTTCGTCGTCTCGATGTCCGTGGTGAAACCCGGGGATATGCTGCTGACAGTGTCCGAGAACGGATATGGCAAGATATCGGGCGTGGATGATTACCGCAAGATAAACCGTGGAGGCAAGGGGGTCATAACCCTGAAGACCACGGAGAGGAACGGCGGAGTCATAGCCGTCAGGAAGGTCGAGGAGACCGACGAGCTGGTGGTGGTGAGCACACAGGGCAAGATCATACGTATCAAGGTCGGCGATATACGAGTGACGGGTCGCAACGCCGCCGGCGTCAGGATAATGGATCTTCGCAACGGTGACAAGGTCATCGCACTGCAGCCCGTGGCCTTTGACGAGACGGAGGAAGATTTCCTGGAAGATGACGAGATCTGAGATCCCCCGATACGCGAAGGCACTGCCGCCGCTGCTGTTGGCAGCGGCGGCCATATCAGTTTATCTGGCATACGGGTCCTGGCCCGGGGATCACGCCTATTTATGGGTGGCTGCTGCCATATCCGCAGGCATTGCGTCCCTGGCGCTGTCAGTCTCTTTGCGGAGATACGGCGCGGCCCGCAGGAGATCTGCAGAGGAAGCGTTCCTCAAGATGGCTTCGGGACCGGTGACCGGTAGCGGCGGATCATCCAAGGGCAAGGTCCCGAGATGACGGGGACAGCGAACATTTATAACGGAATTCGCAATAGGGAAGACCCACGCCGTGGTAACTCAGTTGGGAGAGTGCAAGACTGAAGATCTTGAAGTCGCTGGTTCGAGCCCGGCTCACGGCACCATCCCCTTCATTTTGTGAATGAATATATAAGCAGTAGAACTACTGATTCAAGGGATTCTCATGGACAGGGTCTTCGTAGATGTCGGCTCACAGGATTTGACGCTGACGGAGGTGCTCCGTCTCGTTGAGAGGATCCAGGACGAGAATCCGGATATGGAGGTCTTCCTCGACGGAGATAAAAGAGCCATAATGGGGAGGCCTCGGGCAGTTCAGATAGCATTGGAGCGCTGATATGGGCAAAGGCAGAGTGACCATCGGTCTTTACAATTCATACGATCCCACGAAGTTCCGGGAGCCCCACAGGCGCGTTTTGGCAAGGGCGGGCGGTCTGGCCTTGGCATTCGATATGAATCTGGCTCTTTTTGGTTTCCCGTTCCCGGAGGATATAAAGCAACCCAATGAGCTTGCAAAATGGGTTGCCGGGACAACAAGCATAGGCTCGGACGGAGGTTACTTCGTGGAGCTTGCTGAAAAAGGACGTTTTCTGAGCTTCAGTTATCCGGACAAGGGGTTCCCGCCGCAGCTGGGAGATGCGATACTCACCACCAGCAAGCCTGATCCGAAGAGGTCCGTGACAAAAGAAGAAGTGGCAGCGAGAGTCAACAGCGGCAACAGCGTTCTCCTGGTGTTCGGGATAGGGCCTCACGGAATACCCAAAGCCCCTTCATCGATACCCAGATACAATCTTGATATAACTGGAGGGGGCTTCTCGCTGGAGACCTGTACCGCCCTGGGGGCGGTGGTGGGGGCCCTGTCGGCCCTCACTCAGTAATTCTCGTAAAGCAGATCGCCCGGTTCGTACAGGACCCCGTTGCCCTTCTCCACCCTGCCGACTATCTCGGCGTCCCCGATGTCAGAGATGATGTTTTCCGCATCGTCCTCCGAGGCCACGATCATGAAGCCCATGCCCATATTGAACGTTTGGTACATCTCTCTCTCGCTGACTTCTCCCAGTTCTGCTATCTTACCGAACAGTGCGTGAGGCTTCACCGGGTCGTCTATGATGTATCTGAGTCCCTTCCTCATGCGGAGCAGATTTCTGAGACCTCCGCCTGTTATATCTATGAGGCCGTGGGGATCATACTCATCGCGTATCCTGAGGACATCCTTTACGTAGATCTCTGTCGGAGTCAGCAGCTCCTCGCCCACGGTTCCGCTAAGTCCGGGGGCCTTGTCCTTCATCGTGTAACCGGCGTTCTGGAAGACCTTCCTCGCGAGAGTGAGTCCGTTTGAATGTACGCCCGAGGAGCGGAGGGCGACAATCAGATCGCCGCTCTCGCATCTCTCGCCGGTTATGACCTTTCCCTTGTCTACGTATCCGAGGCACGTGCCCGAGATGTCTATGCCGTTGACCATCTCCGGCAGTACGGCGACCTCTCCCCCGACTATCTCCATATTCGAGAGCTCGGCTCCTCTGTTGAGGCCCACACCTATCTGTCCGCATATATCGTCATCAGGCACTTTCAGGGCGACATAGTCTACGAAGGACATGGGCTCTGCGCCCACACATATCGTATCGTTGACATTCATAGCCACGCAGTCTATGCCGATGGTGTCCCATTTCCCGAGCTCTTCTGCAACGAGCAGCTTGGTGCCCACCCCGTCGGTGGCCAGAGTAAGGTAGACATCGCCGAAGTCTATGAGGCTGGCGAACAGGCCCTTGGCCTCTACCATGGTGCCTTTTCCTTTCCTTCTGTATCTGAGCTCTTTCACAAGCGAATCTATGGCACCGGACTTCCTGTCTATGTTGACGCCGGCCTTCGCATAAGTCCAACCCTCTACCATGATGCTCCCCAGCCCCTAATCGCCCGACCCGTTTATATTTCTCCCCCCGCGAAAGGAGTTATAACGGCGCACCGTTATCGACGACTGATGCGCGAACGCTGGTTGAACGAGAGGCGGCAGGAGCACTACTACAGGCTCGCCAAGAAGACGGGGTTCCGTTCCAGGGCGTCTTTCAAGCTCATACAGATCGACGAGAGATTCGATATCTTCAGGGAAGGGGACGCCGTGGCCGACCTGGGAGCCGCTCCGGGAGGCTGGCTCCAGGTAGCGAAGGAGCTGGTCGGTGAGAAGGGCAGGGTCGTGGGAGTTGACCTGAGGCCTATAAAGAGGCTCGAGGACGTCGTAACCATAACTGGAGACATAACCGAGGACTCTACCATGCTGGCACTTGTGAATGAGCTCGGCGGTAAGGCCGACGTTGTCCTTTCGGACATGGCGCCAGATATAAGCGGGAACTATTCCACGGACCACGCACGGTCCGTTTACCTGTGCAAGCATGCCCTGGGCGTTTGCGACAGGGTCCTCAAGAAGAACGGGAAGCTGGTCATGAAGGTCTTCATGGGAGACATGATCAAAACGCTGAGAGAGGAGACGGAGAGGCGCTTCGCAGAAGTGAAGATGCACTCCCCGGACGCCTCCAGGCCCACCAGCTCCGAGATGTACATCATCGCCACGGGATTCAAAGCGCAGACCAGGGTGAAGATGGTGGAGAATCAGGAAGAGAAGCCCAAGAGATTCACGATAAAGGGGGATCTGCTGTGAAGATAGTATGCGTTGGCTGGAACTACATGTCCCACGCCGCTGAGATGGATAGGGCGCTGCCGGAGGAGCCGCTGATATTCCTCAAGCCGTCTACCTGTATCATAGGTGACGGCGATGAGATCAGGATACCGGAAGGAGTGACGAACGTGCAGCACGAGGTGGAGCTGGCACTCATCTTCGGCAAGACGGGGAAGAACATACCGGAGGAAGAGGCCATGTCATACATTTCCGGATTGGCCGTATTCAACGATGTGACCGCCAGGGATATGCAGGCGGCGGACCGCGCAAAAGGGAATCCATGGGACCTGTGCAAAGGAATGGATACCTTCGGCTCACTTTCCGAGATAGTGCCAGCAGAGGGTATTGACATAGGAGATCTAGAGATGTTGCTCACCGTGAACGGGGAAGTGAGGCAGAAAGTGAATACGGGGAGGATGATATTCTCCCCCGCCAAGGTGATAGCCTATGTCTCAAGGTACATGACCCTGGAGGCCGGGGACATACTCGCCACCGGCACACCCGACGGCATCAGTGAGATAAAGCCCGGCGATATCGTATGTGCCAGCATAACAAAGATAGGCAGCGTGACCAACAGAGTGGTCTAATCCCAGAATCTCTTGTTCCGGGCGAACAGGACCTCTGCGGACAGTATGTCCCTGAGGAAGTCATCCTCGTCCCGGTGCATGTTCCGCAGTATCCTGGACGCAGACTCCGGGCCTATGCCCCTGCCTGCCAGGGCCATGGGGGCGAGCTCGTTCTCTTTTACCAGATTAGCTATCCTGGAGATCTTTCGGGTCTCCTTCTTCTCCTCATCCGTAAGCTCTTTCTTCGCCAGGAGCTTGATGGATTCCCTGTCGTACTCCTTGAGCAGTGCCACCATACGGCTGCCGCATTTGGTGCATACGAAGCTTTTCGGGGCAGAGCCCACACGGACCCTCCATTGAGTCTGGCAGCTGAGGCAGGAAGCGTACAGGGTCTCGTTCTCCAGCCTCTTCTTCAGCGCCATCAGTATCGAGTGGTCCGCTCTGGCGGGTTGCATGAGCTCCTTGGACCTGGTCACTCCCTCCAATCCGATGGGTGACACGCCGGACACCCTGATCTCTAAGAGACCTTCCTGGATCATCGAGACCACTTTCTCCGTGCTCTCTATATCCAGGTCCTCCCAGAGGACTTTATTGACTGCCTCGCTGTAAGCGGGGGTTCCTTTGTGAAGATCGAATAGCCTGTTGAAGTTCATGAAACGGTGATCGGCGTTCTTCTCGATGATGCCGAACTTCTTGGCGACGTATACGAAACGCCAGCGCAGGAATGTGGAGTTGACCACGGTCAGCCGGGCCAAGCTCTCCACGGATCCGGGCTTGATGGAGGAGATGGCCTCCAGGATCAGGTCTTTGCCTATGCTTCTGGGGATCTGCAATATTATGCGGTACGGGTCCGTGGACGCTCCCACGCTCTCACCCAGTCTGGCTGATAGCAGGGCCGAGATGATCTTGCTCAGGGTCTCGTTCACCCTCGTTCCGAAGCAGGCGTTGATTATCACCACGCGGTCGCCGATCTCTACCGTGACCAATCTGTCGCTCGGTACATCGAACCCCTTCTGGGAGGAAATGAATTTTCTGATGCGTTCCTTGGCGTTCTCGTCGCCGGGATAGATATCCAGATCCATCGTCCTGCGCATCCTCCCCACTTCCATGGCAACATCGAATGGTACGGGTATGTCCGATCCGGTCCACGAGGGCACGGAACCGATCTCCCTTGCTTCTTCCACGAGTATCTCGTCCTCCCGCATCTCCACTATGCGCCAGGTCCTTCCTTTCGCGATGAACATTGCGTACGGCTCTGCGAAAGAGGCCACGAAGCTCTCGTCAAGGGTCCCGACTATGCCTCTGTTGCTGATATCCCGGATAAGGTAGGTCCTTTCGTCCGGGATCATGGAGATGTTGCTGTAGAAATAGTCCATTCCTTTCTTCGATCTGCGGAATCCGTCCTCATCCTCGAAGATCATCTTTATTGATTTCAGCTGTTCCAGCACAGCATCCATATCCGATCTTTTCAGGTCCCGGAAGGAATGGCTCTTCCTGAATATGGAGTGAGCCGTCTCTCTGTCGATCCTTGAGACCATGGTCATAGCGATCAATTGGTTCGCGACGACAGTTAGCGGGGATCCTCTTCCGGAGTATGCCTCCATCTCCCTTGCCTCCGCCTTCCTGGCCACCACAAGGCTCTCGGCCACCTCGTCCGGAGCGGTGGCGAGTATCTTGGCATGGATGAGACCGCCCACTCTGTGGCCCGCCCTTCCGGCCCTCTGTATCATCCTGGCGACCTGCCTCGGAGAATTGTATTGTATCACAAGGTCCGTGGATCCCACGTCTATTCCGAGCTCTAGGGAGGATGTGCATACCAGGGCCCTCACCTCCCCGGACTTGAATGCGTCCTCCATCTCCATGCGTGTCTCTTTGGAGAGGGACCCGTGATGGACCTCTATGCCGATGTTCTCGTCCCACAGGCGGAATCTGGCCGCCAGCCATTCCGCGGTCTCCCGGGTATTGACGAAGAACAGGGTAGATCTCCCGTTATCGATCAGCTCTCTGGCCCTCAGCATCACGGCCAAGATGTCCGGGTCGCATTGGAGGCGATCCAGGAGAACCGGGTCTTCAGAGGGCTCCGGGCATTCGACGCCTATGTCGAAATCCCTATGGGTATCGTGCTTGCACAGTGTGATCTTCCTTTTCACGCCTCCGAGGAATCTCGCCACTTCGTTTGGGTTGCCCACGGTGGCCGAGAGCCCGATCCTCTGATATTCTCCTGCGATGCTCACGAGCCTCTCCATGGCCACGCTCAGCTGAGCGCCCCTTTCGACATCGGCGAGCTCGTGTATCTCATCCACCACGACCCATTCCAGGTTCTTCAGGTGCTCCCTGAGCCTCTTCCCTGTGAAAAGGACCTGAACAGTCTCGGGAGTGGTTATCAGGATCTCCGGCGGTTTCTGGGACTGCTTGTTGCGCTCCGCTTGGGTTGTGTCCCCGTGCCTGACCCCGACGGTGATGCCCAGCTCGTTCCCGACATCCTCCATCCTCTTCAGCATATCGCGGTTGAGGGCCCTGAGGGGGGTTATGTAAAGGCAGCGTATGCCCTTCTTGCCTTTGGTCCTGAATATCGCATCGAATATGGGGATCATTGCGGCTTCGGTCTTACCGATCCCCGTCGGAGCCACCAAGAGCAGATTCTCTCCCCGGGCTATGCGGGGTATGGCATCCGCCTGAGGCTCTGTCGGGGAGAAGATGCCCCTGGAGCCCAGGGCCCCGATGATCTCTGCTGAAAGGCCTTCAAAAGTCATGTGCGTTGTATTGGAATGGAAGCCGGGCCGAAGCCCGGCGTTTCAGAGAAGGAAGAATTACTTCTTCTTTTTCTTCTTCAGGCTGCGGAGGTTCTCCTTGACGGCTTCCTTGATCGCCAAGGCCTCGACCTCTCCGTCAGTGACATCTACGGCGTTGAAGACAAGGACCTTCCAGTCGTCCGCCTCCAGCTTTTCGTGGACATCGGTGCGGGTGCCGTCGGTCACGTACACGGCGACCCTGCCTTTGACGAAGGCGAAGGGGATCTTCTCAGATCCGTAATCCCTCCTGCATCTGAGGCCTTTGTTCCAGGCTGCCCTTCTGACAATGTCCTCTGGGGTCATGTCGAAGTCCATCAGCTCGAATTCGAAGCCTTCATCGGCCTCCTCTTCTGCTGCGGTTTCCTCTGCCTTCTTGGCCTCTTCAGCAGCGACTTTCTTGGCCTCTTCGATTTTCTTAGCTTCCTCAGCAGCGGCGGCCTTCCTAGCTTCCTCTGCCTTCTTGGCCTCTTCTGCCATTTTAGCTTCCTCTGCCTTCTTGGCCGCATCCGCGGCAGGTTTAGCGGTTGCCACTTCGGGGGCGGGCTTAGCGGCGGGGGCCGCTGCCGGGGCCGTTACCTGAAGGAGGACCTCAGAGATATCCATCACCTTGATCTTGGAGCCGATCTTCTTTGCGCCCGCTTTAAGGTTCAGGACACAGAACGGGCAGGCGGTGATGACGATCTCAGCACCGACGGCCTCGGCATCCCGGATCCTGTCCCCAGCAACGTTGACCGCGAAGTCGTTGAAGGCGGATTTGTATCCTCCTCCGGCGCCGCAGCATCTGGAGAGCTCCCTGTTGCGGTCCATCTCCACGAATTCCAGGCCTTTGATCTTCTTGAGTATGTTGCGTGGGGGCTCGTAGACCTTCGCGTGCCTGCCCAGGTGGCATGGGTCGTGGTACGTGACTTTGGCCTTGAACTCATGGTTGAGAGGCAGCTTTCTCTCGTTGATGAGATTCTCAACGTATTGTGTGAAATGGTAGACGTTCTGCCCGGTCTTGGAGTAGTACATGCCGTAATCGTTCGATACGGTCTTGTAGCATCCGGAGCAGGTCATGACCATGTCCTTCGCGCCTATCGCATCGGCTTTGGTGACGACGGTCCTGGCGGCTTCCAGCGTAAGGTTCCTGGTCCCTGTCCTGATGGCAGGGGATGTGCAGCAGAGCTCTTCTGCTCCAAGGGTGTTCATCTTTATGCCGGCCCTGTCGAGGACCCTGACACCGGCTTCGGGGATGTACTGCATCCTGTAGGACCCTGTGCATCCGGCGAAGAATATGAGTTCCGGCACAGCTTCTCTTTTGACCTCTTTCGGCCACCATGCGTCCCTGTCCTCCCTGCGCTCTCCGTACGGGTTTCCGTCGGCCTCGATTCTGTCTGCCAGTTTCTTGTGGGCCGGCAGAGGGCCGTAGCCATTCTCCACCATCCACGCCCTGAGATCCTCCCAGAGCTTGACAAGTTCGATCTTGCAGTGGCATACCGCTTCGCAGTTCCCGCATCCGGTGCACTTGTACATTGCGTCGACGAAGTAGGGGCTTATGACAGCCTTCCTTCCGAGGAGGGCGTCCATTGCCCCCGCTCCTTTGACGTCCAGCTGCTTAAGGTAGTATATTTTCCCCCTGGGCGTCACAGATTCCCAGGGCGTCTGTTCGTGCGCTTCGCATACGTCTATGCAATATCCGCACTGCATGCACTGGGCAAGTTCTTTCTGGATCCTGGGAAGTTTGAAAACATTCTCCTTTTTCTTCTGCTGAATAATATCCGATATTATCGACATGGTGTGCCACCGTTACGTGTATTTAGGACGCCCGCGCATATTACACATGTAGCACGCGCCTCCGCAACGCAGGGCATAGAGTATTGTTACACTATATTTAGGTTTTCGAAGAATCATATGTGCCATATACCAAAAAATGAGGGTTTCTTAAGGTGGGTTTACTCTCTCCTTCACACAACAATTTAACAACCGAACAGCAATCGCGACGCACATGGTCTCGAAAAGGGTATATCTAGACAACAGCGCCACCACCGCGATGGCGCCCGAGGTTCTTTCGGCGATGACCCCGTACCTATTGTCCAAGTATGGGAACCCCAGCAGCATCCATTTCATGGGGGAGGAGGCATCCGCCGCCGTAAGGAAGGCCAGGGGGCAGGTCGCATCCTCGCTGAACTGCTATCCGTCTGAGATAACCTTCACTTCCGGAGGCACAGAATCGGATAACCTGGCGGTCCTGGGGGCGATGCCCGGTACCGGGCGCAGGAAATTCGTCACAACTGCCATAGAGCACTCTGCGGTGCTCGAAGCATGCGCGGAACTGGAGAGGCGTGGATTCGAGACCGTCATGGTCGGCGTGGACGGGGACGGCCTTTTGAGGATGGAAGATCTCGCGGATGCTATGGACGACGACGTGGGACTGGTATCTGTCATGGCTGCCAACAATGTCATCGGAACGGTGCAGGATATCCGGGAGGCCGCGAAGATCGCCCACGAGCACGGCGCTCTTTTCCATACGGACGCGGTCCAAGCCTATGGAAAGATGTCCCTGGACATGAAGGCGGACGGAATAGATCTCCTGTCGGCATCGGGGCACAAGATCCATGGCCCCAAAGGTGCGGGATTCCTGTACCACCGGAGCGGGGTCGAGGTGACCCCCCAGATATTCGGCGGAGGCCAGGAGGCCGGTCTGAGATCATCTACGGAGAATGTCCCGGGCATCGTGGGGATGGGTGCGGCATCAGAGCTTGCCGTATCGTCCATGAAGGAGGACATCTCCGCCATGATCGGGATAAGGGAAGAGATAATCGAAGGCATCCTAACCATACAAGGGGCGTACCTTAACGGGTCCAGGGATCGCAGGATATGCAACAATGCCCATTTCGGCTTCGAAGGCGTCAGCGGAAAGGATGTGGTCCTGCGGCTCAGCGACAAAGGGATCGCTACCTCAGCGGAATCCGCATGCTCCGCGGGGTCCTCGGAACCGTCTCATGTGCTCACGGCCATAGGGCGCTCCCCTCGGGAGGCCATGTCCGCGTTGAGGATAACCATCTCACGATACACCACGGAAAAGGATGCGGAGGCTCTCCTGGAGGTTCTTCCGGGGGTAATCGCTTCGCTAAGGGCTTGATGCGGGGAAAAAGGGATAGTGGGCCTGACCGGATTTGAACCGGCGACCATCTGGTTATGAGCCAGACGCTCCACCAGACTAAGCTACAGGCCCGCGTAGACCCGTTAGAAGGGAGATAACATAAAAAGCTATCGAAGGGAAAAGGGATATGGCGCCGTCGCACGGGCTCGAACCGTGGACCTTGTGATTAACAGTCACACGCTCTACCGACTGAGCTACGACGGCTTGTGTCTCGCAAAGAAAGACTGATATTAAAGAGTTATCCCTTGGGGATTTCCGAGACCAGGGTATGGATCTGGTCCACCATCTCTTCCAGACACCCGTGCATGTATTCCATGTAGTCGTCGTATCCTTCCGTGACCATGGCCCCTCCCCTGGAAGGCTGGATCAGCCCCTCCTTCTCTAAAAGCCTGAGAGAATAGCGCACCTTGTGCTTCGGAATCCCCAGTTCCTCGGCCAGACGGATTATGCCGATGGGCTGGTGAGCTTTGATCATCTTGAGCATACGGACATGCCTGGCCAGAAGTTCTATCTCGTCCTTCAGCTTATCAGCCATACTCTCGTATTCTGTCATATGCACAGTGAAGGGACGAGTCCGTATTTCAATGGTGCTGGAAGACTCCGGTGCCCTTCGCGGGACCGAGAGACGAAGCCGCGTTCAGCGGCCGTACCACTTCTGTCTTCCCCACTTGTTGTAGTTCTTCAGCCATCCCTGTATGGCTGATCCGCAGCAGTCCAAGGCTGCCTGCTCGGACTTATGGGTCTTGTAACATTTGAGGCACTGCCACCTCATTTCCGGTTCCTTGGCTTTCATGGCCATCATCCCCTCATTGCGAGGTCCGTTAATAAACCTTTACAAATCGTCCTGAAAGGCCGGGCTAAGCTTTTAAGTAGGGTCGGAAAGCCGTCCGAATAAGGACGTGGACCCGTTTGGAGCCCGAGACGAATATGCTTTTTGCCGTGTTGTTGGTCGCCGTCGGCGGCGCCGTAGGCGCACTGCTCAGATTCGCAACGTACAAGCTGATCGATACCGAGGTTTTTCCGTGGGCGACGTTCGCCGTTAATGTGACAGGGTGCTTTCTGGCATCCTTTCTCATATTCGGATTCGGAGCGGATATGTCATATGAGGCGCGCAGTTTTCTTTTTGTCGGGGTCTTCGGTGCTTTCACGACGATGTCCGCCATGAGCCTGGAGACTGTGGATCTCATAGCTGCCGGGAACTACGCGTATGCCGCTCTTAATGTGTCGGCCAACGTGGGGCTGTGCCTTCTGGGCGCGATCCTCGGAAGGATATTGGCGGTGTCCTCCGAATTCCTATGAGAAGACGGTTCAGGCATCTGGACTTCCAATACGGCCCGTTTTCCGCTAATGGGGCCCGGAATCGAGTCGAGTTTTTATATAGAAACATGGCAATGTAGGGGGACTATGAATCAAATAAAGGTCATCAACGAACCTTCGGAGTTGGTGCCCATGCTCAGAGCGGTCGATACACCGGTGAAGAGGGATGTTCTTAAAGAGATAACCCTCGAGTGGAGGACCGCGGACGAGATCGAGAAAAAATATGGTACGGAAGGGAGGAATGCAATATCCTTCTTCGAGAAAATGAAATTGGTCGAGAGCCGCTGGGTATCTGTAGGCGGTTCTCCTCCCGTGAAATCATACCATACATTCTACACCTCCTTCCACATAAACGCGCAATGGCCCGTTTATGAGATAAGCGACGTCCTCGCTGCCGCCATGATGAGCGACGCGGAGTACGCAGAGATCGAGAGCAAGATCGTCGAGCTGGTCGGCGACAGGGGCAGGTTCTCCGGCGACGTCGCGGAGGCCCTCGAGCTGACATCCACGATGCTGAAGAGCCTGGTGCGCAGATCTGTGAAGATGGACTACCGAGGTCACAGGATAGAGCTTCGCCGGGAGTAGGCGGCCGATGTCCGAAATCGTTATCATGAGGATAGGTCACAGACCGCAGAGGGACAAGAGGGTAACGACCCATGTCGCTCTGGCGGCCAGGGCTCTCGGGGCCAAGGGCATATACGTGGATACGAGGGACCCCGTTCTTGAAGAGAATATACGCAGCGTTGCGAACCGTTTCGGAGGGGACTTCTTCATAGATACGGGAGTGAGATGGAAGAAGGCCGTCGACGACCACGGCGGCACTACGGTCCACCTCACGATGTACGGGCAGAGGGTGGATGAGGCTCTGGAGAAGATACCTCGGGAAGGAAGGATGATGATCATTGTCGGTGCGGAGAAAGTGCCGCCAGAGGTCTACGAGAGGGCCGATTTCAACGTATCTGTGGGAAATCAGCCGCATTCGGAGATCGCGGCATTGGCTATATTCCTCGACCGTTTCACAGAGGGAAAAGCCCTCTATGAGGACCGCGGCGGGAAGATGACGGTCGTGCCTAACGAGAGGGGGAAGACGGTTGTCGACATATCCGAATGACAGGGAATGCATGGATATGCTGAAGGGTGCCGGCTGCAGTAAACGCGTAAGGCTACACTGCTGTACCGTGCGGGCGGTGGCGGAAGCCGTCGCGGAGCGCATACCCTGCAATAGGGACCTGGTATTCGCAGGGGCCCTGCTGCACGACATCGGAAGATCGGTGGACCACTCGATAATGCACGCTTATGAGGGGTACAGGATCCTCTTGGACATGGGTATGCCGGTGGAGCTGGCGGACATAGTCAGGAAGCATACCGGCGCGGGACTCGACCAAGAGGATTTGGAGGAATTCGGCCTGCCTCCGGGGGATTACATACCCGCGACGATCGAGGAGAAGATCGTGGCCCATTCCGATAATCTGGTCAGCGACTCGGTTTTGGTGAGACACACCCACTCGTTGGAGAGGCTGGCATCCAGGGGGCACGCCCAGGGGGCGGCAAGGATGGGGATCCTGCACAGCGAGCTATCATCTGCGTACGGCGAGGATCTGGACATCCTGGTGGACAGGCTTGGTACCAGGCCCGTGCTGATCGGGCCCTGTGCCGGCCTGCGCTGATCACACGTCAACGCGGCCGTCCCTCGATACTCTTTTGGGAAAATGCCTGAGTATCACGATATCTCCCACGGACTGCACCCAGCTGTAAGGTATGTTTATGGAGACGCCCTCGTCGACGAAGACGGGGCTGGCCTTCTCCATGAAAAGACCATCCACTTTCTTGTTGGGGACGTCGAGAATGACCCTGTCGACCTGGCCCAAGAACATCCCGTCGGGGGTGTATACTTCCAGTCCGATCACGTTGTTTATCTCCTCAAGCATTCCAGTCACCGGAGGGACAATCGCACATCGCGGATTTAATCGCATTGATGATATCAAAAGGGTTGATATGAAACCTATTTAACCCGTTTGTACAATTGCAAGCGCATAGTAGGTGTAATCGATGGTGATCGAGCTCAATGACAGCAATTTCGACAGTTTCATAAAAGAGAACGACAGCGTGCTCGTGGACTTCTGGGCCCCCTGGTGCGGCCCCTGCAGGAGGATGGCCCCTCTTCTGACCGAGATAGCGGAAGAAGTCGACGGCTGCGCAAAGGTCGCTAAGGTCAACGTGGACGAGAACCCCGCCCTGGCCAACAGGTACGAGGTCGCTGCGATACCCACGCTCATCCTTTTCAAAGGCGGGCAGGCGTCTGCCCCGATGATCGGCATGATGCCGAAGAACAGCATATTGGATCTGATGGCCAGCCGCGGGCTGATCCCGTGCAGCAAGGCGGGGGTGACGAAATGAGCGTAGTGGAGGTCACTGACGCATCCTTCGACGGATTCGTCGGAGCGAAGTATGCGGTCGTTGACTGCTGGGCCCCATGGTGCGGCCCCTGCAGGAGGATGACCCCGATAATCGAGAAGCTGGCGGAGATATCCGCGGGTGAGATATCCGTGGGCAAGCTGAACGTGGATGAGAACCCGAAAACATCAAGGAAATACAACATCTCATCCATACCGACGATCCTGGTGTTCAAGGACGGGAAGCTGGAGGGCCAGATGGTGGGCCTCAGCCCAACCCTTACCGCAGAGGGCATCAAGGACAAAGTGCTGGAACTGTGATAACATGATCAATGCCGATGTCCTTATCATCGGTGCCGGGCCGGCAGGTCTCCAGGCCGCCATACATGCGGCCAGGAAGAAGGTCTCCGTGGTGCTCGTAGGCAAACCGGAGAACAGCGCCCTCGCCGGGGCCCACATAGAGAATTATCTCGGGGTGCCCGGCAAGGCGGACGGTTCCGAGATACTGAGGATAGGCACAGGGCAGGCAGAGGGCTTCGGCTGCAGGATGCTCAAAGAGAACGTGACCTCCGCCGCCCGGAAGGACGGCGGGTTCGAGATCGTGACAGAGACAGATGAGGCAGTGAGAGCCAAGGCGGTAATCCTTGCCACAGGCATATCCAGGGTCAAGCTGGGCGTTCCGGGGGAGAAAGAGCTCTTCGGCAGGGGCGTCAGCTACTGCGCCGCCTGCGACGGGAATTTCTACAAAGGCAAGGTCGTGGCCATCATCGGCGGGGAAACGGAAGCGGCGGCGTCCGCGGAGCTCATGACGGCTTACGCCTCAAAGGTGTATTGGGTGGCGAAGGATATCGCCGCATCCGAGAACATGGTCAGGAAAGCCTCGGCCGCCGGTGCAGAACTCGTCAGAGCGGCGGCGAAGGCCATAAAGGGAGACGACAGAGTGAACTCTCTGGAGCTTGACAACGGCACCGTTCTGGAACTGGACGGCGTCTTCATAGAGCTGGGCGCCAAGTCCTCAGCGGATCTCGCCATGGATCTGGACGTCATGCCAGAAATGGATGACACGATAAAGGTGGATGCTTCCTGCTTCACAGGTATCGAGGGCGTTTACGCCTGCGGTGATGTTACGGGAAAGCCCTGGCAGATGGCCAAGGCCGTTGGCCAGGGAGCCGTAGCCGGGACAGCAGCAGCGGAATGGGTGAGGGCCAATGTCGGTAAGTGACCTTGTTAACGGCATGCTGAAAGAGGAGGGCGGTTTCCAGAAGGCCCTGAAGGCGGTTCTGGACGAGGAGCTGAAGATCACGATAAACGAGTTCTCCAGGCTGTCCGGGATATCGCAGAGCACCATGTACAAGATATTGGAGGACAAAAGGGAGCCCAATCTTCGCACGGTGAGGAACATAATCAAGGCGGTGAAAGCTCTCTCCGACCCCGCTTCGGAGGATTTCATAGCGATCATCGCGTCCCATCAGGTCGCGCAGACCCTGCCCAAGTCCACGGCCTTGAACGGCAGGGAGATATTCCTAAGGGAGTATCCCGTCTCAACGGTGGAGGATGCCATAGTTGCGGCCGTCAAAGCGGAAAGGGACGGGGCGCTGGCGGTCGTCTGTGCGCCCATAGTCACGCCCACAGTGGAGAGGATACTGAGCATACCCGTTTCCCCTGTGATACCTCAGGCGAGTCTGATGAGGGCCGTGGAGAGAGTGAAAGACTCCATTTGAAACGGTGGCTTTACCGAATTAGTTAAGCCTTATTGCGGAATATTTAAAATACCTGCTTAACTAAATAGGTATAGAAGGTCTCTTAATGTTCGAACTGCAGATTGTCAGCAATGTGCCGATGGGGGCGGAGCAGAATATAGACGTCGTAGCAGAGACGTTCCTGATAAACATAGGATATATCCCGAAGGGCTATGACCCTAAAACGTCTGCCACCGGGCTCAGGGACAGCGTTCCGTATCGCCTTTTCATGGATTTCTTCATGCGCAATCCGGGCAAGGCCTGGGCCGTGGAGGAGCTGGCGGCGCTTCTCGATACAACCAAACCAACTATATACAGGCACATAAACAAGCTGAAATCTATGGACCTCCTCGAGGGCCTGAACGTCGAATTTGACGGTCAGATCAGAAAGGGCTATCGCATAAGGTACGGGGACCTTTCCAAGGCCTGGAGCTTCACCGAGGCGAATGTCAACATGGCCATGGAGAACTACCGCAGGACCGTGGCCCACTTCCAGAAGCTGGCTTCGGAGGCGAGGAGGCAATGAGCGGCGTGCCTGAGATAAGGAAAGGGTCGAAATGCAGGGTCAGGACTACGGACGGTAAGGAGACCGAGGGCGATTTCATAGGATACACCATGATGGGCAGTGAGAATGCCCTGGCGATCCAGACAGAGGACGGCGTGGCCCGTTTCCTGATAATGGCGAACATATCCTACCTCGATCTGATGGATCAGGCCCCCGAGGGAGAGGACAAGGACGTTTTCAGCCGCAGGGCGGACATATATTATGGATAAGATCTGCAGGAAGATCGCCGACGGCATCCTGGACGGGACGCTTGCGGACAGGGATGCGATACAGGCGGAGAAGATCAGGCTCTGCGGAGAGGTGAGAGCAGCGAGAATGCCCTCCAACTCCGAGATATTGGCGCTCATCCCCCAGGACAGCAGGGACCGGGTCCTCGGACTGCTGATCAAGAAGCCCATGCGCACGGCCAGTGGTGTCGCGGTCGTCGCCGTGATGACGTCACCGCATTCTTGTCCTCACGGGAAATGCGTTTATTGTCCAGGGGGAGTGGAGAACGATTCGCCCCAATCCTATACTGGAAAGGAGCCCGCCGCAAGGAGGGCCGCCAGGAACGATTTCGATCCGCACAGGCAGGTCACCGACCGCATAGAGCAGCTGGAGGCCATAGGTCACAGGACCGACAAGATCGACCTGATAATAATGGGCGGTACATTCACCTCCCGGGACGCAGAATACCAGGAGTGGTTCGTCAAGAGGTGCCTCGATGCCATGAACGGCACGGACTCCGGGACGATAGAGGAGGCCCAGAGCAGGAATAGGGATGCGAAGCACAGGTGCGTAGGTCTGACGGTAGAGACGCGACCGGACGTGTTCGACGACAAGCAGATAGAAAGGGCCATGCTCCTGGGCGCCACACGGGTCGAGCTGGGGGTCCAGATCCTGGATGATGACATACTCGCATCTGTGAACCGGGGTCACGGTGTGCGGGAGATACGGGAATGCACTGCCCGCTGCAGGGAGAAGGGGCTGAAGGTATGCTATCACGTGATGCCGGGCCTTCCGGGCTCTTCTCCGGAAAAGGACATGGAGTCATTCAGGACCATGTTCTCCGATCCCGATTTCAGGCCGGACATGCTTAAGATCTACACAACCCTGGTGATCCAGGGGACCAGGCTCCATGAAATGTGGACCGAGGGCGTCTATCTGCCGTACGATACGGCAACCGCCGTCGCCCTGATAGCCGGAATGAAGGCGGAGATCCCGGAATATGTGAGGATACAGCGCATACAGAGGGATATCCCCGCGCCGGAGATCGCCGCAGGCATAAAGGACAGCAACATCAGGCAGCTGGTCCAGCATGAGCTGGATACAACAGGCCGAGAATGCAGATGCATAAGATGCCGCGAGGTGGGTTTAGAGCAGTGGGAGGGGGTGCCCTCGATGAGAAGACTTTCCTATGAGGCGTCCGGCCGCACAGAGGACTTCATATCCCTGGAGAGCGGGGACAGGCTTGTCGGGTACGTCCGTCTCCGTAATGACGGGAACGGCACGGCCACGGTCAGAGAGCTCAAGGTATTCGGCAGGATGGCCGAGCTGGGGCGCACCGGGGAATGGCAGCACAGGGGCTTCGGCCGGGAGCTGATGACTGAGGCGGAAAGGATCGCCGCAGAGAACGGCGCAGTGACGATGAGGGTGACCAGCGGGGTCGGTGTCAGAGGGTACTATGAATCGTTGGGGTATTCTTTGGAGAGACCGTACATGGTGAAATCCATCAGAGTATCGTGACGTTCTTCCCGCTGATCTTCAGGCCGTCAAAGGCGACTATGGCCCTGCCGCCCGCATCCACCTTCTGGCCTTTTTTCGGTGTTCCCCGAAGCTTGATCAAAAGATACTTCAGCTCCCCGGTTTCGGTATCGAATACCACATCATCTACCATACCTAGGAGGTAGCCGCCCGCCGTCATGGCGGTCATGCCGACGAATTCCTCAGAGAACATCTTTTCGCTCATTGGATCACCTGTAGAAGGTCTCGTAACTTGTCCTGCGCTTTCTCATCTCTGTCCCGATGGCGGCGTACCTTTCCATGGCCTTGGCGTCCACAGACGGCTTCACCACTTTAAGAGCGGCCGTGAAATGACGGTTGTCTACATACTTAGCGCTCTCGTTCTCCCTGTAGGCTGTCAGGCCCGCCTCGCGGCACAGGCCGGCAAGGTCTGCTCCTACGTAGCCGTCGGTCTTCTCCGCCAGGGTCAGAAGGTCGATGTTCATCAGGGGCATCTCCCTCGTATGGATCTCGAGTATCCGGAGCCTCTCCTCCAGGCCCGGGAGGCCGATCATTATCATCTTGTCAAAGCGACCCGGACGCAGCAGCGCAGGATCTATCATATCCGGGCGGTTGGTGGCACCCATGACGGTGACGTTGGGGAGGTCCTCCACGCCGTCCATCGCCAGGAGCAGCTGGTTGACGACCCTCTCCCATGAGGCGCTGTCGCCCGAGCCTCTGTGGGGCGCTATGCTGTCGATCTCGTCGAAGAAGATTATGCACGGGGCCATCTGCTTTGCTCTTTTGAAGATCTGCCTTATTGCCTTCTCGGACTCCCCCATCCATTTGCTGGCTATCTCCGGTCCGCTTACAGATATGAAATTGGCCCCGGATTCGTTGGCAACTGCTTTCGCTATGAGCGTTTTACCGGTACCTGGCGGTCCGTAGAGCAGGACGCCGCGGGGAGGTGTTATGCCCAGGCGCTCGAAGCTTTTCTTGTTCTCGGTGGGGACGAACACCTCGCGTATCTCCTGCTTGACGCTCTCCAGGCCCCCAACGTCTGACCATTTGACCTTGGGTATGTCCACGAGGACCTCCCTCATCCCGCTGGGCTCCACTTCCGCCAGGGCGTCCGTGAAGTCCTTCATTGTAACCTTCATCTTATCCAGCACGGAATCGGGTATGGGCTTGTCCAGATCGAATTCCGTGAGGTTCCTGCTGAGGCATTTCATTGCTGCCTCCCGGGCGAGGGAGGCTATGTCCGCTCCGACGAATCCTTGGGTCATGCCTGCGAGGATCTCTATCTCCACGTCCTCGGCCAAAGGCATCCCTCGGAGATGGACGCTGAGTATCTCTGTCCTGCCGTCCAATCCCGGGATCCCGATTTCTATCTCCCGGTCGAATCTTCCGGGCCTGCGCAGCGCCGGGTCTATGGAGTCCTCTCTGTTCGTGGCTCCGAGCACGATCACGTCCCCCCTCCCACCGAGACCGTCCATCAGTGTCAGCAGCTGGGCCACCACCCGCCTCTCCACTTCGCCGGAGACGTTCTCCCTGTTGGGCGCGATGCTGTCTATCTCATCCAGGAAAATGATGCTGGGCGCATTGTCGTGAGCTTCTTTGAAGACATTCCTGAGGCGTTCTTCGCTCTGGCCGTAGTACCTTCCGATGATCTCTGGGCCCTGAATGGGATAGAAAGATGCCCCGGACTCGTTGGCCACCGCCTTAGCGATCAGCGTTTTACCTGTGCCCGGCGGTCCGTAGAGCAGGACGCCCTTGGGTGCCGAGATCCCAAGCCTCCTGAAGAGCTCGGGGTGCTTAAGGGGCAGTTCGATCATCTCGCGGATCCTTTTCAGCTCCTCGTCGAGGCCACCGATGTCCTCGTAGTTTATCTTCCCGATCATCCGGACCTTCTCGGTCTGTGCGGCCTCCTTTATCACTATGTCCGTGCCCACGTCCACGACCACGAATCCTTTGGGGGATGTGCTTACTACTGTGAACGGTGCTAGACACCCCATAAGGGCCACGTTGGGGACCACTATGTCGTTACCGGCGATCAGGGGCCTGTGCAGGAGGCTCTTCATGAAAACGTCCTTTATCCCGTCGCTAAAGGAGATCCTCTTGTCCTCTGGTATATTGGGCGCCAGGGTTATCCTTTCGGCCGTTACCGGGTCCTTGTGCACGATTATCCTTACGTTATCATCGACCCCGATCCCGGCATTGGTTCGTGTCTGGCCGTCAATCCTTATGAGTCCTTTGTCCTCGGGCAATCCTTTGAAGACCTTGAGGGCGGCAGATCTCTTCCCGATGATCTCTATGGGATCTCCCAGTTCCAATCCCATCTCGGCCATGGTTGCAGGATCGATCCTGGCTCTCCCAAGTCCCGCTTCCGACCTCTTGTTCATCGGAGCCACTCTGAGCTCCATGTGATCTGCCATGTCGGGACCAATGCGATATTCGTTTATATGAATCTCGCCAAGGCCCTACTTCAGCAGGGCCTTCGCCAAGGGCTCGGCCGAGGCCAATTCCTCGCTGTTCGGTTTCCACATGGAGCGGATGCTCTCATCCACAACCAGGAAGCCCGCGTCAGCCAGCTTCTCCTTCAGGATCTTCACGCTCTCCCCGCTCCACCCGTAGCATCCGAATGCTGCGGCCTTCTTGTTTTTGAATTTCAGGGATCTCATGAAATGAACGATGCTGCTGACGCTGGTGAGTATGTCGTTACCGACGGTCGGGGATCCCACCGCCACGGCTCTGGACTTGAAGATCTCGGTCATTATCTCGTTCTTGTCGGCCTTGGAGCAGTTGAATACCTTCACCACCGTTCCCGGGCTGACCCTGGTGGCCGCCACGGCTATCTCGTGGGCAATGGCGGCAGTGCCCTCCCACATGGTATCGTAGACTATGGTGAGCTGGTCCTCCTGGTACGCATTGGCCCATTCGGCATATTTTTCCACGATCTCGAGGGGTTTCTCCCTCCATATCACTCCGTGGCTCGGGGCGATGACGTCAATGGGCAGCCCCAGGGAGCTTATCTCCTCCAGCTTCTTGGTCACGAAGGAGGAGAACGGGTTGAGTATGTTGGCGTAGTACTTCATCGCCTCCTTCTCCAGTAGACACTGGTCTGCCGTATCGTTGAACAGCCCGCCGACGGCGAAATGCTGCCCGAAGGCGTCGTTGGAGAACAGGACGCTGTCGCCCGTCAGATAGGTGGCCATGCTGTCGGGCCAGTGAAGCATTCTCATCTCTACGAAGACGAGCTTCTTGCCGTTGCCTATCTCAACCGAGTCCCCGGTCTTGACTGTCCGCAGGTCCCATCCGTTCTTGCCGTACTGCCCTTCCAAGCTCTTAACGGCGTTAGCCGTACAGTAGATCGGCGTTTCAGGGATCTCCCTCATCAGGTCGGGGAGCGCCCCCGAGTGATCCGCCTCTCCGTGGTTCATGATGATCATATCTATGTTCTCGAGACCGACCTCTTCCCGCAGGTTGTCCAAGAACTTGCTGCCGTGGGGAGTCCAGACCGTGTCAATGAGAACGGTCTTTTCCTCCTCTACGAGATACGCGTTCTGACTGGACCCGTTCATTATGGAGTAGTCGTCCCCGTGGAAGGTCTGCAGTTCCCAATCTATGTATCCAACCCAGCTCACATTGCCTTTTATCGTCCTTCTCATGCGCATACCTCCTAAATCGGTTGAAGTAAATGGGTGCCCCGCTATTAAACCGCTCGTTGTGGCGGGACGGAACGCCCTTCGGAGGGGAGAACCCCCGAAAGCCGCCCGGTATTGGCGCACATTATTAAATAGGATGACACGCTCCCCATTGAACGCAAGCTTAAGCTATCCATGGGCCTGTAGCTCAGCTAGGTAGAGCATCTGACTTTTAATCAGGTGGTCGGGGGTTCGAATCCCCTCAGGCCCGCTGGTAGTCTTCATGAGCGATCAGACGACGGATCAAGTATGAGGAACATCTGAAATGGAATCGGATTTTATAGTGAAGGGGTTTCCCGCTGACCTGCAGCGGGGCATTGAGAATAGGTGATATACTTGGCAACAGAAAACATCTCGTTTAACGTCCTTAAGCACGAGCTCGTCCCGGAGCACGATCTCCTCCCCGAGGAAGAAGTCCAGAAGGTTCTCGCGAAGTTCAGGATCACCCGTGACCAGCTTCCCAAGATAAAGGCAAGCGATGCGGCGATAAAGGTGCTGGAGAACGTATACGGACACCCCATCCAGGTGGGGAGCGTCATAAAAATAGTAAGGAAAAGCGAAACGGCGGAGCTATTCGTCGCTTACAGGCTTGTAATAGGGGGATGAGCGCATGAGAGATCTCGTAAAGCTCTACTTCGACGACCGCAGCATAGTAAATCACCACACCTCCTCTTTCAACGACTTTCTGTCCACCAGCGACAACATCAACAGCCGCATGCAGAAAATCGTCGATGACATCAGGGTTCCCACTGACGATACCGACCGCGGTACCATAAAGCTCGACCCCGAGCGCACCAACGGAAGGAACATCGAGATACGCATCGGCAGGAAGAGGGACGAAGACGGCAACATCGACATACAGGCCAAGCCCACCATACGCATCGATGAGCCCAAGGTCATGGAGGCCAACGGTTACAGCCACGAGCTCTCCCCCATGGAGGCCAGGCTCAGGAATCTCAACTATATGGCCCCGTTATTCGTTGACTTCACGATCATCGAGGACGGGATCGAGAAGGAGACGGAGAGGGTGCACGTAGGCGACCTGCCCATGATGGTCAGGTCCAAGGGCTGCAACCTCAACAAGTATGTCGTGGAGAAGCACGAGCAGCGCCAATTGTCCAATGAGGAGTATAATAAATTCCTGATAGAGAGGAAGGAAGACCCCATGGACTCCGGAGGATACTTCATAATCGGAGGCACGGAGAGGGTGCTCATCACTTTGGAGGACCTTGCCCCCAACAGGGTCATGGTCGAGTACAATGAGAAATATGGCTCCGCCGTGGAGGTCGCGAAGGTCTTCTCCCAGAGGGAAGGATACCGCGCCCTGACGTTGGTGGAGAAGAAGAAGGACGGCATGGTCACGGTCACCGTGCCGGTCGCACCGACCGCCATACCCCTGGTCGCCATAATGAGGGCTCTGGGCATGGAGGATGACAGGCAGATCTACGAGGCCATAATTTCCAACGAGAACGTAGGGGACATGGCCAACATCGTCTACGCTAACATTGAGAGCAGCGACGACAAGAAGAACTACCCCCCGAACGGCTACCACACCCAGGAGGACGCTATAGCGTTCCTGGAGAGGAACTTCGCCGCAGGACAGGCCAAGGAGTACAGGACGAAGAAGGTCGAGAGCATACTCGACCGTTCCCTGCTCCCGCACCTGGGAGACACCAAGGAAGACCGCATGAAGAAAGCGATCTTCCTCGGCCGTGTAGCACGCTCCGTTCTCGAGCTCTCGATGGGCAAGAGGAAGGAGGACGACAAGGACCATTACGCCAACAAGAGGCTCAAGCTCTCCGGCGATCTCATGGAGGATCTTTTCAGGACCAGCTTCAGCAGCCTGATGAAGGATCTCAAGTACCAGCTGGAGAGGAACTGGGGCAGGAAGAAGGACGAGCTCAAGATATCGTCATCCATACGCCCGGACCTCCTTACGCACAAGCTGCTCCATGCCCTTGCCACCGGCAATTGGGTCGGCGGGCGCGCCGGCGTATCGCAGCTGCTGGACAGGACGACGAGCATGTCCGCTCTGTCCCACCTGCGCAGGATCACCTCCTCTCTTACAAGGAGCCAGCCTCACTTCGAGGCCCGTGACCTGCACCCCACCCAGTGGGGAAGACTGTGCCCCTCGGAGACCCCGGAAGGACAGAACTGCGGTCTGGTCAAGAACGCAGCGCTCATAATCGACGTGTCCAAGGGATCCCCCGAATCCGATGTCGAATGGACCCTCAACAAGGACCTCGGCATGTCGAAGGTGGGACAGTACAGGAGCCGTGTTTACATCAACGGGGACCTGGTCGGAAGTCACGATGAACCGGTCAAACTGGTGGCGGAGATTCGCAGCAGAAGGAGATGCGGTCTCCTCTCTGATGAGATAAACGTCCGCTACGACGAGGACATGGACGAGGTCATAATCAACTGCGACGAGGGCCGCCTCAGGCGCCCCCTGCTCGTCCTTAAGGATGGCAGGACCACGCTGACAAGGAAGCATCTCGAGTCCATACGCAACAAGACCCTGAAATGGGACGACTTGTTCCGCGAGGGCATAATCGAGTGGTTGGACGCGGAAGAGGAGGAGGACACCTACATAGCAGTGGATCCCTTCAGTGTTCCCGACTACTGCAAGGACTGCAACCACCCTCTGTCAGCCAACGACGCCGATTGGATGAACATCGGTGAGAGCGGCGATCCCGTTCTCAGATGCCACTTCTGCGATGACGAGTTCACCGTGGAGTCAAAGATAACCAAGGCCCACACCCACATGGAGATCGATCCCATGATCATACTCGGAGTGGCTGCAGGTCTTGTTCCTTATCCCGAGCACAACTCCTCGCCCCGTGTCACCATGGGCGCAGGAATGGCGAAGCAGTCCCTGGGAGTCCCTGCGGCGAATTACCGTCTCAGGCCCGACACCCGTGGCCACATTCTCCACTACCCCCAGAAACCGATGGTACAGACTCAGACGATGGAATTCGTCGGATACAACCGCAGGCCCGCAGGACAGAACTTCTGCGTTGCGGTCCTTTCTTACCACGGATACAACATTGAGGACGCTCTTGTTATGAACAAGAGCTCCGTGCAGCGCGGCCTAGGAAGATCCACCTTCATGAGAACGTACCGTGCGGAGGAGCGCCGCTACCCCGGAGGACAGGAGGATCACTTCGAGATCCCCTCCCCAGACGTTATGGGCGCTCGCGCCGATCTCTCTTACGCATCCCTCGGCGAGGACGGCTTGATATTCCCGGAGGCCGAGGTCACCGGAAGCGACGTCCTCATAGGGAAGACGTCTCCGCCCAGGTTCCTGGAGGAAGAGACCGATTTCCTCACGCCCCAGAAGAGGAGGGAGACCTCGGTCACCGTAAGGCCCGGGGAGCACGGATTCGTAGACTCGGTGATGGTCACCGAGTCCGAGAACGGCTCCAGGCTTGTAAGGGTGAAGGTCAGGGACCAGAGGATACCCGAGCTGGGTGACAAATTCTGTTCCAGGCACGGACAGAAAGGCGTCGTCGGACGTCTTGTGGACCAGTGCGACATGCCCTTCACAATAGACGGTGTGACGCCTGATCTCGTGGTCAACCCCCACGGTATACCTTCCCGTATGACCGTCGCCCACATCCTCGAGATGATCGGCGGCAGGGTCGGCTCCATGGAAGGCCGCACTGTGGACGGCACGGTGTTCTCCGGAGAAAGGGAAGAATCCATACGTGACGGACTGGTCAGGAACGGGTTCAAGCACACTGGCAGGGAGGTCATGTACGACGGTACCACCGGCAGACAGATCCAGATGGAGATCTACACCGGAGTGATATTCTACGAGAAGCTGCACCACATGGTCAGCGGCAAGATGCACGTCCGCTCCCGCGGTCCTGTGCAGATACTCACCCGCCAGCCCACCGAGGGGCGCTCCAGGCAGGGAGGTCTCAGATTCGGTGAGATGGAGCGTGACTGTCTTATCGGCCACGGTGCCGCAATGGTGATCAAGGACCGTCTCCTCGACGAGTCCGACGGCACGCAGCAGTATGTCTGCGGCAACCCGAACTGTGGGCACATTGCGATAATGGATAGGCGCGGAGCGGTCTACTGCCCCGTGTGCAAGAACAACACCAACGTGCACCTGGTGCAGACATCCTATGCGTTCAAGCTGCTCATGGACGAGCTGCTTTCGCTGGGTGTTGCTATGAGGCTGCAGTTGGAGGACCTGAGGTGATAAAATGCGCGGAATAACGAAAAGGATCGGTTCCATAAAATTCTCCTGCGTTTCGCCTGAGGAGATAAGGAAGATGTCGGCGACGAAAGTCATAACTGCCGACACCTACGATGACGAAGGCTATCCGATAGAGATGGGCCTCATGGACCCCCACATGGGAGTCATAGAGCCCGGGATACGCTGCAAGACCTGCGGATGCAAGGTCGATGAATGCCCGGGGCACTTCGGGCACATAGATCTGGCGCTTCCTGTGATCCACGTCGGATTCATCAAGGACATAAAGTCCATGCTGGAATCCACATGCCACAAGTGCGGCAGGCTCATGCTGACCCAGGACCAGATAAGCGTCCGCAGGGACAGCATGGAGCGCATGGAGGAGCTTGGTGCAGACACGGTCGACACCAAGACATTCTCCAAGGAGACGGTTAAGGACGCGGCCAACAAAGGCGTCTGTCCCTACTGCGGTACCGAGCAGGTCAAGATAAAGCTGGACAAGCCCACGACCTTCAGGGAGGTCACGGACAACCACAAGCTTACCGCGAAAGAGGTCCGTGAGAGGCTGGAGCGCATAACGGATGAGGACCTGATAACCCTGGGCATGGACCCTAAGACGTGCAGGCCCGAGTGGATGGTCCTCACCGCCCTCGCAGTGCCCCCAGTCACAGTCAGGCCCTCCATAACTCTGGATTCCGGAGACAGATCCGAGGATGATCTGACGCACAAGCTGGTGGATGTCCTGAGGATCAATCAGAGGCTGAGGGAGAACCGCGATGCGGGCGCCCCCCAGCTGATTGTCGAGGATCTTTGGGAGCTCCTGCAGTACCACATAACCACCTACTTCGACAACCAGACCTCCGGCATACCGCCGGCGAGGCACAGGAGCGGACGTCCCCTCAAGACGCTGACCCAGAGGCTGAAAGGGAAGGAGGGACGTTTCAGGTCCAACCTCTCCGGTAAGCGTGTGAACTTCTCTGCCCGTACGGTCATATCCCCGGACCCCATGCTCTCGATAAACGAGGTCGGAGTCCCCATACCCGCAGCCAGGGAGCTCACGGTCCCGACCCATGTGAACGAGAACAACATCGAGACGATGAGGGGGCTCGTGCGCAGAGGAGTGGCGCCCGTCGATGAGAACGGAGGCTATCTCCCCGGCGTGAACTACATAATAAGGTCTGACGGAAGGAGGATCAGGCTCACTGACCGCAACGCCGAGGAGGTATCGGAAGGAATAGAGCCTGACTACATAGTCGAGAGGCAGCTGATGGACGGCGACGTCGTCCTTTTCAACAGGCAGCCGTCCCTGCACAGGATGTCCATGATGGCACATCGCGTGAGGGTCATGACCGACCGCACCTTCAGGTTCAACCTCTGCGTCTGCCCGCCTTACAACGCGGACTTCGACGGTGACGAGATGAACCTCCACGTTCTCCAGAGCGAGGAGGCCAGGGCCGAGGCGCGCATAATCATGCAGGTTCAGGAGAACATACTGTCCCCCAGGTACGGAGGCCCCATAATCGGCGCCATCCACGACTACATAACCGGGGCCTTCTTCCTGACGCACAACAACCCTGTCTTCAACAGGATGGAGGCCATGAGCATACTGTCCAAGCTGAAGGAGATAAGGATCCCGGAACCACAGATCGATGCTGACGGCAACGAGTACTGGACTGGGAAACAGTTGTTCTCAATAGTGCTGCCGGACGATTTCCGCACCACATTCAAGAGCAGCATATGCCTCGGATGCACAAAGTGCAAGAGAGAGGGCTGCGAGAATGATGCCTACGTCAAGATACGCGACGGGCAGCTCCTTCTGGGAACGATCGATGTCAAGGCCATCGGGAACAGCAAGGGGAAGATCCTCGACCGCATAACCCGTGACTACGGCTACGACAGGGCGGCCCAGTTCATAGATGAGGTGACGAGGCTGGTTCTCGGCGCCATCATGGAGCACGGCTTCAGCACCGGCATAGATGATGAGGACATACCCAGCAGCGCAAGGCTGCAGATCCAGAGCAACAACGCGGATGCGGTGGAGAAGGCCCAGGCCTATGTGCGCTCCTTCAAGGACGGCACCCTGGACCCCATGCCCGGACGCACTATCAAGGACACCCTGGAGGTCAACGTGAAGAAGACCCTGGAGGATGCCCGTGACACGGACGGACGCATAGCGGAGAAGCACCTGGGTCTTTCTAACTCGGCGGTCATAATGGCCAAGGCTGGAGCGAGAGGTTCCATGCTGAACCTTACTCAGATGGCAGGCTGCGTCGGTCAGCAGACCGTTCGTGGAGAGAGGCTGGCGAGAGGATACTGGCAGAGGACCCTGCCCCACTTCCAGAAAGAGGATCTGGGCGCATACTCCAGGGGATTCGTGTCCAGCTCCTACAAGGAGGGTCTCTCCCCCACCGAGTTCTTCTTCCACTCCATGGGAGGAAGGGAAGGACTGGTTGACACTGCGGTAAGAACATCCAGGTCCGGTTACATGCAGAGGAGGCTCGTCTCCGCGCTGGAGGACCTGAAGCTGACGGAGGGAGGCTCCGTCAGGAACACCGCCGGAACCATAGTACAGTTCCTTTACGGAGAGGACGGGGTCGACCCGACCAGGTCCGTTCAGGGGAAAGCGCTCAATCTGGACGATCTGTTCACAGAGGTCTTGGGCGACAAGGCGGACCAGCTTCTGAAGCTGGAATCCAAGGACGTCGGCGAGGACTACGGTACCCGCGAGAAGGACGAGATGGAGTTCGAGGAGGAAGAGGAAGCCCTCGAATCCGAGGACTACGAGACCGACTACGGGGGTGAGTGAAATGGCTAAGAAAGATACGGTTAATGCCCTGGTCAGAAGAGGCATTGAGGAGAGGACGGCGGAGGCGCTGACAGTCAAGTACAACACTCTGAAGGACATAGGGGACGCCACCGTTCAGGACATCACCGCCCTCGGAATACCGGAGGCGGAGGCGAAAATGGTGCTGGAAAGCATAGGTAAACGCCCCTCCAAATCCTCGGCGCCTGTGAAGGCGAAGAAGTCGGAGGAGGTCAAGCCCCAGGAGCCGATGGAGATCCTCAGGAACACCCACACCTATACGGCGGAGGAGGAGAGGGTTCTCGGCATTGCGAAGAAGAACGGTGCGGAGCTCACTCTGAAGACCGTGATCGAGATCGCCGGCCGCATAGAGGATGCGGGCTTGGACGATGAGACTGTCGAGAAGATAGTGGTCGCTGCGGACCGTATGTACAGAGAGCGCCGCATGGACCCGAACGAGTCGGTCGGTATGATGGCTGCGCACTCGATCGGTGAGCCCGGCACACAGATGAACATGCGTACCTTCCACCACGCGGGTGTGGCGAACATCAACGTCACTCTGGGTCTGCCCAGGCTGATCGAGATCGTGGACGCCAGGCGCGTTCCCAGCACACCTTCCATGAACATCCCCCTCATCGGGGATGCGGCAGAGGACGAGGGTGTCGCCAGGCGTATAGCCTTCGAGATAGAGACCACGGTGCTGGACAACGTGGCTCTGCTGAAGGCGGACTCCACCAACATGGTGATAGAGGTTCAGCTGATCAACAGCGCCCTCAGCGCCCGCGGCCTTACTAAGGAAGAGGTGGCGGACAGGCTCAACAAGGTCAGGCTCCTGCGCGGTCTGGTCGAGGTCAGGGACTTCGATATACTGATCCGCTGCGACGAGCCGTCCTTCAAGAAGCTGCAGATGATCTACGAGGCTGCCAAAGCGGCCAAGATAAAAGGGATCGACGGAATCACCAGGGCTGTTCTGGCCCGCGACGAGAAGACCGGCAAATGGTACATCGTCACGGAAGGGAGCAACCTGAAGGAGGTCCTGAAGGTCCCCAGCGTGGACGCCGAGAGAACAATGACCAACAGCATCCTGGAGATCGGGGAGGTCCTGGGCATAGAGGCCGCGAGGAACTCGATCATAAAGGAGGCCAAGGGCACTCTCGGAGAAGCGGGTCTGAACGTGGACACAAGGCACATCATGCTCGTGTCCGACCTGATGACCAATGACGGAGCGGTGAAGGCTATCGGCAGGCACGGGATATCCGGAAGGAAATCCAGCGTGCTGGCCAGAGCGGCCTTCGAGATAACCGCCCCGCACTTGCTGCGGGCCGCCATGAACGGAGAGGTGGACGACCTCGAGGGAGTGGCGGAGAACATAATAGTTGGTCAACCCGTGACACTAGGAACGGGGGCCGTAAACCTGGTATACTCACCTAAGAAGAAAAAGGGGGATAAGAAATGATAGATATTGGAAAGGCACTGAAGGCCGCCATAACCACCGGAGAGGTGGAATTCGGGGTCATGCAGACAGAGAAAGCCGTGAAGTCGGGAAAGGCACAGCTGGTCATAGTGGCCAACAACTGCCCCAGCAAGGCCCTCGCGGCCGGGGACATAGGGGTCAAGATCCACGTGTTCGAAGGGAACAACATGGAACTGGGCGCCCTTTGCGGCAAACCCTTCTCTGTCTCGGCCCTGGCGGTCATAGACAAGGGAACGTCCAACATCCTTACGTTGTGAAAACATGGCAGCGGACATAGTGCTGAATGAGGATACGCTCAGGTACATACGCCTGTTCGAGGGCGTGACCAAGACGAATGTGAGGGACTGCATGGTGACAAAGGACAAGCTTGTCTTCGTCGTCGATAAGAGCCAGGGCAACAAAGCCGTTGGCAAGAAAGGCGAGCACATGCTCACCATGAAGGACAGGACGGGGAAGGACATCCAGGTCGTCGAGTACTCTGAGGACCCGGAGCAGTTCGTGAAGAACGTGTTCTTCATCTACGGCCCTCAGAAGGTCGTGATAGAGAAACGCGACAACATAACTCACGCCACCGTCACCGTGGACCCCAAGCTGAAAGGCAGGGCCATAGGCAAAGAGGGAAGGAACCTTCGCATAGCCCGGGATATCGTCAATAGGCACCATGAGATCCAGAGCATAAGCGTGGACTGATCGGTCCCCCGAATCTTAGGAAACCATTTACTTCTATTACTTTTTGTTGAGGGGGACCCTCTCGACCTCGAGACCGTCTGCCGTCGGATACCGTTCCGATATGTAGCATCTGTAAGGCAGCTCGGAAGCAAGCTCCTCTATGACCCAGCTTGCGATCTCCAGACCGAAATCCGTGATCCTCATGAGCTCTTCCGGAACGTCGTATTCGTCGGTCATCATCTTCATGGCGCCCCCCGGGTCATCTGCGTACAGAAGCCCCCGGAGTATCGTTCCGTCCTCGGTAACCAGGTCGTAATCCTCTGCCACGCGTTCCGCTCTTCTGATCAGCCGCCGTCTGAGCTGTACGCCGTCCTTGAATGCGGAGCTGCAGAAATGGACCGGGGTCTTGTGACGCGACTTCATTGCGAATGTGGCGGCACTGGCGGAACCCTCCACCGCCGAAGAGGTCTCATCCAGCACGTTATAGTTCATGTTCTCCATCATGTGCCAGTTGCTCTCCGAGAATTCCAACTCGTTGAGGTTGACGAATTTGATGCCGGCAGAATCGCAGAAATCCAGCAGGGACCCGAGACCGCTCTCGTGACCCGGCAGAGCCGGTACTTCTATCCCTACATCTATCCCGCCCATCTCAGTTATCTCTTTTAACGGCGTTTCCCCCAGGCGGCCCCACATATGCTCCGGGGGATGGAACCTTATCTCGTCAAGGCCCGCATCTCTGAGTGTCTTCGTTTTTTCGACATCGATCGTTGCCGTATAGAGGTGAATATGATGTACCGGCCCGAAACGCTCCTTCAGCATTCTTATGAATGAAACGGTGCGTCCCATGTTCAGCAACGGATCCCCACCCGTTATCCCTGTTCCGGTGGCGCCTATGGAGACCGCTTCGGCTATGACGTCGCCATCCTCAGATACCAGCATCTCGTCTGCGTATATCGCGTCCCTGTCCTTCCTTTCGAAGGACACAGGGCAGTAGAAGCATCCGGAATCGCAGAGACCGGTCACGAAGAGCACCATCTTGCTGCCATTCAGGCAGTGCTCGCATCCGACCGCCAAGGGCCCGGTCCTGGCGGAGCCGCACTCCATGCGTGTCGTTCTCATATCCGCGGGAACGGCACGATGTTTTAATAACCCTTGCGGGGCTATGCTCAACTCATGAAGAAGGACACGCGCATAGTCCTGGCTCTTGACGAGACTGACGGCAGGAAGGCCTTGGCTATAGCCAGAGACGTGTCGGACCACATCGACGCGGTGAAGATAAACTGGCCACTGGTACTCTCGGCAGGGCCGGGGATGATAACCGAGCTCTCCGAGCTCACCGACGTCATATGTGATTTCAAGGTGGCCGATATACCGAATACTGTGAAGCTGATAGTCAGCAACGCCGTATCCAGAGGAGCGTCCGCGGTGATAGTTCACGCCTTCACCGGAGAGGACTCCATGAAGGCGGCCGTGGAGGCCGCGGGGAAAGCGGAGATATACGCGGTAACCGAGATGAGCCACCCCGGCGGAAAGATGTTCACGGCGCTACACGCGGAGGAGATGGCCGCAATGGGCGCAAGGTGCGGGGCCGCAGGATTCATAGCCCCCGCTACCCGGCCCGAGAGAATAGCCGACATAAGGCGGATAGTCGGCAACAGGAAGATCCTCTCCCCTGGCGTGGGAGCTCAGGGGGGGTCCGCGGCGGATGCGATAAGGGCGGGGGCTGACTATGCGATAATCGGAAGAGCGATATACAGCGCAACAGACCCCAGGAAAGCGGCGGAGAATTTCGAGTCGGAGATAAGGTCCGTATTGTAGGTGCGCGCGCATGCGCTCCTGTCAACTTTTTATACGTAGTTGGCAATCGTCAGCCACTTTGCAGGCGGAGACAGATAAATAATGGTCAGACTGGGAGACAGATCCGACGATCCCGATAAAAAAAGCATCGCGGATAGGATGAAAGGCAAGTGGCGGACAATAGCCGTACTGATAGTCATACTTGCGACCGCCGCCTTTATCAGGATATACTTCGCCGCCGGTGTAATGGGTACGACCTTCGCACTTTCCGGAGGTTCAGATGCCACATACCACCTCCGTGTGATCCGCGAATTCGTGGAGACAGGGAATTTCATCATCTGGGACGACTACCTCAATTATCCGTTGACGTCGGTCAACCCCAACCCGCCCCTCTTCGACCTCATGGTCGGCACAGTGGCGTACTTGGCCACGGTCTTGGGGATGAGCTCCTCCACAGCCGCATCCGCAGCTCTGGCATGCCAGGCGCCGGTATTCGGAGTGCTGTCCTGCATTGCTGCGTACTATCTCGGGAGGGAGATCATCGGCAGCAGCGCCGGCGGGATACTCACAGCACTGTTCATGGCCCTGTGCCCGATACTGATCGCTACGTCCGTAATATCCATGGGGACAGAGACCGCCTTCGTATCGTTCCTGGCCGTCATGATGTTCTACTTCACCGTGAGGTTCGTCCGCGCAACCGACAGCGAAACGGACTTCGGTGGACTCAAGGGAACGCTAAAAGGCAACAGGAGCGCGTTGATCAACGCACTGCTGGCAGGGACCTTCATGGCTCTGATCGTGCTCTCATGGAATGGATTCCACATCCTGATCCTGATGTACAGTGCCCTGATGGCGATACAGCTTCTCTATGACAGGTTCACACGCAGGGACCCGAGGCCCCTGGCACTGTTCTACTCCGTAACCATAATGCTGGGTCTTCTGGTCCCGGTCCCTGTTTTCGTCGGGGTCAGCCTCTTCAGGCCCCTTCTTCTCGGCACCCTCCTCTATGCGGTAATGGCATGCGTCGCATGCATGGCCTTCGCAGAGACCAGGAGGATGCCCTGGATAGTAACCATCCCGGTGTTCGCAGGAATAACCGCACTGGCTCTTGTCCTGCTATACTATTTCGGCGGGGGCCTCTTCAACGATGTCATTTATGGCGGTGACCTGTACGGCACCTCCCAGTTCGCCGAGCTTATGAGAGGCAACACAACCAGCGTCTCCATGCTCTCAGCCTATTTCGGCTGGGTGACCGTGTGGCTGGGCTGGGCATCCGTGTTCCTGATGATCCTGTTCAGGAAGAGCATGGGCTCCAGGCACTATCTGTTCACGATGTGCTGGTTGGTGGTCCTGATGGTCATCAGCTGGAGGAATGTGACCCTGGCATCTATAGCCGCGCCCGCTTACGCGATCGGCTTCGCTATAATATCGATCCAGATCTACAAGACAGCAGGGTTGAAGGATTATCTGTCCTCACTTAAAGCGTCGGATGCGACCCCCTTCCTGAGGAAGATGCTCAAGCCCATACCGCTTCTGTCGATCATCTCCGTCATCCTCTTGGTAGGCGCCCCCAACGCCATGTACGCCATGGATGCGGGCATCTCCTACAATGAGAAGGACGAGCGCAACGAGAGCATGGGGCCGCTTTTCAGCGGCGACGTCTTCGGTGCGATAGGATACAACGTCATGACCCCGGACAACTGGGTGATAGGCGATGCGTTCGGGACCCAGGCAGGCGTCACTAAGGAAGGGGCCATGTTCACCTGGGCCGAGTACGTATCGGATGCCGTGACGCGCGGAGGATACAAGAATGTCAGCGACCCCCAGGGCAACGGATCGGCCGCCGTATCCAATATGCTGTTGGCCAGCGCCTCTGACGGAGGCATCATCGCAGCCATGTTGGTAAGGCTGATCTCGGTCAACGATCTCGATTCCCTCGAGGCCCATCTCAAAGGCGCAGGCATGAGCGATACCGACTACGATGATCTGAGGGCCACAGTGGCGGATCCAGACTCCAAGAGGGCGGCCGTGATGGCTGACCCGGGCAGGTATGGCATAATCAGCTCAGATGTGAGCTGCGAGAATCTGATGTATATCTATCTGGTGAACATGCTCAAGGAGAACTACGGGCAGTCCCAGGTAGCCAAGATGTACGATGATGTGTGCGCCGCGACAGGGGAGAAGATATCTTACGGGGCGGTAGGCGGCACGATGTTCCCGCTCTATCCCCAGTACAGCAATGCGTTCCTTATGTTGGCCTTCCTCAACGGGTATGTTGTGGACAGCGGCTCGGTCCCCCAGTTCGCAACCTCCTCGTACTACGGGTTCACGTACACCAGCGAGATGTACGATACCTACCTTTGGAGGTCCTATATCGGGATGAGCCCCGAGGAGGCCGGCTACACCGGCACATTCGGGGCCTACAATTACTTCAATGACCTGAGTCTCAGCGACGGCACAGTTGTGCCGCACCCGGGATTCGGAATGTCCGGTTTCGAGGTTGAGTACTGGGAGGTCATGTACAACCCGGACGATGATGCGATCCACAGCTCTGACGGATGGATCAGGATGAGCCAGACTGCTGCGGTGGAGCTGCAGAAGAACGACGGTGGTCTGATCAATTACATGAGCGGACTGCCTCTCATAATGAAATATGTCGGCGTGACCGGCACGGACGTAAGCGGCACGGTCACCATGGGCGGTACACCCGTCTCCGGTATCCGCGTATCCGCGGTCGATTCAGACGGAATGGTCCGCAGCAGCGCCTTCACCGATGCTGACGGTAACTATAGCGTAACGGTGCCCACTGGCGGAAAGGTCAACTTCTACACCGGATCGGTGAACCTGACGGACGGGGTCCTGATACAGAGCTCTGCTCCGGCGCCAACCGTTGACTGCGCTATTCCCGCCACATCCTTGTCCGGAAGCCTTTCCGGGACCGCGATCCCGACTGGGGCCACTCTGAAGCTCACAGGCACGGCATCCGGAGGAGTCTACACATATGCCTTCACAAGCAACACGTTCACGATCGGCAGCATGATACCTGACAAGTATACGGTCGATGTCCTTGCGTCCGACGGCACATCCCTCAAGACGACGACCGTTACGGTACATCCAGGCACCAACACGGGCTTCGTCATAGACCTGGATGATTCAGAGGTAGAGATCACAGTCAAGAACATGTACGGGGAGGTGCTCGTCGGGCAGACCGTGACCCTTGCCAACGTGGAAACGGGAGTGACATATCCCGCGACCGCTGGCGCGGGCGAGAAGGTTGTCAAGACCTCCGTCCCGGCAGGATGGTACACAGCTACCGCTATCGATCCGACGTTCGGCACTGCCTTCGGCAGCATGTTCCAGGCTACGGCAACAGCCACTTCTACGAAGGCCACGATCACATGCGCCCCGGTCACAGATGTTTCGGCGAATGCGCCCGTGGCGCTGTACTTTGTTCACGGGCCCACATTCAGATCCGTTAACGGGACATTCGTTCCTGAGGGAGCGGATCCCGGCAGCGTTCCTGCATATTCGTTCTACAAGTCCGACGGTGACCAGGTAACATGGAATCTGACCTCTGCGGCGCCATCGACGGTGACAGGTTACGAAGTATCCGGGGTGCTGAAGAATTCTGCCGCAAAGGCGGTTTCCGGCACGATCGTGATAATAGCTGACGACGGCCGCACCCTTTATCTGTCGACAGGTTCCGACGGCGCATACAGCGCTATGCTGCCTGCCGGCACGTACGCGGTCTATGCTTACACCACATCAGAGGCATCGGTCAGTGAGATAACGGTGGTGGATTCCGCAGTCACCAGGGACATTGCCTTGGGAAGCGCCTACAAGATCTCCGGGAATGTGAAATGGGGATCATTCGCACTGCCTTACCTGAAGGTCATCGCGACGATCGGCGACAGCGACATCGAGATACCCGTTGCGACGGATAAGAGCGGCGCGTACTCCCTGATGGTGCCGGATTCCTGGAAGGCGACCGTGGAGGTCGAGTTCTCTTCAGGCAGCGAATTCACCTTCAGGGATGCGAGCACAACACCAGCGACATACGTAAAATCCAAGGCGGAGAGTGTCATTGCAGGAAATACTGCGGACAGGAATCTCAATTTCACGGCATATGCCACCATTGAAGTAACGAACAGCACTGGCTATGTGATGAAGGTAGGAGGAATATCCATAGCTGCTTCTGGCTCACATACTTTCGATAACATCAGCTATAACACAATGACCGTTGAGACCGCTAACGCTTCAGGGAACTACTTCAGGCAGACCGGTATGCCGGTATACCACGGGATGGAATTGGTAGATAACGTGAATGTGTTCCCCGAACCGTACTATGAGTTGACTGTCAGTTGCGAAGCGGATGCGAAAGTCGATGTAACACCTTCCAACGACGGCAAGGTCACATACCTTTCCGGTAATGGTACATCCACACGCACTTACATGTTGCTCGGCGGTGCGACGGCAAAGGATTACACGATAATCGCGACAAGCGCTGACGGTAAGCAGATGGCAGTAGGCAACGTCAGTGTGACAACTGCGGATGTCACGTCTGACGTGACCGCCATGGATCACATCGTGACCTTTACAGGATATGTCGGAGCATCCGCAAGCGGAACCATAGAAGTGACTACTGTGGGCGGTGCGAAGATACAGGGCACCGTGTCCAACGGAACATACGCGATCAAGGTCCCCGTGCCTGCGGCCGGCAGCATGATCTTCGACGCCGAAGTGACCATGGAGTCCGACGGCACAGAATATCCCTATGCTGCTGCGAGAACAATACAATCCGCAAACATACACAACGATTGGGACAGCGCAACGGTCAACCTGGCCGTATTGTATGGTGGTGCAGGGGTCCCCGAGGATACCGGCGTTGCGTTATCCTCTTCTCTGACGGCAATGGACATAAGCGATCCGATGAACTCCGAAGTCGAGTTCACGGTCAACGTTACAATGACCCCCGACAGAACGGTCGTTCTCTCGGGAAGCGGATGGAGATCCCTGATCTTCTATTCCGATCCCGGAAGGACCGCTCCCGCGTCCGCTATATCGACGACGGGCTTCCTGTACGCAACGGGTGTATTCGACGGCAGGCAGATGGCCGCACAGGATCTGAAGATCTCTGCGGCGGATCTGTCCGGCGACAGCACGGCAACGGTCACGCTGAATGACACGGATCTGTTGTGGGAGAGGACAACCGACGGAGAGGTCACATTCTCCAGAGGTACTGACGTTGTCAGCGAGCGCGAGTACATGTATGCGATCTCGGCGATCAACACATACAATTACGCCAAGACCTACACGATCGACCCGATCTCGGTCACCGGATGGTACGTCACCCTGGTCTCCGCCGACGGACTAACTCTAACGGATCTGTCGTCTGTGTCTCAGGACTTCGTCATAAAGGGTCTGTCCGAGGAGACGGTATATGTGAAGCTGACTGCGATGTCGTTGGACGCCCCCGGTGAGGTCCCGGATGTGGGTGTCCTTGTGAAGGACAACGCATCCTCGACCGTCTTACAGGACACCTTCGAACACGAGACTGCCAAGCTGTCCCTGGAGAAGACGGATGCCGACGGCAGGGGTGCGCTGGTCAGCCTGAGCGGCATACCCCCGGTATTCTGGGGTCTCTTGGTAACCGCTGTGCTCCTGCTGCTTCTCACATTATGGTTAGGTTACAGAAGGGGGGTGTTCTCACGAAGAAAGTGATGCCCGTGCTGGCGATTGCGGTGATGCTGATGGCAGGAGGATTCCTGGTGTTGGCCTCGGATGACGGAACAGACGCGGCTATAACGAACGTGGCGGGAGACCGCACATATGTGGAGACCGGCAAGAATGTGATCTTCACCCTCTCCGGCGATGCCGCCTATAAGTACGAGGCGATGCTGATCGACAGCAGCGGCAACAGAGTGACATCCGTTTCCACGGTCACCGGGACAATCAGTCCTTCTTCACCCACAGATAGGACGGTGAAGGCACCCGCGGCCGCAGGGGACTACAGGTATCATGTGAAGTTCTTCTCTGTTGAGGACAACAGCGTTCTGGTATCAGAGGTAAAGGTCCCGATCAAAGTCGTGGACCCCATAATCCTTAAGGCGACGCTGAAGAACACCGGGGCCGTATCCGTTACGACAAACGTTTTCTTCGTCGTTGACGGCCAGCGCATGGAAGGCAGCGATTCTGCCGTCACCATACCTGCGGGAGGAAGCAAGGAGATCACATACAATTTCGTTGTGAGCGATTTCTCCGGCAGCCATAGTTTCTATGTGGGATCTGACGATACAGGTATGATCGGTCCGATAGAGGGTCTGGGCCCGTCTTATGCGGTGTCTTTCCATGCCCAGGATACGAATTATGACTGGCTCAATTACCTGATGGTCATCGTCGTCATAATACTGATACTGCTGTTGATATACGTCTACCGCAAGCCTATAAAGAATTACGGGAAGCCCAAGGGAAGGCGCTGATCAGGCCCTTTTACGGTGGATGTTGTAAGTCCCCAGAATGAAGAACACAACGGCGGTGATCAGCATCGCCGCGATGCCCATCCACGGCTCTATCTGGAATCCCCCCACGTAGAGGTTGAAGCCCATCAGGTCCCTGAATTCGTCCGCCGCCACTGTGTCACCGGAGAACATGGCATCTATGCCCCGACCTCCGAAGAGCCCTCTGAGTATCATGGCGGCATGGGATGCGGGAAGGGCCCCCACCACATTCTGGACGCTTCCCGGCAGTACACCGACAGGTATGTACGTCCCGGTAACGAACCCCATCATCGTACCCACGATAGTATTGAACCCGCCGTACGCCGCCTCAGTCCTTATGAATGAGGCCAGGAAGAACATTATGGCGCTGGCTGACAGGACTGAGGGGAAAAGCACTCCCACAGCCAAAAGTATGTTCTCTGCGGGGATGGAGGCCCCCATGCTGAAAAGATACATCAGAGCCAGGGCCATGACGGCCAGGCTCATAAGCAGGCCTATAAGGAATGTGCTAAGGATGTATCCCATGGTGAAGGCGGTGGGCTTTGCAGGAGAGGACATGAAGTCGTCCGCCACGCCTGTGCTCCTGTCGTTCACCATGCATTGAAGGAAAACGCCCGGGGTAGTGACCGACGTGACGGCGATAACACCAGCCATCATCCACCCGTCCACGATCGCGGCCGCCCCGGGATTGGAACCCATCTCTCCGAGATAGTTGTCTCTGAGGAACAGGATGTAAAGACCCAGTATGATTATCGCGCCAAGAAATGAGAAGAAGACGGCGCTCCTGTCCCTGAAGAAGAGCAGGGCATTCCTCTTCGTCAGAGAGAGCACAACATTGGCGCTGCTCATTCTATGCCGCCTCCCGTTATGTTTATGAACGCGTCATCCAGTGTTCCGGCGCGCACTTCCAGGGATACCAGGTGCTCTCTGTATCTCTGTATGATATCTGCTGCCTCCAGCGTCCTTTCTATAGGGATCACGAATCTCTCACCATGCCTAGAGAATCTGACGGAATCCTTTCTGAGAGCGCTGTCGAAGGCTACCGGATCATTCGGGACCAATGTCAGCATATCAGAACTGTATTCTTCCATGAGCTGGAACGGTGTCCCTTCCGCCACTATCCTGCCGTCGTTGATCACCACCACCATATCGGCTCCTTCCGCCTCCTCCATATAGTGCGTGGTCAGGAAGACGGTGACTCCCTTCTTCTTCAGATCCAGTATAAGATTCCACACGTGCTTCCTGGTGCTCGGATCCAGTCCTGTGGTCGGTTCGTCCAGGAATATGAGCTTCGGTTTGTTGACCAGAGCTCTGGCTATGTCTGCCTTTCTCTTTTGTCCGCCGGATAGGATCTTGTATCTCCTGTCAGCCAGGTCCGTGATCTCCATGGCCGCCATGGCGTCATCCGCCATCCTGGCGCATTCATTCCTGTCCAGACCGTAGAGGGACCCCCTTACCAGGAGATTCTCCCTCACCGTCAGCAGAGGATCGAGGACCCCCCTTTGGAAGACGATACCTATGGATTCCTTGATCTCAGCATCGTCCTCTCCGAGTGAACGGCCGCCTATGATCACGCGGCCAGAGTCCGGTTCGAGGAGGGTGCAGAGCATGTTGATGGTGGTGCTCTTCCCCGCGCCGTTGGGACCGAGAAAGGCGAAAAGCTGTCCTTCTTTGACAGAGAAGCTGATATCGTTTACGGCTTTGATATCCCCGAAGGCCCTACTCAGCCCGGAGACCTCGATTATGGTTTCTGATCCGTCAGCAGGCACGGCGAATGTATCGCAAGAGAGGAAATATATACCTTTTTGGCGGGCTATAGAGAAGAGAAGAAGAGTCTTCGGAGGGAGCATCTGAAAAGCTCCTCATCTATTGCGCAGTCCAGAAGACCGTCGTCCGGGACAGAGAACTCCACTCCTTTGTACTCAATGTCCACAAGGGTCAGGGCATCGGCTCTGGCGGTTCCGAAGGATATACTGTCCCCGTTCAGGGCCCTTTCCGCATCTTGTATGGACGCATCCCCCCGTCCGACAGCGTTCACGGCGCCGACGATCCGCCTTATGAGATGCCAGAGGAAGTATCTGGCCTGGAATCTGATGATCGCAGTGCCTTCGCCCCACTCCAAGCTTATGGATTCTATATTCGCTTCTGTGGGCTTGCCGTCCTGCTTGCAGAAATTCTTGAAATCGTGCCTACCTTCGAAGAGCTTCAGGCAGGCCTCTACGGTTCCGCGGTCCATGCCGTCCGATTTTAGGACGTACTTGTATATCCGGGAGTTCGCCCAGCGCGGATTGAAGCTCTCGTCCACATCTGCTATTGACCTGTAGTATACGCCTTTGGACACGGCGTTGAGGCCCTTGAGAAGTTCCCGGTCGTTATGGATCTCCGTGTTGAAGACGATCACGTTACCCAAGGAATTGACACCGGCATCTGTTCTGCTGGCACATTTGAAGTTGAACCATTCCGAATCCCTTCCTCCGCTGATAAGGGACAGATTGGAGAGGACCTCCCCCTCCACGGTCCTGAGGCCGGGCTGGTACTGGGATCCGCTGAAGCCCTCTCCCTCATAGGCTATTTTCACGGCCACTCTTCGGGTCATAGGCTCTTCATATGATCTATTCTGCGCTGGATGAGCTCCTTTTTGCCTATGTCATGACGAACAAAAACATGCTCGCTCTTGACATGTGCGAGGGCTCTCTCGCACTTTTCCTCAGCTTCGGATATGCTTCCGGCGATACCGACGATACCGACCGAGCGGGATCTCCCGGTAACCAGTTTCCCGTTCACCATGTCAACGTTCGCATAGAACACCTTGGCCCCTTCCAAGGATACGCCGTCCTCATCGACGGTTATCGCCTTCCCGTATACGGGGTTGGTGCCGTATCCTTCCGGCACAACGTATTTGCAGACGGTCGCTGCCTTCCTGAATCTGACGATCTCACTCATGTTGCCGCCCGCCATAGCGCGGCATATGTCTTCGAAGCTGTCCTCCAGGATGGGAAGCACATTCATGGCCTCCGGGTCGCCGAATCTGGCGTTTATCTCGATGATCTTCGGGCCGTTCTTGGTCAGCATGAACTGGCCATACATAGGACCGCGGTAAGGGCAGCCCTCCTTCGACATCGCTTTGACGATCTTCCTCAGGATATTCAGCGCGTCCTCTCTGTCCTTCTTCGTGACGAAGGGCAGAAGATGATCCGCATCGGAATAGGAGCCCATACCTCCCGTGTTGGGCCCGACATCCCCCTCGTATGCTCTCTTATGATCCTGAACCAGGGGCATCGGTGCTATGTTCCTTCCGTCGCAGAATACCATCTGGGTGAATTCCTCCCCCACTGCCCTCTCTTCGAGTATGACTCCCGCGCCGCCTATGTTGTTGTCGAAGATCTCATTGATGTACTCCATCGTATCCTCGAAGCTGTGGAGATGCTCGCCCTGGACCTTCACACCTTTGCCGCCGGTAAGTCCTATGGGCTTCACGACGATCTCGTGATCCACTTTTTTCAGATATTCTTCCGCGTCCTTCGCGTTATCGAAGGACGCGAATCCCAGATTCCCTTCGATGCCGTGATCCTTAACGAGGTTCCTCATGAAAGATTTGGACGTCTCTATCCTGGCTGCGGCCTTGGTGGGTGATGCGCAGGGTATCCCTGCCTTTTCGAGAGCGTCTACGATACCTGCTTCCAGAGGGGCCTCCGGTCCGACGAAGGCCATTTCCACCGAGTTCTCGAGAGCGAAATCGCGTACCCTCTCAACATCCTTCTCGTTGATCAGAGCGTATTTCTTCGCCCTCGCTACGATCCCCGGATTGGCATTGCTCATCACTGCGTATATCTCGGAGCCCGCTCTGTGGAAAGCCTCCACCGCCGCATGCTCCCTTCCGCCTCCACCTAAGGTAAGAACCCGCATGTTCACAGCCCCATTTCCGAGATTATCTCGTCAACGCCACTGTCCTTCTTCACGCTGCACATCATGATCTCCCGCCTTCCGCCGGTGAGTCTGGAGTAATCGCCTGCGATAACCGCCGGATCCACATCCACGGCGTCGGCTATATCGATCTTGTTAAGCACTGCCAGGTCGGAATGGAGGAATATGTCCGGGTGCTTCCTCACCATATCGTCGCCTTCGGTGACGGATATGACCACGACCCTTATGTCCGCACCCAAGGGGAAATCGGCAGGGCAAACCAGGTTCCCGACGTTCTCTATCAGCAGAACATCGATGCGGTCAAGGTCTATCTGGTGCAGCGCCCGGTGTATCATGTTCGCATCCAGGTGGCATTCTTTGCCCGTGTTGCAATTGTAGGCATCGATCCCCGATCTCTTCATCCTTCCAAAATCGTCCTCGCCTGTGACGTCGCCGGCGATGGCACCGACCTTCAACCCTTTGGCGGCCAGTTTCTCGCCTATTTTGATGATCAGTGATGTCTTCCCGGACCCGATGGAGCCCATGAAGTCTACCGACATTATGTCGTGCTCCTTCAACAGCTCATAGTTCTCGCGGGCCAGTTTGCTGTTCTCCCGGAGGACGTCGTATTCCATGCTGACGTCGGTGATCTTGTGCATGCTCTCTCGAATCAGCTAATCCGTATTAACCGTTGCCCAACCACGCAGGAAGGTACACCGCCTCAAGGAAGCTTCCACCTTCGCAAAGTATCATTACGGGGAAGTCTCATAACCAACACCGTAAGGAACGGCCACATCATGTACGCGGACGGGAAATTGTGGATTGCCAAGGCGGAAAACAAGATTCATCTCCTCCCGAAGTATGCGAACAGGCACGGGCTGATCGCAGGTGCCAGCGGCACGGGGAAGACGGTAACGATCAAGGTGATGGCGGAATCCTTCAGCGCCATGGGCGTCCCCGTCTTCATGGCCGACATAAAGGGTGACGTCGGGGGTCTCTGCAGGGCAGGCAAAGACAGCGAGAGCATGAGGAAGAGAATATCCTCTCTCGGTGTAGACGGATTCGATTATACTGGATATCCCTGCGAGTTCTGGGACATCTACGGGGAGAAGGGACATCCGGTGAGGACGACCCTGGAATCCATGGGAACGGACCTGCTCTCCAGGCTGATGGGGATGTCCGAGGTTCAGGAAGATGTCCTGAGGATGGTTTTCAGGATATGCGAGGATGAGGGCTGGAGGCTAGTCGACACCAAGGACCTTAGGGCCGCCGTCAGCTTCATAAGCGATCACAGGAAGGATTACGAGGATGAGTACGGGAGCCTTAATCCTCAATCCATGAGCGTCATACAGAGATCGGTGATGGCCCTGGAGGACATAGGGGGAGACATGTTCTTCGGCGAACCGGCTTTGGATATATACGATTGGATGAGCACGGCCCCGGACGGACGTGGGATGATCAATATATTGTCGGGTGTGAAACTTGCAAGGAATCCGGAATTATATTCGACATTCATGATCTGGCTCATGGAGGAGCTCTTCGATGTTCTTCCGGAAGTGGGGGATCTTGACAAGCCGAAGCTGGTGTTCTTCTTCGACGAGGCCCACATGCTTTTCGGCGACTCTTCGCCCGCGCTGACAAAGAAGGTGGAGCAGACGGTCAAGCTGATACGTTCCAAAGGAGTGGGCATATATTTCATATCACAGAGCCCCTCCGATATACCGGACGGAGTGCTGGCACAGCTCAGCAACAGGATCCAGCATGCTCTTCGTGCCTATACGCCGAAAGAGCAGAAGGCGGTGCGTGCCGCAGCGGAGACCTTCCGCAGCAACCCCGGATTCAAGACGGCGGAAGCAATAATGGAGCTGGGGACCGGGGAGGCGCTGGTGTCGTTCCTGGATGAGAGGGGAAGCCCGTCCGTGGTGGAGAGGGCGATGATCCTTCCGCCGCAGTCCTTCCTGGGGGCCATAAGCGATGACGATTACAGGGTTATGACGGAGAGCAGCGCGCTCGATGTCAAGTACAGGGACAGATTGGACGCGGAAACGGCCTACGAGGAGCTGACCGAGATAAAGGAGGCCAAGGCCAAGGAAGCGGCGAAGGCCGTGAAGGAGGAATCTAAAAAGAAGACCTCCGCCTCTCCCCGGACCAGGAAGACCAAGTCGCGCACGGAGAAGACCGTGGACCGGGCTATAGGCAACGCCGCCTCCGCCATAGGGCGCGGCATAGGTAACAAGATCTCCAAGAGACTGTTCGGAAGGTAAGGATCATGGTATATTCTGAAATGCTGTTGAAGAAGCTGAAAGAGGCGGATGCGAAAGAAGGAGACCGAATATCCGTCAGGAGGGGCGACGAAGAATATGTGGGGAGGCTGATGCCCCACCATGATTTCAGCGCTCCAGACGTATTGATATTGAAGATGAAGAGCGGGTACAACATAGGGATCCGCGTACTCGGGGACAGCGAGATAGAGGTCATCGAAAGACCCAGCATCGTCGCGGTGAAGAGAGAGGAGACGAAGGCACGGGAGGGACTTCCGAATTTTACCCTGGTCAGCACGGGAGGGACCATCGCGTCATTCGTGGATTACCGCACGGGTGCGGTTCGCCCGGCCATGTCCGCATCGGAACTGGTGGATGCTGTTCCGGAGTTGAGGGACATAGCCAACATCAAGGCCAGGGTCCTTTTCTCGATATTCTCGGAGAACATGAACGTCAGTCACTGGCAGGAGCTGGCCGATGTGGTGGCCGAAGAGATCAACTCAGGCGCCGATGCGGTCATAATACCTCACGGGACGGACACCATGGGCTACACAGCGGCCGCTCTGAGCTTCATGCTGGGAGATGTTCCGAGACCAGTGGTCCTTGTGGGGGCCCAGAGGTCGTCGGACCGTCCGTCCTCGGATGCGTCCAGCAATATGATGGCATGTGCCAGGTTCTGCGCGGAAGGCAAGGCTGCCGGGGTATTCGTGGTTATGCACGAAGCTTTGGGCGACGATCTTTTCTCCGTTCATATAGGTTCACGCGTAAGGAAGATGCACACATCTCGCAGGGACTCCTTCAAGAGCGTCAACGTACCGCCTGCGGCAACGGTGCGCAAGGACGGAAGCGTGGAGTACCGCGGCGAGCTCCGGCCCCCTTCTAAAGGCAAGGCGGCGGCGAGGACCGCCATGGATGAGAGAACAGTCCTATTGCAATATTATCCCGGAATGGACCCCAAGGTCTTTGGTCCGGTCATAATGGGCAGCCGTGGCGTTGTTATCGCGGGAACGGGCCTGGGTCATGTGGGAGAGCCGATGTGCGGGGTCCTGAAGGAAGCGTGTGAAAAGGGCATAGTCGTGGTCATGACATCCCAATGCCTGGGAGGCACCACCAACATGAACGTCTATGATACGGGCAGGGACCTGATATCGGCAGGCGTCATATCTGTGGGGGATATGCTACCTGAGGTTGCATACGTGAAGTTAATGTGGGCACTGGCCAACAGTAAGTCCGCCGATGATGCGAAGAGGATGATGGTAGAGCCGATGGCGAATGAGACAGGCAGCAGGAGGTGCGTGCTTTGAAGGGCTCTCCTGAACTGGTATGCGGCATAGAGATACACCAGCAGCTTAGCACCAGGAAGCTGTTCTGCTCCTGCGAGAGCCACCTTTGTGACGAGGGCAACGGAGCCTACTTCAGGAAGCTTAGGCCGACCACCGGGGAGACCGGCGAGATCGACAGAGCTGCTCTGGCACAGTATAAGAAAGGTATAGGATTCAGATATCAGATGGCCGAAGGCGTATCCTGTTTGGTGGATCTTGATGAGGAGCCCCCGAACGGACCCGACCCGGAGGCTCTGGAGACAGCACTCGTTTTCTCGGAGATGTTGCACGCCAGGATAGCCGATGAGATACATTTCATGAGGAAAGTGGTGGTTGACGGCTCCAACACCGGAGGCTACCAGAGGACCGCACTGGTCTCTACCGGAGGCTGGGTCGAGGTCAACGGCAGGAAGATCTCAATACTCTCGGTATGTCTGGAGGAGGATGCCGCCAGGAAGATCGAGGAGAAGGACGGGGAGATCACATACCGCCTGGACCGTCTGGGCATTCCGCTTATAGAGGTTGCAACGGGTCCCGACATAAGGACCCCGGAGGAGGCCATGGAGACGGCTCTCAGGATAGGGACCCTTCTAAGAGCCACAAGGAGAGTTAAGAGGGGCATCGGCACTATAAGGGAGGACCTGAACATATCGATACCCGGCGGAGCGCGCGTAGAGATAAAGGGTGCTCAGGAGCTGAGACTTTTGCCGGATTACGTATCCAACGAGGTTACCAGGCAGAAGATGCTCCTTGCCGTGAAGGAGATACTGAATGAAAGGGGGACAGTACCCGCCGATACGGACATAGAGGATGTTACCGACATTTTCGCAGATTCCGAGTCGAAGGTCATCACAGGGGCGCTGTCATCCAAGGGGAAGGTGCTTGCCGTGAGGCTCCCGGGATTCGCGGGAGTGATGAACGGTGACGGTGGCAAACTCCGTCTCGGAGCAGAGATGGCGCAAAGAGCCAGGACCAGAGGAGTCAAGGGGATATTCCATTCCGATGAGCTGCCCGCCTACGGTATAGAGCAGCGTTACGTAGATAGCCTAAGAGAGAGACTGGGGCTTGACGGCTCAGATGACGCCTTCGCAATATGCGCCGCGCCCGAGAAGAAGGCCCGTTCCGCCCTTGCGGCTGCTGTGGAGAGGGCAAACGAAGCTCTCGGGGGAATTCCGGAGGAGACCAGGGATCCGCTGCCAGACGGCACATCGAAGTACTCGAGGCCCCTCCCCGGCGCAGCCAGGATGTATCCTGAGACGGATGTTCCGCCTAAGGAGATAACCGATGAGAAGCTGAAGCAGATACGGGCCAGCCTTCCGGAACTGCCTGAGGAGACCGAGGCCCGCCTTATCACGGTTCACGGAGTCAACAGACAGCAGGCCAGGCAGCTGGTAAGGCAGGACTTCGCAGAGCTGTTCGAGCGCGCCTGCAACACTTACGTCGATATGTCAGCGGTAATAGCGACGACCTTCCTGAACACTTACAGTGAATTGGAGAAGGCGGGCGTGGACACCTCTTCGATAAGCGAAGCGGATGTGATGGCGGTATTCTCGCTGCTCTCGGAATCCAAATTCGCCAAGGAGGCCCTGCCGGACGTCCTGAAGGAAGTTGCTTCCGGGACTCCCCCGGAAAAGGCCCCGGGCAAGCTGGGTCTCGAGTCCATGAACGACCGGGAGGCCGAAAGGATAATCGACTCCATATTGAAGGAACGGGAGGAGTTCGTGAGATCCAAGGGCAAAGCGGCGGCAGGGCCGCTGATGGGCCCGGTCATGGAATCCCTTAGGGGCAAGGTTGACGGCAAGAAGGCCAGCCAGCTTCTTTCGGAGGCTATAGCCAGGATGATAGGCTAAGGTCTGATCTCAAGTACCCTGAGGGTCTCGAAGAAGAGCGGGAGACGACCCAGTTCGGAGACTTCCATGCCTTCGAGCAGACAGTCCAGCCGCTCCTCGTCCATCAGAGAGGAGACGACGATTATGATCCTTCCTCCGTATTCCAGGTGCTTCTCCGCGCAACGGATCAGTCTCGGGAGGGGACCGATGCCGTCGGGACCACCGGACCAAGCCCTCTCCAATTCGCCGTCCTCGCTTACAGGCAGGTAGGGCAGATTGAAAACGAAGGTATCGAAGACCCCCTCTACACGTTCGCATAAATCGGATACGAAGATATACGCGTTCAGTCCGTTTTTTCGGAAGTTCTCTCTGGCACATTCCACTGCCCGTTCGTTTATATCGACGGCTGTAACCAAAGCTCCATTGCTGGCACAGTGCATTGAAACTATGCCCGAGCCGCATCCGATCTCAAGGACCGATTCTCCTCTGAGAACATCGAAGGACTCTATCAGCAGATAGCTGTCCTCTGACGGGGGGTACACATCCGTGCACGTTTCAACGTATATCCGTTCGTCGATCTTCATCCTGTCATGTAATCGCATTGTCGATTTACTGATTGTGCCTGCCTTTCCACATTTTATATTCTGATAGCGTTACAGACAAACGGTGGCTTACGTGAATTACCTGGATATTCTTGCGATCGGAAATCTTTTGAGGGGGGAGGACGGTTCAGTGATCGAAGCGAACTCGACATCCACTCTGATAAGGTCGGACGGACGTCTGATCGTCGTGGATCCCGGGAGCAGGATGATGAGGCCGGCGGTAAAGCTGTCCTTCAGGCAGATCGGCGTATTCATGAAGGATGTCGACACGGTGGTTCTGACGCATCTCCACTATGATCACATGGAGAACCTGGACCTATTCCCGGATGCCGAGGTGCTGATCCATTCGGGTGGGGAAGGCGGTCCGGATCACACGGTGGTGGAAGGAGACCTGAAGATCGCCGAGGGGGTGGAACTGGTACATACCCCGGGGCACACGTGGGATTCCATGAGCGTCTTCGTCAAAGGCGATCTGAAGTATGCCATAGCAGGAGACGCCATACCTCTGGAGGATAATCTCAGGAGAATGGTCCCTCCCCGGTTCAATGTAGATAAGGACGCGGCTATGAAAAGCATTAAGACCATAGCTAACTTCGCAGACGTGATAGTGCCCGGTCACGGTGCGCCGTTCAGAATAAGGAAGAGATGATCATGGAAAGAGAGGTCCCGGAAGCCGTTTACATAGAATGCACGAAATGCCGTGAGCAGACGGCCCATGAGGTGCTGAAAGGCAAGATGGGAAAGGCATCCCTGGAGGGCACGCTGAAATGCATGGAGTGCGGGAAGACCTTCACGACCACGATCCCCATGCCCCGTCAGATCCCCACAAGGGTCATAGTCAGTGACGGCCCCGTGTCCTATCAGTCATCCACGATCCTTGAGGAGGACGAGCTGCTGATGGAGGGGGACGAGTTCTATCTGGAGAGCGGCCTCAGAGTGAGGATAGCTTCCATAGAGAATAACGATGACAAGCGCGTCAAGAAGGCCAGTGCCCCCAAGGTCAAGACCATATGGGCTCAGAAATTCGACATCCTCAATGTGAAAGTTACCGTCAACGACGGCACGAAAAGCTATTCGAGAAGGATCCCGGCCCTCCCGGATGACGAGTACGCCATAGGTCAGCTTCTGTCCATGGAGGACATGGACTGCTTCGTGCATGCGATAAAGACCCGGGAAAGGCTCATCACCCGCGGAACCGCGGAGGCCAGGAACGTGGTGCGCATATACGGCCGTTACAAGAGGAAATCAATCCCCGTTCTCGATCTCGAGGATGATGTCTAGGATATCGGACAGGTTAGAGCTTCTGACAACATGGTCCGCGGCAGCCGCCGTGTATTCCTCATCGGCAGGATTGAAGGCTATGGAAAGCCCCGTCTGTTTGAAGACGGAGATATCGATATAGGAATTCCCTACGGATATCGTCCTCTCCTTGGCGGCGCCGAAGTCTTGCATAAGCTTCACGGCGCTCTTCCCTTTGTCCATGAGGTCCACGTTCCGTATTCCTTCTCCGGTAAGCACACCGTTCTCATCGGCCTCTAGGGCATCGGCCAGCCATCCGTCGAATCCGAATTCCTCGGCGATCATCCTGGCTGCGTGGCCGATCCCGCCGCTGCATATTACGCTCTTTATCCCGTTATAGGAGAGGGCGGCCACAGTTTCCTGTATGCCGTCCATAAGGGGCATCCGGGTGAGTATCCGGGCGATGTCGACATCTTTTATGCCTGGGCACACCTCAAGCCATAAACCTATGTCGCGGCGCATGAACTCTGCCTCGTCGATCTCCATGTTGACGAATGCCTTGTAGGCTTCGTCATTGTCTACTCCCAGCTCATCGTGCACAAAGCCCCACGAGCTCTTGCACCGGGTGAGGGTCCCGTCCATATCGAATATGACAAGATCGAACTTGCGGCCCATGGGGTCTGATGCCCCTCCCCTCTAAAAACTGTATCTGAATGGGCCGTCCCGAAGGTCCGGGGATCGTAAGCAGGGTCGGTCCGTATCGTCCAGTGCGATTTGAAAGTGATATTATAGCACGTGCCGATATCAACGCCGTGATAACCATCATCGGCGTCGGCCACGTGTTCAACATCGCTGAACCGGTGGCGTTCATAATCAAACAGCTCTGGCCGGATGCCGTGCTGGTGGAGCTGGACGAGGTCAGGTACAAGATAATGACCGGAGAGTACAAGGCTGCGGAGCCCTCAGAGGAACAGAAGAAACAGATCTCGAAGCTCTACCGGCATACCGCCGAGTATCAGGACGGCCTGTCCAGAGAGTACGGCTCCCAGACCGGCGCCGAGATGCTGATAGCCGTAAGCTCCGGCAAAGCCCTCGGAGCAGAGATCGGATTCATAGACAAGGCCGCCATAAACGTCCTGGATGAGGTATGGGCAGAGATGCCGTTCTGGGAAAGGCGCAGGTATTCCTGGTCCATGTTCGTTGACAGGCACAGGGGGAAGAGGAAGGCGGAGAAGACCGCTGCGGAGTTCGCACGGGACAGCGACGCCATGATAGAGGACATGCGGAAAAAGTTCCCGACCCTGGTAAGGAAGCTCATCGACGAGAGGAATGAGCACATGGCGGGCAGGATCGCAGAATACTCTTCCAGGAAGAACAATGTGGTGGTGGTTGTGGGAGACGCCCACGTTGAAGGATTGATAAGGCTTCTCGGAGATCGAGAGGTAAGGAAAATAAGGCTTGAGACCATACTCGACAGGTCTAAGATGAACGCATTGAGATCAGATCTTTGGAACAGGAGGCCTGAGGATGAAGGTTAAGCTCCTGGCGTACACAAGGGACGCGGACGCTATATGCGCCGCGGCCGGTAAATCGTGCTATTCAGACAGGCCCGCTTCGGAGCTGATCCTCGACGAGAGCCCCGAGAGGGTCCTTGATCGGATAGTCGGCATGGGCCATCACTCCGTGATAGAGCATGCATCCTTCACGTTCTCAGCGGAGGGGGTATCCCGCTCCCTGACGCATCAGCTCGTCAGGCACAGGATAGCGTCCTTCTCGCAACAGAGCCAAAGATACGTATCGTTGGACGAGCCGACGTACGTCATGCCGGAGACGATGCGTGCCGACCCGGAGGCCGCGAAGCTGTTCGAGGAGACGATGGAAAAGATATGGAAGGTCTATAGGGATCTGGGGGAGAGGTTCCCCGCAGAGGATGCCAGATATGTGCTTCCCAACGCCTGCACCACCAATATAACGATAACAATGAATGCGAGGGAGCTGCTGCACTTCTTCTCCCTGAGATGCTGCAACAGGGCCCAGTGGGAGATACGAGAAATGGCGGACCGTATGCTGGTGCTCTGCAGGGAAGTATCCCCGACGATATTCAGGGACGGCGGCCCGCCCTGCGTGAGGGGGCCATGCCCCGAAGGGAAGCTGTCCTGTGGCAAACCCCGAAAGAGAACCGTTTCTTCCAGCAAGCCTTAAATAAGGAATCCACTTAATCCCGCATAATCGGTGAGGATTAATGGGAAGAATTAGACCCACATACATCAAAAGAGTTTCCCTTGAGCTCTACAGCAAGTATCCGAAGGCGTTCAACGTCGACTTCGAGAACAACAAAGAGATGGTCTCAAAGCTCAGCGATGTATCCACAACCAAGATGAGGAACCGCATCGCTGGCTACATAACCCGTTACGCGGCCCGCGCTGAGGTCTGATCCCCGGATCCACTCCGGAAAGAGCCCGCGTGGGGTAGCCTGGATATCCTGAGAGATTGCGGATCTCTTGACCCGGATTCGAATTCCGGCGCGGGCACCACCCTCTACCACAACATCGAATTCTGAAAGGCTTGCCTTTTCGTGTCGATTTTTCTTATTTACCCTTCTTTTCGATACCGGGAGCGGACGCTGTTGTTCGCAGCAATATATGGGATCAGTCGTTCAAGGCCGATACGAGGCCTCGTAATCATCAAGGACGAAAGACCCCGCTTCAGTCCCGGACCTGTTCCTCAGGTTCCTCATGCCAGACCTTAGAAACGATCTGGGAGTCCCCCGGCGGTATTATGCGAGATACCTCCTCTTCGGGGACGGACAGTTCCCTGGCCATTTGAGCGGCGGTCCTTCCTGCCTTTCCCCTGCCGGGTTCTATGATGAAGTACTTGGAAGACCGGTCCTTGATGCATTCGACAGGAGCGCACATGACCTTCCTCTCGTTCATGTACGTGATCTCGCCGACAGCCATCTTCAGAGGGATGTGGTACTCGTAGTTCCTCTTCCCGCGGACGATGAACGCTCCTCGGGGAACGAACTCTCCTGCTTCGGGGGTCTTGCTCACCTGATCGGGGAAGACCCAGAATGCGCTGCCCTCTCCCACGGCGGAGACCCATCCCTTGGACTGCGTTATGGCGAAGATGCATGCTTCCCTGAGCTCTGCTTCCGACGCGCTCCTGCCTTCTTTGAGTATAACGGAAGGCGCTCCGTGGACATCCGCATGAGCATAGACATCATTGTCCTTCAGGTGCTTCTTCACGATCCCGTCGTTGGTATGGGCATCCCTGCCGGCGATGACGAGCTTTCCGCCCGTAGTGATGAACCATTTGTATCTCTCGAACCAGAACTGTTTGGTCGGTTGCGCCTTGGAGGCCATCTTCCTCTTCTCCTTGATCAGTCCCTTCTCTTTCTTCTCAAGGGCGTCCAAGGTCTCTTTCAGAGCGTCATCGGCCCTTTTGGCCTTGTCGCTGAGTTCCTTGCTCCTCTGATAGATGTCTGAGGCATTGGCGTCTATGTTCTTGGTGTAGTTCAGCGTGACGGAGTGCCCGCCCGCTACTGCGGCAACGAGATTCTTCGACGGGTCTATGCTCACCACGTAAGGTATCTTCATGGCGCCCGCCCTCAGCTTCTCCCAGCCGATGATCGCGGACTGCTCTCCGAGTACCTTGAGCAGCTCATCCACTTTCCCGTACTCTGTGTAGATCGCCTCAGCCTTTTTCTTGAGGTCTTCGGCCTCGGCACGGTACCCTTCTATGGTCTCCCGCTGCCTCTCCCCCCTTCTGCGTATCCTTTCGATCTCCGGGTCGGTGTAGGTCTCCACCTCGTTCTCTGCCAGGGATGCCATGTACGCATCCATGGCCTGGGACAGGGTGTCGAACCTTTTCGATTCAAGATGCCCGTATATCGTCAGCGGTACAGGCGAGAAGTCCACTGCCACCCCGTTCTCGTAATAGACGGCAGGCTCGGGTGATTCGGCCACGGCGGCCACCAGGTCACGCATGCTTCCGTAGGCCCTGATAAGCCAATCCTCGGTCATGCTTTCGGAGGGCGTGTCCTTGGGGATTCCTATTCTGGCACATATCTCCTCGGCGTACTGTCCGCCCAGATTCGCCCCCGTAGCCAGGGTCCTTACAAGGTCCGAGCTGGATCTGGAGAACACCCCCGCGAACTCCTCGTAAGAGGATGATGCGGGATCGAACCGGGGCTTCGGCATGATGTACTCTTCCCCGGGCCTGACGCTACGGTCCCTCATCGTTTTGTGGACAAGGCAATTCATTATCTTCCCGTCTAGGACCAGCAGGATGTTGCCGCCGCCGAACATCTCGAATATGAGCTTGTAGTCGGCATCGGCCTTCATGATGTCCATCATTATTACTCTGTCAAAACCTGCCTGGACGGTCTTTCCGACAAGGGCGTTGTTGATGTACTTGCGCAGATATGTTGCGAAGCTCAGTGGGTTGATCGGGGTCTCCGGCTTATCTGCCGGCATGTAGACCCATTTCTTGTCCCTGAAGAAAAGCTCCTTCTTCCCCTCTCCGGATACGTTGATCCTGAAGAGAACGTTGCCCGATCCCCACTGGAATATCTTGTCCATATGGGCGCCTTCCAGTGCCGACATCTCGGCCACCAGGGCCCGGACGTCAAAAGAGCTCATCTCCTTCTTCATACCCGCATCTATAGTGGGTCACCGAAATAAACTTATCCAGGTCCCCAGTCGAAGAAACCTTTATCAATGAGCTCTTTGTTAGACCGCCAGAGGCCGCTGTGGCTAAGGGGTATAGCGACGCCTTGGTAAGGCGTAGGTCGAGGGTTCAATTCCCTCCAGCGGCTCCACTTTTATTACTACATCATGCGACGCAGGCGTCGATTGCAACTTTTATTGGAGAACCGCCGTTACCGTTCATATGCCAGTACTGGCACATTCTGATGCACAGCTCTGCGGTCTCTGAGATGTCTGATAAGAAGGGATCGGAATGAGTTTATGAACGGCCAGATGCCGGGCTGCGGAAAACGTATCAGCAGACCATCCTGTAGAACACCCAGCCGGACCATATCTTCGGGAAGAAGAAAGTGGTCTTCTTGGGCATCCTCTTCCCTGCCAGGGAGAGGTCCCAGATGATCTTGAGGCTTGGGTCGTTGAAAAGCAGAACGGCATCATAATCTCCGTTTTCCACCTTTCCGACAGCGGAATCGAACTCGGCGTCATATGCGATATCGGCCTTGCCCTCGTCGCTTTTGTAGACCCCCCTCATTACCAGCTCCTGAGCGACATATGTGTCCAGGTTCCAAAGTCCCTCGCCTTCGTGATCCGCCAGGAAGCACTTCCCGGACTTGAACAGGATCCCGCAGGTATGGTCCTTCAACTGAGTCCGCAGGCTCTGTACGCCGCCGACCTCGGTAAGTGTCATCTTCTGGGAGATGCCCTTTATGGCATTCTTCTCGGATATGTCGTTCCCGCGTATCAGTCTGTGCGTAGGCCATATGACCAGCCCGTCGTCGTTACCGGCCACAAGGGTGGCGAGAACGAAGCCCTTCCTTTCATCGTCCGGATTCTCCTTGGAGTAGTTGAGAGCGGTTTCGTATCGGTGGTGGCCGTCGGCGATGAGCATCTTCTGGCACTCCATCTCGTCGGAGATATCGGCCATTATCATGGGGTCCGATATCCGGTAGTACTCATGGAGGACCCCCGAGTCGTCCTTGTAAGAATAAACGAGGACTGCGTTTTCCGTGATCCTTCCGTTAAGTTCCGGTGACAGCCCCCCGTATATGCCGAATATGGATTCGAGGTGCGTTTCCATGTCCCTGAGCAGATTGAGGCGGTCGTCTTTGACCTTGGAGAACGTCTCCTCATGGGGGATTATATTCCCTTCAGAATAATCTTCTGTCTTCAGTATTCCGACTATTCCTGTGCGGACCCTTATATTCCCGTTGTCGGAGAAGGTCTGCCTGTAAAAATAGAAGGAATCCTGGTCTTGCGTGAGGAAACCGTCTTCTATCCAGGAGTCCAGTTCCTTTCTCGACTTCCCGTAGCGGCCGTTATCTGGCATTAGGGTCAGGCGGGTCACGTTGTGCGGGAGGCTCTGGAGATCCCTCAGGTAGTCCCCGTCTATGACGTCGTAAGGAGGGGATATCCTGTCATCGATCTTCTCGCCCTTCTTCAAAGCAGGCCTGTACCCTGGGAACGGGAGGAAAACAACCATGCCTCCGGCTAGGTTTCGGCCTTATATTACTTTATCGAGTTCCGTCAAATCCGGCCATCACGGGCCATTATTCGCAAGGGGTCTCAACAGATCCTGGGAACAGGGTCCCCTGCGGGGGGCTCCAATATCCTTCTTCCACCAACCTCGGTCCTGAGAATGACTCTGGGGGTCTCAGATTCCACTGCGCGTCCGATTATGGCCGCATCTCTGCCGTACTTGTTCCTCCTAAGGGTCTTTAGGATATCTTCCGCCATCTCCGGAACGCAGGCGATCATAACCTTCCCTTCGTTGCCTATGCTGAACGGATCAAGTCCCAGCATCTCGCAGGCGCTGACCACGCCTTGTTTCAGGGGGATGTCCTTTTCTATTATGTCAAGGCCGACGCCGGATTTGGTACTCCACTCGTTAAGCGTGTTCGCTATGCCGCCACGAGTAGGGTCCTTCATGGCCGTTATCCCCCCGATCCCGAGTGCTTCGGCGATCATCCCGTTCAGAGGAGCCACATCGCTCTCGATGACGCTCTCGAAACCGTAACCCTCTCTGAAGGAGAGTATGGCGATACCGTGGTCGCCCACGGTCCCGGATGCGATTATGACGTCGCCGGGGCGGATATTATCATCAGTTGTCCAATGCGAATCCACTTTCCTGTACTCCGAGGCGATCCTCAGGTTCTCGTCCAGCAGCGGGGTCCTCCTTCCGATCGCCGAGGTGACCATGATCATCTCGTCCACTCCGCCCGCTTCAACGACCTTGGTATCCCCGGTGACTACCGGGACGCCGCATTCCCTGCTGGTCTCTCCGACAGATCCGAGCACCCTGTCCACTATGTCCAGGTCCAATCCCGCTTCCAGGATGAGGGAGCAGGAAAGAGCCAGAGGCTCTGCGCCCATCACGGCTATGTCGTTCACGGTCCCCGCTACAGAGAGCCTTCCGATGTCCCCTCCGGGGAATATGAGGGGCTTGACCGTATGGCCGTCGGTGGTGAACACTATACCGTCAACTACCGCAGAATCATCCATGGAATCCAAGGGAACATCGGTCTTGACCTTGGGATAGTGACAGATTATGTGCTTGGAGATGAACTCCTGCATTATCTCCCCTCCCGCCCCGTGATTGAGGATTACTTTGGCCATGAGCTCTCGGATGTCGGGACTCATGAATAAAACTTGCGAGGACGGGACAAGCGAATTTATATGCGGCGAGCAATCTCGTCGCGGGCTTGTGGGGTAGAGGATCAATCCTGTCGGTCTTCGGAACCGACGACCCGGGTTCGAATCCCGGCAGGCTCACTCATTTGCCTTCGTAGACTGCTAGGGACATCACGTCGTATCCCTTCAGCCTCTCCCTTCCGTTTAGGCCCGCGAGCTCTATCACGAAACATACCCTGACCACTTCGCCGCCAAGTCTCTCCACCATCTTGATGATTGCCTCGGTGGTCCCCCCGGTGGCTATCAGGTCGTCGACGATAACGACCTTCTGCCCCTTCTTTATGGCGTCCTTGTGCATCTCCAGAGTCGCGGTGCCGTACTCAAGACAGTAATCTTCGCATATGGTCTCCCGGGGAAGCTTACCCTTCTTCCTGACCATAACAAAACCTTTGTCCATCGCATAAGCGACAGGCGCACCGAAGAGGAAACCCCTGGATTCAGATCCCACCACCAAGTTGAAATCAAGATCTTTCAGCATATCGACGATGCCGTCTATAGCTATCCTCATACCCTCGGGGTTCTCGGCTATTGTTGTCACGTCTCTGAATTGGATGCCCGGTTTGGGGAAATCAGGTATGGTCTTTACGAAAGTCTTGATGTCTTTCATTATGCTCGCCGTCGTAGACCGGGCGGTATGCTATTAAATATATCGTTCCGAAGCATCTGGCGGGGCATATATACTACGGACGGTCACTTATCGTTCATACATGCCGATCCAAAGAGATCCTGAATGTACCAGCATGCTTTATCTATGTTGGAGATCGTCATTTCACTCTTATACCGAGTTCTTTCTCACAACGAGCTTTCCCGATACGGACCTGGCCGCGATGGCGATTATGAACGCAATGCCCAGCACAACGGCTACCGTGGCTCCGGGAGGTATGTCAGTGGCAATGGACATCAGAAGAGCCAGAACAGTCAGGCAGAGGGATATCACCGCAGAAGAAATCATCATCTCCTTTAGATCGTTGGAGAACATGTTCGCTATGGCCGGCGGGATCGTTATCAGGGCTATGATCATAATTATCCCTATCAGGCTGGCCATCAGGACACAGGTCACTGCGACCATGATGTAGAGTATCACATTCATCGCGGTCACGTTGATCCCTGAAAGCTTCGCCTGGGTCTCATCGAAGGTCGTCAGCTGCAGGTCCCTGAACAGAAGGGCCACGATCATCAGTATTATCGGGGCCACCGCAGCCATCAGGTACACGTCCAGCTTTGTCAGGAACACCATGCTCCCGAAAAGTACCGTGTCGTATCCGGAGGGTGTGATGACCGATGTGTCGACGTAATGCATGAATATTACACCCAGCGCCATACCGACTGACCAGAGGACCCCTATCACGGAATCTTCTCTGAGCATCTTGCTGACCTTGGGAGAGGCCATTATCACGGCCGCCGAGATAGCGAATATGGCCGCGCCCAACATGGGCTCGAACCACATCATCAGGAAATTGGACTGAAGATAGAATGCCAGTCCCACACCGCCGAAGGTCGTGTGCGCTATTCCGCCGGTCACGAAGACTATCCTCTTCACCACCACAAAGGTGCCTATGACCGCGGCCAGGATGCAGCATATGGCCGTACAGATGAACATATTCTGTATCAGCGAGGAGGAGAACATCAGGGCCCAATCAGTCATCTTTGTGACCTCCGCAGTTGCACGGACCTACATGTACCAGCTCGGGGATGCAGTGAAGGCTCAGCTCCAGCATCTCCTGTGTGACCTCGGGCGCATCGTTGACTATGAGCCTGCGATTCATGCAAGCCACCCTCTTAACGTCATGGGATATGCTGCTCATATCGTGGGTTATGATCATTATGGCAGTGCCCCTTTCCCGGTTGACCTTCCTCAATATGTCGTAAGTGCAATCCTTCATGTTGGGATCCAGGCTGGCGGTCGGTTCATCCAGCATGAGGATCGGGGGCTCAGGGGCCAATGCCCTTGCCAGGAAAACTCTTTGGAGCTGTCCTCCTGAGAGCTCGCTTATGCGATTCCTCCTGAAGTCTGAGATCTCGGCGTATTCCATCGCCCTTTCGGCCGCCTTCCTAGCCTCGGCGGAATACGTGGGACGGAGCCCCTTCTGGGCCCTCAGACCCATCAGGACGACGTCCTCGACTCTTATGGGGTAAGCGGGGTCGGTCCTTTCCTTTTGCGGAACATATCCTATCAGTTTGGATCCCTTCGAAGGGGCGAGCCCGTTGATCCTGACCTCTCCCGATATCGGCTCTATGAGGCCCAATATCGTCTTGAAGAGAGTGGTCTTCCCGCCTCCGTTGGGTCCGATAATGGCTAAGAAGTCGGAATCCCGGAGATCGAGGTTCACGTTCCCGATCACCGGAACGCCATCGTATCCTGAGGAGAGGTTCCTGATCTCGATGGGTTTGACGTTCATGAGTGCTCCCCCTCTATGAGTCCCTCGCTTATTTTTTCTATCGCATCCCCGAGGGCGTTTAGCCAATTCTCGGACAGAGGATTCACAAGCACCATTTCGCAGCCTGGTGCCGCGCCTGATGCGGTTTCTTTCTCCGCTCCCGTTCCAACGAATATCTTGAACGGTTCTCCGTGGTTGAGGTCTTCCAGGCCGAGGACGGTCCCCGTAGTCGAATCAGTCATTCCCTCGATCGAATGCTGGTCTATGCCACAGTCTCTGAGCAGATAGCCCCAAGAACCGTGCCAGACCACCAGCATGAGCTCCTCTCCCTCGGCGGGGGTCTTGAGCTTCTCTGTCGCGAGAAGTTCTAGGGCCTTTGTGCCGCCCTCTCCGTTGACATAGTTGTTGTACCCTTCATCGAATAGGGTCGCATTATCCGGGTCGATGGTCTTCATGACATCCCTCACATACCCGGCGATGGCCGTGAGATTCCAGGGCGAGGTCCATATATGGAGATCCACGGTTTCTTCGCCTTCTTCGTGGTCATGATCGTGAACGCATCCGCCGTGATAGGGTTCCAGATCTGCGCCGTGAAAGCAATCATAGGAGCTAACGCCGCTGTCGGCAGCAGCATCGACATATCTGCTTTCCCAGGCCATTCCGGAGCCTATGTAGAAATAGGCGCTGGCATTCTGGACCCTGGCCGCATCCATGGGTGTCCCTTCGTACGTGTGGGGGTTCTTGCCGGCACCGACGAAGGAGTGTACGGCGTACTCATCACCGACTATCTCCTGTACCATCTCCTTCTGCCAATTCATAGATGTGTATATGACCGGTCGCCCGTCGCTCTCACTGCTGTTGGTGAGAAAGATCAGGGCCCCGCCGCTGACAATGGAGATTGCCACTACCATGGCGATCGCCGCCGTTACCCCCCGCTCCATGAACGGCAATTTTCAGACTGATTATTAAACCATATCTGTTTTGTTAATAAAAATCTCGGGCACAGGGAGAGAGTGTTAATAATCCGGAGCAGAATGGTGAGAAGTAGAAGGGTTTGGACCTCGAAGGGCAACTCGGGCTAATGCCCTAATCACTTCTTCTTAGCGGGCTTCTCGTCCTTTGCGGGCGCTGCCTTCTTGTCTGCTTTTTTGTCCGGTTTTGCGGCTGCCATATTTTCACACCTCCGCACATACTGAATTTTTAGATGAGTATTAAATTGTATTCATTCGACCTCTTTTTATTCGGTTTCCAGAGGAGCCTCGGGACAGTGGGCCAGACTCAAAAAAATGTAGTCCGGCCCGCCGTCACGCGGGCCGGACGGGGCTCACTGTAGTTTTTCGGAACAGTACGGGCAGAATCTGGGGGTTTTCGGAAGATCCGCCAGGCTTTCCCCGCAGTACGGGCAGCTCTTGAATTTCTTCTCGCCACCGCCGCCCGAGGTCTCCGCGGCCGCCGTGGGCTGGACTGCCGGTGCTTCCACAGCCTTATCCTTGGGTGAGGGCTTACCGCATTCCCTGCAGAATTTGTATGGGTAATCGTTCACCCCGCCACAGTACGGGCACATGATCTTCGGGCTACCGCTGCTCGCGCCCTGCTGCTGCATCTGCGCCATGGCCTGCTGCTGTTGCTGCTGGTTGAGCTGTTGGTACATCTGGGGGAACAGCAGCATCCCGGTTCCGATGGCGGCACCGCCACTGGAGTTCCCGATCGCATCGGCCATGGATTCCATGACGCCGAACTGCTTCCATTCCCTTCCGCCGGAGGACCTGAACTGCTGGAATTCGTAGATGTCCTTCTGGTAGGAGTCCTCGGTGCTGACGGCGTTTATCTTCAGATTGAGGAGCTGTACGCCCCTGTTCTTGAAGTCGTCCTCTATGTTGACCTTTGTCGATATGGATGCCTTCTCGAGATTGGAGAAAACGTCCATGTAGTACTGTCTCGCAAGGTGTTGGCTGATCTGCTCGTTGATGTAGCTCTTCAGGAAGTCCGATACCTGACCGGTGGAGTAGGTCTTGAGACCGCCGATCATCTGTGTTATGAACAGCGTCGGATCCTCTATGCGGAACTGGTAGTCCCCGTTGGACATCAGCGGGACCGGGGCCTGGTAGTCCTCCGCCACCTTGACCATGGTCCTTATGCCCCATCTGCCGTTGAATTGCTTCTTGGAGATGAAGATGACCTTTGCCTTGAAGGCTCCTTCTCCGTATCCCAGGGCCTTTTCGAAGACCTTCGTCAGTATCGGTATGTTCGCCGTTGTTATGGTGTGCTTGCCGCCTTCGAAAGCGGCGAGTATCTGCCCGTCCCTGACGAAGATGGCCCACTGCCAGTCATTCACTACAAGCACGGACGCGGTCCTGATGTACTCCTCGTCGTATTCCCACAGAATATCGTCGGGTCCCGCATTGTCCCATTTTATCACGTTAGTCCTGACCATCATCAATCACCGCCCTTGGAAAGTCCCTTCAGGACCTTCTTCCTCTCCCTGAGGCCCTCGAGCATGTCGTCAACCAGGATCTCGATCTCTGGGGCGTGCATGCCCGGATCGTCCTTGAGCTTTTTGGCCCCATCTTTCAGCTTCGCCGTTTCCTCCAGGAGCCTGGCATCCCACTCCACGACGGAAGAGAGCTCCTTGCCCTCGGTCTTTATGGCCTCCCAGAGGCCGGAGTATCCCTCCTCGGCGCTTTCGATCTTCTTCATACAGGTGTCGACCTTCACGCGTATCCTGTCAATGTCCTTGGCCAGGTCCAGGTCCTTACCGGACCTGACTACGCTCCTGTGCACACTGGCCAGTGCTTCGCCGGAGTTCTTTATTGTCCTGGCGACCTCCGCTCTGACCTCTTTATCCATCTCCCTGCGCAGGTTGCGGTCCCTGTAGCCCCTGTACCCAGGCATGTACATGGCGGCCCGCTCGATTATCCCTCTGTCCCCGGTCCCCTTTTCGACGACCGTTTTGTCGTATGTCATCTCACATCCTCCCTTTAACGCTCTTAGTGACTATCAGCAGTGCAACGAGTATGAGGAATATCACGAACAGTATCCATGCCTCGAGATCGGTCGTAATGTAAAGCACTCCGACGAAGCCCGCGGCCAGGAGCAGATATCCCCAGACCAGTCCGAATTCTCCCCTCGTAGGGGCCATATCCACGGTGCTTTCCATGAATATGGATCTGATCAGAAGATATGCTCCGATCACGATCATGAAGACCAGCAATACGGAGTACCAGGGCAGATCCGTGATCATCCAGACCACTATGCCCAGGGCGAGTGCCAGAATTGTAACGCCTATCAAAATGCCGGCATCGCTCCTGGCGTTGATCCTGTTCTTGTCGATTGCCATTTTCGTTTTTCCTCCTTATACGTAAAGCATCGTGTTCTTATCCGTTCTGCCTATCCTTTCGGGGATCAGGGTTCCGAAATCGGACGGAAGCCGCAGGCCCCCGTTCAGGCTGACCGGTATGTAGATTATCCTCCTGATCACGGGCTGGCTCAGCCTCAGTTTGTTATCGGATGCTGTGCGCTGCCTGAGATATCCTGCTACCAGGTTCTCTGCCTCTCTCTTGGTGCTGAGAGGTATCAAGACCTTCCTTGCGCCCGGGGAGCCTTCCGATACGGAATCCTGCATCCTGCCTATCCCCTGTCCCTGGCTTATGCTTGTCTCGTTCCCTTTTATGCCGGCGAGAATGCTGCTCTCTGGTTTGATCTTGAATATGTCTGTGATAGCCGAGGCAGGATTGTTGAGGCAGGTCGGGTCGGTCACGAAGTCTGCGCATACGAGCAAGTCCTCCTTGACCTCCACGCTCTTCTTGGACCAAAGCGCCCCGGTTGTGAAACTGTATCTGAGGTCCACTTCCCAGAAGGGCATCAGGTAATCGCCCGCACCGGCGGATATGGGCAGCTGGGACTTGCCGGCCTTGGCTGACAGAATTGCGGATACCTGACCGAATATCTCCCCGTATCTGATGCGGTTATTCAGCAGATGGCCCCACCCCTGATTCTGTGCCAGAGGGGTATCCATTACTTTCTTTATCATATTCAGGATCTTCAGGCCATCCGTTCCCGGGGTCGTTTCCATCATGCCGGCCACGCTGATCAGTATGTCCGATACGGAAATCTCCTGATCAACGGCGTTCACCATTATGCCCAGCTGAGGATCCGCCGCAGCCTTCAGGCGCACTTCCTCCAGAGCCTTCTTACCGCTGCGAAGGCGGGACCCGGCATCGCCGGGCTTTCCTTCCAACAGGTATTGGCAACCGTCGCAGATGTCGGCAAGGGCAGTGTATCTGAGGGCGACGGTCTCGCTGCCTTTGCTGCCCCGGATCACAGACGCCGCCTCCCTGAAGTTCTTGGACATGAGGACGTATCTTCCTTCCTTGTCCTCTGCCAGCAGATTCATGTTGTTGATCATCAGGGCGTAGCTTTTGGTCAGTGAATCGGCCTCCGTCAGGAGAGCCTTTCCCGCTTCATCCACAGCCAGTGGCTCGACGGATTTTATACGGGCGTTGAATTCGAAGGCCTTGGCGGGTGTGTGTGTAGGAACATAGCCCGAGGAACGTGAGAAGGGCAGGGTGATCAGGCAGTTTCCCAGAAGGCTTGTGTTGCCGAATCTGTAGTCCATGAGCTCCATGCTTACCTTAGGCCTTATGTCTCTGACGAATATGCTGTTCCTGGCTATCGGGTCCACATTCTCCGCGGCCGACATGTTGAAACCCGACGGTATCGCACTGCTTATCCATGATTTGACCTGGACCATCATCTCTTCCAGGTACGCCTTCGCATCCATCCTCTGCTGCGTTGTCCCGCAACTGGAGCAAGTTATGTAAGGGACAGTGGATTCCACGGCCTCTTTCTCAAAGGGAGCGCCGCAGTACTTGCACCTCAGGGCCACGATATCGGTCAATCGATCACCTGGTCATCCTGAGGTAGGCTATCTGGCTTTCAAGGGCGGCTATGGAGGCCAGCAGCTCTGTTCTCACTCTCGCTATCTCTGCCATCGACATGTTGTGATAGTATTGCGCTATGCTGTCCGCCCGTTTTGAGATGGCGGAGTAGCATGCTCTGCAGGCGAATATGGAGTCATAGTTCTCGTTGGCAGATGCAAGTGGGCTGTCCCCAGCATTCCTGAGCTGGGGACTTATCTCGCTGGGCATCGCGAAGAAGTGCACCCCTTCCCCGGAGGTCTCCCTGCCGCAGATCCAGCAGGTGCATGATTTGGAGTACTTCTTGATCTTGTCGAGATTCTCGTCGCCGGTTTCCCCGAATTGGCGCCGGTAGTTGTGCGCCATTTGCAGATATTCGGCTGCCTTCTTCGGATCCGCCCACACCTGTCCTTCGGACATGCTCTCGAAGCCCGTTGCCATGAGAAGGGACGAAAGGCGCATGCCCGTCATCTGGGTGTTGCGGAAAAGCTCGTAGAATACGAGGTTCGCATTCCCGACCTTTGCCTGCATCTCCTGTGCGGCGCCCATGAGGGCCTGCCCCTTGGGCTCGTAGGTGTTGTTATTGGAAGGCATCTGCTGTGCAGTCAGCATCTTGGCGGTGGCCTCGCATTCGTTCACTATCTGCGGCGCGCTCATGTGGGTCAGGCCGAATTCGAAGCTCAGACCGCCCTGTCCCCTAAGGAGCTCCGCCGTTGACAGATATGCCCCCGGACTGTTTATGTTCGATCTTATATTGAGCACGGAGAGCATCACGCGCGCCAGATCCTTCTTGGTGCATTTTTCCTTGTCAAGGCATTTGTCAAAAGATTTGGCGGCCTTGTCGTATTCCCTTCTCTTGACTAGGTCAACACCTTCGTCGTACAGTTCGTCTCCGTCTTTGAAAAATCCGAAAGCCATCGACACCCTCGCAATATGGCTAGGGAGGATTCTGCTTTTAATCCTATTCAAAGGTGCTGCGCAGCCTTCGTTTCACGACTGCGGGATCATCGATCCGTTGGAAGTGTGCCAGCCTCATTCCCGCCGTATTTTGCGAAGGCGAAGGAGACAAGAACTCCCGCGACGGCCGCCACTGTCCCCACCGCAGCCTCTGCCAAGGTATCGATTTGGGTGGAGAACAGGATCACGATGACCGAACCGATCGTAAGCCCGAATATGAGGTAGTATGTGTGGCGGGGGAAGCGCTCCAGTATGCCGGACATGATCTTGGCGAAAAGGAATATCCCGGCGACGAAACCGATTCCCAGTGAGGCGATCACGAAGAGATCCATGTCCGCCACCCTCTCAATGGATACCGTGAAAAGATCCATGGCAAGCAGTATGGCCGTGCCGCTGAGACCGGGCACTATCTTGGCCATGGCCATCACAAAACCGCAGAACATGAAAATAGCGGCAGCGACCAGGTCGCTGGCGTAGAAGTCGGTGCCTGGGGTGGCGTTCTCGAAGGGAAGCAGAACGACCATTATAGCAAGACCGAGTACTGCCATGGCAACATAAAGAGGACTGATCCCCGCATCATCCCGGGCAAGCTTCCAGACGCCCGGCACCTGTCCGGCCACAAGTCCGAGGAAGAGGCACATCATCACTACAGTATAATTTCCGAACGCATAGTCAAGGCCTAGAACGGTAGTGACGGCTCCAAGTGCCAATCCCCCGCCTACTGTGAAAAGGAACCAGAAGTCGGGCCTGAGCCTTTCCCGTATGTTGCCGATAGCCGTTACCAGCCTTTCGTATATTCCGAAACCGACCGCCAATATACCGCCGCTGACGCCGGGCAGAACAGAGCCCACACCTATTATGAAGCCGATGATGACATTTCTGAGGCTCTTGTCTTCGCTCATCTGCCGGACGATGTATTATCCCTATTATTCTCTTTTGTCATGGGAAGGCCCTGCGCAGGGATCTGATGACGGAATCCTCGAAATACCATTGCTCCATGAAATGACGGTTCATGTCGTTGAAGGTCATGAAGGCCCAGACCGGCAGGAAAAAACCCGCAGTCAGTGCCGTGACGGCGATGAACAGAAGGAAGGACCGCGCCCCGATCACCCTTTCGAATCCTGCGGTGTCCATGCCGATCCCCGGGGATATGCGGTTGAATTCCTCGTAGAACGGAAGCGTTCTCTTCTCATGGGCCCTGGGCGCAGTGGTCAGTGCGGGAGCCACTGCGAATATCGCAACGAGGGAAAGGGCCCAGCACAGTATCATCATGCCGGCCCCGTAGGTCTGCAGATCCAGGAAGAAAAGGGCCCCGGTCCCCAGCGCCGCAGGGAGGACCAGTGCGATCTTCCTGATCTTATAGGATCCCTCCTTCTCCTGGGCGCGTATATCGGAATCTATCCTCCTCAGTTCCCGGACGTCGGCCCCTACGGACTCCGCATAGTTCGCCAGGAGGCAACGCAACGTGCTCTCCCTTCGCATATGCTTGATGTTCCTCGACATGAGCAGATAGAATACTAAGAGCACCAGGGCCATGCCGATGACGAAGATGGACATCATATTGAACATCTGGGACAGTGTCAGGGCACCGTCGAAGGATTCCAGGGTCAGTGCGTAGTACCGGAGCATTATGACTAAGTACGCAAGGACCACCAGCGACACCATCGCAGGCGGAACATAGGAATCCGTCTTGTCGCGGTTGGCCACGCTGACGATTATGCCGTTAGCGGATTCTTTGGCGTCCATCGGATTCATGAGATGCGGGCTACGTTTTATAGTATGTCACGGAGATAGCGTGATAATGGCCACGGGGATAGACGGTCTCCTCGAAAGAGGCAAGAGCATGCTGGACAGAGGATCGGAGAAGATCAGATCGTCCGTTCCGGCCGGGGTCTTCAGAACCAAAAAAACGCACAAGTACTACAGAAAGCCACCGGCCACCTTGCCTTTGGCAGCCACGGGAGCTCTGTTGTTCTCGGCCATGTACCTATACAGGGCGCTGTCCTACATACCGCAGGCCGTAACGTCCGACAGCTTCGCCGCCAAGACATGGACCCTCGCGATAGTGGTGGTCTTCTTCCTCATGTTCATAAGATTCGCATCTAACATGTTCAGCCTGTCCTCCGGGAATCGCACCGTTTGGGCCGGGACCGTGAGGTCATCGGCGACGTACGTGTTCCTGGTGATGATGGATTCCATAGGGCTGCGGCTGTTCGACGTTCATGTCGATCTCGGCATCCTTGAGATACCCCCGACCCTGATGGCTGTTGCCATGGTGATCCTGGTCGCGTACATGTTCCTGCCCGGGATAAGGAGGTTCTTCACCCCCACATATGCGGATAAAGTGTCCGTGTGGAAATGGATGGGGTATGTGGCCGGCAACGACCCGTTCAAAGGCACGAAGCTGACCCTCTAGATGAGCCGTTTATGCATTACGACCGTCCTCGGTCTGAACCCAGCGGACCGGTAGAGCTTATCGGCTGTTTTGTTGACGCTGCCGACATTCAGCGTCATAGAGAAAAGCCCCTTCTCCCTGCACCATTCCTCCGCGGATCTCATGAGGGCTTTACCGAGTCCTCTCCGGCGAAGGCATCTCTCCACATATATCTGCAGAATGTACCCGGTCCCGTCGCATGTGAACTGGTCCCTCGAGACACCCATCCACAGCAGTCCTGCTCTCCTGCCCCTGTCGTCCTTTAGGATGTAGAGCTCGTTCTCCATGTCCCCCGTCGTTCTGATGTCGAGCATCACCGTCAGTATGTCGCTTATCCAAAGATCGGATGCGACAGCCTCTTCCTCCGGCACAGACCCAACAACACTCTCCTCCACCGTATCCAATAGGTAGTCATTGTCGGAGTCCTCCGCCTCCTCGAGACAGTAACCTTCCAACGGGAAACGGAGTTCGGTCATGCTTTCGTATCGCGAGAAGCTTTAATGATACTGTCGCTCAGCCGCGATGCCAGGCTTTTCGGCGGAGGGGCGGGACCCGCGCGGGCGGATTTGCAGAATTAAGTTATATTTATATAGAAGAACAAACTTTAGGCAGGTCAGACAATATCCGACAGTATTGGAGGAATGAAAAAATGGGCATGGGTAACACACCTATAGTGATTCTTAAAGAAGGAACGAAAAGAGACAAAGGTAAGGACGCTCAGTTCAATAACATCGCAGCGGCCAGGACCATTTCCGACTCTGTTAGGAGCAGCCTTGGACCTAGGGGAATGGACAAGATGCTCGTGGACTCTATGGGGGATGTCGTCATAACCAATGACGGTGTGACGATCCTCAAGGAGATGGATGTTCAGCACCCCGCGGCAAAGATGCTGGTCGAGGTCGCTAAGACCCAGGATGCAGAGGTAGGGGACGGCACCACCACCTCTGTTATACTTGCAGGAGAGCTTTTGAAGAAGTCCCTGGATCTCATAGACGCCAATGTTCACCCCACCATCATCACGGCGGGCTACAAGATGGCCAACGACCAGGCCCAGAAAGTGCTTTCTGAGGTCTCCAAAAAGGTCTCCATAGACGACAACGACCTGCTCATGAACATCGCCGAGATCGCGATGATCAGCAAACAAGTCGTAGGTTACAAAGAGCACTTCGCCAAGATCTGCGTCGATGCTGTGAAGACCATCGCGGAGAAGAAGGACGGCAAGTTCGTGATAGACCTCAAGAACATACAGACGGTCAAGAAGTCGGGCACCTCCATGGACGAGTCCTCCCTTATAAGGGGTCTCATAATCGACAAGGAGCCGGTCCACTCCAGCATGCCCAAGGTCATAGAGAACGCCAAGATCGCCCTCATCGATGCGGCCTTCGAGGTCAAGAAGACCGAGATCGACGCCAAGATCGAGATAACCGACCCGTCAAAGCTGAACGCCTTCCTCGCAGAGGAGGAGAACATGCTCAGGCGCATGGTCCAGAAAGTGAAAGAGGCCGGAGCCAATGTCGTATTCTGCCAGAAGGGCATCGACGATCTGGCTCAGCACTTCCTCGCCAAAGAGGGGATCATGGCTGCCAGGCGCGTCAAGAAGACCGACATGGAGAAGCTCGCCCTCTCCACCGGCGGCAACATCATAAACAAGATCGACGAGCTAGAGGCTTCCGACCTGGGCAAGGCGGAGCTCGTGGAGGTCAAGAAGGTCCAGGATGAGGAGATGACCTTCATCACCGGCGTCAACGCCAAGAGCGTGTCCATCCTGATAAGGGGAGGCACACCCCACGTCACCGAGGAGATCGAGAGGTCCCTTGTGGATGCCTGGTCCGTCGTCAAAGTGGCGATAGAGGACGGAAAGATAGTCACCGGTGGCGGATCCACTGCAGTGGAGATAGCCATGAGGCTCAGGGACTATTCCGCGACCATCGGAGGAAGGGAGCAGATAGCCATCGATGCATTCGCATCCGCGATGGAATCTATAGCGACCACCCTCGCAGAGAACGCAGGTCTCGACCCCATCGACATACTCATAGAGATGAGGAAGCAGCACAAGGCGGGGAACATCCATGCGGGCCTCAACCCCTTCGCCAATAAGGTGGAGGACATGTTGAAGCTCAACGTCATCGAGCCCTACAGGATCGGCAAGCAGGCCATCAACTCGGCCACCGACGCTGCCGTCATGATCCTGAGGATCGACGACGTCATAGCTGCCCGCGGCATGCCCATGCCTTCCGGCCCACCCGGAGGTCCGGGCGGAATGGACGGTATGGATGACATGGACTGAGTCCAGAAACCGGGGGGTCCAACCCCCCTTATCCCACCTTATAGGCTAGACTACAGAGGCGATGTGCATGACTGGGAAGTCTGAAAGGAAGAAGGCCGAGGAAGAGGAGAAGCAAGCCATCGAGATGAAGGAGAGGGAGCTTTCTGAGGCGAAGGCCAAAGCGGAAGAGTACCTCGATATGGCCAGGAGGGTCCAGGCAGATTTCGAGAACTACCGCAAGCGCACCCAGCGCGAGAACGAGGAGTACAGGAAGTATGCGACATCGGAACTGGTGTCTGACCTGTTGCTGACCGTGGACGATCTGGACAGGGCCCTGGCACTTGCAAAGGACCCGGACAGCGAGTTCGTGAAGGGGATAGAAGGCGTGCGCAAGAACCTGACGAAGCTTCTTGCATCGAAAGGGCTGGAAGAGATACCTACGGACGGTGGGTTCAACCCGTTGACGCACGAGGCCCTGCTTACAGAGGAAGGGGACACCGAAGGGAAGATAACAGAGGTGTTCCAGAAGGGATATACTATCAACGGCCGACTCCTTAGATGTTCTAAGGTGAAGGTCATGAGGAAAAAGGAAGAGAAAGGTGAGTAAAATGGCAGAGAGGATCATAGGAATCGATTTGGGTACGAGCAACTCGGCGGCCGCTGTGATGGAAGGGGGCAGGCCGACCATGATACCCAGTGCCGAAGGCACTACCGTGGGCGGAAAGGCTTTCCCGTCTTACGTGGCATTCACAAAGGACGGGCAGCTTCTGGTGGGAGAGCCCGCCAGAAGGCAGGCGGTCTCAAATCCTGACGGTACAATAAAGAATGTCAAGAGGAAAATGGGCACGTCCGAGAAGGTCAAGGCTCTCGGCAAAGAGTACACGCCGCAGCAGGTGTCCGCCTACATCCTTCAGAAGATAAAGAGGGACGCGGAGGCCTATCTCGGGGAGACGGTCTCCAAAGCCGTGATAACGGTCCCGGCGTACTTCGATGACAATCAGAGGCAGGCGACAAAGGATGCCGGCGCCATAGCAGGCATGGAGGTCGTCCGTATAATTAACGAGCCTACGGCAGCCGCTCTGGCATACGGTCTGGACAAGACTGATGTGGAGCAGAAGATCCTGGTGTTCGATCTGGGCGGCGGGACCCTAGACGTCACTATAATGGATCTCAGCGGAGGGGTCTTCGAGGTCCTGTCCACATCAGGCGACACGAAACTGGGCGGCTCCGATATGGATGAATCCCTGACGAAGCATGTTATAGACCAGTTCAAGAAGGAGACGGGGATAGACCTTTCCAAGGACAACATGGCGTTCTGGAGGGTCCGTGAGGCATGCGAAAAGGCAAAGATCGAGCTGTCCACCACCATGCAGACCGAGGTCAACCTCCCGTACATATCATCTGACGCAACCGGTCCGAAGCATCTCGTGCAGACGGTAACGAGGGCCAAGCTGGAGGAGCTAGTGGAGCCCATAGTCTCCAGATGCAAGAAGTCAATAGATCAGGCGATCAAGGACGCCGGGCTCAAGAACGATCAGATCGATAAGGTGATAATGGTCGGCGGCCCCACGAGGATGCCAATGGTCCAGAATTTCGTGGAGAATATAGTCGGCCCCAAGATCCAGCGCGGCATAGACCCGATGGAGTGCGTATCCATGGGCGCCGCCGTGCAGGGCGCAGTGCTCTCCGGCGATGTCAAAGGCGTGCTCCTGCTGGATGTTACGCCGCTCTCCCTGGGCATAGAGACCATGGGAGGTATAGCAACCAAGCTGATCGAGAGGAACACCACCATACCCACCAGGAAATCCCAGATATTCTCCACGGCCGCCGACAGGCAGACCTCCGTGGAGATACATGTGGTCCAGGGGGAGAGAGAGATGGCCTCTGACAACACGTCCCTGGGCAAGTTCATACTCGACGGCATACCCCCCGCACCGCGCGGAGTGCCCCAGATAGAGGTGACCTTCGATATCGATGCCAACGGCATAATCAATGTCACGGCCAAGGACAAGGGCACAGGCAAGGAGCAGAAGATAACCATAGCGTCCTCCAACAAGCTCTCCAAGGAGGATATAGAGAGCATGGTCAAGCAGGCCGAGCAGTTCGCCGAGGCCGATAAGAAGAAGCGCGAAGAGGTCGAGCTGGAGAACCAGGCCGACCAGGCAATTTACTCGGTCAGGAAGTCCATGGAAGAGCTCGGGGAGAAGGTTTCCAACGAAGAGAGGGCCAAGGTCGAGGCGGCCATATCCGATCTGGAGTCCGCAAGGGCATCCAAGGATGCGGCCAACATAAAGTCCGGAATAGAGGAGCTCTTCAAGGCTATGGAGCCTATCTCGAAGAAGATCTACGAGGAGGCCTCTAAGCAGCAGGCCGCCGGATCTGACGGTGAGAAGCCCGAGGGCGGTGACGGCGACTATGTCGATGCGGACTACAAGATAGTCGACGACGAAGACGAGAAGAAAGACTAGAACAGGCGAAAAGGGACCGACTATGCCAAGGGACTACTATGAGGTACTCGGCGTCAGTAAGGATGCCACACCGGACGAGATAAAGAAAGCGTACCGCAGTCTCGCCCGGAAGTACCACCCGGACGTATCCTCGGAAGCGAAGGAGATCGCAGAGGAGAAGTTCAAGGAGGTCTCCGAGGCATACGAGGTCCTGTCCGACGCAGAGAAGCGTAAGCTGTATGATCAGTACGGCCACGCCGGCGTCGACAAGCAGTTCGGGTCCGACGGGTTCACCTGGGACGATTTCACCAGGTATGACGACATCCGCGACATATTCGGCGATATGTTCGGCGATATGTTCGGATTCGGCAGGCGCCGTCAGCAGTCTGCCGCCGGCCCCCGCACGGGGGAGTCCCTGCGTTACGACGTGGAGATAGATCTGGCGGATGCTCTGGCGGACAAGGAGATAGACATCTCCTATCCCCGGACCCGCAACTGCTCGGAATGCAAAGGGACCGGCGGCAAGGACGGGAAATCCGAGACCTGCCGCAATTGCGGCGGGCAGGGCAGGGTGCAGATGGTTCGCAACTCCATGCTCGGCCAGATGGTCCAGGTAGTGGAGTGCCCCACATGTCGCGGCAGAGGGAAGACCTTCGAAGAGAGATGCGAGAAGTGCCACGGGTCCGGAAGGTCCAGTGAGACCACCAAGATGCGCATCAAGATTCCCGCGGGGATCACAGACGGGGACCGCATCAAGATCCCCGGCGGCGGTGACGCAGGCTATAACGGCGGACAGTCCGGAGATCTATATGTGGTAGTCCACGTCAAACCGAAAAAAGGATTCGAGAGGGACGGCATCAACCTATGGACCATGGTGACCACAACGTATCCGAGGCTCGTTCTGGGAGGGGAGGAGGACGTGAAGACCCTGGATGAGAAGACCGCACGTCTGAATATACCGCCGGGCACCCAGGTCGGCGCTGTTCTGAGGATACAGGGCAACGGCATGCCCAGAAGGGCTTCTCCGGGGGTCCGCGGCGATCTTTTCGTCAGGGTGGATATCAAAGTGCCCAAGAAGGTCTCCGGCATGGAGGAGGAGCTGCTCAAGAAATTGGATGAGAGCGCCGGCTCCAAGACCACCAAAAAAGACAAACTGAAGAAGAAGCTGGGTCTTTAGAGGGTACCGCCTCTGGATGACAGAGTGACCTTCTTGACCGGGATATTCTTCCCGCTAATATTCACTGCATTCTCCACAGCTTTCGTAAGCCCGGAGCAACAGGGGACCTCCATCCTGACAACGGTAACATCTGTTATTTCGTTGCTGGATATTATAGCTGCCAGTTTCTCAGTGTAATCCACCGGGTCAAGCTTAGGGCATCCGATGACAGTCGTCCTCCCCTTCATGAACATCTTATGGAAGGATTCTGACGCATATGCCGCGCAGTCCGCAGCCACAAGGAGCCCCTTGCCATCGTAATAAGGGGCTTTCGTGGGGATCAGCCTGATCTGTACGGGCCACTGTGCCAGCTCTCCGTCTTTTGATGTGAAGGCGCCTGGTCCTCTGGCGCCGGCCATCGGAATGCCCTTAGCTTTTTCGACAGCCTCCTCATCGTAAGCAGGGGCCTCTCTCATCTCGAATGTTATGGCCCCCGTCGGGCAGGCCGGAAGGCAGTCACCCAATCCGTCGCAGAAGTCTTCCCGCGTAAGGGCCGCCTTCCCGTCCACCATCTCTATGGCGCCTTCGTGGCAGGCCTTGGCGCAAAGACCGCAACCGTTGCACTTCTCCTTGTCGATATGGATGATCTGTCTTATCATAATGAGGAGATGCGCCTCCTGATGTATGTTTTTTGCTTCGGGGCCCTTTGGCAGGATCCCGCTTTAAAGGTGCCACTCATCTGAGTGGCTTTATTTCGGTTCCCACTTGCACCTGACAGGCGAGACTATCGATCCATCGGTCTTCAGTTCCTTGAAGGCGTTGTCTATTTCCTTTCTGTCTATATCGGTGGCTTTCTGCACTTCTCCGGCGCTGAGCGGCTTCCCTGCCTTTTTCATGGCCTCCAAGACCTTCTCTTTCACGTCCATTGCCCAGATATGCCTCCGTGATTGTTAAAAGACTTCGTCGGCAATTGTTTTCTAGGAACAGGTTGTGATTCCCATACTTTTATGTCGAATCGGAGAAGAAGTGGCGCCGAGGAGGAGATTTGAACTCCCGAGGCGAGACGCCAGCGGTTTTCGAGACCGCCACCTTACCGGACTAGATTACCTCGGCCCGTTCCGACGTTAACGCTTCTGTATATTTTAGGCTAACCATGCGGATATGCTGCAGACGGTAGCCAAATTTTATTAGACCCCACGGCCTTGCCTGCACGCACACATCCTACGTGCGCTTGGTTACGGGGGAATAGGTCTGGCAATCATAAAACGGGCGCTGGTAAGCGTATCTGACAAGAACGGTATTGTGGATTTTTCGAAGGAGCTTTCCGGTATGGGGATAAAGATAATCTCCACCGGCGGAACATACCAGCTCCTCAAGAAGAATGGCGTGGACGTTGAAGAGGTCTCCGAGGTGACAGGATTCCCGGAGATGCTGGACGGACGGGTCAAGACCCTGCACCCCAACGTCCATGCGGGAATATTGGCGAGAAGGGACATCCCGGAGCATATGGCTGCCATAAAGGAATGCGGCATAGAGCCCATCGACATGGTGGTCATCAACCTTTATCCGTTCAAGGAGACGGTATTGAAAGGATCCGATTTCGAGGACATAGTAGAGAACATCGACATCGGAGGCCCCAGCATGATAAGGGCCGCCGCCAAGAACTACGAATCGGTGGCCGTGGTCACATCTCCTGCGCAGTACGCCCCCGTGCTGGAGCAGCTCAAGTCCGCGGGCAAACTGAGCCAGGAGATGCTTTCAGAGCTGATGGCGCAGGCATTCCTCGTTACCGCGGAGTACGATGCCATGATCGCAGACCGCATGCAGAGGAAATTCGGGAAAGGGTTCCCGGATTCTTTCCCCATACCTACCGAGAAGGTCATGGACCTCAGGTACGGTGAGAATCCCAATCAGAAGGCAGCATTCTACAGAGATCCGTTCACCGCAGGCAACACCGTGGCCAAGATGGAGCAGCTGCATGGTAAGGAGCTCTCCTACAACAACATACTGGATATGGACAAGGCCCTGGACATCGTAACCGACTTCGAAAAGCCCACGGCCGTGGTAATGAAACATACCAATCCCTGCGGTCTTGCGTCCGCGGAAACCATATCGGAGGCGTTCATCACCGCATACGCCGTGGATCCGCTGTCCGCCTTTGGCTGCGTAATAGCGCTGAACAGGGACTGCGATCTCGCCACCGCCGATAAGATAGCGGAGAAATTTGTGGAGGTCGTGATCGCACCCGAGTTCTCACCGGAAGCATATGACCTTCTCTCCAAGAAGAAGAACATACGCCTCATGAAGGTCGGAAAGTCCATCGGCCCAGCATTCAGAGAGAGGGAGTTCAAGATGAAGAGGGTTCAGGGCGGGATGCTCGTCCAGACGGACGAGGATGTTACTGTTGACAGGAACAATCTCAAAGTGATCTCAAAGCGCGCTCCCACGGAGGAGGAGATCGATGCCATGCTGTTCGCATGGAAGCTTGTCAAGCACGTCACGTCTAACAGCGTGGTCTATGTCAAGGGGGAGCGTGCAGTGGGCATAGGCGCCGGGCAGATGAGCAGGGTCGATTCGGCCAAAATCGCCACTATGAAGGCCAATGAGCCCACTCAAGGGTGCGTCATGGCATCCGATGCCTTCTTCCCCTTCAGGGACGGCGTGGATGAGGCCGCTAAGGCCGGTGTCACCGCCATAATACAGCCGGGAGGATCGATAAGGGACCAAGAGGTCATAGATGCCGTGAACGAGCACGGTATGGCGATGGTATTCACCGGCTGCCGTGTGTTCAGGCACTAATCATCGCGGTCAAGATCTTCTGGGAGGATGGGCTTGCCCTCGGCCTTCCTCTTCATGTGGCCGCCCGGCCCTCCGCGGTCTATCCTGGCCTTTTCTATGCACTCGGGGTCGTCACAGACGAAGGCAGCGAACACGAAATTGGTGCAGGGCCTTCCGCAGTATTGGCATTCGTAATCATCGAAATTGATCGCCATGGCTGGTCATCGGGCTTATGACGATTAAGGATTTCCCTCGCACAGGATTTATACGCGCATATTCTTCTCAACATCATGGACTTCGGCGAGATCACAGAGCTGCTGGATCTGAAAAGATGCGTATCGTGCGGCGCCTGCACCGATGCCTGCCCGAGTGCCCGGCACGGCGGGATAGTCCCCGACGTGGCAGTGGTCTCCGTGATCGACGGTAAGTTCCCCGAGAGAATATGGGACTGCCTTATGTGCCACAGATGCTCGATGGCATGTCCGCAGGAGATAGATGTAGCGGAGATGATGGCCGTTCTGAGGAACGTTTCCGACGGGATCCCGGAAAGATATGTGAGAACGGCTTTCCAAGTTTACAGAACGGGGAGGACCGTTTCCCCGTCCCGAAGGACCGCATCCCAAAGGGAGGATCTCGGTCTTTCTCCGGCAGATGACGCGGATGCGGACGCTCTGCGCCGGGTGCTTGACAGAGAGGGGTGGCCCCATGACTGACATCCTCTACAGGGGTTGCACCGTGCCATCCCGTCTGCCTCACATAGAGGCGGCAGTGAAGTACGTCCTGGAAAAGATAGGCGCAAATGTGCCAGATATGGAAAATGAGGTTTGTTGCATGGAACCTGTGGGGCTGCGCCCCATGAGCCTTGAAGCCTGGAAAGGAGCAGCGGCCATCATAGCCGGGAAGGCCGCAGGCAGAAGGATCGTGAGCATATGCGACGGTTGCACGATATCCCTGGATTCCGCGTCCTGGCACACAGGATCCGAGGTCATAGGCTTCATGGAGCTGCTGCACGAAAGGATCGATGACATCAGGAGAGAAGTCATGTTAGAATCAGGTCTTAAACTGGCACTTTTCCCAGGATGCCACTGCGAAGCGGTGTGTGAAAGGCACGGGTCCTCTGCCGTCGGTATCCTTTCCGACATAGTGTCGGCGGCCGGAGCGATACCCGTGAGAGTGAAGGACAGCATGTGTTGCGGAGGAGGGGTTTCCGGGGTGAACGATGAACTTTCGAAAAAGATAAGAGAGGAGGCGGTGAACGTCTTCGCAGAATCGGGCGTGGACGCGGTAGTGACGTCATGTCCGTTCTGTTTCGTCCAGTTCGACTCTGTAGCGAGATTCAGAACATACCACGTGGCCGAGATCGTTGCTACGGCCATGGGCTGGGGTGCGGACGCGTCGTCCTATCACAGGGCCTAGATTATATCCAGAGAGAACTGAACCGCTCTGACGGAATGGGTCAGGGACCCCATCGAGATCATGTCTGCAGAGCAAGCATAATCCGGTGCGCTCTCTGCGGTTATGCCGCCAGACGCCTCTACAACTATATTCGCATCGATCGCTTTTATCGCATCGCGGAATCTCCCGGTCTCCTCTGGGGATCTGTTATCGATCATGATGATATCCGCACCCATCTTCGCAGCGGTTATCGCATCCTCTATGGTATCGACCTCTATCTCCACTTTAATTGAGTAAGGGGCGTCGAGGGATGCTTCCATTGCTTCTGCCACGCCTCCGGCGGCCTTTATGTGGTTGTCCTTGATGAGCATCATATCATCCAAAGCGAACCTGTGGGGCTCTCCGCCCCCCATGGCTATCGCGGCCTTCTCGAAGTATCTGAAACCCGGTGTGGTCTTGCGGGTGCCTGCGATCTTTATGTTCGGGTTCCGCGCCCTGCAGGACCGCAGAACGGCGGCGGTTGCCGTGGCTATGCCGCTCATCCTCATGATGATATTCAGAGCGGTGCGCTCGCAGGTCATTATCCCCCTGAGCGGCCCCTCAAGTCGCATGACCTCCTGTCCATCTTTGACGCCGGCGCCGTCCTGGACAAGAAGTTCGCATTTGACGCCCATCAGTTCGAATATCATGCCTGCGTATCGGAGGCCCGCTGCCAAGGCGTCCTCCTCGCATTGTATGACTGCGCGCCCCGCGATATCTGGCACGGTGAGCTCAGTGGTCAGATCCCCGGTGCGCACATCCTCCGCGAGGAACGCGGCTATCATATCCTTCTCAGACGTCAAGCTCGAACTCCTCGCCGGTCTTAGGGAGCAGGACATTGTAGTCCCCCAGGTCCTTGAGGAAGAGCTCCCTGGTCTCCGAGTGCATGAAGACCACGTTCTCCGGGTCGCATTCTCTTATGAACTGAACGATCTGATTGTGGTCTGCGTGGGCAGAGAAATCGTATTTGATTACCTCGCACTGCACTTTCTCGAGGTTCCCTTCGATGGCTATCGTACCCGTTTCCAGCAACAGCTTCCCGTTCGTGTCGTCTGCCTGGTATCCCACCATGAGAACGGCGCTCTTCGGGTCGTCCTTTATCCTGCTGAGATATCCCAGGACGGGGCCGCCGTCCATCATGCCGCCCGTGGTGAGTATGATCTCCGCGGCGCGGGTGGCGCTGCTCCTCATACGGCTGTTCCTTATCTCGTTGAATTTGCGTTTGGCCGCCTTCATGTTCTTGGCATTCGCCAGGTACTCGGGGTAATTCACATACAGTTTCGTGACCGATCTCCCCATTCCGTCCACCCACATCTCATATCCCAGGTCCTTGAGCAGGAGCATCATCTCCTGTGTGCGGCCTATGGCGAAGACGGGTATCAGAACGGTACCTCCGCGGTCTATGACCTCCCGGACCTTGTCCAGGAAAGTTCTCTCCACTTCCTTCCTGCTGGTGTGGAGCCTTCCGCCGTACGTGCCTTCTATTATCAGGTTCTGGCACTTGACCGGCTCTGCTCCCGCGACAAGTCTGGTGGAAGTGGTGTTGAAGTCGCCCGTGTAGAGGGTGCTCACATCCCTTTTGAATTCGTACATGGCGGCTCCGGGTATGTGGCCGGCCGGATGCACGACGACCTCGGTGCCGCTGAGATCTATCACGTCCCCGAAGGTTATCGGGACCACGTCTTTCATAGTCCTCTCTATGTCTCCGGAGGTGTAAGGCTGGGGGTATCCCTCGGCCTTCGCTATCTTCAGGCTGTCGTACATTATGATCTCGCCAACCTCCGCTGACAAAGGTGTGGTGAATAGCTCGCTGCGGTCCCTGCCGCATATGGACGGAAGCATTCCGCAGTGGTCCAGGTGGCAGTGGGTCAGGAAGATATGATCTGTCCTGGGAGCCTGCAAGGGATACTCCGGAGGTTTGGCGGGGCTCATCCCATACTCTACAAGGAGCGTTTTTCCTCCCCCTTCCATAGTCATTCCCATTCGGCCGATACCCTCTGCACCGCCGAGGAATCTGAATTTCATTTTCATTTGTTTCTCTCCTTTGCGCCTTCCTTAGAAGGACTTTGTGAAAGGGCCCTGGGGCCCCTTGAAAGCAATCCTCACATTTGTGAAATTACGGGCACTTTATCGGTTCCTTATATATTTAGATTGTCAGGGGTTCCGTTCTGCTGTTGGCAAACGGCAACCACGTTTAAATATCTGTGACGTAGATAATGCAATTTGTCGGACATAAGTCTGACACAGGGGATGCATTTGCCGAAAAAGGAGAATAAGCGCTCTAGCAGCGGCGCCAAAACCAAAGGTTTCGTCCGCGACCTGGTGGACAGCAGCATACGTGAAACGTACAGCATGAGGACAGGATACTTCATGACGCTGATCCTGGCGGCCCTGCTGTGGTGGGTTCCCGTTCTCGGTCCGATGATCGCAGGATATGTCGGTGGCAGGAAGTCCGGCACAACCGTGCGCGGTCTGGTATCCTCTTCTGCGGCGGCTCTTACGATATTCGCATCCTTATTCGTGTTGTCCTTGGGGATGTTCTCCGGACAGAGCGCATCCAATTACCTCACGGACTTAGCGGCAGGCACGTTGTTCGAGCCGGCTGTACAGTACATAGCATCCTTATTCGTCGCTGCCAGCAACACTGCTAGCATAAACATCGAACCGCTGTTCATGATGGCCGTCTTCGGTATGATCGGCGGTTTCATGGCCAACCAGGTGCGCAGGGAGGCTGAGATGATGGCGGTAGCAGGTTCTGCCGGCCAGACGCGCCGTGTACGCTCTCTCGATCTTTACATCAAAGGGAAGAAGACGGGGTTCGAGTCCTTCGATGACTGTTCGGCGATATGTGTGAACGCCATGCCTCCGTCGGAACCTGTGGCCAAGACCCCCGTGTCCGAGGTACAGACGAAGCAGAGCGCTGTGACCACAACGGCAGAGATGAGGATGGCAACCACATCCACGACTTCTGAGCCTGCCGATGATGTCCCGGCCGCCACGGAGAACGTCTTCGCCGGATTGGTGGCCCGCAACGCGGCACGCGAGGATCAGGAGAAGCCCTCCTCGGGCAAGGACTTCGAGTACATCTGAGTTCTGGGCGTCGATGGCGCCCGCGTGCGTGGTGTGCAACATTATTTTATAGGGTCACCCTATGGTGGTTCAGAGGCTGAAAACTTGTTTTGTTCATCATGTGGCTCGCTGATGTTCCCTCAGAATGGGAAGTATGTTTGCAGGCAGTGCGGGGACCAGACGGATCTGGGTCCCAGCGAGACCTTCACAACAGGCATGAAAGCAAAGGAGACGACTGTTATCACGGAGAATGTGGCAACCCTTCCTAAAACACACATAATATGTCCGGAGTGTTCCAATACAGAGGCTTATTTCTCTTTGAGACAGACCCGTTCCGCAGATGAACCGGAAACTAGAATATATCGCTGTTGCAGATGTAACCATACTTGGAGGGAGTACTGATCGGCATCGCCGGTCAGGAGACAGAAGCATGTTCAAGGCAGAGATAAGATCTGATACGCTCAAAAGCGTCGTGAATATCATTTCCACACTTATAGACGAGGTAAAGTTCACAATAGATCAGGACGGCATGGGACTGAAAGCCGTCGACCCGGCTCATGTGGCTATGATCGAGATGCAGATTGGGTCCGGAGCCTTCGAGTCCTTCTCCGCGGACAGGACGGAGATAGGCGTCGATCTGGACAAGATAAAGGACGTTCTGAAGCTGGCGGGTGCCAGTGACGTGATATCCATAGAGCAGGATGAGGACCGCGGCAAACTGATATTCAAGGTAGGCAACATCACCAGACGCATGAATCTGGTGGACACCTCAAGCATGGGTGAGACAAAGGTCCCCCAGCTGGACCTGTCCGCAAGTGTCAGTGTGCCAGTTTCAGAGCTGCAGAGGGGCATAAAGGCCTCGGAATCCATATCGGACCACATAGCCCTCACGGCCAATGAGGCGGGGTTCAACCTTTCCTGTGAAGGAGACACAGACTCGGTGGACCTGGTGCTGGACAAATCCGTGCTCTCGGAATTGAACGTCAAATCCGAGGTTCGCAGCATATTCCCGCTGGATTACTTCTCGAACCTCATAAAGGCGATCCCGTCCGATCTGACCGTGACGATAGGTCTCGACACGGACTTCCCGGTCAAGATCAATTTCGATATGGCCGACGGGAACGGTAAAGTGAGATATCTGTTGGCTCCGAGAATAGAGAACGACTGATGGAGAAGGTCTGCCCAATGGTAAAGACGACGGAAGAGATCACCAGGATGGCCAATATTCTGAGGCTCCACGTGGTCGAGATGACCACTGAAGCAGGATCGGGCCACCCGGGAGGGTCCCTTTCATCCGCCGATCTCATGGCAACCCTCTATTTCGGTGTGATGAGGCATGATCCCAAAAGACCGAAATGGGAGGACAGGGACCGCTTCATACTTTCCAAGGGGCACGCAGCGCCGATCCTCTACTCTGTGCTGGCCGAATCCGGGTATCTTCCTGTAGAAGAGCTGAAGACACTCAGAAGGATGGGCTCCAGGTTACAGGGCCATCCGGTCAGGGACAAGATCCCCGGCATAGAGATGTCCACAGGGTCTCTGGGACAGGGCCTCAGCATGGCCTGCGGAATAGCGCTGGCAGGCAAGATGGATGGGAAGGATTACAGGACATTCTGCCTCCTCGGCGACGGTGAGCTTCAGAGCGGCCAGAACTGGGAAGCTGCCATGTTCGCGCCCCATTACAATCTCAGAAGGCTCACGGTATTCGTGGACAGGAACCGCCTTCAGATCTCTGGTTGTACCTGCGAGGTCATGAACCTGGAGCCGTTGGCAGATAAATGGAGGTCCTTCGGATGGAACGTCCTGGAGATCGACGGCCATGATGTGAGTGCGATCCTTGACGCCTGCGACAGGGCGGACAGGGCGGACAGACCGACCTGCGTAATACTCAACACGGTGAAGGGCAAAGGCGTATCCTTCATGGAGAATAAGGCTGAGTTCCACGGTAAGAGCTGCAATTGCGATCAGAACGAATGCGCCATGCGTGAGATCAGGGAGAAGATCGGAAAATGAAGCTGGCACAGCGCAATTATTATGGTAAGGCTCTTGAATTCCTGGGCAAGACCAGAAAGGATGTCGTAGTTCTGGATGCGGATCTCGCATCGTCAACCATGACGTCTAAATTCCTTCATGCGGCACCGGACAGGTTCGTGGAGGTCGGCATAGCGGAGCAGAATATGATCGGCATATCCGCAGGGCTCGCCGCTTCCGGGAAGACCGTTTTCGCATCTACGTTCGCCGTGTTCGCTACAGGCCGCTGCTGGGAGCAGATAAGGCTTGCCGTAGCATACCCCAAACTCAATGTCAAGATCGTGGCCACCCACTGTGGCATAAGCGTTGGGGCGGACGGCACGTCCCATCAGGCGCTGGAGGACATCTCCCTTATGCGCTCCCTTCCCAATATGACCGTGATATCTCCGGCGGATGCCCACGAGACTTACGACGCCACTCTGGCTATTGCAGAGAAAGACGGTCCCTTCTATATGAGGATGGGCCGCTCGGAAGTTCCCACGGTCCTGCCGGAGGACACAGGATTCACCATCGGGAAGGCCAACGTTCTGGTTGACGGGAAGGACGTCTCGCTGGTAGGCACCGGGCAGATGGTCCACGCATGCCTCGAGGCGGCGAAGATCCTGAAGAAGGAGGGCATATCCGCGGAAGTCGTCAACATGTCGACGATCAAACCATTGGACACCGTAACGCTGAGCAGGTCTATAGGCAGGACGGGATGTGTGGTCACGGCCGAGGAGCACAGCATAATAGGTGGCCTAGGGTCTGCTGTTGCGGAATACATTTCCGAGGAGGGCTTCGCACCTCTTACGAGAATAGGCACCAGGGACACATTCGGCGAATCCGGGACACCGGACGAGCTTTTCAGGAAATACGGGCTGACGGCAGAGGACGTGGCGTCAGCTGCCAAGAAGACCATGGCGAAGAGAGCAAGGAGCTGAGTAAGATGAAGATATTCATAGACACCGCTAACATCGAGAGGATAAAGGAGATCAACAGCTGGGGCATATTGGACGGGGTCACGACCAATCCCAGCCTGGTCGCGAAAGAGGGCATGGACCTGAGGACCTGCGTGAAGCAGATCTCGGAAATAGTCGACGGCCCGATATCCGCCGAAGCGATGTCCATGAAGGCCGAGGACATGGTGAAGGAGGGCAGAGAGCTAGCCGCCATCCACGAGAACATCAACGTGAAGCTTCCCATGTGCATAGAGTCTCTCAAGGCCACCAAGAAGCTCTCGGAAGAGGGGATAAAGGTGAACATGACCCTGATCTTCTCGTCCCAGCAGGCGCTGCTGGCGGCCAAGGCAGGTGCCGCATTCGTTTCTCCGTTCGTGGGACGTTTGGATGACATAGGGCAGGACGGCACAGACCTCCTGGTTCAGATAATGGATGTTTTCGAGAACTACGATTTCGACACGGAAGTGATTGCGGCCAGCATAAGGCACCCGATACACGTCTACGCCGCAGCGGCCATCGGCTGTGACATAGCGACGATCCCTTACGATATCCTCACCAAGATGGTGTCGCACCCCAAGACGGACGAGGGTATAGCAAAGTTCATCGAGGACTACAAGAAGTCCAAGAAGTGAGGTCCCATGGCCTCCGCGGTGGTTGTCGGAGGGGGGCCTGCCGGTAGCATGGCGGCCAGACTATTGGCTGAAAGATTCGACGTTACGGTTTTGGATTCCCGGGCCACATCCGGGAAGCCGGTACAGTGCACCGGGTTGATAACCGAGGAAACGGTTCGCATGTCCGGCATCAGGCCCGACATCCTTAACACAATATACGGGGCCAAGGTGCATTTCCCGGGAGGTGGTACGATATCAGTCAGCTCGGAGAGGCCCAAGGGCATTCTCGTGGACAGGCATGATTTCGATATCAGGATGGCCGATGCCGCCCGGGATGCGGGTGCCGAGTACAGGTATTCTGATAAGTACTGCGGCGCGGGAATTCTTCCCGATAAAGTATCTGTATCCTCATCGAGAGGGAAGATGGACGCGGATCTGCTGATAGGCGCAGACGGTCACACGTCATCAGTGCTCAGGGATATGGGATGCGCCGCACCGAGATTCGTCAGAGGCATACAGGTCGACATAAAGCATAGAATGGAGGATCAGGAGACCATGGAGCTCAGGGTGGGGTCCGTGGCCCCCGGATTCTTCTCGTGGGAGATACCTTTCGGGGAGTACACGCGTGTGGGTCTCTGCACAAGGTGGTCCGCAGGACCCCCTTCCGACCATCTGGGCAGGCTGCTTAGGAGGATCGGGCTGGATGGAAAAGAGGTCACATCGAAGATATCCGGGAAGATCCCTGTCGGAGGCGTGGAGCGCACATTCGGCGATAGGATAATGCTCATAGGAGATGCCGCAGGACAAGTCAAACCAGTCTCCGGAGGCGGACTCTATCCGATGCTCAAGGCGGCGCCGTATCTCGCGTCTGCAGCCTTTGATGCGATGGATGAGGGGGACTATTCGTCAGTGAAGCTCTCTGCTTACGAGAAGGGATGGAAGAAGGAAATAGGCAGGGAACTGAAGATGGGTTGCGCCATGGTGAGGATGTACCGCAGGATGTCAGACGAGGATCTTGACAGGGCATGCAGGGCCGCGGACACGCCCAAGATGCTGAGTATATTGGACGAGATCGATTTGGATGCGCCAAGCGAGGTGGCCAGGAAAATGCTCCGGCATCCGATGCTGGCATTCAGATTCCTACCTACGGCCTTGAGGGCGGTGATATGATGGACCTGGCCAAGATACCGTCCTCGGAGGCCGCAGAGACGATACCCAGGCTGATGGAAGCGGATCTCGTGGACAGGTCGGCCAAGATCTCCAAGTTCTGTAGTTGGAGGCTGGTGCCTCTGGCGGAAGGCGCAGCGCCGCAGATAAGGGATATGGGTTACGAGGTCGTTGAAGGGGAGGCCCATTCAAGGGCGAGGACCTCTCCCCAAGAAAGGATAAGATCAGCCCTGTCCGGTCTCCCGGAAGAGGTACTGGCCCTATTGCCTATGAAATGGGAGTATGTCGGGAATATCGTGATAATCAGGTACTTCTCAGGCATGGAGTCCTACGAGACGGAGATAGGCGAGGTATATGCCAGAGAATTGGGCGCGAAGACGGTCTGTGTCGATATGTCGGGAGTGAGCGGAGAGTTCAGGGTCCCAGACATGAAAGTGATATACGGAACGGAAACGGAGGCGGTCCGCAGAGAGAACGGGGTGCTCTACAGGTTCGATGTGACAAAGGTAATGTTCTCTTCCGGAAATATAGAAGAGCGGGAGAGGATGGCAAAATTGGACTGTACCGGCGAGACTGTGGTGGACATGTTCGCAGGTATAGGCTACTTCACCCTTCCGCTGGCCAAATTCGCCAATCCGAATATGGTCATAGCAGTGGAGAAGAATCTGGACGCATACGATTACCTGGTCTCGAATATAGAGGAGAACGGGGTGGAGGACAGAGTGACGCCCGTACTCGGGGACAACAGGAATATGCACACAGAGGCGCTGGCTGACAGGGTTCTTATGGGATATGTGCAAAAGACCCGGGAATTCATACCTTATGCCCTGAGGATAATCAAGCCCGGCGGAGTGATACATTATCACGACACGTTCTACGTGAATGATTACGAGAACGAGATACGCAAAGTATTCGGAGACGCCCTGGGGGAACGGGGATTCGAGATCCTAGGCATAAGGGAAGTGAAATCCTTCGCTCCGTCGGTCTCCCATTATGTGGCCGATATCAGGGTGCTCTAGACCTTCTCTCCGGACCCGGTCGCCGTCATCAGCGTGTTCATCTTGTCGCGGTAGGATTCGCCGTCAGCATCCAATAGTTCTTTGACGAAAGGTACCAGGAAATCGGAGAACTCCGCATCCTCTTTTGACAGCTTCCATTTCCCGTCGGTGCCCAAAGATGTGCCGAAGGCACTTGCCAGTGCCTTCGCTTTGTTATCCCTCGGTATAGTCCTGTCCATCTCTTCTGAGAGCATTTCCGCGCCGCCGACCTTGGCGGCCTTTGCATAAGCGTCAGCAAGTCTCGTCATCGGACCGGCCCTCTTCCCGAAGTTGGGAAGACCGTCTATCACATCCTTGGACATCATCAGACGCTTGGCGCCGGTGAGGGCCTGGGCGGGATTGCTCCGGCTCTGGTCCCCCACGGCATCTGCCGTCGTTTGCGAGGTGTACGCGGATATTATTTCCTTCCATTGATCTGGCCACAGGGAGGTAAGAGCTTCCGAGGCCCTGTCAGATTTTATTATGACCGAGTCGTTCCTGCCTGAGAGGTATGCTTTCAGGGCATCCTTCTCGACATCGCTTCCTCTCAGGCTCTCTAAGAATCCGTTGAGATCGGAACCGTGGTTCCTGTTGCCCGATACGAAGGTAGCCACATCCCCCTTCTTCAGAGTACCTGCCATGTCCTTGAGCACCGAATCTATCAGGGCGGTGTCTGTTATTCTTCCCGCGGCGTATTCTCTGATCCTCTCTGGAGGTATGGTCTCCCTGCCCTCATCCCCTGCGGAATGGAATTTGTGCCTTACCGACACATCGAAATCGTCCAGTGGGTCTCTGGCGGAGATCCTGGATATGAGGAATTGGAGCGTGGAGACCTCCTTGGCGCAGTTCCTGCATATGCTGATATCCTCTCCCAGGGATTTGACTGCGATGACCAGGGATCCCTGGCCTTCATGGCCGCACGCAAGTCCGTCATCGGGGAATTCGTAAGGCGTGTCCCAAAAAGCATCGTATAGATAATCCTCCGGCATGTTGGCGGAGTTCGAGCAAACAAGGTCGTCAAAGGAGTATATATGAAGATTCTTCTTTCTGGCCATGTCGTTGTACAGGAGAAGCCTGATCCTGGGGTCGTTATAGTACTGGCACCCGATCAGTTTGTCATTGCCCACGCTACCCCTCTTGGCGAATGACACGTCCTCGCCTCCGAGCTTGGCAGTGGCCAGATAGGGGATCTCCCCCGCAGCGCCCAGAGATGCGGTGGCGGCGTAGGCCTTGGTTATATCGCAGGGCCCTTTGCTGGATGCCTTGACCAGTGCATCGGGGTCGTCCTTTATCCTTTCCAGCTTCCCTATCCTGGCGAAGGGCTTATCGAAGTGGCATTTCCTGCACGCGCCCGCGCATTTTGGTCTCAGAAGGCCCGGTTCATCCAGCAGATCCTTGGATTTCTGGAGCAGGTCGCTCTCTAATCTTTTGGGCGTATGTTTAACACCTCTGAACCTGACCTTCCTTTTCGCCATGCTCTCAATAAACTCATCGACTGTAATAAAGCCTATGCAACAAAAAAGAAGAAGGGGGCAAAGCCCCGTTGTTTCAGTATCTACCGTACATGTCTGCGGCTTCGAAGAGGGCTTTGATGTTCTCCAGAGATGCGTCTCTGGGTATCTCGCAGCCTGTGCAGAGCATGTACCTTCCGCCATCCTTGGCGGCATCCATGCAGTTCTTGGACTCCCTCAGAACGTCTTCCCTGCCGCCCATCCACATCACTTTGACGGGATCCACGTTGCCCATGAGGGTAATCCTACCTGCGAGCTTCTTCTTCATGCTCCCAAGGTTCACGGCGTGGTCGGCACTGAAGGCATCAAGTCCGGTGCCAGCTATCTGATCTGCAAGAATCTCAGTGTTTCCACAGATATGTAGGAAAACAGGCCTCTCGTATTCATCCCTCCAGGTAGTGGCCGTTCTGCGAATGGCGGGAACGCAGTACTCTTCGTAAGTGACATCGCTGATCAGGTCGCCGGATGAGGTGGGGTCGGCTATATTGAAGAAATCGCCTCCCTGGCTCATTATCTCCTTTCCTATCTCGTCGAAATATTCGGTCCCCTTTTTCATGACCTTCTCGGCTATATCGGGCTGGGTGATTATGTCCATCAGGAACGTCTCGACTCCGCGGAGGAACCCGGCAGTCGTGAAAGGTCCCCAGCAGGTCCCTCCCAGCATAGCATCTCCTTCATACCTGCCGTACAGGTCAGCGTTCTTCCCTATGAGAGTGCTCCAAAGAAGAGGGCATTCCTTCCTGCTGGATACGTCTGGGAGGATCTTTGTGTCTATGTCCTCAGGTTCCTCATAGTATGCGCCCTTGACATTGCAGTAGTTGTCATCCGGAGAAGAATACTCTACTCCCAGATCCAAGAACATCCCGCCCAGCTCCATGCAGCCCATCAGGAAATCCGGTCTGACCCTTTTGTCGTAATCAAGGGTCAATGCGGTGGATAGGGCGGTGTTGTGCCTCACATCCTTCCACTGTTGCCCGCCCAGTTTCGACAGGACCATTATTGACATGTCGAACACAGGTACCCTGTCGGGCAGTTCTCCGTTCAATGTTGCTGTTACTCTTTCCTTGGGACTCATACTTCTCATATTCAAAATCTCCTGCTCCGCCCGATGATGCGGCCTATGTTGGACGGCCTCTCAGATATTTCTGAGGTGCGGTATGCGCCGTCAGTCCTGGTATAAATCCTAGGAGCCCGATATCTATAACATGACCTCGGAGGAAGCGAAGATGAGGGAGCTCCTGGCATCGCCGCCCTTCTCTAAGAGGGACCTAACCTCGGAGGAGGCGGGGCTATTCATGGAAGCGCTCACCCATGACAGCTATGTGTCGGAGAAGGGGGAAGGTGTTTCCTACGAAAGACTGGAGTTCTTGGGAGATGCTGTAACCGAGCTCGCGGCCTCGGAGTATGCCTACAGGCTCGGCGGCGATGAAGGCGAGATGACCGATGTGAAACAGAGCATCGTCTCCAACAGGTGCATATCCGCCTCGGTCCTGAAAAGGGGGATCAAGATCGATTCGGCGGCCAGAGTGGGTAACGGTCACATCAATAAAAGAACGAAGATGCCAGTTCTGGAGGAGAATATGCGGGCCGATATATTCGAGGCGATCGTGGGGGCATTCTATCTTTTATACGGCCTCGAGGAGGCCAGACGCCTCGTTCTCGCAGTGCTGCTGTGATTCCAGCGGTTGTTCCACGGTTCTTTTATAGACTGCAATCGATGACGGCTCATGAGTGTTGACGACACCGCTGCGGACATAAAGAGCATGAAGATACGCGGTGCCGGGAAAATAGCTAGAGCCGGCGCAAAAGCTCTGTCCGATTTTGCGGACAGCTACGAAGGGACAGGCATACAGACCTTCCTCGCGGACCTGGAAAAGGCCAAGAGGGCACTTCTGGAATCCAGGCCCACCGCAGTTTCACTTTGGAACGGAGTCTGTTTCACCCTGAGGGGCGTGGCCGGTACAAAGGACGTCGGCGAGGCGGCCGCACTGGTCGCATCCAATGCCGAAAAATTCATCGTATCATCCGAGAACGCCGTGAAGGTGATCGGGGAAATAGGCGCGAAGAGGGTGCAAGACGGGGACACACTCCTGACCATATGCAACAGCAGCGCGGCGATCAGTGTGATGAAGACGGCGCACAGGCAGAACAAGAACATCAAGGTATATGCGACCGAGACACGTCCATGGAGACAGGGGATACTGACGGCCAGGGAGCTGGATGCCGAGGGCATAGATACGACGTTGGTAGTCGACAGCGCGGTAAGGTCCGTGATGAAGAAGGTGGATAAGGTCTTCGTAGGAGCCGATACGGTCACTTCCCACGGTTCCCTTATCAACAAAGTGGGAACCTCCCATGTTGCGCTCGCGGCCCACGAGGCCAGGGTGCAGTTCTATGTTTGTGCGGAAACGTACAAATTCTCTCCGATGACTCTGTTTGGTGACATGGTCACCATTGAGGAGAGGCCCTCATCGGAGATTTCCGCCCCCGGAGAGCTGCCGGAGACTGTGAAGATCTATAATCCCGTATTCGACAGCACCCCCGCCGCCTACATAGATGCCATAATCACGGAATTGGGGATGATGTCTCCCGGAGCGGTCTTCGGAGTCATGACGCATCAGTTGGGCTATTCGGCCATGCAGCCTTAGGAGTTGACAGAATGGAACCAAAGACATACACATACCTGCATCTGAACGAGAATCTGGATCCGGAGGACTATGTCATCTGTGATTACAGGGTCACCACCGATATGCCTATGGAGAAAGCGGCTGACGCCATAGCCGCGGAGCAATCTACCGGAACATGGACCGGGCTCACGACGCTGAAGAAAGGCGTGATAGACAAGTACGGTGCCCGTGTGACAGAGATCAACGGCAATAATATCAGAGTTGCCTTCCCCAGCGAAGATTTCAGTGTTGATATAGGCGGAGTCCCTCAGATACTGAGCGTAATTGCAGGCAATCTTTTCGGACTGGAGGCTCTGAAGAAGGTAAGGCTCGAGGACGTGAGGTTCCCTAAGAGCATATTGGAGCAGTTCCCCGGGCCGAAGCACGGCGCGGCCGGGCTGAGGTCCGTACTGAAGCGAAAGGAAAAGCCTCTGGTGGGCACCATAATCAAACCGAAGATAGGCCTGTCTCCCAAGGAGATGGCCGATTATGTTTACGAGTCTGGCCTGGGAGGCCTGACGAACAGCAAGGACGACGAGACCCTTACGAACCAGGTTTTCTGTCCCATAGAGGACAGGACCGTGGCGATAGCCGAGTCCCTAGACAGGTTGGAGCAGGAAGGGATCCACATGATACACGCCATAAACATCAGCACCAGCGGCCATAAGATACTGGAGGTTGCGGATAAAGTGCAGTCGCTGGGTGCCAAGCAGATCATGGTGGACGTCATAACCTGCGGCTTCGCTGCAGTCCAGGTTCTTGCGGAGGATCCATCCGTCAAGGTCCCTGTGCACGTTCACAGGACCATGCACGGAGCCATGACTCGGGACAGGGATCACGGGATCGCAATGCTACCAATCGCCAAGCTGGTCCGCATGTGCGGCGGTGACGCCCTGCACATAGGCACCCTCGGAGTGGGCAAGATGTCCGGTGACGTAGGAGGGGACATGGACAATCTCAGAGCATGCACGGATGAGAGCGTGCCTTACAAAACAGTGATGCCCGTCTGTTCGGGTGGGGTCTACCCAGGCATGGTCGGCAGACTCGTAGAGAGGTCTGGGCTCACCGTCCAGATACAGGCGGGAGGTGCCGTAGCCGGTCATCCCGGAGGGGTCAGGAAAGGGGCCATGGCGATGAGCCAGGCAGTGGAAGCGGCATACAGTGGGATATCCGCGGATAAATATGCGGAGACTCACGAGGAACTCAAGATAGCATTGGAAAAGTGGGGTATGAAATGAAATTCAAGGCAAAGTTCTACAATGTGGATTCCTCGGAGCCGAGGGTCATAATGCATGATGATGACTGCGTCGAACTCGGCGTGAAGGAGATGGACCGCGTACGTATAGACGGGAAGAACAGGTCCACCGTCACACTGGTCAGCAGATCGGATACCGTTGTCAAGAAAGGAACGGTCCTGATGTCATCCGATGTGATGAAGAGGATCGACGTGAAGGACGGGGAAGAGGTCAACATCGAGAACTCGCCTAAGCCGGAGTCCGTCAAGAGCATAAGGCACAAGATGGACAATGAGAGGCTCAGCTCTACCGAGATACACGAGGTCGTCAGGGATATTGCCGAATCGAAGCTGTCGAAGATAGAGGTATCCGCATGGCTCACAGCCCTCTACATCAACGGAATGGATGTGGAGGAGATCGCAGACTTCACCAATGCAATGGTCGACACGGGCGACCGGATGGTCTTCGACCGTCAGCCTGTATTCGACTTCCACAGCCTGGGGGGCGTCCCGGGCAACAAAGTGACCCCCATAGTCGTATCCATAGTGGCCGCGGCCGGGCTAATGATCCCGAAAACGTCCTCCAGAGCGATAAGCAGTGCATCCGGTACATCTGATTTTGTGGAGACCTTCTGTGACGTTGAGCTTTCGGCAGCACGTATAAAGGAGATATCCGAGACGGTAGGGGGCACATTCGCATGGGGAGGCGCCATGAACATAGCCCCGGTGGATGACATGGTCATACGCATAGAATATCCTCTGGGCATCAACCCGAGGGCACAGATGCTGGCATCCATAATGAGCAAGAAGATCGCCATAGGAGCCACACATCTGCTGGTGGACATTCCCATGGGGTCCGGTACGAAGGTGAAGACCATAGAGGAGGCCAGGGCCTATGTCAGGGACTTCATGGATCTCGGAAGAAGGTTAGGAATACAGGTGGAATGCGCCATAACCTATGCGGACCAGCCCGTCGGGTCGGCGATAGGCCCCATACTGGAGGCCAAGGAGTGCATAAAGATCCTGGAAGGGGAGAAGCACCCGTCCAGCGTGATCGAGAAGGCCTGCGACCTTGCAGGCGTCATACTGGAGATGGGCGGGATACCTTACGGAGGCGAGGAGGCCAGGCGCATACTCTCTTCGGGAGAGGCCCACAAGAAGTTCATGGAGATCGTGGTGGCCCAGAACGGCAGTCCGGACCTCAAGGCGGACGATCTGCAGCCCGGGAAGTTCAAGCATGACATAGTGACTGCGAAGTCCGGATACGTGCACACGATCCACAACAAAACGCTGGTAAACATAGCCAGAGCGGCCGGTTCCCCCTCAGATAAGGGAGCGGGGATTATGCTTAACAAGAAGAAGGGTCAGAGGGCGGAGAAGGGGGAGGTCCTCTTCACGATATACGCGGATAACGAGGCGAAGGGCCTGAGGGCCAAAGAGATGGCCATGCGCAATCCCCCTCTGCAGATCGAAGGTATGATGATCGAGAGAGGATCAAGATCGATAAGGTGAGTGTTCCGTGCTGATAATAAGTGAGAGGATAAACGGGCTTTTCAAGTCCATCGGACGCGCCATAGACGCCAGGGATGAGAAGGCGATAAAGGATGCGGCCCTCAGGCAGATAGAGTGCGGAGCCAACGCTCTCGATCTCAACGTCGGGCCGGGAAGAGGCTGCTACAGTCCGGAGACCATGAAATGGCTCGTGGAGACCGTTCAATCGGTAACGGATCTGCCGCTGTGCATCGATTCTCCCGGCATCAAGACCCTGGAGGCGGGTCTGGCAGCATCGAACAATCCTACAATAATCAATTCCACGACCGCCGAGGCGGAGAAGATGGGAAAGCTGTTCCCTCTTGCCGCGGAGTACGGGTCAGACATAATATGTCTGACCATGGATGAGAAAGGGGTGCCTAACGACGCTGAGAGCCGCGGAGAGATGGCGATGCTCATGATAACCACGGCCATGGAGCACGGGGTCATGCCCGAGAGCATACTGTTGGATCCGCTGGTGCTTCCGGTATCGGCCGGCCAGGACCAGGCATGGAAGGTAATCGAGTCGATAAGGATGTTCCAGATGCTGAACGATCCCCCGATAAGGACGGTGGTGGGACTCAGCAACATATCCAACGGAGCAACCGGCAGACCATTGATAAACCGGACGTACCTGGCGATGCTCATGGGCGCGGGCCTCTCGGCAGCCATACTGGACCCGGAGGACGGGGATTTGATGGACACCCTGAAGACATCCGAGATGTTGCTGGACCGCAAACTGTACTGCAGCGATTATCTCAGGGGCTAGGGCCGAGTCCCGTCATCTCGACGAGACGTCCGACGCTGGAGTACCAGTTTATCGGCATGATGTGGATCCCGGCGACGCCCTTTTGTGAGGAGACGTGCTCTATTGTCTCTGCCGCGATCCTCAACCCTTCCGCAGAAGAGTCGGCAGCAGAGGACAGTCTCTTCAGTACCGTATCCGGAACATATGTGCCAGGCACGTTGTTCATCATGAACCTGGCAGCCCTCACGGTCCTGAGAGGCAGTATTCCTACTATTACACTGGCTCTTTTGTCGATGCCCTGCCTTCTGATATCTTCCATCCACTCATCGAACCTGTCAAGATCGAAAACGGCCTGGGTCTGAAAGAATTCGGCCCCGGCCGCCAGCTTGTTCATAGTTCTGAGCATATGCATCTTAGAAGGGGTTCCGAAGGGATTCGTCGCGGCGCCTATGCAAAGCTTCGGAGGATTCATTATCTCGTCGCCTCCCCAGAGGCAGCCTTCGTCTGTCATTTTCCTGAAGATCATTATCTGCTGCGTACTGTCGACATCGAAGACGTTCTTGGCACCCGGCTGGTTCCCGAAGGATTGGTGATCGCCGGATATGCAGAGGACGTTCCTCACTCCCAGTGCATGGGCTCCGAGGATATCGGACTGCATCGCGATCCTGTTCCTGTCTCTGCAGACCATTTGCATTATGGGTTCCATTCCCATTCTGAGGCACATGACGCTGCCGGCAAGGCTCGACAGTCTGACCATGGCGGTCTGGTTGTCTGTCACGTTGTAAGCGTCGGCGAAGCCCTTCATCTCCTCAGCCCTGGCGATGAAGTCTTCTGCCGAGGCCGATTTTGGAGGGGCGATCTCCGCGGTCACGACGAACTCCCCCCGCGAGAGCTTTCCCTTCAGGATGCTGATTCCTTCCAAGATCTCACTCCTTGCTCCTCACAGTCCTGACGCCGCCGCTGTGGCTCCTGGACCAGTCCTTGGGCGGGACGGGCTCTATGACATCCATCAATTCCCCCCTCGCTTCCAGTATCGTGTAGACCTGATGCCATGCACAGTCTATCTCGGGATAAAGCTCGCATTTCCCATCGACGGATCCGCCGCACGGGCCGTTCTGGAGGCCCTTGGCACATCTTGCCAGCGTGCAGATGCCTGCGGTCCTGTCTATTGTGCATCTACCGCATCCCATGCATTTCTCTTTGAAGACACCCTTCTTCTCCGGGGCCCCCATATTCGATGTGTTGATGCCCGGGACGATCCTTCTCTCGGGGAATGTCTCTGACATGCTTTGTGCCCCGACCCCGCATCCCAGGGATATCACGACGTCGGAGTTCTGCACATCGTTTGCGATCTTCTCTACGAATTTCCTTTCGCACTGTCTTTTCAGAGTGAGACCTTTGATCCTCCATCCCAGTCCCTTCCTGCGGGAGTGGGCCGAAAGATCGTAGACAAGATCCCGGACCTCCTCCTTCCCGCCGGCCAGGGAAACTGTCATGCAGGAATCGCATCCCACCACGAGTATGCGCATGTCCCTGCGGTCCCCTAGGGAGCCTATTATGTCCAGTATCGGTTTCTGCTCACCTATTATCATACGGCCTCACACGGAGAAGTAGGGTTACCAGGTTAAAAAATGTATCAGGAACCGTCGAGACTCTCTTCGCCGAAGGTATTGTTTAAGTCAGCGGAACGGAATGGAGAGGGTATGAGGGTCCTCTGCGTGACGATCGATTTCGACAGGGACGTCAATAGGGCTGTGCCCGGCAGAAGCGAGGCGGTCTGCGGTACTGATATGTGTCACAGATACGGCTCGTCAGCAGAGGGCGCCACCGTCCTTTCTGAGATAATGGACGATTTGAACGTTCGCGGAACCTTCTTTGCCGAGGCTTCGACCCTTGAGCTCGCAGGTGCATCATCCGTTTCGGGGCATGAGGTGGCACTGCACGGATACGATCACGAGGATTTTACTGGCTATGTTTCCGGCATGCCCATGGGGGAAGAGGAGATCAGAGAAGTTATGGAACGTTCGGTCAACACGGTCAAGGACCTGACCGGCGCCGTGCCCAGGGGATTCAGGGTCCCCTATATGAGAGTCCACGAACCTTTGATGAACATGCTGCAGGAATACGGCATCGAATATGATTCTTCGGAATATGCGAAAATCGGAAGATCTGTCATGCCGTACCGGAAATGGGGCATCACCGAGATCCCTGTGCCCAAGGGGAAGGACGTATCGGGAAGGACCATAGCGGCATATCTGTGGCCGATGCATGAGGGGGATCGGATCCCCGGGGATTATGTCGAAATGGCCGCCGGGATGGAAGAGGGGGTCTTCGTCATAGCGACTCATACCTGGCACATGGTGGAATCCATAAAGAAAGGGCTCATGGACAAAGCCAGAAGGGAAAAGAACTCAGAACACGTCAGGGATGTGATAGCCGCCATTATCGATATGGGATATGAACCGATGAAGATGGAACAGGCTATGGGGATATTCCCTCTGTGAACCCGCCAGTCAAAACAAGGCGCCGGGCGCTCGGATATGGAATCCTCAGACTGTTCCGAATGCTTCGAGGGTACACCCTGTTCCCTGAATGGTATTCCTGTTCTTCCGTCCTCTTTTTGAAGCGCGGGAAGGATGTGTCTGTTTGGCGCTGCCTTCTTTTGCGCCAAGTAATTAAATAACTCTCGCGTATGCGCATTGTTGCATATGCCACCGACGGCGGACCTGATAAAAGGCAAGGACGTTTCGTCCGAGATATATTCAGAGCTCTCAGAGAGGATATCGCGCCTCAAGTCGAAGGGCGTGACGCCGGGCCTGGCAGTCATACTGGTGGGGGACGACCCCGCCTCTCAGGTCTATGTCAGGAACAAAGGCCTCAAATGTGAAGAGCTCGGGATGCGCTCGATTACGATAACCATGCCCGGGACGGCGACGGAAGCTGACGTTCTGAGCAAGATAGAAGATCTGAACACGGATCCGTCCGTTCACGGATTCATAGTGCAGCTCCCCCTTCCGAAGCATATAGATGAGGACAAGATCATAGACGCCATAGATCCCAAGAAGGACGTCGACGGGTTCCACCCGGTCAATGTGGGCAACATGCTCATCGGGAAGCCCGGGTTCCTGCCGGCCACGCCCGCGGGCGTACAGCAGATGCTGGTGCGATCCGGCGTGGAAACGTCGGGGAAGCATGTGGTGGTCGTGGGAAGGAGCAACATCGTCGGGAAGCCCATGGCGGCACTGATGGTACAAAAGGCCAAAGGGGCCGATTCCACCGTGACCGTGGTCCACTCCCGCACTAAGAACCTGCCCGATCTGACTAGACAGGCAGACATACTGATAGTGGCCATAGGGAAGCCGAACTTCGTCACCGCGGACATGGTGAAGGAAGGCGTCGTGGTAATAGACGTGGGCACCAACAGAGTGGACGACCCATCAAGCCCCAAAGGCAGCAGGCTGGTGGGGGATGTGGACTTCAACGGAGTGAGAGAGAAGGCCTCTATGATAACGCCCGTGCCCGGAGGCGTGGGGCCCATGACGATATGCATGCTGATGGCCAACACGGTGACCGCGGCTGAGAATTCAATTCGATAACCAAAAGGTGAGGAAAGATGAGGGAATGTGAGGATCACGGATACTTCCGAGAGGACCAGTGTCCTGTTTGCGGAGAGGAAGGAAAATTCATCATGAATGATTTCGAGACCGAAAGGCTCGGAAGGTCCCTGGCAGGAATACTGAGGCACGGCAGGTTCGAGCTCAGTATGGACGACCAGGGCTTCGTGGACATGAGGGACATTGTCGGCGTCGTCAAAGAGAAGAATCCCAGGATGCACTGGCTGAGGCCGCATCACATAGTGGCCCTGGTGGATACGGACCCCAAAGGGAGATATCAGGTGTCCGGGAACTCCGTAAGAGCGACCTACGGGCACACGATCGAACTTGAGATGAATCTCAACACGGAGAACGTGCCGGATTATCTTTACTACCCCACGGCCCCCGAGGAGACGGATCTCATACTCGAGTCCGGCCTTTACCCGTCGGACAGGGCAATGGTGCATCTGTCCCTGACCTATCAGGATGCATTCAATGCCGGGTCGGTGCGCGTGGAGCAACCGGTCATACTCGAGATAGATGTGAACGCCTGCTTTGATGCCGGATACGACATTGGGAAGGCCGCTAAGACGGTATTCCTGTGCAAGCATGTCCCGCCCGAGTGTCTCAGCATAATCTACGAGGAAGAAACGGAGTAATACGCATGCCTAATGTCATGAAGCCCGAGGAGGTCAGGAAGAAGTTCGGTCCCTTGTTCTGCAAGAGATATGTCACCCTTGTCGACGAGAAGAACGGAGTCGCGCAGATCCTGGAGGATTGCATTGCCCGCGGGCCCATCGAATGGGACATAGTGAACAGAAAGCGAACAGGGGGCGTCATCACCGACATAAAGGCGATGGGCACCTCCATGATAATGGACGTCGAGATCGGAGAGAGGGAGCTGAGATTCGGCCCCGCATCTGCCAAATATGGTGCCCAGGGCCTCAAATCCCTGACGGTCGAAGGGAACAGGGTCAAGTCCCACTGGGTAGGATTGGCGGGAGCCTCTGTGGGGATAGGCGCATGCATACCCCAGGCCCCCGATGTCATAGAGACGATATACCCTGACGATTTCAAGATCGGGGGAGCCCACAGGGCCGAGGTCGAGATCATTACCCCTAAGATGGTAAGGGTCATACTGGGTCTGGACGACACGGACACCCCCAGTGAGGGAGCCACATGGGTAGTGACTATGAAGATGAGCAAGGAATGCCCCTACGGGGAATTCATAGAGCACAAGATCATCCAGCTGAATCCGGAGGCTCCAAATAAGACCACCAACTGCTGTTCTACGGCCATATCCTTTGCCGTCAAGGAGGAGGACAAGGATAAGCTGATAGAGTACGCAAAGGAGTTCTTCACAAAGGAATCGGTATCGGACGACACGGTCATGACCGTGTACGAGGGCCTCAGGATACCGAAGGAGCTGGAGGATTGGAGCTGGAAGGCGAAGAGCATCCTCTATACTGAGAAGGAGGCCGCGGACATAGCCGAGAGGAACGGTGTCAAGACCTACGGCCTGAAAAAGGGCACGAAGGGGATCATAGGCGCCGTGGCGGCGATAGGATGCTTTGACATGGGCCTGAGGTCCGCAGGACTGCCAGAGGATTTTGATTGAGATGAGGATCCCGGGGATATTCACCAACAAGGCTTACAGCAAGTACGAGGACAAGCTGGAATCCGAGGTCCTGCAGGGCAAAATCCCCGAACATATAGCGATAATAATGGACGGCAACCGAAGGTATGCCACCGAGGTCCTGAAGGCCGACGAGAAAGAAGGCCATATAAAAGGGAAGGACAAACTCGAAGAGGTCCTTGAATGGTGCTACAAGGTAAAGGTCAAGACGCTTTCCGTTTACGCCTTCTCCACTGAGAATTTCTCCAGGGAAGAGGGAGAGGTAAGCTTCCTCTTTGACCTGATGGAAGAGACGATAATGCATTTCGCCGATGACGAGAAGACCCACAAGAACAAGGTCAGGCTCAGGATCATCGGAGAGAAGGAAATGTTCCCGGATGGTTTCAGGAACGCGGTCGCCTATGCAGAGGAGAGGACCAAGGATTATTCCGACTTCTCATTGAACATAGCCGTCGCATACGGCGGCAGGCAGGAGATCGTCAAAGCGGTCAAGGATATCGCCAAGGATGTCCTAGAAGGCAGGATGGACGTTAAAGATATAGATGAGTCGGCAATATCCAGGCACATGTATACGTACGAGCTGCCGGACCCGGATCTCATGCTCAGGACCTCCGGGGAGCTCAGGATATCCAATTTCCTGCTGTGGCAGATGGCATACTCAGAGCTCTATTTCGCAGACGTATACTGGCCCGGATTCAGGTACATTGATTTCCTAAGGGCAATAAGATCATATCAGCAGCGCAAAAGGCGTTACGGGAAGTGAAATTATGGCAAGCTCAGACATAGTATTCTTGCATGCGCCCACGGTGTATGACTTCAGAAAGAAGCCCATATTCTATGGGCCGGTGAGCGACGTAGTGCCCTCGTCCCCCGTCTTCGAGATGTACCCTCTGGGGTTCATGACCATGTCGTCGCATCTGGAGGAGGCAGGATTCCGCACCAGGATAGTGAACCTCGCAGTGCAGATGCTGCAGAGCGATAAGTTCGACGTTGAGAAGCGCATAAAATCCCTGGATGCCGACGTTTATGCCATCGATCTGCACTGGTTGCCACATGCGCACGGTTCTCTCGAGATAGCGAAGATTGTCAAGAAATATCATCCGGATTCGATAGTCGAGTTCGGCGGATTCTCCTCCTCATATTTTTGCGACGAGCTCATAAGGAGACCAGAAGTGGACATGGTAATGCGCGGGGACTCTACGGAGATACCCCATGTGGAGATGATGCGCACCCTTGAGAGAGGAGGGGACCTCTCCTTCGTCCCTAACCTATCATGGAAGGACAAGGATGGCAGGGTCCACAAGAACCCCATGTCGTACGTCCCGGATACGATAGATGATGTGAAGTTCGATTACGGCACCATGATAAAGAACGCCATCAGGCACAGGGACATAAAAGGAGCTTTGCCCTGGTTGGGCTGGGATAAGAACCCTCTCACATCGGTGTTCACTGTCAGAGGCTGCGGCCTGAACTGCGCCGAATGCGGCGGTTCCCATTCTGCTAACAAGAATTTCCTATGCAGGAGCAGACCCGCATTCAGATCGCCGGAGAAGCTGGTCGAGGACATATGTGCGATACAGGATTATCTGAAGTCGCCTATATTCATAATAGGGGATCTGAGACAGGGCGGAGACGATTACGCGACCCGTTTCTTCTCCGAGGCGAGGCGCCAGGGCGTCAAGAACCATCTCGGCATGGAGATATTCCGGCCTGCCGGCGATGCATTCTTCTCCGAGATGGAGAGGAGCATAGGGGAGTATACAATGGAGTTCTCTCCGGACTCCCATGACGAGTCCGTGAGGACGGCCATGGGGAAGAATTATGATAATGCGTCGATAGAGAAGACGCTCACATCCGCTTTCGATAACGGTTGCCAGCGCTTCGATCTGTTCTATATGACCGGTCTGCCGCAGCAGACCAGGGACTCCGCCATATACAGTGCCAGTGCATCAAAGCACCTCTGGGACGCTGTTGGTCAGGAAGCAAGATTGTTCATATACAATGCTCCGTTCGCGCCCTTTGTGGACCCGGGTAGTAGGATATTCGAGGATCCCGAGAAATGGGGATACAGGATGTTCGCGAGAACCCTTGAGGATCACAGGATGCTCCTGGACAATCCGTCATGGAAACAGGTGCTGTCTTACGAGACCGTATGGATGGACAGGGACACGATCGCAGAGGTCTCCTACGATGCCGCCCAGGTGCTGACTGATACCGAGTTCTCCGTCGGCCGCATAGACGAGGAGATGCGCGATGCCAGGTCCGAGAGGACTGAGACGGCCAGAACCTTGATGCACAGGATCGATGATATCATGAGGATATCCGATCCAGCAGAGAGAGAGGCTAAGCTCTGGGAAGTGAAAGCGGAAGGAGAGAGGGTCATGCTGTCCACTGTGTGCAACAAGAAGAATTTGGATTGGGAGACCGGATCCATATGGGCCAATACGCCCAGGGTCATATCGGGTCTTCTGAAATCCGTGTTCGGCAGGGGCAGGCGCTGATAATCTATTGATATAGCAGAAGATCAGGCGTCTCCTCTGCTCATCTTCTCGGATTTCCTTGCGGAGGCGACGACAGCGTCGCTGATGAGCTCTTTGACCTTACCTTCGTTAAGGACCTTGACCCCCTCTATGGTCGTCCCTCCAGGTGAACAGACGTTCTCCTTTAGGACATCCGGGTCCTCCCTTGTCCCCATCACGGTTTTGGCTGCACCCTCTACCGTCAGTGAAGCGAGTTCCAGAGCGAATTCCCTGGATAGCCCCATTCTTACTCCCCCGTCAGCCAAAGCGTCTATGATCATGAAAACGAAAGCAGGCGAGCTCCCGCTCAGGCCAGAGACGGCATCCATATCCTTCTCTTCTATCCTGAAGGCGCGCCCCATGGATTCCAGAATCATCCTGATGGCGGTCTCGTCATCGGTATTTGTGCCGGGACCCATTACGTAGCAGGAAACACCGTACATAACAGCGCTGCACAGATTGGGCATCACCCTTACAATTCTTGCATCTGGCACATATGATTTGAGAGTGGATATCTTTATTCCCGCGGCAACACTTATCAGAAGATGGTCGCGGCCTATTCCGATATCTGGGTCAGAGAGCAGATCCTTAACGTGTACAGGTTTTACGGCCAGTACCAGAACCGACGCTCCTTTTGCCACGTCAGCCGGACTTCCGCAGCCTACCACTCCGTATTCCGAGGAGACCTTAGCGCACGAAACAGGGCTGCTGGTGCAGACCAATATGTTGCTTGGGGATATCCCGTGCGAGATCAGCCCCCTTATCATTGCCTTAGCCATCTTGCCTGCGCCGATGAATCCGATCCTCATCCTGTAGAACACCACCTTCGGGGCTGTCAAGGTCATCTGCTGATATAATCCTTAAGCATAGCCACAGGTCGGATCTGCACCCTTATTTTTGTTTTATTCTTTGCCCGCGTATGCCCTAACCTTTAATACTTACAGGGCATCACGGACACCCAATGTCACTAGTTGTGAGTTACATACCCTTGGTGGTCTTGGCCCTTCTTGCGATGGGCTTCGCACCATTGGCATGGTGGATGTCTAGGTTACTTAGGCCCAACAAACCCACAGCATGGAAGCAGATGACGTACGAGTGCGGCTCTGAGCCCATCGGAGAGGCTAACGTCCAGTTCAGATTCCAGTACTATTCCTTTGGAATCATTTTCCTGATTTTTGATCTGGTCGCTACATTCCTCCTTATTTGGGCCGTCGCATTCGGCGCCCTTTCCAACACTGGTATCCTCTGGGGTATGGTGTTCCTCTTGCTTCTCATGGTGGGTGTGGCTTACGCTCTGAAAAGGGAGGAAACCATATGGATATGAGCATGTATCCCCACGCCGTTGCGATGAGTGTAGATGAGTTCATGAGCTGGTCCAATGCGACCATAAATGAGCTGCTGTCCGCAGGGACGAAGAGAGCTGTTGACAAGCTCACCGGCCCCATTTGGTCATGGGCTATGAGGAATTCTATGCACCCCTTGCACTTCGGCCTCGCATGCTGTGCCATCGAGATGGCAGCGGCCTCTGCGCCGAAGCACGACGCCGAAAGACTGGGTATGATCTACCGTTCCTCTCCCAGGCAGACAGACGTTCTTCTGATAAACGGCTGGATCTCAAAGAAGCTTCGCCCTGACATCAGACGTCTCTACGAGCAGATACCCGCCCCCAAGTGGGTGGTTGCCATGGGCGAATGCGCTATTTCAGGCGGCCCATGGTATGATTCCTATAACATAGTGCAGGGATTGGATCAGATTGTGCCAGTTGATGTTTACATCCCGGGATGTCCTATAAAGCCCGATGCCATGATCGACGGGTTCATGCTCCTGCAGAAGAAGATAGACGCTTACTTCAAGAGAGGCGTCTTCATGGAGGACTGAGCATGCCGGACGATGCGATGATAGAGGCTCCGACGAAAACGGACGTAGAAGCGCTCATAAAAGGCAAGTTCGGATCGAAAGCTGTATTCAGGCAGACAACGAAGAAGAACTCCAAGGCAGACAACGAAGGTCGCAGATTGTACATCGACACAGACAGGGATACCCTTTACGAATTGTGCCAGTATGTACATGACAGGCTTAATTTCGAGCACATAATAGCAGTTACGGGGGTAGATTGGGTAGACCATATGCAGACGGTATACCACATCACGAACTACCTTACAGGCATGGTCGTGGAGATCACCACCGATATACCCAACGATGACCCTCATGTAAGGAGCGTTAGCGATATATGGGAAGGTGCCAACTGGCACGAGAGAGAGGCTTACGAGCTCTTCGGGATCATATTCGACAACCATCCCAAGCTGGAGAGGCTGTTGACGCCAAAGAGCTACGAATTCTACCCTTTCAGGAAATCATACAAACTTAGGGGGCAACCAGATGAGTGAGTTGAGCAGAACCGGATATCAAACGGACAAGATGTGGGTCACCATGGGCCCGCAGCACCCGTTCTCTCACGGACTTTGGACCCTAAGGATCAAAGTCGACGGAGAGTACATCCTCGATGCAGAGCCGGAGGTCGGATATCTGCACCGCGGGTGGGAGAAGGAATGTGAGAACAGAACATATGCGAAGATCATCCCTATGGCGGACCGTCTTTGCTATTCTGCTTCCATGACCTGGTCCCACTTGTACTGCAAAGTTGCGGAAGAGGCGCTCGACATAGAGCTGCCGGAGAGGGCCCAGTATCTGAGGGTCATAGCCGATGAGATCTGCCGTATACAGTCCCACCTGATGTGGCTGGCGGCGCTCGGTACTGACCTGGGCAACCTGACGATCTTCCTGTGGTGCCTCAGAGAGAGGGAGTTTTTCCTTGACCTCAATGTGAGACTGTGCGGACAAAGACTCACAACTAACTATCCGCGCATCGGAGGTGTAAGGAATGATATGCCCTATTACTTCGAGAGGGACTGCATGAGGGTTGTCGATCGTTTCGAGAATTCCCTCTGGGACATTATCAATCTGACAGACGAGTCGTCGGTGTTCGTGAGCAGGCTGAAAGGAATATCATATCTTACGAAGAAGCAGGTGGCCAACCTCGGAATAACGGGTCCGGCCATGAGAGGCTGCGGCGTCGATTACGACGTCCGCCGCGACGACCCCTATGCGGCATACGACAAGCTGGACTTCGAGGTTCCCGTTCTGAAGGATGGGGACGCATATGCCAGATACAGGGTCCGTGTAGAGGAGATGTTCCAGAGCTGCGAGATCATAAGGCAGGCGTTCAACGCTCTCCAGAAGATCCCGAAGACCGCCCCGTACCGTCTGAAGGTATCCAAGAACATTCCAGCCGGGACCCATATGGCACACATAGAGGATCCCCGCGGAGATGCGCTGATGTACCTGGTGTCTGACGGAAGCGGAAGCCCTTACAGGCTCAAGGTCCGCAGCCCGGTGTTCGTGAATGTCTCGGCATCCAAAGCGATGCTAGATGGATGCAGGATCGCAGACATACCCGCAGTCATGGCCATGATCGACATGTGCCTAGGTGAGACGGACAGGTGAGGACATGGGATACGACAGCATACTCAATTGGGTAACATTCGATAACCCTGTGAACAACGCATTCTACCCCTTCGAGGTCTACAACGTGCCCTATGACATAGGCGCGAAACTGTGGGAGCTCCTGGGAGGGACCATCGCCTGGCTCATCAACCTTCTGATTCCTGGTAACGGCCTGTCCACGTGGCTGGTCTCAGACGCCGTTGTCAACGCATTCGCCATCATCCTGATGGTGGTCGTGATATTCGCGGTGGGATTCATCGTGAATCTGACAATGATCTGGCAGGAACGTAAGGTAATGGGAAGGGGAATGGACAGAAGGGGAACCAAGATCGGTCCCCTTGGTTATCTCCAGTGCCTCGGCGACGGTCTGAAGACCTTCATGAAGGAGAACGTTGTGCCGAAGAGCATAGACAAGAAGATCTATTGGTGGGCGCTCGCCCTCATAATCGGGACAGCCGTCCTGGCAGCCTGTATGATACCTCTGTCCGACAGATGGTTCATAATGGACTACCATGCCGGAATACTGATGGTGTACGCGCTCTTCGCCCTGGCTCCGTTCTTCATACTGGGAGCGTCCTGGGCGCAGAACAACAAGTACTCGATGATGGCTGGATTCAGGGCGGCTGAGCTGATGATATCTTACGAGATACCAATGCTCATCCTCATGACCGCGGTCATACTCCAGACAGGCAGCTTTAACATAAACAGCATAGTGAACGCCCAGTCCGAGATGTGGTTCATGGTTCCGCAGATCATAGGTTTCTTCACCTTCTTTGTCTGCGCCGTGGCCGAGTCCGAGCGTTCGCCTTTTGACCTTGCAGAGGCCGAGTCCGAGCTGGTCGAGGGATGGCAGACCGAGTACGCTGGAATGAAGTGGGGGCTCATAATGCTGGGAGACTACTTCAGAGGATACGTCTGCTGTGGTCTCATAGTCATCCTCTACATGGGTGGCTGGCTCTTGCCCTTCGGATACGGAGGAACAGCGGTCCCGGAGCTTGTGTTCCTGGCTAAGATATTCGCGGTGTTCTTCTTCTTCATAATGGCCAGATTGGCCATACCCCGTGTCAGGATCGACCAGATCCTCAACGTGGGTTGGAAGGTGCTGATGCCGCTGTCCGTGATCAATCTCCTTTTGGTCGTCGTGATGCAAACCGGAGGTCTGATCTGATGGCGATGAAGTATTTACACAAATATCCGAAGAAGTTCAGGGGCACCGGCGGGATCAGGCCCATCCTGAGGGTACTGAGAACGATGATCAAGACCACCATTCACAGGCCGGTCACGATCCTGTACCCCTATGAGAAGGAATGGATCCCCGACAATTATCGCGGACGCCCCGGGCTCAGGTTCGACAGGTGCATAGGCTGCGGCATATGCATGAGAGCCTGTCCCACCACGTGCATAACCATGGTGGAAGCTGAGGATGATGACGGGAAGATCGTAAAGAGGCCCCAGGTCAATGTCGGAAGGTGCATGATGTGCGGGTACTGCGCAGAATACTGCCCGGTAGACGCCATGACCACCACACCCGACTATGAATTGGCCGAGTTCACCAGGAAAGACATGATCTACGATCCCCGCAGGCTAGCCTACGAGGGTACCACGGAAATGATGGAGGTGCACCTCGAGGAGCATCTCCAGTCCAACCTGGACAAGGGGATAGAGGATAAGCCGACGGCCTTCTTTGACACGGACCGCCCGGTGCTCGACAATGATCTGTGCATCGGATGCTCCAAGTGTGCGAAGGTGTGCCCCACCAGCGCCATAGAGATGGTCGTTGTAGGGCAGAACGCCAAAGGCAAGGACATAAAGCGCCCCAAGCTCGACAGTACCAAGTGCGTCTGCTGCGAGAACTGCGTGATAGACTGTCCTAAGGACGCACTCAAAATCGAGGAGGTGCTCTGATGGGAATAATAGATACGTTGTGCGGTTGGTTCAACTCCGCGGTGGACTTCATAATGGTTAACGGGATGTCGATAGCCTTCGTCGTCCTTGCCGCCATAGCGATCCTCGCCGCCATACTGGTAGTGACCTCCGAAGAGACGATGCACAGTGCCTTCTATCTGGCACTGGTATTCTTCTGCATAGGAGTGACGTACTTCTTCCTGGCCGCACCTTTCATCGGTGTCATCCAGATAATGGTGTACGTCGGAGCGATCACGATGCTGTTCGCATTCGGTCTGATGCTCACGAGAAGGGGCATGTCCGACGAAGGAGGCGAGAAATCATGAACAAGAAGTTCATAGGCGCTTCCATCGCCGTGCTTGTGGTAGTCGCTATGGGAGCCGCCGTGCTCACTTACGACTGGGGGTTCAATGACGAGCCCCAGGCCATACCCTTCGAGCCTGCCGACGACGGCACGCTGTCGACTGACAGCCTCAACTACCAACTGTTCGAGGAATACGGGGCTCTGCTGCTTGCGCTGGGTGTCCTGATGTTCGGAGCCCTGATCGGGGCTTCGTGCGTAGCAAGAGAGGAGGCTGATGAAGATGATTCAGATTGAGCTGTTCCTCCTGCTGTCAGCCATACTGTTCGTGGTCGGGCTCTACGGTGTCCTGACAACCAACAGAGGCATAGTGATGCTCATGAGCATAGAGATAATGCTGAATGCAGGGAACCTTAACCTGATAGCGTTCGCCGCATACTGGGGCAGCGCTCTCGGGCAGGTTTTCGTTATATTCTCCCTCGCTATAGCGGCGGCGGAAGTGGCGGTAGGGATCGCCCTTCTGTTGAACGTCTATAAGGTGAAGAAGACGACGAAGATCGATGACATGACAATCCTGAGGTGGTAGATATGATGTTAGAGTACGTTTGGCTCACGCCGTTGATACCCCTCTTATGTTTCGTCATAATCGGGTTCTTCGGCAACAAAATGCCTGAGGGCGGAGGATATGTCGCCATATTCGGTGCCCTGGTAGCATTCGTGGTATCCCTCGTTGCGTCCTATGAGTACGTGACGGGCGATCTGTTCGCCATATCCCTGCCGTTCGTCCAGGAGATGAACTGGCTCACGATAGGCACATACGAGATAAATTTCGGAGTGTACATAGACAGCCTCTCCTGCGTTATGATGCTGTTCGCCTCGTTCATCTCCCTGATGATCTTCGTCTACTCCGTAGGCTATATGGGCCACGAGGAGAAGAAGAGGCGCAGATACTACGCAGAGGTCTCCCTCTTCCTTACCGGGATGATGGGGCTCGTCATCTCCAGCAACTATCTGGAGATGTTCGTGTTCTGGGAGATAATGGGTCTTTGCTCCTATCTGCTGATAGGCTTCTGGAGCTTCAAGCACGGTGAAGGCGACGCCGCATCCCAGAATGCGGCCTCTGCGGCCAAGAAAGCATTCATCGTTACCCGCCTGGGTGACGTCTGCTTCATGGCCGGGCTGTTCATACTGCTCAACGAGTTCCACAGCCTGGACTACGCAATCGTGTTCGCACAGGCCAATATCGCTGCGGTGGACCCCACCGCCCTTACTGTAGCCACCCTGCTCATATTCGCAGGCGCTGTGGGCAAGAGCGCTCAGTTCCCGCTGCACGACTGGCTTCCGGATGCGATGGCAGGTCCGACGACTGTCTCCGCATTGATCCACGCGGCAACAATGGTCAAGGGAGGGGTGTATCTCGTAGCGAGGTCCTTCCCCATCTTCGTCCAGAACCCCGACGTGATGATACTGGTGGCGTTCATAGGGGGATTCACGGCCATATTCGCCGCATCCATGGCCCTCAACAACATGAACATAAAGAGGGTATTGGCATACTCCACCCTCTCTCAGCTGGGATACATGTTCCTGGCTCTGGGAGCGGGAGGGTATCTCATGGCCATCGGCATGCAGACGGGGAACAACGATCTTATAGCCCTCGGTGCGCTCGGCTATGTGGCAGGAGTGTTCCATATGATAAACCACGCCTTCTTCAAGGCGTTGCTCTTCCTTGGCTCCGGCTCCGTAATACACTCTGCCGGCACGGAGGACATGCGTAAGATGGGCGGCCTGGGCAAGAAGATGAAGATAACCTCCATAACAATGCTCATAGGCTCTCTGTCTATCGCTGGATTCCCGCTGCTCAGCGGATTCTGGTCCAAGGACCTGGTCCTGGAGACGGCACTGGCACCTGCACAGCATGGTCTGGGGGCGGAGTGGACCTTCACGGCCCTCTTCATCATGGGAATAGTAACGGCTTTCATGACGGCATTCTACATGTTCCGCATGTGGTTCATGACCTTCAGGGGCAAAGAGGGCGAGGCCACGCGCCACGCCCACGGCGAGTCCCCGAAGACCATGACCGTCCCGCTGATCATCCTGGCCGTGTTCGCGGTGGGCTCCGGTCTGGGTATACTCTTCGGCCTGAGCAATGCAATAACGGAATCTTTGAGCTGCACGCTCGGGTACCTGCACATACACACCCACACGGGCATGACCATAGCGGAGGACATATTCACGAACGTCTGGACCTACGTGTCCATAGTCCTGACCCTCCTGGGCATATGCCTCGGCTGGTTGATGTATTGCAAGAAGAGCGTGGATCCCGGAAGATTCAACAAGAACGGGGAATCCCGGTTCTACAGGCTCCTCACAAAGAGGTACTACTTCCCGCAGATATACAACGCCATATCCTGGAAACTGGGATACGGCGTAGCCAAGGGCGTGGACTACATGGATAAGGAAGTCATAGACGGCACGGTCAACGGGCTGTCCAATGCCGTTGTCGGCACGGGCGACTCTCTGAGCGCTGTCCAGACCGGCAACCTGAACAATTATGCCGCGTGGGTCTACACAGGCGTTATAGTGCTTGTGGCGATCGTCGTGGCTGTGTTCATAGTGAACGGAGGGATCTGAGATGATAGAGATACCATATCTGCTGTCTCTCCTGATCCTAGTTCCGCTGATCGGTACTGTGGCAACACTGTTCGTCGGCGGCAAGGGAAAGAACGCGGCCATAGTGGCCGGGGCGTTCTCCATCATAGAGCTGGTCCTCGCACTCACCCTGGTGTTCGTCGAGGATCTCAGCACCCTGAGCGAGAGCTACGTCTGGATCGATGCTATGGGCCTGAAGATCAACTTCGCCCTGGGCGTGGACGGCCTGAGCATACTCATGGTCGTCCTGACCGCGATCCTGATGCCCGTGGTCGTACTGTACTCCCTCTCCGAGGGTGACAGGCCGAATTATTTCCACGCACTGTTGCTGGCCATACAGGTCGGTCTCATGGGCGTGTACCTGGCACAGGATTACTTCCTGTTCTACGTGATGTGGGAGGTCACGCTCATACCGATGTACTTCCTGATATCCTGGTACGGAGGACCCCGCAGGCATTACGCCGCGATCAAGTTCTTCATCTACACCCATGTGGCTTCACTGGTGATGCTGATCGGGATATTCGCGACGGTATTCCAGGCGGCGACAGTCAACGGATACGTGGACTTCTCCTTCGCTGCGGTCCTGGCGGCATCTCCGGCATTCTCGGAGCTGTTCCAGACCGTTGTGTTCGGGTTGCTGTTCTTCGGATTCATCGTAAAGATGCCGATGGCCCCGTTCCACACATGGCTTCCTGACGCCCACGTAGAGGCGCCCACAGGCGGCTCGGTAATGCTGGCAGCAGTCATGCTGAAGATGGGTTCCTACGGTATAATCAGGATCTGTCTCGAGGTGTTCCCCGAGGCTGCCGTTAACTGGCAGTGGGTCATGATAGCAATAGGCCTGGTGTCCATGGTGTACGGAGCGTACGCCTGCATAGCGCAGAAGGACCTGAAGAAGATGGTCGCATACTCGTCCATCAGCCACATGGGCCTTGTTCTGCTGGGAATAGCGATGCTCTCCCCGGCAGGCATAACCTTCGCGGTGCTGCAGATGTTCGCCCACGGCCTCATATCCGCCGTCCTCTTCATGGTCTGCGGATTTGTAGGGCACAGCCTGGGAACAAGGGACATCCCTCTCCTCGGCGGCCTGGCAGGGAAGATGCCGTATATGTCAGCGTTCATGATGTTCTCGTTCATGGCATCTCTGGGGCTTCCGGGCCTTGTGGGATTCGTGGCTGAGTTCGGAGTGCTGTTCTCCTTCTGGGAGTTCCTCTCCGGATCAGAGTACGCGATACTGATCGCGTTGGGTCCGATCTACATGATGCTGACCGCAGGCTACTACCTGTGGGCCATGCAGAGGACGCTATTCGGGAAGGAGACCGAGAAGGTCGATCTTGCCCATGCCCACGATCTGAAGAGGTCGGAGGCAGTGTCCATGGGCATACTGTGCGCGCTCATAGCGCTGTTCGGTATCATGCCTCTGCTGGCTACGGACTTCATAATGCCGTATGCTGACTACCTAGTTGCCATAATCGGAGGTGTATCACCATGAGTATTGCGTTCATAGACAACCTTGACCTGTCTGTAATAAGCACGGTCTTCGGTAGCACGGTGCCCATCGCCCCGCAGATAGTCATAATCCTGGCGGCCATCCTGTCGCCTGCGATATACCTTCTCACGAAGAAAGGAAAGGCTGTGGGTCTGTTCGCACTGCTGATGATCGTGATCTCGGGTATACTGACCGGGGTCATGATCGCACAGGGAGAGAACTTCTATGGGGAGTATGCAGGGCTGTTCGCCTTCGATCCGTTCTCCGGATTGATGATGCTGCTGTTCCTTGCAGTGGCCTTCATAACGGTGCTGGCCTCACTCAACTACTCGGAGATGACCAAGTATAAGGGCGAATACTATGCCCTCATACTCGGCGCCACCGCGGGCATGATGTTCGTGGCCGGCTCCAGCAACCTGCTGACGATCTTCGTCGGTGTGGAGGTTGTGAGCATAGCCTCCTACGCCATGGTCGCTCTGAAGAAGAACGACCCCAGGGCGGCGGAGGCCGGGTTCAAGTACATGGTCATTGGAGCCATCTCCACAGCACTGACGCTCTTTGGAATGTCGATGCTTTATGGAGTAACCGGAACCCTGGTCATAAACGAGATCGGCCCCGTTATCAACGGACTGGGATTCACCATGCCGGTCGTGATCGGCCTGGTATCCATAATCGCTGGATACGGTTTCAAGATCGCCGCAGTGCCCTTCCACATGTGGGCGCCCGATGTCTACGAGGGAGCAGCTACTCCCGTCTCCGGGTTCCTGGCAACGGGATCCAAGAAGATGGGATTCGTGGCACTGTTCAAGATCTTCATCGTGCTGTTCGTGCTAGCGAGCACCAATCTTGCCGAGAGCATGCAGTGGACATTCGCCGTCATAGCGGCGATAACCATGACCGTGGGCAACCTGGTGGCGATATCCCAGACGAACATCAAGAGGATGCTGGCATACTCCAGTATCGCTCAGGCAGGCTACATCCTGATCGCTCTCGCGGTCATGAGCCAGTATGCTATGCAGGGCGCAATGTTCCACATGTTCACCCACGTGTTCATGAAGGCAGGCGCCTTCGTCATAGTAGCGGCTCTGATTACCGCCGGGCTGGGCGAGAGGATAGAGGACTACAGGGGCCTGGCAAAGAGGGCGCCGTTCATGGCGTTCGCCATGCTGCTGTTCCTGTTCTCCCTGGCCGGAATACCGCCCCTGGCGGGTTTCACGTCCAAGTTCGTGCTGTTCTCCAGCGCGATATACGTGGACGGAGCAGTTGTGACGGACTGGATCTGGCTCGCCCTCGTGGCGATACTGAACTCCGCGATATCCCTGTACTATTATGCAAGGGTCGTCAAGGCCATGTACATAGAGACCGGGGAGTCCCAGGAGAAGGTGAAGGTGAAGGGCGTCTATACGTTCACAGTCCTGCTGTGCGTGATAGGCGTGATAGTTCTCGGTGTATACCCCGGGCCCCTTCTCGAGCTCATCGGCCAGGCCGCAGGCGATCTGATAAGCAAGATACCGCTGTAAACCATTTATCAACCCCCTTTCTTTTTTCTCATATCCAGCTTAAGCCAGATTCCTTTTTGGGGAATCTGGAAAGAATTTAAGTAGGTAATATGTCTAGCCTTCTGCAATGCCCAAGGCCTGGTTCGACAATATCTTAGACGATATGCGGAGGGTGGATGAGTTTGCCGAAGAGGCCACGTATTCCGATAACCCCGAGCTTAACGAGATGTGCCGATACGTCATGGGCTCCGGCGGCAAGAAGTTCAGGCCCGCAGTATGCATACTCTCATATCTGGCATGCGGAGGGGAGGACCGGGAGACCGCCGCAAAGGTCGGAACCGCCTTTGAGATAATACATAACGCTTCTCTGATCCATGATGACATAAATGACAATGGAGAAGTGCGCAGAGGAAGAAGGACCCTTCACAGGGAATACTCCATAAGCAAGGCCGTTGTGGTCGGGGACTTCCTACTGGCCAAGGGATTCAGCATATTGGCGGAGTCCAGCGTCGATATTGTGAAGGTGATTGTAAACGCAGCTGTAGCGATGGGCGAGAGCGAGTTCGTACAGCAACGCTTCGAGCACAAGGACAAGGTCACCGAGGACGATTATTTGGAGATAATAGGCGGCAAGACCTCCAAGCTCATCGAGGCCTGCGCAAGGGCGGGAGCAATGCTCGCGGATTCTAGCGAGAAGTCCGCAGATAAACTGGGTCTTTTCGCGGCAGAGATAGGCGTGGCATTCCAGATCGTGGACGACGTTCTCGATGTTACCGGGAATCCCCACATGACCGGAAAGAAAGTGGGGCTCGACTTGGAAGAAGGCAAACCCACTCTTCCGATCATATATGCTATGGAGCATGAGACCTACGGCAGGGACCTTGCGTCGCTTTTCAGAAAGAAAGGGCTCTCTGAAGAGGAGAAGGACAGGGCCATAGAGCTTATCAAGAGCACTGATTCCCTGGATCGGTGCCTGGCAAGAGCGCAGTCGGCAGCGGACAAGGCGCTGAAGTATCTTTCAGGGATTCCGGAATCCGAATACAAAGAATCGCTTAAACTTCTGGCACAATATACTGTGTCCCGCGACAGGTGATCATCATGCCCGAGATCAAGACGGATGTGCTCGTTGTGGGCGCAGGTCCGGCCGGGACCACAGCTGCAAGATTTGCCGCGTCGAAAGGGGCCAAAGTGACCATAATCGAGAGAAGGCCAGAGGTCGGCGTACCGGTTAGATGCGGGGAGCTGATGACCTCTAATGAGGAGATAGGGAACATGTTCCCTAAGGCCCAGAACATAGAGGAGCTGTTCGAAGTTATCCCAGACAACCTCAGATTGAGGGATATAGAAGGGATCAGGCTCGTCAATCCCAAGGGAAAGAAGACAGATATCCCCTTCACCGGATACACAACGGACAGGGACAGATTCGATCAGCACCTGGCCAAGCTCGCCGTGGAGGAGGGTGCGGAGATAATCAACAGGTGCCAGTTCACCGATATCAAGGAAGGCACGGCGTTAACGACCAAAGGCGAGATAGAATACAAGGTCATAATCGGCGCGGACGGCCCTGGTTCCAGGGTATCAAGGGCACTGGGCCTCCCAAGGCCGAGGAATCCCTATCCCGCAGTAACGGCCCAGGCCGAGGGGGATTACGACCCGTACATCGTGATGTTCTTCGGTGGCATAGCTCCCGGAGCCTACAGCTGGATAATACCCAAGGACGGCCGTGCGAATGTCGGTGTAGGATTCTCTCCGAAATTCTCGGAAGGGACTCTCAGCGAGTACTTCGATAAGTTCGCACAGAAGCACGATTTCAAGATAATCAGCAAGCTGGAGGGCAAGCACGTTCCCAGTGAGGGCCCTGTGCACAACACAGTCTGCGGGAACGGGATGATCGTGGGAGACGCCGCAGGTCACGTGATATCCGTGAACGGCGGAGGGGTCCCTCTTGCTATGATCGCAGGCCGCATATGCGGCAATGTGGCAGCGGATAATATCTCGGGAGGAAGGCCGCTGGAGGACTACCAGGCGGAATGGCGCAGGATCATGCTGTCCCCCCTCAAAACGGCGGCCAGGGACAAGAAGATGGCCGATATCTTCGCCTTCGGTTCAGATTTCAGGACAGGACTCTGCATGTCGCTCCTGGGCAAGAGGCGTCTGGGCAATCTCATACGCTGCAAAGGGATATTCCCGTGATCATCTTTTGCGGTGGGCCCTCATGCCGGAACCGCAGACGGGGCAATCATCCATCTTCTCTTTGAACCACTTTCCGCATCCCAGGCATCTGTAGTTCCATTTCTCTATGCGCTTTATGCCGGATGTGCCCACCGGTCGATACTCTATTCCCATTATTGCGCAAACGTTCTCTATTGAATAGTCATCGGAGAGAACGATCCCTCCGACATCGATCGCCAGTGCTATGACGCTTATGTCCACGGGCGAAAGCCTTCCAAGATCCCCGCTCTTTTTTGCTGCGGCCTTCACCCTTTCCTCGGAGGCCTTTGTGCAGTCTGAGACTCTTAGAAGGTCTCCCCAAAGGTCGAGGCGGCCGTCTTTATACCTTCTCAGTTCCTCCACGACCCCCGGGGGGCACAGGGAGTCCCCCTCCGGCAGGTCCTCCATTGCGAAAAGGGCGGAGCTGTCCAATATGAGAACCATGGATTCCGATAATGGAACGCAGGTTTAATTCTTCGGGTATCGGGGAAAGGTTATAACGGCTATGCTCTTTCTCAGGGCCCATGGAAAGGAATATCGTCGTTTCCGACGAAGTGAGGAGCATGATAGAGGAGTCCGGTCAGGACTATCGTGTCAGCACTGCCTGCAGAGGCTCTGTGATCGTACCGGTCTCCATAAAGCCTCCCAAAGACAACGATATAAAGATCCCCATAGGCAACAATACACTTTATGTGTCCCGTGTCCAGGCCAGATATCTTAAGAATGTCACTATGGACATGATGTATAACGACGACGACCTTTATTCCTGTACAGTATTCAACCGCTATTGAATCCTGGCAGCGGAATCTGCCGTATGCCTGATGAGGGAACCGAAGTCTACACGCTCCTGTTGTTCCCTGGTCCTGTGCACGCCTGCCTCGGTCATGGGGTGCTTCGGGACGGCACCGCACCCGTCCGTGCGCATTATCGAAAGGTCGTAGGTGCCGATCCTCTGGGCTATGTCTATGATCTCTTGCTTGTCCAGGCCTATTAGGGGCCTTATTACGGGAAATCCCAGACCGTGCTGCTCCGACCTGATGTTTGAGAGGGTCTGCGATGCGACCTGCCCCAAAGAATCTCCCATGAGGATCCCGTCCGCCCCGTGTTCATCGGCGAATATTCTGGCGGATCCGAGCATGGCCCTCTTGCACAGTATGCATCTGTAGCCTTCCTCGCATTTCTCGGCGAATGCGGAGAGACTGCTGCCGTGGTCGGCCGAATAAAGTGGAAGCTCCTGTCCAGTCTCCTGACGCAGTCTCTCTGCCAGCAGGCGGACCTTGTCCTTCGCCGCCTGAGAAGAGAATACGCCGTTGTCCATATTGAGAAGGATCACTTCTGCGCCTGCACGGCACATGAGGTAGACCGCAACGGGGGAATCGATCCCATCGGAGAGCAGCGCCACCAGCTTCATCTTCAGATCTGTACGTCGCCGTAATCGTCCGCCAGTTTCCTGGGCATGGAGTACTTGCATTCTTCGCAGTACAGTTTATTCTCACCCTTCTTCACGAACTCGCCCTTGCATCTGCTGCACAGGGCGCGTATCACTCCGAGGTGCTCTTCTTTGGTCGTAAGCTGAAGGGAAGGTTTGATCCCTACAACTCTGGCTCTTATGAAGTCGCCTTTTCTGAGCTCTTTCGAGACGTCCTCTGTGTAGCCCGGGGATATTTTGGAAACGTGTATGGTGGCATATGTCTCGCCGCCTACCTGTCTCTCTGTTCCATCCTTGGCGACGACGTCCGCCGTGGCCATCGTTTTCCTTATATCTGCCACTATGGCGTACACGACATCACCCTCGGTCAAGACATTCGGGGGGTTGGGGCTTAAGACTCTCGCTATGCACTCCTCGTCGTCAAGGATAAGATCTCCGATCTGGGACGCATAGATCTTCCCGTCGCTTGCGAACGTTCCGTCGGAGGCCGCATACTCTTCTTCAACCGCTATCTCGTCACCGGGGAAAACCTTCCTATTCTCTGACATGAAATTCACCTTATATTGACAACCACAACGTCAATCGTCTGTTTAGTCTTGCTGTGGAACGAGAACGTGTGGGGGATATTATACTTATAGGTAGCACAGCCGACCACCTCTCTGCCTGCCGCCGATACGTAATCGGTCAGGAAGGGCAGGGTCTCCGCTTTGTGCAAGGAATATATGCTCTTTCCGATCTCCATAGCCTTATCGAGGAAGGGCCTGTCCGCTCTTTTTCTCTGGCATCCGAAGGGCGGGTTCATGAAGACCGTGTCCGTGCTCTCCGATACATTATTGATATCGCACACTTCGAACTCTATCTCTGCACCGAATTTCTGGGCATTCTTCCTTGCAACGGATATAGCGGATGAAGATATGTCATATCCTTTGACTCTTTCCGCGCCTAAGAGCCAGGCACCTATGGAGAATATGCCGGGGCCGCAACCAAGGTCTGAGACACTTATATCGGCAACGTCGCCCGCCGCGTAAGCGGAGAACAGCACATCGGAGGCTATGGATGAAGGCGTAGGATATTGCTCAAGAGAGGGATCTGGGTCATCGAATCCGAGAAGGGATTCCAAGGATATCTCCAGCTCCTTCTTCCTCATAGGCCGCCATAGAACGATGTCATTAAAAAAAGAAATGGTTTGAAGGAGCCCTTTCGGGCGGTTTCAGAGAAGCGCTTCCATGACGCGGGCGGCCCTGTTCTCCAGGGTCTCGACGCCCGTGACCTTCTCAGCATACTCTGTAAGGGCGACGATGTCTTCGTGCTCTATGCAGTTCAGCTTGAATCTGCGGGTTCCGGCCATGAGTTGCTTCAGACCGAGACCGATCCTGTCATTCCAGTATGTGTACAGGCCTAGGGCGCCCCAGGGTATGTCAGTGCCCATGGTCTTGTCCTTGTGCTTCTTAGCCAGAGTGCTCGCTCCTATGAAGAACTTCTCCGGTCTGTCGCCGTACTGGTTGACGAAGGAAGTGGGGAGCTTTCCTTCCTTCGCAAGGTCCGCGAAGTGCTTCCCCTTCATGGCCGCCGTCAGAGGCGCTCTCGCCATTCCGATGGACTTGACCAACGGTCCGTCACCCAGATCGGAAAAGGCGAAAGCCTTGTACATCTGGGTCTCGTTGACGAATCCTCCTGCGAAGGAGAGGTCCGGAACGAACTTGCCCTTGGACTTCAGGATCTTGGCGCACGCCATTACCTGAGCGTACAGGTGTATCGTTGGCGTGGACATCTCGTTCATCATGGGCACAGGGGACATCCCGGTGCCTCCTCCGGCGCCGTCGAAGGTCAACAGGTCGATCTTCGCTTCGGATGCGCACTTCATGGTGAAGGCGACAACCTCCGGCTTGTAGGCCCCGGTCTTCAGGAAGACGTTCTTCACACCCTTGGATCTCAGCTGGTCGATGTCCTCGAGGAAGGAGTCGTGCTCGGGGAACCCGACACGGCTGTGCCTCTCGAAGGTGCTGAAAACCCCGAATCCGAAAGCGGCCTGAACATCCGGGTCCTCAGGGTCGGGCTCCACAATGTAGCCTCTCTTCTTGAGCTCCAGTGCCTTGTCCAGGGATGCTATCCTGACCTCTCCGCCGATGGCCTTGGCACCCTGTCCCCACTTTCTCTCAATGACATCCACATCCAGCTTGGATATCACGTAATCGTCGACTCCTCCGCGAAGGTCCTCCACGTTGGTCTGCACGACGATCCGTCCGTTCTTGCCGTCCCAGTGGTCCTTGTAGGACTTCACACGGAACTCCATGTCCTTGGAGCTCTGGACCTTTCCGTTGCTGTAAACGGCATCAGAGTCCATTCCGCAGACGTTCTCTCCTATGACTTGGCAGACACCGGAGAGGGCGGCTCCAGCAGCCAATTCGCGCCAGAACTTCTTTGCCACTGCCGTGGACCCCAGTCCGGCTATGTGCACGGGCAGGGTCATGTGTATGGGGTGCTTCGTCTTGGCGCCTATGACGGTTCTGATGTCCGCGTTCTCGAAGAATGCGATATCGGAATTCGGCTCTATGCCCTTGGCATTCAGAAGCTCGGCCATTATCTGGAAGTGGGACCAGTCTATGTAGAACTCCTTGTTGGAGGAGGATGTGCTGGTACCGAAGTATTCGGGGCTGGGGTATAGCACCTCTCTACCCCTGAAGGCAGACTTGCCTATCTCGCAGAGGGTGTTGCATTCCTCTATGCATATAGGGCACATACCGCTTATGGGGTTGACATCCTGAACACGACACTTGGTTCCTGTTGTAGATCTTGCGTTATCTATGGAGGCCATTCTTGTCACCTTGCGGCACAATCACCGCATGGACGTTAATGCGCACAGGTGCAATATAAACTTAATGTTTATTTGTCGGACCAATTAAAGATAAATTAGACGTTTGTACAGTAATTTGGATTAATAATAATTCAATTGGACAAACATCTAATTTTTTCTTGAACCCCTATTCAAAGAAGAAGTGGCTGGGCGATTCAGGCTTCGGCATGAAGCATTTCTCGCCTGTAACCTCGAGAGTGCAATTGTATTCTCCGCGTACATCGTCGATGAGCCCCCTCATCGTCTCCTCGAGACGTTTGGGGGGTGAGACCACTCTTGCGTTCAGAATGAGCATCCCTCTTTCCCTGACGTATCTGGACCCCCTTATGTTGTCCACCTGCATGTCCTTCTGAACCAGGGACATCTTGGCGGCGGCGTCCGGAGCCTCTACGATAACCTTCACGTGAACGACAGAATCCGCCCCGTATTCCTTTGCTACGCCTTTGAGCAGGTGTGTGCACAGGGAGTACATGTCGATGTCTTCCGAGGGAGTCATATCGAATGTTCCGGAATACCATCCGAGTTTGGCCTTCTCGAAAGCGAAGCCCGGGTTCTTCTCATTGGTGGGGGCTTTGGCACTGACCTCGTCCGAGAGCACCAGTTCCATGATCTGGTCCACATTCCTCAGGTCCGCGGAGGAAGTGGGTATGATGCGGGCATCTGGAAGGATCCCCTTTATCTCGTCGGTGATCCTGTTCATCTTTCCGTTGTCGACCAGATCGGTCTTGGTGAGGATTATGACCTCCGCCTCCCTTATCTGGTGGGCGGGGATGAGGTCCACAGTGCTCTCGGTCCTCTCCTTCTCGCCGTTCAGTATGTCCAGGGCTCTGACGCAGTCCACGACAACAGTGAACGGAACAACGCTGAATTCGTCCGGGTACAAGCTCCTCATGGGGGCGACCACGCTGCTCATGATGTTGGTAGACGTACCTATCGGCTCGGCGATGATGACGTCGGGCTTGCCGGTGACCACCAGGTCTCTGGCATTGGAGACCAGATTATCGAAGTTGGTGCAGAAGCATCCTCCGGAGATCTCCCGGGTGTCGAGTCCAGCCCCTTTGGAGTATTCCGTGTCGACCAGGACGTTGCCCTGATCGTTGGTTATTATCGCGACGGTCTTCCCGTGCTTCTGATGCAGCTCTCTTGCCAAATTGACCGCCAATGTGGTCTTGCCGGCGCCGAGATACCCTCCGAGCACCAGCATCCTGGTCTTCTTCCGGTCCATGATATTCCTCAATCTATCATCACTATATTATGTCTGTTCATGAAACTGCATCTCTCGCAGGGTATCACCAGCACGCATCTGTCCCCGAAGGCCACGCCCTTGAGGGCCTCTATTACCCCCCTGTCAAGCGGGCGCAGTCCGCTGCGCTTGTTGGAGCTCAGAGTCTCCCTTTCTGAAATGCTCAGGTCCCGGGGCACTATCTTCTTCTCCACAAGGGATGCCATACAATGCTCCGCCTCCTCGACCGAGCATTTGTCGCATCTCAGACCCACCTCGTCAAGAGGGCCGTATATATCAGCCAGGGGGTCGACCATGTATATCCTGCGATCCTTCCCGAGGCATATGTAGATCCCGTGGGGGTTCGACGGGGCTATGTACTCCATCCTGGTGCCTCTGACCTTCCTTTCGCCAACAACCTTCCAGAAGTCCTGAAGATGGTTGGACAGCTGATATACAAGCTGTTGGTACTTTATGTCCAGAGCGTCTGCCAGATCCTGTTTAGTTATCCTGTTCCCTTTGCGGTATGACTTGAAAAGCTCGCCTAGTATGGCCTGCCTCATCTCGTGATCCGAGACCGCGGTGTATGTGGTCGGGTCCATGTACAGGATCTCCATCTGACAGCTTGCCATGGCTCATGTAACGCTGCATCTGTTCAAATATTTTACTTAATTCTATAACATTGTCAATCTAGTAATGCATATTTAGACGGGAACTTATACGAGACCACTGAGATGATAACCGAGGAAGTCGCGAAAGCCAAGAGAGCATCCCTGAGGATGGCCGCTTTGAGCACGGAGACAAAGAACTCCGCCCTGGAGGCCATGGCCTCGGCGCTTGACAGAGGCAGGGACAGGATAATAGCGGCCAACATGAAGGATATGGAGGTTGCTGAGAAGGAGGTCTCCGAGGGAAGGATGACCTCCGCGCTCGCCAAAAGGCTGAAGGTCGACGCGGAAAAGATAGACGGTATGATATCCGGCGTATTGGACGTGGCCAGGCTGCCGGACCCGGTCGGTGAGACCATCTCTTCGATAGAGCTCGACGAAGGCCTTGAGCTCTATCAGATCCGGTGCCCCATAGGCGTCATAGGAACGATATTCGAATCCAGGCCCGACGTGGTCCCCCAGATAATGGCGCTTTGCCTTAAATCCGGGAACTCCGTGGTATTCAAGGGGGGAAGCGAGGCAGCAGCATCCAACAGAGAGCTCTTCGACATACTGTCAGACGCGGCGGCGTCCGCGGGGGTTCCCAGGGACGCCTTTGTGCTGATGGAGTCCAGGGAGGATGTAAGCAAGATACTGAAGATGGACGGGATGATCGACCTCCTGATACCCAGAGGGAGCAACGAATTTGTCAGGTACATCAAAGAGAGCACCAAGATCCCCGTTCTGGGCCATGCGGCGGGAATATGCCACGTATACGTCCACAGGTCAGCCGACATAGGCAAGGCTGTGAACGTGACCGCGGATTCCAAGATGCAGTACCCCGCAGTATGCAATGCCGCAGAGACCCTCTTGGTGGATGCGGAAGCGGCCGAGGAGTTCCTTCCTTTAATGAACCGGTTGCTTGTGGAGGGAGGGGTAGAGGTCAGGGCCGATGAAGAGGCTCTGCCCCACATGGAAGGGGCGAAGGAGGCCAAGGAATCGGATTGGGACGAGGAGTACAACGATCTGATACTCTCGGTCAAGATAGTCCATTCCTTGACCGAGGCCATCGATTTCATCAATCTCCACGGCTCCCATCATACTGATTCGATAATCGCCGAGGACAGGGATGCGATAGAAGCATTCGTCAGGAACGTGGACTCGGCGGACATAATGGTCAACGCTTCTACCAGGTTCGCCGACGGGTACCGTTTCGGTAAGGGTGCGGAAGTGGGGATAAGTACCAATAAAGTGCATTCCCGCGGACCGGTAGGGATGGAGGGCCTGACGATATACAAGTATGTCCTCTTGGGCAACGGACAGGTAGTGAAGGATTACGTCGGCAAGAGCGCCAAGAAATACACCCATCGCAAGATGGATGGGGAGCTGAGGTTTTGACCGACAGGAAGACCCTTCTGTCCGGCGTGTCCACGATAGTGATCAAGATAGGTACGTCCTCCATAATCCGGGAAGGCGAGGGCGCATCGCAGGAGTTCATGGATTCCGTGGCACGCCAGGTGAAAGAGCTGATGGATTCCGGCAAGAAGGTCCTGGTGGTCTCGTCCGGCGCCATCGGAGTCGGTCTTAAGGCCATGAAGGCCAGGCCGAAGCCCAAGGAGGTGCCGATAAGGCAGGCCGCAGCTTCAGTGGGACAGAGCATACTGATGCAGAAATGGAGTGACAGCTTTCAAAAACAGGGCCTTACAATAGCTCAGATCCTCCTCACTCTGGATTTCTACTCGGACAGGGAGAAGTACCTCAATCTCAGGAATGCGATACAGACGCTGTTGGGTTACGGGGTTGTCCCGGTCATCAATGAGAATGACGTCATATGCGTGAAGGAGATAGACGCCATGTTCGGCGATAATGATACATTGTCGGCGTATGTGGGCAGCAAGATGGATGCGGATCTTCTTATTTTACTGTCAGACGTGGACGGCCTGTATGACAAGAACCCCAAGCTCCACAGCGACGCCAGGCTGATAAGCATGGTCGACAGCATAGATGAGGCCATAGAGTCCATGGCGGGCGATTCCACCTCCAGGGTGGGCGTAGGCGGAATGAAAACCAAGATCGATGCCGCTAGAATATGTGCGGAAGCGGGACTTTACATGATAATAGCGTCAAGCTCAGAGGAGGACCCGATCCTGAGGGCTGCCACAGGGGAGGAGATCGGGACCATATTCATCCCCAAGACCAAGGAGCGCAAGAAGCAGATCTGGATAAAGAGTGCCAGGCCCGCGGGGCTTCTCGTAGTGGACGCCGGCGGGGCCGATGCACTCAGAAAAGGCAAGAGCCTCCTGGCCGTGGGAGTCAGGGAGGTTCGCGGGATGTTCGACAGGGGTGATGTCGTCGCCATAGAATGTGATGGGGAGGTGTTCGCAAAGGGCATACCCGATTATGATTCCGGAGAGATAAACAAGATAAAGGGCCTCCACAGCGACAAGATAGAGTCGGTGCTGGGCCATAAGAGCTATGATGATGTCATCAGGCATGAGAATATAGCACTGATAAGATAGACATACGGCAGTCAGATGCCGGGACGCCCATACTGCGCTCTAGATCCTGTGTTTCAGGAAATCGCCGGTCTTGAGCTCGGCGAAGGCCTGCTGCAGCTCCTCCCGCGTGTTCATGACTATGGGACCTCCCCATGATATCTCCTCATTAAGCGGTCTGGCGGAAAGGAGCATGAAACGGCAACTCCCGTTGGTCGCCGCAACGGTTACGGTATCTCCTTCTCCGAAGAGCGCCGCAGTCTTCTCAGGCAGCGCCCTTCCATGGATCTCTGCATCTCCCAGGATCTGGAATATGAAGACCGTATTCTCGGGATCGGTATCGATCGAGATGGATCCGCTATCCAAAGAGACGTCGTAGTATTCCGTGACGATATGGTGCGTTTTGACCCCCTTCTCGCCCATGAACTCACCCGATATCACTCTGACTGTTGCATTATCGAGTATTTTGATACCCATCATGCTCTCCGTGATATCGAAATATCTCGGATGTGTCATCTTGTCCTTCTTAGGGAGGTTAATCCAGAGCTGGAGCCCCAGCAGTCTTTCGGCAGGCTGCGGCATCTCTTCATGCAATATGCCGCTGCCGGCCGTCATCCATTGGCTCTGCCCGGACCTGATGACACCTTTGTTGCCGAGGCTGTCCTTATGGTGCATCTCGCCTTTGATGAGATATGTGACCGTCTCGATGCCGCGGTGGGGGTGCAGCGGGAATCCGGCGATGTAGTCCCGGGGATCCGAAGAATCGAAAGAGTCGAGCATAAGGAAAGGGTCGAAATCGTACACGGTATCGTGCCCGAGCACTCTGGTGAGACGGACGCCGGCCCCGTCGACGGCAGGATTACCGGTGACGGTCTTTCTTATCTTCCTTTCAGCCATATTATCATCGATGGTACGTAGTCATGGCGATAAAAAGCAATTCCGCCCCACCGTATATTCCGTAATAGGGCGAAAGTTTGGGATAAAAGGTTTCTAATATGTTTCAGTCCAGGGAGATCTCCCCGTAATGTATGTTCTCGGTGCGGGTAATTATGCACGCATTGTCCTTGTGGTCGATAAAGGCAAGTTTCATTCCCGGTTTTAGTTCAAGACGATCTCTCACCTTCTTCGGGATCGTGATCTGTCCTTTTGCCGTTACTGTCGCTATTTCCATGATCTCTCCTCTTTAAGTAAGGAATTCCTTTTTTTCCTTACCCAATAAACACAGTGTACGGCCAGATATAGATACATTTGCAAGGAATCTTGTCTTTTATGAGACATACTGCCCTAGCTAAGCGCTTTTCTGCGGGAGGAGACTCCGTTTAGCGGAATCCGGTTCGCGGCACTGCCGATCCAGGGCTCTTGGCTTTGAGTGCTTTTGTGGTAAAGAAATCATGTAAGATGATAATAGATGGTGGGCTCGGCCGGATTTGAACCGGCGACCTTCGCCGTGTGAAGGCGACGTCATAACCCCTAGACCACGAGCCCAGCCCGCGAGTCTAGGTTCTATTTTGTATATAATTGTTGCACGCACGGCGGATATTCCGAACAGGGTCAAAGTTGTCGGTTGTGTAAAATGATAAGGGGTTTGCCGTTCCAAAGGAACAGTGGGGATGATCTGCCTTCAGTTCTTCTTGGTTCCCAACGGCAGGATCTCCTTTCCGTGCACTTCGTTGAGCACTTCTCCTATTCCGGCGTAGAGAGCCGAAAGGGCAAGGGCTATTCCGAAGACGGATATGACTCTCGTGAGCATCTCCTCGACACCGATGGCGTTGTTGAGAGCCAGCAGCAGGAAGACGATCGTCAGCAGGGCGAACACGACCCGGATAACTATAGGGGACTTGAGGGTCCCTATGAACATCAGGCCGGTGAAGAGCCCCCATCCGAACATGTAAGCGGCCAGGGCTGCCGTGTCAGGTGCTGTCATGAGTCCGGTCAGAGGCAGCATTTCCATGAGGCAGAACGATATCCAGAACGCTCCATAGGATAGGAACGCCACAGTTCCGAATGTGTTGCCGCGTCTCCATTCCATTGCGCCGGCCACGATCTGCATCATGCCTCCGTAAGCCAAACCCATGGCTATTATCATCGAGTTCATGCCGTAGAGGCCCGTGTTATGGACCATCAGGCAGAATGTCGTCAGTGCGAACGCGATCAGACCGAGCGCGCCGCCGTTGCCTAACTTCTCAGTTATATCTCATTCCTCCTTTTTGCGGATGGGCCCGATTCCCCGGTTCGGAGGCCATACGGCACCTGCTCGGGGACAGACCAAAGACTGATTCTATCACTGATATTTAAGTTAGATAGTTGAAAAACGTAAAATATAATCCGAGTTTCGTAGGATTAATTCGAATTGATATTGGAATTCGTAATAATCATACGAAACAAAGTCGGGGGCGGTATACACATTCCTATTTACCGGAAGCAAGAGGAGAACAGCAAGACTTAGGTATTCCGTCTCCGGGCCTTCTGCGGGAACATATAAAGCGGGAGACCGCGCATTATCCGAGCATGAATGTTCCCGAAAATGCGGCTACGGAAGAGGACAATATGTATGAGGGCGCACTCAGCGCGGTCTTCAACATAGAGAAGAAAGATTACCCAAGTTACATAGGCGGGCTCAAGATCGCCTCCGGGAAATCGTTCGACGTTGTCAGCCCTATAGACCGGACCATAGTCTTCGGGAGATTCCAAGAGCCGGAGGAGGGGCTGGTCGGTAAGGCCGTGGAGGCTGCAGAGAAAGCCTATGCTCCATGGTCCCAGACAAGTCCCGCCGAGAGGGCGGGATATTTTGAGACCGCTAACGACTTCATAAGGAAGCAGAGGTACAGACTGGCCGGCATACTTACCCTTAATGCGGGCATGACCAGGAAGGATTCCCTTGAAGAGGTGGACCGCCTCATCGAGATAATCGAGGATACCTGCGCTTTCGTCCGCGAAGGGGAGTGTGATGATCCCACAGGCGTTTGGGGAGTGATAACGTCATATAATTCACCCCTTGCGGCCCCGATGGGATTCGCGATATCGGCGATGCTGAAAGGGAACACCGTTGTACTGATACCTTCCGGGAAGGTCCCCATGCCCGTTTACTCGATATACAGCATACTTGAGACCGCCCGTCTTCCGGACGGGGTGCTGAATCTCATAACTGACAGGAACGACACATCGGCGAAGGCTCTTGCCGGCAACATAGATCTGGCAGGCATAGCGTTCTCCGGGTCGGGAATCCTGGCAGAAGATATGATGTTCATGCAGATGAGCGTCGATCTGGATTTTATCAACGAGACCAAAGGTATGAACCCTATATTCGTGTACAAACCCGCCAATATGAAAGAGGCAGCAAAGCTCGTCGTTGATTCGGCCTTTACATATTCGGGGCAGAGAATGGATTCCACATCCAAGGTCGTCGTCACGGCGGATGAGGCTGATGCCTTCCAGAGAGCCCTGCTCTCTGAGTTGAAGGGCCTCAATGTCGGGGACCCGACGGACAAAGAGAGTACCATGGGGCCGGTCATATCCGAGAAGGACATGGAAAGACTGCTTTGCGCGGCGGAATCCTACAGGGACAGCCTGATCTTCGGTGGCAAGAGGCTTAAAGGAGAGTTTCTGGATAACGGCTTCTTCGTATCCCCCGCGGTCTTCGTTGGACTTCCGGAGGAACACGACCTGAACAATATGGATAACTCGCTACCCATACTGTCGATA